>Ga0082335_1000312_pt1 | contig 127116 bp, 103 predicted proteins | sample Subgrocontami58m_FD_72375 | JGI IMG/M metagenome (GOLD analysis project Ga0082335, IMG submission 72375) | Subsurface groundwater microbial communities from S. Glens Falls, New York, USA - GMW37 contaminated, 5.8 m (SPADES assembly) (version 2) ... | reverse complement strand
CGCGGGCGTCGCACCCGGTCGCAGGATCGGGTGAGGATTGAAACACCAACAACAGGCCCAGGCTGCGACCACGGCGGCGCGGGCGTCGCACCCGGTCGCAGGATCGGGTGAGGATTGAAACACCAACAACAGGCCCAGGCTGCGACCACGGCGGCGCGGGCGTCGCACCCGGTCGCAGGATCGGGTGAGGATTGAAACTCGGGGTGGTCGATGCCGGAGAGGGTGAGGACGGCGAGCGTCGCACCCGGTCGCAGGATCGGGTGAGGATTGAAACACCTGCTTGGCGGTGAACCAAAAGGCGGCGTTGCCCGGTCGCACCCGGTCGCAGGATCGGGTGAGGATTGAAACTGCCACAGGCTTTCTTCGAACGCCGCTTGGCTGAAGGTCGCACCCGGTCGCAGGATCGGGTGAGGATTGAAACGGCGCTGAAGAAGGTCCACCCGGCGCGGCCGAAGCGGGTCGCACCCGGTCGCAGGATCGGGTGAGGATTGAAACTACGTGGTGGCCGGCCAGAACGTGACGGTGGCGGGCAGTCGCACCCGGTCGCAGGATCGGGTGAGGATTGAAACCTCGCGGCGCAGGCGGAGTACTACCAACTGCGCGCGTCGCACCCGGTCGCAGGATCGGGTGAGGATTGAAACAGTACGCACTGGCGCTCAAGCGCGGCGTCACCCAGTCGCACCCGGTCGCAGGATCGGGTGAGGATTGAAACTGGATGTCCAGGAACACCACCTGGGAGGTGTCGGGTCGCACCCGGTCGCAGGATCGGGTGAGGATTGAAACGTCGACGTAGAAGGTCATGGTGCGATTGGGCCTGAGTCGCACCCGGTCGCAGGATCGGGTGCGACTGTGCTCATCTGCCGGATGGGCGTTCTGGTGTTGCATACTCGGCGCGGAGGCGGCGGGCGACGGCCACGATCTGGGCCAGCTTCCGGGTGGCGATCTCGGCTGAGTTGACCGGGCGGTGGGCGAAGGTGGCAAAACCGCAGTCGGGGTTGAGCCAGAGGGCTTCGGGTGGGTAGTGGGCGAGCGCTCGCCGCACCAGCGCCTCGATGGCGGCCTCGGACTCCACGGCGGCGGTGCGGGGGTTGACGACGCCGAGGCCGAGTTCGCGGCCGCCGATGGGCACCAGGTCGCCGGCGCGCTCGGTGGCGTATTCCAGCACCAGTTGCTGCACCTGCATCTGCCGTAGGTAGGGCTCCAGCGGCCGGTAGCCGCCGCGCAGCAGCGTCGACTCGTCGGTGCTCCAGTTGCCGCGGCAGACGTGCAGGCCGATGCGCACGGCTCCCGCGAACCCGTCCACCACCCGGTTCACCAGGCCGACGGCGAACTCCAGCTCCTCCGTGGGGTCGTGCCGGGCGGCCAGGGCCGCGCACATGAAGGTGCGGGTCTGCCCGGCGGCAAACACCAGCTCGGTCAGCACCGGCTCGTCGAGCTGGATGAAGTCCGCTCCCTCGGCGATGAGGTCGGCGATCTCGGCCCGCAGCAACGCCACCACGTCTTCGGCCAGCGCCTCCTTGGTGGGGTAGCTGGCGCCGGAAACAGACGGTACATACATGGCGCGGGTCAGCAGGTAGGGGCCGGGCAGCGGCGCCTTCACCGGCCGGTCGGTGTGGCGGCGCAGGAACCGCAGTTCGTCGACGGCCAGCGGGCGGCGGCGGCGTACCGGCCCGGTGCAGGTGGCGTTGCTGATGGCGTACGCGGGCACGTCGAGGGTCTGAAGGATGCGCTCGAAGCCGGCGCGGTCCTCCACCACCTCCAGCATCTGGGCCAAGGTCATGAGTTCGACGCCGTCGAGGCTGTTGGCGACGAAGGAGAAGAAGTTGTCGCGGCGCTGCTCGCCGTCAGTCACCACGTCGACCCCGGCAGCTTCCTGCGACCGTAATGCGATGAGGACGGCGGCGTTGGCCACAGTGTCGAAGTCCGCCTGGGCAAGCTGGCCGCGTTGCAGCAGGCGTTGGGCGCGCAACAGGCCGGGCGGGCGTGGCCAACTGCCCACGGTGGTGACGGGGAAGAGGGGGAGGGTGGTGGTCATGCCAAGCCCCCGTGGCGCCGGGGCCCGGCCCCAAGCATTGCCGGACGCCCCCCATCCGCCGCAGCGGCTGCGATGGCGTGCACAGTTGCCTGAGCTTGTCGAAGGCACCGGTGCTGGGTTAGGTGGCCTGAAGGGCGATTGGAGCGCTCGGGCCCGCCGCGGAGACCCGCTGCTGGGTGTAAGGGATGTTTCGTCGTCGGACTCCTCAACATGCCATAACCAATGTGCCTTTTGATTGCGAACGCTCTGGTGCAGACGGTGCTCCGTCTCACGGCTGGTCGAAGAAATGGAAGGCGTCGGTGGCCTCGATGAGCGGGCCGAAGCCGGTGGTGCGGCCGGGTAGCCACGCCTTCAGGCCCTCCATGTCCATCATCTCGCGGTGCGTCGGATTGTCGTAGCTCATGGAGTAGAGCACCTTGAGCCAGGCCTCCTCGACTTCCGCGGGGAAGCGCTCGGTGACGGTGAAGACACAGTGGTCGAACTTCTGAGTGCGGGCCAGCACCCGGTAGGCCTGGGGGTCGATAGTACCGTTCGTGGTCCAGGCGTCCCAGTTCAGGTCGAGCATGGCGCAGGCGTCGGCTTCGCCGCGGGCCAGGCATTGGAACGCCTCCTGCTCGCCGCCGATGTGGTCGCCGTGTTTGCCCACCAGCAGGTCGAAGCGCCGCACCCTCACGTCGCCGTAGGGGTTCAGGCCATGGCGGCGCAGCAGCCCCAGCGGTAGCAGCGTGGCCTGCGGCGAGTCCTTGGCGCCCACGGCCACGGTCCGCCCCCGCAGGTCTGCGAGGGTCGAGACGGGGCCGTCGGCCCGCACCACCCAGCACGAGTCGCGGTCGCGGTCGGTGTCGCGCATGGCGATGGCGCGGCAGCGGCCGCCGGTGCGCCGCTGGGCGTCCACCCAGGCCAGCGGCGAGTTCCACGCGATGTCGATGTGCCCCTTGGTGAGCGCCTCCACCTGCAACGCGTAGTTGGTGTAGAACACGGTGTCCATCGGCACACCGTTGTGCTCGAAGAAGTCGGCGATGATCTGCCAGATCACCGACACCCGAGGGTCGTAGAGGACGGCGCCGACGATGACAGGCTTGGCCATCTAGAACACCTCCATGCCGCACAGGGCGCGCCCGATGAACTCGTGCAGCAGGTCGCTGGTGGGGCCCATCACTTGGGCGGCGCGCGCATCGCGGAAGTTGCGCTCGACCCCCACGTTGGCCGCGAAGCCTGAGCCGCCGCACGCAAGCAGCCCCAACTCGGTCACCTTCACGGCGGTATCGGCGGCGGCCGCCTTCGACTCCAGTACCATGAGCAGGGTGTCGGGGCCGGGGTGTTCCACCGCATCGGCCACGCTGGCGAGGTGCGCGCGGGCCTTGTCGGTCTCGATGCGCATCTGCGCCAGCCGGGAGCGCTCCAGCGGCACGTCGTTGAGGCCGCTGTCGTTGTAGGCGAAGCGGTTGGTGGTGATGTGCTTCTGGGTGGCGGCGAACGACGCCTCGGCGATGCCGATGCCCACCGCCGCGTTGCCCAGGTTGAAGATGGGCAGCACGGCCCCCAGCATCGTGTCGAGCCCCTTGCCCGGCTCGGTGAGGGTGCGGTCCTCGCCCACCGCCACGTTGTCCAGGCGCATTGGGGCGCTCATGTTGCCGCGCATGCCCAGGCCGGTCCATGGTCCAGCCACCCGCACCCCGGTGTCCCCCTTCAGCATCAGGTAGAGGGTGCTTTGCAACGGCGACTGCGCCTCCGACCACTTGGTGGTCACCACGTAGCCGTCGGCGATGCCGGCGGAGGTGACGAACGACTTGGCGGCCGAGAGCGTGACGTTGCCGCCGTTGCGGACCTCCTGGCTGACCGGCGCCCAGAAGTGGCTGCGGGAACCGAACTCGCTCCACGCCAGGGTGCTGAGGTGGTTGCCCGCTGCCGCGGCCCGCAGGTAGCGTTCGGTCTTGGCGGGGGCCGCAGCGTAGGCCGCCACGCCGCAGAGGTGCATCAGGTAGATCATAGCGGTGGAAGCACAGCCTTGGGCCACCTGGTCCAGCACGGCGCACATCACGCGCGGGCTCTGGCCCATCCCGCCCAGTTCGGGGGCGATGGTCAACCCCATAAACCCGGCCTTGGCCAGGGCATCGATGGACGCTTGCGGGAACGCCCGGTCGGCGTCTACCTGCGCCGCGGCGGGAGCAATGACCCGCTCGGTGATCTGTTTTGCCTGGTCAACAATGGCCTGTTGGGCATCGGTGAGACGGTACATTGTGCAACTCCTGAGTAGTTCGAAGGTTGGTCTACCTGGGGCGTTAAACCAGCACGAAGGTGGACTCCAGTAAGCCTGCACGAGCGAACGTGCAGGCCAGCGGCGACAGGGCCAGCGTGCGCTGCCACAGCGCCAAGAGGTCGGCCTCGGGCGCCGGCGAACTGACGTACACCGTGACCGTCACCCGCTCGATGCCGGGATCGCCCTCCTCACCCACCACCTCCAGGAAGGTGAGCGGGTTGCGCAGGCGGCCGGTGACGCTGGCCTCCACGTTGTCGAGCGCGATGCGGCGCCGCCGGGCCAGCACCTGGAGCGTGCCGGCGAGGTCGGCTGCGATGGCGCCGAGCACGTGTTCCAGCGCCGTCAGGTGCGGGTGCGCACTGTCGAACGTGAGTGGGTCGCCCACCTCAAAGCGGTGGGTGCGGGTATAAACGGTGGTGGGCGGTTGCCCTGCGGCGACGGCGCGCAGGGTCCAGGTGATGGGGTCCAAGGGCTCGATTCCGCGGGATAGAGAGCGCGCCGGGGCGCGCAGGCGAAAACGGGCCGGGAGGAAGTGGAAACCTGCCGGTGGGGCGCTGGTTTAGCGAAGGTCAGCGCACACGGCTCAGCCACTCAGTCCCGGAGTGGGTCTGAGCGCCTCAGGTAAAGCCGCGGCGAAGGTGGCTCATTGCTTCAAGGCCATTATAGGTATCCCCGCAAGAAATGCCAGTTCAAGCGGTCGTGCACGCGATTCGATGAGGTGTAAGGTTCATCACTATAAATATTGCCTATATATTGAAGCGCATGGAACAATGATTGTACTCGAAATTGGCCTTCGGTCAAGCCTGCGTATTCACGCATACTACGTACTCACTCTTCGTGGGTGTAGCGCGCATTTGGCGGCGCGGCGGGGCTACAGGATGGATCCGTTCACGTCGCATCCCACCGCCCACCCTCGGTCACTCCACATTGGTCTCACTATGACACAACACCCCAGTTCTACCGCAGGCAGCGCGCCATTCAACCGCACAACGCGCCTCGCACTGCTCGATTCGCTACTGGCCGAGCGCATCCTGGTGCTCGACGGCGCAGCCGGCACCGAGATCCAGCAGTTGCGGCTGAGCGAGGCCGGTTTTCGCGGCGAACGCTTCGCCGGCTGGCACCGCGAGGTGCGGGGCAATAACGACCTGCTGGTGCTCACGAAGCCCGAGGCGGTGAGTGCCATCCACACGGCGTACCTGGATGCGGGCGCCGACATCCTGAAGACCAACACCTTCAACGCCAACCGGATATCGCTGGCCGACTACGGGATGGAGGAACTGGCCGCCGAGGTGGCCACGGCGGGCGCTCGCCTGGCACGCGCCGCTGCCGACCAGGCGGAGGCGGCCGACGGACGCCCCCGCTACGTTGCGGGAGTTATTGGTCCTACCAATCGCACGGCGTCGATGTCGCCGCGGGTCGACGACCCATCGTTCCGCAACACCAGCTTCGATGACCTGGTGGCGGCCTACACGGAGGCGGCGCAAGGGTTGTTGGCGGGCGGCGCCGATCTGCTGCTGGTTGAGACCATCTTCGACACCCTGAACGCCAAGGCGGCGTTGTTCGCCATTGATGAAGCGTTTGCCGCCGCCGGCCTGCGGGTGCCGGTGATGGTATCGGGCACCATCACCGATGCCAGCGGACGCACCCTCTCGGGCCAGACGGTGGAGGCGTTTTTCAACGCCGTGGCGCATGTCCGCCCGCTGTCGGTGGGGCTGAACTGTGCGCTGGGCGCCGCGGATCTGCGGCCATACGTGCAGGAACTGGCTCGCATCGCTCCCTGCGCGGTGAGCCTGCACCCGAACGCCGGTCTGCCCAACGCCCTGGGCGGGTACGACGAGACGCCCGACTTCACCGCCCGGGTCATCGGCGAGTGCGCCACCGCGGGATGGGTGAACATTGTGGGCGGTTGTTGTGGTACCACGCCGGCGCACATCGCTGCGATTGCCGCGTCGGTCCGCAACGTGGCGCCTCGCATCAAGCCCCAGCCCGAGCGGGTGCTGCGGCTCTCGGGCCTGGAGCCCCTGGCCATCACCGCGGCGTCCAACTTCGTGAACGTGGGTGAGCGGACCAACGTCACCGGCTCGGCCCGCTTCAAGAAGCTGATTCTCAATGGCGATTATGAGGCTGCGCTCACGGTGGCCCGTCAGCAGATCGAGGCGGGGGCGGTCATCATCGACGTCAACTTCGATGAGGGCCTGCTGGACTCTGCGGAGGCCATGCGCACCTTCCTGAACCTGGCGGCAACGGAGCCGGCGGTGGCGCGGGTGCCGGTGATGGTGGACTCGTCGAAGTGGTCGGTGATTGAAGAGGGGCTGAAGTGCCTGCAGGGTAAGGGGATCGTCAACTCCATCTCGATGAAGGAGGGGGAGGCCGAGTTCCTGCGGCGGGCGGCGCTGGTGCGGCGCTATGGGGCGGCGGTCATCGTGATGGCGTTCGACGAGCAGGGCCAGGCCGACACCGCGGCGCGCAAAGTGGCCATTTGTCAGCGGGCCTACCGCTTGCTGACTGAGCAGTCCGGCTTCCCGCCCGAAGACATCATCTTCGACCCGAATATCTTTGCCATCGGCACCGGCATCGCCGAGCACGACAACTACGCCCTCGACTTCATCGCCGCCACCGAGGCCATCAAGGAGGCGTGTCCGTACGCGCTGGTGAGCGGGGGCGTCAGCAATGTCAGCTTCGCGTTCCGGGGCAACACCCCGCTGCGGGAGGCGATCCACGCAGTGTTCCTGTACCACGCCATTGCTGCCGGCATGGACATGGGCATCGTCAATGCGGGGGCGTTGCCGCTGTACAGCGACATCCCGCACGACCTGCTCGAACGGGTGGAAGACCTGGTGCTGAACCGGCGGCCGGACGCAACCGAGCGCCTGTTGGAGGTGGCCGCCACCGTGCAAAGCGACGGGACCAAGTGGGTCGCCGACCTGGCATGGCGCGACCTGCCCGTGCACCAACGGCTGGAGCACGCCCTGGTGCACGGCATAGCCGATTGGGTGGTGGAGGACACGGAGGAGGCCCGCTGCGTGAGCGCGCACCCCATCGATGTGATCGAGGGGCCGCTGATGGACGGCATGAACGTGGTGGGCGACCTGTTCGGTACCGGCAAGATGTTCCTGCCGCAGGTGGTGAAGAGCGCCCGGGTGATGAAGCGGGCGGTAGCGCACCTCCTCCCCTACATTGAGGCCGAGAAGGAGCAGCGCGCCGAGAGCCGCGCCAAGGGCAAGGTGCTGCTGGCTACCGTGAAGGGCGACGTCCACGACATCGGCAAGAACATCGTGGGTGTGGTGTTGCAGTGCAACAACTACCAGGTCATCGACCTGGGCGTGATGGTGCCCGCTGCGCAGATTCTGGAGACCGCCCAGCGGGAAGCCGTGGATCTGGTAGGCCTGTCAGGGCTCATCACGCCGTCGTTAGAGGAGATGAGCTTCGTGGCGGGCGAGATGCAGCGCTTGGGCTTTAGGCAGCCGCTGCTCATCGGGGGGGCCACCACGTCGAAGACGCACACCGCGCTGAAGATCGCGCCGAACTACGAAGGCCCGGTGGTGTACGTGCCCGACGCATCCCGGGCGGTGCAGGTAGCGGGTGCGCTGCTGTCGGAGAGCCAGCGGAGCGGTTACCTCGAGACCGTGCGTGCCGAGTATGCCGTCATCCGCGAGCGGGGGCTGGCGCCGCGGGGCGGGCCACCGCCGCTGGCGTTGGCCGAGGCCAGGGCCCACCGCCTGCACATCGAGTGGGCCGAGACCCTGCCGCCGGCGCCGCGGTCGCCTGGCATCCGCACCTATGCCGATGTGGCGTTGCGCGACCTGGCGCCCTATATCGACTGGACGCCGTTCTTCCAGGCGTGGGAGTTGGCGGGGCGCTATCCGGCCATTTTGGATGATCCTACGGTTGGGGCCGCCGCCCGCTTGCTATTCGCTGATGCGCAAACGCTGCTGCGGCGGGTGGTGCAGGAGCACTGGCTGACCGCCACGGGCGTGGCAGGCCTGTTCCCCGCCACGTCCGACGGAGCGGAGGATATCACCGTGTGGTGTCCAGACGAGCCGCAGACGCGGCTGACCACCGTGCATACGCTGCGGCAGCAGATGGCCAAGACGGAGGGCCGTCCCAATCTGGCGCTGGCCGACTTCGTGGCGCCGCACACCAGCGGCGTGATGGACTGGATGGGGATGTTCGCGGTGACGGCGGGCATTGGGCTGGACGAGCGGGTGGCGGCGTTCGAGGCGGCGCACGACGACTACAACGCCCTGTTGCTCAAGGCGCTGGCCGACCGGCTGGCCGAGGCGTTCGCAGAGTGGCTGCACCATGAGGTGCGCACCGGCCTGTGGGGCTACGCGCCGGGCGAGCGGCTGGAGGGCGACGCGCTCATCCGCGAGCGCTACCAGGGCATCCGCCCCGCGCCGGGATATCCCGCCTGTCCCGACCATACGGAGAAGCGCACCATCTTCGAGGTGTTGCAGGTGACCGAGCGCACGGGCATCACCCTCACCGAGAACTGCGCGATGCTGCCGACGGCCGCGGTGAGCGGTTACTACTTCTGGCGGCCCGAGGCCCAGTACTTCGGCGTTGGCCGGCTGGAGCGAGACCAAGTGCAGGACTACGCCCGCCGCAAGGGCATGCCGCTGGCTGAGGCGGAACGATGGTTGGCGTCCAACCTCAATTACAACCGCTGACTTGTTCTCCGAATATGGCATAAGGTGCGGCCTCGGCGTCCGAAGTCAGCGCGTCGTTGCGAGGAGCTGAAGGCGACGTGGCAACCGTGACGTTCGGCGGGTAGCGTCGCGGTCGTGACCTCGCCGCGGCACGTGCACACCACGATTGCCACGCCGTCGGACGGCTCTCAATGACGATTTCCTGGCGCCTACGTTGCGGGCGTGAAGTCCTCGATGTCGTAGCTGTAGCCCTGCTCGGTGAGGAAGAGCTGGCGGTGGTCCGAGAAGGTCTGGTCCACGGTGTCGTGGCTGACCAGGGCGTAGAAGTGGGCCTGCCCGCCGTCCTGCTTGGGGCGGAGGATGCGGCCGAGACGTTGCGCCTCCTCCTGACGAGAGCCGAAGGCCCCGGAGAGCTCAATGGCTACATTGGCCTCGGGCAGGTCGATGGCGAAGTTGGCCACCTTTGAGACCACCAACACCGGCTCCTCGCCCGTCCGGAACGCTTCGTACAGGCGCTCACGCTCGGCGGTGGGTGTCTTGCCTGTGATGAGCGGGGCGCTCGCCTGCGCCGCGATCGCGTCCAGTTGGTCCAGGTACTGCGCGATGACGAGCACGCGGTCGTTGGCGTGGCGTTCCAGCAGACCGCCCAGCGCGAGCAGCTTCACCGGGTTGCAGGCCGCAATGCGGTATTGCTGGCGGTTCTCGGCCGACACGTACTCCATCCGCACGTCTGGTGGCATGGGTACCCGGATTTCGGTGCACACAGCAGGAGCAATCCAGCCCTGCTGCTCTAGGTCCTTCCACGGAGCGTCGAACTTCTTGGGGCCGATCAGCGAGAAGACATCGCCCTCCTTGCCGTCCTCGCGCACCAGCGTAGCGGTGAGGCCGAGGCGGCGGCGTGACTGGATCTCGGCAGTGATGCGGAAGACGGGCGCCGGCAGCAGGTGCACCTCGTCGTAGATGATGAGGCCCCAGTCCTGACGGGTGAACAGCGCGAGGTGCGGATAGTGGTCGCGTTGGCCCTGGGCGCGGCTGATCATGATCTGGTACGTCGCGAGGGTTATGGGGCGGATGACCTTGCGCTCGCCGGTGTATTCCCCGATGTCCTCGACCGGTACGGAGGTGCGGGCCGCGATCTCGCGCTGCCACTGGTGCACGGCGTTGGTATTGGTGCAGAGGATGAGCGTGTAGGTGGAGGCCAGCGCCATGGCCCCCAGCCCGATGACGGTTTTGCCGGCGCCGCAGGGCAGCACCAGCACGCCACTGCCGCCACGGGGGCCGCCGCCGGCCCAGAAGGAGTCGATGGCGTCCTGCTGGTAGTCGCGCACCTGGAAGCTGGGGCCGGTTGCGAGTGTCATGGGGTAGGGCGCGCCCTCGGTGTAGCCGGCCAGGTCCTCCACCGGCAGGCCCAGCTTCAGCAGCTCCTGCTTCAGATGCCCTCGCTGCGCCGGGTCCACCAGCGTGCGCAGGTCGCCGTCGCCATCGCCCAGCAGCGGGGCCACATGGGCGTTGCGGCGGAGCTGGATGAGCGTGGTGGGGTCATCAGTCTCCAGCGACAGGCGGCCGGGGCCGGGCAGCAGGCGAATGCGCCCGTAACGGCCCATCAGGTCGCGCACGTCGGTCAGCACGTTGGAGGGCGGTTCGTAGCGGGAGAACTCCTGCAGGGTGTCCAGCACCGACTCGACCGTGACCCCGGCTGCGCACGCGTTCCACAGCGAGAGTGGGGTGATGGCGTAGGTATGGACGTGCTCGGGGCTCTTGCGGAGTTCGGCAAAGGCGGCCAGGCGGTCGCGGCACTCGGCGTAGCGCGGGTTGTCCACCTCCAGCAGCAGGCTGCGGTCGGACTGGACGATGAGCGGGCGGCCGGCGCGCTGGGCGGTGGTCACAGGCGGCCTCGAAGCATTTTGTAGTACAGGTCCTGAATCACGTGGGGTGGCGGTTGTGGGGTGTCGTCTTCCACCGGCAAATAGCCCGCTTTGCGCAGCGCGGTGATGGCGTTGTACGGGCCTTGGTTCATCACCGCGGCAATGCCCGGTGCTATTGGGTAGAGCGTTAGGCCTTTGAGTTTCGGGTTCTTTCCCAGTTCCTCCAACAGCGCCGGGTCGTCGGACTTCACATAGGCCATGGCCCAGCCAACATGGAGGTGGCCGTGGCGCTGCCCTTGGTCTTGCACCACCCGCAGCACACTGGCGGGCAGTGGTGTGCCCGAGTGGCGCTCCAAGGTGTCGAGCAGCGCTTGGGGAGTGAGCCCATTGTTGAGCGCGCGGGTGACCGAGGCGGCGGTAATGCGGAAGAATGGCGCGCCCTGATTGCTCTCCAACTCGGCCATCTGCCACAAATCTTGCAGCGCATTGGGGGTGCAGTTCGGCGCGGCCAGCACGCTGCGGTCGGACTGCACGGTCCAGTGGTCGTCCCAGGTCGATAGTTCAGGGCTCCCAGTGGTCTGATGGGCCAGCAAGTCTTGGACCACGCGGGGCACCATTACGGCTGCCTCGCCGTTTGGGCCTGTACCGGTGGCGAAGAGCAAGCGGTGGGCATGCTGCCACGGATTCGACTCAGCGTCAACCAACTCTCCGGCCGCCGCGATGGGAGTGAGCGGGGCATGAAACGTGGCCAAGGCGTCCACGTCGGCCCGCCGCACCCAGACGCCGGCTGGAATGGTGGCCGCCAAACGGGCAAGGGTGTAGCGCTGTGCAAAGGCCGATGGCCGGTACAGGCGGTCCACCGTACCACCGCCATCTACCCAGGCATTCCAGAGCCGCGTGAAACCAACGGCCGGCGACTGGGCCGAAACGGTGGAGGGTTGCCATTGACCATCCTCGTCGCCTTCCACGGCCCCGCTGGCCTTTGCAAGCCACCACAGGAAGTCAGTGTAGCTGTCGTCCGGGCTCTGGATGAGCTTGCCGAAGGCGGTGAGGCTGCGCCGGTATGGTTCGTCGTGGTTCTTGGTCCACTCGCAAAGGCCGGCCCCGATGAAGCCCTGCAGGTGCGCCAGATCGCGGCCGAGCGCGAGTGGGACAGGCGTGGACACCGGCGTCGCCGCTACCTCTTGCAGGGGTGGCGGTTGCAGCGGCCCGTTGGAAAACGGCGACGAGCCTAGCCACGCCTCCTTTACCTCATCCGGGATGATGAAAGCGTTGGGCGTCCACGCGCCGATGTAGTCGTAGCGGGGCACCAGCAGGCACTGCAACTCCAGTTCTTGCTGTGCCGGCGTAGGGTCTGGCCTGCTGTTGTACCATCCTCCCCGCTGGGCCTTGGGTGGCCGGCCAAGGGGGTGCCGCGACATCACCTGAGCGGCTACAGCACCCCCCTCGGAGGCCACCCAGTCCAGCAGTGTCCGGGCATCCGCGGTCAGGTGCTCGACGCTCATCTTTATGTGCTGGGGGTCGGCCAGAACACGGGTGAGGGCCGCCACCCGCAGCTCTTTGAGATTGCCCGACGGCGTCTTCAACGCCACGAGGCGCGCCCGCAGAATCTCGTTGTTCACGGTGTTGAGGTATGTGGCAATGGTGATGGCGAGGGGGCGTGGCAGGAGACTTACCGCCGCTGGGTAGGTAGCCACATAGCCGGGCGGTGTGGGGTCGAAGTCGGCCAGGGCCCACAGCCGCAGGTCGTGGAGCTGCTCTCGCAGGTAGGGCAATGGCACGCGGTTGTCCAGCGCATCGGTGAGGGCTTTCCAGGAAGCCTGAAGGCCGGGCTGCCGAGCCAGCCAGCGCAACACCTGGAGTTGCAGGTTGTTGATGCTGGTAATGGCTTCGGTCTGTGCCTGGGGCTGGGTGATGACTTTGGTCAGCGCCGGCAGTACATCGGTGGCCGGTGCTTTGGGTAGGCCGTAGCGCAGCGCAAGCTCGCTGCGGTCAGCGGCCGAAAGGCGTTTGAGGATGTCGATGAGTTGCATACGGATGCCGTAAAAGGCCGGAGGCCGGAAGGGGATGCGGGAGGACGGACGTTGGAAGGCGGACGTGAGCGCCGGCTGACACCTCTTTTATAGCGTCATCATAAGTGCTGCACAAGCAGATGTTTAGCGCTCGGCCGTCCCGCCGAACCGCACGATCTCCGGCTCAATGCGTTCGCCAACCCGCAGCCAACCGAACGAGTACTGCGGCTGGCGGCGGCGGTCGGTGGGTGAGCCGGGGTTGAACAGCAGGCAGCCGCCTTCCCACCGGGTCAGTGGCTGGTGGCTGTGGCCGAACACCACGCAGTGTACTGGTTGGCCGGTGAAGGCCGCGAGCGCCCGGCTCGGCGTGTTGGCGCCCTTGCCGTCGTGGCCGTGCACTAGGCCGATGCGGAAGGGGCCGGCGTCGACCACGGTCCGGTCTGGCAGCGCTCGCACCAGCGCCGGTTCGTCGTTGTTGCCGGCCACCGCCACCACCGGGGCGTAGCGCTCGATCTCGGCGAGCACGGCCTGCACGCAGAGGTCGCCGGCATGGAGCACCAGATCGGCCTCGGCCAGCGCTGCGGCGACGGCGGTGGGTAGCCCGCGCGCCATGCGCGGCATGTGGGTGTCGGCGAGGACGAGGATGTTCATGATGAAGGCCTTGAAGTCAGACCGGCACGGATGAGGCGCACGTTGCCGTCATGGGGCTACAATCGGAGGACACCTATCTGATGGATGAGAGTAGAGCATGGCAAATCCCCTATCGCCCCACTATGCCGACATTGCTGTGCTGGACAGGGATACCGGCGCCGATCGGCTCTTTGTGGAAGTGACCCTTCGAACCTCCCCGAGCAAAGTCAAGCAATTCACTGAAGTGCTCCGGTTCTATCACGTGCATGTCGGGTTGCTCGTGGACCCGCAGCAAACTCGGGTCCTGGCACTGCGGTCCTTTGCCGACTCGTCGGCAAAGATCGAAAGTCTTTCTAGTGAATGGGTTTGCCCCCCTCGAGTATGGACCTCCGAACATGAGTTCGCTTACCAGGTGCACCAGGCACTGAAGCAACTGTCCGACCAAGCTCGCTCGCTGCGCTATGAAGCTATCCCCCCGGAGTTTTTTCCAGATGTGGTAACTGCATTGGAGAACGGTAACCTAGTGGCGGCGTAGTAGATGGCAGAGCCCAGACCCGTCGTCTACCTCGAAACGAACTTCTTGGTCGCTGCCGTGTTTCCGGTCGACAACTGGCATGTTGACGCAATTGCACTCTTGGCTGAAGCCGGTTACGAACTTCGTATCCCGGCCCTGTCAGTTCTTGAAGCTCGATCCACCGTGCGGCGCAAACACCAGGAGTCAACGCACGAACTGAGCCAACTGAAGGAACTGCTTATTTCGCTCAGCCAGAGTGGCAAGCTCCGAGCCTCGCATGCGTCCCTTGCTGACCTATATGACGATTTGGATGCCTACGCAAGGCGCCCATTCGCCGATGACCTCCAGCGGGTGTTGCGGGGTCGCCTCCATGTCGTACCGATGATCGAGGCCACTTTGAAGCGGGTCCAAGAATTAGCTCTCGATCTTCCTGAATTTGGACGGCGAGATGGCATAGACCTGCATATTCTGGCTACCGTGATGGTCGATGCGGCATCCCTTCCGGCGACCACGCCCCGTATCTTCGTGAGCACGAATCGTGACGAGTTCCGCAGTCCCGGCAAGCTACCGGGTGGCTTTTATGATTCGTCGCGCTTGATCTACCAATCACACTTTCACATCCCTGCTGGCATCGCTGAGTGGCGCACGCGGGAGTGGTAGGCGGGCGCTCGCAACCTACGCGATGCGGCTCCGCTTTTGGCGCAGGTAGTCCACCATGACGTACTGGCCCAGGTTGTCGGGCGAGGTGTAGAAGGCCCGGCCGCGGTTGATCTTGATGAGCTGGTCCACGAACTCGCGCAGGTAGTAGCTGCGGTCGAGCATGAACACGTTGATGATGATGCCGTCGCGGGTGCAGTGGCGCACCTCGCGCAGGGTCTCGGTGATGGTGCGCGGGCTGGGCGGGTAGCCCAGGAAGATCTGGCCGCGCTCGATGTGGGCAGTGGGCTCGCCGTCGGAGATCATGAGGATCTGTTTGGTGCCGGTCTTGTGCTTAGACAGCAACTTCTGCGAGATCATGAACGCCTGCTGCATGTTGGTGTAGGGCTCGGCCTGGTCCCAGGTGATGTAGGGCAGTTGTTCGGCCTTGAGTTCGCGGGCGTAGGTGGAGAAGCCAACGATGTAGATGCTGTCGCGCGGGAACTGGGTCTTGATAAGGTTGTGCAGCGCCAGGATGACCTTCTTGGCGGCGTAGAAGCTGCCGCGCCGGGCCATCGACCACGAGAGGTCGAGCATGAGCACGGTGGTGCTCTCGGTCTGCAGTTCGGTGCGATACACCTCGAAATCCTCGGGGGCGAGGCCAACGGGCACCCCGTGGCCGCTGCGGTAGACGGCGTTGCGCACGGTGCGCTGCAGGTCGAGGTAGAACGGGTCGCCGAACTCGTAGAGCTTGGTCTCGTCCAGCCGGTCGATGCCGACGCCACGGCGCTCGGTCTCGTGGCGGCCCATGCGGCCTTCCTTCAGGCGGTCGAAGATGTCTTTGAGGGCCTTCTGGCCGATCTTGCGCATGCCCTGGGGGGTCAGTTCCAGCTTGTCGCCATTGCGGCGGAGGTAGCCGGCGTCCTCCAATTGCTGCGCCAGGTTCTTGAGCAGCTCCAGCGCATCGGCCGCCTCGTCGCCCAGCAGTTCGCGCACCGTTTCGGGGTCAATGTCCTCGATGCCGTCGCCGTACTGGGCACGGCGTAGCTGGCGTTCGAGGTCCTCCATGTCGCTGAGCTGGCGCATGAGGTCCATCGCCTCGTTCATGTCCATGGGCTCGTCGCCGCGGAAGGAGTAGCGCTGGGGCCGCTCGGGCGGGAACATTTGGTTCAGCGCCTGCTGCAACTCTTGCATGGAGTCCTGCAGGCCCATTTCCTGCATCATGGCGTCCATCAGGTCCTGGAGCTGGCGGCGGTTCTCGGCGTTCAGGCTCTCCATCAGGTTCTGTAGCATGTGTTGCTGCTGCTGCATCTGCTGCATGAAGTCCTGCATCGACTGGTCGCCGCCGCCACTGCCCATCTGCTGCCGATGCTGGTCCTGGAAGTCCTGCCATTGCTGTTGCTGGTCGCCGCCGCCCTGCTGTTGCTGTTGCATCATCTGCTTCAGCTCTTCCATCATCTGGCGCATCTGGTCGGCCAGGCTCTGGTTCATCTGCTCCTGGCCCTGGTTCATGGGCTGGGTCTGCTGCGACATCTGGTCGCGCAGTTCCTGCATCAGTTCGTCGAACTTGCGCTCGGCGTCCTGGTCCATGAACTCATAGTCCTGAGAAAGCTGCTGCACGGCTTTGCCCATTTCGGGGGGCAATTGGTCGAGGAAGTCCTGCTTCTCCTGCGCGAGGGCCTGCAGGAACTCGCGAGCGCGCTCAAGCGCTTCCGCATCGGCCTGCGCTTGGTCCATCTCGTTGCTCTGGGGCTGGCCGTCGCGGCTCTGCTGCTGCGACTCGAGGGCCTGCCGGTGGGCCTCGGCCTGCTGAGCGCGCTGACGCGCGGCTTCGAGCTGGTCCTTGATGCCCTGGCGCTCGGTCTCGACCACATCCTGCAGCTTCTCCTGCAGGTCTTGGACCACGGAGGAGAGTTGCTTCTTGTCGAGGGCTTCCTGCCGCTTTTGCCGGAGCTGCTGCAGCATGTCCTGCAGGCCCGATACCGAGTGGTCTTTGAGACCTTTCTGCATCATCTGTCGCAGGGCGCTCTGCACATCGCCCTGCGACAGGAGGTATTCGGAGAGCTCATCCATGAGCTCATGCTGCGGGATGGCGGCAGTCTGGCTGCCCCCAGCCCCGCCCGTATACCTATATGAGACCATGGTGGCCCCGGTACTGAGACCGCCCGGTTACCTTGTCCTTGTTGAGTTTGCGGTTGAGGTGCAGGCCCTCGAGCAGGAACTCCACACCTGAGGCAACGACCGTCGCTCGCTGGTCGCCGGTGAGCTGACGGGCGGCTTCCAGCAGCCCCGGCACGCGGCCGGCGGCCTGCAGATACTCGTCGCTGCGGGTCGTTTCGGAGACTTCCATGCTGTAGCCCTGGTCGAAGTGGGCGACCACGCCCTCCAGGTCGGCCAGCGAGACGTGGCGATTGAACACGTTGAGCACGGCCGATTGGGTGAGCTTCTCGATGACCTGTTCTTCCCGGCCGTCGTCGGTGGCTTCTAACTCGATCTTGCCCCCCATGGAGGCTACGATGGCCGGCATGTCGCTGATGCGAGGGGCAGCCAGCGTCTCGTCGGCGCGGATGGCTCGCTTGACGGCGTTGCTGATGACGTTCTCGAAGTTGGCGACCGAGACACGCACGCTGACGCCGGAGCGCTGGTTGATATCGGGGCTGCGGCGGGCGAGGTGGGTGACCTCGGCCACGATCTCCTTGATGAACGCAGGCACCACCGTCTCGATCTCGTCATCTTCGAACCGGTTCTGCTCCTGCTCCATGATCTCGATTTCGAGCGGCACAGTGCGGGGGTAGTGCGTGCGGATTTCGGAGCCGCAGCGGTCTTTGAGCGGGGTGATGATGCGGCCGCGGTTGGTGTAGTCCTCCGGGTTGGCGGAGGCCACGAAGAACACATCGAGCGGCAACTGGATGCGGTAGCCCCTGATCTGGACGTCGCGCTCTTCCAGGATGTTGAGCAGCCCCACCTGGATGCGCTCGGCGAGGTCGGGCAGCTCGTTGATGCAAAAAATGCCGCGATTGGTGCGCGGAATGAGGCCGTAGTGAATGGTCAGCTCGTCGGAAAGGTAGCGGCCTTCCGCCACCTTAATGGGGTCGACTTCGCCGATGAGGTCGGCGATGGTGATATCGGGCGTGGCTAGCTTCTCGCCGTAGCGGCGGCTGCGGTGCACCCACTCGATGGGCGTTGCGTCGCCCTTCTCGGCCACCAGTTCGCGCGCCATCTTCGAGACGGGGTCGTAAGGGCTGTCGAACAACTCCGACCCGGCCACGATGGGCACTTCTTCGTCGAGCAGGTTCACCAGCGAGCGAATGAGACGGCTCTTGCCCTGGCCGCGCTCGCCCAGCAGGATGATGTCCTGGCCGGAGAGGATCGCGTTCTCGACCTGCGGGAGGACGGAGTCTTCGTACCCGATGATGCCGGGGAAGATGGGCTCCTCACGCCGGATCTTATCGATGAGGTTCTTCCTCATCTCATCTTTGACGGACCTGACCTTGTAGCCGGATGCTCGAAGTTCGCCGAGTGTTGTAGCGTGTCCTTCAGCCATAGCGCCTCTGGAGAGCCTCCTTGATGGGAGCGGGTGGGATGGGCCGCGAGCGCACATGGTGCAGGCCCGCAGGGCACGGAGCACTCGCACTATAGTCCCCAGGTAGGGGCAAGTCAAACCACTGGGGAAGTGTTCGATGGGGGTTTGGGGTGGGCTGGATGCTTGGCCGGCGGTGATAGACCGCGCCGTGAGTGGCGCGCCGTGGTGGTCGCGCTGGCCGTCATTAGGCGCCCTTCGCGACGGGGGAGTTCGGGGTTTGACGTGGCTCTTCGGTTAGGGGTTGCGAGACCCACCATGACCGGGGCTCACCTACGCCATGAAAAGAGGCCGCCGCCATCCGGGTCATCAATGGGCCGCATCAGGTATCGAACGGCGGTCACCCTGAACCTGTAGGGGCGATTCACGAATCGCCTTGCCGCACTGGCCGAGATGCCAGGGGCCATCCCAAACGGGCAGTGGGCGATGTTACGAATCACCCTTAACGGGGATCACCAGTGCCGGTGGTGAGGGGTGCGATGGCCGCGATCCCTTCGCCCGAAGGGATCGCGGCCATCGCTGTGGTTCGTAGGGGGTTGCGCTATGCCCGCGCTGGCTCGCGACTGGCACGCACGGTGCTGGCTGCCATCGCGTCCACGCTGTGGTGCCACTCGCGCTTCAGGTCGTCGACCACCGGGTTGGAGAAGCCGCCGATGATGTCGATCTCGATGCGGCCGGTGTCGCCGTCCTGCAACGGGCCGAGGCCCTGGTGGTTGGTGCCGCACATGAACACGTCGCCGGGCTTCAGCGTGGTGATGCCCGACATGGTCTCGATGAGTTCCGGGATGCGGTGCTCCATGTCGCTGGTGTGGTAGTCGTGGCGGATTTGGCCGTTGACCCAGTACTGCACGTGCAGGGCATGCGGGTCGGGGATCTCGTCGGCGGTGACGATGTAGGGGCCGATGGGCATGAAGGTGTCGAACGACTTGCCGAAGTTGCCGGGCATCCAGGGCCCTTCGCCGGTGTTGGCCGTGATGCCGGGGCCACCGAGCCACGGAGCGCGCGCCGAGACGTCGACGCCGGCGAAGTAGCCGAACACGTGGTCCATGGCCTGCGCCTGGTGCACCCGGGTGGCGGGCTTGCCGATGACGAATGCCAGCTCGGCCTCGTGGTGGAAGATGCGGGCCTGGAAGGGCGGCAGCACCACGGTGTCGTTGGGGCCGATGATGGAGTCGGGGGACTTGAAGAACAGGCTGAGGGGCTTGGGCTTACCGCCCTGCACCATCTCCATGTAGTTGCCCTGACCCATCAGCACCTTGCCGGGACGGGGTACCGGCGGCCGCAGCCGCACCTTGTCCATGGGCAGTGCCTTGCCGCGCTCAGCGGCCGCCTCCAGCTTGGGCCGCAGCAGGTCCCAGTTGGTGATCATGTTCTCCAGCAACAGTTGCGGGTTGCCGGGGTCGAAGGGGCGCACCACCTTGCTGACGTCCACCACGCCACGGCTGGTGATGACACAGGGGCGGAACTCGTTGTAGAAGCCAAGTCGCATTTGGTCGGTCCTTTCGCTAGGCAAAGGAAGCGCCCCCAGCGGGCGCTTCCTTTGCGGTTGGTTCGGCTCGCTGGGTGCTAGACCTTTGCCACCGAGAGGTCTTTGAACTTGCCGTACAGCTTGATGAAGTTGTCCTCGTCGGACACCACGTCTACAGGGCGCACGCGGAAGGCGTCGTGGAGCTGGGGCGCCATGGGCTCGTTGCCCTTCTGCAGCTCGCGGGCCAGCCGCAGCAAGATCTTGCGGGCGGTGATGATGGCGACGTCGGTGGTGCCGAGGTGCTCGCGCCAGCGCTCTACCGTGCGGCCCATGCCGTCGGTCATGGCCATGTCCTGCTCGCGGCCGCTGCGGATGCCGGTGTAGTTGATGGTCTTCTGCATCTCGCGGGATATCTCGTAGTCGTTCTTGCGGGTCAGGCCGGGGCGCCAGCAGTCGATGATGGTACCGTCCCTCAACTCATAGTTGGTCCAGGTACGGTTGAGGGGCGGCGACAGCAGCCGGGCCCGCTGCTCGTCGGTCAGGGGGGCATCGGGGTTGTAGCTGAACTGCCAGGACATGTTGTGGTCGTCATCGACCGGCACCCAGGCGTGCCCGCCGCGCGGCCACTGCGGGCCGGGAATCATGCTCCAGAAGGGCAGCAGGTGCTGCGTGCACCGCCAGTAGAACTCGCTGGGGCCGGTCTGGCGGCGGGAGCCGTAGACGAAGCCGTAGTCGGTCTCCTGCACGGTGAGCTTCGGTGCGCCGTCGACCTGGGTCATCACGGTGCCGTCGGCCCGGAAGCGGTTGAGGTTGCCACGGTTGTTGGGCATGGCGTCGAGCTTGAACCAGCGGTGGTTGAAGCTGACGTGCGCCGAGTCGAGGTCGCCCTCGTTGGACTGCATGTAGTTGCTGTCCTGCAGCCAACTGAAGAACACGCGGTGGCTGTCGGGCACGCGGCACCACTCGAACTGCGGTAACTCGGGCATCGTCGCCTGCGGGCCCATATACACCCACACCACGCCGCCGAACTCACGGGCGGGGTAGCTGGTCATGCGGACCTTGTGCTTGTAGCTGCTCTCGGCGGTCTCAGTGGGCATCTCCATGCAGGCGCCGGTCACGTCGAACTTCCAGCCGTGGTAGGCGCAGGCCAGGCCGCCGTTCTCGTTGCGGCCGAACCACATGTCGGCCAGGCGGTGCGGGCACTGCCGCTCCAGCACGCCCACCTTGCCGTCGCTGTCGCGGAAGGCCACCAGGTTCTCGCCGAGCAGCTTCAGGCGCACCGGCTCACCGCCGGCCTCGGCCAGGTCGGATACCGCCACGGCGGGCATCCAGAAGCGACGGAACAGCTCGCCCATCGGCGTGCCCGGCCCCGTCTTACAGAGCAGTTCGTTCTCTTCGCGGCTCAGCATCGAGTCCTCCTGCGTGAGGGTGATAGGTTGGTTGACACGTCAACGATGTGCGGAGGGTACGCCAAGAAAGCGTGAAAAGCAAACCCAAACGAATGCAGGCTGCGTGGAGACGATAGCCTTTAGCGGCGGTTTAGCGGCTACCGAACGGCCCCGCTTCTGGCGGGGCCGTGGGCGCAGACCGGGCGGGATGACTACTTGATGCCGAGGGCCGCTTCGAGGGCCGGGCGGTCGAAGCCCTGGATCTGGTGATCACCGATCACGGTGACGGGAATGCTGACCATCTTCATGTCGCGCATCGCCTGGCGGGCTTCCTTGTCCTTGTTGACGTTGCGTTCGGTGTACTCAAAGCCATGCTCGTGCAGAAACGCCTTGACGGCGTCGCAGGGCGCGCAGTGGATACCGGAGTAGACGATGATTTCCTCGGGCATGCCGCACCTCGCGGTAGGGATTTCTGTGGGCTAGTTTAAGGAGTGGGATGGCGGGGCGTCAAACGGCGTGGTTTGACCCGCCCCTGGGCCGGTGCTATCATCCAACCGACCCTCACCCCGCAGAAAGTTCGCACTGTATGAACTTCCGTCTCGTCGGTATCATCATCGGCACCTTCACTGGGTTCTTCAGCGCCATGACCGGCGTGGGTGGTGGGGCCATTCTGGTGAGCCTGATGGTGAACTTCATGGGCATGTCGCAGCACAAGGCCCACGGCACCTCACTCACCGTCATCATCCTCACCTCGCTGTTCAGTGCCGTCGGGTACATGCTGCCGTTCATCACGGGGTCTACGGTCTCCTCCGACTATCAATGGAAGCCTGAGCTGCTCATCCTCATCCCGGTGCTCGCCTTCGCCAGCATGTTCGGCGTGGTGCTGGGCGCCAAGATCATGACCATGCTGCCCTCGCGCCAGTTGCGGCGGCTGTTCGGGGTGTTCCTGTTCTTCGTCTCGCTGCAGGCACTGTCGACGCTTATCCCCAGCGTGAACCTGGGCGGCACGCCGGCGCCGGCGGAACTGGGCAGCTACTGGCCGGTGCCGCAGTGGTTACCGCTGTGGATTGTGCTGGGCTTCGTCGCAGGCATCGGATCGGGCATCCTGGGCATTGGCGGGGCACTCATCATGGTGCCGGTCATGATCATCGGCGCCGGTATCGAGCGCCACATGACCCAGGGCATCACGCTGGCGGTCATCTGCATCACCACCCTCACCGGCGGCTACACCCACTATAAGCTGGGTAATGTGGACATGAAGGCCACCTTTGCCATCGCACCCATAGCCGCCATCGTAGGGCTGGTTACCTCCAGGTTCGTTGCCACCCAGATATCCACCCCCTGGCTCACGGCGGTGTTCGGTCTGGCCATGCTGTACTTCGCCTACCAGTTCACCTTCACGGTGGCCAAGCCCCGGGCAGCGGCTCCGGCCGAGGGCGCCGCTTCACCCGGCCCTTCCGCGAGGTAAGCCCTGTCTGAACTCACCGACCTGTGCCAGTCGATGCTCACGTGTCGCGAGTGCGACCTTGCCAAGGGCCGCACTCGCGTCGTTCCCGGCGAGGGTCCCGATGACGCCACGGTCATGTTCATTGGCGAGGCCCCCGGCCAGAATGAGGACCGGCAGGGCCGCCCCTTCGTGGGCGCCGCGGGCCAGTTCTTAGACGAGTTGCTGGCGCTGGCGGGCTTGAAGCGCAGCGAAGTCTACATCTGCAATGTCATCAAATGCCGCCCGCCCGGCAACCGCGATCCACTGCCGGCCGAGATCATGAGTTGCAAGCCGTGGCTCGACCAGCAGATCGCTTTGAAGCGACCAAAGGTCATCGTGACACTGGGGCGCTACTCCATGTCCCGGTGGTTTCCCGGCCAGAGCATCAGCCGCATCCACGGGCGGCCTGCGGAGCGCGACGGCGTATTGGTGTACCCTATGTATCATCCGGCAGCAGCACTGCATCAGGCTGCGCTTAAGGAAACCATTCAGAACGATATGCGCGAACTCGGCCGCCTGCTCCAAACCGCTGGTGGCGGCGCACCGGCCGAGGTCATGCCAGCGGCGCCCGTCGCATCCACCCCAGCCACCGCGTTACGGCCTCAGTCCGCCCAACCCAGCCTGGCCGACGCGCTGTCGGTTGCCGCCGCTGTGGCCCAACCATCCACCCCTAAGCCCAATGAACCTGAACAGTTGAGTATGTTTTAGCCTATGCCTACACCATTACGTATCATTCCCTTGGGCGGTCTCGGCGAGATCGGCAAGAACATGATGGCCATTGAGTGCGGCGACGATATCGTCGTGGTCGACTCCGGCGTCATGTTCCCCGAAGAAGAGATGCTCGGCGTCGACCTCGTCATCCCTGACATCGCCTACCTAGTGGAGCGGCGCGACAAGATCCGCGGCATCTTCGTGACCCACGGGCATGAGGACCACATCGGCGCGCTGCCCTATACGCTGCCGCTGCTCAAGGCCCCGGTCTATTCCACCCGGCTTACCCACGGCCTCATCTCGGTGCGGCTGCGGGAAAAGGGCGGGCTCGATGCTGCGCCACTCAACGTCGCAGTGCCCGGCTCGGTGTTCCAGGTGGGTGGCATCCAGGCGGAGTTCTTCCGGGTGGCCCACTCCATCCCGGATGCCTGCGGCCTGGCGTTCCACACGGCGGCCGGGACGGTGGTGCACACCGGTGACTTCAAATTCGACCACACGCCGGTCGACGGCCAACCGACCGACATCGCCAAGCTGGCGGCGCTCGGCACCCGCGGCGTCAAGCTGCTGCTGTCCGACTCCACCTATGCCGACCGTCCTGGCTATACGCCTTCGGAGAAAGTGCTGGGCAACAACCTGGTGCGGCTTATCGGCGAGGCTCCGGGGCGGGTCATCATCGCCTGTTTCGCATCGCTCATTTCCCGCATTCAGCAGATTATCGACGCCGCTATCATCTGCAACCGCAAGGTGTTCATTGTGGGCCGCAGCATGCAGGACAATGTGGCGATGGCCCAGGAACTGGGCTACCTGTATGCCCCCGACAACGTGCTCATCAACGCGGGCGACCTCAGCCGGTTGCGCAACGACCAGATTGTGGTGATTGCCACCGGCGCGCAGGGCGAGCCCACCGCCGCGCTGGCCCGCATCGCTAACAAGGACCACCGCCAGGTGCGGGTGCAGGAGGGCGATACTGTGGTGCTCTCCGCCACGCCTATCCCTGGCAACGAGCTGCTGGTGTCGCGCACCATCGACAACCTGTTCCGCCAGGGGGCGCGCGTCCTGTACGCCCCGCTGGAGCAGGTGCACGTGCACGGCCATGCCGCTCAGGAGGAGCTGAAGCTCATGCTCAGCCTGGTCCGGCCGGAGTGCTTCGTGCCCATCCATGGCGAGTATCGCCACCTGGTGGCCCACCGCCAACTGGCCGAGGCGGTGGGCGTGCGCAACGACAACTGTTTCGTGCTCTCCGACGGCGAGGTGCTGGAACTGGGCGATGGCGGCGGCAAGGTGGTCGACATGGCGCCCTCGGGCCACGTGTACGTGGACGGCCTCGGTGAGCTGGGCCACGAGGTGCTGCGCGACCGCCAGCACCTGGCCAGCGACGGCATGGTGGTGGTGATGCTCCCCATCGACCACCAGAACGGCCGCCTGGCCAGCCCACCCGAGATCGTGCAGCGCGGTTTCGTCGCCGACCAAGAGGCCGAGTCCATCCTGGCGGGCGCCCGCTCGGTGGCCGAACGCTCGGTGGGCGGCGGCTCCGAAGCCGAGGCCGAATGGAGCGTCATCGCCCAGAAGACCAAAGAAGCCGTCGGCTCCTTCTTCTACCAGCAGACCCGCCGCCGCCCGCTCATCCTCTGCGTCCCCATCGAGATCTAGCCCCGACCCCACCGGTGCGATACACAGGGGCGCTGCAAGCGCCCCTGTTCTGAGTTTTCGGACTCGCGGGGCCCCAGCGACCTAAGACCACGACGGAGGCCTTCCGGTGGGGAGTCCAGAGGGGCAGCAAGCCCCTTTGGCGGGGGGCCTGAGGGGCGTCCCCTCAGGCAGAAGGAGTTTTGAGGGGGGGCGGGTGGGATGCGACGTGATGGGATCCATCCTGCAGCGATAGCCGCGAGCGCCGTAGGCGGAGCGCCCCCCTCTGAGCCGCTACCCCCTGGTGCTGCCTTGTCTTTCAGCATGCTTCATGCATACGATAGCAATGTATGAAGAGACATGCTAATCATGAAAGTGGTACCCATCCATGAAGACCTGCGCAGTCACCATCTCGGAGCGGGGCCAGATGACGCTGCCGGCCGAGGTGCGCCGTCAAATGGGCGTGCACCCCGGCGACAAAGTGTTGGTGGTAGTGGATGAGGGTGTGGTGCGGGTGCAGCCACAAAAGTGGACCATCGCAACGCTCGCGGGTTCGGTTAAGCCCCGCAATCGGCCGGAGGACATTGATGCGCTGATTCGCGAAAGCCAAGGATGACCTCACGGTAGAGTTTGTGCGGAAGATGCGGGAGAACTGGCAGCCACGGTCAGACGATGGAGGTAATGTAATGAAGCGCTATTCAGTCAAGATTACCGAGCGCGGGCAAATCACGCTGCCGGCGGAGGTACGGCGGATACTCGGTGTTGCGCCCCGTGGCCGGGTGGAGTTTGTGGTGGATGAAGGGATGGTGCGGGTGGCCGCACCCGCTTTCACCATTCAAACGGCGTACGGCGCAGCGAAGCCGCTGCGCCCGATTCAGGATATTGAGCAGGTGATTCGCGAAGCTCGAGAGGAACATGTGGACGAGTTCATGCGCAAGTATTTGCAACAATGAACTACGTCCACGCGAACATCTTCGTGCGCTACCTTACGCGCGACGATCCCGTGCGTGCGGAACCATGCCTACGGCTGTTCGAGCGACTGGAGCGGGGAGAGGAAGAAGCTTTCTCCACCGAAGCCACCATCGCTGAGGTAATCTATGTGCTTTCCTCGAACCACTGGTTCGGTCACACGCGCGAACATGCCGTGGCTTTGGTGATGGCGCCCCTGCGGTTGACCAACCTGAAGATGACGGACAAGCGTGCGTGCGTGAGAGCGCTAGAACTGTATGCCGACTACCGAGCCCTCGATCTCGCAGACGCCATTGCGATCGCCCACTTCGAGACCGATCACCTCGACGGCATCTACAGTTACGACCGCGGACTCGACCAGGTGCCCGGCGTGGTGCGGGTGGAGCCGTAGGGCAGTGCGCGGTGAGGGCCGTGTGTGACGGCGCGCAGCGCGCTCGCCCCCCTCAGCCGCCTAGGGAAGTGTTCCCTGCTCGACGGTATTAAGCAGCGCACCGTCAGGGCCTTGCCCACCAATCAGATAGATGTCACCATTGCCCCCAACCGCTGCCCCGATGCCCGCCCTTGGCACTGTTGTGCTCGTCCTCGAAACCCAGGTATCGGTCGCCGGGTTGTATTCCTCTACATCCCTACCAGTGGGACTGCCTTCGCCGTCGACGGCGTAGAGTCGGCCGCTGTTGGCAGAGATGACTCCTAGGTTGCGGCGCTGCGTAGACATCGGGGACCGCGTGCGCCAGGTATCGGTCGCTGGGTCGTACTCTTCTACCTGTGCGACGTTACCGCCGATGTTCGAGCCACCAATGGCATAGAGCCTCCCGTTGCTGGCAGCGACCACTCCTAGCCAATAGCGCGCCGTGGGCATCGGTGCACGGGATGTCCAGGTGTTCGTGGTGGGGTTGTACTCCTCCACCACGGTGCTGGCAGTGCCCGCATAGTCGAACTGTGTACGTCCGCCAATCGCGTAGAGGTTCCCGTTGCTCGCATGCGCCAACCCCAGGCCAAAGCGGGCTGTGGGCATGGGTGCCCGCACCGCCCAGGTGTCTGTGGCGGGGTCGTAGATCTCCAGTTTGTCCTCGCTCGGCGTGCCGGAACCGCAGCCGGTCGCAATGTTGCTGCAACCGCCGACAACATACACTTTGCCGTCGCCGCCCAAAGCCGCCCCGAACGACTCTCGTGGAGTAGGCATCGCGGTTTTGGTGGCCCATGTATCTGTCGCTGGATTGTACTCCTCGACCGTGCCAAGGTAGGTGTTGACGCCATTGACGATAGCGAACCCACCAATGGCATAGATTCTTTGATTGCCAGCGGCCACGGCGCTCAGACTGCGGCGCTGCGTGCGCATGGGAGCCTTAATCGCCCAGGACAAGGTCGGAGTCTGCATAGCCAGCAAGCCCGCGACCTGCGCTTCCAGGATAGCCACCCGCGTCGACAACGGCGCCAAGTCGGGCGCTGGGCCCGCCGGCCCTTGCGGCCCCACCGGCCCCTGCACGCCCATGGGCCCAGGTGATCCCATCAGTCCAACGGGCCCCTGCACCCCAGCCGGACCTTGGGGACCGGGCGTACCCTCCGGCCCAGCGGGACCCATCGGGCCGGCGGGCCCCTGAACCCCCGCTGGCCCAACCGCGCCTGTAGCGCCCGTGGCCCCGGTCAACCCTTGCGGCCCGGCCGCACCCGTAGCACCCGTCGCCCCGGTCAAACCTTGGGGGCCGACCGCGCCCGTCGCACCCGTCGCCCCGGTCAACCCTTGCGGCCCGGCCGCACCCGTAGCACCCGTCGCCCCGGTCAACCCTTGCGGCCCAACCGCGCCCGTAGCGCCTGTGGCCCCGGTCAAACCCTGGGGGCCTGCCACCCCCGTGATGTTCCAATCCAGCGGAGTCTCGTTCTGACCGCAGCTGTCAGTTGGGCTCACCAACACCCGCAGATCACCGTTATTCGCCTTCCGGCACCCGTGGATCAGTAATGGGTCGCCCCCGTGGGCGTCAACCATCACCCCATTGGCGAGGGCCATCAGGACCCCAAACAGAGCGAACGCCGCCAGTACTCGTCTTGGCATCACGTGTTCCTTCCATTGCGACAACTGCGACAACCAGCTTCTTGAAGCGAAACTGGTTTGGCGTATGCTACAACGGGGGGGGGGAATACAAGCACTATGCCAAAGACCGAGCCAATTTTTTGTACAGTGAGCGAGGGGGACGGCGGTCGCTGCGGCCGGAACTTCTAACCCCCCTCGCAAAACGCCGCTGCGCCCCCTCTGCACCTCCCAGCCGGCGCCTCGACTCTCCCCCCCTGTAACGCCTGTCCCGCACGGACGTTCGAGTAGGTACGGCGTTTATGACCAGAAGCACGAATCGCCCTCCTGTTCGCATGTCCGGCTATGGCGGCCGGAAGGCCGCGCCGCGCCGCCGTGGTGGCGGGCCGGGCTTCAGGCTGCCGCGCTTGTCCCTCGGCTGGCTGAGCACACCGCTGCTGCTGCTGGCCGCCGCCGGTTTCGTGGTGGCCGGCGTGCTCATGTTCGTCTTTATCGTTGTGCCCTTTGTTACCACCGCCGCAATCAGCGCCTTTGGGCTGACCTTCGCGGCCTTCCCCGTCGCCGTCGCTGCCGGTGCGTTCCGTTGGTGGCGGCTTGGCGGCGGACGAGCGCTGCTGCGGGCGCATTGGCGGCACCTGCTCGGCGGCCTGCTGCTCTTCACCGCCGCTGCCGGCCTCCTCGCCCTCCTGCGCCCCGATCAGCACCTGCTGGGCGTCTCGCTGGCCGAGGTCTCGGTAGGCGGACTGTTTGGGCAGGCCATCGCCGGCGAGCCGGAGCTCGCGCGGGGTGCACGCATCGGCCTGCCCATGCTGGCGGGCGCGGTGCTGGTGTATCCTGCGCTGCTTACCCTGGCCGGACGGGGGCTCCTGTTTGCCGGCGCGTACCTGGTGTCGTTGCGGCTGCCACAGCGGGCCGGCAGCGCCGCCGTGACCGGCGTTCGGGCTGGCATTCGGCGCGTGCGCACCGCCCGCGCCGCCCTGCCGGCGTGGGACGGCCCCATCGACGATGCCGATGATGCTCTACCCGCCGAACCCGCACCGGAAGCGCCCGCCCCTCGCGGCGTTACCGTCCAAGGGGCGCTGTTACCCATCATCGAGCAGCCGGGCGAGGAGGCCGTCGAGCCCTACCAGCCGTCGGCATTCGAGCGCTGGGAGCTGCCGCCCATCGACCTGCTGGAGCAGGTGGACGACCTGGAAGTGGTGGACCAGACCCAGCGGGCCAAGCAGATCGAAGACGCGCTGGCCAGCTACGGCGTCGACGCCAAGGTATCGCAGATCCACGTGGGTCCCGCCGTCACCCAGTTCGGCCTTGAGCCGGGGTGGGACGTGAAGTACCGCGAGGTCCGGGAGCGCGATGTGCTGGGCAAGATGAAGATCGACAAGTCCGGTAACCCCGTTGTGCACACGGAGGAGGTCTCACGCATCCGCGTCAAGGTGGAGCGCATCACCTCGCTGTCCAACAACCTGGCGCTGGCACTGGCCGCCCCCTCCGTCCGCATCGAAGCCCCGGTGCCCGGCAAGAATGTGGTGGGCATCGAGGTGCCCAACACCGTGGCGGGCACCGTGTCGCTGCGGTCGGTCATCGAGAGCCCGGCCTACCAGCGGTTGCGGGCGCGCGCCAAGCTGGCGTTGGCCCTGGGCAAGGGGGTGGCGGGCGATACCGTGGTGGCCGACTTGGCGAAGATGCCGCACCTGCTCATCGCCGGCGCCACCGGCAGCGGCAAGAGCGTGTGCATCAACACCGTCATCTGCTCCATCATCATGCACGCCTCGCCCGACGACGTGCGGTTCCTGATGGTGGACCCCAAGCGGGTGGAGATGGCGGCCTACAACAACATTCCGCACCTGCTGTGCCCCGTCATCGTCGACCCGGAGCGGGTGGTCGGCACCCTGCAGTTCGTCATCCGCGAGATGGAGGAGCGCTACCGCAAGTTCGCGGCCATCGGCGTGCGCAACATCGAGGGCTTCAACAAGAGCCCGCGGGCGGCCGAGTACCTGCCCTACTGGGTGCTGGTCATCGACGAGCTGGCCGACCTGATGATGGTGGCGCCGTACGAGGTGGAGAAGAGCCTGTGCCGGCTGGCCCAACTCGCCCGCGCCACCGGCATCCACCTGGTGGTGGCAACGCAGCGGCCATCGGTCGATGTGATCACCGGCCTCATCAAGGCCAACTTCCCCACCCGCATCAGCTTTGCGGTCAGCTCGCAGATCGACTCCCGCACCATCCTGGACGCATCGGGCGCCGAGAAGCTGCTGGGCCGCGGCGACATGCTGTACGTGCCCACCGACGCCAACAAGCCCAAGCGGGTGCAGGGCGCCTACGTGTCCGACGCCGAGGTCGAGACGCTGACGGCCTACTGGGGCGACGAGCGCTTCCGCGAGCTACGGCCCCGCCAGTTCCAGGAAGAGATGGAGCAGGCGATCGCCGCCGCCTCGGCCGATGGCGTGCCCGACGACGACCCGCTGCTGGAGAAGGCCCGTGAGCTGGCCGCCTCGTCGGAGCGGGTGTCCACCTCGTTCCTGCAGCGCCGCCTACGCGTCGGCTACCCCCGCGCCGCCCGCCTCATGGAGACCCTCCGCGACGAGGGCTACGGCGACGATGGGGACGACGGCGAGTTCTAGGTCAACCTAAGCCGCGGATCGCCGCAGAATCTTCCCGTTGGCACCGACCGTCTATGGCGTACCCGGCAAGGTTGCCGTCCACGGATTGGTTGCGTAGGGGCGCAATTCATTGCGCCCGCTGGCCGGCGGTTGGTGCACGCAGTGGGGCTGTGTGGGCAGCGCGCGCATGGGCCGACGGGCCTGGGCGTCATGAATGCCGCCCCACGTTGGTGGTGTGCCCGTCCGTGCTTAGTTCGCCCGGCCGGACGCTCACCACGAGCGGAATCCCCAGACCGCGGCGAGAATGCGATAGCCCAGGAGCGTCGCCGCCGCCTGTCCGCCGCCTGCCGCAGCGTGGTACCCTGAACCGAGCCGCCTGCCGGAAACGCGCCCCAATCGCGAGCTATCCGGCCGCTCATCCATCACCCCCTGGAGGCACCATGTCGCCCAAGTCCTACAGCAGCGCGCCCGCCATGGGCATTGACCCCGCGAAGCAGTACACCGCCACCTTCGAAGTTGAGGGCAAGGGCTCGTTCACGGTGAAGCTGTTCGCCAAGGAAGCGCCGAAGACCGTCAACAACTTTGTGTTCCTGGCCCGCGACGGCTTTTACGACGGCACGGTGTTCCACCGGGTGATCGCCGGCTTCATGGCCCAGGGCGGCGACCCCACCGGCACCGGCATGGGCGGCCCCGGCTACAAGTTCGCCGACGAGTTCGGCCCCGGCCTGAAGCACGCCGGCCCCGGCTTCCTCTCCATGGCCAACGCCGGCCCCAACACCAATGGCAGCCAGTTCTTCATCACCTTCGGAGCTACCCCCCATCTCGACGGCAAGCATGCGGTGTTCGGCCAGGTGACCGAGGGCATGGACGTGGTCAAGCAGATCACCATCCGCGACCCGCAGTCGCCCCGCACGCCCGCCGACAAGCTGGTGTCGGTCACCATCGACGAGCAGTAAGCCGGCGCCGGTGTACCCCGATCCGTTCGTGGTGCACTTCCTGTCGCTGCTCCCCTCGCCCCAGGGCAGTACCGTGCTGGACGCCGGCTGTGGGGCGGGCCGTAACGCCCGCTACCTGGCCGGCGCCGGCCTGCGGGTGACGGCTATCGACCGCTCCGTCGGCATGGTGCGGCGGGCGAGGGCCGAGGGGGTGCCGGCCGGCATCGCGACCATCGAGCACCTGCCCTTCGTCGCCGGTGCGTTTGACGCCGCGGTCTGCACCAGCGTGCTGGAATATCTGGACGCCCCCACAGCACAGGCCGCCGTGGCCGAGGTGCAGCGGGTGCTCCGCCCCGGCGGGCGCCTGCTGGTGGTGGCCGCCGCCGCCGAGGGGTCCGAGCCGGGGTACGGCGCCGGCCGCCATGACGCCACTGTGGCGCGGCTGACGGAGCGCGACGACCTTACCGCCTGGTTCGACCAATGCGACACGCTTGAACGGCTGCACGTGCACCTGGAGGTGCCCGCCTCACCACCAGTACGCGCCCAGTGGGTGCTCATCGCCCGCCGCCGGTGACCGCCGCCGTACCGCAGACTCGCACACTGCCCCTATGGTGGCCGCAGGCAGCGCTGGCCGCGGTCGTCGCCGGCAGCCTAGCGCTGCGCCTCTTCCGCCTCGACTTGCCGGGCATCCCCGTGTTCGACGAGGGCCTGTTCTACATCCCGGCCGCGCGCGCCTACCTGGCCGGCTTGCCCGACCCCAACTTCGAGCACCCACCGCTGGGCAAGGAGTTGTTCGCGGCCGGCATAGCGCTGGCGGGCGACAACCTGGTTGGCTGGCGCATCATGTCTGCGATCTTCGGCAGCGCGGGCGTGGCGCTCACCGCCTGGCTGGGTGGCATGCTGTGGGGCTCGCTCCGGGCCGGGCTGGCGGCCGCCGCCATTCTGGCCACCGACGTGCTGTGGCTGCTCTTCTCCCGTCTCATGATGTACGACATCTTCCTGGCAACGCTGGTGCTGCTGGCACTCTGCCTGGGGTGGCGCTACCGGCAGACCGGCAGCCTGCCGGTGCTCGCCGCGGCGGGCCTCGCCGTTGGGCTGGCGGGCGCCGTCAAGTGGTCGGGGTTCTGGGCGCTGGCGCCGCTGGGCCTAGCCATAGCCTTCGCACCGGGCGCGTCGCGGCGGGCAGGCGCAATGGCGGGACGGATGACGTTGGTGGGCCTGGGCGCGTTGGCCGGCTACGGGCTGCCCTGGTTTTACCATGTGGTGGTGCTGGGCTACGGGCCCGGCGACCTGCTGGCGCAGCATCTCCGCATGCTGGGCTACCAGGTGCAGATCGGTGCGCCGCCCGACCGCCTGGAGCAACTGCTGACCCCTCTGCGCTGGCTGCTGGACCAGCCGCTGGTGTTCACCGCGCGCGACGACCGGTCGGTTTGGGTGGTGGCGTTGGCCAACCCGCTGCTGTTCTGGGGCGGCATTGTGGCAACGGTGGTGATGACGTGGCGCGCGGCGCACCGGCGCCCGCGCTGGACGGCCCTCGCCAGCCCGGGCACGTTCCTGGTGACGTGGGTGCTGGTCTTCTACCTGCCGTGGTTCCTCTTTCCGCGGGTCAAGTACTTCTACTACCTGATGCCGCTGCTGCCGGCCCTGGCGCTGGCAGTCACCGGCCTGCTCCGGAACGTGCCGGCATCGACCGGCGGACGGTTCGCCCACTGGCAACGGCTGGGGACGGCGGCCTACGGCTGCGGGCTCGCCGCTGTGCTGGCCGGCCTCTACCCGGCCCTCATCGGCCTCTGGAGTGCACCGCATGAGTGAGCCTACGCCTGCCGGGCTGCTGCACCTCGCCCGTCTCTACGGTGTGCAGCCCAATTACCGCAACGTCTACGGCGAGCGCACCGAAGCCGCCACCGAGGCGCTGCTGGCCGTGCTGGCCGCCGCCGGCGCCCCACCGGTGCTCGATCCCGCCAATCCTACCGCCCTCATCCAGGCCCGCCGCGCCGAGCTATGGCAACGGCGGGTACCCCCCGTGCTGGCGGCCTTCGCCGGCGAACCCTCCGCCCTTCGCCTGCAGCTCCCCCAGGCCGAAGCAATCCAGCGCCTCGACTTCCGGCTGGAGTACGAGGACGGCGGCGTCAAGGAGTGGTCGGTCCAGCCCGGCGCCAACACGGAGGTGAAGGTGCGGGTGTCCGAAGGGACCGTCGCCATCCTCGTGCCGCTCCCCGCCGGCCTGCCCCTCGGCTACCACACCCTCCGCACGTCGATGACCGGGCAGACCTGGAGCACCCTGGTGGTGGCCGCTCCGGCCCAGGCCTACCAACCCCCACCCGGCGAGCGCTGGTGGGGCACGTTCCTGCCCCTCTACGCGCTACAGACCCAGCATCCCTGGCGTACCGGCGACTTCGGCGACCTGGCCGGACTGGCAGCCTGGACCGGCGGGCTCGGCGGCCGCATCGCCGGCACACTGCCGCTGCTGGCATCGTTCCTCGATGGCGATCCCTACGACCCCAGTCCCTATGCCCCCATGAGCCGGCTCGCATGGAACGAGCTGTACATCGACGTACAGGCAGTGCCCGAACTCCAGGACGCTGCCGCCATCCGCTTGCAGATAGGCTCACCGGACTTCCAGGCAGAGCTGGCCCGCCTCGGCGCCAATCCGCAGGTGGACTACACCGCACTGCTCCGCCGAAAGCGGCAGGCGCTGGCGGGCCTGGCTGAGGCCTTCTTTGAGAACGGCGCGGCGCACCGGCAGGCGGAGTTCGCCGCGTTCGTGGCGGGCCACCCGCACATCGCGGACTATGCGCGCTTCCGGGCGGCCGGCGAGCGCCAGGGCAAGGGGTGGCCGGCGTGGCCGGACCCGCTCCGCAGCGGCACTATCACGGCGCAGGACGTCGACCCCACCGCCGAGCGCTACCATCTGTACGTACAGTGGCTGGCCGACCAGCAACTGGCGGGCATTGCCGGCGCGGTCAAGCGGGGCGCGGCGGGCCTCTACCTCGACCTGCCACTGGGGGTACACGGGGCCGGCTACGATACCTGGCGCCACCGCGACCTGTTTGCCACCGGCGTCACCACCGGGGCGCCGCCGGACGCCCTCTTCATCGACGGTCAGAACTGGGGCTTCCCGCCGCTCCACCCAGAGCGGCTACGGGCGTCCGGCTACGCTTACTTCATCGCGGCGCTGCGCCACCACCTCCAATACGCCCGTGCCCTGCGCATCGACCATGTGATGGGGCTGTACCGCCAGTTCTGGGTGCCGCAGGGGTTCGGACCGCGTGACGGCGTGTACCTTCGCTACCCCGCGCACGAGCTGGCGGCCATCCTGTGCCTGGAGTCGCACCGGACGCAGACGGTGATGGTGGGCGAGAACCTGGGCGTGGTACCGCAACGGGTCAGCCAGCTCATCGAGCGGCGGGGGCTGCGGCCAATGTACGTAGCCCAGTTCTCCCCCACCGGCGATCCCAGCCACGCCCTGGTCACGCCGCCCGTCACGGCGCTCGCCAGCCTCAACACCCACGACACTCCCACCTTCGCCGGCTGGTGGCACGGGCGCGACCTCGATGACCAACTCGACCTCGGTCTCATCGACGCCGCCTCGGCCGAGAGCCAGCACAACGGCCGCACCCAAGTGACGTGGTCGATTGGCGAGTTTCTGGCCACCCACGACCTGGCCGAACGCCCGAACGAGGGGGCGCCGCCGCTGCCCGAGGTCGTCAGCGGCGTCCTGCGCTGGCTGGCCCGGTCGCAGGCCTGGGCGGTGTTGGTCAACCTGGAGGACCTGTGGCAGGAGGAGCGTCCGCAGAACGTGCCGGGCACCTACCGCGAGCGCCCCAACTGGCTTCGCAAGGCCACCCAAAGCTGGGAGGCCTTCCAGCCGTCGGCATTCGTACAGCGGGTGTTGCGCGCCGTGGATAGCGAGCGGCGCAACGCCCCATGACCCCACTCCGTTGCAACAAACGGGCGCTGCCAGTGGCAACTATCCCTGTGTGATGGGCTTCTGCAATGCACCTATGCGGTGTGGTAGTCTGCGGGTGCGGCGGTGGCTTAATGGGAGGAAGCGCCTCCGGAAGAGCCGCGCTGGCGAGAACTATCCAGCCGAGGAGGGCGTGATGGCAAATGTAGAGGTGAAACGACTGAACGCACCGGACGAGGTGCGGAAGTTCGGTCATGGGCAGATGGAGATCGTGAACATCGGCGGCGGCACCGTCGGCCGGGGCCTGTTTGAGCCTGGGTGGCGGTGGTCGACGGATGTGAAGCCGATTGCCGGCACCGAGTTGTGCCAGGCGCCCCACTTCATGTACATGATTTCCGGCCGCATGCGGGCGAAGATGGCAGACGGTGCTGAAATGGAGTTCGGCCCCGGAGATGTCATAGTCATCCCGTCTGGACACGACGCTTGGGTGGTGGGAAATGAGGCTGTGGTGGCCATTGATTGGGCCGGCGCCGCCAACTACGCAAAGTAGCAGGTGAACATGCGTGCGTCCGGCCCGTTTGGGCCGGACGCACCGGCTCTGGCGGCGGACGGAGCGCTCGGGCATGCTGCGTGCGGTGGCTTGTGCCCACTGTAGCTGCTCCGCGATTGAGCGAAGGCCTTCGCGCGCAGTACAGTGGCCGTAACCATCAGGTGCACTGAAGGATTGCCGCCATGCTGACACGCGAAGAGAACGAGCTGATTACCAGGGTCGGCCCCGGGACGCCCATGGGCGAGACGCTGCGCCGTTACTGGATGCCTGCCCTTATGTCGGTGGAGCTGCCGGAGGCCGATAGCCCGCCGGTGCGGGTGCGCCTGCTGGGTGAAGACCTGGTGGCGTTCCGCGACACCAGCGGCCGGGTCGGCCTGCTGGACGAGTTGTGCCCCCACCGCCTCGCCAGCCTTTGGCTGGGCCGCAACGAAGAGGACGGCCTGCGCTGCGTTTATCACGGCTGGAAGTTCGACGTGGACGGCGCCTGCGTGGAGCAGATGAACGAACCGGAGTCATTTGCCCACAAGGTGCGGGTCACCGGCTACCCCACCGTCGAGCAGGGCGGCCTGGTGTGGGCGTACATGGGCCCTGCCGCCAAGCAGCCGCCCGCCCCCAACTTCGAGTGGGCGCTGCTCGACCCCTCCCGCCGCAACGTGACCAAGGTGGTGGAAGAGTGCAACTGGGTGCAGGCGCTCGAAGGCGGCATCGACACCTCGCACGCGCCCATTCTGCACCGCCGCCTCACCCTCGATACGAAGCAACCGGGCATCTCACTCAACACTCCGCTGGTGCAGGGCAGCGCCCCCCGCCTCGAGGTGGATGTCACCGAGTACGGCTATCAGTACTTCGGCATCCGCGACATGCGGAACGACCGGCTGTACGCCCGTGGCTACGTGTTCATCATGCCCTTCACCCAGCTCCGTCCCCAGTTGCTCGACCTGGCCACCAACGAGGAGCGGCCCATGATTGCCGGCCACATGTGGGCGCCGCGCGATGACGTGAGTTGTGTCGTCTACAACTTCGTGTACAGCTTCGGCGTTGACACGCTGACCGAAGAGGACCGGTTGGAGACCAACCTGGGCAATGGCCCCGAGTACGTGGACGAGGCCAACGGGTACGTCAGCCGCGCCCGCCGCAGCAACAACTGGAACATCGACCGCACCATCCAACGCCACGAGACGTTCACCGGCATCCGGGGCATCAACGCTCAGGACCGGGCGGTGCAGGAGAGCATGGGCCCGATTGTCGACCGCACCCGCGAGCACCTGGGCCCGGCCGACCGCGCCATCATCGCCGCCCGCCAACTGCTCATCCAGGCGGTGCGCACGGTGCAGGCGGGCGGCGACCCGCGCGGCGCCGACGACACCTACTGGAACGTGCGCGCCCAGGAGCTGCTGCTGCCGAAGGGCGCCGACTGGCGTAGCGAGCTGCTGCCCCTCATGGACCAACGGCCGGCTGTGGCCGGTGCCGCGAGCGCCGTCCGGTAATGTCTGAACGCGATCAAGGAGGTCTGAGGATGCACTATCGACACGTCCGCGCCGGCTTGGTGGTGAGCATGGTGGCTTTGGCGGCGCTGACGGCGTGCACGTCGCCCCAGCCGGTTCCTGGCCCGGCAGCCCCCGCCGGCGGCGCCGCTGCGGAGACGGCCACCGTCAAGCCAAAGGTGAACCGCTTGGTGGTGGCCATGCCGCCGCCCGCCACCGAGGGCAACAACCCCGGCCGCGATTACGGCGCACCCGGCGTGGTGCAACTGCGCCCCATGTACGAGTACCTGATGGCCATTGATGTGGAGAGCGGAAAACGTGTGGCCCAGATCGCCACGGAGTGGTCGCTGGAGCCGGACGGTAAGGCCTACCGCTTCAAACTGCGCAAGGGTGTGCAGTTTCAGGGCAACTTCGGCGAGATGACCGCCGCTGACGTGGTCGCGAGCTACGCCGACCTCGCCTCAGAGCCCTCGCTCAACCCCGAGCAGGCCTACTTCAAGACCGTGCTCGAAAAGGCCGACCCGGTCAACGACTACGAAATCGTGCTGCGGCTCTCGAAGCCTGACGCGCCGTTCATCAGCAACATCTCGCAGCAACTGGCCGGTCTGGAAATCCGCAGCAAGAAGAGCTTCGAGGCCGCAGGCTCGCCGTTAGGCCTCAAAGGCAATCCCACCGCCGGCACCGGCCCGTACGCGTTCAAGGAGCGGCAGGAGGGCCAGTACGTCCGCTTCGAGCGGGTGAGCTTCCAGCACTGGCGGGTGACCCCCGACTTCCAGGAACTGGAACTGCGTTGGATGAAAGAGGCCTCCACCCGGCTGGCGGGGCTGCTGGCCGGCGAGATCCAGATGACGCCGCTGCCCCAGGACCTCGGTCCTCAGGCTGAAGCGCGCGGCATGAAGAGCGCCAAGGGCACTATCCCCGGCGTACGGGTGTTCCTGCTCATCCGTGGCGTGTATCTGAACGATATCAACGACCCCGGCAAGGGCTACAAGTACCCGGCCAGCCCGCTGATGGACGTGCGGGTGCGCCAAGCGCTGGCCAAAGCCATCAACCTCGCCGAACTCAACAAAACCCTGTTCGCCGGCAAGGGCGAGACGCTTATCCTCAACCACTTCAACAGCAAGCGGGAAGGGTGGAATCCCGATTGGGAAAAGCGCTTCCCCGACGCCTACGGTTACGACGTGGCTAAGGCTAAGGACCTGCTGGCCCAGGCGGGCTACGGCCCGGCTAAGCCGCTCAAGACCACCATGATCCTCAGCACCCTGGCTGAGGCCCCGCAATCGCAGGACGTGCAGGAGGCCATCGCCAATTACTGGCGGCAGGCGGGCGTGCAGGTGGAACTGCTGAGCGTCGACCGCACCCAGGACGCCACCAAGACACGCAACCTCGATTACGATAACCACTTCGCCATCATGGCGGCGCCGTCCGACCAATTCCTGGGCACCTTCGTCTACAACACCTACCACGAACGGGCGCGTGGCAGCGTGGTGGAGGTGCCCGCCGTCGACGACTGGTACAACACCAAGGTGCGGCCGGAGCTGGATGAGACCAAGCGCATCACCGCCTGGCGCGAGATGGGCGAGCGCATCTTCACCTCCTATCAGCACATACCGCTGTTCTGGATTCCGGTAGAGATGACCTACGACCCCCGCATCGTCGGCTCCTACGTGTTCCCCGGCTCCATCTCTGGCCTTTACACCCACCTTGAGACGGTGAAGGCCGCGAAGTAGGCCGCGCTCCCAGTGTGATGAACAGCTGTCCGGTAGCTACCGGACGGCTGTTCTGTGTAAAGTGTCCCTGCCCAGCCACACCACCTCAGGAGCCCCCAATGCACAAGAGCACCGAGCGCATCCTCACCACCCACGTCGGCAGCCTGGTGCGCCCACCCGCCGTGGTGGAGGTGCTGAAGGCCAAGGAGTCCGGCCAGCCCTACGACCCGGCGGACCTGGCGGCGCGGGTGCGGGCCGGCGTTGCCGAGGGCGTGCGGCAGCAGGCGGCGGCAGGCATCGACGTTCCGAGCGACGGCGAGTTCTCGAAGAGCAGCTTCACGAACTACGCGAACGAGCGGCTCACCGGCTTCGAGACCCGTGAAGGCTACTTGGCCCGCACCGCCACCACCCGTGGCCGCGACCGCAAGGCCTTCGCCGACTTCTACGCCGAGTACGACGCGAGCGAGGGGGCCGTCACCACCCGGCTGGCCGTCTGCACCGGCCCCATCACCTACCGCGGCCACGCCCAGGTCCAGGCCGACATCGCCACCTTCAAGGCAGCGCTGAGCGGCGTGAACGTCACCGAGGCGTTCATCCCGGCCGTGGCGCCCGGTACCGTCGAACTACAACGGCTGAACGAGTATTACCCCACCCAGGAGGCCTACCTCTTCGCCGTCGCCGACGCGCTGCGTGAGGAGTACAAGGCGATCGTGGACGCCGGGTTCGTGCTGCAGGTGGACGACCCCCGCATGGTGACGCAGTTCGATACCGAGGACCCCGAACCGACGCGCGAGGCGTACCGGAAATTCGCCCAACTCCGCATCGACGCGCTGAACCACGCACTTGCTGGGCTGCCCGCCGGCCGCATCCGCTACCACGTGTGCTGGGGTAGCTGGCACGGCCCGCACACCACCGACGTGCCGCTGCGCGACATCGTGGACCTGGTGTTGCAGGTGAATGCCGAGGCGTTCTCCATCGAGGCCGCCAACGGCCGCCACGCGCACGAGTGGGCGGTGTGGGAGGACGTGAAACTACCGGCCGGCAAGACCCTCATCCCCGGCGTCATTGCCCATACCACCAACACGGTGGAGCATCCGGAGTTGGTGGCCCAGCGCCTGGTGCAGTACGCCCGGCTGGTCGGCCGCGAGAACGTCATCGCCGGCGCCGACTGCGGGTTCGCTCAGGGAGCCTTCACCCGCCGGGTGCACCCCAGCATCATGTGGGCCAAGTTCCGCGCGATGGCCGAGGGCGCCGCCATCGCTAGCCAGCAGTTGTGGGGGCGGTAACGGCGAGATGGACGTTGTAGAGACAATGCCAACTGCGAGAGACTTTGAATGGGACGATGCGAACGTCGCCCACCTCGCTCGCCACGGCATCACGCCAAGCGAGGTGGAGGAGGTTTTGGCCGGCCCGCTTGTCCGGCGACGGGACACACCGATGCACGAGACAGGGTACAGGCGGTTGGCCGTACCTTGGCCGGCCGCTATCTCACTATCGTCTGCCAAGTTCTGGGGAAGGAATCCTACCGGCCATTTTCCGGATGGGACATGAGTCCGAAAAGAAAGGGCGTTCTATGACCGTCAAGCGCGACGAGGCTAAACTCATGCTTCCGCCCGGCCTCTCCTACGAGGAAGAAGCCACATGGTGGGACGATGCTGAACTGATCACCGAGGTTTCTGGCCCTGATCCGGTTCGGCATACGAAGCCGGTTAACCTTCGGCTCCCGGTCGACATGATTGAGGAGCTAAAGGCCGAGGCAGGCAAGCGGGCGCTCCCCTACCAGACCTTGATCCGTACCTGGCTGAAGGAGCGCCTGACCGCAGAGGCTGCTGCAGCCGTCCGGCGCGTCTCCTAGCCTGCCACCGCCACCCCAAGCAGTTTGCCCACCACGTAGGTCACCGTGGCGGCGGCCCCGCCCAGCAGCAGCATGCGGCCGGCCCCCAGCAAGATCGGTCGCCCAGTGAGCAGAGCGGTGCTTGCGCCCACCCCAGCTAGGGCCAGTCCGCTCAGCCCGGTGCTCAGTGCGAAGGCGCTGCCGCCCTGCGTCAGCATGTACGGTACCACAGGGATGATTGCGCCGATGGCGAACGCCAGGAAGGAGCTGATCGCTGCGCCCCACGGCGATCCCAGTTCGTGCGGATCAAGGCCCAGCTCTTCGCGGGCCAGCGTATCGAGGGCGGTGGCCTGGTTGGAGATGAGGCGGGTGGCGAGGGATTGCGCCTCCTCGGCAGTCAGCCCCTTGGCGCGGTAAATGAGCGCCAGTTCGTCCATCTCCTCCTGCGGGTTCTCCTGCAACTCCGCGCGCTCAAGGTCGAGTTCTCGCTCCAGGAGCTCGCGTTGGGTGCGCATCGACACATACTCACCGGTGGCCATGGAAAAGGCGCCCGCCAGCAGGCCGGCCAGGCCGGTCAGCAGGATCATCTGGTTGCCGGGCTCGGCCCCTGCCACGCCGATGATCAGACTGGCGTTCGAAATCAGGCCGTCGTTCACCCCGAACACGGCCGCCCGTAGGCTGCCGCCGCCCGCCCCCCGGTGCCGGCCCTCCCGCTCGGTAATCGAGAGCGGCTCCAGCCCGCGCCGGCCATTTATCATGCCGGCGAAGAGGTGCTGGTGCATCTGCTCTTGGGCGGCCATGTCTTCGGCGCCCTTCTCGTTGGCGTAGGCGTTAGCCCCGCCCTTCTCAAACCACTCCAGAATGGGCAGCACCGTCTTGGTACCGAACCGGCGTGCCAGCCACCCGAGCACCTTGGACTGCTGGCTCGGCCGCCACTCCGGTACCGACTCTCCCATCGACTCCAGCTTCACACGCCAGCGGGACGCGTGAGCATCCTCCATGCGGGCTAACTCCCGCAAAATGGAGGCGCGTTCCGTGGCAGGCTCAGCCTCGGCCAGCTTGCGGTAGAGGGCGGCAGCTTCCCACTCCGTCAGCAAATACTCGCGGTAGCGCGCTGCGTCCTTCTTGGTCTCGCTGTGGCTGGTGGTCATGGCATGCTCCTCCCCTGGGACCCAGGTCCCAAGCGCTGCTTGCCCCCATTGTAGTCCCGCGCGCCGCCCCGGTACGTGAGACCGCTGTGAAGACGCGGGGGCTTAGGTCAGCCTGAGGGTTGCGCCGCAGCGCACGCAGTAGCGGGCGCCCGCTGGGGCGGGGATGCCACACCCGCGGCAGTGCAACGCTGGAGCGTCCCGCTGCGGCGTCGCCAACTGGGGGTTGAGCGCCAGGAGGGCGTTGTTCATCTGCTGGGTGGCGGCCTGTACCACGAACCGCAGGACCACCACGCCGATCAACGCTATGGCAATGCGCCACAGCAGGTCGTGCACCACAGCGCCCGATGCCGTCCACAGCACGTGCAGCGCCACCACCGCGACAAAAGCCGCACCGGCCCGCACCCATGCCGCCGGCGTCTGCCGCGCCTTCGCATCCCACAGGGCAGCACACAGGATGGCCGACCAGGCGCCGTGGCTGAAGGGTCCCAGGAAGGCCTGCACCCAGAGCAGCGTGATGAGTGGGCTGATGTACGGCGATGTCCAGTTCAACGCCAGCATCGCAGTTTCTACCGCGGCGAAGCCCATGCCAGCGGCGGCGCCGAACACCAGACCATCGGTGATGAAACGGGCGTTACGCCGCCACACCAGCCACAGCACGGCCAACACCTTCGCAGCCTCCTGCACCACTGCAATAAGCACCGTCTGGCCCGGGCTGAGCGCCTCGGCCCCGAGCGGTTCGCGTAGCAGAAAAGCAACCGGCACGCCGACCGCCGCTGCGATGGCGAAGGTAGCCAACAGCGCCTGCGGCCGGTTAGGCAGCACCTTGGATTCCCACAGGTAGGTTACGTACACCGCGGGGGTGAGCAGCGCCCCCACCAGCACGGTGACGTACAGCAACGGAGGGGCCTGGAACGCCGCGGTCACCAGGCTCACCAGCATGAATGCCAGCAGGCCGCCGATGAGCAGGAACCAGTACCGGTTCCGCTGCTCCATGCCCAGGAAGGGCATCACGGTTGAGAGGGGATTGGGCGCCAGCAACGACTCGCCGGGCGCGCCCCGGTAGCGAATGCGGGTCAACTCCTGGAGTTGTGCGCGCAGTGTGTCGAACTGCCGCACCATCGCGGCAAAGCGGTCACGCGGCAGAAACAGCACCTCGCTCGGCTCCAAGCTGCGGACGGTGGCCGTGCGCGGTACGTCGGCGATCAACGCCACTTCGCCGAAGAAGTCGCCCTCTTCGAGCAGGGCGACCCGATGGCCGCCGTGCAGCACTTCGACGCTTCCCTGGCTGATGAGGTAGAAGCCATCACCGGCCTCGCCCTCGCGCACCACGTCGGTGAACGCAGCCACCAGCCGGGGCTCCACGGCGTCCGGCAGGTTGGCCATGGCGCCTTCACTCAGGCTGGCGAACAGCGGCACCCGGCGCAGCAGGGCGTCGCGCCGCCGGCGCTCCACCTCGTGCCGCACCCGCTCGTAAAACTCCGGCACCTGGTCGCCCAGCTTGTCAAAGGCCACCCGGTCCAGGGCGTAGGCGCGGACCATGGTGAGCGCCCTGATGGTCGCGGTACGCACCGTGGGGCGCACCAGCGCCGTCTCACCAACGATGTCGCCGGGACCGAGTTGTCCCATAGTGAACTCCCGGCCGGCCTCGTCGTGCGCGGTGACGCCGGCGCGGCCGGTGCGGATGAGGAAGCAACGATCGCCGGCCTCCCCCTCGGCCATCAGGTCGTCACCAGTGTGGTATTCCACGTACCGGAAAGACCCGGCTGCCGTCTCCAGGTCGCGCGTGGCAAGGCCGGTGAAGAGTGCGACGGACTGCAGGAAAGCAACCGAAGGCACGGCCTCCGGAGTGCTGGCTTGAGTCATTCGAGACGCGCTATCTCGCCAGGGCTGGCGCCAGCTCGATCAGCGTGAGGCGGCCGGACGCGTGTGCTCTGTCTCGTATCCTCTGGCAGACACAGGTCAGTGCTTCAATGAACGTTGATACGTTAATCTTCATGTCAGAACCCCGGGCAGCGTAAGGCATTTTCCTGCCACAATCGACCATCGGGCTCAACCTGGCAGGGTCGATGCAGCGCCCCAGCTCCCCGATGCGGGACGCTGCACCGTAGCAAAGCCTAAGCGCCCTGCGCAGCACGCCGTGCGGCCCGTACCGCTGGATTGGTGGAGTCGGCGCCCATGTAGATGCCGCGCTCCCAGGTGCGCTTCAACGGGTCGTGGACGTGCACGGCCATGCGGCCGATGTGCTCGATCTCGATCTCGGCGAGTTCGCCGTCCTGCAATGGGCCCAGGCCCTCGTGGTTGGTGCCGCAGGCCAGCACATCGCCGGACTTCAGCGTCATGATCGTGCTCGCAAACTCCACCAACTCGGGCACACGATGCTCCATGTCGTCGGTGTTGTAGTCGTGACGGAGCTGGCCGTTGTTCCAAAACTGCACGTGCAGGTTGTTCGGGTCGGGAATTTCGTCGGCTGTGGTGATGCACGGCCCCAGCGGGGCGAAGGTGTCGAAGCTCTTCCCCATCCAGCTTCCTGACCGCCATGTGGAGCGGCCCTGCACTCGGGCCGACACGTCGATGAGGGCGGTGTAGCCAAACACGGCGTCGCGCCAGTTGGCCTGCTTGATGCCCTTGGAGGGGCCGCGGAACACGATCGCCAGCTCGGCCTCGTGCTGGAAAGTCCACGGGTCGGTGTAGTCGGGCAGTTCGACGGTGTCGCCGGGGCCGATGACCGCATCGGGGTTCTTGAGGAACAGGTTGAGCTGGCGCGGCTCGCGCTGGTCGTGCTCCCAGTAGTTGGCAATGCAGCAGAGGATTTTGCCGGGGCGGGGCAGCGGCGAGCGCAGATGGATGCTCTCCAGCGGCATCGCCTCGGACTGGGCGGCCGTCTGCTCCAGTACGGGGCGCAACTGGTCGAAGTTGTCGATGATGGCCTGCATCGTCTCCTGGGCGGTGTGGCCGGCGAACGCCCGTACCACTGCGGCGACACCCACTACGCCGCGGTCGGTGAGCACGCCCGGCAGCATGGCTGCATGGGGATTGGTCTGATACACAACGAGCTTCATGAGGTGACTCCTCAGGGGTAGTTTCAGGCGCTCGTAGTATAGGGGGCAGCGCTGCGACTTAACCAGGCTGCCCGTAGCATTGGGCCGCTAGCGGGCCGGCATCGCCGCCTTGGCAGCGTTGATCTCGCCGCGCAGCGTCATGGCCGCGGAGCGGGCGGCGGCGGCGAAGTCCTGTGGATCGCTGGATGCGTACAGGATGGCCCGCGACGAGCTAACGAGTATACCGCCCCCATCGTCGTCGAGGCCGAGCTGGGTGGCGGCAATCACATCGCCACCCTGCGCGCCGATACCCGGGATGAGCACCGGCAGGCGGGGGTGCAGCCGGCGCACCTCCTCCAACTGCTCGGGGTAGGTGGCGCCCAGCACAAGGCCCACGTTGTCGGCGGTATTCCACTGCTCGGATAACCGGGCCACCACCCGGTACACCGGCATGGTCTCGCCGTCCACGGTGGTCAGCAGGTCTTGCACATCACGGGCGCTGGGGTTTGAGCTACGGCACAGCACGAACACGCCGCGGTCGGCGTACCGGATGAAAGGCGCGACAGCGTCGCTGCCCTGATAGGCGTTGACGGTGCAAGCGTCGAAACCCCACACCTCGAACATGGCGCGAGCGTACGCGGTGGCGGTGGAACCGATGTCGCCGCGCTTAGCGTCGCCCAGGATGATGGCGTGCGGCGCAACCTTGCGGATGTGCGCTACGGTGTCGGCCAGCGCCTGCAGGCCGGGCATGCCCATCGCCTCATAGAATGCCAATTGGGGCTTGTACGCACACACCAAGTCGGCGGTGGCGTCGACAATCGCCCGGTTGAATGCCGCGGTATCGGGCAGGGCCATTTTGGCTGGATCAGGGTCGAGCCCCACACAGACAAAACTGTTGGTGGTGCGGGCGGCCTCCCGTAATTTCGCGCGAAACGTCTTCATGGCCGCCATTATACCAGGGTGCGTTTTCTCTCACTACGCAACTACCGCCGGCGCTCCTCGGGTAGCCGCATGCTGCGGACGAGAGTTGCGGGCTGGAGGGCGGTCTCGGCGCGGCCGGCGTAGGTGAAGCCCAGGGCGATGATGGCGGTCACTATCAAGAGCAAGATGAGCACTGGTGCACTCCTTTGTGCGGAAAATACACGTCCAGTGTCCAGCCGCCCAGGACGCCCCGCAATGGTCTAGATCACGCCCGCTCAGTGACCGCCATCACAGAGTGCAGCGCCAAGAATCAAGAATAAGGAACGGCGGCGGGCTAGAGTGCCCGCCGCCGTCTGAAGTCTGCCTGCGGTGGCTTAGCGTGCGGCCTTGAGGGTCTCGAAGTGGCTCCAGCCGCCGTGTACAAAGCCTGGGAAGGTGTAATCGGCGACGATCTTGGGGTTGACGGTCACCTCGAGCGGCACGTACCACAGCGGCACGTCCCAGTACTCGTTGAAGCCGAAGTCACCGATCCACTTCAGCAGTTCATCCTGCTTCTTGGTATCGAGCGTGCCGTTGAGCTGCCGCAGCTTGTCCATGAACTCGGGCGTCCAGTAGCCGGAACCGGGCGGGTTCCAGCCGCTGCTGAAGATGTCGATGCCGTCCACCAGCGTGGCGCTGGCCGATTGCATGCGGAACACGTTCTCGAACTTGTAGGCCCGAAACGCCGTGGTCTCAGCCGCTGTGTCCATGGTCACGATCTCGGGCTGCACACCAACCGCCCGCCAGTACTGGGCGATGGACTCGGCGATATCGGGCCCAGCGGCGATGTACGTGAGGTTGGCGGCCATCACCTGGATCTTCAGGGGGTTGCTGGCGGTGTAGCCCGCCTGGGCCAGCAGGTCCTTCGCCTTCGCCGTGTCATACCCGTATTTGTCTTTGAAGTTCTTCTCCCAGGTGGAGTCCCAGGCTTGGCGGGTGCCGTCGAAGTGCGTGACGTACATGGGGCGGCCCTTGGGCGCGAACGCCTTGGCCAGCTCATCGCGGTTGATGGCGCGGTTGAGGGCCTCACGCACTTCTTTCTTCAGCAGGGGGACGTTGGGGTACAGGGGCCACTGCTTGGTCTGTGGATCGAGGTAGCAGCACCGGAAGCTGCCCCACACGCGCGGGGCCGGCACCCGGTTGGCGATGCTCTTCATACCGGCCTTCTCGGCCTGGGGGCTCAAGTCGCTGGGGAGGTCGGTCACCTGCACCTCACCTGCCAGCAGCGCCGCCAGCCGGGTCGAGGGCTCGCTTACAAAGCGGAACTCAAACTCAGGGAAGTCGGGATTGCCGTTCCAGTGTGTGTACGGCACGCGCTTGAACCGCAGGTAGCTGCTGGACTTGCGCTCGGCGAACTCGTAGGGGCCGGTGCCCGCCTGGAAGGGGGCTTCGACGGGGCCCTTCAGGTCGCCCTCAGCATCCAGTTGCTTCTTGCTGCGAATGGCGAGTTGGTGGGTTCCGGGAGACATGAACAGGAAGAAATTCACGTCGGGCTCGATGGTGAAGACCACCTCGTTGGGCGCCGTCGCCTTCATGTCCTTCACCACCCGCTTCCAAAAGGTATTGGCCCAGGTGAAGCTGGTGTCGGCGTTGTCGACGATGTTCTTCTCAGTGGCGATGACGTCCTCGGAGCTGAAGTTGCCCCACTTGCCGCCGCCCTGGAAGGGCACATTCTCGCGCAGCTTGAAGGTGATGGTCTTATAGTCGGCCGACATGTTCCACTCGGTGGCGAGGCCGGGGACGTACTTGCCGCTCACGCCATCCATGTTGATCAGGTCCTCGTGGGACGGCCGGTAGAGGAAGCTGGAGAAGCAGCAGAAGGTGCGGATGTTGGACGACTCAACGTCGGGCGCCGGCTTGAGCGCCCACACCAACCGGTTGACCTTGGGCGTCACCGGGCCGTTAGCGGCGGGGGCCCCACCGGACGGGCTTGGCGCCGGTGCGGCCTGGGAACCGCACCCCACCGTCAGGAGCAGTGCGGTCACCGCACCAGCCACGGCTATGAGGCGTGTGAAGGGCTTGCCAGAGGGAAGTCCTACCATACGTGCATCCTCCTTGCGAATGAGTAAACTACGAGCCTCGAAGCGTACTGATAGCAGTACTATCAGTTATCTGGGGCATCGTAGTGCGAGCGTATGGTGTTGTCAATGCGACGTGCGGGCACGAGCAACAGGCCCCCAGCCGCAACGAGCGGTGATGATTCCCCAACGCGCCGGCATGATAGCATGATGGCCGCGGTGTACCCTCTCAGTCGTGCGAACGGCCATAGAAGAGCCGTCATGCCTACAAATCCACCAACAGGGCAGGGCCCAGCCCCGTTAACCAGATCGCATCGGTTACTGGGTTTGCGCTGTTCTGAGCGCACGGAACCCTCCTGAAGGAGCCCTATCGATGCTGATAACCGATGGTCAGTGCCACCTATGGGACCCGCCGACGCCGGAGCGGCCGCTGCTGGTGGAGCGCAGCACGCCGCAGCGCGAGGGCGGGTTCTCCGCCGGGCAGATGGTGGCCGAGATGACGGCGGCGGGCGTGGACCGGGCGGTCATCGTGCCGCCTGGATGGGCGCCCGACGGCAACGGCCAGGCGCAGCGCATGGCGGCGCAGCACCCCGGCCGCTTCGCCATCATGGGCCGGCTCGACATCACGGAGCCGGGCTGGCGCGAGCAACTGGAGCGGTGGCGGGAGCGGCCCCACCAGGTGGGACTGCGCATGAGCTTCGGCGGGCCGTACTTCATGCCGTGGCTGGAGATGCCCGAGTTAGAGGAGTTCTGGAGCGGCTGTGAGCGCCTGGGCCTGCCCGTCATGGTGTTCCTGCCCGAGATGGCAAAGCGCTTCGGCCCCATCGCCGAGCGCCACCCCGGCCTCACCCTCATCATCGACCACATGGCGCGCCTGGCGGCGCCGGTGGCGGGCAAGGACCCGTGGGGAGATATCGGCGACGTGCTGGCGCTGGCCAAGTACCCCAACCTCATCGTCAAGACCTCGTCGGCCCCCAATTACTCCACCCAGCCCTATCCCTACGCCGACATCCACGGCCACCTGCGCCGCATCTACGATGCCTTCGGGGCGCACCGCATGGCCTGGGGCTCCGACATCACCCGCCTGCGCGGCAGCTACCCCGACTGCGTCCGCCTGTTCAAGGAGGGCCTAGACTTCCTAACCCCCGACGACCGCGAATGGGTGCTCGGCAAGACCATCGCCGAGGCGTTGCAATGGCCAGAACAGTGAGGACCGCATGCTGATTTCCGATTCTCAGGTGCACCTGTGGGACGTGCCGAGCGCCGAACACCCCTGGCCCGAGGGCCGTCTGGAGCCCCACCGTCCCAACGGCTTCTCGGGCGCGCAACTCATCGCCGAGATGAACGAGGGTGCTGTCGACCGGGCGATCATCGTGCCGCCATCGTGGATTGGCGAATACAACGGCACGGGCTTGGCGGCCGCCGCCGAGTACCCCAAGCGGCTGGCCGTGATGGGCCGCTTCGACCCGATGGCGCCCGACGCAAAGGCGCAACTCCCCGGCTGGCTCAAGCAGCCCGGCATGCTGGGCATCCGTATGAGCTTCCACATCCAACCGCACATGACCTGGCTGACGGACGGCTCGCTCGACTGGTTCTGGGCCGAGTGCGAGCGCTTGAGCATCCCGCTGATGGTGCTGGCGCCCGCGATGGCGGCCAAAGTCGGGCCCATCGCCGAACGCCATCCCGGCCTGTCGATCGTGGTGGACCACCTCGCCCGCCCGCGCGAGATCGTCGGACCGCCCGCCTGGGCCGACCTAGCCGACCTGCTGGCATTGAGCCGCTTCCCCAACGTGTACGCCAAGGCGAGCTGCATGCCAATCTATTCCGTGGAGCCCTATCCGCACCGCGACATCCACGGCCACCTGCGGCGAGTGTTCGATGCCTTCGGTCCGGAGCACATGCTGTGGGGCTCCGACCTGACCCGCCTGCCGGGCAGCTACCTCAATTGTGTACGGCTGTTCACAAACGAGCTGGAGTTCATGGACAGCGAGGACCGGGAGTGGGTGATGGGTAAGACGCTCGCCCACGTGCTGCGCTGGCCGGAGTAGCGGGCGTGTAGAACAAGCGCGGTCCTGAGCCAGTCGAAGGGTTCACCACGAATGGGAGTGCAAGTGATTACCGACGGGCAGGTCCACCTCTGGCAGGAACCCACAACGGAGCGGCCGTGGCCGCCGGGGCGCAGCACACCGCACCGCCCGGGTGGCTTCTCGGTGGAGCAACTGCTGATCGAGATGGACGCCGCTGGGGTCGACCGCGCCGTCATCGTCCCGCCGTCCTGGATCGGCGAGGACAATAGCGACGGCTTGCGAGCGGCGGCGGCGCACCCGACCCGCTTTGCCGTGATGGGACGGCTCGACCCCTCCAACCCGGCGGTGGGCCAGGTGATGCGGGACTGGCTCAACACCCCCGGCATGCTGGGGGTGCGGCTCACGTTCAACACGCCGCAGTTCGTGGCGTGGCTCGACGATGGGTCGCTGGAGGAGTTCTGGACCCAGGCTGAGTTTCTAGGCATGCCGGTGATGATGGCGGCGCCCCGGCTGGCGGCCAAACTGGCGCCGGTGGCCGAACGCCACCCCGGCGTGCCGCTCATCATGGACCACCTGGCGCTGCCACGGGTGGTGGCCGCCCCACTCACCCGCGCCGACTTCGACGACCTGCTGGCGCTGGCCCGTTTTCCGAACGTGCACGCCAAGGCGAGTTGCATGCCCGCCTACTCAGTGCAGCGCTACCCGCACCGCGACCTGCACGGCCACCTGCAGCGGGTGTTCGACGCGTTCGGTCCGCAGCGTGTGTTCTGGGGGTCCGACCTCACCCGCCTGCCCGGCAGCTACCGCCAATGCGTTACCCTGTTCACGGAGGCGCTCCGCTTCCTCACCGTCGAAGACCGCGAGTGGGTGATGGGCCGGGCCCTCTCGGAAGTGCTGCATTGGCCCGATCCGCTTCCCCTCCCTGCCTAGGGAGGGGGAGGGTCTGACCGCCACCCGACTGCACGAACGGGACCAATCTTAGGCGTCGTTCCGAATGACGGTTCCACCTCCGTCCCCCACGCGCCCGAAGCCCACAAAGGAGACCACGCACATGCCCCACGCAAAATTGAATGGCGTCGATATCTACTACGAGGAGCACGGCAGCGGGTTCCCCTTGGTGTTCTGCCACGAGTTTGCCGGCGACTACCGGAGTTGGGACCCGCAGGTGGCCTACTTCAGCCGTCGCTACCGGGTGGTCACCTGGAACTACCGCGGCTACCCGCCCTCCGCCGTGCCCGACGACCCGTCCACCTACTCCAACGAGCATCTCATCAGCGACCTGAAGGCGCTGCTCGACCATATCAGCATCACCCGCGCCCACATCGCAGGACTCTCCATGGGCGGCAACCTGGCCATGACCTTCAGCGTCACCCACCCTGAGTACTGCCGCAGCGCCGTCATTGCCAGTTGCGGCAGCGGCACCACCGACCGCTCCCGCTTCGAGGCCGACGTGGCCGAACTGACCGAGCGCCTGATCCGCGATGGCATGGCGGCGGTGGCGCCCGAATACGCGATGCGGCCGTCGCGACTGCAACTGCTGCGCAAGGACCCCATGGGCTTCGAGCGCTTCAAGTCCAACCTGGCGGAGCACTCCGGGCTGGGCTCGGCGTATACCCAGCTTGGCGTGCAGCTCAAGCGCCGCACCGTCTACCAGTGGGAGGTCGAGATGCGCCAGTCGAAGGTGCCGTCGCTGATTGTGGTGGGCGACGAGGACGATGCGTGCATCGAGCCTGGCATCTTCATGAAGCGCCACATCCCCAGCGCCGGGCTGGTGATGGCCCCCCAGACCGGCCACATGGTGAACTTGGAGGAGCCGGCCTTCTTCAATGCCGCGCTGTCCGACTTCTTCGCGCAGGTGGAAGCCGGCAAGTGGCACGTGAAGGGGACGTAGGCGTCAAGCGCCGTCGCTGCGGGTCAGGGGCTCTCGACGGGCAGCCCGTGTGAACGCAAATCGGCGGCGACGGTATCGATCAGAGCCTCCGCTAGACGGAGTGCCAATCGGGCGTCTTCAACCGTGGCGTCGGGGAAATCGCTAGGATAGCGGGCTTCGACCGCCCAGTCGGTCAGGTCCTTCAATGCTGGATGCATGATCTTCACCTGCCAGGAGAGTGGCAGGAGATCGCGCAGACCGTCCAGATTATGGTGGTAGGGCACTTCAATATCAGCCACGATGACCGCGGCCTTCAGTGCCTTCTCGCCCGCCTGCCGAGCTAGCACGCATACCAATCTTGGGGCTATCCCCGAGCTATGCACCAGCAACCGCGCCGCAGCCAGGTCTTCGGTGGCGTACTGCCAAAACGCATGCGCTTCCTCAAGGCTCGTAGACGGTGATCCCTTCCCGCGTCGCGGGAATGAGAACGCTCGCCCGCAATCCCGGAACTTTGGCCAGGGATGCGGGGGTAGTAACCACCACGTCAACAAACGCCGGCACCCCGTTCAGCGCGCCCAGCATCGCCACGGTCGCCACCCGGCGGTCGGTGCCGTCGGGCATCACCACCAGCAGGTCATAGTCGCTGTCGGGGCGGGCATCACCACGGGCGCGCGAGCCGAACAGCACCACCCCCAACGGGTGGAACCGCTCCACGATACGCTGTACCATCTCGGTCAGGACGTCGGTGGCCGTCACTGGTGCATCCTTCCATCCGTGGACATGGCCCTTAGCGATATCGTAGCCGACAACCCTATCCTGCACCTAGCGAGTAACCTCATGCCTACCACCCGCATCAACGGCGTCGATATCTACTACGAGGAGCACGGTAGCGGGTTCCCCTTGGTGTTCTGCCACGAGTTTGCCGGCGACTATCGGAGCTGGAACCCGCAGGTGAACAGCTTCGCCCGCACCTACCGCTGCATCACCTGGAACTACCGCGGCTACCCGCCCTCCGGCGTGCCGTCCGACGCGGCCGCATACTCGCAGGACCAACTCATTGAGGATCTGCGGGGGTTGTTGGGCCACCTCGACATCGAGCAGGCGCACCTGGTGGGCCTGAGCATGGGCGGCAACGTGGTGCTCAACTTCGCCTTCACCTACCCGGAGCTGTGCCGCAGCATTGTGGTGTCGGGTATGGGCGCCGGCACCACGCACCGCGAGCAGTTCGAGCGCGACGGCCACCACGTGGTGGACTCCCTGCGCGCACAGGGCATGCAGGCGCTGGCCGATGTCTACACCAAGGGCCCCAGCCGCCTGCCGTTCCTGCGCAAGGACCCGCTGGGCTGGCAGGAGTTCGCCGGCCACTTCGCTGAGCATTCGGCGGTCGGTTCGGCGTTCACGCAGCTCGGCGTGCAGCTTTCCCGCCCCAACGTGTTCGACCAGCACCACCAGCTCAAGGCGCTCACCGTCCCGACCCTGGTCCTGATCGGCGACGAGGATGAACCCTGTGTGGACGCCGCGGTATTCATGAAGCGCGAAATCCCGACCGCTGGCCTCGTGGTCATTCCACAAACCGGTCACACCGTCAACCTGGAGGAGCCGGTGCTGTTCAACCAGGCGGTCGCGTTGTTCCTCCAAGCCGTCGAACATGACGCCTGGGCCGCCCGCCACGAGGTCTCCACCAGCCTGCTACCGCCCGGCACGCGGACCTAACGACCGGCGACCGGGTTTGGGGTGGTGTTGCCTGAGCCTGTCGAAGGCATTGGGCGGGGCGGCCCGCCCTGCGGGACGGCTGGCCACCCAAGCGGCGTGCTTCGACCGGCTCACCACGAGCGGTGTGCGGGTAGTGGGCATACCGTGCGTCAGCGGGCGACGACAGGCTGATGCGCCTTGAGAAACCGGCGGACGTGGCTCGCAGCCTGCTCTTTGAGTTCCGGCGTCCCCTTCCAGGGGTAGATCGTCACCTCGCAGTTCGGGGCCAGCGCCGCCACGTCCATCGACGTCTGGTAGGGGTGCGTCGGCACGTCGTCGGGCATGACCAGCATCGGCGTCTGACAGCCGCGCACAAAGTCGCGCGTCACGCTGTACACGAAGTCCGGCTGCACGCGGTAAAGGTCGTGCAGATAAGCGTCGACCTGCGTCTGGGTGATCTCGGGCCGCTTGGCGATGAGTTCGGGCCCCCAAACGTCGTGGCCGGAGCGGTACATCACGTCTGGGTCCTCGGGCCGGTGGCCGACCGGCTGGCACAGCACACCGGCGACCACGCGGTCGGGCGCCCGCTCCATCAGCTTGAGCACGAAGGGCCCGCCGATGCAGCACCCCAGCGCCATGAACTCACCGATGCCCAAATGGTCCATCACGCCAAGCTGGTCGTCGGCGAAGGCGTCCCACCCGTCCGAGGTGGGGATGGGGCCGGTGGACTCGCCCTGATGGGCGTTGCGCTGGTCCATGGTGATGACCCGGAACTCATCTTTGAAGCGGTCGAAGAAGTTGTAGACGGCCGTCTGCCAGTTGCTCACCCGCGAGTTCAGGCCTCCGCCCGGCATGACCAGCAACGGAAACCCAGCCCCGGCCTCCTCGTAGCGGATGCGCACATCGCCCTTTTCGTAATACGGCATGGTCTTTCCTCCCAAAGTGCAGTGTCACCGGTACTGTACCCGATTACGCTCAGTTTCGGGCGTGCGCGACGCCCACGGAGAGGGCAGAGCCGACACCGCTGCCACATCCATCCGCGACCTCCTACAGCCCTTGTCGCCGCCGGTACTCGTCGGACTGCCGAAGCTCGGCCTCCAGCGCGGCACGGGTCAGCGTGGTGTAGGTCCAGTAGTCCAAGCCCGCCGGGTCCGGGTCGCGGCCCAGCACCGTCCGGTACGCCTCGGTCACCAGCACCCAGCGTTCCTGAAGGGTGGGCAGCGCGACCACCCGCAGCAGCCGGTCATCGCCCGGCCGGGCCTGCGCCCCAGAACGGCCGTCGGTGTTGCTGGTGACGAAATAGAGGTACCCATCGGGGCCCTGGGCCGTCGCCCGAATGCGGCCGAACACGCCCTGCAACAGCTTCTCGTGCGTGACAACGGTACGATACTCCGGCCCCTGCAGCACCACCCGGCCGAGGTGGCTGCCGATGAGCGCCCCGTAGAAGAACGAGCCTTTCCAGGCGCTCAGCCGGTCGCCGTTGTAGAACAGCGCGCTGGACGGCGCCCAGGCGCCACCTCCGCTCTCGAGCACCGGCCGGATGAACCGCGGGTCACCGTCGAAGCCCGCAGCCAATGGCCAGCCGTAGTTGCCGCCGGGTACCACCCGGTCGATCTCGTCGTGCCCTCGGGTAAACGGCTCCCCAGCGATGGTGGGGCTGGGGCCGTGGTCCACGATGAACAGGTCGCCGGTCAACGGGTGCCAGGCCAGTCCCTGGGGGTTGCGATGGCCCAGCGAGTAGATGTACGAGCCGGGCGTGGGGTTGTCAGACGGCGCCGAACCGTCGGGATTGAAGCGCAGCACCTTGCCGCCCAGCGACGCCGGGTCCTGCGGCAGGCTAGTGTCCAGACCATCGCCGGTGGCCAGGTAGAGTTTGCCATCGGGGCCGAGCTCTACCCGCCCGGCGGTGTGGAACTCGCCGCCGGGGATGCCGTCGAGTACCGACTGCTCATCGACGAGCGCGCCGTCGACCTCTGTGAGCCGCGCCACGCGCGTCGCCAGCGGGCCCGAGGCGGTGCGATAGGTGTAGACCACGTAGAGATTGCCGCTCGTGGCGAAGTCGGGGGCCAGCGTCAGGCCGCGCAGGGCGTCGCCCACGTCCACGCACTCCGGCAGCGTCAGCACATCGCGCGGCGGGCCAAATCCACCCTCTGCAGGGTCGAGCACCGAGATGCGGCAGGGCTGCTGGGCCACGAACAGCCGGCCATCGGGTGCGAACGCCAGCGACCACGGCACCAGCAGTCCCGTGGCGAGTTCTTCCACCGTGGGTGGAGGCGCCGCCGCTGTGGCGCGGACGCCATCCCACATGCCACCACCAGCAATGGCGTTGCCGAATCCCCACGTGCCGGTGAAGCGCGTGCAGGCCGCGTCCAGCGTGAAGGCAAACCGGCCGCCGTCCTTTGGCGACTGCCAGTTGCCGGTGAGCCGCTGGTCCTCGGCAATGGCGTTGAAAATGCGGCGGTCGCCGGCGTACACGCCCGACACTGCGCCGCCGGTCTGCGTCAGCCGCATCGGCTGAGGGTCGCCGCTGATGCGCGTGTCCCACCCGCCCTGCCAGGTGCACGCCGCCGACACCGCCGAGGGCGCCGCTGCGAGGGCCAGGACGGTGGCTACGGCAACCGCGACAAGGCCCGCGACCGCCGCCAAGCCGCGGGGCCGCACGCTACCCTCCCTGGCGCCGGCGATACTCATCGGACGCCATAAACCCGGCACGGATCTCGTCGAGCGTCAGCGGCGAGCTGGCCCAGTAGCGGATGCCGGTCAGGTCGTCGTCGCGGCCCAGCAGCTCGCGGTACAGGGCGCGGATGGCGAGCACGCGCTGCACCTCCGGCTGGTCCTGCCACGCCGCCCGCATGCCATCCAGCGTCAATGGGCTGTCCACCCAGTAGCGCAGCCCTGGATTGTCGGCGCCCAGAGGGTCGCGCAGCAGCAGATCGCGGTAGAGCGCCCGCACCGCCTCCACCCGCTGGCCTTCGGGCGTGGCCCGCAGCGCCGCCTCCAGCGCCGGGCGGTCGGTGGGATTGGCCGCCCACTGCGCGCTCTCCGCCGCCGAGGGAGCGCGGCCCAGCACCGTCAGAAACACGTCGCGCACCATCAGCTCACGGGCCTGCGACCGCCGGCCGGCCCACGCCCCACCGCCGGTCGTCGACGCGTCGAACCCCCACGTCCCGCTGAAGCTCTGGCAATCGGCGGTGGCGGTGAAGGCGAACCGGCCGGCATTGTTCGGCTCGGCGAAGGTGGGTGGGGCGGACCAGCGGCCGGTGAGCGCGAAGCCGCCCGCCATACCGTCCAGCCGGCGGTCGCCGCCGTAAGCGCCGGTCACGCGCTCGCCCTGCTGCGCCAGCGTCATGGCAAACGCCTGCCCGTTGGCGGTGGTGTCCCAGTCGCCCGCCCAGTTGCAGGCGATTGGGCGGCCGGGGGTTGGGACGGGAGTGGGCGTAGCGCTGCCGGGGATGAATGGCGCGAAGGGCGTGCGGGTTGGAGTGGGGGTGGTGGGCAGCGGGGTGCTGGCGGGGGTTGGCGTGGTTGTAGGGGTTAGGGCTAGCCCGGGGGCGTGGCGGTAAAGCTTGTAGAAGCAACCGACTATACCGCAGTGGCCGATAGTGGCCCAGCCGTAACTCAAGTCAACGAAGTAGAGCAACCCCGCGTTCAGACCGGGGTCCATGCCACGATCTGGAACGACGATTTCTGGACGCCAGGTGATACCTCCGTCATCGGTTCGCAACAGCGCCAGACTCGGCCTGGTGTCCTTGGTGTAGGCACTGGCCCAACCCAGCCGTTCACTTACAAACTCGACGTATATCACACTGAAGTAGCTGCTGGGTAACTCATGCTTTAGCCACGTGGCGCCGCCATCAACAGTTTGGTAGATCGAAGCGGAAACAGCCTGCCTGTTGAACGTGGTGCTGGTGTAGCTGGTGGCTCCAACCCAACCCCGTTTGAAATCGAGGAACGCCGGACGCGTAAGCTCCTCCGCTTCTGTCCCAACCTGAACATCGGCCCGCGTCTTCCAACCATCTGCGCTGTAAAGCAAGGAACGTCCCTGCGGCGCCCACCCCACTTCAGCACTGAGGAAGCGCGTGAGACCTGGGGGGCATTCCACCGCAACCCGTTGCCATGTTTGACCCGCATCGGCCGTCCGGTAGGTTTTCGTGCTGTCCACGCAGGCGTAACCGTTATGTACGTCAGCGAACTGTATTTGTGCGCCACTATAGGGTGGGTCGAAGCGGTGGGGCGTCCATGTCTTGCCGCCGTCGGCTGTGATGCCGTAGTCGGACACACCGTGCAGCGCGTCAAAGAAAGCTAAGTGACCGAGGTATCCGATGCCCGCAACGGGGTCGTTGATGGAGCCCCGATACCGGCCACTCGCTACGTTGAACCAGGTGTCGCCGCCGTTACTCGTGGCAAGCAAGTGGGCATTGTAGGGGAAGTCTCCATTAGCGAGGAACGTCCAACAATGCAGCCTGTCTGCGCACGTGTGGGACACGATCTGCCCATCTGGAGTTCCGGGCCCCTCGATCAAACGCCAGTCGTTGGTCAGGAACTGCGTCCCGGGTGTCGCCGTCGCGCTTGGCGTAGCCGCCACCCGTGCCCCGCCATCGCCCGCTTCGGTCCCGGCCGCGCCGAAGGTGGAAGCAGCGATGAGCAGAACGGCGAAGACCGCCAGCGCACGTTTCATGGTCGTGAGCACCTCCGTGTGAAGGCACTATACCGCGCTACCCTTGGTTTTGTTGCAACGCCTCATCCAACAACTCGGCAATATGCACCACGCGCGGCGACACGCCACCCACCGCCGCGGCCTGGGCGTCGAGCGCGCCGCGCAGGTGGAAGATGCAGCCGGGGTTGTCGGCCACCACGGTGGTGGCGCCGGTGGCGGCGATGTTGCGGGCCTTGCGGTGCACAATGCGGTCGCTCACGGCCGGATGGTCCAGGCTGAAGCTGCCGCCGAAGCCGCAGCAGGTGGAGCTTTCCGCCATCTCGGTAATGCCGACGCCTGCCGCGGCCAGCGCCCGGCGGCCCTCGTCGTGCAGGCCCAGGCAGTTGAAGCTCTGGCAACTGTCGTGGTAGGTAACGGTGGGGTGGGCGGCACCCTCACCCCCGGCCCCTCTCCCAGTGGGAGAGGGGAGAGCGCTGCCCGAATCCGGTTCCCTCTCCCCCTGGGAGAGGGTTAGGGTGAGGGGGGAGCCATCCGCACCATCCGCACCCATCAGCCCATCCGCCACATGCGTAAAATCCACCAGCCTGGCGGCCACGGCCTTGGCCCGCGCCTGCCACTCCGGCTCGTCCTTGAACAGGTCAGGGTAGTCCTGCTGGATGGCCACCACGCAGCTTGCCGAGCCGCTCACCACCTGGTCGGCGCCCTCGGCCAGCGCCCGCTCCAGGCTCTCGATGGTCTGGCGGGCCAGCGGCTTGGCGGCCGCGCGGTCGCCGGCGTTGGTGTATACCAGGCCGCAGCACCACTGGTCCTGCGGAAAGCTGACGGTGGCGCCCGCCCGCTCCAGCACGTTGGCAACGCTCTCGCCCATCTCGGGGTAGGCGATGTTGGTGATGCAGCCGCCGAACAGCGCCAGGCGCCTGCCGGCCACCGTGGTGTTCCCGGCCAGGCGGGCATCGGGCGTCTGCGGCGTGCGGTGCTGCATGCGGGCGTGCAGCGTCTGGCCCGGCAGCGCGGGCAGCGATCGGAAGCCGAGTGCGAACGGCGGCTTCACGAAACCGGCCGCGCCCGCGGTCTTCGACAGCCGCCGGAACGGGCCTTGCGCCAGCCGGGCGAAGCCCATCGCCGTCTCGAAGGCCTTCCGGTTGGCGAACAAGGCCAGTCCGGCGCCCTTGGCCCACGGCAGCCCCTTCTCGGCCACGTAGCGCTGCCGCACGCCCAGAATGAGCTTGGCGAGCGGGATCTCGACCGGGCACACCTGCTCGCAGGCGTTGCAACTGACGCACAAGCTCTGCGGGCCGGCGGCGTTCTCCATGCCATGGTGCTGGGCGGTGAGCATGATGCCGATGGGGCCGGTGTAGATATAGCCCATCGCATGCCCGCCCACCGCCTGGTACGCGGGGCAGGCGTTGCTGCACGCCGCGCAGCGGATGCACCGCAGCGCCTCGCCCATCTCGGGGTCGTCGCGCAGCGCCCAGCGCCCGTTGTCCAGCAGAATGATGTGCACCTCCTCCGGCCCGTGCACGCCGATGCTCATCGAGAGTTCGATGTCGGCGGTGCGGCTGGGGCCGGTGATGAACTGGGTGTAGCTGCTGAGCCGCTGGCCGGTGGCGCTGCGGGGCAGCAGCTTCAGGATGGCGGTGGCGTCGTCCAGCGTGGGCACAATCTTTTCGACACCCAGGATGGCCACGTGGATCGGCGGCAGCGTGGCCACCAGGTCGGCGTTGCCCTCGTTGGTCACAATCACCAGCGTGCCGCTCTCGGCAATGCCGATGTTGGCCCCGGTCACGCCCATGTCGGCCTCGATGAACTTCTGGCGCAGGCGGCGGCGGGCCACCTTCACCAGCTTGTCGATGTCGGGCTCCTGGTGCTCGCCGGTGACGGTGGTGAACAGCGCCGCCACCTCCTCGCGCGTCCAGTGGATGGCCGGGGCGATGAGGTGCGACGGGTGGTCATGGCCGAGTTGGATGATCCACTCGCCCAGGTCGGTCTCCACCGGCTCGATGCCGATGCTTTCCAGGTAGTCGTTGAGGCCGATCTCCTCGGTGGCCATGCTCTTGCTCTTGGTCACCAGCTTCACGCCGCGGTCGCGCGCCAGCTTGCCGATGATGGCGCAGGCCTCCGCGGCGTCGGCCGCCCGGTGCACCACCGCGCCCACCTTCGTGGCCTCCTCGGTGAACTTGGCCACCACCGCCGGCAGGTCGGCCAGCGCTGCGTCCTTACGGCGGTGCAGGTCGGCCTTCAGGGCCTCGAACTCGCCGGGGGCGAAGGCGGCCGCCCGCCGCTCGCGGAACGCCGTCAGCGCCCGCGTCAGCGCCGTCTCCAAGTGCTCCGACTCCAGGGCGTGCTTCAGGCGGTCTTTGAACGGCGCATAGGTGGCGGACATAGGGGCGGCCTCGGTGCGGGAGTGCTGCCTGCGAGTGTACCGCGGCGGGGGTAACGGGGCGAAGGCGCTCCATTCCCCCGTAGCTGCGCAATTCATTGCGCTCCGGCCGGAGCGCAATGAATTGCGCAGCTACGAAGGTGTGCTACCCCACCCCAACTCCTGCAACCACGGCGGCGGCGTGATGGTCCGGTGCGGGTCGCCGCCGGTGCGCTGCTGCATCAGGTCCCAGTGCGGCTGTGCGCACAGCTCGAAGGTGACGCCGCCGGTGGCCATGCCCATGTAGGCCATGCGGTCGCCCAGCGCGGGCAGGATGTCGCCGGTCCCGCTACCCGGCCGCAACTGCGCCACGCCCGCGCCGTCCGCCCGCAGGCTCGCCCACTCGATGCCCGCGCCGTCCGCCACCGCCTGCTCTACGGCCGTCCGCAGGTCGGGCACCCAGAACCCCAGGTGGTGCATGCCCTCGCCGTGCTGCGCCAGCCAGCGGCCCTGCACACACACGCCCTCCACCACCTGGATCACCTCAAAGGTCATGCCGCCGCCCTTGCCGATGGCCGCCCGCAACCGGCTGTCCGTGGTACCGGCGTCCCACGGCATGGCCGGAAAGGCGACATCGAAGTGCGTCCAAGCGGGCACGCCCAGCACCCGCCCGTACGCCGCCGTCACCTGCTCCAGGTCGTGCACGATCATCCCCACGTGAAAGGGGGCCCACTCGGCGTTGTTGACGGTCATGCGTTCTACCTCCTTTTTTGGCCCGACGGATCCGCTAGGTTCATATCTGAGGGCAGCGGCAAGCCTAGCTGAGGCGCGCTGGCTTGGCTGGACCGCAAGTAAAGCAGCCTCCCAATTTGAGAGAGCGTTTCGTTTGGCGCCGTGGGGATCTTAGGTGAACGCAATATGTCCCTTGCGAGCCGCTGGGCTGACGACCAGAGCTCGTCCGATGACGGGTTAGGGCCCAAGCCAATAGTGGTAAGGGCGTTGTTCGCCTGCTTTGAGAAATTCCCCAGTGCAACTGTCTTACCAGGCCACCTCGCTGCAACTCCCTGAATCTTCCTCGAAAGGTTGTTCAGCATTTGGTTGACCACTTCGATTGCTTCAGCCCCCGGCAGAACTAAAGCCGCGACCTCTAGTATCGAAGGGCCGATGTCCGCTTGATCACGGTCCTTTTCGATTAGGCTCGAGATAAGGACCTCTCTTATCGACTCGCTGTCGTTGTAATCAGAGAGCCAAAAGAACAAAGTTGCCTTCTTGCGTAGCGCGCTGCGAATCAGGAGCGTGAACTGATCAATCGTCCCTGAGAAGCTTTGACGCTCAGTCAGGCACCAGAGAAGCTCCTTGGCATCAAGTAAGGCTGGAAGTCCATTGGCTCGCTTGGCCAGTGCCATATTCAACATCGCTTCGGGTGTCTGCAACTGCACGCCGGTCGGCAACTGAAGCACGGTTACGCCTTCTCCAAGCACAGCAGCTTGCCGAACGAGGCCGGCTAGCTCAAGGCGTCCTTGCGTCACGGCCCGGTCCACCAGATCAACTATATCCTCGTAGGTGGCAGGCTCTGACTTGGCCCCGTGGCGAACGTACAAGTCACCCTGGCGAAAGACGGACCGGTTCGCGCCTCGCCCGTCGGGATACTGGCCCTGCTTGCTCATCACGAGCGGATACTTCCCAGCTCCATCAATAGTCAGATCCACTAAGACTCGCCCCGGTGTGAAGTCTATGACATCGTGACCAACGGCCACTCGGCGAGGCTGTACGTACCTGTTTATAGCATTACTAACGCTGGCCCCGTCCAATTGACCTAAGCGACCTCGGTCAAGCCCGTTGACCACGGTCTCAGTCATACCAATCCTGACCATGCCACCTCCAGAGTTGGCAAGGGCTACTAAGTCCTTTACCAGTTCGAGAATAGCGCGGGGATCGCCAGGATCGAAATCCTCCTTCAGATCAATTTCGCTACCTTCGCCAGCCATCGGTGTCCTTTCATCAGTTCTTCCACCATAGTATGCGGACTTATTGGAAAGGGCACCCAAAGCCAACCCGAGACGTTCCAGTGACCCCAAACGCCGCAGAGGTTGACCACGCTATGCCTGTGGCCTACCCTACGCCTGACCCCACCGTTAAGGACGCTTACGCATCATGAACTTCCACATGCACTTGCTGCCCACCTACCGGCCCGGCGAGGACCCGCCGTTCAGCACCTACCTCCAGAACGTCATCGAGACGGTGGTGCTGGCCGAGGAGCTGGGGTGGGAGGGGTTCTGGTTCACCGAGCACCACTTCCTGCCGTACGGCGGGCCGGTGCCCAACCCTGCCATCATGATGGCGGCCGCCGCCGCCCGCACCAGCACCATACGGCTGGGGTGCGGCATCTCCATTCTGCCGCTGCACCACCCGGTGCAGACCGCCGAGGACTACGCCATGGTGGACGCCATCTCGGGCGGACGCCTGGAGTTCGGCATCGGCACCGGCAACACCCAGCTCGACTACGACATCTACGGCATCGACCGCGAGGAGCGGCGCGACCGCTTCGCCGAGTCCTTCGCCATCATCATCAACGCTTGGACCAAGGAGCGGTTCAGCCACAACGGCAAGTTTTGGCAGTTCCCCGAGTTCTCGGTGTACCCGCAGCCGGCGCAGCAGCCGCACCCGCCGCTGTGGGTGGCCGGTACTGCGCCCGACTCGCTGCGGTGGGCGGGCGAGAACGGCTTTAATGTGATGACCGTCAGCCACCCCGTGGACGGCGAGCGGGTGCGCGGCTCGGTGGCCGCCTGGCGCGAAGGCCTGCGCTCGGCCGGCCATGACCCCGCCAACTTCCGCCACAAGACCAACCTGCGGGTGTGGGTCGACACCGACGGCGAGCGCGCTCGCGCCGAGGCCGAGCGCGGCATCGCCCGCTACGACGAGCTGTCGAACGTGGGCCGCACCTCCCGCATCGGCGATGAACTGCCCGACGGCAGCTACGACTGGGCGGGCATGCTGGCCCAGGCCCGCAACATCTACGGCACCCCCGAGGACTGCATCCGCCTGCTCCGCATCGCCCAGGCCGCCTACGACTTCGACATCTGCAGCACCACCTTCAACTTCGGCGGCGCCCCCCACGCCGAGGTGCTGCGCGCCATGCGCCTGTTCGCCAAAGAGGTGATGCCGGCCCTGCGGTAGCCGAAGCCGCAGGCGTGCGACCTCGGCGTGCAGCTTCAGGTCACCCTCCCGCACATCACCGCGCTTGCCGGAACAGGGCCGCATCTCGTCAATAGAACGGGTGGGTGCAGGGAGGGCGCAGCCCGCCTTGCCACCCAACATTTGACATGCTCAGCGTCTCGCCGTATGACAAGCGCAACCGCATGTCATACTGAACCACGGAGGATCGCATGCTGACCAAGGACGACAACGAACCGCGCTTTGGCGGCGTGGTGCTGCCCCGCACTGCGAACTGGGTGCAGGCCACCGCCGACTACCGCACGGCGTTCAAGGCGCAACTCCCCGACCCGCGCCGCTCTGTGCGGCAGCACGGGTTGATGCCTCACGTCCGGCGCGGGCCAATCGAAGGCCCTGCGGTCGGAGGGCTCCCGGTATCACGGTCAAAGGCCCCTCGCAGAACAGATGATTCGCGAGCGGACCACAATTGACGTGGGCGGCGTTTGAGCGGCACTCGGCTGTGAACGCTCTTGGGGTTGGCCTGCGGACAGCACTGCTGTCAGTAGCGCTGGCTGTGGCGGGGCTGTCGGTAGTAACGCCCTCCACCGCTTTTGCACTGAGCTACAACGCGTGCGGCGCCGTGGTGAGTTACACGGCAGCAACATCCACCGACGCCGGGGCGCTCAACCTCGCCGGGCACGTCTACCCCATCGCCGCGGGAGTCCCCATCGCCGGGGACGCATCGCTGCGTGAGGGGACGCGTGTGTGCGTGCGCATCACCACACCAAATCCCGGCGACGAGACCATCACGTATGGCATCGTGATCATCACCAGCGCATTGGGGGGTGTAGGGTCGCTACCCAGCATCGGCAGTGCCACGCCGGCCGCGTTGCCCCGCACCGGCGACACAGCGCTCGCGCCACTGGCCGGTTTCGCTTTCGCTGCCGGCGTTCTGGCCGTGATGCGGGGGGCAAGCCGGCTGACCGGCGCACAGGTGAAGACCGTCAGCAGTAACGCACGGACCAGCGGTGAGCCGGCCGGCCGGGGCAACCCTTTGAACACCTGACCACTTGGGAGTAAGCTGCGCAGTCAGCGGCATCGACCCTTTTGATGCCAGCCACCACTACGTAGGCAGGCCATGTCACAGATCAAGCTCACCTTGGCAGTCACCGATAACCCCCATACCCGCCCCATCATCGACGGCAGCGTCAAGCCCGACGGCATTGACCTGCAGGTCTCGGTGCTGGGGGCGCCGGAGATCTTCTACCGCCAACTCCACGATGCGGCGTTCGACGCCTCGGAAATGTCGATGTCGTCGTTGCTGATCGCCCGCTCGCAGGGTGACGAGCGGTTCGTCGCCCTACCCGTCTTCACCAGCCGCCGCTTCTTCCACACCCTCGCCGTGGTCCGCACCGACGCCGGCATTAACAAGCCCGAGGACTTGAAGGGCAAGCGGGTGGGCGTGCCGGAGTATCAGATGACCGCTGCCCTGTGGTCGCGGGCCGCGCTGCAGCACGAGTTCGGCGTGCGGCCCCAGGACGTGGAGTGGCACATGGAGCGGCTGGAGGATATGAGCCACGGCGGGGCCACCGGCTTCAAGCCGCCTGCGGGCGTCAAGTTCCAGTACATCCCGAAGGAGAAGAGCATCAGCGAGATGCTGCTGAGCGGCGAACTCGACGCCGCGGTGCCCTTCTTCGGCGGCGGGCCCAATTTCCTGGACCGCAGCAAGGACTTGAGCGGCGAGTCACGGGTGCGCAAACTGTTCGACACCGACGCCGAGGGCAAGCGCTACTACGACCACACCGGCTTCTTCCCCATCAACCACGGCATGGTGGTCAAACGCTCGGTCTACGACAAATACCCCTGGGTGGTGCTGAACCTGTTCCGCGCCTTCAGCGCCGCCAAAGAGATGGTGCGGGGCCGCACCCGCGACCTGGTCTCCGGCTACTTCGAGACCGGCGTACTGGCCGGTAACCCAGGCCAAGCGATGGGGCGCGACATCTTTGCGTACGGCGTGCGGTCGAACAAGGCCATCCTGGAGGCCATCGCCGGTTTCAGCCATGAACAGGGCCTCACACCCCGCAAGCTGGAACTCAGCGAGCTATTCGCCCCACAGACCATGGACTTGTAGCTGGGAGCTAGGGCGCCGACAGCCGGGACGCGAAATAGGTGCTGATGCGCCGTACGTACGCATCCGGGTCGGCCTCGAACGCCCGCACGTGCCCCTCCACCGGCAACACCCACAAGGCAGAGCCCGGCGCGGCGGCCGCCGCCACCCGCCGGGCCTGCTCCACCGGGATGCGGTCGTCACCCTCATCGTGGATGATGAGGACCGGCACGGCGATACGGCGCACTGCATCCTCGGGGGCAGCCGCGTTCACGTCGATGCCGTACAGCGCCTGCGCCAGGAACACCGATCCGGGGATGGCCATCGCGGCGATCGCGGTGGGGATGCCGATCCTGGTCGATACCTCCTGCGTCAGCAGGTCGGTGGCGCGCGCGAAGGGTGAGTCGGCCACTACCGCCCGTAGCCGCGGCTCCTCGGCGGCCGCCAGCAGCACCGACGCCGCGCCCAGTGACTCGCCGCGCAACCCAATGTGTCCGATCGGCGTGCCCCGATCCACCAGGTAGTCCACCGCGCCCAGCACGTCGTACTGCTCCCACACCCCGGCAGACAGCTTATCGCCGCCCGACTCGCCGTGGCCCCGCAGGTCGAACAGCAGCACATTGAAGCCGCCCCGCACCAGGTGTTTGGCCAGCGGCAGCGCGCTGCCGCCCGCCCGCTCGCCATTCAGCCCATGGGCGAACACAAGAGTGAACCGGCCGGCGGTATTCGGCGCGGCCGGCAGGTACCAGCCCTTTAACGCCACGTCGCCGCGGCGCGAGGGGAAGCCAATGTCCTGGTAGCGCAGGCCTACATCGAGCGGGGTCATCTCCACTGCGTGGCGCTGCGCCTGCACCACCCGCACCGTGACAGACAAGCACACCGCCCCGTAGGTGGCCAGTGCGACCGCCAGCAGTAGCCCGAACCGCCGGCGGGGGCGAGTCACAGCACCTCTACCCTGTCGCCCAGCCGCACCTCGCCGGGCAGCTCCATGCGCAGGTGCACGGCGAAGGTAGGCTTCTCCTGGCCGAAGGCGTGGGTGAGGGTGGTCATCACCTGGCGGTCGCGCTCCCCGGTCTCGGGGTTGGCATGGGTGGCCAGGCAGCGGCCGGTGGGGTGGTCGAACGCGAACGTGGCGCCGCCGATCTGCAGCCGCCTGCCCGCCCATGCCTGTTCCTCCCACGCGCCGATGCCGTCCACCACGAGGTTGGAGCGGAACCGGCGCTCATCGAAGTCGGGGGCGCCGAACGTCTGCGCCACCGCCGCCAGGCTGGCCCGGCTGTGCAGTGTCACCTGCCCGGTGGGGTTGTCCTGGTAGCGGCCGGTCACGCCATCGCCGATGATGCGCAGCGGCAGCCGCTCCGGGTGGCCGTTCAACGGGCTCTCGTCCAGCGAGAGGGCATAGCCGGCGAACACCTCCGCCAGCTTGGCCCGGCCGGCGGCATCCAGCGCCTCATCGGCCAGCATGCGGCCGTCCAGCGTTACCTGCAGGCGCTGCGCCGCGGCATCGAACCGCACCCGCAGCCGCGCCAGGCCGGGCGTGTTCATCAATACCAGCATCCCGGCCTTGGGGCTCCACTCGGCATCCGCCGCCGGGGTATCGGCCAGGCGAATGCCCAGCACCCGGTCACCCACGACGCGGCCATCGGCGCCGATGGTGAGCGACGTGCACGGCTCGGGCGTCAGCCCCTTCACCGGATAGCGGTACAGCGCAACAACGTTTGCCATCGTGTCCCTTCTCCCTGCCCGTCACGTACAACTCGGCGGAACTCCGCCCTGAGATCACGACCACCATCATACCGGCCACCGCCAGCGACCGCGTAAACCGCTCGCGCAGGAAAGCCTCCGCGAGTTCGCGGCGAATAGGAGCGGCGGCGATGCCCTCCGCCTCACCCTCGGCTGCTGGACCACCGAAGCCCAGATCGACGCTCCGCTGCCGCCATTCGGGCCGGTGTAGCACAACTGCAGGGCATGGCCACAGCCGTTCGCTGAGAGGGTGGGCCAATGGCTGCCAAAGTGTAGCCAACTCCCCCCAAACCGCTCGTGGTGAGCCTGTCGAACCACACCACCCACGGCCACCGTCGCCAAGCCTCCGGCCGGCCCGTGCCCAACCCGTCAAGGCAAAATCACCGTCCCCACCGTACCGGCCACAGCACCCAAAGCCTCCGGCGCCATGGCGATGACCGCCGATCGGCCGCCCGCCGCCACAAAGTCGAGGCATGCCTCCACCTTGGGCCCCATGCTGCCCGGCGCGAACTGGCCCGCCGCCAGCAGGCGTCTCCCTTCACGCACCGTCAGCCGGTCGAGGCGGTGCTGGCCCGGCCGGCCGTGGTCAACATACACGCCGTCGACGTTGGTCAGCACGATCAGCCGCTCGGCCCCAAGGTCCAGCGCCAACCGCGCGGCGGCGTAGTCTTTGTCGACCACGGCCTCTACGCCGTGTAGACCGTCCGGCCCCTCCACCACCGGGATGCCGCCGCCACCCGCTGCCAACGCGATCACGCCGGCGTCCCACAGCGTCCGCACCGCCGCCAGTTCTACAATGCGTTGCGGCCGCGGCGACGCCACCACCCGCCGCCAGCGGCCAGGCGCTACCGCGCGTACCACCGCGCCCGGTGCTGCTGCCGGCGCAGCGGTTTCGCTTGGGTAGAAGGGCCCGATGGGCTTGGTGGGGGTTTGGAACGCCGGGTCGGCGGCGTCCACCACCACTTGGGTCACCAGTTCGACCACAGCTTGGTCGTGGCCCAGCCGGCGAAGGTGGTTGCCGGTATGTTGCTGGATCAGATAGCCGAGTTGGCCCTGGGTCTCGGCGTCCAGCACGTCGAGGCCCGCCGGCGGCACGATGGCGCGGCCGGCCTCGTTCTGCAGCAGCAGGGCGCCAACCTGCGGCCCGTTGCCGTGCACCAGCGCGATGCGGTGCCCCGCCGCCGCCAGCATTGCAATCTGGCGGGCCGTCTCATCGAGCAACCGCCAGGCGTCTTGGCCGCCACTGCCAGGGTCCAGCGCGTTGCCGCCCAGGGCAATGACCAGTGACCCCGCAATGCGCGGTGTGGTCATGGGCGGAAGCGGGCCAGCACATCCTCCAGCGACGGTGCGCCCTGCACCTCTACGCGATAGGTGGCCCGCACCGACGGCTTGGTGAAGGCCAGCAGTCGCCGTAGGTCGATGGGGGTCGCCACCACCACCGCGTCGCAGGGAGTGGCCTCAATGGTGGAGCGCAGGTCGGCGCGCTGGCGCTCGGAGTAGCCCATGGCGGGCAGCACGGGGCCCACGTTGGGGTATGCGCGGTAGGTATCCGCCAGACTGCCCACGGCGTAGGGACGCGGATCGACCGGGGTGGCGCCGTGCTGCAGCGCCGCCCGGTAGCCGGCGCCGGCGGGCACACCACCGTGGGTGGTGGTCGGCCCGTCCTCAATCACCAGCACCCGCTTGTCGGCAATCACTTCAGGCCGGTCTACCGTCACCGGCGAGGCCGCCCGTAATAGCGTGGCGCCGGGGTTCGCGGTGTGCGCTGCCGCGATCACCGCCTCCACCTGGGCAGGCGTGGCGGCGTCTACCTTGTTCACCAACACCGCGTCAGCCATGCGCAGGCAGGTCTCTCCAGGGTGGTAGCGGGTCTCGTCGCCCGCCCGCAGCGGGTCGGCCACCACCAGCAGCACGTCGGGACGGTAGAACGGGAAGTCGTTGTTCCCGCCGTCCCACAAAACGATGTCGGCCTCCTGCTGCGCCTCATCCAGAATGCGGCCGTAGTCGACGCCGGCGTACACCACGGTGCCCTGTTCCAGGTGCGGTTCGTACTCCTCGCGCTCCTCGATGGTGCAGTGGTAGCGGTCCAGGTCGTCGTAGGTGGCGAAGCGTTGGACGGCCGAACGGAGGTCGCCATACGGCATGGGGTGGCGCACCACCACCACCCGGTGGCCCCACCCCTTCAGAATGCCGGCGATGGCGCGGCTGGTGGGGCTCTTGCCGGCCCCCGACCGCACGGCGCACACGGCCACCACCGGCGCTTCGGCAGGCAGCATGGTGGCCTGGGGACTCAGCAGCCGAAAACCTGCACCGCATGCCAGGGCCAGCGACGCCAGGTGCATCACGCGCTCGTGGCTGACGTCGCTGTACGAGAAGACGACCTCGTCCACTTCACGCTCAGCGATCAGGCGGGGTAGCTCGCCCTCGTCCACGATGGGGATGCCCTCGGGATAGCCAGGTCCGGCCAGTTCAGGAGGGTAGCGGCGGCCGGCGATGTCGGGAATCTGCGTGGCGGTGAACGCCACCACGTCGTAGTCCGGATTGCCCCGGAAGGCGGTGTTGAAGTCGTGGAAGTCGCGGCCGCCCGCGCCGAGGATGACCACGCGCATGGGACCCGTGCGGCTAAGCATTACCTGGTGCGTTCGTCCGTTGGCGGAACGGCTACTGCGGCAGGCGCCACACCCGGCGGTACTGCACCCCGCGCAGGATGGCCTCTTCGCAGGTGGGCACCCACAGGTCCAGCCGCGGCGTGCCCGAGTCCCAGGCGAAACGGTCCTCCACCTTGTACACGCCCGGCAGGCCGTCGATCAGCAAGCGCACGCCCAGCGGGAAGATGCTGGGGTCGGCCGCCACGGCGCCGGGGTACACCCAGCGGGTGCTCGCCATGTAGTTGTACAGGCAGTAGTGCGTCAGCTTGAACACGGCGCCCTGCGGCACATCGATAGCGCCGGTGGTGAAGCCGAGCCCCGCAGGATAGGAGGGCCCAGCGGGCGCCGGAGCGGTCTGCGGAGCCGCGGGTGCGACTGTTGCTCCACCCGGAATGTTCAGAAGCTGCCCGGCGCGGATCAAGTTGCTGTTGCCGAGGTTGTTGGCCACCTGCAGGTCACGCACCGTGAGGCCCGAGCGGGCGGCAATGGCAGAGAGAGTGTCGCCGGAGACCACCCGGTAGCTGCCCGCCACGCCGGCCGGACGCTGCACCGCGCCCAGAGCGCTCGTTTGCACCGCCGTGCCAATGGTCGTGGTGGGCGCCGCCCCCAGGACCGGCGCAGGGGCCGGCGTTTGCGATGGGATCATCAGCTTCTGGCCCGGCTGGACCGCGGCGAAGTCCGACAGCCCGTTGGCCTTAAGAAGGGCGTCGAGGGTGATGCCGTAGCGGTTGGCGATGCGCTGCAGGTCGTCGCCAAGTTGCACCACGTAGGCGCCGTCGTCGGCAGACGTGATGGCGGGCACGCCGAACAGCGCAAGCGCCACCAGCACCGCGGCCACAATCCACCAGAAGTAACGATTCACGACGATTGAGCGCATACGTGCACTACGTATCCTGAAGATAAGAACGTAGCGATACTATCGAGCGTATCTATTATTGTCAATAGCTTATGTCGACCGTGCCTTGTGACGCTGCCTGAGCCGCGGGTATACTTGGAACCTGCCCCATTCGGGGGACGCCATTCCGGGAGACTGCGGTGAAGGTCGGCATTGTTAATGTGACGGGGTATGCGGGCATGGAGCTGGCGCGGCTCCTCTTCCGTCATCCGGAGGTCGAACTTACCTCCGTCACCGGCCGTAGCCAGGCAGGCAAGAAGCTGGGCGAGGCGCTCCCCCATCTGATGGACATCGATATGACCATCACCGAGGATCTGAGCGAAGGTGTGGACTTCGTGTTCTCGGCCCTGCCCCAGGTGGCGAGCGCCAAGGCGATCGTGCCGCTCATCCGCCAGGGCATCAAGGTGGTGGACATCAGCGCCGACTTCCGGCTGCGCGACCCCGCCGAGTACCTGGAATGGTATGGCGAGGCGCACCCGGCTCCCGACCTGCTGCAGCAGTCGGTCTACGGCCTCACGGAATGGTACCGGCCAGAGTTAGCCTCCTGCGCATTGGTGGCGAATCCCGGCTGCTACCCCACCAGCGCACTGCTGGGCCTGGGCCCCGCCCTCAAGGCCGGCCTCATCACCGACGACATCATCATCGACAGTAAGTCGGGCGTATCGGGCGCGGGCCAGAGCACCAACACCATGTACGACTACGCGAACGCCAACGAGAACGTGCAGGCCTACGGCCTTGGCGGCCACCGCCACCTGCCGGAGATCACTCAGGAGTTGCGGGCCTACGCACCGGGTCGCCAGCCACGCGTCACCTTCGTGCCGCACCTCATTCCCATGACGCGCGGCATCCTGAGCACCTGCTACGCCCCGTTGCAACCCGGCAAGGTGGCCGCGGGCAAGGCGGGCATCGAGCAGGTGCGCGAACTGTACGCCGAGTACTATCGCAACGAGCCGTTCGTGCGGGTGGTCCCGGCACCGCCGCAGACCAAGAGCACCTACGCCAACAACTACTGCCTGGTGTACCCCACCATCGACCTGCGCACCGATCGCCTGGTGGTGGTGAGCGTGCTCGACAACCTGGTGAAGGGGGCCGCCGGACAGGCCATCCAGAACATGAACGTCATGTCGGGCTTCCCGGAGACCATGGGCATCAACGCCCTGCCCGCCTTCCCCTAGACGCCACCCGTCCAACCCGCTACCCTCACGATGCCGGCCGCCTGTGGCCGGCATCGGCGCATCCCAGCGGAGGTGGATCATGGCAGTCACCGGCATTGAGGTCACGCATCGCACACCGCTGGCGGACGGCGCCGAGTTCGGCGACACCGGCCCCTACGAGCGCATCGACGGCCGCCTGGTGTTCGCGGTCGACCCCACCGACCCGCACAACCGGCGCATCGTTGACCTCGACAAGGCGGCGCGTGACGCGACGGGCCGGGTTGGGTTCTCGGCCAACTTCACCGTGCTGCAACCGGCCGACCCCGCCCATGCCAATGGCGGCCTGCTGATGGACATCGCCAACCGTGGGCAGGAGCGGGCGGTGCTGCTGCTGAACCGAGCGCCCCGCGCCGCTCTGGGCGGCCCCGAAATGCACACCGGCGACGGTTTCCTGATGCGCCGCGGCTGGGCGCTGGGCTGGGTGGGCTGGCAGTGGGACGTGCCGCGGGCCAACGGCGCCTTTGCGCTTGACGCCCCCGAGGCCCTCGGCGAAGACGGCCGCCCCATTCACGGCCAGATCATGTGCCGCTTCCAGCCCAACAGTCCGGAGGAATGGCATCAACTTTCCGACCGTGGCCATCTGCCCTATCCCGCCGCCGACCTGAACCAACCGGACGCCGTGCTCTACGTGCGCGAGACACCAGAGAGCGCACACACCGTCATCCCTCGTGCTCGCTGGCGGTTTGCGCGCGTCGAAAACGGCCACGATCTGGCCGATGACACCTGTATTGCACTCCACGGCGGCTTCCAGCCCGGGCTCATCTACGAGGTGTCGTACATCACGCGGGCGTGTCCGGTGGTGGGCGCCGGCCTGCTGGCCACCCGCGACGGCGGGTCGTTCCTCCGCTATGGGGCGGAGGGGGTCGCCTCGCCTTTGATGGCGCCGGTGCAGCACGCGTACGTGTTCGGCATCTCGCAGAGCGGCCGCTTCCTCCGCCACTACCTGTACGAAGGCCTGAACGTCGATGAAGCGGACCGCCAGGTCTACGACGGCGTGCATGTCCACATCGCCGGCGCGCGCCGTGGCGAGTACAACCACCGCTTTGCGCAGCCCTCACTTGCAGCCCTGCGCAGCTTCGGCTACCTGCCGCCGTATCTGCACGGCCGTACCGCGGACGATGGCGGGCTGTTGAGCCGCCAACGCGCGGCGGGCGGCCTGCCACTGGTCATCGAGACCAACACCTCGGCCGAGTACTGGCGCAACGACGCGGGCCTGCTGCATGTCGACCCCGCCACCGGCAACGACGTGGCCTTCCCCGACACCGTCCGCATGTACCACTTCGCCTGCGCGCAGCATATCCCCGGCGGGGTGCCACCCCTGCCCGCCGCTCCGGCCAACGGCGCTAACACCGGCAGCACGGTCGACTACGCGCTGCTGTTGCGGGCGGCGCTGGTGAACCTGGAACGCTGGGTCACCATGGGCGTCACGCCGCCCGAAAGCCGCCACGCCCGCGCCGCCGCCGGCACGCTCGCGCGCCGCGCCGATGCCACCGCCGCCATCGCCCGCATCCCCGGCGCCGTCACCGCCGACCCGGCCGTGCTGCAGTGCGTGCACCAACTGGACCTCGGCCCCGACGCGTCAAAGGGCGTCGGCCGCTACCCCGCGGTCGAAGGCCCGGCGCTGCCCGGCTACGCCGCGGCGGTGGATGCCGACGGCAACGAGGTGGCCGGCATTCGCTCCCCCGAGATCGCGGTGCCCATCGCCACCCACACCGGCTGGAACCCCCGTCATCCCGCCACCGGCGGCCCCGGCCAGATCGTCGACCAGCAGGGCTCTACGTTCCCGTTCCCCCGCACCAAAGCCGAGCGGGCGGCCACCAATGACCCCCGCCTCAGCATTGAGGAGCGCTATGCCGGCCGCGATGCCTACCTGACCCACGTGCGCGCCGCCGCCGAAGCCCTCGCGGCCGCCCGCTACCTGCTGCCCGAAGACATCGACACCGCCGTCACCATGGCCGCCGACCGCTGGGACTGGGTGATGGGCCGCTAGGTAGCGGCAACCGCGCGAGGCCGAACCTCCGGTTCCCTCGCCCCTCGTGGGAGAGGGCTAGGGAGAGGGGGCCGGGCCGATCCACGCGATGCGTTCGCTCGTAAACAACCTGGCCGGCTCGCACGCGGCCGACGCGGCCGGGCGCAATGAATTGCGCCCCTACAGCCCTCCGATCCCCTCGCCCCTCGTGGGAGAGGGCTAGGGTGAGGGGGCCATACCGACGGGTTATGTGTGTTGGGTCCGTCAGTGCCCCGAGTTGGCACATGGGCAGGGCGGCCGGGCGCAATGAATTGCGCCGCTACGAGCGAGGCACGCTCGGCCTCCGCCAGATGCGGGGGGGCAGCGTTCCATCGGACCAACTGAAAGCTACCAGCAGGATCGCTTCCGATCCCCTCGCCCCTCGTGGGAGAGGGCTAGGGAGAGGGGGCCTGACCGACGTTTGACGTGCGTTCAGTGGTAGTTACCCCGCATCAGCGCATTGGCGACAGGGCCGGGCGCAATGAATTGCGCCGCTACGAGCGAGGGCGGGCTACTCGGGTAGCCGTCCGGCACCGTCAGGGATCGAATGGAGGTAGGCCAGTACGTCCTCCAGGCTGAGGATGTCGCCGTACTTCTCGTTGATGTCGAACAGGTTGATGGCGTGACTGGCCTCGTGGCGGTCGAAGATGGCCTCCTCCACGCCCACCATGCCGTAGCGGTAGGTGCAACCGTCGATGAACGCCGCCCGCACGCAACCGCTGGTGGTCTCGCCACAGGTGATGACGGTGTCAATGCCCAGGCCGTTGAGGTAGCCCACCAGCGGCGTGCCCCAGAACGGGCTGGGCGATGACTTGCGGATGATGACCTCGCCCGGTTCGGGGCCGGTTTCCGGTATCAAGTCATACTTCCGACGGTCACGCTCGGCGGCTTCAACATTGCCGTAGCGCTGTTGTTTCATCCACGCCAGGCCGGCGCCATCGTCCATGCCGGTGGTGTGGAAGATGGGGATGCCGGCGGTGCGCGCCGCCCGCTGCAGCGCCTGCGTCGGGGCGATGGCGTCCCACGCCGCCGGGCCGCAGCTCCCCGGCCAGGTGTCGATGGACTCCACCAGCGGCTCGGGCCGGTCGCCGAACACGCCACGGTACAGGTCGATGCACAACAGCGCCGGCCGGCGGCCGAACCCCCGTGGCGAACGGCGGCGTTTGGCCAGATGCGCCTTGTCCTGCTCGGTCAGAAAGCGGTCCCACACGCGTGCCATGTCAGTCTCCTTTGCAGTGTCCCGCAGCATGACCGCAGTATGGTTCGTGACCAGGAACCGGGTCAACAGTACCTCACAATCGCGGCGCGGGCAGCCCGCTTCGTTGACCCTCGGGATGAGCCTGTTATAGTAAAATCCCAGCGTATCTTCACTTCAACACCGGAAAACGCACGATGCAGATCATCACTGATGGTGGGGTCACCACCCCCAAGGGCTTTACCGCCGGCTCGGCCTATGCCGACGTCAAGGGCAACGGCGCCGGCAAACACGACGTCGCGCTCCTGTTCTCCGACCGGCCCTGCAGCGCGGCGGGCGTGTTTACCCAGAACCGGTTCTCGGCCGCGCCCGTGCACTGGTGCAAGGACGTGATAAGCGATGGCCGGGCGCAGGCCGTGGTGGTGAACAGCGGCAACGCCAACGCCGGCACCGGCGACCAGGGGGAGCGTGACGCCGCCCATATGGCCGCTGTGGCCGCCGACCACCTGGGCCTCGACCGCCGCGACGTACTGGTGGCCAGCACCGGCGTCATCGGCGTGCTGCAGCCCATGCAACGCCTGCACGCCGGCATCCGGGCCGTCCACCCGTCCACCGAGGGCTGGCGTGACTTCGCGGTCGCCATCATGACCACCGACACCGTGCCCAAGTTCGGCGCGGTGACGGTGCAACTGTCCGATGGGACCATCGGCCACATCGGCGGCTCCTGCAAGGGCGTGGGCATGATCCACCCAGACATGGCCACCATGCTGGGCTTCCTCACCACCGACTTCGCGGTCGACGCCACCTTTCTGCAGACGGCGCTGAAGCACGCTGCCGACTGCTCCTTCAATATGGTGTCGGTGGACGGCGACACCAGCACCAACGACACGCTGCTGCTGCTGGCCAACGGGGCCGCCGGCAACCCGCCGCTCACGGCCCACAGCCACGACGCCCGCACCTTCCAGGAAGCGCTGGACGAGCTGTGCATGTACTTGGCCAAGAAGATCGCCCGCGACGGCGAGGGCGCCACCAAGCTCATCGAGATCAACGTGCGCACCGCCGCCAGCGAGGCCGACGCTCGCCTGATCGCCCGCACCATCACCACCTCGCCGTTGGTGAAGACCGCCGTGTACGGCAACGACCCCAACTGGGGGCGGCTGCTGGCGGCGGCCGGCCGCAGCGGCGCCGATGTGGACCCGGCGAAGGTCGACGTGTTCATTGGCGAGGTGTGTCTGATGCGCGACGGCCAGCCGCTGAGCTACGACGCCACCGCCGCAGTCGCTACCCTGAAGCAGGAGGTGGTGCCGATGACGCTCCACCTACACCTGGGCGACGGCCATGCCACCGCCTGGGGCTGCGACCTGACCGAAGAGTACGTGCACATCAATGCCGACTACACCACCTAAGCCCGAACCCATCGCATGACCATGCCTCGCATCACCGTCAAGAACATCGTCGTCAAGATTGGCGGCAGCACCCTCGGGGCGCACGACACCACGCTGAGCGATCTCGTGGCGCTGCAGGCGCAGGGCATCTCGACCGTGGTGGTCCACGGCGGCGGCCCGGTGGTGACCGACTGGCTGAAGCGCCAGGGGATCCAGGCCCCCTTTGTGCGCGGCCTGCGCACCACCACCGCCGAGAGCCTGGATGTGGTGACGGCGGTGCTCACCGGCTTGGTGAACACCGAACTGGTGGCGGGCATCATCAGCCGCGGCGGGCGGGCGGCCGGCCTCAGCGGCGTGGACGGCGGTCTGATCGAGGCGCACATCGACGAGCCGGACCTGGGGTACGTTGGCGCCGTCACCCGCGTGAACACGCACGTGGTAGACGCGCTCATGTCGGCCGGGTACATGCCGGTGATTTCGACCGTGGGCTATAACGCCACCGCCGAGGGCGCCCCCAACACCCTCAACCTCAACGCGGATACTGTGGCCGGCGAGATTGCCGCGGCGCTGGGTAGCGAACGGTTGGTGTTTCTAACCGATGTGGAGGGCGTGAAGGACGCGGCCGGCGCCGTGCTGCCACACCTCACGCCGCCCGACGTCGAAGGCCTGATCGCCAGCGGCACAGCCTCCGGCGGTATGATTCCCAAACTGGAGGCCTGTCTCACCGCCCGCCGGGCTGGTGCGGAGGCTTGGATCGTAGACGGCAGAGTGGAGCACATATTGCTCTCGGCCCTTTCGGCCGCGCCGGTCGGTACGCAGATCTGGTGAACACGTGAGCGAAGACCGCGACAACCTGGGGCCACCACCACCCGTATTTCGGTTCCCGGGTCAAGATACCGCGCCCGGCCGGCGAAGGGGCGGTGGCGGCTGGGTGTACGTCATCGGCTTCATTCTGGCCGTCTTCCTGCTGGTGGGCGGGGCCAAAGAGCTGTATATCGACTATCTGTGGTACCAGAGCGTCGGCTACGCCAATGTGTTCCAGATCAGCCTGGGAGCGCGGCTCGCGCTGTTTGCTGGCGGAGCGGGCGCCGTGTTCGTGTTCCTGCTGATCAACTTGCTGCTGGCGCGCGGCATGGCGCCCCGGCCGGCGCTCACGGTGGAGGGTACTGACCTGAGCCTGGCGGGCCGCATGGTGACACTGCTCATCATCGGAGCCTCGCTGTTGCTGGCCTTCATCTTCGGGTCCAGCCTCTCCAATGACTGGCAGCGCATCTTCACGGCGCTCGACGCTACGCCCTTCGGCCAGACCGATCCCATCTTTGGCCAAGAGGTGAGCTTCTACATCTTCGCCCTCCCCATGCAGCAATTGCTGCAGAAGTGGGCTACCGCTGTGGTCATCGCCACGCTCATCGGCGTCATCGCCCTCTACGCACTGGCGCTCACCTTCGGCGGCCGCGTCGCGCCGCGCCGCGCCATCAAAGCGCATGTGTCGCTGCTGGGCGCGGTGGTGATCGGACTGCTGGCCCTGCAGTACTGGCTCAGCCGCTACGACCTGCTGCTCGACCCCAGCGGCGTGGTGTTTGGCCCGGGCTACACCGACGTCAACGTGACCTTGGGCGTGCGCACGCTGCTGGCAATGGTCACGGCCGGCACGGCCGCGCTGCTGGTGGTCAACATCGCGCTGCGTGGCGTGCTGCTGCCGGCGCTGGGCGTGGCCACCATGGCCGGGGTCATGGTGCTGGGCGGCGGCTACACCGAGTTGGTGCAGCGGCTGCAGGTGAAGCCGAACGAGCTGTCGCGCGAGCGGCCTTACATCGATAACAACATTAAGTTCACCCGCACCGCCTTCGGCCTCGACCGCATCGAGGAGGTGGCGCACCCCGGAAACACCGAGCCCAGCCTGCAGGAGTTGATCGACAACCCGGAGACCATCCGCAACATCCGGCTGTGGGACCACACGCCACTCAAAGATACCTACGAGCAGATTCAGTCCATTCGGCGCTACTACGCCTTCAACGACGTCGACATCGACCGCTATATCATCGATAACCAGTACCGGCAGGTGATGCTGTCGGCACGCGAACTCGACCCTGACAAGCTGGCCCTTGCCGGTGAGGCGCTCACCTGGGTGAACGAGCACCTCAAGTTCACCCACGGCTATGGCGTGGCGCTCAGTCCCGTCAACGAGATTGCCGACAACCGGCTGCCAAACCTGTTCGTGCGCGACCTGCCGCCGGTGGTCACCAAGAGCGGCTCAGCGGTGCTGAACATCGAGCGGCCGGAGATCTACTTCGGCGAGAAGAGCACGCAGTGGGTCATCGCCAACACTCAGGAACCGGAGATCGACTTCGCGTCGGGCGCCGAGACCAAGTTCACCAGCTATCAGGGTAAGGGCGGCATTCTGCTCGATTCTGTATGGATGCGTGCGCTGTTCGCCTGGCATTTCGGCGACCCCAACATCCTGCTCACCGATGTGAAACCCGACAGCCGCATCCTGTATGACCGGCTCATCCAGGGCCGCGTCAAGCACGTTATGCCCTTCCTACGCCTCGATCACGATCCTTACCTGGTCATCATCAACGGGCGGCTGGTGTACGTGCAGGATGCGTATACGACGTCGAGCCGCTTCCCGTACTCGCAGCTCTATCCAATGGGCGATGCACAGCGGGGGCGCGTCAACATCAACTACATCCGGAACAGCGTGAAAGCGGTGGTGGATGCCTACGATGGCACCATCGATTTCTACATCTCCGACACCAGCGACCCGCTGATTCAGACCTATGCCAAGCTCTTCCCCAACACGTTTAAGGCCATGAGCGACATGCCGGCCGGCCTGCGCCAGCACCTGCGCTACCCGGAGGACCTCTTCAACCTCCAGTCCGACGTCTACCAGAACTATCACATGCAGGACCCGCAGATCTTCTATAACAAAGAAGATGCCTACTCCCGGTCGCAGGAGATCTACCTCGACAAGCCGCAGCTCATGGACCCGTACTACGTGATCATGCGCCTCCCGGGCCAGCCCCAGCCGGAGTTCATGCTCATTCTGCCCTTCACACCGTCCGGCAAGAACAACGCCAATGCATGGCTGGCCGGCCGCGCCGACGGCGAGCACTACGGCAAGCTGCTGGCGTTCAAGTTCCCTAACGACAAGCTGATCTTCGGCCCGCGCCAGATCGAGTCCCGCATCGATCAGGAGGGCGCCATTGCCGACCAGTTCGGTAAGTGGAAGGGCAGCGGGTCCACCGTTATCCGCGGCAACCTGCTGTTCGTTCCGGTCGGCGACTCCTACATTTATGTGGAGCCCATCTACCTGCAGTCACAGCAGAGCCGTCTGCCCGAGTTGACGCGCGTCGTGGTGGCGGCCGGCGAGCGTATCGAGATGGAGGCCAGCCTGGAGGAGAGCCTGAACAAGGTCTTCCGTACCCAGGTGTTCCGGCAGCGCGACGGCGTGGTGACCACACCCACCCCAACGCCGGGGGCGCCGGCCACCACACCACCGTCGCAACCACCAGCGGGGACGCCAGCCACTACCATCCCGCCCGCCGGAACGCCCGCATCCACCGGCCTCACCGCGCTGGCGCGCCAGGCCCAGGAGCAGTTCACGCGTGCCCAAGACCGGTTGCGGAACGGCGACTGGGCAGGGTACGGTGAGGCCCAAAAGCAACTGGAAGATACGTTGAGGCAGATGGCCGCATTGGCCGGCACGACCAGTACAAGGAGCACGCCATGAGTATTGCTGAATGGATCGAACGGGAAGCCAAAGTCTACATGCCGGTGTTCCGGCGCACGCCCCTGATGCTGGTGCGTGGCGAGGGGTCGCGCGTGTTCGATGAGGACGGCACCGCCTATCTGGACTTTGTGGGCGGCATTGCCTGCAACATTCTGGGGCACTGCCCGCCCGCGGTGGTGGACGCCATCACGCTGCAGGCCCACACCCTGATGCACGTTTCCAGCCTCTACTACAACGCCCCGCAGATCGAACTGGCCGAACTGCTGGTGCAGCACAGTTGCATGGACCGGGTGTTCTTCCAGAACTCCGGCGCCGAAGCGGTGGAGGGCGCCATCAAGGCCGCCCGCCGCTATGGCAAGGTGCACCTGGGCGGCGCCTACGAGATCATCACCGCCTGGCACTCCTTCCACGGCCGCACCCTCGCCACCACCGCCGCCACCGGCAAGGAGTCGATGCACGACCTGTACACGCCGGTGCCCGAAGGCTTCGTGAGCGTGGACTACAACGACCTGAACGCGCTGAAGCTGGCCACCAACGGCAGCACCTGCGCCGTGATGCTGGAGGTGGTGCAGGGCGAGGGCGGCGTGTACTGCGCCGACCCCGAGTACCTGCAGGGCGTGCGCGATTGGTGCGACCATCGCGGCCTGCTGCTCATCTTCGATGAGGTGCAGACCGGCATGGGCCGCCTGGGCACCCTGTTCGGGTACCAGACGTACGGCGTGGAGCCCGACGTGATGGCGCTGGCGAAGGGGCTGGCCGGCGGCTTCCCCATCGGCGCCTTCCTCACCAAGGAGAAGGCCACCGCGATGGCGCCGGGCGACCACGGCTCCACCTTTGGCGGCAACCCGTTGGCCTGCGCCGCGGGCGTGGCCACGGTGAAATACCTGCTGGAGCACGACGTGTCGGCCAACGCCCTGAAGATGGGCAACCACCTGATGGAGCGGCTGCGCAACATGGAGACCAAGCGCCCCATCATCAACGAGGTGCGCGGCAAGGGCTGCCTCATCGCGGTGGAGTTCACCGAGGACATCTCGGGCAAGCTGGTGCAGGGCTGCATCGAACAGGGCCTGCTGGTCAACCCGGTGCTGCCCAACGCCATCCGCCTCATGCCGCCGCTCAACATCACCACCGCCGAAGCCGACGAGGCGGTGAGCAAGATTCACAAGGCACTGGAAGCCATCTTGTAACCTGCTGCAGTACCTGGTTAAAGGAGGGCGCACCGATTGTGGTGCGCCCGCTTAACGCCAATTCCTCTCGTGAAAATGCGGCCTGGATGGCCAGGGACACCAACGGTGATACGTGTTGGGCCGGTGGCGTCGTTGCGTAGGGGCGATTCACGAATCGCCTTGCTGCGGTGGCGGAGACTCCTGTGGCCATTCCACCACGGGCAGAAGGGCGATTCGTGAATCGCCCCTACAGTGCAGGGTGACCGCCGTTCGGTACCCGATGCGGCTCCTTGACGACGCGGTGGCGGCCGGCCATGTCCATTGGTGTTGGTGGGCTTGGTCATGGTGGGTCTCGCAATAGCCCCCTGAGACATGTGCGCCATCGCACTCGTTTAAGCGGATACTTGATCCAAAATTACCGTTAGCACAACGCCGCCACAGGGACGAGCCAGGCGGATAAGCGCCCTAGGCCCAGCCACCGGCGAGGAGAAGGGGTCATGGCCGAATCACTCCGCGACATCCTGGCACAGCGCCAGGCAGCGAGCCAGCCGCGGCAAGCCCAGCCGGAACCACCGGGCCCGGTGGCGCGCCGCATCTTCAAGCCCCCCAAGATCGGGTCGGTCGAGGCCATGGGCCTCTCCTCGGGTCTGTTGCATGAGCTGGTGCTGAAGGCCCTGTACGTTCGGGGTATCTGCACGCCCGCCGACCTGACCGACTGGCTGAAGATCCCATACTACGCCGTCATGGACAATATCCTGCGCGACCTGAGCGGGCAGGAACTGTGCTACATCACCAGCGGCCAGAACATGAACCCCATGACGTACCAGTACACCATCACGTCGCAGGGCCAGAGCCGCGCCCAAGAGTTCGCGGCACGCAGCTCCTACGTCGGGCCCGCCCCGGTCTCCCTCAACGACTACTGGACCTCCGTGGCTGCGCAGTCGCTGGAGGGCGTGCAGGTGCACGAGTCGGACCTGCGACGGGCCTTCGCCAGCCTCATCGTCGATGACGACCTGTTCGACCAACTCGGTCCGGCGGCCAACTCCGCCCGCGCCATGTTCTTGTTCGGCCAGCCCGGCAACGGCAAGACGGCCATTGCCGAGACGCTGGTGCGTCTGCTGGGCGGCGAGATCTTCGTGCCCCACGCCATCGAGGTGAACGGCGAGATCGTGCGTGTCTACGACCCCGTTCACCACCCGCTGGCCGATCCCGCCAACCCTGAGTCACCCGACGACCCCCGCTGGGTGTACGCCAAACGTCCGGTCGTCGCCGTGGGCGGCGAACTGACCCTGGCCATGCTTGACCTGATCTATAACGAGAACAGCAAATACTACGAGGCGCCTTTCCAGCTCAAAGCGAACAACGGAGCGTTCTTCATCGACGACTTTGGCCGCCAGCAGGTGTCGCCGCGCGACCTGCTGAACCGCTGGATCGTGCCGCTGGAGAAGCGGGTGGACTTCCTGACGCTGCGCACCGGCCAGAAGATGGAAGTGCCCTTCGACACCCTGGTCATTTTTTCCACCAACCTCGACCCGAAAGAACTGGTGGACGAAGCGTTCCTGCGCCGCATCCGCTACAAGATCGAGATCAAGAGCCCCAGCCCAGCCACCTTCAAGGAGATCTTTCGGCGGGTGTGCACCAGCAAGGGCGTGCAGTTCAACGAAGACGCTGTGGACTACCTGCTCAACGAACGCTATCCGGCGCTCAAGGTAGAGCCGCGCGCGGTGCACCCACGCGACCTCGTCGAGCAGATGCTGGACTACTGCCACTACCGTGAGTTGGAGCCCGTCCTGTCCCGTGAGATGATCGACATCGCCTGCAGCAACTACTTCGTGGCGCTCTAGCCGGCGTGCGCACGACCAAGCCGAACAGCACCGCCTGAAAAGAGGACGTCTCGGAGTGGAAGCCAATCCTGCGGTTCTTGAGCAGTTAAAGCTGACGCCACCCTTCGCCACCCTGCCCGACAGCGCCTTGCACGGCCTGCTGAGGACATCGCGCATGGTGCGGGTCGACACCCTGCAGACCCTGGTGAGCCAGGACAGCCCCGGCTCCGGACTCTACCTGATGCTCAAGGGCGTCGTGCGGGTGTACATTCACGACCCCGGCCAGGCCGAGGTGACGCTGGCCATGCTGGGCAAGGGCGACATGCTGGGCGAGCTTGCCACCGTCGACCACGGTCTGCGCACCGCCACCGTGGAGGCGCTCTGCCCCGTGGAGGCCCTGTTCTTCCCTCAAGCCAGCGTCGCCCCGCTGCTCAGCGAGCATCCCTCGTTCGCGATCGATATGTTTGGCGTGCTGAGCCAGCGCCTGCGCCGTGCGTATGAACTGCAGGCTGAGCGCTCACTGGTCGACCTCCGCACGCGCGTCATTCGCCGGCTGCTCGACGTGGCCGGCCTGTTTGGCGCCCCCGCCGGCGCCGGCATGGAGGTGGCAATGCCCATGAGCCAGGACACCTTCGCCAGCATGGCCCTGGGCCGGCGCGAGGGCGTGAACCGCGAGTTTGCCAGCCTTCGCCGCGACGGCCACCTCACCGGCAGTTGGAAGCGGTTCGTTATTCGCGATCTGCAGGCCCTCCGCGGCCTTGCCCACCTCAACCGCTGACCGGCTGCACGATCCTCAGGCGCTTTCCTGAGCCTGTCGAAGGGCCACCACGAATGGCACCTCAGGCCTCCGCGAGAATGCGATAACCCTGTCCCAACCGGCACAGCGCTTGCCGCACCCTGGGCGCCCAGGTATGCTGGAAAAGCGCTTTCCCCGCCCGCAGACCCCACCCGAAGGACACTTGCATCGTGGCTGAAAAGGTAGTGCTCGCCTATAGTGGCGGGCTCGATACGTCGGTCATCATCCACTGGCTCATGGATAAGGGCTACGACGTGGTGACCCTCACCATTGACCTGGGCAACCAGCCCAAACTCGACGAAATCCGCGAACGGGCGCTCAAGATCGGCGCCATCAGTGCCCGCGTCATCGACGCCCGCGCCCTGTTCGTCGAGCACTTCGTGTGGCCGGCGCTGCGGGCCAATGCCGTGTACGAGGGCGTGTATCCCTTGGCCACCGCTTTGGGCCGCCCGCTCATCGCCAAGCTGCTGGTGGATGTGGCCCTCGAAGAAGGCGCTTCGGCGGTAGCCCACGGCTGCACCGGCAAAGGTAACGACCAGGTGCGGTTTGACGTGGCCGTGGGCGCGCTGGCGCCCGACCTCAAGGTGTTGGCCCCGGTGCGCGAGTGGGAGATGAAGACCCGCGACGACGAGATAGAGTACGCCCATCGCAACAACATCCCCATTCCGGTCACAAAGGCCAATCCCTACTCGGTGGACGAGAACCTGTGGGGCCGCAGTATCGAGGCCGGCATCCTGGAAGACCCCTGGTTTGAACCGCCGGAGGACGTGTACCTTTGGACCAAGTCGGTGGAGGCCGCGCCTGCCAAGCCGACCTATGTCGAGATCGAGTTCAAGCTGGGGGTGCCCGTAGCGCTCGACGGCGAAGAACTGACGCCGCTGGAGATCATCGACCGTCTGAACAAAGTGGCGGGCGACCACGGCGTGGGACGCATCGACCACGTGGAGAACCGGCTGGTCGGCATCAAAAGCCGAGAGATCTACGAGTCTCCGGCCGGTGTCACGCTCATTGCCGCACATCAGGCGTTGGAAACCCTGACGCTCTCGAAGGACCAGGTGCGCATGAAGAACCGGGTGGCGCAGGACTACGCCGACCTGATCTACAACGGCCTCTGGTTCACCGCCCACCATCAGGACCTGGCCGCCTACATCACCAGCACTCAGCGCCACGTCAACGGCACGGTGCGGATGAAGCTGCACAAGGGCGCCTGCAAGCCGGTGGGCCGCAAGAGCCCCGACAGCCTGTACAACCTGAGCCTGGCCACCTACGACAAGGGCGATATGTTCGACCAGCGGTCCGCCATCGGCTTCATCCACATCTGGGGGCTGCCGGTGCGGGTGCAGGCCCAGACCCAACTGCTCAAGGACCCGCAGGGCCCTACGCTCGGCCTGCCCGGCTCTTACGGAGAAAAGGCATGAAGGCCCGTCTCTTCCTGAGCGCCGGAGCGCTCGCACTGGTCCTCGCCGGCTGCGCACCGGGCGCCGCCACCAAACCTGCGGGTGCACCGTCGCCCGCCGCCGCAGTACCCACCACACCACCATCCGGAGGCAACACCGTGACCCAAGCTCCAGACCCCAACGCCACCACCACGCCGTCAGGGCTCCAGTACATCGACGTGAAGGTGGGCGATGGCGCCACCCCGCAGAAGGGCCAGACGGTGCGCGTGCACTACACCGGCTGGCTCGACAATGGCACCAAGTTCGACAGCTCGCGCGACCGCAACCAACCCTTCGAGTTCCCGCTGGGCGCGGGCATGGTCATCAAAGGCTGGGACGAGGGTGTGGCCACCATGAAGGTGGGCGGTCAGCGCAAGCTCATCATCCCGGCCGAGTTGGGCTACGGCGCACGCGGCGCCGGCGGTGTCATTCCGCCCAACGCCCGGCTGACGTTCGATGTGGAGTTGCTCGGCATCAAGTAGGTCGAGGGGCAAGCAGCGTCCCTATTCAAGGGGGTACGTCCGATGGATCCCATCGTCCTGGGTTTACTGGTCCTCCTATTTGTCGTACTGGCGTATAACTCCGTCAAGATCGTGCGCCAGTACGACCGGTTGGTGGTGTTTCGGGTGGGCCAGGTGATCGGCGACAAGGGACCGGGGCCGGTCTGGCTATGGCCCTTCGTCGACAACGCCACCCGGGTCGACCTGCGCGTCCAGTTCCTGGAGGTGCCGTCCCAGACCTGCATCACCAAGGACAACGCGCCCATCGCCGTCGACTTCCTGATCTACTGGCGGGTGGTCAACCCCATCGATAGCGTGGTGGCGGTGGCCAACTTCCAGGGCGCTGTGTTGGGCATCGCCACCACCACCCTGCGGGCGGTCATCGGCGACCTGCCGCTCGACGACGTGCTGGCCCGCCGCGACCACATCAACCAGATCCTGCAGGTCAAGCTCGACGAGGTGACCAGCAGTTGGGGTGTGAAGGTGACGGCGGTGGAAATCCGCGAGATCACGCCGCCGCGCGAAGTGCAGGACGCCATGAACCGCCAGATGGCCTCGGAGCGCAACCGCCGCGCCACCGTCATCGAAGCCGACGGCCAGAAGCAGGCAGCCATCACCGTTGCCGAGGGCCAGAAGCAGTCGGCCGTGCTGGAGGCCGAGGGCCAGCGCCAAGCCGCCATCCTGCGGGCCGAGGGCTTCAGCCTGGCCCTCCAGCAGGTCTACACCATCGCCCACACCGTGGATGAGCAGACACTGCGGCTCCAGTACTTCGACACGCTGAAGGCGCTTGGCAGCAGCCCCGCCACCAAGTTCATTTTCCCGCTAGAGTTCACCGGCATGATGCAGAACTTGGGCCGCAACATGATGGGCGGCGGCGGCGCGGGCAATGGCGGGAACAACTAGGCGAGCGTGCCTGGCATTCGACTCACCCAACACGCTCTGGCGCGGGCGGCTGCACTAGGTATCCCTCCGTTAGTGGTTGTGGACCTTGTGGCGCAAGCATTACGCTGGTCACGCGAGGACATCTCGGGGGCGCGTCAATTGGACGTCCAGCATGAGGGTCACCGTCTGCTGGTGTTCTTAATGCCCGCAGGCGATCACCTGCAGGTGAGCGAGCAACGGGAGGTTGGGAATGAACCTGAGTATTGACCACGAAGGGGATACCCTGCATTTTACGCTTTCTGCCAAGCCAGTGGCCTACACTAAGGAGTTGGAGCCGTTCGTGCTCGCCGACTTTGCGGACGATGGGACACTCGTCTGCCTGGCGGTAGTTGGCGTAAGCCGCTACAACGGCGGGAAGCGCCTCGGTGACCTCGACCTCGACCTCACGCCCCATCGCGAGTACTTGGAGATTGAGGTCGATCCAGCCATCATGGCGAAGCTGCTGGCACGCTTCGCACAACCGAACTCGACTCCAGCACCGTCCCTCGGCACGTAGTTCACCGGGGTGAGCGCACCCTATCTTCATCCGGAGTAGTGCTTGACGAGTAAACCCTGGGCCGGCCGGTTCGAGAAGCCGACCGACAAGCTCGTAGAGGCCTTCACCCAGTCCATCTCGTTCGACCAGCGATTGGCACGGCTGGACATCGCGGGGTCAATGGCGCACGCCGCCATGCTGGGCCGGCAGGACATCATCGCCCACGATGACGCCGCCGCCATTGTGGTGGGCCTGCAGCAGGTGTGGGCCGGCATCGCTGCGGGCAGCGCTCCCTTCGCCGCCGCGATGGAAGACATCCATATGGCGGTGGAGACGCTGCTGGGGCAGAAGATCGGCGCGGCGGCCGGCCGCCTGCACACCGCCCGCTCCCGCAACGACCAGGTGGCCACCGACCTCCGCCTGTTCGCTAAAGAGGCGATCGTGGCCATCACTGCCAGCATCACCACGCTGCAGACCACGCTGGTCGGCTTGGCCGAAGCGCATCAGGACACCTTGTTCCCCGGCTACACGCATGTCCAGCGGGCGCAGCCGGTCTCGCTGGCGCATCACTTCCTGGCCTACTTCGAGATGTTCGACCGCGACTACGACCGGTTCGCCGGCTGCTTCCACCGCACCGACGTCATGCCTCTCGGCTCCGGTGCGTTGGCGGGCGTGCCGTACCCGCTGGACCGCCGCTGGGTGGCAGAGCGCCTCGGGTTCGCCAGCATCAGCGCCAACAGCATCGACGCGGTGTCGGACCGCGACTTCGTGGTGGAGTTCGAGGCGGCGGCGGCGCTGTGTATGGTGCACTTGTCGCGTCTCGCCGAAGAGCTGGTGCTCTGGTCATCGCAGGAGTTCGGATTCATCGATATGGACGACGCTTTCGCCACCGGCAGCAGCATCATGCCGCAGAAGAAGAACCCGGACGTGGCGGAGCTCATCCGCGGCAAGACCGGCCCCGTGTTCGGCCATCTCATGGCCATGTTGACGTTGCTCAAGGGCCTGCCGCTGGCCTACAACCGCGACATGCAAGAGGATAAGCCGGGCTTCTTCGCGGCCGTCGACACCCTGCAGGCGAGCCTGGACGTCATGGCGCCCATGCTGGCGACCATGCGGGTGCGCACCGAGAAGATCCGGCGCGCCGTCGATGCCGGCTATGCCCTGGCCACCGACCTGGCCGACTACCTGGTGGCGAAGGGCCTGCCGTTCCGTGAGGCGCACCACGTGGTCGGCTCGTTGGTGGGCTACTGCGTGGAGCACAGCAAGGGCTTCCATGAACTGACGCTGGACGAGTACCACCGGTTCTCGCCGCTGTTCGAGGCCGGCGTCTTCGGCATCAGCGTCGAGGGTTCGATGGCGGCGCGCGACGTACTGGGTGGCACCGCCCCGCGGCAGGTCGCGCTGGCACTGGCCGCAGCCCGCGAGCGGCTGGCTCGGCGTGTGCCCCTCACCATCCCGGACCTCGATCCCACCACGTTCCCCACCACGCTTCGGTAGGCAGCGCATGAGCAAGGCAGTCTTCATCGGGCCGTCCATTCTGTCGGCCGACTTCTCCCGCTTGGGCGATCAGATCCGCGAGGCAGAAGCCGGCGGCGCAGATTACTTCCATGTAGATGTCATGGACGGTCAGTTCGTGCCACCCATCACCTTCGGCGTCATCGCCGTGAAGGCCATCCGGCCGCTGACCAAGCTGCCGATCGACGTGCACTTTATGGTGCAGGCGCCCGAACGCTACCTGGAAGAGTACGCGGAAGCGGGCGCCGACATCCTTACCGTGCACGTGGAATCCACCATCCACCTCAACCGCACGCTGGATGCCATCCGGCTGCTGGGCCGGCGGGCAGGCGCCGCCATCAACCCTGCCACGCCGCTCAGTGCGCTGGAGGAGTCGCTGCACCAACTCGACCTTATCAACTTGCTCAGCGTGAACCCCGGCTACTCCGGCCAGCAGTTCATCCAGGCCTCGATCGGCAAGATCGCGCGGCTGCGGGGCATGCTCGACCGCGACGGCTATCGGACCATCCTGGAGGTGGATGGCGGCGTGAACCCGGATACCGCGTCGCAGGTGGTGGGGGCCGGCGCCGAATGGGTGGTGGCTGGGTCGGCCGTCTATAACGCCAAAGGCGCCCCGGCCGCGAACATCGCAGCGTTGCGCAAAGCCATCGCTGCTGCGGGTTAAACCACAACACCGCCGGATTCTGGCGGTGTTGTGGTTCTACGGACGGCGCGCTAGGCGCGGGTCTTGTTCATAGTGCGCAAGCACCGGGTGCACGAATTCAGGCGCACCGCGGTGCCGTTCACTTTGATGGTGGTCTGATGCGTGTTCGGTCGCCACATCCGGTTGGTCTTTCGGTGGGAGTGGCTGACGCTATGACCGAATTGGGGAATCTTACCGCAGATATCGCACTTGCCTGCCGCCACCGGCTGCTCCTTGGGAACGCTCTGAAGCGAAATACAACGCGGCCCCCACTCCGGGACCGTAACTCCCGTTATGATAGTACACATCTGCTGCAACGGACAAGGCGTACGTGACCACAGCCCGAACGTTGACTCCCGGCGGCGAGGTGCTCCGGCAAGCGCTGGCCGCCGCCACCCGGTGGCTGGGGCTGAATGCCCCCGCCATCGACGCGCTCAACGTGTATCCTGTGCCCGACGGTGATACCGGCACCAACATGCTGCTCACCATGCGCTCGGCGGTGGCGGCGGCCGACGCCTGCCCGGACCCCACCGCATCGGCGGTGGCGGCGGCGCTTGCCCACGGCGCGCTGATGGGCGCGCGGGGCAACAGCGGCGTCATCCTCTCCCAGATCTGCCGTGGGCTGGCGGAGGGGGTGGAGGGTGAAGCGCGACTCGACGGCCCCAGCCTGGCGCGCGGCTTCCGCTTCGCCACCGACCGGGCCTACCGAGCCGTGGGTGACCCCAAGGAGGGCACTATTCTGACCGTCGCTCGCCGCGCAGCAGAGGCGGCCGAGGCAGCAGCGGCGGCCACTGCCACCGCGACCGCACAGCAGGTGCTGGCCGCCGCGCTGGAGGCCGCCGGCGAGGCGCTGCGCCACACTCCAGAGCAGTTGCCTGTGTTACGGGAGGCCGGAGTCGTCGATGCCGGAGGCCAGGGGCTGGTCATCCTGCTTGAAGGGGCGCTCGCCGCACTTGAGGGGCGCTCCCTCGGCGCAGCCCACACTTCGCTCGGCCAGATCGACGCTGGCTGGCTCCGCGCTTCGCAGCATGGCGATGACACGGGCCATGAGGCATGGGGCTATTGCACCCAGTTCGTCATCACCGCGCCCGGCCTCGACCTCGACGCGATCCGCAGCACGCTCAGTGACGGGGCTTCGTCGGTGCTGGTGGTCGGCGACGATCAGGCCGTGCACATCCACCTCCACACGCTGGACCCGGGCGCAGTGCTGAGCAGCGGCGTGGCGTTCGGCAGCCTGCACAATATCAAAGTGGACAATATGTCCGACCAGAACGCCGCGTTGGTGGCCGCCAGCGCTCAGCCACCCATTGCGGCCGACCAGCACCCGCCCGCCGCCATCGCGCTGCCGGTAGTGGCCGTGGTGGCCGGCGATGGCCTGGCGCGCCTGTTCACCTCGCTCGGCGTGAGCCGCATTGTGCGGGGGGGGCAGACCATGAACCCTAGCCTGCAGCAGTTGGCCGATGCAGCAGAGGCGGTTACGGGCGACACGGTGGTCCTGTTGCCCAACAACCCCAACGTGCAACTGGTGTGCCAGCACGTGGGCGAGGTGATCGCCAAACGGGTCATCGTGGTGCCCACCCACACCATCCCGCAGGGTATCGCTGCGCTGCTGGCGGTCGGCCTCGACGACACGGTGGACCAGCAGGCCGCAGCCATGCTGGCGGCGCTCGACAGCGTCCGCAGCATCGAAGTGACCACCGCCACCCGCAGCATCACCATCGACGGTGTAGTGGTGGAGGAGGGACAGAGCATCGCCCTGCTCGACCAGAAGTTGGTTGCCGCCACCGCATCGCCCCTGGCTGCGCTGCAGCGAGCGCTGGATGCCGCGCACATGGCGCCCGGCGCCCTGCTCACGGTGTACTATGGCGACACCATCTCCCAGGAGCAGGCCGAAACGGCCGCCGCAGCGCTGCGTGCCCGCCCCGGCGCCCCTGAGGTGGATGCCGTCAGGGGCGGCCAGCCTCACTATCCGTACATCGTCTCCATCGAGGGCTAGCGTGGCCGTCAAGGTTGTCACCGACAGCACCTCCGATATCCCCGTTGAGACGGCACGCAAGCACGGCGTGACCGTGGTGCCGCTGACGGTGCACTTCGGCGACCAGAGCTTCCGTGACGGCGTCGACATCGACAGCAACACCTTCTTTCGCAAACTCACCACCAGCGCCGCCCTGCCGCACACGGCCCAGCCCGCACCGTCGGCCTTTCTCGAGGTGTACCAGCGGCTGCTGGCGGAGGGCCACCACATCCTCTCGGTGCACGTCTCGTCGAAGCTGTCCGGCACCTACAACAGCGCCGTGCTGGCCCGGGCCGATAGCGGGGCCCCCCAACGCATCACGGTCATCGACTCCGGTTGGACCAGCATGTGTCTGGGCATCCCGGTGCTGCACGCCGCGCGTGCTGCGCAGCGGGGCGCCAGTCCGGCCGAGGTGGAGACCGAGCTGCGTGACGCCCTGCGCCGGGTCGACCTCTTGCTGTTTGTGGACACGCTGGAGTATCTGCAGCGGGGTGGGCGGATTGGTGCTGCGAGAGCGTTCGTGGGCGGGCTGCTCAGCGTGAAGCCGCTCATCACTCTGCGCAACGGCGAGGTGCTGCCCATCGGCCAAGTGCGCCAGCGGGCCAAGGCCATCGAACGGGTGACGCAGTGGTTCGGCGAGCACCCGACCGTCAGCGAGTTCAGCGTGCTGCACGCCCACAGCGCCCCCGACGCTCACCGCCTGTTGCAGCAACTGCGCGGCCGATTCCCCCTCGCCGAGGCACACATCACCGAGGTGGGCCCGGTGGTGGCCACCCACGTTGGTCCCGGCGCCATCGGCGTCGCGCTGCTCACGTAAGCGGGTCCGGCCCAAACGGCAAGGTGCGGATGAGTGCAGAGAGGGTCACCCCTCTCTGCCGGGGGTTTGGGGGTGTCCCCCAATTTCGGAGCAACGTGGGCGGGACACGCCGTGACAGGATCCACACCTGCAGCCCTCCGCGCCAATGGGATGCAGCCGCACATTGCTCGTAATCCCACCCTACTCCCGCCCGCACCACAGCGGTACAATGCGAACATGAGTCCTATCCCGCCGCCACCGCGGCCGCTGCGGGTCCCCGTGCGCTCTGACCCCCGCACCCAGATGCTGCTGAACGCCCTCAGCCACCACGAGCGCTCCGGGTTCAGCGACGACACCGCCGGCCCGGCCACTCGCATTCTCAACGGCTGGATGCCCGACGACCCCGGCGTGCCGGATCTGCCCGGCCTCTACGCCAACATCTCGGCCGCCGAGCGCCGGGAGTGGGCGGGCGCGCTGCGGGCCTGGCTCGCGGGCGATGGCGTTGCCGCGCCCGCCGTAGCCGCACTGCAACCGCCGGCCGGCCGCACTGCCGCTTCTGCCAAGCGGGCGACCCCGCCCAAGGTGGCCGCCGCCCCGCTGCCCCCCACCCGGCCGGCCCCGCGCACTCGCGACGTCACGCTCGACACCCCGCTGGAGAACATCACCGGTGTGCGGCGCGACGTGGCGCAGCGGCTGGCCAAGCTGGGCGTCGCCACCCCGCGCGACGCCGTACGTCTCTACCCCCGCCGCCACCTCGACCGCACCGCCAGCACCGCCATCGCCCATCTCACGCCCAACGCGGTGCATACCGTGCTGGGCTTCGTGTGGAGCGCCACCAGCGCTCCGGCGTTCATACAGCGCCGCCGCCTGTTCCGCAACAACATCATCATCGGCGACGACTCGGGGAACATCGAGGTGGTGATGTTCAACAAGTTCGACCTGGCCCGCAGCTTCCGCAGCATGCGCCCCGTGATGCTCACCGGCAAGGTCACCGTCCACCGCGGCAAACTCCAGATATCCTCTCCTGAGTACGAGTTCCTGGACGACCCGGAGGCCGACCTCGGCAGTGGGCTGATCCCCGTGTACCCGCTCACCGAGGGTCTGGGCCAACGAACGGTGCGCCGCCTAGTGAAGCAGATGCTGGACCGCTTCGCCGATCACCTCCCCGACCCGCTGCCGCCCGGCCTGCGGCAACGCCACAATCTGCCGCTGCTGCCCCAGGCCGTGCGCGCCGCCCACTATCCCGAGAGCACCGATGCGCACGAGCAGGCCCGCGCCCGGCTGGCGTTTGATGAGTTGCTGCTGCTGCAACTGGGCGCCATCGCCAGGCAGCAGCAGTGGCAGGCGCAGGCCGGCTACCCGCTCGCACCGCCCGCCGCCCTGCTCGACGGCTTCCGGGCCAGCCTGCCGTTCCGGCTTACTGGGGCACAGGAGCGGGTGCTGGGCCAGGTGCTGCGCGACCTAGCGTCGCCGCATCCCATGAGCCGCCTGCTGCAGGGCGACGTGGGCAGCGGCAAGACCGTGGTAGCCGCTGCCACCTTGCTGGCGGCGGTAGCTGCAGGGTACCAGGGCGCCATCATGGCCCCTACCGAGATCCTGGCCGAGCAGCACTACCGCAGTCTGTCGCGACTGTTCGGCCACGCCGAGTTCGAGGCGCTGGAGGCGCTGCCGCTGCCCTACCTGGGCCGGCCGCTCAAGCTGGGCCTGCTCACCGGCAGCAGCGGCGCCCGCGAACGCCGCCGCGTCACCGAGGGCGTCGCGTCTGGCGACCTCGACATCCTGGTGGGCACCCACGCACTCATCCAGGACAGCGTGACCTTCCACGACCTCGCCGTCGCCGTTATCGATGAGCAGCACCGCTTCGGCGTGGCACAGCGGGCGCTGCTGCGGCAGAAGGGCCATAATCCCCACGTGTTGGTCATGACCGCCACGCCCATCCCCCGCACCCTCGCCCTCACCCTTTACGGCGACCTCGAAAGCTCGGTCATCGACGAGATGCCGCCCGGACGCCAGACCATCGTCACCAGCGTGCTCAACGGGCCGGAGCGCTCACAGGCGTACATCCTGGTGCGGCGCGAGGTGCAGGCGGGCCGCCAGGCCTATGTCATCTGCCCGCTCATCGAGGAGTCGGCCACGGTGGAGGCGCGGGCCGCCACCGCCGAGCACGAACGCCTGTCGCGCGACGTGTTCCCCGACCTGCAGGTGGGCCTGCTGCACGGCCGCATGAGCCCCACCGAGAAGGAGGCCGTGATGACCGAGTTTCGCGACGGCAACCTGCAGGTGCTGGTCTCCACCACCGTCATCGAGGTGGGCATCGACGTGTCGAATGCCACCGTCATGGTGATCGAGGGCGCCGACCGCTTCGGCCTGTCGCAACTGCATCAGTTGCGGGGACGGGTGGGACGCGGCAAACACCAGAGCCACTGCCTGCTGGTGAGCGAGTCCACGTCGCTGGAGTCGCGTGAGCGGCTCGACATCGTGGCCCGCACCAGCGACGGCTTCAAGCTGGCCGAGGAGGACCTCCGCCTGCGCGGCCCCGGCGAGTTCTTCGGCACGCGCCAGACCGGCCTGCCCGACCTGCGCATGGCCCGTCTGGACGACTGGGCGCTGCTCAACCTAGCGCGCGAGGAAGCCCAGACCATGCTCGCCGCCGACCCCACGCTGGCCGCCCCCGAGCACGCGCTGTTGCGCGCCGACCTGCACCGCCAACAACCGCTCGCCAACACCGACCTGAGCTAAGCGGGGCGAGGGCATCCCGCCCGGTACAACCATCAGACTGGTGGGGCATCGGCGGCGGGTGAGTGCAGAGAGGGTGCAACCCTCTTTGCCAGGGAGCCGAGGGCGCCGTCCTGAGCTTGACGAAGGGTGTCCCCTCGGTAGGAGAGGTAGAGGGTGGGCGGGCGGGATACGCCGTGACGGGATCCATCCTGCAGCCCCGCCTTTTAAAGAGCGTGCGTAGGACGGCACGCCTCGGAGCGTTAGGCAACCCTGCCTGTCCCCTACCGCGGCCGGAACCGGTTCGCCACCAACTCCTGGCTGAAGCCCTCAGCCACCGCGCCGCTTAGCGCAAACCGGTACAGCGCTAGGTTGTAGATGGCGCCCAGCGCCGACGCCACCAGCGCCAGCACCACCCAGTACGCCACGCCCAGCAGCATCAGCGCTATGCCCGGCCCCCAGGCGTTGCTCTTAGCGCCCAGCGCCAGCCCGCCCCCGAACGGCAGCAGGCCGATGAGCGCCAGCAGGGAGAAGAACAGGCCCATCCCGGCCTCGCCCACCACCTGTTGGCCCCAGGTGCGCTTGAAGAGGTCGGCTGACCGGCCGATGGCCGACGGCACCCCTTTGCCCTCGAAGATAAGCACCGGCACCACAAAGAAGGTCAGCAGTCCCCATGCCGCGCCGGCAATGCCGCTCACGATGTCCCCCACGGTAGAACTTCGGCGCTCTAGCAACTTCAAGAGCAGACCGACCGTGGCCGACACCACCGCCCACACCAGGATTGGCCCCCAGTGCTTGGCTGCGCCTTTAAGGCCATCACGCACGGTGGGGTCGCTACCGTCCATGCGAATGGCGGCACAGGTGATGAGCGCCACGTTGCAGAACGTGGCGGCGAACGCCGTGCACAGGTAGTACAGGAATGCCACCAGCACCGCCTCCGGTCCGGGCACGCCGTTCCCAGCGCGGCCGTTGGTCAGGAACATGGGCAGTGCAAAGCCCATGCCAAGCAGCAGCGAAGCGATCGCCGACAGCACGGGGAACCACAAGATCTCCTTGTCCCGCCGCAACACCTGCCAGCTTGCCTTCACCAACTCGTAGCTTGTCGAGAATGTGTTCATGGTTGCCCCGCGGCCTCAGGCACGCTTGTGCTGCCACCATACCGTATAATGTGTCGCAGTGCGCCCCCGGTGTTGGGGCGCGTCACTATTCTTGGCGTTCGCCGCTAGGACATCCAACCGTGATCAAAGACCATCTCGCCCAACTCGTGGCCGCTGCTGCCCAACAGGCGCAGCAGGCGGGCGCCCTGCCGGCGCTGGCCCTGCCGCCCAGCACCATCGAGCGGCCGCAGAACCCCGCCCACGGCGATTACGCCAGCGCCCTGCCCATGAAGCTGGCCCGCGCCGCCCGCATGGCCCCCATCGCCATCGCGCAAGCCATCCAGGCGCAATTGCCCGCCGATGCCGCCCTCGCCAAGGTGGAGGTGGCGCCGCCGGGTTTCCTGAACTTCACCCTGGACGCTGCCTGGCTGCAGCAGCAGGTTGCGGGTATCCAGGCCGAAGGGCAGCGCTTCGGCGCCATCGACCTGGGCCACGGCGAGCGGGTGCAGGTGGAGTACGTGAGCGCCAACCCCACCGGCCCGCTGCACATCGGCAACGGCCGCGGCGGCGTGATGGGCAGTGGCCTGGCCAGCGTGCTTGCCGCCGCGGGCTACGACGTGTGGCAGGAGTACTACATCAACGACACCGGTGCGCAGATGGAGGTGTTCAAGCGCTCCATCTGGGCCCGCTACATCCAGGCGCTGGGGCAGGACGCCCCCTTCCCCGACGACGGCTACGGTGGCGCCTACATGGTGGACCTGGCCCGCGACATCGCCGTGCACGAAGGCGACCGCTTCACCAAGGAGCCGGTGGCCGACAGCCAGGTGGCCCTGGCCGAATTTGGCATGAAGACCCTGCTCGCCAACATCAAGACCGACCTGGCAGCGCTGGGCGTACAGTACGACCAGTGGTACAGCGAGCGCAGCTTGTTTGCCGACGGTACCTACGAGCAGGCGATGAAGCTGCTGCGCGATGGCGGCTACGTGGCCGAGCGCGAGGGCGCCCTGTGGTTCACCTCCACCGCCGCGGGCGAGGACAAGGACAACGTGCTGGTGCGCACCACGGGCATCCCCACCTACTTCGCGTCCGATGCCGCCTACCACTACAACAAGTTCGTGGTGCGCAAGTTCGACCGCGTCATCAACATCTGGGGCGCCGACCACCAGGGCCACGTGTCGCGGGTGAAGGCCATTACCGGAGCGCTCGGCGGCGATCCCGCCAAGCTGGATGTGCTGCTGACCCAGCTCGTCACACTCCGCCGCGGCGCCGAGGTGGTTCGGCTCTCCAAGCGAGCGGGCGACATCATTGCCCTGCGCGACGTGCTGGAGGAGGTGGGCCAGGACGCCGTGCGCTTCTTCTTCCTGGCCCGCTCGGCCGATAGCCAGATGGACTTCGACCTGGAACTGGCAAAGAAGCAATCGAATGAGAACCCGGTGTATTACGTGCAGTACGCTCACGCCCGCACCGCCGGCGTGCTGCGCCAGGCGGCCGAACGGGGCCTGGACTGGCAGCAAGGCGACGCTGCGCTGCTCACCGACGAGGCCGAACTGACGCTCATCCGCAAGATGCTGCAACTACCGGAGGTCATCGAGACTGCGGCCCTCAACCTGGAGCCGCACCACCTGCCGCACTTCGCGCAGGAGTTGGCCACCACCCTGCACGCCTTCTACGAGCGCTGCCGCGTCATCTCCGACGACGTGCCCCTCTCGCAGGCCCGCCTCAAGCTGGTAGCCACCACCCAGCAGGTGCTGGCCCGCACCCTCACCCTCATGGGCGTCGGCGCCCCCGACCGCATGTGACACCATGACCGAAGCCCCTCCACCCGCCGCCCCGCAACCCTCCGACCCCCTGGCCGCGCCCAAGATCTCCTTCCTGCAGTTCTATATCAAGGACCAGCACAAGGAGCCTTTCGAGCGCTTCATGGAGCGCCTCATCCGCGACGCCCGCGAGTTCCCCGGCTGCCTGTGGGCCTACGCCTTCAAGGCCGAGGACACCAGCGCCAACTACATCGTGCTGTCCGGCTGGGCCGACGCCAAGACCATGGTGGACTTCGAGGAATACCCCCGCCACCGCCGCGCTGCGCTCATGGGCGAGGAGGAGTTCTTCCAGCACCCCATGGTCATGAAGCAGTACAAACGCTTCGCCGAGCCCGATCCGCGGTTCTAGCGTGAATCGGCCATGTCCGGTTGCACGTCGCATGTAACATCATGTGCGGGGGGAGCGATACATAGCCACCCAGCCGCCGGGATGAGGGCTTGGGCTTTCGCGTGCCCAGGCGGCAGACGTGTACAATTTGGGTATGGGGTACCGGGAGCGCTGCGTCGCCGTGGGTGCACTGGCCGGCTTGTTCAGCGGGTTCACCGGCGTGGGCGGCGGCGCGCTGCTGGTTGGCCTGATGGTGAGCGTGCAGGGCATGGAGCAGCGGATGGCCCATGGCACCAGCCTCACCGTCATTCTGCCCACGGCGCTCTTCGCCGCCATCAGTTACCTGCTGCAGGGGTTGAGCGGTCGCTTTGCCTTCGATGCGCCATTGGCCTTGAGCGTTGCGCCGGCACTGGCGGCGCCCAGCCTGGCCGGCGTGATCATTGGCGCCACCTGGATGTCGGCGCTGCCGGCGGCGGCCTTGCGGCGGGCGTTCGGCGTGTTTCTGGCGTTTGTGGCGTTCACCATGCTGACGCGAGGCCTACTGTCCATCGGCGCTCCGACGGACATGGCGGTGGAGGTGCCATTCATCTTCTGGATCCTGCTGGGGTTCGTGATGGGCGTCTTCTCTGGCTTCCTCGGCATCGGCGGGGCGATGGTGATCATCCCCTTCATGACGTTAGGGGCGGGCATGCCGCAGCACATGGCCCAGGGCATCTCGCTGGCCGTGGTGGCGCTCACCACCATGGTGGGCACATTCACCCACCGGCGGCTCGGGAACATCGATGGCTCGGTGGTGCTGCCGATGGCTCCGGTCAGCGTAGTCGCTGCTGTTGTGGCTAGCCTGGTGGCCGGGCAGGTGGACGGGTTTTGGCTGACCAAGGTGTGTGGCGTGGTGATGGCGTATTTTGCGTACCAGTTCACGTTCGGCGGCGCGCCGGTGCGACGGGACACGGGTGCGAAGAGCGAGCCTCGTAACCCCACCGCCGGTTTTTACAACATCTAGACCGGCAGTCTAGGCAGGGTTTGGGCAGGGTTCAGGGCAATCGCAGCGTATTCCGTTCGTGCTGGCACGAGTTTCTGGCGGGGAGTGCAGAAGGGCAGCCGCCCCGCTGCAAGGGGGTTCGGGGCGCCGCACTGAGCTTGTCGAAGGGGCGTCCCCTGAGAAAGGCGTTTTGAAGGGCGGCCGCGTGTGCTTGTCCAGTGTGCTGCTGTGGAGGTTCGGCGGAGGAGTCCAGAGGGGAGGCCGTCCCCTCTGGCAGGGGGTTTGGGGGGTGTCCCCCCAATTTCACTCACCCCGAAGGGGTTCCTTGAACGCTCTCCTGAGCCACGTCGAAGGGCCCCTAGAGGGTTTGGGGGTGAGCCCTGTGGCTCATGGCCGTGAAGTGGTGAGCAACGAGACCGTTCTGAGAGCGTTCCTCAGCCGTCGAAGGAGTGGCAGAACTTCTGGATTCCATGAGAATGCGATAGCCCTGGGGCAGGGTTCGTTCGGCTGGACGGACCGCTTGACTCGGTGCTAGACTAAACCTGACACAATCCATCGTATTTCGGAGAATGCACCGCCCATGATCACCGAAGACCTAGTGCTGGATGCCCTGCGCGATGTGTACGACCCGGAGATCCCGGTGAACGTGGTAGACCTAGGCCTCATCTACGAGATGAAGATTGAAGAAGACGAGGTCTATCTGACCATGACGATGACCTCGCCGGGGTGCCCCTTTGGCGACCGCTTGGCGTCCGATGCTCGCGACCGGGTGATCGCCGGCAGCGGCGCCAAAGAGGTGCACGTCACCATGGTCACCAACCCGCCTTGGACGCCCGCCCTCATGTCGGAGGACGCCAAGAAGGCGATGGGCTTTTTCTAGGCCACAAGCTGCAATTGTCGACGCCCCCTCGAAAGAGGGGGCGTTTTGTCTACCCGCAGGCGTGAACCTACGGGTATACTGACGCCCATGGCTGTCATCGCGCGGTTGCTCGCACTGCCGGGGAGCTTGTTCTACGGCTGGCGCATCGTTGGGCTCAGCGTCATCGCTAACTTCATGGGCACGGGCATCTACACCTATGGGTTCTCGGTGTTCTTCCTGCCCATCACCCGCGACCTCGACCTGACCCGGGCCCAAACGTCGTTCATCTACTCCCTATCGCAGGCGGAGGCCGCGATCGGCGGTCCGCCCGCCGGATGGGTGACCGACCGGTTTGGCCCGCGCAAGGTGCTGTTCTGGGCCACCATCATCGTGTGTGCCGGCTACCTCATGCTGTCGCAGGTGCACTCGTACGAGATCTTCCTGCTGATATACCTAGGCATGGTATCGCTGGCGCACAACGGGGGCTGGGGCTACGCCATCCAGTCGTGTGTCAACTCCTGGTTCATCCGGCGGCGGGCACTGGCATTCTCCCTCTCGCTGGCGGCGCTCACCGGCAGCGGCGCAGTGGCGGCGCCGGTACTCTCGTGGCTGTCGCAGCAAGTGGGCTGGCGCACCGCCCTCATCATCGCGGCGGCGGCGCTGGCCATCGTGATGTTGCCGGTGTCGCAGGGGTTTGTGCGGACGCCGGAGAGCATGGGCATGCTGCCCGATGGCGAACTGCCACCCGTGGCGGGCGCGGCCCCTCGCAAGGCCGTGGTGCAGCACGAGTTCACCACCAAGCAGGCGCTGCGCACCGCCGCGTTCTGGCACCTGACCCTGGCGACCATGCTGCGGCTGTCCGTCATCAACGTGGTGAACATCCACTTCGTGCCCATCATGGTCTGGAAGGGCATGTCGGAGCCGCAGGCTGCGTTGGCGCTGGGGGCGATGTCGCTCACGGGTATCCCGTTGCGCATCGCGCTGGGCTGGCTGGGCGACCGCACCGGGTCCAAGAGCGGGATTATCGCGGCCGGCATGTTTCTGGGGACGGCGGGCATTCTGGGCCTGCAGTTTGCCAGCGACCAATGGCAGCTCTGGGCGTTCGTCGCGGTGTTCGCCTGCATGCAGTCGGTGATACCGCTGAACTGGGCGCTGATCGGCGACTTCTTCGGCCGTAAGAGCTATGCGACGGTGCGCGGGTTCATGGCCATGGTGTACACCGCCGGCATCATGGCCACGCCGGTGGCGGCGGGCGCGGTGTACGACAACCTGCAGAGTTACGAGCCGGTGGTGTGGGCGCTGGCGCTCTCGTTGGGGGCAAGCGGCGTGTGGTTCGCGCTGCTGCGGCCGCCCAAGCCGCCGGTAGCAATGGTGGTGGCTGCAGGGTAGCGCCCGCAGCGGGCGTCGTCGCGCTCCCCGCCGTCGTGAACGGCGGGCCAGCCTTTTATGCCTCGCCAGTCCGCTCGGCGACGACGGACGATGTAAAGAGTGGCCGCTAACCGGGCGGTCGCGGCCGCCGCTGGAGAGTGTCCCACAGGAGGGCCCACACCTGGCGACGCTCGGCGTCGGTGAGGGGGCGACCGGCCAGGCGGCGTGCTGCGCCCACGGCGCTGCCCGCGAGGTGGCCCCAGGTCTTGGGCGTGCCCGCCTGCCAGGCCGCCACTACATCGGGATGATCTTCGATGGTGACGTGTACGGCGTCGGCGAAGAAGTCGGTCATGAACGCGTTAACGGACGGGCCGTCATGCCTGCACCCAATCACCGGCCCTGGTGCGTGGCCCTTACCGTATCTCGGTCAGTTTTTTGTTCACCGGTCGCTACGCTCCCGGCGCAACAGCCGCCAGAGCGCCATGCCGCCGAGGACCAGCAAACCGGCGCAGGTGATCACCAGGAAGTCGGTGTCGCGCTCGTAGCCGTAGAGGCCGAACAGGCCGCCGAAGTCGGTGCGCTCCAGCGCTGCGGCCGCCACCTGTGCCGCCGCGGCCAGCACCACCAGCAGCCCGCCGGCCGCCACCATCCGGCCTGCCCAGCCCGGCAGCAGCCGCGCCACGATGACGAGCCCGGCGGCGCCGAAAGCCCACGGCGCGAGGTCTTCATTCCAGGCTGGCGCCAGCACCGCGGCGCCCAGTGCGCCCAGCGCCCAAGCGATGGGCGCCACCACCTGTCGCCAATGGAGGGGATGCGGCCGCCTCGGGTGGGCCGCCACGCCGGCATGCACCATAGCCGCCACGGCGTCGTACAGTTCCGGCGGGCAGAAAATGCGGGTCATGCGGAAGTAGGTGTCGCGCACCTCGATCACGTGGTCTTTCGGATGCAACCACAGCCCACGCACCTCGGTCCAGCCAATGTGCGTCTCCTCTCGCGACTGCGCCAGCAGGCCCGACCCGATGGCGCCGCCCTTACCCGACAGCAACGCCAGAACGAGCACGATGCGGTTCACCTTGCGGGCCTTGGCGCCGGCCGTCTGGGTGATGCCATTGCGGTCCACCACATAGGTCACATCCACGCGGTTCTGGAACACCGCCAGCGAGATGACCCCGAACAGCAGGAAGAGTCCAACGAACAGGCCTGCCCCCATCTGCCACGGCAGCAGCACCGGCTTGCCCTCGGCGATAAGGCCGGCCACCGCCACCAGCCCGTACATGGCCACAATGGCAATGCCCAGCGCCAGCACGGTATCGGCCAGGAAGAACCGGCTGGTAACCAGCGGCATCGCGTAGTCCCACTGGTAGCGACCCGAGGCAGCGGGCGTGACGGGCGCCGGTTCCGGAGCGCGTTCGGCGCCGGCTGCTGTTGCATCGCCCACGTGTGCGCCGCACTTCTCGCAGAACTTTGCGTTCTCCACCAGGGGCGCCCCGCAGCCGCTACAGAAGTGTGCAACGGTGGTCATGTCTTCAACTCCTCTTCCGGTGCGGTCCAGGGATGTCCGAGAGCGGTGTGACATTTCGGCGTGATGTACTCACGGCCGGGTGACGCCTTTCATCCAGGCCATACCCTGGCCATTGGTCAGGGCGTTTTGGGCGAAGGTGGCCGGGTCCGAGTCACACACGGTGTACTCGCCGGCCGGCAGCCACAGGTTAGGGTTGGTCACCCAGTAAACGCCGCTGAGCAGCTCCGTCTGCCACGGTCCGTAAGGATAGCCCGCAGCATCCAACAGCGCGACGGTGCCTGCTTCCTGCCCCTGACCGCTGTTCCAGTGGTAGGTCAACAGTTCGGTAGCCCAGGTCTCCCGAGTGATGCTGACCCTGGGGGGCGTGCCGCCGTTGAAGACCGCCCGGTCATTCCCCACGTTGAACACCTCGGCAGGCTCTCCGGCTGGACGTTGGACAGTGGTGGTGGGCGAGACCACCGGCAGCACAAGCGCCAAGGCGCACGCGGTTGTGGCGTCCGCCGCCTGGATGGGCGTGGGCGCCGGGCGCGTGACCGCACCGGTGGGTGCAGTAGCCGCCGGTGCGCCGCCCGGCGCCAGGGGCGCCGGGGTCCCGGCGGTGGCGCTCGCGGGACGCGTGCCCGTCACCGATGCCGAGGCTGTGGGCGTCGTCGCCGCTCCGGGTGTGCCGGCGCCTGCCGTTGCAGACGTCGCGCCGCTCGCGGGCGACGCACTCCCGGTCGCCAGGGGCGTGAGCGAGCGCACCTGGGTGCTGGTGGCGCTGGGGGAGGCCGGGTTTAAGCTGGGGAGCGCCGCGGTGGCCGATGCGCTCACAACCGGGGCAGCGGGCTCCGCTACCAGCCCCCCGCTTGGACGCTGGGCGAGTACCAACGCGATGCCGCCGGCGATGACCGCCACCGTGGCCACGATGCCCACCACCATCCCGACGACGGTGCTCGCCGGTGTGGCTGGTTTTGGCGCCGCCTGCGCTGGCTCCGAAGGTGCAGCGGTCTGGATAGGGGCGCCGCACTGTTCGCAGAACCGAGCATCGGCCTCTAAGCGGCTGCCGCACTGCTCGCAAAACTGAGGAATGGTCATAACGCCGTATGCCTTTAGCTGATCTGGGAGCCGCAAGCGCGGCAGAACTTGGCGCCCTGGTTGAGCGGCTTGCCGCATTGGGCGCAGAAGCGCTGGTCCGGCGCTGCCGGAGCTGGAGGCGTAACCGGCGCTGCTGGGGTAGCGGGCGCGGGCCTGGGCGGGGCAGAAGGCGGAGGCGGGGCGGCCTGTAGGGCCTTGAGCAATCCAGCCACAGCGTAGCGCTGATCCGCCGCCAGGGCCGTCTCGAAGCTGTCCTCCCCACTGTTCGGCACGTAGACCTCGTTGATGACATCGAGCAGGTACTCGGGGCCCAGCAGTTGCAGTTCCACCGCGTCATCGTCGATGCGGCCGAAGTCGGCCACCCAGAGGCCTTGCGGGGTGCGCCAGCCGCCCAGCATGGCGGTGGCGGTGGTCTTCGGGCCGGTCTGATCCTGCAACACCAGTCCGAACAGGCTGGCGTTTTGCACCAGTCCCTGGCACAGCAGGTTCAGGTCCTCGCCAAACAGCAGCAGGCCGGCACGCGGGTCACCCGTGGTATCGTCCACCCGCAACAGCAGGTCCCCCTGCTCCATAGCTGCCAGCGTGGCGTCGAGTGTGGCGGGGAAGTCCTGCGGCAGGTAGTCGGGCAGCAGCGTTGCGAACAGCGATACCGCCCACCCCAGGTTCAGCCCCTCGACCCCCGCCGCCCACAGTGCCAGCACGTCGCCCTGCGCCACGCCCAGGGGACGTCCGTGCAGCCGCTCCAAGCGCCGGCGCAGCAGCCCATAGGCATAGGCGTCGGCCATGGCGGCCAGGCACCAGAACTGCGGCAGCGTCAGCGACAGCCGTACCGGTTCCGGCGCCACCACCTGCCCCAGCCCCAGCGACTCGGTCAGGATGCCGGCGATGTGCGCCGCACTGTGCGGGCCGTTCAACCGCACGGCCGTATCGCTGGTCACCACTTGGAAACCGGGGCCGCGGGCGGCGCGGTCCGGCCACACATACTGGCCCACCAGGCTGGTCTCACCATCGCCCGCCAGGAACAGCAGGGTGCGCTGCGGGTTGAATAGGGCGGGCGCCGCCTGCTCCCAGGCCCCCGAGAGGCCCATTAGGGTGGCAGCCAGGGCTGCGGCGTCGGCCGGCCGGTCAGTGGCAGCCACCCGTGCCAGCGGCGAGAGTGGGCCGCACGGCAGGCCGGAGAGGGCTTTGAGCGCCTCCTTCGTGTAGACGGTGTCGGTGGTGGCGGTGTGCAGTGTGGTCATCGTGATAGCCTCCCCTGGTTACAGGCCGAGCAGGCGCTGCAGGTCTTCTTTGGTGTGAATGCCGGCGGCGCCCAAAATCTGCTGGGCCTTCACCGGGTCGGTGCGGCCCGCTTGGCGCAGCGCCTGGCTCAGTTCGGGCGGTAGCTTTCCGCCGTACTGCCGGACCCGGTTGGCGTACTTCACCGCCTCAGACATCGTCTCGGCGTGCCCCAAGCCCTTAAGCTGGTCGTTGATGATGGTCTGCTGCTGTGGGGTGGTCAGGCCCTCGGTCACACTCACGGGACGTCCCTGGTGGCCCTGCCACACCCACTCCTCTTTGGTCATGCCCTTGGGCACCGGGTTGGGCACTGTGTTAGGGTTGGCCAGGTGTGCCTCCAACTCCTGCTGGCGCCCGGCCATGATGGACTCGCGGCCCTGTTGGGGCAGGCTTTCGCCTACCACCGCCTCGCCGTCTTTGGTCACCGTCCACGTGGTGCGCTGGCCGCGGCCGGTGGTCTGGCCGATGTTCTCCAGCACCTGCTTCTGGTTGGCCCCCTTGCCCCCAAGGTCGACCACGCCGGTTTCGGGCTTGTAGATGTTGACGGTGATGTCGTTGGTGCCGGAGAACCCGGCCTTCTGGGCCTCCTGCTGGGCAATCTGCTCCATCCGCTCCCGGGACACATACTTGGTGCCCATCACGGTGTGGTCGAGGTCGCTGCCGGGGTTCGAGCCGCCGAAGAACTCGCGGTTGCCCTGGGTGCCCTGGAAGGTGTGGAAGCTGCCGTGTTCGCCGGCCTTGATCTCGCCGTTGGCCAGTTTCTGCGCCAGTTCTTCTTGGTAGATGCGCTTGTTGACGTTGTTGATGACCTGCTCTTGCACCTGCAGCTTGCGGGCCGTGATCAGGTTGTAGGTCTCCTCGCTCATGGCGCCTGCCCGCCGCATCTCTTCGGCCGTCTTGCCCACGTGGCTGCCGCCCGACTTGATGATGTCGTCGACGGCGGTGGTGAGGGCCGGGTTCTTGTCCAGCATGTTCTGCATCTGCTTCAGGTTCTTAGCGCCGCTGACGGCCCCGCCTTCCACCATGCCCTCCACCTTGGCGGCGGTGTTGGCCACGTTGGACTGCACCTGCTTCTGCGCAACCTCCCAGGCCGACTTGCCGGCGGCTTTAGCTTCCTCCGCAGTCTTGGACACCTGGTTTGCCCATTCCAGGGCCTTGGTGGACGCCGCGGCGTTGACCGAGGGGATGAAGCTCCCGGTGCCCATCCCCGGCACCCGGGTCATGCCCGTCTCGGTGCCGGCCAGCAGGCCGCCGATCTTGGTGGCCAGCGACGGGATGGCCCACAGCTTCTCCTGCAGCGAGGCGCTGCCGCTGAAGATGGAGTGAATCTCCTCCAGTCCACCCATCTCCTTTACCAGGTTCCAGGCTCCGGCGCCGAGCTTGGTCAGCGCGTTGCCCAGCGCCTCGGTCAGCTTGCCGTCGCGCAGCGCAGCGCCGAACTCCTTGACCACCGGTTCCAGGCCCTTCAGCTTGTCCTGGCCCCACTGCTTGGCCGAGTCACTCCAGCCGCGCAGGGTGTCGCCGGGGTTGGCGAGCAGGCCCCCCAACGCCTGTTCCGCCGACACGCTCTTGGTGCCCAGTATCTCGGCTGCGCCCCGGGTGAAGTAGCCCACGTTCTTCAACGCTCCCTCGACGACCCCATATGCCTGTTTGGCGGCGTCGGCGCCGGCTTCGGCGGTGGCCTTCCCTGCGTCCTTCGCACTGCCCAACGGGTCTTTCCAGAACTCGCCCAGCAGGCCCTTAGCCTCGGTCCAGGCGCTCGGGTTGTCGGCGGCGTTCTTGCCCTGGCTCGACCAGGTGATCGCCTGCTTGAGGGCAGGGTTCAACTCCGCCCACTTGTCTTTGTTCAGGGTGCCGTCAGGGTTGAACGCCTCTTTGCTTATTTTGTCGATCAGGTCTCCCAAGCGCGGGTCGCTGTTACTCTTCGACATCTCCCGCAGCCGGTCTATCGCCTTGCCGATGCGCAGGCTGTCGGCGTCGAGGCCGCCGTGTTTGGCCGGCTCGCATTCCTTTTCGGCCTTCTCGGCCTTCTCCGGTTTCTCGCCGCCTTCTTTGTCCCCCTCGCCGCTGGTCGTCCCACCTTCCGGCGACAGCGCGCCACCGATGGCGCTGACCCCGCTGGCGATGGTGGCGATGACGCTGCCGATGGCGCCCACCCCCGCCGGGATGAGGAGGCCGATGAGCGCCTCACCCAGGTTGGCCGGGCCGGGCACGTTGTTGACGCCGGTGAGGCCATCGGCGGGGGTGTTGAGCGGACCGGTGGGGGCGCCCGGCTTGGTTGGCGGCTGCGCTCCGCCCAACGGTTGCTGCCCGATGGGCGCGAGTGGTGCGCCCGGTTTTGGCAACGGCGTCGCGGTGGGCGCGACGTAGGCCGGCACGCTGGCCGAGAGTTGGTAGGCGTGCCCCTGGCAGCTCAACTGTAAACCGATGGCCGCGGCCTGGCCGTCCCACACGGCGGAACTACCCTCCTGTCCGTTGATGCTCCACACCATCTGCACCGGGCCGTTGATCGGCCTGCTGTCGGCGCTTGCAACCGCAGCGCTGAGCGACAAGGTGTCGCCGGGCTTCAAGCCGCTGGGCAGGTTGATGCGGGCGGTGCATTCTGGCAGCACCTCGTCGAAGAAGCGCACCGTCTGCGCCCAGCGGTCGAAGGCTGCGATCTCCTGCTGGCCCGCTGCGCCCAGCATCGAACCGCCGAACATGCCGAAGCTCAGCGCACCCTTGGTGTTGCCCGGCAGGTCCACCCAATACGCCACGACCACGAACTGCTCCGCCACGCTGATGCCGCGCTCGGCCTTGTAGGGCCCCAGTGCCATCGCCTGCCACTGCAGCGCCGCGCCGCTGGCATTGCCGGCAGCAGCAGCCTGGAACTCGCCGATATCGAGCGAGCCGGTGCCCACCTGTACCACCACCAAGCCCACTAATGCGGCTATGGCTTCCCCGATCGCATCGCCCATGGCGGCCAAGGGTCCCAGCCCCAGGCCGGCAGGGCCCGCGTCGGTTGGTGTAGTGGCAGGACTGGGTGTTGGCATGGGAATGTCGGCCCGGCCTATGAAGCATGTCTCGAGGGTGGTGCCCGGTATCCCTTTGGGATGAATGGACGGCGAGGAACTGCAGTCCTTCCAGCGGGCGGGCAGGCTGCCGTAGGTGACGTTGATGACAGGGTCGGCGGCATGCACCCTGCGGCCGGCCTGCGGGCCCAGCACCCCTGCCACCACGAGGGCGGTGGCGAACAGGCGGAGGATGCGATGACCGGGCTTCATTGCAACAGTGCCTTGATCATTGGCGCGGCGATACCCCAGCCCAGCATCCAGGCAGTGGTCATCACCATGCCCCACAGGGCGGGGATGGCCATGCTGCGGATGCGGCCGCCGCCCAGCTTGGCGATCTCGGCGCCGGTGGTGGCTGTGCCCGCCATGATGCCGGCCGAACAGAAGGCCTGCACTGCCTGCCAGCCCAGCACCATCTCTGCCAGCAGCGCCAGGATGGTGAACGGGAACAGCAGCATAAAGCCGTGGGCGACCGCGACCGACACCCCGCGGAACCCGTATTCGTGGCGCACGGCGGGATTGAACACCCACAGCAACCAGGTGAGATAGCCAAGCCCCACCGCCTGAAACACCACGCCGGCCACCATGCCGCCGGCGACCACCGCCGGGTCCGGCATGACGTGCCGCGCTATCAGTCCGCCCAGCAGGGCGAAGCACAGCGCCTGCAGCGGGGTTGCGGCCCCGTGCTTGAACTCTTCGACCTCACGTGGCGAAAGGCCTGCATTGGTGGACGCCGTCATTGCGCTACCTCCCGGTGCCCAGGAACGACCAGCCGAACAGCAGCAGGCCGCCGGTGATGGTGGCGTACAGCGCGCTGGCACCCAGACTGCCGTTGGTCATCGACTTGAGCGTGGACATGGTGGGGCTGAAGGCCCACAGCACGCCGGTCACCCCGAAACTGAGGGCGGTGTTCCAGCCGAGCAGCAGGTTGAACGGCAGGCCCAGTAGCGCGTACAGCAACGCCGGGCTGTAGGCCACGCCGAAGGCCCGCACCGCCCACATGGGCGAATGCCCCGACTTGAACGGCAGGCACAGCGCCCACGCCATGAGGGCAATAACGGCCATGCCCAGCGTGCCGTACGCCGCACCAATGGCCGCGAGCACTCCGGCCGCCCCTATGCCGGCCCCCGTCTGGCGCGCCACGTCGAGGCCGGTCTGAAAGAAGAACAGGGCAAAGGCTGCGCCGGAGATCGCCAACGCCCCCACCGGCGACTTCCCGGCGGCGGCTTCCACCACACTGCCCGGATTGAACATCACGCCGAGGGCAACCTGCCACAGCGGGCGTGCGGCCGGCCCGGCCGCCCCGTCCGTCGGTGTACCCCGTTGCTCCGTCTGTCGCACTGCTTGAACCGCCGTCATCGAACCCACCTCCCAACACCCGCGTAGGTGACTACTCCGAGGGTATGGTGCGGGCGGTGAGGATCGAGTGAGCAACGGCCATTGTTCATGAGGGGGGTATGAAGGCGGACATCGGCAACAGCCGCTAAGCCGACGGAGCCCCTGCCTGGCGATAGGCGTTGGTGACGTACTGCACCAGCATGCGGTGCGCGTTGAAGAAGGAGCCGTTGAGCGAGATGGCCGCCCGCATGATCTCGGCAAAGCCGCGTGGGTCCCGGTAGTAGAGTGGCACCACGTTCCACTCCAGGCGGTCGTACAAGGCGGCGGCCTCACGCTCGGTGTCGCTCACGGCATCCAACCCGCCGATGCTCCAGCCGGTCACACCGTCCACACAGCCCTCGATCCACCAGCCGTCCAACACGCTCAGGCTGGGCACGCCGTTCATCGCTGCCTTCATACCGCTGGTGCCCGATGCCTCGTACGGCTTGTGCGGCGTGTTGAGCCACACGTCGCTGCCGGCCACCATCAGCTTGGCCACCGTCACGTCGTAGTTGGGTACCCACACCACCGTGATGCGTCCCTTAAGCTGCTCGGCGGCCTGGAACACCCGCCGGATCACCCCCGCGCCCTCGGTGTCGGCCGGGTGGGCGTTGCCCGCAAAGACCACCTGGATCGGCCCCACCCGCTCCACGATCTCGGTCAGCCGGTCCGGCGAGCTGAACAGCAGGTCGGCGCGCTTGTACAGGGCGGCGCGCCGGGCGAACCCGATGGTGAAGGTGCTGGGGTTCAGGCGCACCCCGGTGCGGCGGGCCACCTCCTCCACCAACTGCGCCTTCACCTCGGCGTGGGCGGCCAGCACCTCCTGCAGCGGTATCTTCCAGGCGTAGCGCAGGTTAAAGCTGTCGCTGCGCCAGGACGGTAGGTAGCGGTCGTACAGGCGGGCGAAGGGCTGGGATGTCCAGGTGGGGCAGTGCACCCCGTTGGACACCGAGTTGATGGGGTAGCCCGGGAACATGTCGCGCGAGATCTCCTCGTGCCGCATGGACACGCCGTTGATGTAGCGCGAGAAGACGAGGGCCAGGTGGGTCATATTGAGGGTGTCGTCCAGGCAGCACTGATGCGCGCGCAGGGTCGCCACCGCTTCGTGCCCGATCACCCGCTCTACGAGGCCCAGCGGAAACTGGTCGATGCCCGCAGCCACCGGCGTGTGGGTGGTGAAGACGCAGGCCTGCCGTACCGCGTCGGCGTCCTCGGCGGTGGCGGCGGACAGGCCGCCCGGCCCGGCGCGCTGCGCCAGCAGTTGCAGCGCCAGCAGTGCTGAGTGGCCTTCGTTCATGTGGTACGCCTGCACGTCGGTGTAGCCCAACGCATGGAGCATCTTCACGCCGGCCATGCCCAGTACCGCTTCCTGGCATAACCGGTAGTAGGAATCGCCGCCGTAGAGGTGGTCGGTCAGCGTGCGGTCGAACTCGCTATTCTCCATGAGGTAGGTGTCCAGCAGCAGCACCGGCGCTTGGAACCCGCTCTCGCCCTGCACCAGGTAGCGCCAGGCGGTGACGGCCACCTCTCGCCCCTCCAGCGTGATGCTGACGCGCACGGGCTCCCGAGAGCACAGCGCTTCCGGGTTCCAGGGGTTGGGCTCGGCGGTCTGGTTGCCCTGCGCGTCCAACCGCTGGTGCAGGTAGCCCTGGCGGTGCAGCAGCGTCACGCCCACCATGGGGATGCCCAGGTCGGCGCCCGCCCGCAGCAGGTCGCCGGCCAGCACGCCCAGACCTCCGCTGTAGGTGGGCACGTCGGGCTCTATTGCGATTTCCATGGAGAAGTACGCCACCACACGCTTGGGGCCAAAAATGTCGATGGTAGTCATGGATTGTTGCTCCCTACGTCTGAGTGGAGGTCCAGCGCCAGTCCCGCACCTCGGGCAGGTCTTCGCCGTGCTCCGTGATGTAGCGGTGATGCTCGAATAAGCGGTCACGCAACTCCTGCTTCAGGTACGCCGCGTCGTCCCGCAGCGCCGGCACCCGGTCGATGACGTCCATCGCCAGGTGGAACCGGTCGATGTCGTTCTGCACTACCATGTCGAACGGCGTGGTGGTGGCGCCGTGCTCCTTGTAGCCGCGCACGTGCAGGTTGGCGTGGTTGGTGCGCCGGTACGCCAGCCGGTGGATCAGCCAGGGGTAGCCGTGGTAGGCGAACACGATGGGCTTGTTTGTGGTGAACAGGTCGTCGAAGTCGCGGTTGGTCAGGCCGTGGTCGTGCTCCTCGTGCGGTTGCAGCCGCATCAGGTCCACCACGTTCACCACCCGGATCTTCAGGGCCGGCGCCCGCTGCCGCAGCCAGTCCACCGCCGCCAGCGTCTCCAGCGTGGGGATGTCGCCGGCGCAGGCCATCACCACGTCGGGCGCGCCGCCGCGGTCGTTGCTGGCCCACTCCCACACGCCGATGCCCGCCGCGCAGTGCCGCACCGCCGCGTCCATCGGCAGGTATTGCGGCTGCGGCTGCTTGCCCGCCACCACAATGTTGATGCAGTCGCGGCTGCGCAGGCAGCCGTCCATCACCGCCAGCAGCGTATTGGCGTCGGGCGGCAGGTACACCCGGATGACGCGTGGCGCCTTGTTGACCGCCACGTCGATGAAGCCGGGGTCCTGGTGGCTGAAGCCGTTGTGGTCCTGCCGCCACACGTGCGACGACAGCAGGTACGTGAGCGACGCCACCGGCGCCCGCCACCCTATGTCGCGGCATGCGTCGAGCCACTTGGCGTGCTGGTTGAACATGGAGTCCACCACGTGTACGAACGCCTCGTAGGTGACGAACAGCCCATGCCGGCCGGTGAGCAGGTAGCCCTCCAGCCAGCCCTGGCAGGTGTGCTCGCTCAGCACCTCCATCACCCGGCCGTCGGGCGCCAGGTGGTCGTCGCCGGGGCGGCGCTCCGCCATCCAGGCGCGGTCCGTCACCTCCAGCGCCGCGCCCAGCCGGTTGGAGGCCAGCTCGTCGGGCGAGAACAGACGGAAGTTGCGGCTGCCTGCGGTGGCCGTCATCGTGTCGCGCAGGTAGTCGCCCAGCACGCGCGTCGACTCGGCGGTCAGAGCGCCGGGCGCCGTCACGTCCAGCGCATAGTGAGCGAAGTTGGGCAACGGCAGTGGGCGCAGTACCCGGCCACCGTTGGCGTGGGGGTTGGCGCTCATGCGGCGGTCGCCCGCCGGGGCCAGCGCCGCCACCCCCGGCAGTAGACGGCCGTCGAGTCCGAACAGCTCCTCCGGCCGGTAGCTGCGCAGCCACGCCTCCAGCATCGCCAGGTGCTGGGGGTTGGTGGTTACTTCGCTCAACGGCACCTGATGCGCCCGCCAGGTGCCCGCCACCTGCACGCCGTCCACCACGTCGGGGCCGGTCCAGCCCTTGGGCGTCACCAGCACCAGCGCCGGCCAGCGCGGCCGCTCGGTGGCCCCACCCGTCCGCGCCGCCTGCTGGATGGCCGCGATCTCGTCGAAGATTGTGTCCAGCGTGTGCGCCATGGCGTGGTGCATGGCCGTTGGGTCGTCGCCTTCCAGGATGTGCGGCTTATAGCCGTAGCCGGTGAGCAGCGCCTCCAGTTCGGCCCGCGGGATCCTGGCGAGGACGGTGGGATTGGCGATCTTATAGCCGTTCAGGTGCAGTATCGGCAGCACCGCGCCGTCGGTGGCGGGGTTGAGGAACTTGTTGCCGTGCCACGCCGTGGCCAGCGGGCCCGTCTCCGCCTCGCCGTCGCCCACCGCGCAGGCCACCACCAGGCCGGGGTTATCGAACGCCGCGCCAAAAGCATGCGCCAGCGAGTAACCCAGCTCGCCACCCTCGTGGATGGACCCCGGCGTCTGTGGCGAGGCATGGCTGGGGATGCCGCCGGGGAACGAGAACTGTTTGAACAGCCGCCGCATTCCGGCCACGTCCTGCGTCACCTCGGGATACAGCTCGCTATACGCACCCTCCAGGTAGGCGTTGGCTACCACCGCGGGGCCGCCGTGCCCCGGCCCGCACACAAAGATCATGTCGAGGTCGCGTGCCCGGATCAGCCGGTTCAGGTGGGCGATCATGAAGTTGAGGCCCGGAGTGGTGCCCCAATGCCCCAGCAGCCGGGGCTTGATGTGCGCGACTGCCAGTGGTTCCCGCAGCAGCGGGTTGTCGAGCAGGTAGATCTGGCCCACCGAGAGGTAATTGGCCGCCCGCCAGTAGGTATGCAGCCCCTGCAGTTCAGTGTCGCTCAGGTAGTCCGGCATGGTGGCTCCTCTCCAATGCTGGCAGCCGGCGTCACGGCCTGCAGCGTCTGTCGCACGATCATCAGCTCTTCATCGACGGGCAGCACGTAGACCAGGGCGGAGGACCGGTCGCTGCTGATGCGGCCCTCGATCCCAGCGGTCTCGGCGTTGCGGATGGGGTCGAGTGCGATGCCTAGCCATGCCAGGCCGTCGCAGATGCGCTGCCGCACCACGGCCGCGTGCTCGCCGATGCCGCCGCCGAACAGCAGCGGGCACGGCCCGCCCAGCACGGTGAGATAGGCCCCCACGTACTTGAGCGCCCGGTAGCAGAACACGTCCAGCGCCAGTGCGGCGTCGGCGTTGCCCTGCCCTGCCGCCGCCAGCACCTCGCGCATATCGGCCGCCACGCCCGACAGTCCCAGAAGCCCCGACCGCCCGTTCAGCCAGCGCACCACCTCCGCCACGTCCACGCCCTCGGCCGCCGCCAGGTACGCCACGGCGCCGGCGTCGATGTCGCCGGACCGCGTCCCCATCACCAGGCCCTCCAGTGGCGTGAACCCCATCGAGGTGTCCACCGACTGCCCGTTGCGCACGGCGGCCACCGAGCAGCCGCTGCCGAGTTGCAGCGTCACCGCCGTCACGTGCCCCAGTGGCATCCCGGTCAGCTCGGCATAGCGTTGTACCAGGTAGCTGTGCGCCAGGCCGTGGAAGCCGTAGCGGCGAATACCGTGGCGCGTTGCCAACGCCTTCGGGATGGCATAGGCGGCAGCGTACGGTGGCAACGTGCTGTGGAAGGCGGTGTCGAAGACGGCCACCTGTGGGATGCCGGGCCCCAGCGCGGTGCGGCAGGCGCGGATGGCTGCCAGTGCCGGCGGGTTGTGCAGCGGCGCCAGCCGGCTTACCTCGTCCAGCGCCGTAAGCGCCGCCTCGTCCAGCACCACCGGCGCCCTGAAGTGCCCGCCGCCGTGCACCACCCGATGGCCCACGAGGGCCGGCGGTGCTACCAACGATGCGAGCACGGCCCGCACGGCAGCGCCGTGCTCGGGCGGCCCGCCCGGCTGGCCCACCCGTTCCACCAGCCCGTGGCCGAGCGTGACGGCCGCACCGGCGCCGGCCGCATCGTACAGCCGCCACTTGAGGGTGGCGCTGCCGCAGTTCATCACCAGCGTAACGGTCATAGCTTCAGCCTACGCTGTAGCGGCGGCCTCAGCCACGTGTGGTTAGCGAGGTTCGTGCAGCGCTTCACTCCGCGCGGTTCCAGGTGGCTAGGCGTGCTCGGAGCCTGTCGTTGCCGGGCCCGAACGGCCTAGGGGGCATTGGCTATGCTGGCTTCGGCCAAGCGGGTGAGCGCATAGCACGCGTCCTGCAGCTTCTGGGTGTAGGCCTCCAGGTTTTCTCCCTGCGCCGGTGGCGGGATCGGCTCGCCGTAGGCAATGGCGAGCGGGCCTTTGGTGAACACCATGGGGATGCCGCCAGCGATGATCCAGCCCTTCACGCCGGTGGTGGATGGGGGCATCACCTTCTCGGTGCCGGCCAGGCCGAAGGGCGCCACGGTGGCCTCCAGCGACATGGCTAGGTGGGTGACACCGGTGTGGAACCGCACAGCCGGCTCGTCGGCGATCTCCTGGTCGGGTCTGGCGTGGGTGCCCTGCGGGAAGATGAGGATCGCGTTGCCCATGTCGGCTAGGCGCAGCAAACGGCGCAGGCTCACGTCGCGCTGCTGGTGTTGCCGCAACGGGAACATGCCGAACGAGAACACGCCATACCATGACCATAGCGGGGCATTGCTCCAGCCGGCGGCGCCCGACGCGACCACCACCTTGTTGCTGAAGCGCCGGGCTGGCGTTTGCGCCAGGGAGTGCCGCACCAGCGGCAGGTCGGCGAACCCGTGGTGCGTGCCGGCGAATATGACCCGCCTGGGCAGTTTGGCCAGGTGCTCCGCTCCCACCACCTGGGTCTTGGTCACCACCCACCGGTAGATAATCTCGACGGGGAAGCCGATCACCCGGAAGATGCGGCCCCAGGTGTAGGGCCACAGCGGCTGGTCGGCCCGCCACTGCTCCACCGGGTGTGCGCCGTTGACGGTGCTCGCCTCGCCGCTGGTGCGCAGCATCTCCTTGAGTTGGTCCACCGTCAGGTCGGTGCGAAGGCTCTCCTCGGCCACTGCACGGCCGGTCTTCTCCTCCAGGGCGATCGCTAACTCCACCAGGCCGAGGCTGTCGAGCCCCAGCTCGCCCAATGTCTGCGTGCCCAGCACCGAGGGGACGCGGGCAATGCCTGCCACCGCCTGGGCCACGGGGTCGTCGGCGGCGCTGACGGTCTCCACCTTTACTGCCGCCTGTTCGGAGGGTTTGGGCAGTAGGTGCCGTTTCACTTTCAGGATGTTGGTGCGGGGGAAGTCCGGTTCTGGCCACCAGGAGGCCGTGCTGATGCGTTGGTGCACCGCGAGCCGTGCGTTGCATGCGTTGATGACTTGGTCGATGGCGCCGGGCGTCGCGCTCTTGGGGATGAGGTAAGCATGGAGGCTGGCGCCGCCGCCTGGGGTGGGCACCGCGATGATGGCGGCGTCCTTCACCGCTGGGTGCTCCCGCAGCACGTCCTCCACGTCCTGCGGCCACACCTTCATGCCCGAGGGCAACACGATCAGGTCCTTGGCCCGGCCTTGCAGGAAGATGTTGCCTTGAGGGTCGATGGAGGCGAGGTCGCCGGTGGCGTACCAGCCGTCCTGCAGCACCTCAGCGGTGCGTGCGGGGTCCTTCCAGTAGCCCAGCATGACGTTGGGGCCCTTCACCAACAGTTCGCCCTCGGGACTCAGCCGGGTCTCGACGCCGGGAATGGCCTTGCCGACGCTGCCGACGGGGGTGCTGCCGTCGCCGGCAGCGCTGGCGATGGCCGGCGAGCACTCGCTGGTGCCATAGCCCTGCACAATGCGCACGCCCATGCGCTCCCACATGAGTTGGGTCTCGGCCGGCAGCGCTGCCCCGCCCGACGCCATCATGTTCAACTGGCCCCCCAACACGCGGAGGGCGGGATAGAACAACGCCCGGCGCTGCGCCATCGGGAGTTTCGGGGCAAGCGCCATCATGCCCTTGTAGAGTGGCGCCGGCAGCTTCTCCTGCAGGCGCTGGTACAAGGCCTGGCCCATCAGTGCCAGCATCTGGGGCACGGTGATCATGTGGGTGATGTGCTGCTCCTGCAGGGTGCGCAGCACGTCGGGGCCGCGCCTGCTCGGCACATAGTGCACCGATGCACCGCGCGCGAGCGGATACAGCAGCCCAGCGGTGAGTTCCAGCAGGTGCGACAGGGGCAGCACGCTGGCCAGCCGGGCCGAGGTGTCGATGGGGATGGTGGCGTGCAGCGCCTGCACCTGCGAGCAGAGGTTGCTGTGGGTGATCATGCACCCCTTCGGGTTGCCGGTGGTACCCGAGGTGAAGTAGATGCCAGCCAGTGGCTCAGACGGGCTGGTCCACGCTTGCGGCTGGCTACCTTCAGGTACGGCCGGGTCCCACCAGTCCGTTACGTCGATCTCGCGTGCCCAAGCCGGCCGTTCGCCGTAGCCCACCAGCACCAACCGCGGCTCCACCGACGCCACGATGCGGGCGCCGGCCTCGGGGTTCATCTCGCGATCGAACGGCACTGCGATGGCTCCAAGCCGCCAGAGCGCGAAGAAGTACACGGGCGTGCGCCAACCGTTCGGCACCCACAACACCACCCGGTCGCCTTCGCGCACGCCCCGCTGCTGCAGCTCGCCCGCCAGGTGCTCTGCCGCCAGCAGGAACTCGCGGCTGGTGAGGGTCCGCCACCCCAAGTCCTCCTGCCCCCCAATGGCGGGTGTGTCGGGCAGGTCGCCGGCGCGGTGCTGCAGCAGTTCGTAGAGGTGGCTCAGTAGGGGCGCCGACGTCTGGCTGGTCATCGTAGTGCTCCATCGCCGCAGATGCTGGGCTTCTAGGCCTGAGGTCAGCCTAGTGGATTGAGGTGAGGCGCCCGTGAAAACCAAAGGTGATGCCATGAACATAGCATGAGCCAGCTTATCGAGAAGGCCGGCTACGCTGTGAGTGAATACGTGATGTTGCGAGCAGCGGGCACAGCCTGCTACGCTTAAGCACGTTCGGGGCGGCTAGCTCAGTTGGTTAGAGCGCAGCGTTGACATCGCTGAGGTCAGAGGTTCGATCCCTCTGTCGCCCACCATTTGCACACAGAAGAGGCGACGAACAGGACGAGTAGCCCGGTGTGGCTGCACCAGAGCGGGCTGCCCCACGGCTGAGAGGCGTTCCGGCGGCCGCCGAGCGAACGCCTCTTCCTTGATTCCTCATCCCCTCACTATCCTCCCCTAGTAGGCGACCCCGGAGGCACACCGTTATCGGCCGCAAGCGGCCGCCCGTACCTGGGGCGGTGAAGGTGGGTGGAACCACGAGATCGCCTCTCGTCCCTGGGACGGGAGGCGTTTGTGTTTTCAACCGCGAGGCATACCTCGTCGGCAGAATCCCCCCACCGCTTCTCAACACGCACCACAGACAGGAGCCCCACCGTGGCTGAAGACGAACTGCTCGAAGACGTACACGACCATCCGCACGACGCGCTGGACACCATGCGGCATTCGCTGGCGCACATCATGGCCCAGGCTGTGGTGGCCATGTTCCCCACGGCGAGCTACGGCATAGGGCCCACCATCGAGCATGGGTTCTACTACGACTTCGAACTGCCGCGCCCGCTCACCCCGGAGGACCTGGCCGACATCGAGCGCCGCATGCGCGAGTCCATTGCCGCGAACCACGCCTTCCGCCACACCGAGGTGCCCAAGGACGAAGCGCGCGTCCTGTTCGCCGGCCAGCCTTACAAGCTGGAGATCATCGAGGCCATCAAAGACGACCACGTGCGCGTGTACCGCCAGGGCGACTTCACCGACCTGTGCCGCGGTCCCCACCTCGAGTCGACCGGCCAGGCCAAGGCCTTCAAACTGCTCAACGTGGCGGGCGCCTACTGGCGCGGCGACGAGCACCGCCCCATGCTGCAGCGCATCTACGCCGCCGCCTTCGAGACCCAGCAAGAGTTGGACGAGCACCTGGCCCGCATCGAAGAAGCGCAGCGGCGCGACCACCGGCGCCTGGGCAAGGAACTCGGCCTGTTCTTCTTCGACCCCATCGCGCCCGGCAGTCCGTTCTTCTTGCCCAAGGGCGCGCTGGTCTACAACCTGATGATCGCGTTTATGCGTGGGCTGTACCAGAAGTACGGCTACCAGGAGGTCATTACCCCACAGGTCTTCTCCTCGGAGCTGTGGAAGCGTTCCGGCCACTACGACAACTACCGCGAGAACATGTACTTCATCGAGGCCGAGGAGCGTGAGTTCGGCGTGAAGCCCATGAACTGCCCCGGCCACTGCGTGCTGTTCGACTCACAGCTCCACTCCTACCGCGAGCTGCCGCTGCGGGTGGCCGACTTCGGCCGCCTGCACCGTTACGAGCGGTCGGGCGCGCTCTCGGGCCTCACCCGGGTGCGGTCCTTCGCCCAGGACGACTCGCACATCTTCTGCCGTCCTGACCAGGTGCAGTCGGAGATCTCGTCGCTCATCCGCATGATGCGCGAGACGTACCAGGCGTTCCACCTCGGCGCCCCGCGCTTCACCCTCTCGCTGCGGCCCGAAAAGCGCGTCGGCAGCGACGAGAGTTGGGACACCGCCGAAAGCTCGCTGCGCGAGGCGCTGCTGGGCGAGGGCATCGACTACGAGGAGGTGCCCGGCGAGGGCGCGTTCTATGGCCCCAAGATCGACACCTTCGTGAAGGACGCGCTGGGCCGCGAGTGGCAGCTCAACACCATCCAGCTCGATCCCAACCTACCGGAGCGCTTCGGCCTGCAGTACGTGGCGGAGGACGGCAGCTACCAGCGGCCGCTCATGATCCACCGGGCCATCCTCGGCTCCATCGAGCGCTTCTTCGGCGTGCTCATCGAACACTGCGCCGGGGCGTTCCCGGTGTGGCTGGCGCCGGTGCAGGCGGTGCTCATCCCCATCGCCGACCGCCATCTGGAGTACGCCCAGTCGGTGGCGGCCACCCTGACCGAGGCTGGAGTGCGGGTGCAGGTGGACGAACGGTCGGAGCGTATGAACGCCAAAATCCGCGACGCGCAGAACCAGAAGGTGCCCTACATGCTCATTGTGGGTGATAAGGAGGCAGGCGCCGGCACGCTCTCGGTACGCCTGCGCACCGGCCAGGAGGAGAAGGACGTGGCCGTAGCGACCTTCATGCAGCGTGCGCACGACGCCACGGCGTCGCATGCCGAGATCTAGCCGCCGTGACCACGAACATGCTTGACGACGATGTGCTGCGGGTGGAGGACCTGCGGGTGCAGTTCGGCACCAAGGCAGGCATCGTAAAGGCGGTGAACGGCGTGTCGTTCAGGCTGCGGCGCGGCCGCATCCTGGGCATCGTCGGCGAAAGCGGCAGCGGCAAGAGCGTGACCGCCCTCTCCATGATGCGGCTCACGCCCTTCCCCGGCCGCATCGTGGGCGGACACATCTGGTTCGAGGGCAAAGACATCCCCGCCCTCCCCGACGAAGCGTTGCGCCGGCTGCGCGGTAACCGCATTTCGCTGATCCCACAGGACCCCATGACGGGCCTTAACCCCACGGTGTCCATCGGCGACCAGCTCATTGAAGGCATCCGCTCGCACACCGACATGAGCAAGAACGAAGTGAAGCAGCTCTGCGTCGATACCCTGCGCCGGCTGGGCCTGCCCGACGGCGAGAAGCTGATGCAGCGCTACTCGTTCCAGCTCAGCGGTGGCCAGGCGCAGCGGGTGCTCATCGCCATGGCCATGGCGCTCAACCCCGCCGTGCTCATCGCCGATGAACCGACCTCGGCGCTGGACAGCACCATCCAGGCCCAGATCCTGGGCGAACTCCGCAAGCTGCGCCAAGAGCTGGGCACCGCCATCATGCTCATTACCCACGACATGGGTGTCATCGCCCAGGCGGCCGACGAGGTGGCCGTGATGTACGGCGGGTCCATTGTGGAGTACGGCTCGGTGCGGGAGGTGTTCCGCGCGCCGACCCACCCCTATACCTACGCGCTGCTGCAGTCGCTGCCCCGCCTCGACCGCCCGGTGCAGACCCTCAAGTCCATCCCAGGCATGCCGCCCGATATGCTGGACCTGCCCGATGAGTGCCCGTTCCTGCCCCGGTGCATCAAGGCCCGTACCATCTGTCGCACCGACCCGCGTCCGCCCCTGGTGCGCGGCGACGACCTGCCCGAAGACCACCTCATCGCCTGCTACAACCCCATGCTCCCGAGCGACGGCTAGCCCGCCGGCCACACCGCAACGCCATGAACCAGCGAGGAACTATGAAAACCCTGTTGTGCGCCCTTATCGCGGCGGCGGCCGCCCTTGCTGCGCTGGTGGTTGCCAGCCCCGGCCGGGCCATTGCGGCCGACGACCGGCAGGTGGGTCCGTTCCGCGCCACCGTGTCCTGGCAGGTGGAACCGCCCATGGTGGGCGCCGTCAACGCCATCCAGATCCGGCTGCTGCGCGACGGCGCCCCGGTGCCCGGCATCGACAGGGCGCTGAAGCTGGAAGCGACGTTCGTGGTCACCAAACGCACGCTGGAACTGGCGCCGGTACCGGGCGCGGCGGGCGTCTACGCTGCGGCCATTATCCCCACCCGCGCCGGCGAATACGCCTTCCGGTTCTTCGGCTTGCTTGACGGCACGGCGATCGACGAGACGTTCGCCAGCGGCGCCGGCGGCCTGGCCACCGTCCGGTCCACTGGCGACCTCGGCTTCCCTGACAGCGCTGACGCGTACGACCGCCTGACCAAGATGGGCGATGAGGTCCGGCTCAATACCCAGCGCATCCCCGCCATCCAGAAGAATGCCGAAGACACCAGGGCCGAGTCCACGGAAAGCCGCCAGTTCGCCGTCACCTCGCTGGTGCTCGGCTTCATTACCGTGCTCATCGCCGCCGTCGCCCTCGCCGTCGCCTACTACACCCACCCCCGCAACCCTTAGCCCCTTCGGTGATATTTTTGCTGAGTGAGTACGGTCACTTACCTTTGCGCTGATCGCCCCTATCCTAAGCAGGAATGCCCCGCTCAGGCGAGACTCACGGGTCATAGCACAATTCCTTGATGTCCTCGCCCAAACGGTACACAAGATTGGAGACACGATATGTGGCATGGAGTGAGCTTTTCTAAGTGGCCCATCGCCGGCGCCGTGGCGGCGTTGGTGGTTCTGGCCGGCCTCACACAGGCCGGGCTGATATCGCAGAGCTTGGGCGACGAGACCGCGATGGACGCTGGGAGTTCCATTAAGAAAGCCACCCCCACCATGCCGGCTGCCGGGCTGAACAAACCGCCGGTCGCGCGAGCGGCCACACTCGTTCGGTTCCCTGGCATTTCAAATGCCAGCGCAGAACCTGCGGTGGCCCTCGATTCGGTCCGGGAAATAGTTGGCGTTGCGCCACATGAGGAGTGGATCTATCGGGAAAATGTGCAAGTCTATGTGCGTGGCAGCGATAATGCCCTATGGCGTCGAGGGCTGGATGCGAAGAGCGGCATCTGGAGTAACTGGGAATCTTTGGGCGGTGGGCTGACCTCCGCACCCTCGCTCATGGCAGGATTCGTATTTTCCCGCGGCGCTGACAACCAACTAAAGCAGAGCTCGCTGGTGGACTTCCCCAATGGAACCAGCGTTAGTTCGCAGGGCATACCGGGGGGTGCCCAGCCGGTCATCACTTCCGGCGCAGCCACCCAAAATGGTTGGATCGGCACAGGTGGATACTATTGGGTCTTAGCCCGCGGGGCAGACAACGCCGTGTGGTTCAACACGCATTACGATTTGGCTCGCGCAACAACATACCAGTGGCATGGCTGGCAGTCCTTGGGTGGTCAGGCCACCTCCGTGCCCGCCATGGCACTGAAAGCGGGTGCTGAAAATTACTACCCCGAGGCCTACGTTTTTGTTAAGTGGACTGATAACGCTGTCTGGTATAAGGCCAACCGCGGGGTTGGGAATAACCACAATCAAGGGACCGAGGGCCGCTCTTGGGGGGACTGGCGATCACTCGCAATGCCCAGGAGACTCACGGCTGCCTCCGCGCCAGCGGCACAAACAGTAGGCTCGGACCTCTACCTTTTTGTGCGAGGTAGCGACAACGCCCTGTGGTACAACCGGCTCACAGGCCAGGCGTTCAATGCCACTACCACCCTGACAGGCGCCTGGAGCGGCTGGGAGTCCTTGGGCGGGCAACTCGCCTCCGGCCCGCAGGTGATCCAAAACTTCGACCACTCAATTTCAGTGTATGTGACGGGTGCCGATAACCGTATTGCCTGGATCACGAAAGATACGTCGTCCGCCGCAAAGCTTTGGTCGACATGGCAACAGATACCTTAGCTCATGCGGGTGGGTGAGCGGACTGCTCCCGGCAGTAACAAGCGGCCTCCTCCCCAAGTGTGGAAGCTGCTGCACCTCTCCCATCTGACCTCCTCATCATGCGCCGCATGGCAGGTTGGCTCCCAACCCTCGCTATCGAGGGAGCGAGCCTGAGGGAGGGTGTGCCTTCAGGCAGCGAGTCCAGAGGGGACGGCCGTCCCCTCTGGCAGGGGGTTTGGGGGTGTCCCCCCAATTTCACTCAACCGTCCTACCCAACCCGCACAAGCCCGATTGCACGCGCCCTCCGCCAAAACGCCCGTCGCTGCCACCACCAGTGCACCCACTTCGCCGTCCCCAGCCAGATGAGCGGCCCGATCAGCAGCGCGCCGTACAGAATGCGCAGCAGGTTGAAGGTCGCGACGAGGCTGGCATACATCCCACCCACGGTCAGCGCCACCAGCAGCGCCAGCGAGAACAGCCACACCGCCCGCACTACCGCGCCGAAGCCGCCTCCCAGGTTCCACCCGTCCAGTTCGATGGCCTCGCCGAACAGCTTCACCGCCGTCAGGCAGAACACGGCGTAGGTGACCGGCACTGCCAGCACTGCAAAGCCATAGCCCAGCGCGAGCTGCATCACCAGCGTCCCAGCCACCAGCCCGCACGTCAGTGCCGCCGCCATCAGCCCCAGCACCACCGGCCAGAACCACGATCGCACCTGCCGCACCAAACCCATCACCGCATGCTCCCCTCGCGCCGCGCTGGCGTCCCGCACAGTTCGGTCACCAGCAACTCCAGGCTGAGCACCGGCTCCAGCCCTCCGGTCTTCATCTGCACGTCCGATTCCAGCAGGCGCTCCATGGTGCGCACCAGCACCGGCGTAGTGGAGCCCTGCGCTTGCTTCAGCGTTTTGTCAAACACCCAGTCGATAAAAATGCCCAACTGTTGCTTCATCTCCTGCTGCGGAGCCCTGCGGGCCAGCAACTCGCGGGCTTGCAGCAGCAGGCGTATCTGCCGCGCCAGCATGAACAGAATGTAGGTTGGCGCCGCGCCACCCTCAAGGAGCTTATGCAACTCACGCTGCGCCGGCCCCAGCTTATGCTCGGCGCAGGCGTCCACCAGCGCAAACACCGTGGTCTCGCCGGTCTGAGCCACCAGACGTCGCACGTCCTCCACGTCCACCGGCTCGCCACCGGCGTAGAGCGCCAGCTTCACCAGTTCACCGTCCAGCACCCGTAGGTTGTCGCCCGCTAGGTCCAGCAGCATGCGCACTCCCGGTGGCGACAGCCGGCAGCGGTGGTGCGCCGCCCGGTCGCGCACCCAGTCGGACAGCGCGGCGCCGCGCAGCTTGCGGAACGCCTGCAGCTCGGCCTTGCCGGTGAGCGCCTTCAACAGCGGGTTCGCTGTGCCCACCTTGCCCTCGATGAACACCAGTTGTGTGGTCTCCGGCAGCCGTCCCATCAGGTCGCCGAAGCGCTCCCAGCCGGCGTCGAGCTTGGCGCGCCTGCCGCTCACCGCCGGGCGCGGCGCTTCGCCGTCCTCGCCATCGCCTCCCCCGCCGCCCGCGGCACGCTCGAAGCGCGCCAGCAGGCCCTCTGCCATCACCAAGCGGCAGTCGGCCAAGAACGGGATGGTCACCACTGCCGACTCGAACTCGCCGAAGCTCACGCTCGCGCCGTCGAGCCGCACCGTGTTCAGGTCCAGCATGTCGCCCGGACCCAGGCCAGCGCGCAGACTTGCCAGCGCCTCGTGCAGCAGGAACTCTTCCTCGCCATACAGCAGGTATATCATTTGGAGGTCATGAAGGACTCGTTCTCAGCCATCGAGCGGCCGCTGGTGGGCCCGTACCGGCGTGGGTTCGCCTGGGTGTCGGGGCCGCTGGTCGCCGCGCTTATGGCGCTGCACGTGTCGCCCAACGCGGTGTCGCTGGCGCAGATCGGGATCGGTGCGGTCATCATCCTGGTGCTGGGCACAGCGCCCTGGCTCGGCTTCCTGCTGATGCTGTTCGCCATGTTCGTGGATAGCCTCGATGGTGCGCTCGCCCGGGCCTACGGCCGCTCCAGCCCCTTCGGCGCGCTGGTCGACCAGTGTGCCGACCACGTGCGGGAGGCCATGGTCATCGCTGGGCTGGCGCTGCATGCCGGCCTGCATCCGGTAGTAGCGGTACTGTACCCGCTGGTCCAGGCAGGCTTCAACCTGCTGCTGCTACTCTGCAACCAGCGAGACGTGCCGGCGCCCTGGGCGGTGAAGTCCTACCTCACCTTCTACCCGGCCTTTTTCCTCTATGCCTTCTTTGGTGTCAACTGGCTGACGGCCGGCGTCGCCATCGCCGAGGGCTTCATGCTGGTCACCATCGCCATTGCGCTGCGGCGGCTACGCCCGGTGATGGACGCCGCCGTCTGACGCCACCGGGCCGGTCGGGAGAGCCCGGCGAAGTCACCGGTCCAATACGCGTTGAGCTGTTGCCTGAGCTTGTCGAAGCCTGTCCTGAGCACTGTCGAAGGGGCGCCAGCGTGGCCAACACCACAGTCCGGGCCGGCCCTGCGCCACCAAGGGCAATGCGCATGCTACCGCCAGGAGGTGGCGACCCAGTGGGCCTTGAACGGCCCCCAACCCTTCGGCGAGATGCTGTCCACGTGCAACCGGTCCACGTCCGCCGAGGTGGTGATGTACTTCTGCGCTAACCGGCCGATGGGCTGCCCCGCCACCACCGCCGCCATCGCCCCCAGCAGCACGGTCGGGAAGCGTGACCACCGCTCCTTGGTGTTCGACCCCACCAGCGACAGCGTAGCGATGCCCGCCAAGATGCCGGTCACCGCAATGTTGGTGCCACAGAACGGCGACACAGCCAGCGCGCCTTCCCCGGCCTGCATGCGGTGCAACGCCTCCGCCACGGCCGACTCCAATGCATCAATGCTCAGGTCGCCGTAGATGAAGAACCCGTTGCTGTTCGAGCGGCCTGCCAGGCTCTTGGCGAACCCGTTGCGTTCCAGCAGCACCGTGACGGTGGCGTGCTCTAGCCCATGGTTACGGCGGGTGGCGGCAATAGTGTTGAGAGCGCTCATAGATCGAGCGTAGCACGGGCGCCCGCCGCCTGCCACCTGGCGTATTCACTCACCTAGAATGTTACCGAAGGGCTAGGGTTCACTCACACAGGAATGTTACTGAGGGGGCGAGCCTACGTGGAGCGGATGACGGTGAATGAACGACGGAAGTACCTGAAGG
>Ga0082335_1000311_pt1 | contig 127218 bp, 160 predicted proteins | sample Subgrocontami58m_FD_72375 | JGI IMG/M metagenome (GOLD analysis project Ga0082335, IMG submission 72375) | Subsurface groundwater microbial communities from S. Glens Falls, New York, USA - GMW37 contaminated, 5.8 m (SPADES assembly) (version 2) ... | reverse complement strand
GGGGCGGTAAGCGCGGATCCGGGGAAGCGCTATGTGGAGGAATCGAAGGAATATAAGGTAGAAATAAAAGCGAGACAGAAACCCCTTATCCAGTTCCGCCCTAACTAGTCCCTGACGCCCGCCACTTTAGTGGCGGGTAGTTCACGTTCGGTGGCTCAGCAGATTCTTGGTTTCTGTACTGAGACTGGCTTTTCTGTTGGATGTCGTCTGTCAGCTGGTTGAGCACAAGCATCGCAACAGGCATTTCTTCCCTAAGTATTATGTTGAATGTGCCGATGTTTTTCATTTCAAGTACAACAGACCTCGGCTCATCGTGGTTGCCGTCTATGGTATCCGATGAGCAGTGTATCAGAAGGCCTATTCTGGCCACCGTGCTTCTTCCGTCGAGCTTTCCGATAATGTTTTTCGGAAGCATGAACTTTTCGTGTGTAGAGCCGAGCACGAACATGCCAGGTTTCAGCAGGAAGCCTTCTTTTGGGATTTTTACCCTCTCATAATTTATTTCTTCCGGGTTTTCGAGGTCAATTGTCTGGTTTGGCCCGGAGATTAGAAGCTCATGGCCGAGGTGTAGCCGTATGCCAACAGCCCTGATATCTTTTTCTTGGACATCAGGATTGACCATGATTTTACCGGAATCTAGAAGGGATTTGATCGCCCTGTCGGAAAGTATCATTTTTACAATATCCTGCGAATTTATTTGAACCTATTTAATCCCTCCTCCCTAATTCTTAATAATGGTTCTTTCTGAGTATTTCTCGGGAATTGTTGCATGGGTATTCGCGCTGGTGAAAGCCTACGGAGTGTGGAGCGTCTTCTTCGTCGTGATACTCGAGGAGCTCCTCGTGCCGCTGCCCTCGCCGCTGGTGATAATGGGCGCGGGTTATATAATCATACCCGCCGGCATCACCGTCAACGAGGCGCTCTGGCAGTCCTTCTGGCTTATCGCGCTGCCCGCTTCTATCGCGTCGACAATCGGCTCGTTTTTCATGTACGGCATCGGGTATTACGGCGGCAAGCCGCTGATAACGAAGATGAGGCGGTTCATCGGCATGTCATGGGACGATGTGAAGAAGCAGGAAAAGCGGTTCGAAAAAGGGAAAAAGGTCTGGGTGACCATTGCGCTCCTCAGGGCGATTCCTTTCTTTCCGATAGCCATCGTCTCGCTTGCGTCGGGCGTGCTCCGGCTCTCGTGGAAAAAATATGCCGTCGCGACATTCATCGGCTCGCTGCCTCGCACTTTTGTCCTGGGCTTCCTCGGATGGTGGATCGGCGGTGAGTTCGTGACATTCGCCGGGAAGCTGAACATCATAGAGGACATATTGGCAGTTGCCGTGGTCGCAGTGATCATATACGTGCTCTACCGCTACCGCCACAAGTACAGGCATCACTACCAGCGCCTTGCGCAGGCTGGAAGAAAGCACATTTCAAGGATTCCGCTGAAGAAGAAATAGATCACAAGTTCTTTAGAAGCATTTGCAGGTCTGTCTGTATTTCTCTGTCCTCATGTGTCTCAGTGAAGTTTGCTTTGAGCACGGACAGATTGTACTCTTTCTTCTTTTTTATGTTGATGAGGTTTGTGATTTTCAGCTGAAGTTTTTGCAGCTCAATGTCTATCTGGTCTATCTCTGACTCGAGTCTTGTTATTTCTTGCCTCATCTCGTTTTCAAGGGTCATAAAATATCGCCTTAGCTGCCTTTTGCGAATGGTCAGAACCAGTCATCATTCCAGATATTATAAGTGCAGAGAAGGTATTTTAAGATATTCTAGAGCTTCTTCGCCATGTAATAGGCACTCATAATACTTTAGAAAGGTAGTATCCATCTCGTACGTAATTAAATTTGTCAATATAGTATCTTCTTACTCCAACGCCCGACGTGACGGAGATTTTATTCTTTCCGCTGTCCCTTGCTATCTCTTCCGCCTTTTGCACCAGCTGCTTTCCAAATCCGAGGTGTTGCTGCGCTATCTTTTCTCCTATCGGTGTCATCTCGCCATACACATGAAGCTCCCTTATTCTTGCAGTTTCGCTGGAGTCAAGGCGGAGGCGGAGGAAGGCAATTATCTTGTCTGTTTTCTTCTCATCAAAAGACAGGAAGAGCTCCCTGCCTCCTGATGCATCATATTCCTTGATAGAAAAATCAACATGATCAATATCGACTTCGTTCAGCCCGATCTCCCTGCATCGTATGCATCTGCATTCCTTGCCCTGCTGTTGCATGATATCCTTCGCAATCTGCCTGAGGTTTGTAGTTCGCGCGCCTGCTTCTGCTTCGTGCTCCGAGATGTCGCGCATGATCCTCTTGATGCGGACGTGTTCCGGAACGCATTCTTTCATCTTCACGAGCAGCTCGATCATCTCGTCTTTTTCAAGGGATTTGTATTTTCCTTCTTTCCACATCTCGTGCAGCTTTGTCCCTTCGATGACGAGGGCGGGGTATATCTTCAGCTCATCGGGGTGGTAGTTTTCAGTGAATAATTGTTTGAACAATTTCAACTCTTCTTTGGCATCCACATCGCCAAGCAGCCCTGTCAGTCCGGGCATCCAGTGCGCAGTGAATTTCATCCCGTTCTGCTTGAGCCTCCTGATAGCGTCGATGTTCGCCTGCGCATCATGGCCCCTGTTTATTTTTTGCAGCAGCTCGTCGCTTGTAGTCTGCACGCCGATCTCGACCCGCGTGCATCCCATGGATAGAATCTCTTCTATATGTTTTTGCTGGCAGTAGTCAGCTCGCGTCTCTATTGTCAGGCCGATGCACCTGCTGCCTGCGGATTCATTTTTTGTGTGGGCATCTTGCATGCTGCTGCTGTCCTCGCCGTTGAAAGAATCAAAGCATTTTTTAACGAATTCAGACTGGAACACAAAAGGCATCGCGGTGAATGTCCCGCCCATTATAATAAGCTCGCACTTGTCCGTCTTGTGGCCGATCAGATGGAACTGCATGAGCCTGTTCCTGACCTGCAGTGCGGGGTCGTAATCGAAGCGCTTCGCCCTCATCGTAGTGGGCTCGACTCCTGTGTATGCCTTTGGCGAGTTGTCGCCCTGCGGGCAGTATGTGCAGCTCGCGGGGCATGAGAAGAATTTGTTCGCGCCCATCGGGGCGCCTTTCCACATCACCGCGATGTTCGCCACGCCGCTTGCCGTCCTCACGGGCTTGGTCTTCAGGAATTTCACGAGCTCGTGCTTGCCGTTCTGCTTTGCGTAGTCTATTATGTGCGCGTTCTTGATCACCGCATAGATGCCGTGCTTCTTTGCTAGAACCAGCTTCTCCTGCTCGAGCATGTCCTTGTCTTTTATCGCGCCGTTCTCTATGCGCGTTACCAGCTCGGAAAACATCGCTTCCGAGCGTGCGTCTTTCGTGATTGACAGCATAAACATTGCCTCCCGTCGCTTCAGCGACGGGCGTCCGCTTTCGTTTTTTGTGCAAAAAGGAACGAAAGTAACGTTTATTAATGAGCCAAAATAAATTAAAGCATGCTTTCGCCTTTCGAGACGGACCTGATCGTCAAGCTGCTGATCTCTGCCATGCTCGGCGGGCTCATCGGCCTGGAGAGAGTGGTGCATAAGAAGCCCGGCGGCTTGCGCATGCACGCGCTGGTCTGCATGGGCTCCACGCTATTCACGATTTCATCCATCTACTTCAACGTGGCCACCATCGCTGCCGGCATCGTGGGAGGCATCGGTTTCCTGGGCGCCGGCACCATATTCCGCGCGGACAACAGGATACATGGCCTGACAACAGCAGCGGAGCTCTGGGCGCTCGCAGCGATAGGCATAGCCATCGGGATCGGCTTCTTCACCGCGGCATTCGTCACCACTCTCGTAGTCCTGATAATCATGGGCCCGATGAAGATGTTCGAGAAGGAGCCAAAGCGCGGGAAGAAGGAACGGTACTGAGCTCCGAGGATTATTTCCTTGGAGAACAATAAATATCGTAATCGTATGGTTTGTGGTAGATTGCATTGTATGCGATGTGTATTGTTCCGGTGATTTCTGCGCCGCCGAGCATATCTTTCAGGTAAGTTTTCATTTCGTCAATTGATCCGGCTAGGGCTTCTGCTGTATAGTCATCTGCATCTTCATCGTCAAGACAGTCGCGGGAACGCATTCCAGTAGAACTTGCCATTGCTGTTACTTTTTTGTGCAATTCATCACCTTCAATTTTTAGCCTGTATCTGAAAGAAAAACTCATATGGTCAGTTTCTACATCACCGACTACTACATTCAACACTAAAGGGTAGTTCTCGTCTTTTCCACAAAGCTCTTCACATCTTGTTATCTGCAAATGCATTGAAAACTGCTGCCTTTAGGCAGCAGATGAAGGCAATGCATTTGAGATCCCATCTTCCAGCAAACCACCGCCTTCAGGCGGTGGATATTAAGGAAGATGTGATTTCCGTTTTCATGCTAATCACCATTGCGCATGTTCAGGAGGCTCTTTTTTATAGACCAGTTTGCCATCAAGAAACATCTGTGTAAGATAAGGGAAAAAGCTGCCGGACGATCTGAAGTCTTTCCTTGCTTCTTCGACCTGCTGACGAAGTTTCTTCTCACCAATTCGCATTGCATCCTGAATAGAAGCTGCCTGTACAGTCTCTGGTTTCAGGTCATTGTAGTGCTCGAACTCGTCGAATGCATCATAAACTTCTTCGACGCCATGGACAATGTATTCTTTCATTTCATCACTCATTTTCATACCTCCTAGACAATTCTTGTAGCATAACCTCTTTCCACCATGCCTATGAACATCGTAAGCGCAGCTTCATTCTTGGCAGAAATAATCGCCGTCGTGTCCCTGAATTCGCTTGGATAGTCGTAATTGTTCAGGAATGTCGATTTGACGCCAGTATTCACCAGCAATCCGGGGCTGTATAGGCTGTTGGCAAGCACGGGCGTTAGGTCCTTTCCACCTCTCTCTTCGATATATTCAGGATCGCAGAAAAGTTTGTATGCTTGTAAAGCCCCTTTGGAAAAGAGGGCCATGGAAATGTTTGGGAGAGCTTCCTGTATCTTTTCGCCATTATGTGCCACAATGCCTATTTCCGAATCCTGTTCGTCCCCATACCTCACCAGATTTGCAAACCTAAGCGGTCCGACAGGGCCGATTCCAGCGGTGGCTGACTTGTGAAGGGGTAGAAATCTGAGATGAGTTCCTTTTCTATTGGTCTCGTATTTTCCTTGCTGCCTTGTGTAGCACAGCATCAAAAGGTTTTCACTGTCATCAAATTCTAAAGGTGTTTTTATAGACTCTGCCGAGTGCATGCTTTTTATATCTCCTCTGAAAACCCCTAGCGGATAGCCGACATAGATGTCACCAGTAAGGAGGTTTGTAACTACAGTATATTTTATCATGTTGTCTTTGATCAATGTAACCGATGTGTTGCAAGCATGGCGTCTTGCCGCAGCCTCGCCAACGTGTTCCACTTCGCGGTCAAATACATTCCCTATTCTGTCCCCCGGTGCGGATAGGCGGTGAATAATGTCGTCAAAATAAGAGCTGGCATCAACGGGATCGCTTATGACGGTTGGTGTGTTATGTTCTATTCTTAGTTCTCTCGGCCTTCTCCCGCATTCTTCTGTGATAACTACGCCAGGCTGGCCGTAGCATCTTTCCATTAGTGTCTGGTGCCCGGGGAAACCATCGCCGAAATAAATGGCATCTTCTCCTACTATATCAAAAAATCTAGTGTCTTTCATGTCTTTGCGCGAGTATCGTGCGCGTGTCTTTTCGTCAAATAAGGAAATATCTTTTACAGCTTCCTCTACTGGCATGTCTCTGAGATTTTTATAAAGGTGTCCCATAAGCTCTATGCTTCCATTAAGCATCAGCCTGTCCTCTTCTGTGAGATGCATATGTTACCGTTAAACTAATTGGAATAAAAGTATAATTAGCTTTTGGTGCAAAGAATTAGCAGTTCAATAGAATTTCAATCCAATTACGTTGCAGATATTATCTTTTTCTTTTGAACTAGTCCTCGCCAGAGAATTTCATTTTGTTTGAGACCCATGAACATGCATAGCCGACAGATCCAAGAACAGCTGCAAAACAAGCAGCACTGCCTGCTCTTTTAAGATCGCTCTGCGCCAGATACCCTAATGATGTTGTCAGGAGAACAGATCCGTCAAAATAATTCTTCATCGCAACGACCGAAAACAAGCCGCGATAAAGATATGTATAGTTCATATGGCATGTCCGTAGAGATTGTGCAAGGTCGAAAAAAGCAGGAAAGGGATTGCCGTTTTCTTTGAAGTCTTTCCAGGTTGCCATATTTTTTACCAGAGTGGGTTATTATTTCACCGGCTTCGAGTTCTTCCATACCAACTCGAAGAACGGGTCGAACACTTTGCTGCTCGCGTGCGCGCTTTGCGTCCATAGCGCGATGTCCTGCGTCGGGTGCGTCTTCGTGTCGTCAGTCAGCCCGAGGATGAATTCTTCCCCGTCGACGATGCAGAACCTGCCAAGCATCTTCTCGACGAACTCGACTTCTGCCAGGTCCCTGATCTGCGCGTATTTTGAAAGTTCTTTTGCGGTGTCCTGGAGATTCTTTGGCACAGGCGCCGCGATCTGGACCTTCACGCCGGAATCCGAGGCCTTCTTGAGAACAGAAGCATGATTTTCAGCCAGCTCTGCCAGTCCTGTCTCCGTGGTGACGAGCTTTACCGACTTCTTGGCTTTCTTGAGCATTGTTTCCATCTGCTGGATCATCGCATACCTGCCTTTCAGCGCGCCCGTTAGTTCCTCGGGCTTCACTGTCTTTATGTTTTCCTTGTGCAGTTTTTCCAGCTCTTTCAGGGAGTCGCTCTTCACGAACCTGTCGATCTTGTTGCCGAGCTCCACCGCATGCTCCTGGATCCTTTTCTTAACCCTTTCCAGGGCATCCCGGGGATTTATGGCGACATATTTCATCGGCTTGCCGGGCTGTATCACTACAAAACCCCTTTCCGCAAGCGATTCGAGAACATCATAGCATCTTGAGCGCGGCACGTTGGAGATATCGGAAAGCTCGCCTGCTGTGCTCGCTCCGCGGGAAAGCAGGGCGGCCCACAGGTTCCTTTCATATTTGTTGAGCCCGATAGTTTTCAGAGAATCCAGCGTTTTTGCGCTTGCGACTACCATTTTCATACCCCAAAGTTGCTACTTATATAGAGTAATAAATACGTAGTAACCTTTATAAATGTGATTTCTGAGAAATGACGGCAAAAATCAATTACGCGCGTGTTGTTTTTCTATTGCATTTTATTTTGGGAGGTTGTCTGTTATCAAAGTCTTTACAGGATCGCTGCCAAGCGGGTGAAAAACAATGCTTCCGCCAGCTGGTTTCCGTTAACAACTGCAGCATCACGCAATTGGCGATATAGCCGCTCGTTGTAACATCCTTCCACGCCGCAAACATATACCTGCAGCTTAGGCGTGTCTTTCATCGATAAAAGAAAACGAAAATCTTTTTAAATCAGAACCATCTGCGCTTCTTGCCTTCCTTCTCTTCCTGCTTTATCTTCTTGTCAAGCTTCTCGACAAGCTCCTTGACGCCCTTCAGCTCTTTCTTGCTGTCGCCTATTCCTGAGCTGTTGCCCACGCCTATGATTATCAGCTTTTCGTTTTTCTTCGCCCTTGAAACCGCCTTCTTCACGAATTCATGCACCTTCGGGAGCGAATCGTATATCTCCTTCTTCATCGGGACTATCGCTTCCGCGAACCCGACCTTCACGACTATGCTGTCTATGGGCATCTTCTTCGGGATGAGGTAATTCTCTATGATTTCCCTTTCTCCCCATCCGCCCATTGCGAACCCGATGCCCTCCGCAACTGCGCCTGTCGGCTCGCCCTCAAGCTTCATTCCCGCGTCGATCGTGACGACTCTGGCGATCTTGTTGGACTTCATTATCTTTTCTATGGCTTCATCCACCCGCCCGAGATGAGGCGCCGGGCCTTTTGCCTTGAGCACGAAGCATTTCCTGCCTTCTATGGTGGCAGTGCCCATCACCACGTCCTCTGCTATCTCCTTGCTGGATTCCATGAGCTCTGCCGCGGCCAGCGGTCCTATCGAGTCCCCGACTGGCCATTGATTGATGAAAGCTTCCGAGCCTTTCAGCTCGCTCTCTGCTATCTTCTCTATGATAGGCAGCTGCATCTGGAGTATCATGGCTATCTGCAGGTTCTTGAATTTTTTTGCCAGTTCCACGTAATGGCGGACTATCTTCGACATCTGCTTTAGGCCGATGGTCGCCCTCAGCCCGTAGTTGATGTTCTGCTTGTCGTTGTAGCTTTTCCCCGGCATGATCTCGTCCACGAACTCGTCAAACCGCGTCTCCATGCCCCGCACAGTCTGGTCTATCTTCTTCACGATGCCGTACGGATCAATGGAAGAAGGCTCGACTACGAAAAATTCCGTGAATGAGTCGATTTTTTGCTTTGCGTCTTTATGGTTCCCTGTTTTTTTCGATACCATGCTTATGGAGCGCTTGCTCATCGCTTCCATCCTCACTGCCGACTGCTCGATCTTGTAGATCATCTGGGACAGCATGAGCCTCGGGTAAAGGAATATGAGAACGAAGAATAGCACGAACCAGATTATCGTGCCGCCGATGTCAGATTGAGCAAGAAGCATTTTTTATCACTGAACTTACAAATGATAGGAAAAGCTTAAATATGGAACATGATTTTTTGTGTTTCGATTGTAATTGTTTTTATTTTCATTGAATGCAACTGCGAATCATTTTTATATCAGCATATCCATATGAAAGCTCATGGCTGACTGGAAAATAGTTGTTACGCTGCTCGTCGTGCTCGGGGTTTTGGCCGTTTTTGCCGGCTCCGCGCCTGGCGTGACGAGTTTTTTCGGCGAAGTCGGGGAGAAATTCTCCGGTTTGTTGCCCTGGGGTGCAGCTGATGCGCCGCAGAAGGGAGATAGTGAGTTTTCTCTTGTCCTGGAGAGTTATGCTGATGTGCAATTACAGGCATCCGGATCTACGATCGCTTTAACCGGGGATGCTGACGCAGATATAGATAACGGGAATATACGGCTTCACGACCCGAAGATATCGGGTTTTAAAGGATCGGTATCGCTATCCTCGATTTTGGTGCTGAACGGAACTGCTGACTCTGTCGAATTCGGTTCTTCGCGCTTGGGAAAGACTAAGCTTGACATGTCTTCGTCTCCGGCGGGGCTTACTATCAGCAATGTCTCGATTCACTCGATCGAGCAGGACAACGCCCGCGGCGAGCTGATACTCAACGGCTCCATCACGAAATTTTCCGGCAGGCTGGAACTGAAATCCATTCGCGGCAAAATGTTTTTTGCCAACGGCACGTTGCAGATAGAAGGAACAGCAAAGTCGATATCAGTGCCTGGCGCAGGAATAAAAATAGGGTAGAATTTAGTTCTTAGGTCTTTTCTTCCCTAAAGAATTTGTTAAATATCCTACAGCATATCTGATGCAGAGTAAAATACAGAAGAATCCTCTTGTGACAGGCATCTAAGCGACAAAAGAACTCTCTTCTTTGCTTCGTCCAGATGATCATCAGCCCGATATGCTAGTTTTTTGATGAGTAGTAGTTATCAGAAAATTATTAAAAATAGTTTTCTATTCATCTTCCCCGATGACTCTTATCCTTTCCATATTTGCTTTTGACTTCTTCTTGCGCTTTTTCGCCGTCTGTTGCACAGGTTTTTCTTTTGCGCCTGTGCTTTCGCCGACGCTGACAAAATCTCTTTCCCAGCTCTTCCTCGCTTTCTTCGGTCCTAAGACAAATGGCTTCCCGTATGCTTGCGGCCTTTCAGCAGGCTCTTCTCGGTCTTCGTGCTTTTCCTTCGGCCTTTCTGGCTTCTCTATTTTTGGCAATTGCTTCGCCCCCCTTTCCAGGAATGACAGCCCCTTATACACGGCGCTCCCGAGAATGTAGAGGAAATAGAGCAGCAGCCCGAGAAAGATGAAGGAAAAGATTGTTCCGCCATCCATCGGTATCGGCAGCCCCAGTATTTTGTTTCCGACTATGGGGAACAGCACTGATGCTATGATTATTATGATAGCATTCTTCAGCAGCCCCAGCACTTTCTTGAACGAGAGCATGAATAGTATGAATATTATTACCAGCAGGAATCCGCTCGTCATGTCGAGGTGCGAAAGGAATTCGAATACCATTTTAATCACTTCGTGTGTATCTCGACCACGTCGCCGTCTTCCAGTATGTAGTTGAGCCCCGCCTGCACGATCCGCTTTTTCCCCTTTTCGTTCCGCTCAACGCGCGCGAACCTGAAGTCTCTTACGAAGTCCTTGTGCACGCGCTCCGCGAACTGCCTTATCGTCGCGCGCTTGGGCAAAGCCATCGGCTGCGGAGGCTTGGAGCGGGATTTTGTATATACAACTATCATGTCGAGGACGCTCCATGTCTTTTCCTTTATTATTTCCGGCCTTTCCTTCAGCGGGTTTGCGATAACGAGCTGCGTCCTGACGAAGTGGTCCCTCAGCATCTTTTCCAGCTCTATCCTTTCGTTGTCGTCTCTTACGACAAGCAGTATGGCTTCCGCGGTGCGCGCGATGCTCATGTGCGCCGGGTTAAAAGTCGCAGGGATCTCGACAAGCTGTATCTTTACTCCCCTGTAGTCCATCATCCCTATCTCGGGGCGTGTTGTCGTGAAAGGATGCGCGCTTATCTCCGGCTTTGCGCTTGTCAGCTTCGAGAGCAGCCATGATTTTCCGGAATTAGCGAAGCCTATGAGGCACACCTGCGCCTCGCCCTCTTTCTTTATGCCTGTTTTTTTGCTGCCTTTTCTCTCGCCTTCTTTCCTGAGCTTTGCCAGCCGTGACTTGAGCTGCGCCAGCGCGTTCTCGCTTCCGTGATGGCGCGGCATCATCCTTACCATCTCTTCCAGCGCCGCTATCTTCTCTTCCTTCGTCTTCGCGGACTTGAACTTCTCCTCGGCTCTGTAGTACTCGAAAGGCGCATTGACTGGCATGCTTGTAAATTGTAGCGGGCAAATAAAAGCTTTTAATATGTTTTGGCAAAGGTTGTCGTGATTGTTATGACTGAAAACAGGAAAGTTTTGGTAGTGGAAGACGAAGAAGCCCTTGGGCGCCTGATTGGAATGTATCTTGAAGGGGAGGATTTTGACGCTTTGTACGCGTCTAACGGCAAAGAAGGGCTTGATGAAATGCGGCAGCACGATCCTTATGCTATTATTACAGACTTTCAAATGCCAGTAATGAACGGATACGAATTTGCCAGACAGGCGAGAGCAGAAGGATATCGCAAACCAATATTTTTAATTTCTGCAGATTTTGAACATCTAAAAAATAAGAGTCCAGAAAAATATCCAGATGCCGATGTTGTTTTCAATGGGTACCTTACAAAGCCTATGAATCGGGATGAGTTTCTTCAATTTGTAAGGTCTAGACTGGTCACAGAAGCCTAATTTCAAGAACAATGAGCTCCTCCCAGGGGACTTTTTTCCTCGCTATCTGCTTCACGGAATATCCGCTGCTGATTGCAAGTTCCATAACTTCCTTTTCCCCGGTCACCGTAGAAATAAGCAGGAATATTCTCCCGTTCTTCTTCATGAATTTCTTTGCCTGTGTGAGGAATCTCTTTATCGTCTCTCTCCCGTCCTTGCCGCCGTAATATGTCAGCTCTTTCTTCTCTGTGTCGTCTCCCGGAAGGTAAGGCGGGTTGAATACGATCAGGTCGAACTTCTCTTTTATGTTGGAGAACAGGTCAGAATAAACAGCATGAATTTCTGTATTGTTGTTGGCTGAATTTTCTCTTGCGGCCTTGACAGCGTCGAGGTTGATGTCTGCAGCAGTAACGATGGCGTCCTTTTTTCCCATGAGTATTGAAATCAATCCGGACCCGCATCCCATGTCCAGGCATTTTTTGCCTTTCAGCTCCTGCTTTTCAATGACGTCAGCAAGAAGTTCGCTGTCCTCGCGCGGAAGATAGACAGAATCCGGTATTTCAAGCGAGAGATCTTTATAGAAGTATTTCATGATTCAACTTTTTTCAAACCTTTTTAAGGTCTTGGAACTAATAGATAGAAAGTATATGGCAGATTCTATAGACTATATTATCCGTAAGTATTGTTTGATCAATGCGACAGAGCACGAAGGAATCGCCCAGCCAAAAAGCGTCTTAGGCAAGATACTGGGCGACAACCCTGATATGCGTAGCCAGGTCCTCATGCTGAGGTCGCAGGTCGAGCGCGCTGCGGAAGAAATCAATCGCATGACGCTCCAGCAGCAGAAAAAGGAGCTTGACAAGATGGGCGGCTACGTGCCTGTACGCAGGGAGGAGAAGAAGGGCCTTCCGGACCTGGACAGGAAGGATCGTTTTGTCGTCCGCTTCGCCCCGAACCCTGATGGCGCGCTGCACGCAGGGAATGCACGTCCCGCTGTGCTGTGCGACGAGTACGCGAGGAAATACAGCGGCAAGTTCATACTTCGTTTTGATGACACGGACCCGAAGATCAAGACCCCTGAAAAGCAGTTCTACAAGTGGATCAGGGAAGACCTGAAATGGCTCGGCATCCGCGTGCATCAGGAGATCATAGCATCCAAGCGCCTGAAGATCTACTACAAGCATGCGGAGGACCTGATAAAGAAGGAGGCCGCGTACGTATGCACGTGCGGCGAGCGGTGGAAAACATCCAGGAACAAGAGCCAGGCCTGCGAGTGCCGCCGCCAGGATATCAAGACCAACATCAAGAAATGGAAGAAGATGATGTCGCATTCTTACAAGGAACGCCAGGCAGTGCTGCGCATCAAGACGGACATGGACGCGAAGAACCCGGCTGTCAGGGACTGGCCTGCTTTCCGCATAGTGGACAAGCCGCACCACCCGTTGCAGAAGGGCCATCTATGGCCTCTCTACAATTTCGCCTCGGCCATCGACGACTATCTCACCGGGGTCACTCATATTTTCCGCGGCCAGGAGCACAGCACGAACGAGGTGAAGCAGCGCTACCTGTACCAGCACATGGGCTGGAGCTATCCTACTGTCATCACGCTCGGCCGCTTCTCGATGTCCGACATGGTATTGAGCAAGAGCCAGATACGCGAGGGCATCGCCAAGCGCAAGTTCAGCAACTGGGACGACCCGCGCCTCGGCACTCTGCGCGCCCTGAAGAGGCGCGGATTCATGCCCGAGGCGATCCGCCAGATCATAATCGATATAGGCCCGAAGCCCAGCGACATAACGATCAGCTTCGAGAACCTGTCGGCGTACAACCGCAAGCTCATCGACAAGCACGCGAAGCGGTTCTTCTTCATACCGAACCCGAAAAAGATAATAGTGAAGGGCCTGAAGCTCAAGAAGGCGAAACTGCCCCTGCATCCGGAATCGAAGATGGGCTTCCGCACTTTCGCGCTCAGCGACACGTTCTTCATAGACGCCCTGGACTTCGAGCAGTACAAGGGGCTTGAGATCAGACTGAAGGACCTGTGCAACATAAAGCTCGGCGAGCGCTCTGTTGTCACGTCGATGGAGAACAAGGCGGTGCCGAAGATACAATGGGTGCCTGCAAAGCACACGACTGTCCGCGTGATAAAGCCGGACAAGATAATCAAGGGCTACGGCGAGATGAACATAAAGGCGGCGAAGGTAGGCGACGTTGTACAGTTCGAGCGCTTCGGATTCGTGAGGATAGAAAAGATCACGGGCCCGCAGGCTGTCGTCGTTTTCTCGCACGACTGAAATCAAAGATATAAGATTTCTTCTTCATCTTTTGTTATGAAAGTGGTTCTGATCGGCGGCAAGTTCAACAAGATTCATCAAGGCCATTTATGGCTCCTGAAAAAAGCAAAATCTCTCGGAGATAAGCTGGTTGTTGTTCTTGCAAACGACGTCCATAACAAAAGGCCGTATTCTCTGCCTGCGGCAAAAAGGAAAAAGCTGCTTGCTGCAACGAAAATCCCTGACAGGATAGTTGTCGGTGATCCGAAAGATTATTTCAAGGTGGTCAAAAGATTCAAGCCTGATGTTATTGTGCTCGGATACGACCAGAAGCTGCCGCCGCGCACAGCAGAAAAAATTAGGGATATGAAAATCCGCGTTGTCAAGTTCAGGAAATACGGAAACTATTCAAGCAGGGAATAAATCTCCTTCTTGCTTATCGGCCCTTTTCGCAGTATCTCCTTCGTGTTCCAGTTGAAAACAGTCGAAGGCTTTGATTTCTTCAGGTCGCCGGCGTGAATTATCATGTCAACTTTTCCTTCGAACAGCTCGATTATGTCTTTTATTTTGTTTGGCGTTTCTTTTCCGCTTATGTTTGCCGACGTTGTTGTTATTGGTCTGCCGAACTTCCTGATAATTTTTATTGCTGCCTTGTTGGCGGGAATGCGAAATCCCTGGCCGTTTATAACGAGTGTGAAAGGACCTGGCATCAGTTTATTTACGATTTTTTCCTGTTGCCTGTTTAATGAAAAATGTTTTTTTATCATCTTTACATCCGAAAATGCCCAGATGACTTTTTTCTCCGGCGGCCTCGCCTTCGCAGAGAATATTTTTTTTATTGCCTTCACATTTATGACATCGGCACCCATGCCGTATTGGGTTTCTGTCGGGTAGATAATTATTCCGCCTTTCTTCAATATAGACAGGGCAGTTTCTGTTGTTCTTTTGTCATTTGATTTCAGGATTATCGTTTTCACACTATCACATCCATAGAACTTCCACTTCATCGACGCGCCAGCGGGAATTGAAGTCCGCGTCTTTATTCTTTATTGCTTTCTGCCCCGCTTTTGCAGCAAGATAACCGGCGACAGCGATCATACTGCCATTATCTCCACAATACTCTAACGGACAATTATACGCTTTCGCGCCGCGTTCTTTCGTCATTATAGACAGCATTTCTTTCAGTCTTTTCGAAGCCGCCACCCCGCCTGTGAGCAGCATCTCGTTTTTTCCTGTATGTGCCAGCGCTCTCTCAGTCACTTCTGTCAGCATCGCATAGCACGTTTCCTGGAAAGAAAAGCACAGGTCATTCAGCTGCGTCTTGTCTTTTTTGTACTTGCCCAGGGCGGAGGTAACAATGCCCGAGAAAGACAAGTCCATCCCTTTTACGATATACGGAAGCTCTATGTATTTCCTACCCTGCGCAGCCAGCTGCTCCAGGACAGGCCCGCCCGGCTGCCTGCCGTCCGTCGCGCGAATGAAAGTGTCGATGGCATTGCCGATAGGAATATCCATTGTTTCCCCGAACACACGATAGCGCCCTGCGGCGTATCCGATTATCTGCGTGTTGCCGCCGCTCACGTATATCACAATCGGGTCTTTCGCGCCTGTCATGAATTTCGCGATCTCTATGTGCGCGACAGGATGATTGACCTCGATGATTTTCTTTGGCGGCAGTGCCTTGATGAATTCAGTCACAGCTTTCAGGCACGGCGGAAGCCCCGGGCCTTTCGAGTATGCTATAATATCGATGTCATCTAGTGTCATGTCGCCTTTTTTCATGGCTTCATCAAATACTTTTTTCCCGACCATACGATGATGCTGCGCGGCTTCTCCGGGATGGATGCCTGTCCCCTTTTTCGGGATATACATGTCCTTTGCATTCGCGAGTATCTTCTTGCCGTCGAAGATTCCGGCGCCGAATGTATGCGCGGTGCCTTCGATTCCCAGAACTATCATAGAAATACTATTGAGATTGTATTTAAGAAGACTTTTGGAATGTTTTTACCAGCAGCTTCAGGAGGCGTGAGAATGACTAAGAAATGGGTTGCTGGTATTGAATTAGGCGGAACTAATGTAACAGTTGCATTAGGAAACGACGAAGACGGCTTTTGCGATAATACAATAGTATCTGATTGTGCAGACTTTCGGCATGGCAGCAATGGATTTACGAAGCAGATAACGCATCTTGTAGAACAAGCAGCTGCAGAAGCCTCTCTGAAACCCGATGATTTAAGTTTTTATGGCATCGCTTCTGCTGGCCAGCCGACTGCTGATGGAAAAATTGTACGCGCAGCGAATTGTCCGTTTGACTTGTCATTTCCAGGAGATTTTTCAGGAAGGATAAAGATAGTCAATGATGTTCTCGGCGCAGCTTATGGCGCTAGGAAATTTGGCTATGGCAGCAGCAGGTTCAGAGATCAGGGAAATCCCGGATGGGATGCAGCCATGACAATTGGAACAGGAACAAATATTCAATTGCTGAGAAACGGGGAGTTGATTGCTAATGAATTTGGCCAATCTGGCGAATGGGGGCACATTTCTACGGACAGAGTGAATGGAAGATTGTGTGGTTGCCAGAGCCGCGGATGTGCTGAAGCATACATTGCAGGCGCCGGTATAGGATTAGGGGCAGCGCAGAAGTTGCTTGAGCTATACAGGCAAACATACAAGGGCGACGACGATGCGATGCTAAAGGAAAGTATGATACTGCAAGAGACTCAGAACAGGTTGAGAGATACGAAAATCCCTGTTGGCGAATTGATTGCAAAGCACGTCTCAGCCAAAGACGTTTTTCATGCAGCACATACGTATAAAGATGAACTTGCCGGGACGGTTATTGATGAAGCCGTAGACCACCTTGCAGTTTATTTTGGAAATGCAATGCACGCCATGCCGGCAATTCCTTATGTCGAAGTCTTCGGTTCTGTCGTTGAAAACAATCCATGGTATGTTGAAAGAGCAGTAGAACGCATGAAAAGCGTGGGAACCTATAGTGGCAATAGGGGTCCAGAGTCAACGCAGTGGATGGTTACACAAGTAGAGAGACTGGGCCTAAAAGGTACAGTTGCCATGGCGCTGCACTATAGCGGAATAAGTTAGGTTTTATCTGCAAATGCATTGAAAACTGCTGCCTTTAGGCAGCAGATGAAGGCAATGCATTTGAGATCCCATCTTCCAGCAAACCACCGCCTTCAGGCGGTGGATATTAAGGAAGATGTGATTGCCATCGCCTCTTATGTCCGAAAGTTGCTCAAATCGCCATCCCTGCAATTCCACGATTTTTTGAAGAGAGATGCCAGCGCTGGAAGTTCAATAACGGAAACCGCGAAGCCGCCACCAAGAGCTAGCGTGTTTTTGAGAACCAGTATTGAGACAGGTCTTCCGTTGAACTGCGTTTCCGCGAATTCTTTGCAAAATGCCTTTAACTGATCGCGCATTTTCTCATATTCTGGAGTGGCATTAGTTCGGTAAAGGATATGGCTCATTGGTGTAATTTCGGAAGAAATAATTTAAGCCTTGGCTTCCTGCATGCTTGCCCAGCCGCATTTGCCGCAGTATTTCCTGTTTTTGTAGACTGCAAGGAATGTCCCTGCGCCGCATCTTGGGCAGTGCTCGCCCTTGCGTTCCGCTTTGCCGCCCTTGACGGAATAGTGCTTCCATATCTGCACCTTTGTGTGCTTCTTCTTGGATTTCGGCCTCTCCTTCTGCGACTTCTTCTCCTTCTTTGGCTTCTCTTTTTCCGGTGCAGGGGCTTGTTCTTCTCTTGGCATAAATATCATCTCGCTGTCTTCTATTGTTATTTTTCTTTTACTTCGCCTGCATTTTTGCTTTCTTCTCTTTCTTTGCCGGTTTCTCTGGTTTCTTCTCGCTCCAGACAAAGACTTTTGCCACGGATTTCCCTATACCGCCTTCTGTGTGTATGCTCCGCACTTCGGTGTTGTCGGCATTGTGGCCGAGCTGCTTGACAGCAAGTTGTTGGACAGCGGCCTTCGTAGGCGTGGGCTCGTTCTCGTGATCCACTGCTATTTGCAGTTCTTTTCTCTTCATGTGCGGGTTATGCCGCTCGGTTTTCAGTTCTATTTTCATAATAATTCACTTAATTGCATTTGATTGACTGCTTTCACTTATTGCCCTGCAAATTATATCTTTCTTGCCTATTGCTTTTTACAAATAGGTAGGCGTTTCGATTCTTTTTACCGTTGAAGTATGCGTTCTCAGCAGAATCACGCGGCTTTGTGATTAAGCGGAAACCAAATATCGGATCCTGCTCTGTCTCGAGTATTTTTAGTTCATCCCTGTACATTTTCTCCATCTCTACACCTTCACAGCGTATTTTCCGGGAGCCGTAATCCCCAGCTTCTTCGCGATCTCGGATTCCGGGTCGAATATGACTACGATGCCCTGAAAGCTCGTCGTGATGTCAGTGCTGTGGCACACAGGGCACACGTTGCCCTTTATCAGTATTCTCTTGCACGACTTGCACGCTTTTTTCATGATTGATCAACGCCATCTTGGATAATGTAAATTTCTCCTGCCATCTCTTTTATTAGGGCTCAAAGCGCTGCTTGGCAGTCTGCTGACATACGCCTCTATTTCATGCTGGGAAATGGCAGTACCTTCTAAATATGTTGCCATCGTCTTTGTTATTTCCTCTTTTGATCTTGGCATGCTGCTGCCAAAAATATGACGGAACTCTCTCGGACCAATAGTAATCTGGTTGCTATATCCCATACGGAATCGCCTTATCTCTTGCCCGTCTTCGTCTTTTTCTTCTTCTCCCTTTCTATCCATTCCACTGCGCCCAGCTGTGGCTGCCTCATAGTAAGTGATATCTTGCTCCTGCCTTTTCCCAGAGATACTCCGACGACGCGGGCGCGGACCATGTCGCCTTCCCTCAGCTTGTTGCCTGTTTTCTTGCCCGTGAAGGTCGCGCCCTTCGGGTCGTAGGCTATCTTGTCGTCCATGATCTGGGAAACATGTACCAGCGCATCGAGCGGGCCTATCCTCGTGAATGCGCCGAATTCCGTGACATCCACGACTTCGCCTATCACGAGCTCGTTGAGCTCCGGCCTGTAAATGAGCATCTTGAATTCCGCGGGGTAATGTATGGCCCCGTCCTCGGGAACTATGCTGCCCTCGCCTATGCTGAGCACGTCTGTAACTGTAAGGAACACTCCGTGGTCCGGATGCACCTGCCCTTCTATCACGTCCTGCAGGCTCTGCTTCACGGCCTCTCCCAGTTCCAGGTCGAATTTCGACGGCAGTACCCTGACCTCGTCTTTAACTGTCGCTATCTTGAACATTTTTCCATTTCACCCTGTTGTTTGTTCTCTCTTCTAGTTAAAAATTATAAAATCAGAAAGAACATAATTTATTTCTTGGTAAGGGTTTTAAAGGTTACTTTTATGGTTTTTTGGGAGAAACCTATCTTTTAAAAGACTCTCATTATGATGTTTTTATGCAATTAGTTGAAAAGCATTACGGGTTTGAACTAAAGGCAACACGTGAAGAAGCAGCAAAAGCCGCAAGCTGTTTATTGAGGGCATTGGATGACGGAGCATACCAAGAAGTTTTTTTTGTAGGAGAATTGGATAGAGCTCGGGGAGCGGGAAACATTTCAGAATTTGATATGTCTTCTGGAGGCTATGTTGGAGGACGTGACGCATATAACGCTGTTCACGAGCTTGCGAATCTTTTTCACATTGGAATTGGTTCTCAGGAATATACAATTATCATAAACGGAACTCAAGATGCGATTAACAGAAGAAAAGCCGCTGCGCTTCGTATTATGAGAGAAGAACATTTAGTGCCATGTATTTCTTAAGATGCTATCGTTATTCTGATGCATGAATCAGATTCCTTAAAGAAAAAAAATTCAAAGCACCGAATTAATGCACCAGACTAAATGCTAGAATCACCGGAGCGAGAAGAATCGCAATGGTACTCATCACTTTTATCAATGAATTGATTGCAGGACCGGCCGCATCTTTTGTGGCGTCCCCTACTGTATCGCCGACAACAGCCGCTTTATGCGCGTCGCTTCCTTTGCCTCCAAGATTTCCAGCTTCAATATACTTCTTTGCGTTGTCCCACGCAGCTCCAGAATTGGTCAGCATAAGGGCTAATGCAAGTCCCGATACAATAGATCCGGCGAGCATTGCTCCAAGCGCTTCCACGCCAAAAAGCAGCCCGACAACAATAGGTGAAAGTACTGCAATAAGCGCCGGTATTCTCAGTTCCTTCAATGCGGCCTGTGTGCTTATATCCACTACCTTCTTGTAATCAGGTTTCGCTTTTCCTGACATGATTCCTTTGATTTCCTTGAACTGCCTTCTGACTTCCTTGACTATGAGATTGGCGGCGTTTCCGACGGCTTTCATCAGATACGATGAGAACAGGAATGGAATAACGCCTCCGATAAGCAATCCCACAAGAACCGTGGCTTTTGTTATATCTATTCCTGTGAGATGGGTTGCTTCGCCGAATGCGGCAAGAAGAGCCAAAGCAGATATAGCAGCGGACGCGATGGCAATACCCTTTGTCGTGGCCTTTGTGGTGTTGCCGACTGCATCAAGAGCATCGGTAGTTTTTCTGATGTTGCTGGGCATTCCGGCCATTTCTGCGATGCCGCCGGCATTATCTGTAATCGGGCCGTATGAGTCTATTGCCATTATCATGCCGGTAATTGAAAGCAATCCAAGTGCAGCCAATGCTATGCCAAAGACGCCTGCGACAGCGTATGATGCAACAATAGCCAAGCATATAATGATTACTGGAAGGAATGTCGACTTCATTCCAACAGCAAAGCCGTTTATGACGTTAGTTCCTGCGCCTGTCTCAGAAGCCAGTGCAATGCTCTTTACAGGCGGCTTTGTTTTCGATGTATAATAGTCCGTGATAGTGGCGATTATTACGGTGGTGATGAGGCCGGCAAGCACTGCATAGAACAGGCTGATGCTCATGCCCATCGTGGTCGTGACAGCGTAAGCTCCTATTGCCGCCAGTATCGCGGCGACGTACATGCCCCTGCTGAGGGCGGACCATATCTTGTTTTCGCTTTTTGTCCTCACGACAAACAGCGCGAGGAAAGACGCGATTATTCCGACAGCGCCTATTGCTAAAGTATAAAGAATGCCGTTCGTGCCCATGACGAAGTTCCCGAGTATCATCGCTGCCAGAAGAGTGACGACGTAGCTTTCGAAAAGGTCCGCGCCCATTCCGGCGCAGTCTCCTACATTGTCCCCCACGTTGTCTGCGATCACGGCAGGGTTGCGAGGATCGTCTTCAGGGATGCCTTTCTCCAATTTCCCTACGAGATCCGCGCCGACGTCAGCAGCTTTCGTATAGATGCCTCCGCCCACCCTGGCGAACAATGAAATAAGCGAGGCTCCGAAACCAAATCCAATCACTGTGTTAGGGTCCTTGAACAGGACGAAAAGAACTATCATGCCCAGCAGGCCGAGACCGACGATGGAAAAGCCTGTCACAGCCCCGCCCCTGAAAGAAACATTAAGCGCGTCCTGCACGCCGTTCTCGGCAGCCTTTGCCGTGCGGACATTCGCGCGCACTGATATCATCATGCCGATGTATCCCGCCAGCGCCGATAAAATTGCGCCCGCGACGAAAGACGCGGCAGCGGCCGTGCCAAGGGCAATGTAAATGACAATCGCAAGAATCACAGCAAATATCCCGACTGTCTTGTACTGCCTGTTCAGGTATGCGACAGCGCCTTCCCTGATGGCCTGTGAAATCTCCTGCATTTTCTTGCTGCCCGCGTCCCTTCTGAGGACGGACCAGCCGAGAACTAATGCAATGAGCAATGCCAGTATTCCGGATCCGATAGCGAGTTCAAGTGCCATTTTTCAAAAACCTCGATTCAATATTTCACTTGGAAACAATCTTTATAAGCTTTGATTTTGTTCAGACGGATTATAAAAGAAACGGGAACTAAACAAGATGAATCATAAAGCGTTCATCAGTTTCGTACTGCCCGCAATATTTTTCATATATGGATTGATGTTTTGGTTTAACTTCTAAATGATCCAAATCTACAACAGGTGTTCTCACCATACCTGCTCCTTCTTTAATAACTGTAAATGCAGCAGCAGGAAAACTATCACTCGGGTCATTTATAAAAAATTCTCCCAAAAAATCCCAGTGTTTGCCTCCCATAGAATCACCCCAAACTCTAAAAGCACCCCCACAACTCATATCTTCACTTACAATTCCACAGCCTTCAAGAGAACCTTTGGGATCTGCCATTCGGGCGTAAACTCGAGATAAGTCAAGCTCTCCATCGGATGAGTCGTATAGCATTCTCATTTTAGCTACAACCTCAGGAAAACAGAAGCAGCTCCTTGAGAACTTAAGATCTAATCCGATTGGAATATCGCCCACTCTTCCACAAGGAAAATAAAAAGGTTGTTCATTCTTTAACCCTTCCACTAAAGCGGTATCATAAATTCTCCTAACTAAATCTGCATTTTCTTGTATTTCCGCATGAATTCTTGCATACTTTGAGTCAAAGGCTTCTATCATAACTAACAAGAATGCTTTGTTATTTAAGAACCCATTTGCATTCCTGACTCTGATTTCATTTGTATCATGCTTCTTCCATAAATTTCCTTTGCCTTAATCTTACAATGGCAATGCCTTCTGTTTTCAGTTTCATTATCAGCTTCCTGTCGTTCGTGGCCACTATATAATTATGCTGCTTGGCTGCCTCGACCAGCGCCTCATCAACGTTCTTTTTTGCTGCTTTTACTATCCTGACATTCTTCGTTCTCGCGAGTATGAGAGCAGCCTTTGCCTGCACGCCTGCTTTTGTCTTCTTTTTCGCGATTTTTTCCAGCTCCTCGACGCAGGCGTCCAGGGTGAAGAAATCGGTGGTTATCTGCTCGTAGATGTCCGCCTTGAACTGCACCGGCGCGAGCAGGAAGTTCGTGTCGAGGAGGATCTTTTTCATGAAATAAACCTCTTTTTTCTTGTTTTGATTTTTTCTTTTTCTATGGATTTCCTTAATTCATTCACATCAGAATAAGCCGTGAATTTTCCTTCTTTTTCAATGCAGGAAATCTTTTTCAGATAACTGGCTCTGACAATATTTTCTCCCCGTTTTTGTTGTTTCATATTTTAACACCTAACTTTTTCAAGTCTCTTTTCAATTGATTGGCATTCCTGAAGTGGATCGTCTTCATGCCCAGCTTTTTCGGCGTCTCGAGGAATTCCTTTCTGTCGTCTGTATAGACTATCTCTTCAGGCTTGAGCCCGGTCTTCTTTATGGCCAGCTGGTATATTTTTTTCTGCGGCTTCATGAGCCCGACGCCGCAGGAGAAAATCATAGGCGAAAAGATGCCGAAGATGCCGCGCTTTTCATACACTTTTTTTGTATTGGTTGTTATATTCGAAAGGATTCCGATTTTGTAGCCTTTTTTTCTCAGGTTTTTTGCAACCGACAGGGTTTTTTTGTTTGTTTTCATGATTTTATCGAACGTTGATAGAAACAGGTTTTCTATGTATTCAGGAGATGTATCGGTTTTCCTTGCGATGGAAGAATAAAATTGATGCTCTTTTATTTCCCCTTTCAGGAGCTTGTGGTGCCCGGCTGATTTCCTGATAAACGCTTTCTTGCCAAGCTTTTTGTTCAGTATATCATGGACAGGGTCTATGCTCTCGGCTGACAGCACTCCTCCGACGTCGAACATCACGCACTTTATTGTCGCTTTTTGATTTTTCATGAAAATAATTTGAAAAGAAACTTTATTATACCCCAAAACAAAATACAATTATGCCGCGCGCAAGCAAGGAGCAGATAAACCTGATGCTCAGGCAGGGCAAGTCGAACGACCGCATCCTGATGAACACGAGCCTCATTGTGGTCGCCTTCACGGCCTTCGCACTCATAGTGACCCTGCAGTCGCAGATTTTCGTCGCGCACAACATACTGGCGATGCAGCTCGTGCTCGCGATACCGCTTCTCCTCACTTCTACAATGGCAAACTCGAAGCTCGCATACACGAAGCACGAGACGCACTGGGAAACTCTTGCATGGGCCACGTTCATCTTCGGCTACGGCTTCCTGCTCAACGTACTGGGGATTCTGATAGCCCTGCTTATCGGGCTGTTCCCGGCATCCCTGTTCTTCCTGGTGACTATAATACTCACCTTCCTCTACTCAGCCGTGGAAATATCGTACAACAGGAACGCTTTGTCAAGGCGCCTCACAAGGGACCTGATCTTTATCCTCGTCCTCTTCATATTCGGCATTTTGCCTATACTTGCGCTGTGAGAATATTGAGGTTTTAAAATAATTGAAAAAAAGGAGCTTATTTTTACTCGACTCTGAGTATTCCCAATCTTGTCATCGGATCTTGGGTTACGTCAATACGCGGCCCTTCATAAGCCCATTCAACCACCGCTTTGTTTGCGCCATCATAAAATTCCATGCGTACATTTCTGATGTGCGAATTTCCAGTCAGCGTGTTTGTCAGATAAGTTTGCAGTTCTCTCAATGTGACACCTTGTTTTTCCATCAAATCATCTAGAAATACGATATCCGAAATCCTTTTAAATAGAAATTAAATTAGAAAATAAAAATAGAAAAAATGTAAGAGTTTTCTTTTTTGATGAAACTTTTTCACCTTATAGGTGTAATATTAAAAAGTTTCTTTTACTCTTCCTTGTCTTCGTCCGCGTCCGATTTGTAGTCTTCTGATTCCTCAGACTCTTCGCTTCCCATTGAGGAAGATTCAGACTCAGAGCTTTCCTTCGAGTCAGAGCTTGAGCTTCCGGAAGATCCTACTTTCTCGGCTATCGCGAACTTGTTTGCGACTTCCTTTATGCGGACCCTGCATTCCTCGCCCTTGGATGCGCCAGGAACGAACACGATGAAGTTTTCCACTTTCGTGATTCCGTCGCCTTTCGCGCCCACGTCGGTTATCTTTACGTCATATTCCTCACCGACTTTTACCGGCTTGGGCTTGTCCGAGAAGCTTCTGTCGCCTCCGTAGCCGCCTCCGCCGAAACCGCCTCCGCCGCGACCAAAGCCGCCTCCGCCGCTGCCTCCTCTACTGAAGCCTCCACTTCGTCCGCCTCTGTCGCCTCCGCTTCTTCTGTCTCCGTACATTTCTTTCATCTCCTTATTTTTGGCTATGCATAGGTCTGGCTAGTTGTTTTTGTTCAAACAAATGCCGTTTTCCGTATGCCTTACCTCATTTTTGCCTATATCGCACACGACGTGTGCCATCAGGTATGTTAGAAATAGGACCTCGATGAAGTTCTGAAAGTTCAAAACCCCAAAATCCCTTCATGTCCTTCCTTCCCTAACTGTGATAATTACTAATCAGAGATAAGTATTTAAGCGCTTTTTAAATAGCTCTTGCATGTCAAAAAAGGAAGCACCTTTATTCACAAAGAGTGAATTTGCTCAAAGTAGCAGGTTAAAAGAAATAATAGATAGTCATGACTGGCAATTATATGATGTTTCAAATCCTTCTAAAGAAGGTGCATATAAATGGGAAGAATTGAATAAAATGCGCCCTGCAAAAAAATTTGTATTAGACCATAATTACATGTTTGTACCTAAGCCGTGTGAAGGTCAAACACTGCGCGACGCTTATGCTTTTACAAAAGGACTGGGACCTTCTCTAACAATAGAAAATCCTGATGACGATAGGTGGTTGTCATTACAAGTTCAGAGAAAGATTAATGGAACCGTAGCACTTTTTTCACGTCTGTTCTTTTACCAAGAATGTGCAGTCGCAACATCTCCGAAAAGTTATTATTTACATGATCCTGATTTTGTTGCTGTTCGATATGATAAATTAATAGAAACATTTGAAAAATACTTTAGAATTGTCAAACCCGAAGAATACGGACTAACAGCTCCTGTTCCGATGCCGCAAATCATGTAAAATAAAGTTTACTTGAATATCTCCTCGGCCCGGAACAGGAGATCAAGCATCCAATCTTCAGTTTTATTCATTTCCCGTCTTTGCCCTTTTCTTTTTGCAGCAAATCCAGAATATTTTGTGGTTCAATTCTTTTTATTTCTTTGATTTTATCGAAGTGTTTGTCAAATGAGACCAGTTGAATAATATTCAGCGATTTCATCATTGCAACTACAAGTGAGTCATCAAAATCAAGATTATGGGTTCTCATTATCTTAAATGTATCATAAACAGTTTCAGTTCTCGGAGAAACAATATCTAGGCTCTCGATATTATCTATAAAAATCATAAAATCTTCCATATTTTGTGTTGGTTTCAGCTTATTTTCTATTTGAATTAAGCACGTATAAAATATGAAGTCCGATGTAAACGAAGGCAAATTTTTCCTCTTGATTTCCAAAAAAAGCTTTTCGCATTCATCGCTTCTTTTGTCTTCAAGCGCCAATTCTAAAAATATATTTGCATCGATGAACATCGTGTTAACCGGCCTTTTTTGCCCAGATTTTTGTGGCTTCGTGCTGCAATTCCACAGAAGTATACTTTCCACGATATTTTGACAGCATGCCTTTTATCAGCTTTACAGGATTCTCTACTTCCTTCACAGGTCTCTTCGACCGTTCATTTACCCATTTCAATAGCGCCACTTCGCTGGCCTTCCTTAGTGATCCCTTGCCGTAGCCGAATTCCCGCATAGCGGCCTCACGAAACTTCTTTTCCAAGTCCTCGTCGATTTCCAATCTTAGTGACATATGTCAATATGTACATATGTACGTATTTAAGCTTTTTTGCCGTTTCTTTGGCGTTTGGTAAAGGCCTTTCTTCAATAATACTTTTACACTAGTTCTTTGGAAGTGGGTAAGAGCCTTTCTTCTTTTTTGATTAAACTTCTTGCAGAAGAACTGCGTTCTTCTGAAGGCTCAAGTTGAGCTCGCTCAACTTCAAGTTTTCACTTACTGGGTATAATATCAAAAAGTTTACTTGAAGATCTCTCCCGTCTCCTCGGCCCAGAAAAGCAGGTCAAGGTGCGACATCGGAATTTTATTGGCATTGCAGAATTTCCTCATCGCTTCCTCGATTTCCAGGTATTTCTTCGGCGTGAGCGATTTAGGCAGCTCCTCGATTATCCCGTAGCGGCGCAAATTCCACAATATATGCCTGTCGAGTATAGCTATGTCGTCGTAGTAGCCGATGTTCCTGAGGAAGTGGCTTGCCTCCTTCCATCCGTAGCCCTTGACGTTCTTGATGAGCCATGCCCTGACGTCTTTTGTGCTGCTGAATTCGGCGAACTTGTCTTTTATTCTTAGCGTGCCGTCAGCCGAGAAAACTTTTTTGTTGTTGACAATATAGTTGGCTTTGTTATTATGAAATCTCACCTTTGTCCTCAGAACATCCTTAATTGAATCAATGTCATCGGAGAAGAGAAGGCCTTTTTTCCTTATCTCTTCGACTGCGCTCCAGCACGACAGCGCCTTGCTCTGAGGCGTGAGCATGCAGAACGCCATCTCGGCGTATATATCCTCGTCCCGGCCGTCCTTGATCTTCGAGAAGTCTGAGAGGCGTTTTTCTATTGCCGGGCGCTGCTTCTGGTATTTCTGCATCAGGTCTTCTAGTGGCCTGCTGTCAGCGACTTTTCTCTTTGCCATGCTTATCAATTGGGAGGAAAAATTAAATGTTTAATAGCTTTGCGTCATCAGTCAGAATATGCTGTCAGGAATCAGGAAAAGTATTATCAAGGCAGCCGCTGCCGTGAAACTTAGGAAATACGAGAAACGGATGAGAGAAGAAGAGCGCGCGGTCGGAGTCGTTCCGCGGCTTGTGAATTTCGGTGATTTCTTACATGGATATGAAAGCTCTGTCATGTCGGATTATTGGCATAATGATAATCTTGGAGTTTGCGGCAATAACTACTGGACTCTCGGAAAACCTGAATCAGCCGGAAGCTCTTCGAGGTTCAGCCCGAACAGCAGGATGTATCAGGCATGGCTCGGCGCCTATACTTGCCTTCCGGACCATGAAAATGCGGGATTGATTAAGGATGGCATGCCGGATATGGGCTTGGTGAAAAGGCTCGCGGAAATCGACCAGAGAACATGGCTTCACTTGTACGGGGATCCGGAACCGTTCGCAGAGCTTGCAAAGCATAGTCTCGTGGGAAATATGCGGATAGACAGTCGCCCGGGATGGGTCTATTATGGCGAGATAGCCAGCCACTCCGATGTCGGATTTTCAGGACCGGCGCATTCCGAGCCTTACAAGATAGCGCGCAGAATGCGCCTGGATGCGGAAGTTAATCCTGGAGAGGACTTCTTCGCGCCTTCTCCGGCTTTGTGGGAAGGTACGGTGAGCCCGTATCATAACATCCTGCTCAAGGGCTTTTTCGCCATTGTGCCTGTTGAGCACACAGTCGTTTGCGTATATATCAACGGCGCGGAATTCATGGACTCGTCAGGAAGGCATCATGATACGTGGCGCTCGCTTGCAAAAGATGCCATGGATATCATAGAAAGCGTGAAGATAGAGAAAATATGATAAATGATTTATATAGAAATTTCATATCCTCCTCTTGCCAGTAATTATTTGTGATAACAGCGTATTTCGTGGTGAAAATAGTATGAAAGGCCAGATGCAAATATATTATGATGAAGAAGGCGATTTCCTGGAGATAAGTATAGGCGAACATACAAAGGGCTATTTCAGGGATGTTGGCGAAGGGATTGCCGAGCGCATAGATGAAAAGACAGGAAAAGTCACAGGAATAGCAATACTAAGCTTCAGGAAAAGGTCTCAGGAGCTTAAAGACTTTAAGATCAATCTGCCTGTCAAGATGGAGTTTTCTTCTTAGGTTTTCTGTCGATAAAGTCGCGATAGAGTATCTTGTCGATTACATGTTATTTGTTTTGGTTTATAAGAAATTTTATATCCTCATCTCGCCAGTAATTGATTGGTAATTGCAGGCTGTAAGCAAATAGCGAGACGAGCTAGTCATATGCATTGCTGTCACTAGAAGAAAAGCATGAACCAAACGTATATGTTGGTGTTGGCATCATCAGAATAAACATCGACAAACAATAATCATCATCAAAAAAATCAAAATAAAAGGTGAAAATCATCGACAAACTCTTGAAAGATCTCATACACGCCCACGGGGTATCGGGCTCCGAGGAGGACGTGCGCGCCGTGATAAAGGAGGCCATCAAGGGCCACGTATCGGAGATCGACACGGACAAGATGGGAAACCTCATCGCCATCAGGAAGGGTCCCAAGCCCAAGATCATGCTCGCGGCGCACATGGACGAGATAGGCCTTGTTGTGAAGAGCATTTCAGAGAGCGGCAGGATGCATTTCTCCCCCGTTGGCGGCATAGACCCCCTTACGCTCATCGGCCAGCGCGTGCATATCAAGGCAGGCAAGGACGTCCTGCACGGCGTCATAAGCACCGAGGAGCTGACGGACGGCAACGACATCACGGACAAGCCGAAGATAAGTGACATGTTTGTCGATACAGGCCTGGACAAGAAGGAGCTGGAGAAAAAAGGGGTTTGGGTGGGCACATTCATGGATCTTGAGCAGGACTCGGGGCCCCTGGGCAAGGACAGCATAATCTACGGAAAAGCCCTGGACGACCGCATCGGCTGCTACATCCTGCTGGAAGTCGCCCGCCGTCTCAAGGCAAAGGCCTGCGAGATCGCCTTCGTTTTCACTGTCCAGGAAGAGATCGGCCTTTACGGCGCCGTGACATCTGCCTATGAGCTGAACCCTGACTGGGCCATTGTGGTCGACGTCATAAACACCTACGAGTCCAAGGACGTCCGCCGTATTGGAAAGGGTCCCTGCCTGACAATCAAAGACTCGCTCATGATCACGAACAAGTGCCTCAACAACTGGATTGCCGAGGTGGCCAGAAAGAAGAACATCCCCATCCAGCTCGACGTCACGGACGTCGGAACAACAGACGCCCTGAATATCTCTGTCAGCAAGGGCGGCGTCCCCTCGACGGTGCTGGGCGTCTGCATCAAGAACATCCACTCCACTGCCGGCATAGCCGACCTCAAGGACGTCGAGGCATGCATCGAGCTTCTTGTCGAGCTGCTCAGGAACCCGCTGAAGAGCTGCGTTGTGTGACAAACGCAAGATAATCACTTTTTCTCGAAGGGATCCACGACATTCAGCCACGGAATCTTGAAGTCTTTGGCATTTTCCGTGTAAATGCTAAGGACATTATTCTGTCTCATCGTGGCCGCAAGCAAGGCGTCCCAATAATGCATATTATACTCTTCTGATATTTTTGCAGCCTCCAGCGCTGTGCTATGGTCAAAGCTTATCTTTATCCAGCCGGGAAAATTTATTATGTCAGAAATAATGATAGCGGCTTTCTTTTTGTCTAGGATATTCTTCCTTGTAGTTACATAAAAAAATTCCGAAAGATTTTGTGCGGATAAAGCAAATCTCCTTTCGCCTTTCCAGCAGCTGTCGAGAAGGGCTTTTGCTGTCTTGTGTTTTGCCGGATCCGCTTCGTCGTAATTGTAAATAAGCACATTGGAATCTACGAGAAAAATCTCATCGCTGGCCTTAGTAGCGGTCATAGATTTCGTCTCTGTTGAATTTCCAGTTCTTTGGTAGCCTATAGAGACCTTTCTCGCTCATTTTCATCTGTCTCTCTGCAATTTCCTTCTCCTTCTTCTCCTGGACCATCTTTCTTACAGCCTCGGTAATGGCTTTGCCCAAGTCGCCTTTTTTGTTGCCCTGCTCGGCAACGAGCTTTCTCAATTCGTTCTCTACATAGTCGTCTATGCTGATTGTTATTGTTCCCATAATATCACAGATATACTTACATAATAGAAGTATTTAAATATATCTATTTTGTAATTATATGGTTCGTGATGAAGGCTGTCTTCTCGCCGCTGAATACTGGAAATCCTTTCCAGTCTATAAAACAAGCTTCAATTAAAGCTTCATCGGGTTTTTGGCGCTCATTTTCTGGATTTTTTCGAAATCTTTCGTGTTTTCCGTGAATATCTGCGAGATATCGTTTTCCAGGGCTGTTGCGGCTATGAGCGCGTCCCAGAATGGTGCCGATGAATTTTTGGATATTGAAACAGCTTTCTTGGTTGTTTCATGGGTATAGCTGATTTTGGTCCAGTTTGTTGAATCCGCTATTCCTGTTACGATTGCCTCCGCGTCTTCCGGGCTGAACGGATTCTTCAGTTTTCTTGTGAGAACGAAGAACAGCTCTGCAAGTATCTGGTTTGAAACGGCAAGTTTCAGCTCGCCCCTGAAGCCTGCCTCGATTAAGGCTTTGCAGCTCTCGTGCTTTTTCTTGTCGAATGTGTCATAGGCATAGACTACGATATTGGTATCGACGACTATGGTATCATCGCTCATGGAGCTCGTCCCTTGATTTGTAGAGCAGGCCGCCCCCGTTGTGCCCCCTTTCCAGAAGCTCCATCGCCTTTGCCACGGCATTCTTTTTTTCTTTTTCTGCCCAAAGTCCTATGGCTTCCTCGACTGCTTCGCCCAGCGCCCCCTTTCTCTTGCCGTACTTGGCGCTAGCCAGCTTCCTGAACAGCTTCTCGGTTTCGTCCTCGACGCTTATCGTTATGGTTCCCATAGAATCACAAATATATTTACATTATCAAATATTTAAATGTTTCCTTATCTAAAGGAGTTAATCTGTTCGTAGAGAAATGAGTTTTCAGATTGACCTCCTATATAAACCTTCGCCAACAGCGCAATCTTTATAAGGCTTTCGCATAAATGCATTTTGATAACTATGAAAACAGCATCTATGTTAGGTGTTTTGGGAGGGCTCATAACTCTCGTCGCAGGATTGGCTTCATGGGCAGGAACACAGGGCCTTTGGTTCTGGAACTTCCTTGGTCCTAACGCAGCCATGGTCGGTGTCGTTGTCGGCATTCTGACCCTCATTTTCGCCTTCATGGGCGGAAAGAGCAAGGCTGTTTGGGCGCTCTGGCTGATCTTCAGCTTGATAGGTCTTGCAGCTGGTGCCGGTGTTGTCATCGGTCCTCTGTTGGCGCTTATCGGCAGTGTATGGGCTCTAAAGCAGAAATAAGCCGTGCCTCATAGTCAGGCCGTATGGCGTGCGAAGCACGCATTGGTTGGGCAAGGGGTGTGGTCTTCTTTTTTCCTTTTTTCTTTCATTTTCTAAACAACTTGACGAATCTCTGTTTAGAAAAGAGACGTTCAGGCTCATTTTCTAAACAACTTGACGAATCTCTGTTTAGAAAAGAGACGTTCAGGCTCATTTTCTAAACAACTGCGCAAACGTAGGCTTGGAAAAATGCTTTAGGCTCTTTTTCAAGGATTTTATATATTTTGCCAGCATTAGGAAAGCTATGACGGCCAAAATGTCAGCTGTTCCGAAGTTTATGACCGAATCAATAGAATACCATTCTTTTCAGGCTGTAAAGCGCCAAAGGTTGTCAAGATTAATGGGAGAGCAGCCGGCGAAGACCGAGTTGTTCCCTGAATACATGGATCTTCTGAGGAGATAGACCGGGTGCAGCCTTCTGGAACCTACAATATTTATCGCGTCTCCGTTTCATCCTCCGGCATCCTGGGTAAGCGCAGACGTATTGCAGTATACACAAAAATCGAAAAGAGCTTTAACTGATCAAACCTAGGTTTCGAAAAGAGGTTTCCAGCACTTTTTGATCCCGTTTTCTATCAGTTTTTATGAATTTCTGCCTAATTTTCACTATGTTAATTCGAAATGCAAGGGAATCCGACGCAGCTGCCGTCAGAGAGATGTCTGGAACGCCTCCCTCTAGCCGAAGACCCTATTGCAGCTCATGTTCTCTCAAAGCCGCGGCCTTTTGTCTACGCTGACCAGCTTGCTGTTGTAAGGGATCCTCAATATAGAGGAACAGGTCGTTTGCTTGCGAAGAGATTGGTCGAAGATGCCGCAAAAGGCAGAGTCAGCCAAATATTGTGCAGTATTTCTCATTATCCTATAAGAAACACCCCTAGTCTTAATCTAGCGTTTAAGCTGGGCTTCAAACATCTCGAAGAAATAGAATTCGATAGCCTGACATTCGGAATTTACAAAAAAGAACTATAACCCCGTTTTACAAGCCTTAAATACGCCCAGACTAATATATACTTGATAAAAAATGAAAGCACCAGGAATTCTGCTGTTAATCGGCGGATTGCTTGTCCTCATCGTGGGCGCGCTTATCGCGGTAGGCGGCGCACTCGTGGGTAGCATCGTTCCAGGGGCTGGTGCCCTTATCGGCGTCATAGGCGGCGTGCATGTTATTTTCGGAATATTGCTCATTTTAGCCGCTATGTGGGCCGAGAAGAAGAAGTCATGGGCTTGGATAGGCCTTGTAGTCAGCATAATCGCATTGATTTTCGGCGGCGGCTACTACATCGGAGCCATCCTCGGCATAATCGGCGCTGCGCTGGCACTGAAAGGCGGCTCAAAGAAGGGCAAGTAATTCTATAAGTTGTTTTTTCTTTTTCTGTTTCCATTTTATCTATTTTAGCCGCTGCTGCCAAATAATTTGCATGAGATCAGTGGTCATCGCGCTGGGCGGCAACGCGGTCATGCCAAAGGGAAAGATGACGGTAGGGGCGGAATTCGCCAACGTCAGGAAAGCCATGTCTTATATTTTGCCTGTGGTTGAAAAGCATCGGACAGTCATCACGCACGGCAACGCCCCGCAAGTGGGCAACATCCTGATAAGGTCGGAAGCAGCGCTTGGGAAAGCTTACCCGATTCCCCTGTCAGTTGCTGTAGCTGAAAGCGAGGGCGAGCTCGGTTATATTATCGAGCAGTCCCTTCTGAATCTGCTCTCGAAAAAGAAGGTCAGGAAGCCTGTCGTCTCCGTGCTTACGCAGGTTGTCGTCGATAAAAATGATTCAGCATTCCGCCATCCGACCAAGCCGGTCGGCCCGTTCTATTCAAAAGCAGAGGCGATGAAAATGAAGAAGAAAGGCCTTCATGTCGCACTTGAGCAAGGAAAAGGCTGGCGCCGCGTCGTGCCTTCGCCGCAGCCGAAAGAGATAGTGGAAGCCGGAATAATAAAGGACATTTCAAAGCGCGCCGTCGTCATCGCCGCCGGAGGCGGCGGCATCCCTGTTGTCAAGACAAAGCAGGGCTACAGGGGCATAGACGCAGTCATAGACAAGGACCTTGCATCGGCGTGCCTGGCGATATCCATGAAAGCGGACTTGCTCCTGATTTTGACAGATGTCCCCTGCGCCTACATGAATTTCGGAAAGAAAAACCGCAAACCGATAAAGTCCATTGATACTAGGGGACATTTTAATGCGGGAAACGAGGAAGGGCGCATCAGGGAGGAATTTTTCGGCGCAGGCAGCATGCTTCCGAAGGTCAATGCAGGCTTGTGGTTCGCGAGGAACGGCGGCAAAACGATCATCACAAACCCTCAAAGCCTGCAAAAAGCTTTATCTGGAAAAGCAGGGACAATAATTAAAAAATAGGCGGTTTTATGGTCAAGATAATTAAAACACGCGGGTCCCATCTTAAGCGCTTTGTTGAACTGGGAAAAAAGCAATGGCCGTCTGAAAAGTGGATTACTCTGCAGTATATGAAAAACACACTCCGGATGAAAGGCCTGCATTTCACAGCCCTTGCAAATGGACAAATAGTTGGCGGCATCATGGTCGAGGAGCAGGACGGCCCACGGTCTTGGATATATTATTTCTGTGTGGCTGATCATTGCAGACGGCAGGGAATAGGAACGGCTCTTCTGAAAAAAGTCGAATTAAAACTGAAAAAAGGCACTCTGCTTTTTGTAGACTTGGAAAAGAACGACAAAACAGGGTTGAGGTTCTACAAAAAGAACGGCTTTCATAACATGGGAGCGGTAAATAACTGGTTTGAAGGCGACCGCAAAGGTATTATTCTGGCGAAGGAAATAAGATAGTGATAGCATGAACCAGAAGAAAGTCATCATCATGGGCGCGGCAGGGCGCGACTTCCACAACTTCAACACCTATTTCAGGAAAAACAAATACTACAAGGTCGTCGCATTCACGGCTGCGCAGATCCCTGACATAGCCGGGCGCCGCTATCCACCGAAGCTTGCGGGCCCTCTATACAAAAAAGGCATTCCGATTTACGACGAAAATGATCTTTCAAAGCTGATTAAAAAATTTGGCGTCGATAAAGTTGTTTTTGCCTACTCAGACGTCTCGCATGAAGAAGTCATGCACCGCGCTTCCATTGCTTTGGCAGCAGGCGCGGACTTCATGCTCTTGGGGCCCAGATCCACCATGCTAAAATCGTCCAAACCCGTCATCGCCGTCTGCGCGGTTCGCACGGGCGCGGGCAAGTCGCCGACGAGCCAGTACATTGTTGACTATTTCCGAAAGAAAGGGTTGCGCGTCGGAGTGATAAGGCATCCGATGCCTTACGGCGATCTTGAGAAGCAGGAAGTACAGCGCTTTGCCCAATACGACGACTTCAATAAGCAGCAGGCGACAATCGAGGAGCGCGAGGAGTACGAGCCCTACGTGCGCAAAGGCATTGTTGTTTATGCAGGCGTTGACTATGAAAAGATACTGCGGCTGGCAGAGAAGGAGTCAGACATCATAGTTTTTGACGGCGGAAACAACGACTTTTCCTTCTATCATGCGAATTTGTACATAACAATCGCTGACCCGCACCGGCCCGGGCACGAGCTTCTTTATCATCCGGGAGAAACCAATCTGCGCATAGCAGACATCATACTGATAAGCAAGACAGGGACGGCAAAAAAGGAAAACATAGAAAAAGTAATCAGCAACGCACGCGCAGCGAACCCAAAGGCGCAAATTTTGAAGACAGACCTGAAAATAACCGAAACCAACGGCGTTTCAATAAGGAACAAGCGCGCTCTCGTCATCGAGGACGGCCCCACGCTCACGCACGGCGGCATGCGCTTCGGCGCAGGTGCTATATTTGCGCAGCGCCAGCATGCAAAGATCATCGACGCCTCCCGTCATGCAGTTGGCTCGATAAGGGAGACGTACAAAAAATATCCCCACCTCAAGAACATCCTGCCTGCCATGGGCTACAGCGCAAAGCAAATTAGAGAACTCGAGGCAACAATCAACAGGACTCCCTGCGATGTTGTGGTCGAGGCTACGCCGATCGACCTGACAAGGATTATAAAAATAAAGAAGCCGGTTGCGGAAATCAAGTATGCGCTTACCGCCCCGCCGGCATTCAATAAGATCCTGGACAACTTTGGAAAAAGGGTGAAGAGATGAGACACTTTCTTACGCTTACGGGCATGAAGCAAAAAGAGATCACGTTCCTGATTAATAATGCCCTTGAAATCAAAAAACACCCACGACGCTTCGCGTCGGCGATGAAAAACAAAAACCTTCTCATGATTTTCGAGGCGCCCTCTCTCAGGACAAGGCTTTCCTTCGAGGTCGGCATGAACCAGATGGGCGGCCACGCCATTTATTATTCTTTGTCAGAATCCACGCTCGGCAAAAAGGAATCAATAAAGGAATTCTCCAGAGTGGCATCACGCTATGTTGACATGGTGACTGCACGGGTCTATGACCATAAAATGCTAGAGGAGCTGGCGCGCTATTCGACAGTGCCCGTCATAAACTCCATGACAAACGACGAGCACCCGTGCCAGATCCTCTCGGACCTCATGACGATTTTCGAGAAAAAGATGACGCTCAGGCTGAAGCTCGCATATCTTGGCGACGGCCTCAACAACGTCACGCACTCCCTTCTCTATGGCTGTTCGCTTGTTGGCACGGATATCTCTGTAGCTTCGCCAAAAGGAAAAGAATATGAACCAGCCGTTAACGTTGTCAGTACGGCCAAAAAATTCGCCAGAGCATCAGGATCAAAAATAGAAATAACAAGTGACCCCAAAGCTGCAGTGAAAGACGCGGACATAATCTACACGGACAGCTGGATGAGCTACCGCATACCGCACAGCATGGAGAAGCGGCGCGCAAAAATTTTCAGCCCGTATCAAGTTAACTCAAAGCTCATGCATCTTGCGAAGAAAGATGCGCTCTTCATGCACTGCCTGCCAGCTACACGCGGCAAGGAAGTCACCGATGATGTCATCGACTCGAAGCAGTCCATCATCATCGACCAGGCCGAGAACCGCCTGCATGCCCAGAAGGCGCTCATGCTCCGGCTGATGAAGAAATGACTATGCAAATCTATAATAAACAAAAAAATGAATTAAACTAATGTTTTTTGATGTAATTCTGCTTGTTATTGGCTTGATTCTTCTGGTCAAATTCAGCAGCATAACCATTCAAAATGCAGTGAAGCTCTCAAGGCTCACGGGAGTAAGCGAGATGACCATTGGTTTTATCCTCATAGCTGTCTCGACGTCTATTCCGGAAATGACAATAGCAATAATTTCTTCCCTGAGGGGCGAGAGTTTATTGAGCTTTGGAAACCTTGTGGGAGCAAATATTTCGAATCTAGCTTTGATATTCGGAATTCTGGGGATGATTGGATTTGCGATCAAGAAAAAAGACCTGATAGAAATATATGAAGCCGTTTTTCTCACTTCGATAGTGGCGGTATTTGCCATAGCATTAAGGCAGTTGGATTTCGCATTTGGCATATTCCTCCTCATATTGTTTTATGTCTTTGCCAAAGGCGCTGTTAAAAGCGGGATTAAGGGCAGGAGTAAATTCAGCGGACTGAAAACCATTGGAATAACAAAGGCGATATTTTACGTAATAATATCCGTTGCAGTTGTGATCATTAGCGCCAAAATAGTAACAGATTCTTCTATAGGTCTGGCGCAGAGCCTTGGGATTGCAGAGTCGTTGGTAGGAGCCACTATTCTGGCTCTCGGAACGACACTTCCTGAGCTGAGTGTCGGGATCATGGCGATCAGAAAGGGAAATGTCGGGCTTGCTGTTGGTGATGGTTTGGGGTCCATTGTTGCTAATCTGACGCTTGTGCTCGGGATTGCAGCGCTCATTCATCCAATAGGTATTAGCTTTTCTCAGGTATCCCTGCTCTGGATGCTCCTTATTGTAAATGGTATTTTTATCTTGCTTGCATCAAGGCTTAAATTCGGGAAAAAAGAGGGTGCTGCATTGCTTGCCATCTACATATTATATTTGTTGATTGTGATCAATATAGGCTGATGAAAAAATGATTCTCTATACTTCCCTGTACCTGAAACAACCTGCCATGTGGTCGTTTACCATGCCCGCAGCCTGCATGAAGGCATAGCATATCGTGGAACCGGCGAATTTGAAGCCGCGCTTTTGCAGGTCAATGCTCATGGCGTCTGATTCCTTGCTTCTTGCCGGAAGGTCAGAAAGCTTTCTGAATTTGTTCCTTATCGTGCTGTTGCCCGTGAACTGCCAGATGTAGCTGTCAAATGAACCGAATTCTTTTTTCACGTTCATGAACTGCTGTGCGTTCGTGATTGCGGCGTTTATCTTCATCCTGTTTCTTATGATGCCTGCGTCAAGCAGCATGCTTTCTACTTTCTTCTGGTCGTATTTTGCGACCTTCCTAGTGTCAAAATTATCGAAAGCCTTCCTGAAGCCCTCGCGCTTTTTCAGCACTATTGACCAGCTGAGTCCTGCCTGGAACGCGTCCAGCACAAGGAACTCGAACAGCTTCCTGTCATTGTGCAGCGGCACGCCCCACTCGGTGTCATGATATCTTATCATCAGCGGGTCGTTGCTTGGCCATGAACATGTATTTAATTTTTTCGCCATCGTTCAGGTTTTGTAATAAAGAATTTAAAACCAGCATCTTGTTTTTATACGTCTGGCTGTCAATAATTACGCATGGAGTACAAGCTCTTCATCGGCGGCCAGTGGGTGAAATCCCAGTCAGGCGAGACCTTCCCTTCTGTCAATCCTGCCAATGAGCAGGTTATCGCTTTGTTCCAGCAGGGGAACGAGGAGGATGCGCGCGCTGCCATAGACGCTGCAGAGCAGGCTTATGTGAAATGGTCTGAAACGCCAGCGCCGAAGAGGGGAGATATTTTATTCAAGATCGCTTCTATTCTCAGGCAAAGAAAGGAAGAATTGTCAAAGTTAGAGACGACAGAAATGGGAAAAATACTTCCGGAGGCCCGCGGCGACGTCCAGGAAGCCGTTGATATTTTCGAGTACATGGCAGGGGAGGGAAGGAGATTATTCGGCCATACCACGCCATCCGAGCTGAAGAATAAGTTCGCGATGACCGTGCGCAGGCCGATAGGCGTTGTAGGACTGATAACGCCCTGGAACTTTCCGATAGCGATCCCGGCGTGGAAGCTTTCTGCCGCCCTGATTTGCGGCAACTCCGTGGTTTTCAAGCCCTCGTCTGACACGCCTTTGTGCGCTGTCGAGCTGGTGAAGATATTGGCCGAAGCAGGCGTGCCGAATGGAGTTGTCAATATGGTTACTGGACCCGGCGGATCAGTCGGCAAAGAAATAGTTACAAACAAAAAAATACGCGCCTTGTCTTTTACTGGTTCCAGAGAAACAGGCGAGTGGATCGCAAAAAATGCCGGAGCGAAGAAGCTCGGGCTCGAGCTCGGCGGCAAGAACGCGATAATAGTGATGGACGACGCTGACATGAATCTGGCGGTTGACGGCGCGATATGGGGCGCTTTCGGCACGTCAGGGCAGCGCTGCACAGCCGCTTCCCGCATCATTGTGCATCAGAAAGCCATGCAGAAGTTCGAGTCCGCCTTCGTGGCGCGCGCCAAGCAGCTCGTGATCGGCCCGGGCCTTGCCGGGAAGACGGACGTCGGGCCGCTGGTGAATCGCGCTGCCGTGGAAAAGTGCGAGCGCTATGTTGATATAGGCAGGAAGGAAGGCGCGAGGCTCCTCTGCGGCGGCAAGCGCCTTGGAATGAAAGGCTTCTTCTTCGAGCCGACGATTTTTTCCGGCGCAAAAATGGACATGCGCATAGCGCAGGAGGAGATATTCGGCCCGGTCGTTTCTGTTATTTCTGTAAAAAATCTCGAGGAAGCGATAGATGTCTGCAACTCCATAGAGTACGGCCTGTCGTCTGCGATCTACACGAGGAACATCGACAACGCATTCCGCGCCATAGAAAAGATAGAAGCAGGCATCACTTACGTCAATTCCTCCACCATCGGCAGCGAAGTCCATCTGCCCTTCGGCGGCGTGAAGGCGTCGGGAAACGGAACAAGGGAAGGCGGAATAGAAGGAGTGAATGAGTTTTCTGAACTGAAGACCATTTACATCGACTATTCCGGCAGGCTGCAGAAAGCGCAGATGGATGATTGATTTAATTTTTCTCTTTCGCTAGTTGTTTTTCTTTTCCGGAGGCTTTGTTAGGTTCTGAAAAATATTGCCAAGTTGTTGAGCACCCTGGCGTGCCGCGCCTTCTATCTGTTGCTGCACTTGTGGCGCAGCCTGCCTGCCGGCATTTATCGCTGCCCCTCCAAAAGAGCGCGCGGCATTTTCTGCGTCACCGGCCATGCGCCCGACGGGGCTGTTGTAGAAATCTTGCCTGTTGTTCTCGATTCTTTGGCGGTCTTGCTGCACGGCATAACCTTGCCTTAATTCACGTGCCTGCGACTCTGTCGCGCCTGGAGCTATCACGCCTCTTTCATAGCTGCCGTAAGAGTCCGAGCTTCTTCTGGTTCCTATCAGGTCATTTGCGCGGAACGGCTTTGCAGGCGTTTCATAGTTTGCCGACCAGTTGTCCCGCATGAGCTGGCTTCGCGTGTCTGGGTTAGGGATTTCTCCGTTGTCCCTGATCCATTGTGCCAGCCTAGGGAAATTGCCTGATAATTCTATTGTTTCGTTTTTATAGCGTGAATCAGCAGTGGCGTGATGAATAACCCTTCCGGCAAAAAACAGGGCTATTCCTGTTGGAGTCTTGAGCTGCGCCTGTTGTGCATAAGCCCCGGTGGCATTGAGATAAGTCTGAAGCTGCTGCGCAGAAACTGCATCAATTCCCTCCATGTAAGAAAATGCATCTGTCATAAGATCCGGTCCTACAAGCTTCTGCATTTCGAGGAATTGGCTTTCTTTCTGCCGGTCCGGCAGGCCGCTTTGTTCAATATACCTGACTCTTTCTGCCAAGTCGCTTCTCTCGATCATGTGTATGGCTGCTTCGTACTTTTCTCCGTTGAACACGTTCTTGACTAGCATCGACTTCCGCCTTTCAGCCTGGCTGCCCTCTCCAAGAAATATGTCTGTGTCTTCGTAGAGCACAGGCATGCCATTTACGATTTCGTCGCTGGCCGCGAAATTGCCGCCTGTATAGATCTTCTGCCATTTGCCATTTGAAACGCGTGATTTCATTAATTGGAGCTTTTCGATTTCGTAGAGTTTATACCTGTTCTCCCATTCATTTACGTGATTTCGTATGAGCGACTTGAAGCGTTCTATTGATTTCTGCTCGTCAGGGGTTAAAGCGCTCATTGCTGACGAACTTTTCATCGAGTGGTCGCTGTAAATTTGTCTCAGTCTTTGTATTGCGTTATCTCCCCTCCACGCGCCCGGCTGCGACCACAGCCGGAGATTTGTTATTTCTTCTTCGGCAGCATTCAAAGCGTTTGTGTTAGCCGTGGAATCTCCGCCAGAAAAATCTGCCTGCGACATCCTGTACATGTTGAAATAGAACGTCCCGCTGCCGCCTACCCATTCAGGGCAGTACGCTTTTACGATATCTGAGCCGTTCAGGTTTGTCATCTGCGCCTGCATTTTTTCCATCTTGTTGTCGCATTGCAAATCCGCCACTATCTGCTGGGGAACTTCATCCGCAGACATGTTGGCCGCAAACTCAGTTTTTCTCGATCTCTTCGCTTTTCCCTCTTCTCGTCGCAGTTCCGCGATGCTGCTGTGTATTCCCATGTCGTATACAACCATCATAGGTTCTGATCTTGCAGTGCTCGATGTTTGGCCTCTTTCATAGCGCTGTGAAACAGGCGCATTTGCAGACTTGTATTCGATTTTTCTCTCAGGCGCGGTCAGCCATAAATATCCGATCATGCCGGCGGCCGCAATTCCGGAAACCGCTGTCGCAAGGCCTCTGCCGGTTACTCTTATCTGGAATTCCATAGTTCTTATTTTTCCCGCGAACCTTTAAAGCTTAACCTACGATATAATTATTGTGATTCCATGTCAATGGAATATGTTAAGAAAACAACAAGGACATTGGTTCCTTTCTTGGTTGCTTCTGCTTTTACTGCCGACCTGTATTCAGATTCCGCAAAAGACAAGCTGGACAGATACCTCAGGCAAAGTCGGCAGCAGGCGTATCGCCAGCAGCGCGCAGCAGCTCCGAGATATATTGTCAAGCTGCGTCCGGAAGGCGCGGTTGTTATCGACAGGAGCGGCGGCAGAAGCACGGCGACTTATCGCCAGTTCGGCAGGCAAACTCCAAGGAATATCATAATCCCGGACAGGAATGATCCAACAACTTTCTATCACATTCGCCAGAGCTCCCGGGACGGGGCTGAAGCAAGGCGCTACAACTTCCGGGAAGAATTGCAGCGTGCGAAGCGTGGTTTTCAATCATGGTGGCAGCGGCATAAGTAGCTCTCAACTGTAACATGTCCTGCAGCCTATCGGCCTGTTTTTAAGCGCTTTGCGCATTGTGTTTTCAAAGTGGTCTGCATGCTCTTCGCTGCAGAACGGCCTTTGCTGATCAACGCTGTAGCCGCGCAGCGGCACTTTTCTTTTCACTGGATTTTTTGCCTGCGCCTGGCACAATGTGCATCTCTTTGCAATCAATGAGAGCATAGTAATTAATTGGATGTGGCAGTTTTTATTCTTGTGCGTTAAAGTGCGTATTGAATCTGTCAATTTCTTCCTCAAATCTTTATATCAAACCCAAGTCAAATCTCAATCATGAACAGGTCGTCGCGCATCATTAAAAGGGACAGCAAAGTGATGTCCACGTCCTACCACAGGGAATATCCTTTCGTGTTCAAAAAAGGCCGCGGCTGCTATATGTGGGACACCGAAGGGAAAAAATACCTAGACTTCGCGGCAGGTATTGCTGTGCTGGGCGCAGGGCATTCAAATCCTGCGATAGTGTCAGCCGTGAAAAGGCAGTTGCGCTACGGAACTCACTGCGCGTTCCCGGATTTCTATGCCGAACTTCCCGTAGCTTTCAGCGAGACGCTGCTCAGGCAGATGCCTTCTCCTCTCAACAAAGGTCGCGTCTTCCTCTCGAATTCAGGTACAGAATCAGTGGAAGCCGCGCTCAAGCTGGCCAAGTGGAAGACGCGCAGGAAGTGGCTTATTGCATTCGAACACTGCTTTCATGGCAGGACCATGGGTTCGTTGAGCATGACAAATTCAAAACCTGTCCAGCGTGAAGGCTTCGGGCCTTTTCTCCCTGTCAGGCATGTCCCGTTCCCTTATGCATATCAGATGAAGATGGAGCCTGAGGAGTGCAGCGATCATTGCCTAGACGAAATGGAGAAAACAATGAGGCAGCTTGATGGAAACTGCGCCGCGCTTTTCATCGAGCCTGTGCAAGGAGAAGGCGGCTACATAGTTCCGCCGAAAAGCTTTCTCAAAGGCGTCAGAAAGCTTTGCAATGCGCATGGCATTCTGCTTTGCGACGACGAGGTCCAGGCAGGCTGCTGGCGCACGGGAAAATTCCTTGCTATTGAAAATTTTGGCGTTGCTCCGGACACCGTATCCATGGCAAAAGCTGTCGGAGGCGGCCTGCCGCTTGGCGCGACAGTGGCAAAGCATGGCCTTATGAAATGGCCAAAGGGCAGCCACTCTAATACTTTCGGCGGCAATCTGCTCGCATGCGCTGCAGGCCTCGCCTCGCTGGATTTCATGAAGAAGAAGCGCCTGGGCGAGAATGCAGTTCTACGCGGCAGGGAAATGATGAAGCGCTTGAACGAGATGAAAGAAAAATACGAAATAGTCGGCGATGTCCGCGGAATTGGGCTCATGATAGGTGTCGAAATTGTGCAGTCAAAAAAGAGCAGGAAACCGGCAAAGAAAAGCATGGAAAGAATTTTAAGTGCCGCGTGCAATAAAGGTCTTATACTACTGCCCGCGGGCAAAAGCGTTATAAGGATCTGCCCGCCATTAATTATTACCAGAAAGCAGGCAGACGACGGACTTGACATCTTGGAAGATGCTATAAAAGTGATCGACAATGGAAGAACCTGATTTGGGAGAAGTGAAGCTGTATCAGCCGGGAAAGTGCAACATCGGGAACACAAACCGCATATTCAGGCTTTCCTATGGCGTGTTCTTCCTGGCTTTCTCCTTCTATCTGTGGATAGGATTGGGCAGCTACGGAATTTTGGCGAAAGTATTCCTTGCCGTCCCGCTTTATGTGGGGTTTCTGGGATTATATCAGGGCCTCGCGAGCTTTTGCATCTACCACGCAAAGCGCAGGACATATGACATGAGATGAGGAGAATATGATATGACGCACCCGAAAGGAAAAGTGACGTACAACGAGCACCACGCAGCCGACAAGAGGAAGGCGATATTGATCCACATAGCGGCGGCTGCTTCTTCCGTTCTGACCACAGCGATTCTCCTGCTCCTTTGAGTGCGTGAAGCAGGTATCGCATTTATAAATATCAGGCGCATATTCTGTTCATGGAAAAATTCTTGCAGAGATGCGCTGACTATGCGCGCAAAGGATTGGTTTATGCATATTTCGGATCGACAATTTTCTGGATGATGCCTTATGTCCATAGCCCGCCTCTCGGGAAGAAGGAAGTTTACGTCAGGGAAATTCCTGTCCATGTTCTCATGGAAAAGGAATTCAAGGAGCGCTACGGAAGTTCTCTGGGAAAAATAATGGGCAGCGTGTCAGAGGTGTATTCAAGAGAGCTCAGGGAACTGATAGATTCTGATGTGTTATTTGTCCCGGAGAGCCAAACGAATTGGGAGCCTGACTATAAAGCTCCTGTTGAAGATCTCATGTCGGATGTGGTGAAAAGATCAAGGGACGGCATTAATCTGGCATTCATAGACGACCCGCTTTATTCTGAAAAGATGGATAGTGCTATGCTGGTGGGGTGGGTGGATGAGATTGGCGGGAGGGCTGCAGTTGTCTCGTCTTATCTCAATGTGGCAGATCACGAAAAAAGGATACGGAACAGGGTAATTCACTCTCTTGGACATATATTCGGCGCACATGACAGGCGTTTCGATCCATCATCCTTCATGTACGACTTTCAGTATCTCCCTGGAGCGGATCAGCAATTTGACGCCGAATCGAAAAATTTGATAGCCAAATCTATCGGCGAAAGGTATCCTAATGTCAAAAAGATACGAGTCCCTTGTACAAAATCTAATTGAAAACTATCCTCGCATCCGCGACTTTTCCCTGCTTCTCGTTGATGATGAACGGGTTGATGTCGAGCTCTTCTATTTTTTTGTTCTTTTCCGGCAGCTGCGATAAGGCTACAAGGGTGTTCACCAGGATGTTTTTATCAATAGGCTTCTCGTTCCTTGCGCCGAAGAGGAGCTGCTTGAATTTGAGCTCGTCTATCATCTGCTCCGCGTCCTCTTTTGTGATAGGGCAGGAACGGAACGTGATGTCCTTCAGGATCTCCACGTATTTTCCGCCGATGCCGAAAGCCAGCACATGGCCAAAGGTCGCGTCGTTTTTGATGCCGAGCATGACTTCCTTTCCCTCGACGAATTCCTGGACAAGTATCCCGTCAAATTTTATTTTATTCTGTTTTGCGGCGCTTACAAGCGAGTTAAAAGCTCCGAGAAGCTCTCCCTGGTTTTTTACGATTGCAACCCCTCCTATCTCGCTCTTGTGCAAGGCCTGCTTTGATATGATCTTCAGCACGACAGGATAGCCTAGCTTCTTTGCCGCAGACACGATTGATGCCGATTCCTTGCACAGGAAGCTCTTCGCCACCGGCAGGTATTTCGAGAGAAATTTCTCCGCTTCGTATTCTGCAAGTATTTTCTTCATGGTTATGATTTGTCAGCCCTTCTTTTATAGCAATACAAGAAAAGATTTAGGTATTACTTTTCTTGTTTGCTATATGTGAAGCAAATGTATAATATCCATGTTATTTATTTGCTTCACTATATAAGTTTCATGGAAAAAACCTTTAAGTCCCAAAAATGAAAAGTAGCTTCATGGACTTGAAAAACTTCTTTTCCGCGCAGAGCATCGCCCTTGTCGGCGTCTCGAAGGATCCGAAAAAAGTCGGCCACGTGATTCTTCGGAATTTCGTTGACGGGGAATACAGGGGAAAGGTATTTGTTGTCAATCCCAACGCTGACGAGATCCTCGGGCGCAAGTCCTACAAATCTGTTCTGGACATCAAGGAGCAAGTAGATCTTGCGATCATAGCAGTGCCGGCGGAGCTCGTGCCGAAGGTGATCGACGAATGCGGGAAGAAGAAGATACGCCATGCCATCATCGTCACAGCAGGGTTCAAGGAAGTTGGAAATCATAGGCTCGATCAGAAGCTCGAGCTCGCCCTCAAAAAGAACAGGATCCTTGCCCTCGGGCCGAACTGTTTGGGCGCGTTCGACGCTTACACGAAAATGGATTCGCTGTTCCTGCCGCGCTACCGCATGCAGAGGCCTAAAGAGGGCGGCATCTCTTTTGTCTGCCAGAGCGGCGCCGTTGGCTCGGCCATTCTTGATTATGCCACGGACAAGGGCTACAAGTTTTCCAAGTTCGCGAGCTACGGGAACGCCATGAACGTGGATGAATCGGATTTGCTGGAATATATGGGAAACGATCCGAACACAAAAGTCATTTGCCTTTACGTTGAAGCTGTCAAAGATGGCAAGAAATTCATAAAAGTTGCCAAAGAAGTCAGCAGAAAGAAGCCCATCATCGCGATAAAAGGCGGCAAGACAGAGGAAGGCAGCAAAGCCGCTCTCTCTCACACAGGCTCCATGGCCGGCTCCGCAGCCATCTATTCATCGATATTCAGGCAGTGCAATGTCATAGAAGCGGCGTCGCTCGGCGAGATGTTCGACATCGCGAAGATGTTCGAGATCTGCGCGCTTCCGATGGGCCGCCGCGTGCAGGTCATAACGAACGGCGGCGGCTATGGAATATTAAGCACGGACGCAATCGTCAGCAGCGGCCTGAAGATGGCGCAGATGTCCGCCGAGGTGCTGAAAGATCTCAGGAAGCAGATGCCGGCGATAACAACTGCAAATCCCATGGACCTGCTCGGCGACGCGACAACGGAACGCTACAAGACAGCGATGAACGCCGCGCTGAAGGATTACAGCGTGGATATAGTTCTCATGATAGTGCTCTACCAGACGCCGCTCGTGACCACGGACATAGTCGATGTCATTGTGGAAACCAATGATCTCTGCCGCAAGCCCATAGCGTGCGTCTCCACCGGGGGAGAATTCACGGAAACATTGAAAAAGAGCCTGGAAAGCAACGGCGTACCTTGCTACAATTTTCCCGAGGAAGCCGTGCGCGCGATAGCCAAGTTTGTCCAGTACCACAGGAAGTGATGCTATGAGAAATAAAATGACGAAAGATTGTATTTTCTGCAGGATTGTAAGAGGAGAAATGCCGTGTCATAAAATATATGAGGATGAAAAGCATCTCAGCTTTCTTTCCATCTACCCCAACACAGAAGGCGCTGCTGTGGTGATAACAAAGCGGCATTATCCGAGCTACGCATTTGATGTCCCGGAAGAAGTTCTCGTAGGAATTACCTTAGCAGCCAAAAAAGTTGCAAAGCTGCTTGACATTGGTTTGAAAGATGTCGGAAGAACAGGAATGGTATTTGAGGGCTTCGGCGTGGACCACCTGCATGCAAAGCTTTTCCCGATGCACGGAACAAAGCTCAAGAAATGGAAGCCTATCAAATCAAATATAAGCAAGTATTTCAGGAAATATGAGGGCTACATATCATCTCATGATTACAAGCGCGCCGATGACAAGAAGCTTGCGCAACTAGCAAAGAAATTGAGGGCTAAAAATTAAGGCTTTAATGCATTCACTTTGTTCGCGCCCTGCGCAGCAAGCTGTTTCGCGATGTCCGGCCTGTTTTGGTTGTATCTTGCGTTGCCCGCGTCAAAGAGATCCCTGATATCGGCTTCTTCCTGACCTGTTACCTTTGTTGAGATGAGAAAGTTTTCTTTGAAATATTCACTCCCATCGGTTCGGTAGCATGGCAGATCGCGTGACCCGTCGCCAATGCATATCCTTTCCAGCCTCGCATCCCGCGGATCTGCTACCTGAATCCTGTCCTTGACATCGTAAAGAGTGAAGACGCGGCCTTGTAAAGGCGTTACCATCCTGTTTGCGCGCGGCATTCCGAGAGGCATTGCCACGCCTTCATTGTAATCAACACGATCCTGGCCGTTATTTACATAGCCTTCGAATTCAAGGTCTCCGTGTATCGCTTTGCCTATGTTGCATGCTGCCGATGCTCCGAAAAGAAGCGCGAATGCGCTGTTCAATATCTTTCTGCCTGCTGAATAGTTTCTCATAGGTCTCTGGATTTTGCTATCGCAGATAACCTTAAATATCGTATAAATTCATCGGCCAAAATACTGGAAACATTAAATAATCTTTGCTCTACTTACTTCTATGCTCGAGATGAAATGCCCTTTCTGCAAGAAGCAGGTAGGGGACGAGAATTCCGCCCTTCACGGCTGCAAGGAATGCATAGACAAGTGGTTCAGGGAGCAGAACGTCGATCACCAGACAGGATGATTTCTATATATTTTGATTTGAGCATTTACTAGTTATGAGAATTATCATAAGGAAATTCAAGGAGTCTGACATAGAAGCTATTTCTAGGATTAATCAGGAAAACTGGAAACATGAATTCAAGAATGTGTATTCAAAAGAACGCATAAACAAATCTCTTGCTCGATGGGCTCCTGAAAAAGCTCTCAACCGTCTTAAAAGGCGCCTGAAAAATAAGTGGTATATCTACGTGGGCGTTTATGCAAATCAAGTGGTCGGTTTTATTATATATCATAAAGAAAAAAATAAAATAAGAGTATTCGGTCTTTATGTAGATAGGAAAAAACATCGGAAGGGCATTGGTTATGCTCTTTTGAGATTCATGGAAAAGAGGACAAAAGCTAAAAATTATTCACTTGTAAGCGCCTCCAGAAAAGAGACGCTTAAGTTCTACGAAAAAATGGGCTACAGAAGATTTAGAACTATTAGGCACAAGAAAACAGGCGACATCGATGTTGTCATGATCAAGCGCAAATAGGCTATAGTTAGCTATTTTCCCATGGCCCACGCCTTCAGCTTCTCGTAGCTTGTCGCGCCGCATATCCATTTCCCGGTTTTCTTGTTGAAGAAGAACGGCACGCCGCCGCAGAACCCCTTGTCGAACTTCTGCATCAGCTCAGCATTCTTTGCGTTGTGCCAGACCTCAATTTTTTCGACCTTCATGCCCGTTTCCTTTGCCAGCTTGTCAAGCAGCGGCTGCATCTCTTCGCAGTGCTCGCATTCTGTGCCATAGAATTCAATGAGGTCAGGCATAAGGATCGTTGCATATAATTTTCGTAAAATCATATATATAGCTTATTTTCATCCCGCCCTTTGGCCAAGCAGTGTGGCATCGTTTTGCAACATCTGGAATGAAAACCTTTATCTATCATTCTCCCCTAATTACATTCATGCCCCGCGAATCCATGAAGTTCGAGATAGAGATCATGAGCGTGCTGGATGAAAACGGGCACGCTGATGAAAATCTGATGCCGGCTGTTTCAGGCGAGCATATCAAGGTCATGTACGAAGCCATGTTGTTCGCGCGGCTGGTTGACGACCGCCTGCTGAAACTGCAGCGCGAGGGCCGCTGCGGGACTTATGCCCCTTCTCTGGGCCAGGAAGCGACTCAGGTCGGCTCGGCCTTTGCATTGCGCGACGATGACTGGATGTTTCCGTATTTCCGCGAGATCGGCGCGCATATCGTCAGGAAAATGCCGCTGGCGAATTATCTCCTGTACTGGATGGGCGACGAGCGGGGCATGAAGATCCCCGAGAACATCAATGATTTTATGATCTGCGTTCCTGTATCCACGCAGGTACCGCACGCGGTGGGTGCGGCGTTCGCGCTCAGGCACCAGAAGAAAAGCAGCGCAGTCCTTGTCTATCTGGGAGACGGCGCCACTAGCAAGGGCGATTTTCATGAGGGCATGAACTTCGCAGGCGTTTTTCAGCTTCCTGTAGTATTCGTCTGCCAGAACAACCAGTATGCCATATCCGTCCCTGTAGAGAGGCAGACAGCGTCGAAGACATTGGCGCAGAAGGCTGTTGCCTACGGATTTCCTGGCATCAAGGTTGATGGCAATGATGTCCTGGCAGTGTATGCCGCAACAAAAACTGCGCTGGAAAACGCGCGCGCGGGAAAAGGCCCTACATTCATAGAATGCTTCACATACCGCATGGGAGATCACACTACGAGCGACGACGCTTCGCGCTACCGTTCTGCGGAGGAGCTTGAATCATGGAAAAAGAAAGACCCTATTGAAAGGCTGAGGAAGTACATGGAAAGCCGCAGATTATGGACGGCGGATTACGATGCAGCATTGAGGAAAGACATTGGCGAAAGGATAGAGCAGGCTGTGAAGGAGGCGGAATCAAAGCCTGAGCAGACGATAGATGACATGTTCTCTTATACTTACGAAAAGATGCCTCCGTCGCTGCAGGAGCAGCTGAAGGAAGCAAAAGGGGAGGATTGACATGGCAAGACTGACTGATGACGATATAGACCTTGAGCTGCAGCTGATGCGCGGCTGGGTTCTTGACAACAAGCAGATAAAGAGGACCATACATTTTGACGGCTTCGTGGAAGCGGTAGAGTTCGTGAATAAGATAGCGAAGGAGGCGGAGAAGGCAAACCATCATCCTGACATCACGATCAAGTACGACCAGGTGAGTTTTGTCCTGACAACGCACGACGAGAACGGCCTGACTGAGAAGGACTTCGCGCTTGCAAAGCGCATCGACGAGGTACTCGGGAGATAAATTTGGAGGAATAAGAAAAATAGTTTTGAAGAATTGGTCTGCAAGATCTCAGTTCTTTGAGGTTTATACAGAACTAATATTTTGATCAAACTTTTGTAAAAGTTTGAAAGGGATTTGTATGGCAAAAATGAACATGGTGCAGGCGATAAATCTTGCGCTGCATCAGGAAATGCAGAACGATGAAAATGTCATTGTGCTTGGCGAAGACGTAGGAATAGATGGCGGCGTCTTCCGCGTCACCAACGGCCTTCATGAAAAATTTCCGGGACGCGTCATAGACACCCCGCTAGCGGAGTCTGCCATCGTGGGCACGTCCATAGGAATGTCTGTAATGGGGTTGAAGCCTGTCGCAGAGATCCAGTTCGACGGGTTCCTCCCGCCTGCATTCGACCAGCTTCTCAACCATGCGGCGCGCATCCGCAACCGCTCGCGCGGGCGGTTTCACGTCCCCATCGTCGTGCGCGTTCCCTGTTCCGGCGGGATAAAGGCGCTGGAGCATCATTCAGACTCGCCTGAGGCATTTTATTGCCATATTCCCGGCCTGAAAGTTGTGATGCCCTCGCGGCCTTACAATGCAAAAGGGCTTCTCGTTTCCGCAATCCGGGACCCTGATCCTGTGCTGTTCTTCGAGCCCAAGCGCGTATATCGCGCGATCAAGGAGGAAGTGCCTGAGGAAGAATATGCGATTCCACTGGAAAAAGCCGAAGTTGTGCAGGAAGGAAATGACATAACAGTTATATCATGGGGCGCTATGCTCAAGACAGTAAAAGAAGTTGCTTCAGGGATGCAGTCGAGCATAGAGATAATAGACCTCCAGACTCTTTCTCCCTTGGACGAGGAGACGGTAATAAAATCTGTGAAAAAAACAGGCCGCGCGGTTGTTGTACAGGAGGCGCCGAAAACTTGCAGCTTGTCTGCTGAGATCTCCGCTTTGATAAACGAGAAGGCTTTGCTCAGCCTGGAGGCGCCTGTTCTCCGCGTGACAGGCTGGGACGTCGTTCCGCCGCTGCCCAAGCTGGAAAAATATTATTATCCCGACGCGGCCCGAGTGAAGAAGAACATAGAAAAGGTTTTGAACTTTTGATCTCTAGGATTCTTATGAAGAGAAAACATTACCAGATCCTTGTTGCTGTCTTGGTCATGGCGTCTATAGCCGTTCTTGCTTCCAGGATGCATGGAACTGCGCAGGCGTTTGCAGGCGGCGAAGGTCCAAAAAAGATAGAAAAGACCTCGCCGATAATCCATTGGCATCCGAGGGTTTTCATCTTAATCAACGGCAACTAGAGCATCATTCCCGCGAACGTAGGAATTTACAACGGCAGCGGCGCGCTCATCCACACGCATGATGATTCCGGGATATTGCACATCGAGCAGGAATTTTCGAGTCCTGCGCCAACAGCACGCACGAGCTGAGTTTCTGGCTGAACGGGAAAAGGAATTATTATTTCGACGATCTCGTAATGCACAAATACTGAAGATATTTATTCTAGGAAGCAGTAATTATACCCATGGATTTCTTCAACCAGCTCCGTGACATGCTGATGACCTTCCCTTCGGTAGTTGAGCGCCAGAACGATTTCGGGACCAAGCATGCGTACTTCTACCGCAATCGCGAGTTTGCCCACTTCCACAGCGAGGACCAGCTGGATATACAGGTCGCAAGGCAGGAGATCGAGGAGCTCGCGCCCGAAGCCATAGAGAACCCGTTTTCCTCCAGCTGGGTGCTGTTCAACATAAGGTCGGAGCAGGACGCGAAGAAGGCGCTGTTTCTGCTGAAAAGGGCCTATGAAAAGGTAGTCTGATTCCTCGGAATAAGGATTAAGGTGGAATAATAACAAAAGAAGAACTTTACAGAATCGCAAGAAAATATCGTATAGACAAACGTGGTTTGGGCGGTTCTTTTCTGGAAGCAAGAGAAGCCTTACGAAACTTTCAGATGGCAGGATTGCATTAACGGAATCTGCTACCAATCTGATGAAAGAATGGGGAGAAATATCGGAAGTGTAATGATTTATTTCCCTTTACTTATCTATAAGCTAGCTTGCTTCTTTTTTATTTTATATCATCTTTCAAACACGAAAGCATTACGTCTTTTTAAGTTCTAATCCATGAAATATAATCATGGCCACTGATTTCAAGTTCCCCGATGTCGGAGAAGGCATAGCAGAAGGCGAAATAGTCAAATGGCACGTCAGCGTCGGTGACGTTGTCAAGGAGCATGACGTGCTTGCCGAGATCGAAACGGACAAGGCCATAGTCCAGATACCCTCGCCTGTTTCTGGCACTATACTCAGGCTCGACCACAAGGAAGGCGATACCATCCAAGTCGGCGAGACGCTCGCTGTCATAGGGGAGAAAGGGGAGGCTTCGGCAGCGCCGCAGCAGTCGCAAGAAGAAAAGAAATTTTCTGTTGTCGGCGAGCTGCCCGAGGCAGAGGAAGAAGAGGAAACGGAAGCTGAAGAATCAGAAAAGGAAGACCGCAAGAAATCCGCTGGTGCGCAGGCAGAAAGAGAAAATCAAGTTCTTGCTATGCCAGCCATGCGAAAGCTTGCCGTTGATCTGGGCGTTGATCTTTCGTCCTTGACAGGAAGCGGGCATGAGGGACGGATCACTGAAGATGATGTAAGAAATGCTGCCGGAAAAAAGGAGCAGCCTGTTCAGGCTAATGTCGTCAGGAAATATGACATGTTCGGCTACGTGGAACATGTACAGCTGAAAGGCGTGCGCAAGGCAACTGCAAAGCACATGGTAGAGTCTCTTTACACCGCGACGCATGTGACGCACATGGACGAGGCCGATGTCACTGATCTTTATTTCATCCGCGAGAAAGAAAAGGTGGAGATGAGAAAGAAGGGCGTCCATCTGACTTTCCTGCCGTTCATCATGAAGGCCGTTATCCTCGCGCTGAAAGAGCACCCTTATCTGAACGCAACACTTGATGACAAGTCAGAGGAAATAATTCTCAAGAAATATTACAACATCGGCGTCGCAGTGGATATAGAGGGCGGCCTGCTCGTGCCGGTGGTGAAGCAGGCTGACAAGAAGACTATAGCCGAGATTGCAAAAGAAATACAGGAGCTCGCGGAAAAGACCAAGGACAGGACGCTGGACATAATGGACATGAAGGGCGGCACATTCACGATAACGAACATAGGCTCTATAGGAGGCATATTCGCCACGCCGATAATAAATTACCCGGAAGTCGCCATCCTCGCCACCGGGAAGATCATGGACAAGCCTGTTGTCCAGGACGGCAGGATAACAGCAAGGAAGATCCTGCCGCTCTCGCTTTCATTCGACCACCGCGTGATAGACGGAGCCGAGGCCGCGCGCTTCGCGACAAGGCTCATAGAACTGCTGCAGGACCCTGACGGGCTGATGATAGAGTAATTAGCTTGGAGGATTCTTTTTGTACCTCATCTGTGGAAGCAGGTTATTTCCATTAAGAAAGAAGTAGCAGATACCCCTCCATTTGTATCCAGGCCTGTCCTGTAGCCACATGTGGCTGCTGATTTCATTCCTGATAAGTAGGATATCTTGTTCCTCTTCGCGCGTAAGATGAGAACGTGATTCTACATGACCTCCGAATTCCTTTGCGAGTGACTCGGCTATCTCCTCCGCTAAGGCTTCTTTCGGCATATCAGAATGATCAGTTACGGCTGCAAGCACGTTTCTCGCGTCTTCTTTATGTTCATGAAGCGATTCGCCATTTATTTTAAGTGTGTCGATAAGATTGAGGAAGCTATATTCAGGAAGGTCGTATCTAATGCTACCATGCACGTAGAAGTGTCTCTGCGTTACCTTCTGCCCTGAATTGCCAAGTGTCATATATCCACCACCTTTCTTTCTGATTACGATGTTGTCAGGAGGAAAGAATTTTGCAGGAATTCCGTTGTCATTCAGAACATGTATTACGCTTTTGCAAGGTCTGTTTCTCAGCTCGTGCAGATATCCTTTTCCTGCATCATTGTGAGATGCCGCAAGGGAAAAAACTATGTAATTTTCATCCAGATAAACAGATTTTCCGCCAGAATACCTGCGCACAATGTCTATGTTTTTCCTTCGGCAGGCTTGTATATCTACATCTACTTCACATCTTTGCGAATATCCTATGGAAACAGTAGGTTTCCATTCCGTGAGTGTTATGGTGTTCTGCGCAGTCCCTTTCTTTATTTTAGCAAAGATAGCTTCATCGATTGCAGTGTTGTAGAAGCCATCTCGGAGATCAGAATACACAAGTTTGAACATAACAATAATTAGTCACCAAATGTTTTTAATCAAATGTTGCTACTTCTTCCCCAGAAACTTCTCCATCCTGTCCATCGCTTTCTCTATGAGCCTGTAGTCCGTGGCGTAGCTGCATCTTATGTAGCCTTCTCCGAAGCGGCCGAACTCCGAGCCGGGCATGACCGCGACTTTGATCTTCTTTATCATGTTGCGCGAGAAGTGGATGCTGTTCTTGTCGAATTTCTTGATGTTGGAAAATGTATAGAACGCGCCTTCTGGTTTCTTCGTCGCGAGGCCCATCTCGTTGAGCCTTCTGTGAATGAGGTCTCTTCTTCTCCTGTACTCGCGGACCATCTGTCGCGTGTAGGCATCGCCCATCTGCAGCGCCTTCACCCCGAGCATCTGTGATATTGTAGGGGCGCAAATCGTCGAGTAAGGCTGCATCTTTGTCATTGCCTTTATTATTTCTTCCGGGCCGCAAGCGTATCCCAGCCTGTAGCCGCACATTGCATGGCTTTTCGAGAATGTCTGCAGCGTTATCACATAGTCCTGCATCCCGTTGAGCGAACCCATGGAAAAGTGCTTCTTCTCGTAGATTATTTTCTCGTAAGCCTCGTCGCTGAATACATAGAAGTCGAATTCCACCGCCAGATCGGCGATCTCTTCGAGGGTCTTCTTTGATATCACGCCTCCGGTAGGGTTTGCCGGCGTGTTTATTATCAGGGCGCCTGTCTTCTTCCTGTCCGCCACTTTCTTCAGGTCGTCAGGGTCGAGCTCCCAGTTGTTGCTTTCCCTCAGCGGCACGGTCACAGGCTGTGCGGTGAATATCTCTGCCGTTGGAACATAGCCAAGAAAAGAAGGGCTTGGGATTATTACCTGCTCTGATACGTCAAGGGAAGCTGCTATGCCGAGAAGCAGCGCCTCCTGGCTGCCTGTTGTGACTGCTATATTACTAGCATCGCATCTTATCTTGTTCTCTTTCCTGAGCTTCTTCGCTATGGCTTCCTTCAGCTCGCGCCTGCCTCCGGGAGGCGAATAGTGGTTGCACTTGCCGGCTATCTTTTTTGTGTATGCCACGATTTCTTTCGCCGCCGGAAAATCCGGCTCTCCCGGGCCGAGGGAGATGATGTCCTTGTGCTCGCTTGCTATCTCGAGAAGCTGCCCTATCATGGCCTCCGGCAGCTCGCTCTCGCGCTCGGAGATGTGTTTCATTTTCAGAACACCTCTCCAACTTCTGTTCCGAAAAGAAGCTGCTTCATTATTTCGTGCTTCATGGAATTAGATTGAATAAGGCGGTATAAATTGGTTTTTATAAAGCTCAGAAAATATTCAAATTATATGAAAATCATCCAGTTGAACATATGGGGCGGAAATCTCTTCGACCATGCGGTAGAATTTCTCCGGAAAGAAAAGCCTGACATCGTGACAATGCAGGAAGTTCCTGTATTTCCGAAAAATAACATACTCCTTAAAATGGAAAAAACGTTGGGCATGAAAAGTGTGTTTGCTAGGGCATTTGGCATCAGAGAACATGGAAGTATAGTCTACCGCGGGAATGCAGTCCTTTCCAGGTTTTATATAGTAAGCAGTAAGTCCGCGTTTTATGATACGGGCTTTCGCGTGATGAAAAACAGGGGATTGACGAGCGCAGAAAATATAGAGGACATTTTTTCAGAGCCGCGTAATTTCCTTTCTGTTATCATCGACACTCCGGATGGCAAGCTAGGCGTAGTGACAACCCATCTTGCATGGAGCGAACACTGCTCGGAAAGTTTGCAGAGGATTCAGCAGGCAAAGAAGCTGGTGAAATCGCTGAAAGGAAAAATGCCTACAATATTGACTGGCGACTTCAATACGCATTCTGATTCCACTTCTTTCAGGATAATAAACAGCAGTTTCGTGAATCTGGGAAAGGGCATCAAAAATACGCTCAACACAAAAAGGCATAAAGTATTCATGGAAAAACCAGAAGGGCTTGTTGTTGATTATATTCTTGCAAGAAACTTGTCAGGCAGCGCCAAAACAGTCGATGCGGATGTTTCAGACCACTTGCCTCTTGTGGCGAATATCAAGTTCTGAGAATTATTTCTTCTTGGCCTTGTAGAAAATGTTGCCCTCGACAAGCATATCTTTCAGCTCTGGATGCTCCGGGAAGAATTTGTTCTTGGCGTAGTCGCAGCTCGGGGCAATCTTGTAGTTGTGCTGCTTGGCGAACTCGACAACTGCCTTGCAAAGCTCGGCCGCTATGCCCTGTCCCCTGTGCGCTTCATTCACAGATATCTCTATCACATCCATGACGCCGTTTATGAGCTTATAGACGAGGTAAGAATCGTGGCCTTCCAATGTCACGTAGAATCTGCCCGGCTCCCTCTTGATTTTCAGCTGCGTGATGTCCATATCTACCATGACTGAAGGAAATCTTATAAGCTTGATTTTGCATGGCATGCAGACTTAAATAAAATCCGTGCTGTCTTTTACTTATGCACCTCAAAGCCTTCCGGATCGGCCCGATGGATAACTGCGTTTATCTCATTGCAGATAACGGCGAAGCCATAGCAATAGACCCCGCCCATGGATCCGCTGATATGATAGCGGAAGAAGCCGGAAAACTTGGCGTCAAGATCAGCCTTATTGTCAATACGCACGGCCATTTTGATCACATAGCCGACAACCAGCCCCTGCACAAGGCAACGCAGGCGAAGATCGTCTGCCACAAGGATGACGAGGACTTCCTTCTACATCCCGATCGCCAGGGATTCGAGCTGCCATTTGAAATAAATCCAACAATCCCTCAGCAGCTTGTCTGGGAAGGCAGCACGATAGTCGTCGGTTCCCTGAGATTTCGCGTCCTTCATACGCCGGGTCACACGCCGGGAAGCGTATGCCTCTACGAGGAAAAGGAGAAGCTTTTGATTTCCGGCGACACGCTTTTCGCGGGCACTTACGGGCGCGTTGATTTCCCTTACAGCTCCGAGAAGGACATGTTCGCATCGCTGAAGCGCCTTGCCAAGCTCCCGGAAGACGTCGCTGTTTATCCGGGCCACGGAGCAGCCACAACAATCGGGAAGGAGAAGAAATGGATTGCTTTTATTTAGTCAAGAGGTGTTACGGCTTAAGTATTTTTCTATCATCCTTTAAGCGATTCAAATGCCCGAAGAAACACAGGATGAAATTCACGTTCCGCCTCTAATGAATGGCGAAGAAGTAGTATTGCCGGAATTTTGGCTTGCTGAGAATATTGAATATAGGAGAAATGATAATACTATTGGAAGATGCAGCGAGAGTGTAAGGGGCGATTTCCTCAACGCAGCTGAATATAGCGACCGGATGCAATTGCCCACGCTGGCGGAATTGACGCACGCTTTCTATGGCACAGATAATGATGGTTCGTTATTATCCCCGGATTATACAAGAAGCGTAATGTCAGCTCCTGCTTACGGAGAATACATTGCAACATTCGTATATGGTCACAAAAGAGCAATAGAAAGGCCGCAAAAACTTTTTACTACAGGTGGACAATGGAGATGGATAGCAGAAGCTGGTAGACTTATTCCGATCGAATTGCCTCCGGATGGGTGGGTGGTTGAGCATGACAAGCCTACAGGCTTCCCGAGCAGGACTTCGCCAAATAAACACAATGCAGAAAATATATTCGGCGATAAGGCATCATATTTTGCCGTAGCTTCCTATGCAAAAACCGACATGTTATTAGGATTGATCAGACGCTATAATACAGCAGGTTATGGTTATTTTTGCACTATGGCGACCTCTGTGCATTTGAGGGATTCGCATATCGGCGGCCGCGCATGCCGCAGGCGTTAGGCAGGAAGCAGTATCAGTCAAAAGGATTTCTTATCAGGTTTTCAGAAGGCAGTTGCGCCGGATGGATTCCGACGGATTCGCCGTATTTCTGCGCTTCTTCGATTTTTTCTTTTTGGCCTTCCGAGAATTCGAATGACTTTCCCCTAAATATCACTACCATTGTGCTATTCTTGCAGATATGGATATACCATCCCTGCCTTATCGATGATTTTGCCCTTTCTACGAAAAGTTCCTTTGCGTAGTTCTCGATCTCAATGCTGTGTAGGTGCATGATGCCCTTGTTCTCCTCTTCTTCCAGAAACGTTTCCCTTGTTCCGACTATCCTTGTCATGTCTAGAAGTGTCTTGTCTTCCAGGCTCTCCTCGATAATAACTCCTTGCCATGTCATAAAAGTCACTTTTCTGTATTTTTACACCTCAAGCGTTATTTGGCCACGAAGCTAAATATTTTCCTCCATATTAGTAAAAAAATGAATTATAAAAAACAATATTTTGCTGGTTTGCAGAAGGATTTAATAAAAGCTGCCCAAGCACAGGACAGGTATGACTTGGAGACTATTAACTTGATAGCTCCTGCAAGCCCTACGCCACTCAAGTATTTCTATAATCTCCCATTAAGACATAACGTGATAGCAGAAGGTTTGCTTGAACATAGGCCGTATGCCGGCGTTGATGGGTTTAATATTATAGAAAGGATAGCTGCTGAGTCCGCGTGTGTTTTATTTGGGGCAGATCATGCAAATGTCCAGCCCCATTCAGTGAGCCAGGCCAATCAGGCGGTATACCAAGCGTTGCTGGAAAACGGCGACAAAGCATTGGCTATGAAGTTTGATGCTGGCGGACATTTGACCCACGGAATGAAAAGAAACTTCTCTGGACGTTTTTTCAATTTTGATTTTTATGGAGTCGATGAAGATGGCTTTTTGGACTATGCGGAAATGGAGGAAAAAGCACTGGATTTTGCCCCCAAATTAATAGTATGCGGCGCTTCATCGTACCCGAGAATAATTGATTTTGAACGGATTGCGGAAATCAGCAGAAAGTCAAAGTCCTATTTAATGGCGGATATATCGCACCCTGCCGGGTTAATAGTTGCGGACAGGTTCCCGCATCCGTTTCCTTATTGCGATGTTGTTACTTTGACGCTGGATAAGACCATGCTGGGGCCCCATGGGGGAATTATATTGTGCAAAAAAGAGCTGGGTGATAGAATAGACAGGGAGATTCATCCCGGTGTCCAGTCTAGCGTGCCGTTACGTAGGATATACCAGATGGCGCAGTGCTTGATAGATGCGAGCAGCGACTCGTTCAGGGATTATATTGGCAGAGTTGTCGGAAACATGAAGGTTTTTGAAGAGGAATTTAACAGATATCCGGATTTGATTGTGACCGGAGGCAGCGATACGCATCTGATGGTGATTAATACCTATAAGGTATTTGGTTTAACAGGCAAAGAATCGGAAGGATTGCTGGAGGAAATCGGCATTTTGACAAACAGGCAGGTGGTTCCCGGAGAAGAGCTTAAGCCGTATGTGGCTAGTGGAATCAGATTGGGCACTTCGTGGATCACTGCGAGAGGATTTACGGGAGAGGAGACGGGATTTATAGCAAATATCATTTTGGATAACCTTACAGATCCGACTAACACTGCGTTGCAAGAGAAGTCTAAAAAAAAAGTTAAAAATTTATTGAAAATTAAAAGACCAATAGATGTTTGGTATGAATAAAATAGAGAATCTAAGAGAATCAGAAGTAATCGGGGGACACGAGTATAAATTTGTTGTGCAAGGTACTCTGCTTTTCTTGACAGGTGCTCCATTGTCAGGAAAATCTACAATTGCACCGCTTATTACATCTTTGATAGAGGACTGCACTTTGCAGCCAATGGATATAATGAGGCTTGTTGCACAAGAAATAGAAAGTCATAAGCCAGAAAGCGAACGGAATCCTTTCGTAAATTACGGTTCTTGCGATAGCTATGTAGTTGTTGGAGATGGGACTTATTCTCCAGAAAAACTGGTAATTGGTTTTAATGCGTATTCCGAAGCGGTAAGTTCTTCCCTAAAGAGTATCATTCCAAAACTGGAAGTGCAAAGCGCGCAAAATGTACTTTTTGAGGGGGTTCAGTTAACGCCTTCACTAGTAACCCCATATTTAAAGAATAATAATAGGCTTGTAGTAATCACTTCTGACGCATCACAAATAGAAAGCAACAGGAGTAAAATGTTCGGTGATAGTGCTGAGCTGATAGCCAGATACTCAACAGACAAGCTACTTCTTCTGCAGGACGAGATTATTAGACAAAGCAGAGAAATTCCTGAATACAAACTAATGTGTGTTAACAATGTGGGAAATTATACATCGGCTGTCGCTCAAATTATTGGTTATTTATTTAATACTGATGTGATTGATAAAAAGATAGCCCGAATGGGTAAAAAGACTCCCCATGATAGGTAGCTATTTGGCTCTCTTATTTCCCCATAAGTCTATATGCAATCTGGACGAGAACCGGAAGTTGTTTTCTTTGCAAATATCTGCCAACCACTTGGATTTTTGTAATAGTGTTTTCGGATCTGTGGCTTGTGGCATCAAGATTATATTTTCTTTTCGCAATCCATAATGTTGAATTATATTCAAAACTTCTGTCAAGTCTTCTTCAGAATCTATTACATATTTAAAATATACACTGGAAAGATGTGAATAAAATTTAGAAGCCTCGGATACTTCTCTTATCCTCTTTTCATTACCGCTGCTTTCGATTTTTGGAGAAACATTCCATTGATTTATTAATTTCACGAAGTCATTTTTTGGAATTATGGTGCCATTTGTTTCTACTTCTATATACCATCCTTCATAGCGTAATTTCTGTAGAAGTTTTTTTAACTCTCTGTCGTCTTGCTGCAATAGTGGCTCGCCGCCTGTTACAATTAGACGTCTTACGGGATAATGGCTCATTTGAGCAAAAACTTCATTCGCCGTCATTTCCTGTATTTCCTCCATTTTATTATAGACTCTTATATCAGAAGGAACACGCTTTTTCAAACGTTTTACATCTTCTATTACGTGTTTGCGCATTTGTTTAGAAAAAAGCCATGTATATTTAGTGTCGCACCACCAGCAATGTAAATTGCATAAAGCCAAACGAAGGAAAACAGCAGGAGTACCGGAAGACGCTCCTTCTCCTTGGATAGAATAGAAAATCTCATTGACTTTCATACTACGCGCCACCTGCAAATACTATTTTAGCACTTGATGCTAAAATTTTCCGATTTACTTGCGTACTAGTATGTTTTCTAAAATTAAATAATCCATGCCGCTTCCATAAAAACATGCCAACGCGTCATCAGGAGTGCAGACAATTGGCTCTCCTTTCCTATTAAACGACGTATTTAAGACGGCTGGGACGCCTATTTCTCTTTCAAGTTTCTCAAGTAAAGTGCGGTACCTGCCCTTTTCTTCGACTGTTTGTGGTCGTGTGGAACCATCAATATGAGTAACCGCCTCAAAATCGCTTGATTTCTCACTACTTACTTGAAAACTTAGCAACATAAAAGGTGAATGTGTACAACCCAATGCGTATTCGTCGGCAGATTTTGAGAGTATAGAAGGACCAAAAGGTCTGAAAGGTTCTCTAAATTTTACTCTTTTGTTCATTTTATCTTTCATTTCTGAATATCTCGGGTCAGAAATAATCGACCTGTGACCTAATGCCCTTGGACCCATTTCCATTCTATCCTGAAACCAGCCGACTATATATCCTTTTGAGATGAGATCAGCTGCTACTGATTCTATCTCGTCTGAACACTCAAATCTAATACCCTTGGATCTCAATGTATCGGCAATTAAACCCTGAGAATAACTGGGTCCCAAATACACATTTTCCAGCCTTTTGTTATGCGTGTAATTTAAGTGTGCGGATAGTTCCAGTGCAGCTCCGATACTGCACCCTGCATCGTGGGCAACTGGTTGTATGAATAAATTATTGGCTGAGCCGCTTTCCATTACCCTTCCATTAGCAACGCAGTTTAGTCCAACTCCTCCGGCTATACAGAGATTTTCAGAGCCAGCCAGTTTCGTTGATATTTCAGCTAAATGGAGCATGACATTTTCTATTGTTTTCTGGCCAGAGGCGGCCATATCCATATACTGCTGTGGCAGGTTCAGGAGGGCTTCGAATTTTCCAGAGCGTTTGTTAAATTGATAAGAAGGGAAATTGCGCGGTAGGAATTTGCTGAAAATAGAAAGCCAGTAATTCCTCACCTGACTTTGTTCATCCAAGATGCCGTCCTTTCCAAGAACTATGTTTCTGGCGGGAAATTTTAGGGAATAACCATCCGCGCTTAGAGAGAAGATATCATCCAGAGGGTAAACAGGCTGCCCGTAAGCAGATAAACCCATCAATTTTCCCGCGTCTTCAGGGCGAAAACCGCAAAATTCTGTTAATGCTTCATAGAAATACCCAAGAGAACAGGCTATTGGTATTTTACTGATGAGTTTTATATTGTTACCTTCTCCAAGCCATATAGTTGTTGAGGCATCTTCGCCCTGCCCGTCAACAACTAATGTAGCAGATTTGTCGAATCCGGAGCATCTGTAAGCACTTGCCGCGTGGGAACGATGATGATCCACAAATTCTATCTTTGGTTCTCTCTTTCTTGCAAAATATTTTTTTGGGAAAAAGAGTTCTGAGATTTCTGAGCTCGTATATGGCAATCTGATTCCTCTGGCAGAATACCTGTATGGCATATCCCATCCAACTGCCACGTAATCGATATCGTCCAGTTCAATTCCTTCGGAATCTAGACAAAACTTGGCAGAAATATATGGAAAAGAGTCGTATGCGCGTTTTCTCCTTAGAAATCGCTCTTCTTCTGCAGCTGCAACTATTTTTCCGTCTTTTACGAGACATGCGGATGCGTCATGAGATCTTTTTTCCCAGCCGATTAAACCCAGAACATACATCGTTATCACACATATTGGTTCACTTTTGGGTGATTTCTTGGAGCATGATCTCTTCTTGATTTTTTCCAAGGGCGCTTAGACGTATAAATTCCTTTTTTGTTGTTATACCCAAAACTATCTGACGTGGTTTTTGGAGTCGTTCTGCACAAATAAAGCGACGATTGGCAACCTATAATTTGTGCCGCAAAATATCTGTTAAATGATGGTGCAATTTCTTCTATCACTAATCCGCGTTTAGTTAGTATATCCTGAAGAGGAAGAACCCGTTCTCTTGACCTATCGCTGTATCCAAAACTTATAAGGACGGCACCGTTGCTATTGTTAATGCCTTGTATGCATCTGCGTATGAAAAGGTCCAGCCCTTCTGGTGTATAAGGCGGATCTGTAACTGCAATATCGTATTTTCCTGATAACCTCTCCGAGAATGGTTTCCTAGCATCGTATCTGCTGCATTCTACTTTAAGTCCATTTGATGGTTTTACAGAATTTATAAATTTTATCAGGTCATGGTCTATATCAAAAACAGTCACCCTTCTTGGCAGGTCTGTCATGGCAAGGCCTATTGACATGATATCATTGTCGCCCATTAGCATTATAGAGCGTTGTTCTAACCAGCCCCTTTCATATAAAAACTCTATCCTTCTGCGCACAGTTTCAGGCGTGGCTCTTACTTGATCTAAGCGTCTTTTGGACTTGTCCATTTGAGGCTCTAGCTGCTGCAATTCTGATTCTATTATAGGCAGTTTTCTTCCGAATTCCTCATCTTTTCCATTTCTGTATGATGCAAGCTGTCTGGCATATTCTCTGCCGGTTTCTGAAATATGTAAAGACGTGGGGTCTCTTGTAACCACATCAGGAAAGTGTTCTATTAAATTTGACATAATAGAGCTCGGTAGCCCAAGGTGTCTCTGCATATTAAGTTTTGTGTCGCTTTCGTGCTCGTAAAGGTACAGCAAGAAGCGTTCAGTAGCCCTTGATGTAATTCCAATTGTATCAGAAGTTGATACCACTCTGCTGTAGTCAAAGTCCATGAAAAAACTATATCCGAAGTCTTTAAAAAAGAATATTGGCTGAATAACTTGTGCCAGAAGATTTTTGGGATAGAATAGCGGCAAAGATAGGTTATGATCATAGTTACATCAATAAGGAAATCGTGGGAAGCTCTGGAGAGGCAAAATTTAAGGAACTTATATCCAATTCTGCCACGGGTTCAAAAATTCTAGATGTAGGCTGTGCTGATGGAGTGTTCACAATAGATATAGCTAAAAGAGCGGAACGGGTAGTCGGCATTGATAACTCCGGTAAGATGATAGAAAAAGCCGAGGAAAACAGAAAAAAAGCCCGCGAAAGTAATGTCCTGTTTGCTGTAATGGACGCCAATAAAATGAGCTTTGAAGACGAAAGCTTTGATGTTGTGTTCAGCAGAAGAGGGCCGGCAACAAGCAGCCCGGAATCGCTAAAAGAATGCTATAGGGTTTTGAAAAAAGGAGGAGTGTTCATAGAAATAACAATAGGGGAGAAAGATTGCAGGGAACTGGGAGATATTTTTGGAAGATGCCAGACGCTAAAAATAGAGCACCCGGTTTCGTCAACTAAGAGCAGTATGTTAAAAAATGTTGGATTTGATGATGTAAACGCAGAAGACTTTATATACAAGGAAAGGCTTGCTACGATGGAGGACATGATAATGTTATTAGAAACGACGCCAATAATCCAGGATTTCGACAGGGAAAAAGATAGGAACTCTACAGAGAAGTTAAGAAGGCTTCTCGGGTCAGAAAATATAGTGATAGGCAGACACAGAGTGATGCTCATTGGAAAGAAAAGTAATTTTATTTAAAGACTTTAGTCATATGCATGTTATGAAAGTAGTAGCCTTAATGTCAGGCGGTTTAGATTCTTGCACAACCGCAGCAAGGCTTGCTATTGAAGGACATTACATTTTTCCCTTGTTCATAAATTACGGACAACGTGCAGCGTTCAGGGAGAAAGAAGCCGCAAAAAAATATTTATCGAAGTCTATGGAAAAAATAAGAACTCTTAATAGTCTGGCAGAAGCCGAAATAAGTCTGCCATTCTTAATATCGTCTTTGGTTGGTAGTACAGAAATTACAAGGAAGGATGATAATGCATTTCATTCTTTTGAAGCCAAAAAAATAGACTGGGCGCCTGCAAGAAATATCATATTAGTTTCTATTGCGGCGGCTTATTGCGAGACTGTTGGAGCCAGAGCTATTTCAATAGGAGCATATAAAGAAGATGAAATGCCGCCTTACCCGGATTCTTCGCGGGAATTTTTTGACTCGATGCAGATATCATTGTCAAAAGGCATGTATGGCGATGAATTTGAGATAGTAACACCATTTATAGGATATTATAAATGTGACATGGTTACGTACTCTGAAAAAAACTCACTTCCGATTGAGCTAACATGGTCTTGCTACGACAATTTGGAAGTTCATTGTGGGTTGTGCAGGAATTGTGTTGACAGGAAAAAAGCATTTCACAGTGCCCGTGCGGAAGACCCGACGCAATATGCCATATAGTTATTGTTTTTCTCCGGATTTTTTGTTACATGAGCCGGTTCCGTAAGTGCCAAACACAGCTTGCGCGAAAAATCCTGCAGAATAGAATAAATTCCATAAAACTGAATAAGAAGATGTTAGTGCGTCCTTTTCTCTCATAATTGCGAACGCTTGTGTAAAATGTGTCCCAACGCCTTTCATTACATTTTTTTCAACGCCTATCCTTTTTCCAGTGCCGTATCTGAATGCGCTTTGCAGATCGACGTAAGGAGTTAATGAAGGATGGTAAACCATGGCATCTGGCACGTAGTTTACAGTAAGGCGGTGTTTTTTTACGCGCTTGTAGAATTCTGCATCTTCTACCCAGTGAATATCCCTGTCATAGTAGTATCCTATGTGATTTATAATGGATTTTTTCATGGCTAATGGGGGTTTGAATGCATTGGGTCCCTCTGTCTTAAATTCTCTTAGGTCAGCGATGCAGGCTGCGATTCTGTTTGGTTTTTCGTGGATTATGCGCCCTTTGGAAAGGTAGAACCCATCAAGTCCGTCGTATAGAAGTTTTATGCAGTTTCTTCCAAAAGTGCAGTCGGAATCCGTAATTAGAACGTTATCTTTTGTGCTTGTAATTATACCTTCGTCAAGAGCCGCACCCAAATTTCTTTCTGCCAGTTCACATGTTTTTACTCCCATGTTGTTTGCTATATTTCTGACGGCGTCTGTTGCTCCGTTCAAAGCTATGACGACTTCTACGTCTTCGTCGATGCTTTCTATGCATTCCTTTATTCTTAGGTCGTCTGCTACTGGAATTATGACTGATATATCCATATACTCTCTTTTTGTATACAATTTTAAAGCCTAAAAGGCAGTTAGGCGATTATTTGCATAATGCATACGAAAGAAAATTTTTAAATAGAAATTTTCCTAGTTATTTCAGTCGTACTTCTCCAGTTTTATTTTTTCAGCAGGCACGCCGAGCTCCAGCAGCGCTTTCCTGGCTGACTCGCACATCAGGGGAGGCCCGCAGGCGTAGAAGAGCTTGCCGTCGAAGTTTCTCACAGCTTCCATTATGAGGTCCTTGTCGATGCGCCTCTTGTAGCCTGTCCATGACGGGTCGTCGTTCCTCGTTATTGTATGGATTACTCTGACGTTTCCATTGTTGATCTCGTCAAGCTCTTTCCTGAAGATGATATAATCTTGCGTCTTGGAACTGAAGATAAGTGTTATATCAATACCAAGTTCCTTTTCCAGAATATATCTCCACATGCTCCTGAACGGCGCTATGCCGCTTCCTGCTGCTATGAACACGACATGGTTGGCGGTCTCGTCGAGGGTGAATACACCGTAAGGCCCTTTCAGCTTGTATGTCCCCCCGACTCGCGCGTTGTCGAAGAGAAAGGAAGATAGTGCCCCGTCAGGAATCTTTTTTACCGTCAGGTCTATGATGCCGTGCTCCATCGGGCTGGAAGAAATCGAGAGCGGCCTGGTTATCGGGCCTTTCCCGGGTATATCCACAGTGAGCATCACGAATTGGCCCGGTAAAAAGGGAAGCTCCTTGCCCGGAATCCCGAACCTGAACGTCTTTGTCTCGGGCGTTTCCTGTATTATTTTTGTCAGTTCCGCCTCGTGCTCGTAGATTTTCATTGCCATGCTATCTGTCACGCAGAAAGAAATAAAAGGGTTATGCTGGATTCAAAATCCGTAAAATTTATGCCGCGTCATTTTCTTATTTCATCCCTTCCATAGCTTCTCCTTCATGCTGCGCCTCTTGTTTTCCAGCCTTGCGAGCAGGAACAGCACGTACGAGAGCCGGTTCATGTAGGGGATTATCTCCTCGTTTATGCTTTCCTGTTCCTTCAGCGCGACGGTCTGCCTCTCGGCCCTGCGGCATATTGTCCTGCATACGTGCAGCAGCGCTGCGGCCTTGGTGCCGCCGGGCAGGATGAAGTTTTTCAGCTCGTCTAGCTCCTTGTCGATCTTCTTGATGAGCTGCTCGAGCTCTTTGTTCCTCTCGGCATCCACCCTCTTTATCTTGTTGTAGAGGGGAGTCGAGAGGTCGGTTCCGATGGAGAAAAGGTCTTTTTGCACGAGTTCGAGTATCTCTACGATTTCCGCGTCGCTCGCTTCTGCCGCGGCCAGCCCTATGAAGGAGTTGAGCTCGTCAACCGTGCCGTAAGCTTCCACGCGCTGGGACTTCTTGCTGACCTGCATGCCGAGGTTGAGGAAAGTGTCCCCCTTGTCGCCGATCCATCTTTTCTCAGCCATGATTTTCCCCATCTCATTTAATAAAATTATTGTCAATTAGCTCTTTTACAAAACGGTCAATACCTCTGAGGTGTTTTAATTCTTCTATGCTGAACCATTTTGCATCTGTATGGTCATCATCAAGTTGTGGTTCGCCTTCTATTTTTCCTAAATAAGTAAGCCTGACTACGTGACTTGTGGTAATGTGAAGAATGTCCTGGGCTGCTATTAGTTTTGGCACTTCTTTTAATTCAAGGCGTGTTTCTTCCCATATTTCCCTTTTGAGATTTTCAATCAGTGACTTTCCGGGGTTTATTCTTCCGCCAACTATATCCCATAGCTCGCCTTCAACATCTGTATATTTCTTTGTACTTCTTTTTAGCAGAAGAAACTTACCTTCACTATTTCTCAGGAATGCTTTGACACCTACTTGCAGTTCCATAGTTCCACTTTAGTGTCTAAGAATAAAAAACGATCATATCTCGCATTTTCCCCATCCACAGGAAACGCAACTCATGCAGCCTTCCTTGAACTCCAGCTCGCCTGAGCACTCGTGGCAGTTCTGGTCAGAAGACGCGGGCTGCGTCTCTCCTGTTGCTGCGATGACCATCGGCTCCATCGACTCTTCGGCCTCCTCTTTCTTTTTGTTGAGGTTGAGCACCTGTATCTTCCTGCTGTTGTTCCTGTAGACAGTGCAGCCCTTGCATCCCAGCTGCCATGCAAGGATGTATCCCTGCAGCACGTCTTCCTTTGTCGCGTCTTCAGGGAAGTTTATTGTTTTTGATATGGCATTGTCGCAGTATTTCTGGAATGCGGCCTGCATCCTCGTGTGGTCTTCCGGGTTGATGTCCATGGCGGTCACGAACACGCGCTTTATGTGCTCTGGAATGCCCTCGACATTCGCCATCGTTCCTTCTTCATATATCTGCTTCATGATCTCCGGCGTTGCGAGTCCCAGCGTCTCCAGCTCGCGCTTCAGGTGCTTGTTCACGTAGTAGAGCTCTGTGTTGCCGCCCAGTATGCCCTGGTAATGGTAAGCCAGCGCAAAGTACGGCTCCACGCCGCCCGAGACGTCGAATATCATCGATATCGTTCCGGTAGGCGCGATGTTTGTAAGGGCTGCGTTCCTGTGCTTCACGTTCCGCTGCGCATAGATGCTCTTGTCCCAGTTCGGGAAGATGCCTTTTTCTTCCGCGAGCTGCTCTGACATCTCGTGCGCCGCGTCCTGTATGCATTTCATTATCTTCTCGGCTGTCTTGAATCCTTCGTCCGAATTGTAGGGGATATGCATCTGGTAGAGCAGGTCTGCGAAGCCCATTATGCCCAGCCCGACCCTCCTGTTGCTCCTTATCGCCGTGTTTATTTTCTCCACCGGCGCCGAGGTGAGGTCTATCACGTTGTCGAGCATCCTGACGGATGTCTTTGTCACGTAGCGCAGCCTTTCATAATCCACTTTCCCGTCCTTTGTTAATTTCTCCAGGTTTATCGAGCCAAGGTTGCACACATCGCCGTCATGGAGGAACTGTTCGCCACATTGATGTACTACTAAAGAGTTACAAATCATTGAATGTGTCGATGGTTCTGTAAGATCAAAAACTTCTTTTTCTCCGATATATTTTATTTCTTTTACTCTGTCGGAATAATCGTTTTTATAGAATTTTTTAAATCTCACGTTGTCGAGTTTTTTCGTTTTGGTTTTTTGCAGAAATCCTATCTCTTTCCTGAAAATTTCACGGCTCTCCCCAAAAACTGCTAGTTCAAATAAAATCCCATCAGATCCGTATTCTTTTAGTTCGCCTTTTTTGTTCGTGTATTTGAAAAGAGATTTTCTTGGCGGCCTGCTTCTGTTGTATATCTTGGATTTTATGCCGAGGTTGGAGAATAGTAGCTGCACGCCCTTCAGTAGTTTTTCGCTTTTGGACGTCAGAGCTATCCAAGAACTGTTTGATTTTGGATTGTCCCTTACAGTGCCGTCAGAGCTGAATAAGCCCTGCAAAAATCCTACAGCAGCTTCCCTGGGAGCTGCAAAAAGCTCTTTTGGAACTTCTTTGGTTTCAGATTGCCATGCCTTAACTCCGAGTTTTTTCATGTAATTTACAAAGTCTTTTGAATTGTAGCAAAGATGTGAAACCCCGTTTTCCCTTTCGATTTCTGTGATTTCATTTCCATAGAAGTTGTTTATAACGGGCTTGAGGTAGTTCAATACCTCAGCATCGTCTTTGCCGAACGTAAAGCCTACCATGAACTCTTTTTCTTTGTCCCTTAGCCAACCGTCTCCTATAAGCCATCCGAGAACTTGTCCCAGTTCCTTGCTCCATTTTTCTGGGAAATTGTATTTGTATGTATGCCAGTTCTTGCCAACAATTGTGTTGCAAACCTCAAAAGGAATCATATGATTTTCGCTGAATTTTCCTTCACCACCCTGCAAAAGAACGCGATGTGAAGTTTTAAGGTTGTCCATCCGCACCCAGCCTTCTGTGGTCATTATCCTATGGTCGCCGGTTGCTTCGAGTTCGTATCCAAAATCAGTGGTTAGTTTCCATACGGGTTTTATACCAGTCTTAAATGCCATGGATATTTCACTCAGTGATGTTCCCTCTGATTTCTTTAACAGCAGTGTTACGGTTCCGTTGCTATGATGCACCTCGGTAGGAATCCGGTTATCAGTGACTATTTTTATTCCCCCATCGCTATATTTTTCTGCTAATTCTGATATCTTCATCAGTCCAAATTCCGTGCCAACCATCGTATCTCCTGTCACGCAAGGGTTGCATGCCTCTATCCTCCCGAGTCCCGGGAGTGGGTTGGTCTCATTCACGCGGTCAAGCAAAACGCATCCGGGCTCTCCCGTCTTCCAAGCCGATGAGATTATCTCCTGGAAGACTTCCCTGGCTGTCATTGTCTCTTCTTTTATATCCACAACCGTGTGGCCGTCCCTGTATATCCTTCGCGGTTTCATCTCCTCCCCTCTCCATTCGCACAGCCACGGCGAAGGGTCGTTGTCCCTCACCTTCTGCATGAAGTCGTTGGTGAGACCCACGGAAATGTTGAAGTTCCTTATCTCGCCCTCGACGTCCTTGGCGTGCACGAATTCCAGTATGTCCGGGTGGTCCACTCTCATCACGGCCATGTTTGCGCCGTGCCTGTTCTGCTGCTTGATCACTCCGAATGCGTCATTATACACGTGCAGGAATGACACCGGCCCTGAAGCTACGCCGCGCGAGCGCTTTGCCGCATTTCCCGCAGGCCTCAAAAGGTGGAACGGGAATCCCAGGCCGCAGCCTGCCTGCTGCAGCATTGCAGCCTCTTTGAGCGTGTTGAATATGCCGTCCATGCTGTCGTCCATGTGCAGCACGACGCAATTGGGGACTATCGGAGTTGGCGCGCCTGCATTGCTCAGTGTCCTGCCTGCAGGCGTGAATTCGAATTGCGACATTATCTCAAGGAACTGGTCTTTTATCTTGCTGATTTCTCCCTGCTCTTTTCCGTAATTGGCCTCGATGCCTGCCAGCGTACTGGCTACCCTGTAGAACATCTCCTCTGGCGACTCTATCACGTTGCCGTCCCTGTCATGGACAAGGTACCGCTTTGCTATCACCTGCAGCGCGTTGAGGCTGAAGGGCAGCTTTGTGTTCTTGCCGTTCATTATTTTTTTCTGCTGCTCCCTGACCTGCGCCCTCTCGTTCCTGTAAAGTATGTAGTGCTTCGCCGTCTTTGCATGGCCGTTTTCAATCAGGATCTTTTCCACAAGATCCTGGATGTCTTCAATATTAGGTATTGCGCCCAAAGGCATGCTTTTCTCGAGGATGCCGATTACCTGGTCAGCCAGCTTTTCGGCCAGCGTGCGGTCGTCCCCGCCGACGCATTCGGCAGCCCTGAATATCGCGTTCGTTATCTTTTCCTTGTTGAATGGAACAACCCTTCCGTCCCTCTTCCTTACTTGCATTATCTTTGCGCCTACAGCAGATTGATGGTAGCCTTGCATTTGATAAGTATTTGGTACTGAACTATCGTTTCTAACAGCACCTTCATCGATTTTTATTTCATTTCCCGTACCTATTTCATTACTCATTGTTCTACCTCCTCTCTTGATTTAAAAAATAAGACAACGTATAGTTTCCTGATATAGTATTTTCTACCTGAATTGTAGGTCTTACATTAGCAATTTCATTGCTTACTGCTAGGTTTCCATTATCTTTAGTCATAAAATTACCTCCTCCTCAAGAATCCTGCTGTTCTCGCTTTTCCTAGATTGATTTCTATCTCATTTATCTGAGAAACATCAATGAGCTTGCTCTGGTAGTAAAGGTACAGCGGCTTTGTTATGAACCCGGCAAATGAAAAGTATGCAGATGTCAGCGTTTGCACGAAAGAAAGGTTTGTAATTTTCATCACGAATCCCCTTGTTCTTATCGTCTTTGCCTTCACATTTTCCGTTTTGTTTTCTTTGTATTCATATTTCATTACACTCACTCCCTATAGTTCATAATTAGAAGATTGCCCATATTTTCTACGTTCTTCATCCATATGAAATCTAAGCATGATTAATAAGTCTTGATTAATCTCAAGTATTTCGTCTATTTTCTTTTCCTGCTCTTCTAGCTTTTTTTCTATTAGTAAGGAAGGCAAATGGTTTTCTGTGAGTATCGGTTCTATAATTTGTGGTCCATTTAGTGTAAATGAAAGAGGTGTGAGAGTTTTCATGTTCAAAATAGATGTACGATTTACTAAAGTTTCAGTCATAGCTTCCATTTGATTTCCTAAATGTTCTAAGCCTGGATTTATTTTAGTTATTGATTCTATATGCTGGTCTATTTTCTCTATATCTAAAAGGGTTTTTAGATTTGGAAGTAAAGCCAGTTCCACTGGAAATTTTAATGGTTCGATGTTTTGATTTTGTTCTTTCATTAAATCATCTTCTCAGCAGCTTGATCTCTTTTTCCAGCGTCTTGATGTCGTCGAAGTCCCTGTAGACCGAGGCGAAGCGTATGTAGGCGATGTCGTCTATCTTTTTCAGCGACTTCATCACCAGCTCGCCTATGTGCTTGCTCGTGACCTCGCTCTCCTCGCGCAGGGAATTCTCTATCTTATTCACTGCGGCTTCTATCGTCTCTGTTGGTATGGGCCTCTTGCCGCACGCGATAGTTATTCCCTTCAGAAGCTTGTCCCTGCTGTATGTTTCCCTGCGGCCGTCTTTCTTCACCACCATGACCGTGATCTCGGGGCGCTCGTAAGTCGTGAATCTCTGCTCGCATTTCTCGCATTCGCGCCTTCTGCGCACTGAATCCTCGCTCTCGCGGGTATCAATGACTCTTGTTTCTGCCTGACAAAAGGGGCATCGGACCATCAAAACACCATCAGATAGGGATAGCTAGCAGTTCTTTTCGTAAAACCACTGACCACCAAATAGTAACACACTGATACAATATGTTGTATGTTACCAGTCTATTCCTACTATATCTTGTATATCATATTTATACCTTTCTCTCTTCGAGTAAAGGTTATTGCCGCAATATTGTACAGCTCTGCAAAGAATTTTCATGCATTTTTTCGAAGGAGATAAGCTCAGATGACGAATTTTTATTGAGGTACAATCAATTTGGTGAAAGTTTATGAAGAATTAGTTTATACTAGATTGTCGGCAATGCTGCAGGCAGGCTTGTCAGCAAGCGGCTGTCAGCTAAATTCTCCGAAGAATTTGATTCCTATAGCTCGATATTGAATGCCTCTACGTTTCCTTCCATTTTTCCGAAGTCAAACGCGTCTGTATAGTGGTGCTTTCGCGTCGCAGAGTGCTTTTTTAAAACGGTGTCTTTCACGTCTATTGATTTGTAGCCAACATTTGAGGACGAGAAGCCTTTTCTTCTCATGTAGTTGCAGAATTCTTCCGGCCTTCCATAAACGGCCTTTGAAAAAACAAGCACGGAAGCGGCGTTTGACCTTTTCCCGACATTTACAAGCGTGTCGATTACGAATTCTTTGGTCTTGTCGCTTCCCAGTGCTATGTAAGTCAGGCCCCCCGCATCCCATGTGTCCAGGAACAGGACAGGCCTTCCGTTAGACATGCCCGGATATAGCGTAGCCGCGGCAACGGGCTCGTCTATCCCCTGTATCCAGTACTGGAGGAGGGTTGTTTTCGGGTCCATGGTGTAAAGCGCTATTTCGTCTTTCACTTCCCCGTTCGGGAGATACATGCAGCATCTGAGCCTTTCGCTGTGGTAGAAGTCGTTTGGTACTCGCCTGGTCCAGATCTTTGCGGTTATTTTTGCCCCTTTGTGATTGAGAGGTATATCGTGTTCGACAGACATTTGTATGGTGTCTATTTCAGACAGTATGTTTTTTACAGAAGAGGGAACATTTGATTGGTATGCAGTCAAAATCAGGTTTCTCAAAGTTTCCAGCAGTCTCAATGCAGCTTCTTTGTCGTTTTTTATCGCGGTGAAATAATCGGCTTTTATTTTGTCGAAAATTGTCGTGGGCGGCATGTTGTGTATGCTTATTTTGGGCGCTAGTTTGTCCGACTTGTTGCCGACTATTTTGCAGATCAGGTATTTCAGGGCATCCGGCCATTTCTCCGAGAAGTTCCCGTCGATCCGGTCTTCTTTGATCTTTTTCCCGCTTGCGACGAGGATTTTGCTTCTTAGGCCTGCTGAATCGATTTCGTTTATGACGTTCGATGCCGTTTCATCGCTGTTGAACCAGCTGGAAACGCTTCCATGCTGTATGTGTTTTTTTACAAGGAATTCTACGTTTTTGTCCTCCTTTATGTCATTTGTCAGCAGCAATGCGCATTTGATCGAAGACGTGTTGCGCTTGATTTTGATTCCTATCTCGCTCTCTACCAGTTTTGCTACCTCCTGTATTTTGCGCATGTTTTCGATGTTCTCGTACTTTTTGAGATTTACAATGTCTTTGAGTATGGAGAGGTATCTTATTTTTTCCTGGAGGTTTGTCTTTCTATTGTCAAATTTATTGGCAAGTTCGTTAAATTTCTCTATTGAATCCGGCTTCACGCCAAGGATGGAAAATATGTCTGTCCTTATTTTTAAGCCGCCGTTCTGCGAGAATTCTGCGGCGGCGTCGAGAAGTTTTGACACATGACCGTTGTTAAGCCATTTCAGGTACCTTTCGACAGGTTCCCTGTTCAGGCATTCTTCCACGACATATGTTATGTTTGTAAGGACTTCGTTTGCCACGTCTTCCTGGTATTTTGTGACGGTGTCGGCAATCTGAGGCATCTGGTAGCATTCTGCAGCGCTTATGAAATCTGCCGAGTTTTTCCTGAATTCTGCTATCCATCCCAGTGATGTAGCGATAACGCAGCTGAGGTCGGAATTTACCTTTTTGTCCAGCAGTGTGTATTTTTCGAGTATGTTTATGGCTTTGTCTACGCAATTTTGGTCTTTTGTGAACTCGGAAACGCGTTCTAAGTTTGCTGTTATTTCTCCCGAAAATTCATTTGTTAAAGTCGAGCACAAATCATTCATTCATTTACCTCTTTTGCGATATTTATGGTCATAAATTCCATAGTCTGCTGTCAGCTCTTCCCCTTTTTCTATTTTTCTTTTTGTCATAAAATTGATTCCGTTATCATTTGTTTGTAAATTCGGTTTTTTTGAATGGTTCAAAAATGAGTCAATATCCATTCCGTTGAGGCCGTTTTCGGGGATCAAAACTGTCTGGTCTTTTTCTATAACCCAGAAATCATCTATCATCTTCGTGATTTCTGGGTCCATGCCTTTTAGTTCGGATGTCTTGAATTTGATCCAGCGCGGGCTGTTTGCTCCATGGAAAGGATCCGTATTTTTTGGTATATCTCTTATAGCAAAGACACCAACTCCGTGAGTTTTGGAAGGCATGATCCTGCAGTATGTTTTCTTCAGATTTTTCAAAATTTTTGCTTTTTTCAGCTGTATTTCTTTTTTTTTCATGGCAATCAATCAAAAATTTCTATCTATCTATTGTTATTCTTCATATATATCGTTTTCTATTTTTCTTTGTTGTGCTCAGAAACAGGAGAAATATATTTTTTGCGAAGATTCTGAATGATTTTGTGCCTTGAAAGAAAAATTCCACGCTTCCGAAATTGAAAGTCAGGCAGTCTTGTAACTTTTCGATCATCTAGGGGAAAATTTTGCAGAATTCAAGGCTTTACCGCAAGCAGGCCGTGCTCTCCGCTCTCGTTGTGGCCTGGAAGAAAATCATAATAGATGAATTCGCCTTCTTTGTCGGCATTGAGGCTGATGGAAACTTCTTTTCCCGGGCTGACTGGCGTCTTGATGCCGTACTGGTCTATGACAAAATAATGGTCCCCGCCTTCGCTTTTTACCTTCAGGGTCACTGTCTCGCCTTTTTTCAGGTCTATGCGGTCGGGGCTGAATCCGAAGCTGTACTGCGAGATATAGATTGTGCTGCCCTCCCTTGGCTTGCTTCTTGGTATCAGCCCGCTGGTGAAATTTACGAGCAGCACGACTATGACTGCCAGCAGGACGATAAGCATCGCATACATGTAGATGTTGCCTTTCATTTTTTAGCCTCTTTTCCGTCTATCTACAAGATAGTGATTTTTTTGAATAAGAAAGTCCATGGATTTGAAAAGTTTTAGCGAAGGATCATTTGTTTTGACTACGTGCGTAAAGACAATATCAATGCCTAGCGAATCAAAATTTTTAATAACCCTGTCTAAAAGTCTTTTGAATTTGTATTTTGTAAAGCTCTTTGTAAGCAGTTTTTCTTCTTTCAACAGCTCAGAAATAGCATCAAAATCCCTTTGTTTTGTCTCCCTGACTACTATTGCCATAAGTATTATGGCAATTCTGAGTTTATAAAATAAGGAAGCTTTATTAGAAAATCCATCAAAATAACATTCATGAGAGTCTCTGTCGTAAGTCCGTACAACAGGGAAAGGATAGAGAAGGCGCTGAAATCCAGGGGCTTTGTCGTGTCTCCGGATCCTGAAATTGTATTCACCTGCGGCGGCGACGGCCTTGTTGCTGCTACGCCTTACGGCTCTACCGCATATTATCGCAGCATCGGCTACGCGCCTTTCAAATCCGGCATTCGAATAGGCTTCAACAATGCCTGGCCAAGGCTGCCTTCAGCGGAGATTGGAAAAGCTGCATTAGTCAGGGTAGTTAGGGAGGAGGCTTGGCTGATCGCGGACAATTTCTTCAAGACAGGGATGAAGAGAGGCGACAAGGTCGTGATAAGGCCGTCGAAGAAGATTGCAAGGTTCGTGGTGCTGGATTGATGGAAATGGAAAAGACGAAGAACATTTATTCATATCTGCATTGGGCGGTGTTGTTGTGGATGTAAAGCAGAATTCAGGAAAAGGAGGGAAGAGCCGCAGCTACGACAAGCATGGAAATTACATCGAGATTTGGCATCTCCATGGCGAATATTCAATCTACGAGCACATCAAAAAGAAAGGCTCGCTCGTGAAGAAGGGACAGAGAGTGCGGAAAGGCCAGGTTATCGGATTTTCAGCGCTTTCTTTATCCTGTTGCGGTCGAATCCGACTATTATCTCGCCGTTTATGTCTATCACAGGCACGCCCATCTGCCCCGATTTCTCGATCATTTCTTCCGCTGCTTTCTGGTCCTTCCCCACATCGACTTCCGTGAATTTTACTTTATGCTCCTCGAAGAACTTCTTTGCTTCCTTGCAGAAGTGGCACCATTCTGTGCTGTAGATTTTCACTGTCATAGTCTCACTTTATGGACTAACATATAAAAAGTTGTTTGAAAACGCGAAATTGCAAGGCTACAAAAAATCTATTTATACAAATCGTGCAAGATATGAATTATGCCAGGAAAAAAGAAAGCGTCTGGAAAGCATTCGCATAAGAAAGGCAAGGTATGCGAATTCTGCTAGTTTTTATTTTGTTTGGATTATTTTTATAACATTTTTCGGCACCAAGCTGTCTATTTTTCTGCCTTGTTTCACTAGCTTCCGTATCTTCGTGCCGTTGTATTTTTTTGGCTGAAGAAAATAGGGCTTTTCGACCTTGCAGCTTTTTAGGCATCTCCAGACGCGCGTGTTGCCCGAGATGACCGAGTCGAATTTCAGTTTCTTGATTTTCTTTGTCCACCTGACGTCCGTGCTGTCCTGCATGCCGATTACTTTTGCGCCAGGGAAAAGCGAGTTTATCATGCGCCTGCGCTGCGCGTAAGAGAAAGGGTTCTTCGGGTCTTTTTTGTTGGTGCTCCCGATGACGAAGATCAGGTTGTATCTCTTCCGCGCGGCTCGGATTGCATGCTCGTGGCCCTTGTGCAGCGGCTGGAAGCGCCCGATGAAGAGCGCCGTCTTCTTGGGCATGGGTTTAATTGAAGAGAAATCTTTTTAGGATATGTCCCTGTGCGTCTCGTACATGAAGGCGGCGTCTTTGTGATGCTTTTTCAGCCTTTTGGCGACTTCCTTGAATATCTGGTCTGATGTGACCAGCTTCTTGCCTGTGAGCCATTTGTTCATCTCTGTCTGCACTTTGGCAGCTATTTTCTCGCAGTCCTTCTTCCCCATGTGCGTGCTCCTGCATGCGTAGAACGCGGAGCCGTAGATTTTCCTGCTGTCGTACTTCTCTTTATGTCCCTGCCGTTTCACGATATGCATTTTTTCACTTCCTTTTCACCATTTAAATTTTGAGGAAATTTTTATAATATTTTCCTATTGTTCTTTGGGGAATGCAAAGACCTTTCTTACAAGAAAGGGATTTGCTAGCCGAAGTTTATCGTCCCGTTCGCGATGAGCATGAGCAGCCACGCCAGTGCTATCAGTAATATTCCCACGCCAAGCCTCATGTAGCCGCGGTTCCTTTGCTTCCACTGCTTGATGCGGTGTATCTTCATTCCTGCGAACACGCCTGCTACTATGAACAGCAGGGGGGCTATGAATATTATGTTGTAGAGCACCAGCAGCAGGAACGCGGTGATGTTGAAGTTCTGCGCGAGCAGCAGCGTTATTGCGAGATAAGGCCCTCCTGTGCATGGCAGCTCCACTGCTGTGACAAATATGCCGAGAAGGAATGCCCCGGGAAGCGTGATCTTCTTTGTGTAGATGTGTATTTTCTTCGCTATGTCCGGTGATATTGCCAGCGAAAACCCGCGGCCGTACCAGAAGTAGTCTTTTATCTCGATGAGCCCGGCTATGGTAATTATTGCTGCCACAGCTATGGAGATGTATTCGGCGACAGACAGGGGAATCTGGTGGAAGAAGAACGTGAGGCCGAGCCCTGCAAGCAGGTATGTTATGAAGACCGCGGTCGTGTAGACTATGCCGATCTTCAGCATGTGAGCCCTGTTTTTTCCGCTGCTCACCATGGTGGATATCAGCAGAATAAGCACGCCTATGGCGCATGGGTTGATGGCGTCGATTACTCCTGTCAAGACTACTGTTCCGATCGCAGGCAGGCTCGCTTCTACTACCATTTTTTCACCTTTCTGTTGCAAAAGTTATGTTAAGGAAATCCCCGGGAGGCACGTCAGGGTAAGGCGCGATGATGTATTTCCCGAAGTCGAAGTTTTCTTTCCCGTTTATGAAGAATCTTATCTTTCCTGGCTTTCCATCAGGGCATCTGTCGCCGTTCCTCCATGTCCTTACAGATTTGTCAGCAAGCGGCACAGTGAGCTCATCTTCAGTAAATTCCCCGCCTATTGAACGGAAAAATTCTCCGACGCTGGCTTCGTCCATGTGTTGCAGCACGCCCTCGACATGTATGCGCAAATCATTATGGTGATGAAGTTGTGTTTCTCCAACCTTGTTCTCAAAGCCTTCTGATTCTATGATGCTTAGCTTCTCCCCGCATATCCATATCTCAAAATCAGCGTGCCAGTGCACCGGCCCTCCTGTTGCTGATGTGAGATTCAGGTATACGGTGCCGCCGGCCATGTACAAAGTAATTGCCGCCGTTATGACTACGTACAAAATGAAAACGGCTTTCTTTTCTGTTTTTGTCATGCTTCCCCTGTAGTGGATGGCAAGCAGCGAAAGCACGATAAGCGCTGCAATGCCGTACAGGAATATGTCAAAAAAATAGAATCTTGCAGCTTCCTCCCCCATATGCGCGGACGCAATGCCTGCGGTCAGAAGCAGCGATGCTGCGGTTATCAGTTTCTTCATGATTATGTTATGGAAAAATACGATATATATAGGTATCTTCTCTGACAAGTTATTGATATAAAAAAGCTGTACTTCAATAAGATATCAATGGAAAAAATTATTTTCCCCCTTCTGTTGGCAGTGGTTGTTGTCGCGGGCTGCGCAGAGCAAACTTCGCTAAATTCTCAAGTCACAATTAAAACCTCGCTATCCCCGGATTCGCAAGTCGCAATTACTGTGGGATATAACTATACGCTGAATCAGGGAGAGAACATTTCTGTATCTTGGACCGTTTTCGGCCCTAAAGGCGTTGGGAAGGTAGTATCAAATTCAGGTATTTACTACGGCTATGAATCCCGTCCAGGAAATTTTTCAAATACAACAACCCCTGAGCAGACTGGCTATGCGTACATTGGTGAAGCGCATAATACATCATTGCCCATTGCATTCAAGGCTTCCATTCCCGCGCGCCAGGCAGGCAAACTATATTTCCGCGCCCATGCTGTCATCGAAGGCGCGCATTACTGGACTCCAGAATATGTGGTTGTTGTGAATCCTGTGCAAGAGCAGCAGCCGAGTTCAGGGCTGGGCGGCGTTGCGACAATCGAGCCGCCTCCGCAAACAAACGAGACTCAGCAGTCCAATGAAACTCAGATGCCTGCTGCATATTTCAGGATAGAGGGCGATGATTATATATTGGCCCCGAATAATGTCACAGCGAAGAAAGGCGGCAATGTGACGATAGAATTCTATGTCCGGACGTCGGGCATCTATTACGGCGGCCTGCAGTTCAATTCTTCCTATTTCGACACGGGCGTGATGAAAAAAGGCGAGTCGAAGAATGTCTCGTTCATCGCTGGCAGTAATTTCACTTTCACTTCATACTGGCCGGCGAGCAGCGTGAGGAAGGCTGACGGTTATGTTTTTGTGGAGGAATGATGATGAAGCAAAAAATTAGAACGGTGTTTGGGGTTCTGGCAATAGTGGCAGTGGTCTTAATAGCCGGTTGCACTACAGGAAACCAGACACCATGCACAGAGGAAGCGAAGATATGTCCAGACGGCAGCACTGTTGGCAGAACAGGACCTAACTGCGAGTTTGCACCATGTCCCGGGGGAGGTGCAAAGACGGTGAATGTCGCTATCGCAGATTCCGGCTTCGAGCCGGAGGTGCTGGCCATTAATTCAGGCGACACGGTTGTATGGACGAGCAACAAAGATAGCGGGGCATGGCCGGCATCTGACGACCATCCGACGCATACGAAGCTGCCGGGATTCGATGCGCTGAAGGGCTTGTCAAAAGACCAGACATACAGATTCACTTTCACAAAGGCTGGAACATGGGGCTATCACGACCACCTGCATCCGAATGTAATCGGCAATATCATCGTGAAGTAAGATGCAAGATTTTTTCAGGAAGCTGCAGGCAGAGCACGTTTTGATAGCGATGCTTCTGGTGCTTGCAGCTTTGTCTTTTTCATTTTCTTCTGCATTACATCTTCTTGTTGCCGCCTTTGCAGCTGCTGTTCTTGATTTCATCCTGATGCGGCTTATTGACAAAAGAAACGGATTTCCTTATCTGGGCCTTATCACCGGATTGATAATCGGACTGCTTCTGACGCCTGAGCCGCTGTTCGCTTTTTTCGCTGCAGCGATCGCGATAGCAAGCAAATATATTATAAGGATAAGAAAAAGGAATGTCTTCAATCCTGCGGCTTTCGCGCTTTTCATCCTGTCCATATTTGGCATCACGACTGCATGGTGGGGAGTTTTGCACTGGATAGTTGTGCCCTTAGGGCTGCTCGTAGCCTACAAGATACGCAGGCTTGAGACATCGTTTTCCTTCCTTCTTGTCTATTTCCTCGCGATATACGCCATAAAAGGAGCTTTTCCTCTGGAGGACTATACAGCATACTTCTTCGCGTTCGTCATGGTGCTCGAGCCCATGACATCGCCTTTCACGAGAAAAGGAAAGCTGATATTCGGGCCTGCAGTAGCCATACTTGGAGTTTTCCTGCCGCTCTTTGTGAACGTGCCTGTCAATTTGTTCCTTGGCTCCCTGCTTCTGATGAACCTGTTCACGCCGTGGCTGAACAGGCTGAAGTCCCGCCCGAAAGCAGAGCTTTCTGTTGCACCAAAGAGCCACAGGCTCTTTGCGTGTATGTGAAGCAAGTTATAATATCCAGACTCTTTCCTTGCTTCACAATAAGTGCCGCGGATCAGAGCACTGCATAGCCAAGGGCATATAGAATAGCCAGAAGCACGGGCTGATGAAGCACATAGATGAGAAGCGAATGCCTGCCGAGAAAAGACAGGATTTTCGCCGTGATGGTCTCGTTTCTGGTCTTGAACGTTCTTCGCCCTTTTTTGTAGAGCCTGTCCCCGAGAAAAATGCCGATCATGAATACGCCGAGCCAGGGCAGCAGCGGGAAATAGTCGAACGTGTAGAAATTTGCCGGCTGAAAGCCGAGCCAGAGCAGCCACGGATAGCTCACTGTGAAGTTCTGGAGGAAGACGCCTATGGCTATGAAGATAATTGCAGAAGGCAGCGTCCATCTCCTCAATTTTATTAGTAGTGGCGCAGCCATGAGGGCAACTCCGATGAAATGCAGGATGCCGAAAAGTATGGTATTCTGCGGGAAGAATATCCAGGTTGCAGCTGTCGCGAGCAGGCCGAGGAGGAATATTTTCAGGCCGCGTGTCAGATATTTTTTATATACGCCTGATTTCTTCTGCTTTTCTGCCGCCGCTCTTGAATAGCTTATGACAAATGATATGCCTGCGATGATGATGAACATAGATGCTATGGCTCTGGGAAACAGAGACCAGAAGATCCAGCCGAGGTCAAGGGAGGTTATTTGGAGGTACTGCAGCGCGAACGCCCAGTTGAACAGGATCATGAGCAAGATCGCGATCCCGCGCAGCGCGTCTATCTCCCAGAACCTCATAGTAGAACTTTTGATTGTTAGGTATTAAATGACTTGGTTATACGGTATGATAAGTAAGAATATGACGGCAGAAAATTTCATGAGCAAAGCGGGAAGGCTGGCAAAAACCTATTGGTATGCAGCAGCATTGCCTGTACTTGTTGTAGGCGCAGCAATTGTTTATGAAGCCAATAGAGTTGATAGATACCCGCAGCAGATGACACAAAAAACTAGCAACAAAATTGTGCAAGAAACCAAAGGCAGGTTACAATATGAAATAGTAGCTTTTGGAGAAAAGATTGAAAAAACAGGGCAACAAATTGAAAAATGGCGTGAAACACTTAATCAACTCGACGAATCAACTAAAAGAGCATTGGAAAATGAAAAAAGACATACGATGGAGTTGAGAGAGCTAAGAAAATGGATAGAAGAAAGAAACAGGCAACCAAGATTCTTGCCTGTAACCCCGATTCCTCCTTCAACAGGAAAGGAAAACCCAGATCCTCCGGAGCCTTACATGGGCGGAGCAAAGAACATATATTTGAAAGATTGATTTATTTCTCCGCGACGACGAACCAGTCCCACATGCGGGGCTTGCCATGGAAAGGCGAGTAGCCGGATTCTTGCGAGATTTCCCATGGGTAAAAGACCTTGCTCACCCTGATGTTCTTGAAGCCGGCCTTCTTCAGCCTGTAATTGACCTCGAACCTGTAGAAATATTTCTGCGCGAAGCCCTCTTTATCCACGCCCGTGAGGAAGTCGAACTTTTTGGCGCCGAGCTCCCTTGAAGTCCTAAGCCTCGCCTTTTTCTCGCTGCCAGTCTCTTGCAGCACCGTTTCATATACGAGCATGGCCTGGTAAAGTATGGCCTCCATTGAAGGGAATACGGCAAGCAGCCTGCCGCCCGGCTTGAGCACTTTGCAGCACTCTCCCATGATCTTCTCCAGGTCCTTGACGGACGGGACGATTATGGAATTCACTGCTACTGCGACGTCGAATTTGCCGTGGAATTCCCCGAGGTCGGCCGCGTCCCTTACGAAAAAGCTGATGTTCTCGAACTTGTGCTTCTCCTTGGCGACCTCTATCATCTTGTCCGATATATCTATGGCCGTCACATGCGCGAACCGGCCGGCGAGATGCGGTATCGCGTTGCCGATGCCCGTGCCTATGTCTATCGCTGATTTGTCTTTTCCCTCAAATTTGTCTATGTAATCGTAAAGAGGGTTCTTCACGCCTTCCTGGAATGGCGACATTATGTTCTCGAAATATTTCTTCGCCACGCTGTCCCAGTATCTTTTTTTCATTGGTATTATTTGTCTCCTGGAATTAAAAAGAAAGTCTTATAATTTGGTCTTCAATATTATCTCATGTTGCTCGAGGAGCTTGTGTTTCAGCTGGGCGGGCTGCTGGTTTTCGCCGTGATCCTCGGCGAGATAACTGCGCGCATGGGGATCTCTTCCCTGGTAGGGCAGATACTTGCCGGGATAATTGCTGGGCCTGTGCTCGGCTGGGTGCATCCGAACCACGTTGTCGAGTTCTTTTCCTTCCTTGGTCTGCTGATACTCGTGTTCCTGATAGGGCTCGAGACGAAGATAGACGACATAAAGAAGGACGTCTATGTTGGCATAGGGCTTGCGGCCAGCGGGGCCCTCTTGACGTTCATCGCCGGCTTTTTTCTGGGCGAGTTGCTGTTCGGCAGCTTCAACATAGGGCTTGCCATAGGCGTTGCTATGATCTCAACGAGCACTGCTATCCCCATCAAGATCCTCATCGACAGGAAAGAGTACCACACCCACACGGGCCGGATATTTGTCATCATGGCCATCGCTGACGATGTGATAGCGATACTGGCGCTGTCGCTGCTGGTGTCTTACATCTCCGCGGGCAGCGTGTCGATAACATACGTCACGTCTCTTTTCCTCGCGATACTGGGCTTCATATTTTTCATACTCACCTTCGGCGACAAGGTGATCAACAGGTTCATAAATTTCATCCAGAAGTCGCATGACCAGGAGATATTATTCACGATCCCTCTGGCGATAGCGTTCGTCATAAGCCTGTGGAGCGAGAACATCGGCCTCGCGGCGGTCACCGGCGCATTCATAGCGGGCATGGCGATGTCGCGCTCCTACTTCCGGGAAACGATAATCCAGCCGAAGATGAAGGTGTTCGGCTACGGCTTCGTGATCCCGATATTTTTTGCCTACAGCTCGATATTCATAGACCTCAACACCTTCTTCACTTCATGGCACCTTATCCTGATCATCCTTGCCGCAGGGATAATTACAAAGGCCGTAGGTTCCGGTTTCATGTCGCGGTATTTTGGCTTCAACAGGAAGTCGCAGGCTATAATAGCAATCGGCATGGTGCCGCGAGGAGAGTACGGGATAGTGATATCGCAGATAGCGCTGGCAGCCGGGATAATAACGAACCAGATCTATACCGTGATGCTATCGTTCATCGTCATCACGGTGATACTGACGCCGCTGCTCTTTATGCTTGAAAATAAAATAGGCTCAAAAAAATATTGAAGAATAGCTCTGTAGAAACCCTAGGAGAAAAGCCACGTGAGCAGCATGGCGTACCGCCGCCATGCTGCTAGCTAAGGGTATTGTGACGGAACACAATACCCTTCACGTGGCTTTTCTTTGAACATTTCTACAGAGCTTGAAGAATCAAAAGAAAAGGATCAGCATTTGCAGCAGTCATTGCAAGCCATTCCGGACCCGCAGCTGCATACATTGGATTTTGATTTGGTCGCTTTCTTTGCGCCGCTTTTCTTCACTGCTTTTTTCTTCATATCATTCGCCTCCTATCATTGGATGAAACTAGAAAATGATGCTTGCCTAAACGCGTTCCTTGCACATCCAGCACACGCTGACGAACTTGTCGTTCGGGGCGCCGCATTTGCTGCATATCTTTTCCGGCCTGTGCGGGTCTATTGCAAGCTCTTTTTCTTTCGCAACCATCCTTTCCATTCTTTGCGCTGGGCCATCTTCCTCTATTTCCCTCTCTGGAACTTCCTTCATGGCTTGCTGGATGTCCTGTTCCGTGACCTTCCTGGTCTCCTCCGCGGGCTTTTCTTCTTTTTTCTTGAAAAGTTTTTTCAGCCATTCAAACATATAAATCACTTTTTCGATTAATCCTTTTCCCGTATGAATAATAAAAAAGGATTATAAGAATAAGCAAAATATCTTCTTAAGGTTGTTTGCAATGCATGTTTGATGCAGAAAGAAATAGTAAAAGTGAATAAGGGAGTCGGTAAAATAAAGAAAAAAATTGTCCTGCCCGCATTGGTAGCGCTTACCGGATTTTATGTTTTCATCACCGCAGACGTGCAGAAAGAAGTGCTTGGCATGTTCCTCGGAGGAGTCGGGTCGTTCTCGCTGAGGCTCGTCGTGAAGTTCTGAAATTTAAATAATCAGGCGGCTAATGAAATTTCATGGGAAAAATAGTTGCTATCGGCGGCGGGGAAATAGGGCGGCCCGGCTATCCCGTAGAAACGACAAAGGATACGCAAAAGTTGTTGAAAAGCATTTCGGAAAAAGACTTGGATGCCGGGTGGATGTCCTTTACTTGATAGGCACGAAAACAACCAGGCGCGAGATTGAAAGAAGAATATTCAATTCGGACATAATCTACGTCGGAGGCGGCAACACGCTGAAGATGCTGAAAATCTGGAGAAAGCGCGGGGTTGATAGGGCGCTGGAAAAAGCCTACAAAAAAGGTATTGTTCTTTCTGGAGTTAGCGCGGGTTCTGTTTGCTGGTTTGATTATGGGATTTCAGACTCAAGGCGGTTTGCAAATCCTGATGCGGATTTTATCAGGGTGACGGGTCTTGGATTTATTAACGCTCTCCATTGCCCTCATTATGATAAAGAAAAGGACAGGAAGCCTCAGTTAAAGAAGATGATGAAAAAATACGGAGGAATTGCAATAGCCATCGATAACTGCTGCGCAATAGAAGTGATAGGTAATAGTTACAGGATAATCTCCTCAAAGGACAGTGCTAATGCTTACAAAGTATATTGGAAAGAAGGAAAGTTTTCTGAGGACAAAGTAAGAAAAACAAAAGAGTTCAGTCCGGTTAAGAATTTGCTGAGAAAGTGATTCTGCTGCGCCGAATATCAGCAATGAATGCACTTGTCGCAGACCTGTGAAAGTATGGGAAGCAGCCTTTTCGAGTCTTCCTCGTCCAGCGATATTATTATGCCTCTTAGGTCTAGATGCTTGAGCTTGTTTATCAGGTAGTGGGAGAATTTTTCCGCTGTCCTTAGCTCATTGTGTATGAGCAGCGTGCTTATGGAGTCAAAAAACAGGAAGTCATAGTCTCCCGTATTTATTGTATCTGTGATAGCCAGTGAAAGCTCAGTGAGACCGCGCGGACTCTGGATAAAGATGCAGTTTTTCGTGTTGGAAACTTTTTCCTGTGTTTTGCTTATCCCGTCTATGAAAAATAGGTTCTCTGTATTCGTACCATTGCTTTTGAGGTCATTTGAAAGCGACTTATAAGAGGCGTTTAATGTGACGTGGATGCCCTTCAGCTTCAGCGTTTTTGTAAGGTACTTCAGAATAAAGTAGTTGTTTTTGTGGTAGTCTTCCACCGGTGAGATGAAAACATATATGTCGGTAGTAGTCTTTGAAAGAGCCTTAAGTGCTTCTTTTATGTGCTCTTTGTTCGAGTGTGCTGTCATTCCTTACCACCATAGCGTTCATAATGTACAATCCTTTCCAGACCTTTCCTTTCCCTCTTTTTCTGGAAAGTCCCGCTCTTCTCGTAGCCAAGCCCGACGGCAAGCACAGCTTCGCGCCCCTCCGGCATGTTCAGGATTTTACCTGCTTTTTCAGTCAGCAGCGACAGTAAGCATGACCCGATTCCAAGGGATGCAGCTTCATATGTGATGTTTATTGCGGGTATTGATATGGTCATGTACCTGTGGGACTGGACAAAATTTTTCGCCGATCCCCTGAGAAGCGCTTTCTGGTCTTCGAATATGGGCTCCAAAACAATGGCTATAATAAGAGATGGTTCCGAATAAAAGGCGCCGTAATATGATATCTCAAGAAGTTCCTCTATGGTCTTCCTGTCCTTCACAACTATGAAGCTCCATGGCTGGCTGTTGTGCGGGCTCGGCGCCCATCTCGCAGCCTCAAGCATCTTCCTGATATCAGTGTCCTTTACTTTCCTGTCAGAGAACTCGTATGTGGTCTTTCTTTCTTTGGCCAGAGGGAGAAAGTCCTGTCCCCCCCCCCTTGATGGAAGTCATTAACATCTTATGGAGGGTATGATTTATAAAGATATAAGCAAGCATAAAAATTTGTCGCGGAAAACACCTCTCTCCTATGAGAGCAAGGCTTCCAGCCCCAGAAAGCCTGTAAGGAAAGTGAAGTCAAAACAAAGGTAATAAATTATTGTAGCCGGTTTTTTTGATGTCCAAAGCCTCTTCGACATTAATTATAATGTCTTCTTTTTCTTTTGCTTCGCGTTCTTCATGCTGTTTAATGAAATCCGCGTAATCTTCCATGAAGCGTTTTGTGTTGTGGTGTCCAGCAACAGTTTTCGTATCTTCAACAAGGCTGGCTGTCATGCGGTGAAGCTCTTCAAGAATTGCATGAAATTCATGTTTTGCTTCCTGTCGTTTTCTTTCCACGAATGTATATTAATTCGGCTGCAATAAAAAGATTTTTAGAATCAGGAAACGATCCCGTATCCTACCAGGTGCCATCGTCCCCCGACCTGCATGCTTATCGCGGCCTTGTCGCCTTTTTCCAGTACAACAGGCAGCTTGAGTTTCGCCTGCACGTTGTCTTTGGCCGCCGACGTCACGACGCCTACCGTCTTTGCGATGGCCACTGTGAGCATGAGAACATCGCCTGTTTTAATTCTTTTGACTTCCTGCTTGCCTTCCACTCCTATCACGTGGTCGAACAAAGAGACCTTCATCTTTATGTTGTCGGCAGCCGGAGGCAGATTTCCTGTGCGTCCTGCTACCGCGCCCGCAAGTCCGTCAGCCCTTGTGAGCGACGGGTCGAGTTCTGTCTGCAGCGATACCAGCCCACCAGGCTTCGCGTGCTTCTGGCTCCCGTTCTGGAATATCTCTACCACTTTTGTCGTGAGCGGCAGCCATTTGTCGCCCTGTTTCACTCCCGGGCTTATCTCTATCTCATCGCCGGTGGAGATGGTGCCCTGGGTCAGGGAGCCGCCTATCACGCCGCCTTTCAGTTCCTGTATTTCCGCGCCCGGCCTGTTCACGTCGAAGCTTCTTGCCACGTAAAAGCGCGCGGGCTTGCTTTCGTCGCGCTGCGGGGTCTTGATGTTTTCCTCTATCGCCTCGATGAGTATGTCTATGTTCGCGTTGTGTATCGCGCTTATCGGTATTATGGGCGCGCCTTCTGCTATCGTTCCCTTCAGGAATTTCTTGATCTGCTCGTGGTTTTTCCTGGCTTTCTCCTCGGGTACCAGGTCGATCTTGTTCTGCACGACTATGACATTGGTGATCCCCACGACATCCAGCGCCTTCAGGTGCTCGGCAGTCTGCGGCTGGGGGCATTCCTCGTCAGCCCCTATCACGAGTATCGCGCCGTCCATGAGCGCCGCTCCGCTGAGCACGGTAGCCATCAGCGTCTCGTGCCCAGGCACGTCTATGATGGAGACGGTCCTTGCGGGCCTCGCGTCCTCGAAGCACTTCGCGCATTTGCTCGTGTTGCTGTAGGATTTGCATTTCTCGCAGTAGTAGAACGTGACGTCGGCGTAGCCCAGCCTTATCGTGATCCCTCTCTTCATTTCCTCGCTGTGCGTGTCAGTCCATTTGCCTGTCAGCGCCTGCGTTAGCGACGTCTTGCCGTGGTCTACGTTTGCGGTGAATAAAGATAATCTTTAATCATGTCCGACGAGACCAATGTTAACCTCGGGCAGCGGCTTTTCTGCATTCTCTTTTTCTGTTTTGGTTTCAGTTTTTTGATTGAAAGTTATCACCTACTTTTCTTTGTTTCTTGGATGTCATATTTCATCTTCTGGAAATACAGGTTCAGTGCGGCGAGGACGAGGGCTATCAAAAATGTTATGTGGTTGAACTTTGTCCAATGTTTCATTTTTAATCACTGAAAGTGTTGAAAAGAAATGCCCAAAGACATTTCATTTTCTCGCCTTGGTGTTTTTGTTGGTGTCGCTTGTCTTTTCAAAGGCAACAAAACATTTCTCATTCTATTCTGGTTTTTCTTTCTCTTCATCCTTCATTTTGAATTCTTCTGAAAATCTACGAATTTACTCGCAGGATCAAGGGAAGAATTCAATTGAAATGCTCAAAGAAACCTGCAACTTTAGTTGCAGGTAACAAAGGGCATTTCATTTCAGCTTGCATCATTCAGCAGCAGGAACATCAGCTTCTTTTTCTGTCGCCTTTTCACTGGCAGTATCAGTTTTCTCAGAGACTTCTTTCTTCTCTTCCTTAACGTCTTTTGCCTCGGCCTTTTCGGCGGGCTCTTCTTTCTTTTCTTCTTTAATTTCGCTTTTGTCTTCCATCTTGGATTTTTCATTCCCTGCCTCGCCTTTCACTTTGGCTTTCGGCTCTTTTGGCGTTATCCCGAGCAGCTCGAACATTCCCTTGTCGCCGGCTTTGACGACCTTGCAATTCACCTGCGCGATGTCCGCGGCGACTGTATTGCCCCTCACGACGCGCCTCTTTCTTTTCCCCTCAACGTCTGTCCAGAATCCCAGCCCCTTCGTCAGCATCTGCTTCTTCCTCATCTGGCCATCCACGTCCTTCCTCATGGGAAATCCGTCCTTGTCGGAGCCTCCGGTGATCTGGAGCTCGTATCCGACCAGCCCCAGGAAATCACCGCTTAATGTTTCGCCGAGCTTCTTGCCGATTATAGGGGCATCTTTCTGGTCCTTCTCTACCTGGACAGACTGCTTTGCATGGGATATAACGAATTTGAATACTGCCATGTTTTTTCCTCCGCTGAATATTTTTAGAGTTGCCGCTGGCTGCAGAAACGTAGAAGATAGCTAAGTATTTCCCCTTGCAATCTCCCAGTTTTTCCAGCCGGGTTAGTTTTTACTTGGGAGAAAGATATTAAAAAGCGATTAATAGACAGAATGGCCGGACGGCAGGAACGGATGCGTTTCAGTTTTTCTTACGAGCTTGATTTCTACGCTGAGAGAATGTTCGTCATCCCGATAAATGCCTCTTAATCTTGGAAGCATGCCAAGATCTCCATACGCATATTTTCCTATTTGCTGTATTGCATCTTTCACTCTTTGATCGCTGCATTCCGGTAGAGAGATTTTGGCCACGTATTCTCCTTGTGAGGGGTTGCACAGCAGAGCCGCGGACAATACATGGCTGCCTAATTCAGAAGCAAATGCCCACATTATGTCGTGCAGAAGTTCGTATTGATGGAGTGACATTTGTGTAATAGGCTGGTATTCTCTTGCGGATGCTTGTTTCATGTATTTGGTATGTCAGAAATGGTTAAAAATGATTCACCCGCCCAGATAAAGCCTTTGTACATGCTTGTTCTTCAGGAGCTTCTTTCCTTCGCCTTCCAGCTTCACGCGGCCCGTCTCAAACACATAAGCACGATCAGAAATCTCCAGGGCCATGTGCGCGTTCTGCTCCACCAGAAGGATGGTTGTCCCGTCTTTTCTGATTTCCCTTACCTTGTTGAAGACTAGCTGCACGGTCTTCGGGTCAAGTCCCAGCGAGGGCTCGTCCAGCAGGAGCAGTTTCGGCTTGAGCATGAGCGCCCTGCCGATCGCGAGCTGCTGCTGCTGGCCGCCTGAAAGCGTGGACGCCTGGTCTTTCCTTTTTTTCTTCAAGACAGGGAACATTTCGTATACGTTTTCTATGTTTTTTTCAGAAGCCCTGTCGCTAAAAGCACCTAAAAAAAGATTTTCTTCCACAGACATATTGCGGAATATCTGTCTGCCCTGGTGCACGAAGCACATGCCAAGCTTTGCCATCTCGTGCGGCTTCTTTTTTGCGATGTCATTGCCATCGAAGACTATGTTCCCATGCTGCACGTTGAGGAATCCGAAGACCGTCTTCAGCGCAGTGCTCTTCCCCGCGCCGTTCGGCCCGATGAGCGACACGATCTCGCCCTCGTCCACGTGGAACGAGACGTTCTGCAGCACGGCGCTCTTGTTGTAGCCGCTGGTGACGCGGTCGACTGAGAGGAGTGGCATAGTTATCACATTTTTTTGTTCTTGTCAAGTTTTCTGAATAATATCGTAAGCTTGTCGCCTTCTTTGATATCTTCTTTTCTTACGAGATCTTTCGGAAATAGCAAGATGAGTGAATTTCCTTTTTTTCTGACATTTGAAGTTGTTTCTTGCATAAAAATCCTCTCTATTTATTCTTCCCCAGGTACGCTTCTATCACTTTCCTGTTGTTTTTGATCCTCGATGGCGGCCCGGCTGCGATCTCCTTCCCGTAATCCAGCACCACTATGCGGTCGCAGAATTTCATCATCATGTTCATGTTGTGTTCTATGATGACTATGGTCATGCCTTTTCTGTTGAGGTTTTTTATCAGCCCGAGTATCTGCTTTGTCATAGTGGGATTGACGCCTGCGATGGGCTCGTCCAGCAGCAGAAGCCGGGGCTCCATCGCGAGAGCGCGCACGATTTCCAGCAGCTTCTGCTGCCCGTAGCTGAGGTTCTCGGCTAGGTCGTCTGCCTTCCCGTCGAGCTTCACCATTCTCAGCAGCTCGATGGCGCGTGCCATCTTGCTTTTCTCCTCTTGCTCGACATGCTTCTTCTTCAGCAGCTGCGGCCAGAATTTTTCCCCGTGTTCGTATTTCTGCGCGATGAGCATGTTGTCCATGACGGTCAGCTTCGGGAAAAGCCTTATCAGCTGGAAAGTGCGGCCGATTCCCATGACGGCGACTTCGTGCGTGTCCAGTTTGGCGATGTTCTCTCCCTTGAAGAATATCTCGCCTTTGTCGGGGTCGAATATGCCTGTGATCAGGTTGAACATCGTCGTCTTCCCCGAGCCGTTGGGGCCGATGAGCCCGAGTATCTCGCCTTCCCTGACGTCGAAGCTGCAGCTGTCAAGCGCGGTTATGCCGTCGAAATTTTTTGACACTTTCTTGGCTTGGAGAAGCATTAACTCACCATAGATATCTTCAGCCCGCGGACAGGCTTGTAATGGCTGTCTCTGGTAACGACAGTAGCATCATTTAAGTCACTCAAAGCTGTATTCATTTTCAAAGATTTTAATCATTTCTTTGACAGCATGCTAATTATTTTGTTGGCATGTTTAAATCTGATGTCATCGGCCGTTTGTAAAGTGAATTTCGCTCCTGAATAAAATCATGGGTTCCTGTCGGCGATCTTCCACAGCAGCTCGAAATGTTTTTTGTATGCATCAGCAAGGTCTTTGTTATCGATGATGATTATAGTGAGCGGTTCCCATATGACAAATGCGACGCACCTGTCGAATATTGCCGTTGGTATAGGCGAGAAAAACCGCTTGTCTATGTAGCGGTATGCAAGATTTTTCTTCTCGTAAACAAACTCTATTCCCTTTTGCGTAATTAGCCGCTCTTTCAGGCTCAGGGATTCCTCTTTTTTGAAGTAGGATTTTATAAGGTGCGGAAACATGTTTTCCCATTGCCTTTCATCGATGCCGAAAGCAAGAAACTCGCCTTTGCGCTGCAGCATCCTGTTGAGCAGTGTTTTCATGCCCTCTGTTCCGTCGCAGACATCAACCCTTATTGATTTTTTCTCAAGTTGGCTAAGCCTCAGAAGCGTTGGCAGTATCTCATCAAGATGTTCTTTCTTTTCCTTGACCAAGTTGTCAAGGTGCGAAGGATCCGCAGCTGCAAAGAACTTCACGTTATTCCTTATTACGTAGCTCACCAGGCCCTTCTTCGCTAAGCTGTCCAGGAAATCATAGATGGTGGTCCGGTGCATCTTTGTATGGATCTTTATCTTGTTCACCTGGGACTCCCCGAGCCTCAGCAGCGCCAGATAAACAGCTGATTCGCCTTCGGATAGGCCCAACTCTACCAGCACATCCCTGTTTTCCACGTTTTCTATTGCAATGATATACTTAAATTGTTGTCGGTAAAACGACAGCACACTTTAATATTACCACTTATTCATAGTTACAGATGGTGTGGTGAAATGAAGAGGTCTTTGGAAGTAGGCATTGTTATAGTAATTCTGGCTGCTGTTGTGGCTGTCGCGATTATTTTGCAGCCTACTGGCAAAGTAACAGGAAAGAAAGAGGTAAAGGTGGGCGCGGTTCTTGCTCTATCAGGAGACTACGGCGTCTTTGGCACAGCGACGCAGAGGGGCATGGAGATTGCGGCTGAAGAGCTCAATGAAAAAGGCGGCTTAAGATACAGCATAATTTTCGAGGACGATGGGAACTTCGAGATAATCAGGGCGGTCGAGGCGAGCAGGAAGCTGGTTGATGTCGATAAGGTCGATGTTTCTTTTGTAACAGCTGGCAACGAGGCAAAATCAGTTTCTCCGATTTTCGAATCAGGGAAAACGCCATTGATAGTTATATGGGACTCGAACAACGAATTAGCTGGGCTGGGAAACTACACGTTCGGAATTGGATTCTCTACAGAAGGCGCCGCCCAGTCAATGGCAAGATTTGCATACAGCAACCTTAGCGCAAGGAGTGTATCAATCGTCTATACGTTTGATGACTGGTCTAACCTGATTGCGAAAGAATTCAGGAAGGAATTTGAAGCGCTTGGCGGGAAAGTATTGCTCTTCGAAGGGACGGATGTTTATGAGAAGGACTTCAGGACTATTATAGAAAAATCACGGAAGACAGATGCAATATATGCGCCGTTGCTTCTGCCGAGCAAGCTCATAAAGCAGTCAAGAGAACTTGGCTATTCAGGCTATGTGCTGTCAGCCGATGCTCTGGGCCAGAACCAGATAGATGCCGCCGAAGGCGCTGCAGACGGCGTTTATCACACGAATGTTTATGTTGGGCAGGGTGAAAAGATCCGGAACATTCTGGAAAAATACAGGTCCAAATACAAGGAAGAGCCAAAAGTCCTGCCACTGACAGCAGTGGGCTACGACGCCATGTATGCCGTGGACGCTGCTGTCCGTGCAAAAGGCATCGGACGTGAAGAGATCAAGAGCGGGCTTTATGAAATACATTTCGAAGGCGCGACAGGCGTTGTTGATTTTGACGAAACAGGCATGTCGCCGAGATTCGAGCATGTATTCGTTGTCAAGAACGGGACAGCTGTTTTGGTAAAGTAAATGAAATATTAAAGAGGTGTGATAAATGAAAAAACTAGTTGAATATAAGATGATTGATGAAGAAGGTCCTGTATCCATAGGACATTATCGCATAGGCGGTCAAAGTGTTTATGCACCTGTCATTAAAAATTTATGTCATAGCGATATTTTGATAAGAGAGTGGAGGCACAAAACCGACAAGCTCTGATCCCATTCTACATTTATTTTATATACCGCTTCGTTTCATGTATAATAATGGCTAGCAGAAGCGAGAACTTGGGCCTCCGCCAGACGCAGGTCCAGACATACGTTTCCTTTACGTCTTTTATGACGGCTGTTGTCGTCTTTTTTACAGGCCTGTTGATAACCCAATTCAATACCTATGACATTTCCATCAAGGTTCCAATATCTTTTTTGATATTCAGCATCTTCGGGTTTTTGTACTCGACGTTGATATACACGAACGCGGCAGAGGAGATCTCGCGGAAGAGGATAGAAAGGGCAAAGAAAAGCATTCTTCTCGGAGATATTATGTCGGAATACATAGGAGTTTATCTGCTGGTCTTGTCGATACCGCTGGTGATTAGCGTGATCACGCCGGACGAATTTTTGCGTCTCATAACTTTGCTTGCCTCTCTTGGCGGCTTTGCGCTTTACCAGTTTTCCCATTTTTCGATGATTGAGCGCCATTTCAGGAACAGCTATCACCTGTTTTCTGCGGCTTTGATAGCAATGGGTATCGCCTTGTTTGCCGCGCAGAGCTACGGCATTTACTTCGTCGAGCTGTCTGCGTTGTTTCTTTTGTTCATCTTTGGCCTCACTTATATCGCCACAAAAAAGAAAGCCGAATGAAATCAAGAGAGAGCTGGCTGGTTTTGTTTTATAAGCGCGCTGCTGGATCCATCAAGCCGAGTTTCTTCAAGCGGGAACGTATGGCACCCGGCTGCCTTTGGAAATCCAGGGCAAGTTCTCTGATAGTCTTTCCTTGCTGATATGCATTTTTTAGACGATTGTCATCGTCAGTTCTCCATGGAGCGTAAGCTTGTGTATAGAGATGCCGGACATCGTCAAATGGCTTATTTGGTCTGGTGTTTTTTTCTGCGATGCCATAACGTGTGCAATAGTCAATTATAGCCTCCAGAAAAATATTCCCGTAGCGCTCGAGCTTTATCTGGCCTATTCCATATATGCCCTTCAGGCTCTCTGGATTCTGCGGGTAGTAAGTCGCAAGTTCTTTCAGCGTCGTGTCCGGGAATATCACGTATGGCGGGACGCGCTCGCGGTCTGCGAGAGTTTTTCTGAGGGTCCTGAGCAGTTCGAACAAGAGTGGATCAAACATGTCTGCAGCCTGCGTTTTTGCAGGCGCGGAAGCCGCATGTTCTTTTGCGGCGGGCTTTGCAAGGAAAACATTTGCTTTGCCTGATATGATATCCCGGCTTTTTTGGTTGAGTTTCAGCACAGGGTACTTGTCTCCGGCCACGTCGAGGCAGCCGTTGTTTGCAAGTTCGCGTATAAACGCATGCCATTCTTTCGCTGTGTATTCTTTTCCGGCGCCGTAGGACTTCAGGGAGGAATGGTTATACATCGCCGAGCGCTTGTCGCCTTTTCCCGTGATTATAGAAATGATATAATTTGTCCCGAACCGCTGGCCGGTTTCCTGGATGCATGCAAAAATCTTTTTGGCGGTCTCGGCGCCGTCAAAAGTTTCCTTGGGCTGGAGGCAGGAATCGCACATCGCGCATTCTCCGCTGTAGGTCTCCCCGAAATATCCGAGCATGGTTTTTCTGCGGCACTCGGCGCTCTCGCAGAAGCGTATCATGGCCTGCAATTTTTTGTAGGCGATCGCCCTTTTCGCCGGATTTCTCATCTTCTCGATGAACCTCTCTATTTTCACCTTGTCGCCGTAGCTGAAGAACAGGATGCAGTCGCTTTTCAGCCTGTCCCTTCCTGCCCTGCCTGTTTCCTGGTAATAGCTTTCAAGGTTCTTTGGCAAGTCGTGGTGTATGACAAAGCGCACGTTGGGCTTGTTGATGCCCATGCCGAACGCTATTGTCGCGACAATGATCTCCGCGTCGTCGCGTATGAATTTTTCCTGGTTTTCGCTTCTTTCATGGGGCGGCATTCCGGCGTGGTAAGGAAGTGCGCGGAATCCGTCGTTGCACAGCTTTTCTGCGAGGCTTTCGGTCGTCTTTCGGCTCTGGCAGTATATTATCCCTGAATCCTGCGGCCTTTCGCGCAAATACTTGACAATTTGTCCATAGGCGTCTTCTTTTTTTCGTATCTGGTAACAAAGGTTCTCCCTGTTGAAGCTTGACTTGTATGTCCGCGCTTTTGCGAGCCTGAGAGCTCGGATGATGTCATTCTGTACTTCCGGAATTGCAGTTGCGGTGAGTGCTGCGATGGGAACATTTGGAAAATGCGCCCGCAGCGTGCCGAGTTTCCTGTATTCGGGCCGGAAATCATGGCCCCATTCGGAAATGCAGTGGGCTTCGTCGATGGCGAACAGGCTGATGTCCAGAGTTTTGAGGAATGGCAGGAAATCCTCTGATGCCAGCCGTTCCGGCGCGATATAGAGGATCTTGTCTTTTTGCTCGAGCAGCCGGGTTTTTGCATCCTCCACCTCTTCCTTCCTGAGCGTGCTGTTGATGAATGATGCGCTGATGCCATTTGCTTTAAGGCTGTCTACCTGGTCCTTCATGAGGGCGATGAGGGGCGATATCACGACAGTTATGCCGTTTTTCATCACAGCTGGAAGCTGGTAGCATATCGACTTCCCGCTTCCCGTGGGCATGAGGACAAAAACGTCTTTCCCCTCGAGGATGTCAGAGATGATCGCTTCCTGCAGCGGATTAAAATCAGAATATCCGAAATGCATTTTCAGCATTTCGCGCGCGTCTTGCATGAAGAGTGTTGTCGTCAAGGTTTTTTATTCCAATCTAATCCTCTTTTTGCCCAGTTTGTCGTAGATGTGCTCGGAGCTGACTATGGGTCTGCCTCTGCTGAGCACGGCATGAAAGGCGTCAGAAACATTTACGTTTTCATCCTGGATTAAATGTGCTGCTTCAATGCCTTCTTCCGCGCTCATGCCTTCCACAGAAGCTATCTGGAAGATGGAACCTATGAAATTTTCAATGTCATCAATGCCTTTCTTCTTGGCGATTAATGCTGCTTCTACGATAGTTGGCACGCTTGTGACAATATTTCCTTTGTGTTCATTATGCAACTTCTGGGCATTAGTTTTAAGCCAGTCTTCTTTTTTTGCTATTGCGAGAAAAAAATCAGTATCTGCGTATATAGTCATTTTCAAAACACTCCATGTACTTCGTAGATGGTAGTTTTGAAAAGAAGCTCCATTATTTTTTCATGCTCCATTTCCCAGCCTCCCTTAGGGCCTCTTCATGCGCCATTTTTCTTAGATCTTTTCTTGAAATCCCTTTGAGTTTTTCTCCTTCTTTCTGCAGCGCCGCTATGGGATCCTTTGGCAGGGTCTTGAGTAGGATTCCGTCCTTTGTTTTTATCGCTACGAATTGCTGTTCCGAATCCTCGACTACGTACGTGTTTTTCTTCCCCCTGAAAACACCTGCAGATAAGCTTTGCTTATCTGAGGTTCTCGAATGCTTCGCATGCCAAGAATATTCCCCGAACAGGCCGCCAGGTCTTTTCAGCAATATTATTAACAGAATCGCGGCATAGATCATCTGCCTGCCCGCGCCTATGAGATTGGAAGGCAGCCCTATAAACCGCAGCGGCTCAGGAAGCAATATCAAAAGGAACGCGCCTGCTATCGATCCGCGGATGGAAGCCGTGCCGCCTATTATCACCATGGAGAGCAGAAGAATCAGCACCGGGAACGAGAAGCTCGTGGGGTCTATGAAAGTTATGTAATGCGCGTAGAGCGAGCCGGCTATGCCAGCGAAGAAAGCTGATATAGTCAGCGCCAGCGACTTGTACCGCAGCGTGTCCTTGCCGAGAGTCTTAGCCGCTGTCTCGTCTTCTCTTACCGATTTCAGCACGCGGCCGAAAGGCGAATTTACTGTCCTGTGGATTATGAAGACAGTTATTGCAAGCACTGCTATCGTGAGCAGCAGGTAAGATTCCAGTCCCGAGAAAACAAAACCGAACAGCTCGGGCTTGGGTATGCCGGGTATGCCGAGCGGCCCTCTCGTGACATCGGTCCAGTTCTTCAGCACAGCCTCGACTATGAAAGCGAAGCCCAGCGTGCCGAGCGCCAGGTAATCGCCCCTGAGTTTTCTCGCGGGGATGCTGACCAGGTACCCGAAAACAGCCGCGAAAAATCCCGCTGCAACAATGGCCACCCAGAAAGGCATCCCTATGCCCAGCGTCAGCAGTGCAGATACATAAGCCCCGATTGCAAAAAAAGCCGCATGTCCGAGATTGAACAACCCTGTCCAGCCCATGGAAAGGTTAAGGCTCACGCTGAGTATTGAAAAGATGGAGCCCAGTATCACAAGGTTCTCGAAATAGGGGAGCATTATGGATACCTCACGAATGTGCCGTTCCTGACTATTTTTATGAAAAATTCATAATAGACATCGCCATTCTCGTCAAACGAAAGACTGCCGAAAACTGATTTATACGATGTTAAGTTATGCAGGTAATTTTTGGCGCATTCTAAATTATTGTTGCATGTCGCTAATGCAATTACCACAAGCCTCATGCCTTCATAGCCTTCCGCGGCATAACCATCTGGCAAGGTGTTATATTTTGACTGGAACATTTCAGAAAATTGTTGTATCTCGCCGTTGCCTGAAGGGTCAAAGCCGTATGAATATACGAAGCCGTCTGCAAGTACGCCAGCATTATTTATCAAAATCGGATCTTCAGAAGCTCTGAATCCAATAAATTGCAATGTTAGATTTGCCTCTTTTGACTGCTTTAGGATAAGGGCTATGTGTGAAGCAAGTGCTGGGACAAATATGGCGTTTGCTTTATTTTCCCGGATTTTAAGCAGCTGAGTTTTGAAATCTGTATTATCCAAGTTGAAGTTTTCCTCTGTAACAATACGAATCGATGAGTTCCTTTCTTCTAGCTTGCTTTTCAGGGAATTAGTAATGCTTATTCCAATGTCATTGTTCATATAAAGTATGCTTAGATTTTCGTAACTTTTTTCTATAATGAAATCTGCCAATGCTTCAGCTTCTGCATCTGTGGTTGGACTTGTTCTGAAAGAAAGGTCATTCATGCTGCTGTAGGTACGTGCAGAGGATGATACAGCCATTTGCAGAATGCTGTCATTATTTGCAAGCGGCTGTACCGCAAGGGAAATTGGACTTGCATGGGTAATTACTGCATCTATTTTTTGCAACTCTTTGATTTTCCTGTAAGCAGCAACGCCGCCTTGTGCAGTATATTGGCTGTCTTCGTGAACTACTTCTATATTGAATTCAGGGTATTTCGCTTGCATCTCTTCTTTTGCTATTTCAACACCCTTCATGTTCTGTTCGCCGTAATAAACCGCATTGCCGCTTAGCGACTCTATCACACCGATTCTGATCTCCTTTTGCTGCAATCCGCTTGCTTCGCTCTGCATATTCATGTAAGTCCCGTATCCTGCAAATGCTATTACAATGATTGCAATCACAATCCACTGCGTTCTTCTCTTCATCCTTCATGCCTCACTAATGTGCTTTCATGATATTTACCTGCCCACTAATTTATTTGAAAGCTTTAAATATTTATGTTAAATGTATTTAACATAAAAGAGAATTTAGGTTAAATGAATATGACAAAAATTTCAGAGGCTTTGGAGGATTTTAACCCCTGGTGGAAGGGCAAGTTTAGCTTGCAATACAAAGACAGGGAAGTTTATGGCGAAATGCAAAAATTCATGAAAATGCCCCAGATAATGGCGCTTACCGGGCTGCGTCGGGTAGGAAAAACGACATTGATGCTTAAGATAGCCGAGGATTTCCTGAATAATGGCGCCGATCCGAGGAGTATTCTATACTTTAGCTTCGATGAGTTTGACGACATAGAAATAAGGGTGATGCTGAGAGAATACGAGGAACTGGCGGAGAAGAAGCTAGAGGAAGGGCGATATCTTGTCCTGCTCGACGAAGTGCAGAAATTGAAAAATTGGGAAAACCAGCTGAAGACGGTCTATGATGTCTTCGGAAAAAACGCCAAGATTTTCATCTCCGGATCTGAATCATTGTTCATAAAAAAGAAGTCCAAAGAAACCTTAGCAGGCCGCATATTCGAATTCAAGGTTGAGCAGCTGTCGTTCAAGGAGTTTCTTTCATTCAAGGGAATCGAGAGCAAGCCTGTCGGACTTCATCGGCGCGAGTTGTTAGCCATGCTGGCTGAATTTTCTCTGACTATGGGCCTTCCGGAACTTGTCGGCATAAAAGACAAGGAAATAATAAAAAAATATGTCAGGGAGGGCCTGATAGAGAAGATTATCTACCGCGACATACCGAAGATGTTCAGAATCAAGGACGTGTCTGTCCTGCAGACTTTGCTTAACATATTTATCGAGGAGCCGGGGCAGCTTGTTGACGTTTCAGGCCTGGCGAAAGACATGAAAATTTCTAGGCAAACGCTTGCAAATTACTTGAATTATCTCGAGCAAGCGTTTCTTTTGAGGAAACTGTACAATTTTTCCAGGAACAGGAAGAAAACAGAGCGTAAGCTGAAAAAATTTTATCCGGCGCTTGTTTCAGTAGACCTTCTCTTCAGGGAGGATGATGTATCAAAGTCAAAAGTGTTCGAATGGCTTCTGATAAATCAGCTGAAAGGCGAATTCTTCTGGCGAGATCAATACAAGAACGAAGTGGACCTAGTTTTGGCTGATAAGAACCCGGTTCCGGTTGAAATTAAATATGGGAAGATAGATGTCGCAGGCATGCTGGCTTTCATGAGAAAATTCAAAACGAGCCACGGATATATCCTGTCAAAAAATATTGAAGAGAACAGGAAAATAGGTGACAGAACAGTTAGCATCGTCCCGGCGTTCAAGTTTTTGCTGAGATGAATAGTCAGCCAATCCTCACGAACGTGCCGTTTCTCACTATGGTCAGCACGGGCTGCTTGTTTTCCGGATAATATTTGTCGCCGAAATATATTTGTCCGGAAGCTCCTGTAAAATTGGCAGTCCTTATAGATGCCCGGATGCTATCAGGATCAGTGCCATAGTTTTCAAGCGCATATTTTACTTATTTTTTTAACAATGCGGCAAGAAATCCACCGCTTTGACAAGTTCATAACAAGCGGTGGCTGAATTGCCGCCAGCATAAAAAGGTGATTTCATGGAACAGAAACTCGTAGCCCTCAACAGGCACAACCACAGCGTCGGGAGGAACACATGGCACGAACCGTCGGGCTTGACGAGTCGCAGGCGGTGCGATATGTGGAAATGCAAGTATTGCATCACAGCGTGACCTTTCAGTAGAACCAGTCTGAAACCTACGCCTTTAGGCGTAGGAGTAGGTCATCAATGATATTACATAGTTAAAATTTCATGTAAATTTGGTGACGTCTAAAGATGTTTTCATGCTTCTTTCCTCCCGAAAAGCCCCTGGGGCCTGAAGAGCAGGAAGATTATCAGCACGGCAAATGCGATGGCATCCTTGTAGCCGGAAGGCAGGAACCATATGCCTATGTTCTCTACCAGCCCCAGAAGGAAAGCGCCGGCAACGGCCCCGCGCACGGAACCCAGCCCTCCGACAACGCTTGCCGTGAAGCCCTTGATGATGGCGCTGAATCCCATGGTAGGCTCGAGGTTCTGCTCTATGGCTATGAGCACGCCTGCGCTTGCGGCGAGGGCGGATGCAAGGGCGAAAGTGTAAGTGGTTATTCTCTCTACGTTTATCCCGATGACCTGCGCGACGTCCTTGTTGTCCGCGGTCGCGCGCATCGCCTTCCCTGTTTTTGTCTTCAGCAGGAATAATTCCACCAACAGCAGAGTCACAAGAGAAACGATTATTATTACGACTTGGGTCTGCGTTATTATTGCCCCAAAGAAGTCCATTCCCTGCGTCACTGGTCCTGTTCTTATCGTCTTCACCTCTGCGCCGAATGCGCCGATGATGAAATTCTCGATAAATATGAATATCCCGATGGACGCGATGAGCAGTATCAGGGAGTTTGATTTCTTTTTTCTCAACGGCTTGAAGACAGAATAATTCATCGCAACGCCGCAGAGGGCTCCGCCAAGCACCGCGAGTATGAATGCGCCTACGATGGGAACGCCTGCTGAGAAGAACAGGAACGCAAGATATGCGCCGATGACATACAGCGAGCCGTGGGCGATGTTCAGGAAGCGCAGCAGCCCGTATGTCATGGAGAAGCCGATGGCTACGAGCGCGTAGATGCCGCCTGCGATCACGCCGTTGAGTATGAGCTGCTCTAGGACCATCAGTCCACTTCCATATTGCCCGACAGCACGCGGCCGTTAATTATCCCATTGTAGAGGCTTGGATTGGCTGTTCTTAGCTTTGCCAGGCCCGCCTTGCTGAAAACGAAGAGATGTATCTGCTTTTTCAGTTTTTCTTCAAATTCACTGAGTGCTGCATATTTTTCAGATTCCGTCACTGCTATGATATCTATGTCGCTTTCTTCAACGGCTTCCCCCCTCGCATAAGAGCCAATCAGGACAATGGAAGGAAACCCGTAGAATTTGTTGAGATGGTCCACAACTCCGCAGTCCTCAAGTTTCATGGTGATGTCAAATGCCTGCAGGATCCTGAACTTCCTGCTTTCCCTGTTCGCCGCATACATTTTCCTGCCTGCTATGTCCTTGGTTATTATGATGCCTTCATGTTCCAGCTCATCCAGGTATCGTTTTGTCGATGGCGGGCCTAGCATCAGCTTGTTGGAAAGCTCTTTCCAGCCCCAGCTCTTTGCCGGGTTCTCCAGAAACGCGGAAAGCACCCTGTAAAAGTTATAATTTTGTAACATAAGTTATAATTATATACCATAAGTTATAAAAAGATAACTATTGATTTCGGAACTCACGAATCTATGCAGTTCTTGAAGTGTTTCTTGATTTCCTTGTCGAATGTCGCTATGTATTTGATTCCGTATTTGTTTGCCATCGAAATCAGGGCGGAATCGGTGAAGCTCAGTTTGTTTTTATTTGAGAATATTTCGAATCCGTCAAGAAATATTGTAGGAGGCACAGTAAGCAGTGTGCATGCCTTAAGAAGATGCTTTCCGAGAGCACTCGTATCTTCCTTGTTTTTTAATTTCGAGAACATGACAGTTAAAGTCTCGTCAAAAATGTAATCGGAAATGAACCATTCGCCAAACTTGCCGGTTTCTATGGAGTTCAGGATATTCTGTCCTTTTTCATGGTTCATATCCCTCTTGCTGTACGCAGAAATGAGGACGCTTGAGTCGATGATTATGGATATCTGAATCACCCGTATAGGACTTTATCCACTTCTTCGCTCAGTCTTTCGCTGCCTTTGCCAAGGTCGAGCGGCTTAAAGTCGGTTAATTTCACTTTCCTGTCTCTCCATGCTATGAACTGGTCCATTGCCATTGTCAGCGCTTTCCCGATGGGCATGTCTTCTTCAGCCGCCCACGCCTTGAATTTCTTGAATACCCTGTCATCCACGTCCCTTACGCTCAGCTGCATGCGATCACCTTTTATTTTTCTTGATTAATCTTCTTTCCCTGAAAATAATAAAAAGAAGATTAGTATTACATGTCATACATGTATTTAAAACCATTCTTTTAGTTCGTTTGGCATCCGATCAACTCTCATATCTATGCAGTTAAAAACTAAGAATTAAAAAGGAGAAACGGAAAGATTATCATTTGTACTCGGTGAATGTCTGGTTCACTATTGTCATGACTACGTATTCGCCTCTGTCAAGGTCGCCATTGCTGTCCAGTGTTATCGCTCCCGATGCGCCCTTGTAGTCCTTGACTTTGTAGAGCTCGCTCTTTATGCATCCGGAGTTCTCGCCGCATGTTTTCATGGCATTTGCTATGAGATAAACCGCGTCATAGTAATAATCACTATATATGATCGGCTCTGTATTGTATTTTGCCTTGAACGCGTCCTTGAACTGCTGGGTTGTTTGGGGTTTTGGAGTTGAAATCAAAAGCCCATTGGAGGCATCCCGGGCTGTTGTTATCAGTTCTGGGTTGTTCAGGGCTTCGGGGCTAAAGATAGTCACATTGAGTCCCAGTTCCTTGGCCTGCGTCAGAAAATTGCCGCCATTTGCTGGGGCCAATACTGATAGATAGACTAGGTCTGGATTTTCAGCTTTTATTTTTGTGATTTGGGTTCTCATGTCTGTAGACCCGCGCTCGTGGGCATTCGTCGAGAGTATTTGCCCTCCAAGTTCCTTGAACCTCTTTACAAAAACGTCCTTGACTCCCACTGAATATTCTTCATTGGCGTATTCCACAGAGACTTTTCTCGCATTGAGCGTGTTGTATGCGAACTCGGCTGCGAATTTGCCTTGTATAGCGTCCGAGGGCGCGTTCCTGAATATATAGTCGCCCGCCTGCGTTATCTTTGGATTCGTGGCGGATGCGGATAATAATATTACTTTGTTCTGCTCTGCTATGGGTGCAGCCGGGAGCATTGCAGCGCTGCAGAACGGTCCTATGATGGCGGACACTTTGTCGACGCTTATCAATTTCGTCACGGTTGTCACAGAATTCTTGCCGTCGCACTGGTCATCCTCGAATTTTATTTCCAGCTGCCTGCCGTTGATACCGCCTTTTGCGTTGATCTCATCAACAGCCATTAGCATTGCTTTTTGGCTGTCCAAACCGAAACTGGCCACGTCCCCGGTCAGAGGCAGCGTCGCGCCCAATTTTATAGTCTCGTTTGTCCCGTTCTGCGAAACACATCCGGCTATGAAAACAATGCCGATTATCACCAGAATAAAATATGGTTTCATTATTTACCCACTTCTCATTTTTTTCTCGGCAGAATATTTAAAACATATATACACGATTTTAGGCAAATGTTCGAAGATCACCTGTCGAATGGCATTTTCCGATTTACATATTCCGCGAGATTGTTCCAAATATGTCCTCCGACCCCTTTGCTTGTGCTTAGCGGCATGAGCGGGTAGTTCATGTTTCTTCCGATAATCTCTGTGGCGGCGCTCATGGCTACATATGCCATGTTTGCAGCATACTTTTTGATCGGCGACAGGTGTGTAAGCTCGGAGCCCAGCGCAGAGAAGTCCAGGTTCTTGAAAAGCTCAGGGTTCTCAATCATCGTATTGATGTTTCTTTCAAGGACTTCTTGGTTGTCCGCGAAATATCCGTATTGCCTTTTGAGCTCAGGGTTGTTCTGCATCTTTCTTGTCATTTTTTCCCTGTATTCCGCTTCCGAGACCATTCTCCAGCCGTCGTTCCTCGGCACGAAGTCTTTTGCAAGGTAGCCTCTTGCCATGGCCCCGTGAGTAAGGGTTTTCACAAATGCATATGCTACGTTCTTGGCAAGGCTGTAATATGTGTCGCTGTGAAAACCGCTAACCATAAGCAAGCCGGGGGTTATTCCGATTTCCCTGCATTTGTCCAGCGCCGCATTGCATTTTTTCATGTCTTGGCTTTTCTTCTGGCTTTTCCACACGTTTGCAGTTGTGCCATCAATGCCAAAGCTGACCATCTTCAAACCAGCAGCATCTGCAGTTTTTCCGATGTCCGGGTATTTCTTAAGAGCATTGATGAAAGAATTTGTCCTGCTCAATCCCTGCAAACGGAAACGGACAGCACTTGCCTCGGCTGCTTCTGCTGCAAATATCTCAAGGACCTTTCTTACTGTGTCCGGATTTTGGAACATGTCAAGAGACCCAAGATATATGCTGAGTTCAGGTATCCCAAAATGGCGAGCCTTATCCTTTAGGAATTTTACGTCTTCCTGCAGGATACTTGGATTTCTTGGATTCTGCAAGATGCCCTTTTCAGCTGGACAAAAATCGCAGACATAAGCGCATCCGTAATCTGTCGGGAGGCTGAATTCTGTCCATAAGTAACGCTCAAGAAGATCATCGTCCATCCTCTCCAAAGATGTTTTCATGGCAACTTCTGGCATGGGCTTGAGTTTGATTCCCATGTATCTCTCGGTGTCTTCGTCTGATATGACTTGTTCTGCCGTCTCGTCGAAGAGCCTGTAAAACTGGTCGCTTGTAAGGCCTTCTGCAGTTTTTCCGCCTACCAGAGGTTTCTTACCCGTTCTCCTGTATATTTTATCAGCCAAACTGACAGCTGCAGGAATGGATGAAGGGCCTATAATGCTTGTGCCAAAATGCTCATACTTTGAAAGTTCGGCCTTCTGCGGCATTTCCTGCACATCGAGATCGCAGACATCCGTATCTATCCCCGACTCTTTCAAACGCGCAGCTACCATATGCAGCCCGGGCAGATAAACCCTTTGCTTCCCGAAAGGATACGGGAGATCGAAGAGCAAAGCACGCCTTTTCCGGTCTTCTTCGTTTTGCATTATTACACACCCTACTACTATTCAATTACTACTATCTAATAGTGAATAATAGAATAACTAAGTTCGTATCAGATTTTAGGCAAAAGTTAAGAATTTAAAGAGAAATTATAATAAATTACTAATTATGAGGAAAAATATAGAAAATAAAGAAGTCAGTCTTGATAAGTACGACAGAATGATATTGTTTGAATTGGACAAGAACTGCAGGACACCGCTGACCAAGCTGGCAAAGAAAGTCCGCCGTTCCAGGCAGTCGGTGGAGTACAGGATCAATAACATGGTCAGCAATGGGACCATCACTGAATTTCGTGTCGCAATAAACCCGGCAAAGCTGGGATTTCGTCTCTTCAAGATCTATGTCCAGACAAAAAATATCGAAACTGAGCGGGCAAAGATGTTCGATTTCTTGCGCACGTCAGGCAATGTCTATTGGATGGGCGAGATAGACGGCGAATGGGACCTGATAATGGCAGTGTCGGCAAAGACAGAAAGGGAATTCTTTGATTTCAAGAGCAAATTCTTCTCCCGTTTCGGGCACATAATCATTCGCTCTGCCGGAGACATATTGTTCTACGTTCATCAGTATCCAAAGATGTATTTCACGGACGCGGTTGAGCAGCCGACAAGCTTCGGCGGCGAGGTAGTTGATAATGTTATAGATAAGCTTGACAGCAAAATACTTCTCGAGCTCATGAAAGACGCCAGGCTTCATGTGAATGAGCTGGCGCGGCGCACGGGAACTACGCCTGCCATCGTGCGTTCCAAGATGCGTCTCATGGAGAAGCTTGGAATTATCATCCAGTACAGGATTGACGTCAATCTGGAGAAACTCGGCCTGCAGCTCTTCAAGGCCATTGTTCATTTTGACAAATACACTCAGGAAGACGAAAAGCGTTTCACTTCTTTCATGTCTGCCATGCCGAACACTCATTATATTGTCCAGAACATGTGGCAGACGGAGCTCGAGATAGTAGTGCACAGCTATGTCGAATATATCCAGATCATAAACACTTTGAAGAAACTTTTCCCGTCTTATATACGCAACGTCGAGGCGCTTCTCATGAAGACGGATGAATGGACTCCCGGATACAAAAAGCTGATTTCCTGAGCCAATGCTGCAGTATCTATGTTCTTTGTTGAAAGCATAAAGGCATTTAAAGATATCTATATAAGATATCTTAAGAAGATATTGATGCCGGCATACAGAAACGTTCCCTTGCGGGCTATAACAGAAAGCGCAGTAAATGAAGCAGCAGAACTCGGAATGAATCTGGATGATATAGCAAATCTGCTGGAAGAAAGCTATGAATGTTCCGATAGCAAGAGAAAAGAAGGCATAGAGGAGCGTTGTGTTAGGAAAAGACACAGGGTGCTTAAGATCGTTATTGAATTAAGGACGAGCAGGAGCGGCTTTGAATACTGGCGCATCAGGCAGATTGGATTTGTGAGGTGAATGATTATGAAAAACAAGAACATCTATGAGGACGAGCTTGAATGCGACTGCGGCGGAACCATGAAGCCCAAAACATTTAACGTGGAAGGCTTCGAGGTCCGCGGCTGGGAATGCATGAAATGCAGGCGCGTTGATTATTCGGACGACATAAATGTTGCGCTGACAATAAAGAAATTCAGGAAACATGGCGCTTCGCTAAAGCTCAGGCAGGTGGGCGATACTGTAGTGATCACCGTGCCCAAGGAAATAAGGGAAGCGCTTGCAATGAAAGCGGGTGAAGACGTCAGGATGTACTTGGTTTCAAAGAAGAAAGTCATGATAGAGCTTGAGAGCTAAGTTGTAAAACCGCAGATAAAAAAATAAAAGAGAAACAATCCAAAAACCAGACTTATAGCTTCACGGGTTTCCCGTCAGCCAGCTTGAACATTGACAGCTCGATGCCGCTTATCTTGCCGTTGGGTCTCATAGTCAGGACCCCAGTTACGCCGGGAAAGTCTTTAACGCTAAGCATTGCAGATTCCATTTGCTTTACCCTCTCTGCGCTATTGGTTGCAGTTGCCTTTGGCAGCACCTTTTCCACGAGTATCTGCATACTGTCGTATGCCTGGTCGCTTCCTATGGGGAAATTTGGCTTCCTTCCGGCAGCGTTTTGGAATTCTTCCTGGAATTTCATAGCCTTCTCGTTGCTTGGCGACGGGCTGTAGAAAGCAAACAGCGTGCCTTCAGCCGCGCCTTTGGCAGACGCCTGAACGCCGGGGCTGTTTGCAACAGACGGCACAGTCAGGAAAGGCGCATTTATGTCCAACTCGCGTGCTTGTTTCATTGCAATGCCTATCTCATCGTAGCCGAGCACCACAAGGACTTCGCTGTCCTTCATCTTTAACAGCGATGTTCTGAAATCTTGGGTTCCGCCAATATAGCTTTCCACTTGAACGTTGCCGCCTCTCTGCTCGAATCTCTCCTTGAAGAAATCGTTTACAGAAGGCATGAACTTGTCGATTGTTGCATGCAAAACGCCAGCTTTCGTGTAGCCTTTTTCTGCTGCATAGTCTGCTATTATGTATCCGAGATCCTGCGTGTTTTTTGCTATACAGAACACATTGTCTGGCAGGGCAGCTATGTCATCATCGCAGTCCAGCGGGTCGAGCAGCAGGACATTGTCCTGCCTTGCCTGCTCGGCGACAGCAAAAAGACCCCCGTATGTGGATATTATCAGGATATCCACCTTGTTTGCCTGCACGAGCTTGTTGTAAGCCGTGAGCGTCTTCGAGGTCTCGTACTGGTCGTCCTCGATGAACAGTTCTATTTGCCTACCGTTTATTCCGCCTCTTTCATTTGCGTCGTTCACTGCGATTTCTATCGCTTTTGCTGCATCTATTCCTACGATTGCGGCATTTCCAGTAAGCGGCCCTATGTAGCCGATCTTTATTGTTTTCTGATTCTGCAAAGTCGCAAGGAAAGTAACTCCAGCGGCGGCCAGAATTACGATCATTACAACTGCAGTTATTGTTTTTTGTTTTGGTTTCATTTTTCACACCATTTAATTACTACTAAATAGTGAATATACAATATAAATATAAGTGTCCCCTTAGGGGGAGATAAAATAAGGATTTTTATAGCTGCAAAATAAAGAAAACCTATGGAAATATCGAAATTGCACGAGATCGGGCTAACACAGGGGGAAATAAAGATATATGAAGCCCTTTTGGAGCTTGGTGAGACAACAAGGAACAATCTGGTTAAAAAATCAGGAGTTTCGCCGTCAAAAATATACGATGTCGTTGATAGGCTAATCGAGAAAGGAATTGTTTCGTCTGTTAGAAAACAAGGCATTCTTCATTTCAGCCCGGCAAACCCGGAAAGAATCAGGGATTTTGTTGAAGGCAAAGAAAAGAAAATAGCCCTGGAAAAAGAGGCTGTAAACAGCATCATGCCGCTTCTTTTGCAAAGATATAATTCCAAGAAAGACATAACAGATATTGAAGTCTTCTATGGCTGGGAAGGCATGAAAACTGTATATCGCGATATGGTTCATACGTTGTCTAAGAGCGACACGAATTTCGTACTAGGCGCAAGCAGGGGAGAAGACACTAGGATGGCAGATATTTTTTTCTCAAGGCACGCCAAGGATGTCAGAAAAAAGGGCTTCAAGATAAAAATAATATTCAATGAGGATCTGAGAAATTATAAGGAACGTATAGCGTCTTACATCAAATCGCCAAATGAAGCCAGATTTTTGCATCAGAATACATTCACAGAGATCAATATGTACAAAGACATTGTGCTGCTTGTGATGCTTCTTAAAAGGCCAATAATTATCAGAATAAAAAACAAAGGAGCAGCAGATTCTTTCAAAAAATTCTTTGATTCGATGTGGATTTTGGCAAAGAAATAATTCAGTCGTAAAACGGAAACCTCGCCGCCAGCTCTATCACGTCCTGCCTGATGCCCTCTTTCACTGCGGGGTCGTCCTTGTGCTCAACGGCTTTTGCCATGTATTCTGCGACGCTCTTCATTTCCGATTCCTGCATGCCGCGCGTGGTCAGGAAAGGGGTGCCCAGTCTTATCCCGCTCGGGTCGAACGGCTTCCTCGGATCGAAAGGAATCGTGTTCTTGTTGACAGTGATGTTGATCTCGTCCAGAAGCGTCTCTGCTTCTTTTCCTGTCAGTCCTTTGTTTGTCATGTCTATTAACATCAGATGATTGTCAGTCCCGCCTGTGACAAGACGGAAGCCGTAAGCCATCAGCTCCTCCGCCAGCACGCGCGCGTTCTTCACGATCTGCTCAGAGTAGCCCTTGAATTCCGGCTGCAGCGCCTCCTGGAAGCAGACGGCCTTTGCCGCGATCACATGCTCATGCGGCCCGCCCTGCAGCCCGGGGAACACGGCGAAGTCTATCATTCCTGCAAGGTCTTTTGTCGAGTCCTTGTGGTAGAGGTGCCTGAATTTGTCTTCCTTTTTGCACATGATTATTGCCCCACGCGGCCCCCTCAAAGTCTTATGCGTTGTTGTCGTCACGACGTCAGCGAAAGGAACAGGGCTTTCATGCACGCCTGTAGCGCAAAGGCCGGCGATGTGCGCGATGTCTGACATGTGATAGGCACCCACGAGATCGCAGATTTCCTGGAATGCCTTGAAGTCCAGTTTTCTTGGGTAGGCTGTCAGCCCGGAAATTATCATCTTCGGCCGTTCCTGGAGGGCTGTTTTCTTTATTGCATCGTAATCCAGAAGCTCTGTCTCCTTGTCGACAAAATAAGGCACGCATCTGTAGAACTTGCCCGAGAAATTGACATGGCTGCCGTGAGTCAGGTGCCCGCCGCACGAGAGATCCAGTCCCATGAACGTGTCTCCTATGTTGAGCAGCGCGAAGAACACGGCCTGGTTGGCCGGCGAGCCTGAGAGCGGCTGCACATTCGCGTGCTCGCAGCCGAAGAGCTGCTTCGCCCTGTCGATGGCGAGCTGCTCTATCATGTCTATGAACTTGTTGCCGCCGTAGTACCGCTTGCCCGGGTATCCTTCCGAGTATTTGTTGTTGAGGATCGATCCCATCGCCTCGAGCACGGCTTTCGATGCCGGATTTTCCGACGGGATCAGCTCAAGCCCTTGCTCCTGCCTGTACTTTTCCTGCAGGATGATCTCGTAAATTTCCTGGTCGCTGTCTGAAAGCATGTTTATAGGATAACTTTAGTCTTTTTATGCTTCTTCTAATCAATGGCTTGGAAAGTATTTTTATAGTCTTTATAATTATGTTGTCTATTGGGCAAGTACGTGCAAGAAGGCCAGAATAAAAATCTTCCATGAGCATTTTTATTTCCCATGATTTTCCATCTTAAATATTTTCCACGCTTCTTTATGTCATGCCATCGGAATTCTCGGAAGAGGAAGCGAAGCTGCTCTCGCGATTTTTCACGAACATGGACAAGCCCATATTCGCGCTCCGCAACCTGCCCGAGGTCGTGAAGGGCGCGCTGTTCTCCAGATACTCGCGCACGGACAAATCGCTCCGCCGCGTTCTCCTCGACGAGTTCATCAGCAAGCAGGAGATGGGATTCAAGGAAATCGTTTCTTTTGCGGCTGAAAGCGGCGAGGACGAGATGATCGCCACCAGGAAAGCGGAGGAGTTCTACGACCGCGTGCTTGTAGGATACGGCGACGACAGCGTGGCCGAGCTCGGAGGCGCCCACATAGCGTGCGAGAATGTTTCCAACATAGCCACGAAAATCATGGAAGACGCGCGCATCGGTATCTCGCCGCTCGAGAAGAGCAGCCGGTATGTTTATTTCAACGAGAAGGTAGGCGGGAATTACAGGTACTGGAGGGATCCCGCCATCATGGATTCTGAATTCGCGGATCTTTACGTGCAGACAATGGACATGCTTTTTGATTCATATTCGAAGCTCATTGAGCCCATGAAGAAATTCATAATCGAGCGCCATCCGCAGGGCGACGCAAGCGACCGCGCTTACGCTTTCACCATCAGGGCAAAGGCCTGTGACGTGCTGCGAGTATTCCTTCCTGCAGGCACCCTGACGAACATGGGGATGTTCGGGAACGGCCGCGCCTTCGAGTATCTGCTCACCAAGATGTACTCCAACGACCTTGCGGAGATCAGGCAGATCGCGCAGCAGATGCAGGTTGAGCTCTCGAAGGTGATCCCGTCTTTCGTGAAGAGGAGCAACGACCAGTACGGAATTGCCACGCAGCAGTTCTGGGCTGACACGCGACATGCGATAGAGCAGGTCGTTAGCGAGCAGCTGCCCCTTGACTCTGACAAGGCTGAGGAAGTGGAGCTTATTGAATGGGACGAGGATGCCGAGAACAAGATAGTTGTTGCAATTTTATACCCGCAATCGACCCACCCGCTGCATCAGCTCAGGCGCATTGTCGAGAATATGCTGCCCGACCAGAGAAAGAAGATAATAGACGAATATGTATCCCGCAGGCAGAACCGCCGCCACAGGCCGGGACGCGCGTTCGAGCACGCGCACTATACTTTTGACTTGCTGGGGAATTACGGGGGCTATCGCGACCTGCAGCGCCACCGCGTGCTGACGCAGGAGAGGCAGGACTTGACGATTAAACACGGCTATGACACGCCGCCCGAGATGGTGGAAGCCGGCTTCATCGACGATTACAGGCAGGCCATGGAAGCGGCGCGCGGCGCGTTCCTGCAGATCTCGAGGAAGTTCCCAAAGGAAGCGCAGTACGTCGTGCCTTTCGGCTATCGCCTGCGCTGGTATTTCCACCTTAACCTCAGGGAGCTGTATCATCTGGTCGAGCTTCGCACCATGCAGCAGGGCCATCCTGATTACCGCAGGATTTGCCAGGAGATGTTCCGGCAGGTCAGGACTATCCATCCGCGCCTGGTAGAGCACATGCGCTTCGTCGACATGAAGAGCTACGACCTGGAGCGCATGGAGGCCGAGAAGCGACTAGACAAGAAGATGGAAGAGATGGCGAGGAAGTACGGTGCATCGCCATGAAGATCTATTTCGCTTTTACCATAGTTGGAGACCGCGGATTTCTCGAGCATGCGCGGAAGATCGTTAAAATTCTCGAATCACACGGCCATGAGGTATTGACCAAGCACTTTCTGCGCGATGACGTTTATTCTGTTGATAGGCTGATACCTGCAGAGGAAGTGTTCCACCGCGATATGAAATGGATAGCTCAGGCTGACATGCTAATCGCGGAAGTTTCCAATTCCAGCTTCGGCATCGGATACGAAACTGCTCATGTCCTCAGCCTTGGAAAGAAAGTGCTCCTGTTCTACAACAAAGACCAGGACAAAAAAATATCGCTTATGGTCAAAGGCAACACGCATCCGAACTGCAGCGTCGTCGCTTACTCTGGCATAGAAGAAGTTGAGGATTTCATAAGGAAGAATTTGTGAGATGTTTTCATACGAATAGGGATTAATTCTAGTAGAAACATTTGATTTTATGAGAACAGAGAAGTTAGGAAACTTTACAGCCGTCTATAAAAAAGTCAATAAAGGATACGTAGGATACGTTATTGATGTTTCCGGCGTCAATACGCAAGGCTCGACGCTAAAAGAAACAAGAGAAAACCTGAAAGAAGCGTTGCAGTTGATATAAAGACAAATAAGGAAATGATCCAGTCAAATTCATAACCCGTATCTCGGGTCAGACTTCCGCTTGATCTCGAAGATTTCCTGGAGCACCTGCTTCTCGGTGCCTGTGAGGAACTGCTCGTTCTTCTTGAGCTTCTTGTAGTCCCCGCTTCCTATATCCACGAAGAGCAGGTCGCCCTCTTCTATCTGCCTCCCGACTGTGGGGCCTATGATCGAAACCGCGATCTTCTCGCCGTTCTTGGCATCTTCTATGTTCTGCCCCTGCGACTGCACCTGCTTCACCTCTCCTATGGGCTTGCCGTCCTTCATGAGCGATGAGCCGGCTTTCAGCAGGCCGCCCGCGACTTCGCATCCCACTATCGCGGGGTTGTTGGCCCTGAACACGCAGCCGGGAAGCAGCTTTATCTTTCCCGGGCGCGGAAGGCCCTCGATCTCTTTTTTCTTGGTGCTTTCCTGCTCCGCTTCCTGCCACTTGTCGTAGTCCTCTATGAGCCTGTATATTATATCCGATGTCATGATCTTGATGCCTTTGTCATTCGCAAGGGTCTCGGCTTCCGTGTTTATCTGGGAATTGAACCCGATCACGATCTTGTAAGTCTTGTTCTGGTTGGCCTCCGCCTTTATCACGTCTTTCTTGCCGATGCTGCCTATGCTGGCCTCCTTTATCGGGTGGTTCTTGAAGATGTTTATCAGGGCCTCGAGGCTTCCTATGGTATCGGCCTTGAGTATCAGTCCCTCGCTCTCCGTGTGGATCTCTGCTTCCTCTTTTTCCTTCTCCAGCTCCTCGAGCAGGCGCTCTGCTTCCTCGAACGTCTTCGCGGTCCTTATCGGCGAGCCCGCTATCACCTCGTCCAGCCCCGGCGCCGAGATCTTCACGCCTGCTGCGGCATTCACCTCGTCTACGCTGCGGAATTTTTTCTCTGTCCTCATGTCGCGGAGAGCTTCCGGGATTAGCAGTGCCCTTATCTTCGCGATCTGCTGGGTCTTTCCTCCGATGACAAGATAGTCGTTCTTGGCGACTGTGCCGTTGTAGATTATGGCGTCAATTGTCTTGCCAAGGCCTGTGAAATCCCTGACTTCCAGTATCATCCCTGCGGATTCCTCCTTTGTGACAAGCTGCTCCGTGAGGAACTGCTGCCCAAGTCCCACCAGTATGGTTAGGAGGCCCGCGATGCCTTCCCCTGTCTTGGAAGACACAGGCACGGCAGCTATGGTCTTCGTGAAGTCGGATATGCGGTCGAACCGCTCCACGGCAAGGCCGTGCTTGGAGAACTGCTGCACGACCTTGTAGAATTTCGTCTCGAACTCCTGCTGCACGTCGTCGCTTTGCAGCCTGTAATTTTCCAGGAAATAATCATCAAGGAGCTTCCATCCATTCACCCGGTCTATCTTGTTCATCGCCACGACGAACGGCGTTTTCGTCGATTTCAGGATCTCGATGCTCTCGATTGTCTGCGGCATGAGACCTTCTACAATATCGACGACAAGGATGGCGAGGTCTGCGATCGAGCCTCCCCTGCGCCTGAGGGTCGTGAATGCCTCGTGCCCGGGAGTGTCTATGAAAAGCAGGCCCGGAACTTTTATTTCAAACTTGAACTTCTCGAGCAGCGGGCCACATATTTCCTTAAGCGTAGAAGAAGGGATTTCGGTGGTGCCTATGGCCTGCGTGATTCCGCCGGCCTCTTTGCTGGCGACAGCCGTCTGCCTGATTTTATCGAGTAAAGAAGTCTTGCCGTGGTCGACGTGCCCCAGCACTGCAATGATTGGTTGGCGTAACATGTAACTCACCCTGCATAAGAAAATTCACGGCTAACATATCGCAATTAAGTATTTAAGCAGCCGTTATATTTAAAACAGATTTCCATCTTTACCACAATGCTTATATCTTATTGTATAGCAAATAGTCTTAGTGATCATATGAGAAATGATATAGGATGGTTTGCAAAAACAGACTTGTCTAAGTATAAAGGCCAGTACATAGCAATTGTGAATAAAAAAGTAGTAGCATCAGGAATAAATGCAAAAACCGTTTGGAAAGCGGCAGAAAGAAAGTACCCAAATAAAAAATCTACGATAGCAAAAATACTAAATAATGAAACCTTTGTTCTCAATATAGGATTTGGGGTTGCAATAAATGGTCGAATTTCCTTACAAAAGAGAAAACTCTGATTTGCTTGGTGTGGTTTATAGGCCTATTGCAGCCGTAAATTTTATAGTAAATAATACAGAAATCATGCAGTTTATGTATGTTGATTCGGGAGCTGATATGACACTGATACCAAAATCAGTTGGCGAGCTTTTGGGGTTTGAAATCACAGAAGAAGCAAAAGAAGTGTATAGTGTCAGTAGGCATAGCATACCAATAATTATGAAGAATATAGAGTTAAAAATAGGCAAGCACCGACTTAATGCGTGTGTTGCTTGGTCTTTGCAGGAAAATGTGCCGCTACTTTTGGGCAGATTGGACATATTCGACAAATTTATAGTAACTTTTGATGAATTTAACAAAAGAACAATTTTCAGATGGAGAAAATGAGCCATCACGTTTCATATTTTTCATAGACTCTTCTTCTCAGCTCGGCAAGATCTCTGGGTATTATAGAGCCCGAAAAACAGGCAGGCGCTTAATGTTGCCAGTTTTTTTGATATGTAATTCTTGTTCATTGGATGACTTTTATTGCTAAAGAATATAGGTTCATTCCATCTCAGGCAGCCACAGCATTATTTCTGTCTCGGCTTCTTCCTTGTTGCCGGATGCATGAATGAGGTTTTTCACCGGCCTCTTTTCCTTGTTCGCTGCTTGGATGCTGTCTATGCCCATGTCGCCCCTGATCGTACCCTTGTCTGCTGCCGAAGGGTCTGTGTAGCCCGTGATTGCGCGCACTTTCTTTATTGCGTCCTCGCCTTCGATTATCATCGCCACGACAGGGCCCGCAGTCATGTAGCTTCTCATGCCGTTTACTATCATCATCCCATAGTCGAGCTGCTTCTTCTCTGTGTCGAGGTTTTCCCCGGCTTTTTTGCCTTTCTCCGCCAGGCCGAAAAGGTACCATTTTTCCGATATGTAGTGCTTTGCGATGAACTCTTTGGAAACGCGCAGCATTTTCATCTTTGTGGCTTTGAGCCCTCCGGCTTCGTAGTATGATATGATCTTGCCTATCAGGTTTCTCTGCACGCCGTCGGGCTTTATTACAACAAGGGTTTTTTCCATCGTCATTTAATTCACTTCCATTGTTTTCATTAAATTTTATATCTGCTGATATTGTCTCTTGCTGTTTCTAATTCTTCTGCTATTTGGGAGAGCCTTATGTCTGCGGCATCGTATATTCTGGTTTTTTCATCGGGTGCTTTCGCACGCTCGATACGTTCTGCATAATCCATGAGATTGTGAAAAAATAATATTTTCAGGTTAAATTGGCTTGAGTTTTCCATTTTTGTCAGTCTCTTCTTTGTTTGGGAGAATTGTGATAATCCTTGATGCTATTTCTTGCTGTTTCTACAAATTCTGCTGCTGTAGAAAGCGTTATGACTGCGTCATCGTATATTCTGGTTTTTTCCTGTTCTGTTTGTGCCATATCAATTTCGCCTGCATAAGCCATGAGCCGGTGGAAAAAAGCCAGTTTCAGATGATCGTACTTAAAATTTAATAGTTCTATTTTTTCAGTCATAAAACCACCTTCTTTTTTCATTGTAGCTGAATGATTTAAGCTTTCTTTTTGATCTTGGCAACGAAGAATCCGCCTGTATTGTTGTGCTGCGGATATATTCTCATGCATTTCTTGGCGTTTTCGTTGAATGTTTTGCCGTTCCATTGAATAATGCCCTTATCGTTTATGATGTTGTCGATTTCAATATTTTCAACAACAGCATCGTCAAACTTCTCAAGCAAAAAATCAACAACCGCTTCGTTCTCCTCAGGCTCGAAGGTGCATGTGGAATAGACAAGCGTTCCTCCTGGCTCGAGCATCCCGAACGCGTGCTCTATGAGCTTCTTCTGCTTCTTTGCAAGCAGTTTTACCCTTTTCTCTGACCAGTGCTCGAAGAGCTTCTCTTTCTTGTTCACCATTCCCTCGCCGCTGCACGGCGCGTCGAGAAGTATCTTGTTGAATTTTCCTTCCAGTTTTCTTCCCGAGATGCTGAGAACTTCTGCGCTGATGTGGAATTTATTGACGTTTGACTTCAGCCTTCTTACCCTGAACTTGTCTATGTCGTTCGCAGTTATTTTTGTCTCGTTTTCCGTCATGAACGAAAGGATGAAAGTCTTCGTGCCCGGGGCCGCGCACATGTCCAGAATCTTGTCATCTTTCTTTAGCTCTAATGACAGGCACGGGATCAAGGAGACGGGGTCGAAGATGAAGCAGTCGTTTTTGCTGGCAAAGTCATCAGAAATGAAATAAGCGCCTTTGAACCACGGCACTTTCTCCAGCTCTAGTTTCTCCTGCGATAGTATGCATTTTCTTGTTCGTTGCTCATAGATGCTTTCATCTATGCCCAGCTTCTGCAGCCGCTCTTTCAGATTTTCTGGGATTTGCATGATAACACTAATTTTATAGTAGAGATAAATGTCTACATTTCACTAATTGCTCCAATAACGTGAGGTTTATATGCATTCAATTAGTCATATTTAGTATGGCTTTTTTTACAACAGCCGCGAGTTCTAGGATATGGCCAACTTATGATAAGGGCGATGTCATACTTGATGAAGAAGATGAGAAGGAATTGCTTAGCGCGTTCAAATCTAATTTGCTTTTCCGTTATGATTATCGTCGTCTTGATGAAACACCTGTGGGGAGATTTGAAAAAAGTGCATGTGATTTTTTCAATGCAAAGCACGCTCTGGCCGTTGCAAGCGGAACTACTGCAATTGCACTGGCTCTAATGGGCATAGGAATAAAGCACGGGGATGAAGTGGCATTGTCTGGATTCACCTTTTCTGCAACAGCAAGTGCGATACAGCTGGCTGGAGGGAAACCTGTTCTTATAGAAGTTGATGATAATCTTAATCTTGACGTTGATGATCTCAGAAAAAAGTACGGCAAAAATACAAAGGCGCTTGTTGTAGTTCATATGAGGGGTGCAGCCAGTGATATGAAATCTGTCATGGAATTTGCTTCTTCTGCAGGTTTGCCTGTAGTAGAGGATGCGGTTCCTGCAATGGGCGTGAAATTCAAAGGCAAATATCTTGGAACTTGGGGTGACGTTGGAGCTTTCAGCACACAGTCTGATAAATCCTGCAACACGGGAGAAGGCGGATTACTAATCACGGATAACGATGATCTGTATGCAAAGGCTGTTGTATTGTCAGGGGCATATGAAGGTCGCTGGAAAAAGCATTTTACCACGCCGCCTGAGGATTTCAGGGATTCTGATTATCCTATATATGGATTTAGAATGGATAATCTTCGCGGCGCATTGGCGCACTCGCAGATGAAAAAATTGCCAACGCGCTTGGAAAAGCTAAGCGCTAACTATAGTTATCTGATAAACAGCATAAAAGATTTGGATGACATAAAAATCCGAGAGCCCTCGGAAACAGGAAGTATATTAGGCGACGCGTTTTTATTCACATCGCCTTCATACAAAGTTGATGACATAATAAGATTCTCTAAGGAATTGCGAACGAAAGGAATAGAATGCAGGGCATTTGGGAATCCGGAGGAAGAGAACGTAAGGTGTTTCTGGAACTGGGGATTTTTATTCAAAGATGTAAAAATAGAAGATCGAAAGAGAATGCTTCCTAAAACTTCGCATTATTTGGAGAAGTTTATTGATGTCTCACTTTCACCAACTTTGGAAAAGAGTGATATAGATTATCTTGTTTCCGTAATCAGGAATGTCTTGACAAAAATGAAGCAGGAAAGGAGGCGTTAGGATGAATGAAAAAAAGAAATCTGTAATTAACAGGATAAGGGGAAAAATAACTGCTTATCCAAAGATATCAATAAGCAATGTACAGGTAACGCCAGTAGAGTATCTAGGACGTGTCTCAAGGGATTTGGAATTGGAAGTGTATGTGAAAAGAGATGATATTAGTGGCCCTGCCTATGGGGGTCATTATTCTAGGGCTTTGGAATATGTATTTGGTGAAGTTGTTCAAGGAGGTTATGATGGCGTTGTTCATGGCGGACCTACACAGTCCAACCAGAACAGAATAATTGCAGCGGCTTGCGCAAAACACGGCCTTAAAGCGCATCTTGTGTTGAGAAAAAGATTGCCTGTTGATCAGCAAGATGTTGGCAATTTGTTTCTTAACCAGCTCATGGGAGCGGATATAAAATGGGTTACTGCTGAGATGGGACCTGAATTGGATGCCGAAAAAGAAGTGAGATACAATGAACTGATTGGGGCAGGCCAGAATCCTTACTTGTTTCGACGCGACAGAGTTGCATATCTCAGTTGCTTGGGGATGCTAGACCTTTTCCTTGACACGTATGAACAGCTTGACGGGAAGGGCATAGTGCCTGAAATAATATATCTTACGGGATGTGGCCCGACGCATTCAGGCTTCCTTCTGGGAACACTCCTTGTTGAGCCGGAGATTTCTGTGATTGGTGTAAGGCCGTTGCATTGGGATGCGAACGAAATTGTATCAAGGGAAGTTAATACAACGGCTAGTGCATTGGGCGAGAGTATAAATATAAATACAGAGAATGTAATCAACTCGCCTGAATATGTGGGTGAGGACTACGGAATTCCAACTCAGAAAGGCAACGAAGCAATAAGGTATTTTGCCGAGAGAGAAGCGCTTATATTCGATCCCGTATATACTGGAAAAATGGCTGCCTGCTTTTTGGACCATGCGATGGAGGGAAAAATCAAAAAAGATTCCAGAGTGCTTCTTATTCATTCGGGAGGGACACCGCTCACGTTGCTTTACAGCGATGAGATATATAAGAGCCTTGGAATGAAACTTGATGAACCTTCGAAGTGATACAATTATTGAAAGTATAGATTTGCAATCTTCTGATAATGAAACAATACAAACAGTTGCCTGTAAGAACGAGGAAAATTAGGAAAATTGACTTGCGCAATAAAGAAAAGGTAGTAGAGAAATTCTATGATTCTGCAAGCAAAAGTTATTACGGAGACCATCACGGGCGTTTTTGCGATGAGATATTAGAGTATTTCATTTTTCATTTTCTGCCAAAGCCGCCTAAAGAAGTATTGGATTTGGGGGGCGGAGTTGGCAGATTTGCACTGCCGCTTGCGAAAGCAGGCAATGAGGTTGTGTTGGTTGATATGTCTGCTGGAATGCTTCGGTCAGCCAAGAGTATTGCAGCACAAAGCGACATTAGTTTGAAATGTATAAATGCATCCGCCTCAGACTTAAGAACTCTGGATAGAGACTTTGATGCTGTCATTTGCATGAATAGTGTTCTAGACTACTGTTCGGATTACAAAAAGGTGCTGTCAGAGGTTAAGACTGTTCTTAGACGTGATGGAATTTTTATAGGCTCTGTGAATAACCTGTTTTGTTATTCTACTGAAAACGATCTGAAAAGCGGGAAAATAGAAATTTTCAAAAAAAGCATGAAGACAGGAAACAGATATATAAAATGGGGAGCTGCTTCTCATGGCCATGTTACTCATGAATTTACTCAGAAAGAGCTATTAGATGCGCTTAAAACAGCGGGCTTTCGGAACATACGTATTCTCGGGGTCTTTAACCTGCTGGGGAAATATTTTAATGACAGGACCTTTTTGGCTAAAATAGACAAAGATGCATTTTTCAAGCTGCAATTAGAATACGCCAAAAAGTCAGAATACATAAATAACTCTACAGATTTTTTCTTTGTGTGCAAGAAAGGATAAAATCAGTTCGTAAGCTCGATCTCAATATTAATCTCGCGCGGGATCCTGATTCTTGTTATCTGCCTGAGAACTCTGTCGTTCGCGCCGACGTCCAATATCCGCTTGTGGATGCGCATCTCCCAGGTCTCCCAGTTGCCTCCGCCTCCGCCGCGGTGCATGCCGTCGCCGCATGGGGTCTTCATCACCGGTATCTTGAGCTTCTTCGTGGGAAGCGGGATCGGTCCCGAGACTGATGTCCCGAGCTTTATGGCTATGTCTTTGATTTCAAAGCAAAGATCGTCTAGCATCTTCGGGTCTTTGCCGGTCAGCTTTATCCGCGCCACATTCATATCCTAAATAAATCAATAGGAAGATATAAAAGCGTTTTAGGTTTCGTATTGGCATGATAGAACCTCTGGATATGAAAGATACTATAGGATTTTACAATTCTATAAGCCCTGAAGCAAGGAAGAATATTGACATGCTCTTGCTTAGTACAGGCTGGAATAAGGAAAAATTTCTGCAAACTGGGCATTACATAGCGGATCATGCAAAGCACTTTGCTCTTACAGAGGAAGAAGTCTACGGCTTGCTGAATGCGTTTCCAGAGAATGCAAGGCAGCGCGCTTTGATAAGCGGAATCTATGGACTCCCCGCCATGTGGTTCGAGAAAAGGGACGATAAGCAGCGGATAAGGCTTTTCGGCTTGCGCAGCTCTGTTGAAAACGGCTATTTTGATGATTATACAGCTGGTATTATTCATGCCGAAGGTCTCGCGCATGAGTATATGCATTGCATAAATGCTCTTGGCAGGATGCGGAAATGCTGTGATAATTAAGATGATAAGTTGGATTCAAAGGTAAGGATTATTACGCTAAAAAATCGCCTGATTCTAAAAATAAAATTTAGTATGGAAAAATAAAAGAAGAAGGGAAAAATCCCTCTTGCGCTTAAACTACCGTGTCTATGCAGATGCCTGCTGCGACCGTCTGGCCCATGTCCCTGATTGCGAATCGCGCCATCTGCGGGATGTCGCTCTGCTTCTCTATGACGATGGGCTTTGTCGGCTTGATCTTTATGATGGCTGCGTCGCCTGTTTTTATGAAATCAGGGTGCTCCTGGGCGACCTGGCCTGTCTTCGGATCGAGCTTCTTGACAATCTCTATGATCGTCGCGGCTATCTGCGCCGTGTGTATGTGGAACACGGGCGTGTATCCCTTGCTTATGACGCTCGGGTGATTCAGTACGATTATCTGGGCCGTGAATTCCTTCACGGGCTTCGCTGCGTTCTGGGCGTGGCATGCGACATCCCCTCTCTTTATGTCGCCCTTTCCGACGCCTCTGACGTTGAAGCCGATGTTGTCTCCCGGGCCTGCTTCCTGGTGCTGCTCGTGGTGCATCTCTATGGTCTTGACCTCGCCCTGCGCCCCGCTTGGGACGAAGACGATCTTGTCATTGACCTTTATGACGCCTGTTTCCACTCTTCCTACAGGGACTGTTCCTACGCCGGTTATGGTATAGACGTCCTGTATCGGGAGGCGAAGCGGCTTGTCTATCGGCTGCTCAGGCATCTTGAACAGGTCCAGCGCCTCGACTATTGTCGGGCCCTTGTACCATGCCATGTTTTCCGATCTTTTTGCGACGTTGTCGCCCTGGTATCCGGAAGTCGGGATGAAGTTTATCTCTGCTGTCTTGTACCCGATGCCTGTGAGCAACTTTATCACCGCTTCCTTTGTTTCAGTGTATTTCTTCTCCTCGAATCCTACAGCGTCCATCTTGTTTATCGCAACGATGACCTGGCCCACGCCCAGCACTTTTGCAAGATAAGCGTGCTCCTTGGTCTGTTCCTGGATGCCTTCTTTTGCGCTGCATACGAGGATCGCGCCGTCTGCCTGCGAGGTGCCCGTGATCATGTTCTTTACGAAGTCCCTGTGGCCTGGCGCGTCGATTATCGTGAAGTAGTATTTCGCCGTGTCGAATCTCTGGTGCATGATGTCTATGGTCACGCCCCTTTCTCTCTCTTCCTTGAGCCTGTCCATGATGAACGCGAACTCGAAGGTTTCTTTCTTCAGTTCCTTTGCCAGCTCCTTGAGCTTGCGCATCTGCTCGTCCCTTACGGCTCCTGTGTCGTAGAGAAGTCTTCCTACAAGAGTCGATTTTCCGTGGTCAACGTGACCGATCGTCACGAGATTCAAGTGCGGTTTCTTGTCTGCCATTTTTAAAACACCTCATATGTCTAATTAAAAACCCCATCGGTAACCAGACAAGGTTTAACTATAACTTTGCTCATTTAAACTATAGCGCAATCTTTTTAAGGGTTTGGATTTGGCGGTTTTTCATCTTTGAGAAGTGTGTCGTTTCAATGCTTTCTGACAGCTCTTACAGCATTTTCTATATCCTGCTCTTTGATGCCTTTCTCTTTGCCGTGCTTTCTCATGTTGTTTAATGCCTTGTCGAAATCTTCCCATTTTCTATCTAAAAGAACAAATTTCTCTGTTTTCAGGATTCTTTCCATGTTTTTGTGGAATTTCTTCCTTGTGGTATTTTTGCTGAGTTTAGTGTTTTTCATCTCATCACTTTTAATTTTTTGTATTTTTCAGTATTTGTTCCATCTTTCATCGTATTTGTTATCCCAGTCTTTCCTCAGAACACGCTCAGACATGAGCATTGTAATCTTCCCTTCATCCGGCATAGTGAATATTCTACTCCCTTAGATTAATAAATATTGGGCTTCGGGAAAATATTTGTAAAAAAGAGAAAAGGAAGGAATTAAGTCATTTCTACGGGCATGTCGTCTTTAACTTGCTGTGGAAACTGGCGAAGCATTAGGTTTCCTGAAAATCCTCGCCAGCCTGTTGTCCGGCTTATAGACAGCGAGCACATACAGTCCGACGATAATCCAGTATGCAAGATAGACTACGACTCGCAGCCACTCGGGATTGCCGTCGTAGCCCACGAGGCTTTTCAGTATCGAGCCTATGGCGCCTTTTTCGTGCAGCAAAGCGTATGAGCCGTCGCTGTTCTGCGCCGGGTTGATGTCGTAGGCATGTTCTCCCCAGAAGCCTGTCTGCGCCCCTGTTTCCTCGCCTGCCTCGATGAATTCATGCACCCCGTAGCCGAGAAGCCCTGCGGCGAATATTATCAGCAGGATGCTGCTGTAGAAAAAGAATTTCCTGATGTTGAGGCTGTAGATCTTCTTGAATGTTAATAATGTCAAGAGGACAACAACGGCTATCCCTGCAGCCGCGCCCGCTATTGTTCCTATCGGGTTCTGCACGCCAGTTGCGGTCAAAAACAGCACGGTCTCCACACCTTCCCGGAACACGGCAATAAAGGCAACAGCTACCAGGCCAATTACATACCCCTTCGACGCCGCTGCCTCGACTTTCCTTTGCAGCCGTTCTTTAATTGTGCTGGAATTTTTAGCCATCCAGAAAATCATGTATGTGAGCACGGCAGTCGCCGCAATGGCCGCACTTCCTTCGAAGAGCTTTTCGCTGATGCCTGCCAGTGAGCCGTAGAACGCCGCCAGCACGATGCCCAGTGTCAGGCTTGCGATTATGGCGGCGGCTGTCCCGTAGTAGAGATATTTCATCAGCCCGCCCTTGTCGGTCTTCTTCAGGTAGGCGGCTATTATGCCGATGATAAGCGCGGCCTCAAGGGATTCCCTGAATGTTATCAGAAATGGCCCGCCAGAGCCGAGCAGTGCTTCAATCATTCCTCTAGGTTTTTTCAGGAAAGTTTTTATAACTATGTCGGTCAGCAGAAATAGTGAGAAAATGCAGGACGGCAGTTTAGTACGAGCGCCGCAAGAACCCTGCCCGCTTTAGCGGGCAGATGAATTGCTCACCAATTTCAAAGCGCGAGTTACAGCAGAACTTCTTCTTACGTTCAAAAAATAAAGAAAATGTAGG
>Ga0082335_1000308_pt1 | contig 127920 bp, 112 predicted proteins | sample Subgrocontami58m_FD_72375 | JGI IMG/M metagenome (GOLD analysis project Ga0082335, IMG submission 72375) | Subsurface groundwater microbial communities from S. Glens Falls, New York, USA - GMW37 contaminated, 5.8 m (SPADES assembly) (version 2) ... | reverse complement strand
AGGCGAATTGAGCAACTGAGCCTGTTTTAGAACACCGCCACCCATCAGGTGGCACATATTTTAACCCGCTTTGAGCGGTTCACATTTACAAGCCTCCGGCTTTGCCGGAGGTATTTTGACTGCTAAAGCTCGGGTGGCCGGCGCTGGGCAATATGCCAATCGGTGAGATAATTTCGTGATGGCTGAAAGGCCATAATATAGGTAAAGGATGTACCCCAACCAGTAAGTCTAAAATAAGATGCGAACATGAGGCTAATGCAAAAAATATAAATGGAATTCGAAAACGCCAAGTTGCTAACCATGCAATGATGCTGGTGCTTAGGCAAAACCATAAGGAATGGCTAAAGCGCGGCTGGAAGTTAATGTGGAAAAACCAAAAAGCCAAATAATCTAGGTCAGGAAAGATGGCAAGCAAAACCAGCACAGGCAACAACCAGCATGTTGTAGGATTGTGGTGTTTTTGCGCGAGATAAATGGCTGTACCGCTGATAGCGTGACCAATGAGTGATGACATAACGGCCTAAACTATGGCAAGTGATTGTTGGTTTCTTAATGCCGCAGGGTTCCAATGGCTAATCCCCCAAGCCAATAATTCACCAACCGAAGCGGCTTTTAATTCCAAGGGTGGCTGTTGTTTTAACAGAACCAACAAACCAAATAAAACCGCAGACGGAATGCTGGTGTCCACCGCGGTCGCCAATGTCTGTTTGCTAAGCTTATAGCCATCGTGGTCGATAATCACCGGAACATGCAGATAGCGTGGTGTGGGATAACCTAGCAATTGTTGCAGGTAAATTTGCTTGGGTGTTGATGTGAGCAAATCACAACCGCGCACGATTTCGTTGACCTGCTGCAGGTAATCGTCAATAACCACGGCGAATTGGTAAGCAATAATGCCGTCTTTGCGTTTGACAATAAAATCGCTATGCGGGCCATTCAGCTGTTCGTTGATTGGCCCTTGCAGATAATCGTCGAAGGCTATTTCCCGTATGCCAGTTTTAATGCGCAAGGCATGCGGGGTGTCTGGAGATATGTTTAGGTTTCGGCAACGCCCCGAGTAACTGTCAGAAGCGAGCAGCTTTCGGCTACAGTCGCAACGGTATAGGTATTGGTTTTGTATGAGCTGATTGAGGATGTCTTGATAAACAGACAATTGTTGGCTTTGGTAGGCAACTTCACCATCCCAATGCAAACTTAGGCTGTCCAAAGTATTGAGGATGGAAGTGACCGAACCGGGTCGGTTGCGCGGGGTGTCGAGATCGTCTAAACGCAACAGCCAGCGGCCTTGTTGGGAACGGGCTTGCAAGAAACTGGCAAGCGCGGTGTAGAGGGAACCTAAATGTAAAGGGCCGGTTGGCGAAGGTGCAAACCGACCAATGATAGTTTGCTTATCTGGCACGGCAAGCGATTTTGCAAACGGGCTTAGCCCATTTGTTTTTCGCGGATTTCGTCCAGAGTTTTACAATCAATACACAGTGTCGCAGTCGGACGTGCTTCAAGGCGGCGGATGCCGATTTCGATACCGCAAGACTCGCAATAACCATAATCGCCGGATTCAATTTCTTTCAGGGCATCATCAATTTTCTTGCTTAAGCGGCGTTCACGGTCACGGGTCCGTAATTCAAGGCTGAATTCAGACTCCTGCGTGGCACGGTCGTTAGGGTCAGGAAAATTGGCGGCATCATCCTGCATGTGGTTTACAGTACGGTCCACACCCTGCATCAGTTCGGCTTTCCAGTTTTTTAAGATACTCTCAAAATGTTTCAATTGAGCTTCGTTCATGTACTCTTCGCCTTCTGCTGGTACATAAGGCTTAAAGGTAAAAGGCGACGCAACCACGTTAGAACCAGTAGCCATCCATTAACTCCTACAAGATTAAATAAAACCGCGCATTTTTAGCAGAATAGCAGGCTGTTAGCAAGAATTATTGGTATCATCGGCATTTTTTCACAACCTTATCCAAATAAGCCCAAGCGATGGACAAAAAAACCTCAGACCGGATGCTGGCCATTTCTCCGTTTTATGTGATGGCTTTGCTGCAACGCGCTAAACAATTGGAGTCTGAGGGCAGGGATGTTATCCACATGGAAATTGGTGAACCGGATTTCCCTACGCCAAAAGCCATAGTCGAAGCGGGTGTCAGATTGCTGCAAACTGGCGATGTGAAATATACCCCCGCCGCTGGCTTGCCTGAATTGCGGCAGAAAATCGCCCGGTTTTATCAAAGCCAATATGGCGTGTCCGTTGCGCCCGAACGGATTTTTATCACCCCCGGCGCATCCGGGGCGTTTTTGCTGGCCTTAGGCATCAGTTTGAACCCGGGTGAAGAATTGCTGATGGCCGACCCGTGTTACCCGTGTAACAGCAATTTTGCCTGCTTGTTCGGTGCCGTCCCACGCGCCTTACCTGTTGATGCCAGTACCTCGTATCAATTGACGGCTGACCAAGTCAAACAACATTGGCATTCCCATAGCAAAGGCGTGTTGGTGGCCTCGCCGTCCAACCCGACCGGAACCTTGATTTCCCCAGAGGCCTTGCAAGCCGTAGTCCAAACAACCAACGCTTTAGGTGGCTGTTTTTATTCCGATGAGATTTACCATGGCTTGGTTTATGGGCAAAATGCCACGACCGCATTGCAATACAGCGACGAGGTGTTTGTCATCAACAGTTTTTCCAAATATTTCGGTATGACGGGTTGGCGTATCGGATGGCTGGTCGTGCCCGAAGGCTTTATCAGCGCGGCGGAAAAGCTTGCACAAAACATTTTTATTGCCACGTCCACCCATTCGCAATACGCGGCTTTGGCTGCGTTTGATAAGGAAACCCTAGTAGAACTGGAACGCCGCCGTGCCGAACTGGCGGCAAGACGCGATTTTCTTTATGCGCATTTGTTGGATTTGGGCTTTGGCATCCCGGCCAAACCTGAAGGGGCGTTTTACATTTATGCGGATTGTTCAGGTTTTACTGATGATAGCTTCCAATTCGCGCTGGATTTTCTGGAGCAAGAAGCTGTTGCGATAACGCCTGGCAAAGATTTCGGGACATACAATGCCCAACACAATTTACGTTTTGCCTATACCACCACAGCCGATAAAATGGCGGCTGCCATGCAACGCTTGGAACGATTCATAAACAAAGGATAAAGACCATGACCGTTAAGACCCTCACCGCGATTGAATTAAAAACTAAACTTGAACAAGGCGAGCCATTGTTGCTGCTCGATGTCCGGGAAGATTACGAATACAAGTACGCCCATATCCCTAACAGCGTTTTGATCCCATTGAACAAAATTCCTGCGCGGATCAATGAACTGGATGCCAACCAAGCGATTGTCGTGCTTTGCCATCATGGGATGCGCAGCAAACGGGCCGCCAATTTTTTAGTGGAAGCCGGTTTTACCGACATCACTAATCTGGAAGGTGGCATTGACGCATGGTCCTTGTATTGCGACAGTTCCGTGCCGCGCTATTCGTAAAGGGAGCCAGTTTGCAAAGCGGTGATGAAATTACGAAGTTGATCAAGGGATAAACCCCGTCCTGCCATAACAACCAGTTAGGAATAAATTATGCTAGACCCACATCTTTATCACGTCAAACCTGACATTGCGGCACGGGCGCACATCACTGCCGAAACTTACCAAACCCTTTACCAGCAATCCATAGACCAGCCGGAAGCCTTTTGGGACGGGCAAGCGGAGCGTTTTTTGACTTGGGATAAGCGCTGGGACAAGGTCATGGATTATGATTATCCGACGGCTTATATCCGCTGGTTTGAAGGCGGTAAGCTCAATGTCAGCGCCAATTGCCTGGATCGGCATTTGGCGGCACGCGGCGACCAGACCGCCATTATTTGGGAAGGTGACAATCCGGCCCAGGACAAAAAAATCAGTTATAAGGAATTGCACCGGTTAGTGTGTAAATTCGCCAATGTCCTCAAAGCCCAAGGCGTACAAAAAGGCGACCATGTTTGCATTTACCTGCCGATGATCGTTGAGGCGGCAGTTGTCATGCTCGCTTGTACGCGCATCGGTGCGGTGCATTCGGTGGTGTTTGGCGGTTTTTCCGCTGAAGCGTTGAAAGACCGCATCCTTGACGGGCAATGCCACTATTTGGTTTGTGCCGATGAAGGTTATCGCGGCGGCAAGGTCATCCCGATTAAGGCCACTGTCGATAAAGCCGCCGCCCATTGCCCAAGCCTGGAAAAAATCATTGTCATCCAAAATACCGGGCAAACCGTGGCTTGGCAGGCAGGGCGCGATGTTTGGTATCACGAAGCGATGGCGCAAGCGTCTGAAGATTGTGAGCCAGAAAGTATGGATGCCGAAGACCCGTTGTTCATCCTTTACACCTCCGGGTCGACGGGCAAACCCAAAGGTGTGCAGCACAGCACAGGTGGCTATTTGCTGTATGCGGCGATGACGCACAAATATATTTTTGATTACCACGATGGCGATGTGTACTGGTGCACCGCCGATGTCGGTTGGATTACCGGGCATTCGTATGTGCTTTACGGGCCGTTGTGTAATGGCGCGACCACACTGATGTTTGAAGGGGTGCCGACTTATCCTGAAGCCGACCGTTTTTGGCAAGTCATCGACAAACATCAGGTCAACATTTTCTACACCGCGCCGACTGCGATACGCGCCCTGATGGCGCAAGGCAATGCTTATGTCGAGCGCACTGACCGCAGCAGCCTAAGGATTTTGGGCAGTGTCGGTGAGCCGATCAACTCGGAAGCATGGGAGTGGTACTACCATACGGTAGGTGAAAGGCGTTGCCCTATCGTTGACACGTGGTGGCAAACTGAAACAGGCGGGATTCTGATCACCCCGCTGCCGGGCGTCACCGCCTTAAAACCGGGCTCAGCAACTTTACCGTTTTTCGGAGTGCAGCCCGCCATCATCGACAGTAGAGGGAAATTGCTGGAGGGGGTTGCCGAAGGCGTGTTGGTGTTAAGCCGGTCATGGCCCGGACAGGCCCGGACCATTTATGGTGACCATCAACGCTTTATCGACACCTATTTTAAGGCCTATCCGGGTTATTACTTCACAGGGGACGGGGCACGGCGTGATGCCGACGGATATTATTGGATCACCGGACGGGTGGATGATGTCCTGAATGTTTCCGGCCATAGGTTGGGTACGGCGGAAATTGAAAGCGCGTTGGATTTGCATGAATTCGTCGCCGAATCCGCCGTGGTCGGTTTTCCGCATGACATCAAAGGCCAAGGCATTTATGCCTTTGTGACGCTGGATGTGGGCGTCAACCCAACCGAGCAAATCAAAAAGGAGCTAGTTAATCTGGTCAGGAATGAAATCGGCGCAATTGCCACGCCAGATGCAGTCCAATGGGCACCTAGTTTGCCAAAGACACGCTCCGGCAAAATTATGCGCCGCATTTTGCGCAAAATCGCTAGCAACGAGCTGGATAATCTTGGCGATATATCAACCCTTGCAGATTCTTCAGTGGTTGAGGAAATTATTGCCAATAGGGTTAATAAAGGCTAGTTTGCAATTGCCGGGGAATTTTTAAAAAGGTAACTGATATTTAGCCATCCTGCACAAACTTTGCTTAAGCCCACGCCGGTGGTATAACAACCAAAACCCTTAGGAAAACCACTATGAATTTTAAGCTGGAACAAATTAACGGTTGCCAAGTGTTATCCATACTAGATGAACGCATTGATGCACACAATTCGGCGGACTTGAAGGCCGAGTTGTTGCAACTGATCGAACAACACGGGGGGGCTATCGTCGTGCAATTGGAACAAGTGCGTTTCATCGACAGTTCCGGCTTGGGGGCGTTGTTGTCGGGACATAAGCAGGCGGTTGCCAAATCCGGCAAATTGGTTTTGGTCAAGATCCAGCAGCCTGTATTGGCGATGTTTGAAATCACACGTTTGAATCGGGTGTTTGAGATTTATGCCGATTTGGATGAAGCTTCCGCAGCACAAACCTAAACCCTATAAAGTGGAGCCGTGCCATGAGCCCAGCCATCCTGCAAGTCGATGTCATCATCCCCACGCAAACCCGCTATTTGGATCTCATCGGCAGCATCGGTGAACGTATCGCCAAGGAACTGGACAGCTATTCCGGTGACCGGGAAGCCTTGGCCTATCACCTTAACCTGGTGCTGACGGAAGCGACCGCCAACGCCATCAAACATGCCCAAGACAATGAAGCCAAGAACACGGTCAGGATTTGCATACATATTGAAGACCGGCAACTGACCATTAAAGTCTATGACCACGGCCAGGGTTTTAATTTGGAAGCCGTGGCAAAACCCGATTTTGACCACCCCAAAGAAAATGGCATGGGCTTGTTTTTTATCAGGACGTTAATGGATTCGGTCACCTACACGCAGCAGGCGGACGGTAATGTGCTGGAGATCATCAAATACTTATGAACACTTCATGGAATGGACAATTGCTGCAATTGGCGGCCCGGACGTTGGGCAAAGCAAGCGCCGAATCGCTCATCCTACATTACCAGACGCTGTTTAGCGGTGAATACCAGGCTTTGGTGTCCCCGCGTTATGCGCTGCAAGACATGTTGTATTTGGAAAAGCTAAGTACGGAAGAAGCGCAAAGCGCCAGTTTATTAAGGCCATGCCAACAGATTGGCCATTTCCGCCTGCATTTTTACAGCCGACAAAAACGGTTTCTGGATGAATACATCCCGCTCTTGGAAAACCTCAGTTTGCGGGTGCTGGATCAAGTGCAGTTCCGTGTGTTGACGGCAGATGGCGGCTTATTTTTTATTAAAAGCTTCACCATCAGCGCCGCCAAAGACTTGCACGAAAGCTTCCCGAAATTACGCGGCCGGATGTTGGCGGTTTTGCAAGCGGTGATGGACGGCAAAATTGAAAATGACACGCTCAACAAACTCTGCGTACTGGCAGGCTTGCCTTGGCAAGAAATTGATTTGCTCCGCGCTTACCGCAACTACTTTTTGCAGCTGGATCACCATACTAGCCGGATCAGCTTCCATCACGCCTTAATCAACTATCCTGAGGTGGCAAAAGGGCTGTGCCAGTATTTCGAGGCGCGGTTCCGACCCAATCCTGAGTGGCAAGACGCCATGATACGGGAAGAACAGGCTTTGTTCCCTTTGCGCCTACGTTTGTTGGACAGCTTAAAAATGGTTGCCGACATGAACGCCGACCGTATTTTACGGACGCTGTTCAACCTGATTGATGCGACCATGCGCAGCAATTTTTATGTCCGGCATGACTTGGACGAGTATTTCATTGCCATAAAAATTAATAGCTTGGGTGTCATTGATATGCCCCTGCCCAAGCCGCAGGTCGAGATTTATGTGCACGCTGTCGATATGGAAGGCATCCATTTGCGCGGTGGGAAAATTTCGCGCGGCGGTATCCGCTGGTCTGACCGTCCTGATGATTTCCGGACGGAGATTTTGGGCCTGATGCAAACCCAGATCAGCAAAAATGCCTTGATTATCCCGACGGGTGCAAAAGGTGGATTTGTCGTGAAAAAGAATGGCGGCAAATTGGATTTTCGGGCCGCCGGTAAACAGGCGTACCTGAAACTTATGCACGGTTTGTTGGATTTGACTGACAACCTTGTCGATGGCCACATCGTCGCGCCGCCAAATTTGGTCACGTATGACGACCCCGACCCGTACCTGGTGGTGGCGGCGGACAAAGGCACGGCGGCGTTTTCCGATATTGCCAATGGGGTTGCCGCCGAATACCGGTTCTGGCTGGGCGATGCCTTTGCCAGCGGCGGCTCGCACGGTTATGACCACAAGGCCTTGGGGATAACGGCGCGGGGCGCATGGGAATGCGTCAAACGGCATTTCCGGGAAATGGGCAAAGACATCCAACACGAAGCCTTTAGCGTCGTCGGTATCGGCAGCATGGACGGCGATGTGTTTGGTAACGGCATGCTATTGTCGCCGTGCACCCGTTTGCTGGCGGCATTCAGTGGCCAGCATATCTTTATCGACCCGACCCCCCCTAGCGACGGCCGTGCTTATGACGAGCGCAAACGCCTGTTCAACTTGCCTGGCTCCAGTTGGGACGATTACGGGCGTGACCTCATTTCCGAAGGCGGCGGCGTCTATCTTCGGGCTGATAAGGACATCCCTATCTCCCCTGAAGTAAAAGAATGGTTAGGCCTACGTTATAAAGCTCTGGATGGTGAAACCTTGATCCGTGCGTTATTGACGGCACGGGTCGATTTGTTATGGCTAGGCGGTATCGGCACTTATGTTAAAGCTAGTAGTGAAAAACATGAAGAAGCCGGTGACCGTAGCAATGATAATGTCCGTGTCAACGCCGTAGAGTTACAGGCAACCATCGTCGGTGAAGGTGCAAATCTGGGTTTTACGCAAAAAGCACGGATTGAATTCGCTTTGCGTGGCGGGCGCATCAACACCGATGCCGTGGACAATTCGGCAGGGGTGGACACCTCCGACCATGAAGTCAATTTAAAAATCTTGCTTACCGGCTTACAGAAAAAAGCCGTCATAGCCGATTACCAAACGTTGTTCGCTGACATGACCGACGCTGTTTGCCATTTGGTGCTGGCGAACAATATTGCCCAAAGTTTGTGCTTGTCCTTGGAGCAGCGGCGCGGGGCGGGGAATATCGGGCCGTACCTCCATCTTGCCGAACGCTTGGAAGCGGCGGGGTTTCTTGATAAACGCGTTGAGTCATTCCCGCCCAACAAGGAGCTGTTGCAACGCCCTGCGCAAACCATCACCCGGCCCGAATGGGCGGTGCTGCTGGCGGCAAGCAAACGCTATCTGACCACGCAAATCCAACACCAAGCCGAACTGCTGCACGATGATTGTTGCGGCTGTTATTTGCAGGCATATTTCCCTGGGCAACTAGCCCAACAATATCCTACGCATTTGGGTGGACATCCTTTGGCCAAGGAAATCAAAGCGACGATGATCAGCAACAAAGTCATCAACCAAGCGGGCTGTGGCTTTTTAAACCTTGCCGCCGAAGCCGATAATGTGTTGGATGCCGTCAGTTGCTATCTGACATTTGACCGGGTTTTTGAAGGTGACGCCTTACGCGCCGCCATTGCCGCGCTGGACAACCGCATCCCTGCCGACACGCAATACCAGTGTTTTCTGCAACTGGAAAAAAGCCTGTTGATGGCCTGTTTATGGGTGTTGGGCGAAGCCCGGACGCTACGCCCGGACACCGCGACTTTGTTGGCTTACCGGCACAACTTGGTGGATTACCATGACTATTTCAAACAACACCAAAGTCCGCTGTTCGTCCAGCAACGCCAAGATTATCAACAAAAAGGGGTGCCTGCCGGATTGGCGGAAGAACTGGCGATGTTGGCTTGTTTGGATGATTTCGCGTTTATGGTTGGATTGGCCGGCAACACCCAGAAAATGGCTACAATTTTGGAATTGTACGATGAGGTTTGCGGGTTTTTAGGCCTGGGCCAATTGCTTGATAAGCTAGCGCAAGTGCCTTTGCACGATGTCTGGGAGCGCACCGTCGCGGCGGACACTAAAGCCGGCCTTAAGCAAACCGTAGGCAAAATCATCAGACAAATGCTGGCCAGCCGGATTTACCAATGCGGTGACTATTTTGAGATGACTTCCGGCAAACAGGAATTGGCAAATTATCGGCGGGTTTACCAAGACGTAAGCAACGCAACGTCTGCGGATTTGTTGCCGTTTGTGGTCTTGGGCAAGGCGTTGCTCAAGTTGGTTGGTGGTTGTGGGTAAACGGCTTGGGCTTTTTTGCCTGCCCCATCATTTCATGCAACAACGCTTAAACTTCTTGCCGCTACCACAAGGGCATAACCCGTTTCTGCCCGGGGCCAGGGCGTTTTCAGCGGTATCCTTAACCGTCCCGTCCAGATAAAACCAACGCCCTGCGAGCTTACGGAAACGGCTGGTTTCGCCCATCACACCTTTTTCACCCTCCTGCTCAAAATAAGCGTTAAAACTTACGGTGCCTTTACTGTCTGTCGCCCTGCCTTTTTGGATGCCGACAATTTCCAGCCGCGTCCATCGGGTCGGGTCGTTGGCGAAGCTGATACTGGCGGGCCGCGTCGTGGCATCCCAAGTCGCCAGCAAATACGCGCTATTTTGTAAATAATACGCGGTAAACCGCGAGCGCATCAACGCTTCGGCTGTGGGCGGGAGTTTTTCGCCGGTATGGCAGGGCGCACAACACTGTCCGTAAGTTAGGCTTGAACCGCAGGGGCACTTTGAATGTTGGTCCATGGCTTGTCCGCAAGGCTAAATCAGACAAACTCTTGGGGCGAGTTGTTTAAGCTTTGCTGATGGCCTTCAAACCGGACATCAATCTGGTCGCCTGTTTCCAACAGCACGCCATCGGGAAGCCGGAACTCAAAACCACATAGTTCATGGAAGCGTTTATTGCGCTTAGGCACATCGGGACGCGGCAAATAGGTCGTGATGGTTTGCACCAAAACGCCATTGACCAGCAATTCCAACGACACCGGGTCACGGTGCAAAGTTGACAATGCCCAGCCGGAAACGCGGTTGGTTGCAAGCGCATCGATATAGCCGACATAGTCTTTGTTTTTTTTGATGGCTTTGAAATTGACCAGCGTGTTGGTGTAAGTCGGCGGGGATGGCTTGATGAACTCCACAGCTTCGGCGATAAGCGCTGGATCATCAAGGCCTAAGAATTCTGCAAGCCCCGCCACAAAATCTTCGGGGAACAGCAACGCTTTTTCATACGAGGCGATGAAAACCGGGCGTTTGGTGAAGCGTAAGAACAACAGCAATTTAAAGTTTAGGCCCAGCACCTTAAACATTTCCGATAACAGCGAAATGTTGAAAATGCTCATGCGGCGGTTTGCGGTGGCGAAGATGTCGCGGAGTATGACGACATAAACGGGTTGTCGGAACAAACGGTTCCACCGCCATAAGCGCAGTTTTTTTATACCCCAAACCGGATACTTGCCATCCCGCTCTTTGATGATTTTTTTGGCTTGCTTTTTGTCATTGCGTTTCAGGCAATCAAGCAAGGCAGTGTCCTGATAGCGGGAAGATAAGCCATCGCCCATGTAAATGCCAAGTTTTGACAATACGCCAGCGACCATCGACGTGCCGCCGCGGCCTATGCCCAAGACCAAAACAGTTTTTTGGGCCAAGCCAGAGGCATCACCGTTTAGTGTCGAATATCCGGTATTGTTTTTTTTCATAAAGACAGGCGTGATGCTGTGTTTGATAAGCGGCTTTGGGGCTTGGCGCCTTAGGCACGCGGCGATGATGGGTTTTGGCTATTTTGTGTCAGGATGGGCATCCAAAGGTTTAAGCCTTTGGATGCTTTGCCGCCAATTGCAAAACCTAATTATTTTCCGCTGACTTTTTGCACTAAACCTTGGGCAAAATCAATAATCAACTGGCGTTTGACAATTGCCGCATAGCTTAACAAACCTAATAACAGGCCTTGCAATAATTTGCTAAAAGCCGAGCTTTGTCCGACAGTTGTCCCGTCAGCACTGGTTTTGACAGGCGCAGCTTGCACGGCGATTTTGCCAGGTTTGTAATCGGCTTTCAGATCCGGCAAACCTAAGCTGCGCCATGCGTCATAATCTTGCCAGATCGGGTAATTGCCTTGCCAAAACGCTTTGGTAAAATACGGGGCCAAGCTCATGCCGTGGGCTTTAGGAATGCCCCGGTCATCCAGAAAATCTTTGTAAACCACCAAGCTGATGTCGCCGCCTTCGCCAGTGCCGTTAGTCGTAAAGGATTTTTCGACATGGTCATGGAACATCCAAATGCCTTGCCCAAAACTGTGCAAGCCATCGTCAACGCCGCTCAATTCCAAGTCTATCCGTTGGGCGGGCTCCATGCCATGCACGTCGCGCTGGATGTACGAGCTAGGGCCGTTGTCGACACCATCATAATGGGTGATGGTGGGTTTGTGTCCGTGGATGTGCAGGGCAAAGGATTCGGTGTGGCCGTTCAGCACGCGCAACTTGACCTTTTTGTCCTGCTCCATTTCAATCAGGGATTCGCGCAAGGTGTAGGGGAAGGAGCGGCCATTGAGCATGAAATAATCGTCAGTCGCATCCGTGGTGTCGTATTCCATATTCATGTGCTTGGCGATCAGGCGCGGGTCGTTGGCAGACCGGGCCACGACTTCATGCAGTTCCTTGTCCGCCGATTGGTAATGCAAATCATATTCGCGGCTGTATTTTTCCATGACCGCAACCGAAGGATGGCGCACTTGTCCGGCCCCGACGTTCAAGGTTTGCACCCAGTTGTTGGGACGGTTTTCTTCCACGATAAAAATGCCCTGCAAGCCCATCGGGATATGCGTGTGTGGCTGGACATGGCAATGGTAGTACATCGTGCCAGGTTGGCGCGGCTTGATCACATAAGTTTTAATATCGCCCGGCATCGTGTCCATATTACTGGTTTGTCCGACTCCGTCATTACCGCCACCGGAATGGTCCATAAACGGATGGTCGATACCGTGCAAATGGATGGAGTGCGGCAGGTAATGGGTGTTTTCCAAGACAATCCAAACCGTGTCATCTTGCTCTACTCGGATCACTGGCGAAGGGACGCGCAACAATGGGTTGGCTTCCGGTTCGTACAGGCTTAGCGTCGACATATCGCGGGTTTTTGGCGCGTACACCCAAAAAGTGGGCTGGATGCCAGGCGCTATGTCAAAAGTTGTAATAGGGTTTTTGACATCGGGCGAATGCCCGTTCAGCTCGACCACTTCCAGTTTGATAATGATTTTGTCAGGGTCGCCGTCGCCGTCCATATCATCCGACAGCGTGATGGCATCCGCCGCCAGTTGGGTCTGCATCAGCGTGTCCATGGAAATGCCATTCGTGCCTTTGACAAACGCGGCAATGTCGGCGGGATTGTCAGGGTTGCATAAATTGGACGCTTGGATCGTCACGCCGTCAATCACTTGTTCTTTGCGCCACTCGGGTGCCGTAAAGTTAGAACAGACTTCTTCCGGTTGCCCCATCTCAACTTTAGCCGTCGGCGGCAAGTCAGTGATCGCCTGGCTCAAGGAAGCGTTAAGGAGCAACGCCGCGCCCCCGGTAAAGGTAAGAAGTTTTTTACGCATAAGATGTCCTCAAAAAACACACGATTGACGAAAATAAACGCCGCTAAGGTAAACGGAAAGATTGACTAACTTGCTATTTTAACGCAATAAAGCCCCTAAGTCTTTCCCATATCATTAGAGCGGTAATTCCCGTTTTGCTACATTAAGTTAGTCATGGCGGCTTGGGGCTAAAAGCCACGCAATATCAGGCAATGAGAATGATCTATGATGGTTTGTGCGGAAAAGTCCAATATCAGCGCTGTCTGCGTTGGCATAGCAAAATAGTTATCCGCCTAACGTAACGGTATTATGCCAAGAGTCAATTCACAGTGCTTTGTGAATGACGTAGTATAAGCAGCCTGTTGACGTTGGGGATAATGCTGATAACCTTTGGTGAGGCAATTTTATGCACCTGCCCAACAACCCGTCCGACTCATCAAATGAGGCACTTAATATGCAAGCACAAAAAAAACAATTAAAACAAAACCTGGCATTGATATTTTTTAGCACCCTGCTGACGGCTTCTGGCTTTGCAATGGCGGAAACAGATTTCGCATCCCAAGAACGGCTGCTTAAGGCGCGGGTAAAGAACTACGAGCAAAAAATGGATCACTCGGCGCATTTAAAGCCTGTGGATAAGGCTTTGGAGTTTCATGGTGTTTTTTACGGTTATCTTCCTTGCAAAGATTGCGATGGGATTAAAGCCACCTTGTCGTTAAAACAAAACAACAATTATCTGTTAGTGACCCAGCCCGCAAAAGAATCGGCACGGGAGTTTTATGAAAAAGGCAAATATATTTGGGATGAAGCAAAGCGCACCGTTGTTTTAACGGCCAAAAAAGACTTAAGCGTCCGGCAATACCGTATTGAAGATGAAGGCACACTCGTCCAGCTTAACAGTGACGGGACGAAAATGCCGGATGCCGATGACTATACTCTGCGCAGAAGCGATACGGTGAAGTCGCGTGAGGTGCATATTCATTAAGACGACATTTCCAAGCCTAAATGCTTATAGGCTTAAAACACAAACCATCGTTGATACGGCTAACAATAAGGGCTATCAAGCCTTTATAATATCTGCTCACTTCTTTAGGGACAGGTATTTTCATGAATTTTATACTTTTGGGTCTAGCCGCACTCTGTTTGCCGGCCATGGCAATTGCCGACAGTGGCACGGCAACCGCCGCTGCCACTATGGACTTGACCCATCATGTTATCGGATATCTATCTGTTTTCGTTACGGTAGCGGCTTATATCGCCGCCATGTCAGAAGAAGTGACAGAGCTGCGCAAATCCAAGCCTATGGTGTTAGGTTCGGCTTTAGTCTGGTTTGTCATTTGTATTTACTATGCCTTGCATGGCGAAGCAAAAACAGCGGCCTTGGCTTTTGAAAGTAATTTGCTTGCATATATCGAGCTGCTGTTGTTTATTTTAGTGTCGATGACCTACCTCAATACTATGGAAGAGCGCGGCATTTTCAAGGCCTTGCAAGTTTATTTGTTGAGCAGGCGGTTTAGTTACCGAAAGTTGTTTTGGATAACTGGCGGTTTGGCTTTTGTTTTATCCACGGTGGTTAATGGCCTGACGATTGGCTTATTAATGGGGTCAATTGCGCTGGCGGTGGGTAAGAAAAGACCTGAGTTTGTTGCTTTAGCGTGCGTCCATATTGTTTCCGCCACCAACGCAGGTGGTACTTTCAGCCCTTTGGGCGGTATTTCGACCTTATTTGTTTGGCAACACAAAATCCTGCATTTCACTGAATTTTTCTCGTTGGCCATTCCCTGTCTGGTTAACTTCCTGGTTCCAGCTTGCATCATGCACTTTTGGGTGCCCAAAGAAATCCCCGAAGCCCTTCAAGAAAAAGTGCTGTTACGACGCGGCAGTAAGCGCATTATTTTCCTGTTCATACTGACTTTAACGATCACCGTCAGTGCAAACGTGTTGCTCGAATTGCCTCCTGCGGCGGGCATGATGGCGGGCTTGGGGCTGCTGCAATTTTTTAATTTTTATCTGAATAAAACAGCGAATGAGAAAGAAAGTGACTTTGCCCATGTGTACCGCTTTTACAATTTGGAAGTGCCAAAAGCCAATAGCAACCGGACATTTGATGTGTTTAAAAATGTCGGCAATGTCGATTGGGATACGCTGTTGTTTTTTTACGGCGCGATGATGATTATCGGAGCCATTGGTTTTATTGGCTATCTGGATGCGATTGCCCAGTTTTTATTCGGGCAAATCAACCCGACCTTAGCCAACATCATGATCGGCCTATCCTCGGCGTTTGTTGATAACGGCACCTTGATGTTCGCCGTGTTGAATATGCACCCGGATCTTCCCGCAGGCCAATGGTTGTTGCTGACCTTAACTTTAGGTGTCGGCGGCAGTTTGTTGGCAATCGGTTCCGCGCCCGGTGTCGGGATGCTCGGCCATATTAAAGGTTATTACACGTTTACCGCCCACATGCGCTGGATGCCTGTGATTTTATTAGGCTATTTCGCTAGTGTCGCCGCTCATTTCTGGATTAATGCCCGCTATTTTTAGCAAGGCCCATACACAAGCAAGACGGTAAAGCCGTATGTATGGGGCGTTAGAAAAATACAGGCCGCGTTGCGGCTTTGTCGTCGATCCCAATTTGCAAAATTGCGGTAGCTGTGTAATAAACCTAAAAGCATCTTTCACTATTAGAATAATTACAAACCGTGCAAAATCCAGCTTCAAAATTTTTAGTCGGTATCGACTTAGGAACCACCCATACCGTTGTTGCTTATGCAGCAATCCACGGCGACCATAAAACCGCCGACATCCAAATTTTCCCTATCGAACAATTGGTTGCCCCAGGACAGGTGGCGGCAAGGCCGTTGTTGCCATCAGTGCGCTACCATCCCGCTGAGGGCGAACTGTCCGCCGCTGATGTGAGTTTTTCTCCCGCTGGCGAAGCCGCCGTGATTGGCGAAGCGGCACGGGTGTTAGGGGCGAAAACCAAGGGCCGCTTTGTCACCAGCGCGAAAAGCTGGTTGTCGCATCCTTCCGTTGACCATAGCGCGGAAATTTTGCCCTGGGGCAGCGGCGAGGAGATCAACAAAGTCTCGCCGATTGATGCCAGCGCCAGTTATTTGCAGCATATCCGCACCGTGTGGCGGCATCAATTCCCTGATGCGCCCTTGGAGCAGCAAGATATTGTCATTACCGTGCCTGCGTCATTTGATGAAGCGGCGCGTTCCTTAACGTTGGAAGCGGCGAAAATCGCAGGGTTACATCAAGTGCGCTTGCTGGAAGAGCCGCAAGCCGTGTGTTACGACTGGTTACGCCGCCATACGGGCAAGCTCCAACAAGCGTTAGCGGATGTGCATTTATTGCTGGTCTGCGATGTCGGCGGCGGCACGACCGATTTGACCTTGATTAAAGTCGAGCAAGGCGACCATGAACCTAAATTGACCCGTATCGGCGTGGGCGACCATTTGATGTTAGGCGGCGACAATATCGACTTGGCTTTGGCGCATCTGGCGGAAAGCCGTTTGGGTGCGGCGGACAAACGCCTGTCTGCGGCGGACTTTTCGCAATTGATCGAACAATGCCGGATCGCCAAAGAACGCTTGCTGGCGGAAGATGCGCCGGAGCAAGTCAATGTGACCTTACTCGGTGGCGGTTCCAAGTTGATTGGTAGTTCGCGTTCGGCAATTTTGGCCCGCGAGGAAGTCAGGACGATCGCCTTGGATGGCTTTTTCCCTCTCTCCGGTTTGGCAGATTTGCCCGAACGCAAACGCAGCGGCGTGGTGGAATTTGGTTTGCCTTATGCCGCCGAACCTGCCGTCAGCAAACACATTGCAGCGTTTTTAAAGCAACACAAACTTGCCGCCCAAGAAGCCTTGGGTGGCGAGGCGTATGTGCCGGATGCATTGCTCTTAAACGGTGGCGTGTTCCGTAGCCAACCGATTACCCAACGTTTATTGGCCTTGCTGGCTTCGTGGCGCGAACAAGCTCCTGTATTGCTGGAAAACCAGCATCCTGAATTGGCGGTGGCGTTTGGCGCGGTCAGTTATGCCGTGGCCCGACGCGAGAAAAAACTTAAAATCGGCGGGGGCGCGGCACGGAGTTATTTCTTGTTGGTCGATACCGATGACCAGCAACAAGGCGTGTGCATCTTGCCGAAAGGCAGTGAAGAAGGCGACGAGGTCATTTTAAAAGACCGCCAGTTTGCCTTGCGCTTGGGGCTTCCGGTGCGTTTCCATTTGGCTTCGACTACAGGCGACAACGGGTTCAAGCCTGGCGATGTTACTGCCATCAGCGATGATTTCCATTCCCTGCCGCCACTGGCGGTGGCTTTGCAAAGTGATGATGGCTCAACGGCGAGTGAAGTGATCGTGCAATTGGCAGTCACGCAAACCGAAGTCGGCACGTTGAAAATTCAATGCTTGGCTGTCGATAATCCGCAGCAACGTTGGGACGTGGAATTTCAAATCCGCAAAAAAAGCCGTGCCTCGGCGCCAGCGGATGTGGCTTTACCAGCGGAAAAAATGCAGCATTTGGAAGATAAAATCCAAACCATTTACGGCACAAAATCCAAGCAAGTTGATCCAAAATCGGTAAAAAACCTGCGGGCCGATTTGGAAAAAATCGTCGGTAGCCTGCGTCCAGAATGGGCGACCCCTTTGCTTAGAAGTTTGTTTGCGATGTTGCTGGAAGGCAGTAAATATCACCGCCGTTCTGATAACCACGAACGGATTTGGTTGAGCTTGATCGGCTTTTGTTTGCGCCCAGGCTTCGGTTATCCGCTGGATGATTGGCGCGTGGAGCAATTGTGGAAACAGTACCCGCACGGTATCCAGTTCGTGAACGAAATTCAAAACTGGACGGAATGGTGGACTCTCTGGCGGCGTATCGCCGGGGGCCTAAATGCCGCCGCGCAGGAGCAATTGTTCAACGACATCAGTAAATACCTCAATCCGGCTTCGGCGCGTCAACCAGGCATTGCCAAGCAACTAAAAACCCGCAGTTATGAAGAAATTGTGCGTTTGGCAGCGGTGTTGGAACGCCTGCCCGTAGCGCAAAAAATTCAGTTGGGCGAATGGCTGTTGCAACGTCTGGAAAAAGCCAGCGAACCCGGTCAAACCTGGTGGGCGGTCGGGCGTATCGGGGCACGGATTCCGTTTCATGGCAGTAGCCACAATGTCATCCCCGCCGAAACCGTTGCTAATTGGTTACAAAGCATGTTGCAAGAAGATTGGAAAAAATCCCCCCATATCGGTTTTGCCGCCACTTTGATTGCCCGTATGAGTGGTGACCGTAGCCGTGATATTGATGATGCGTTGCGGATGCAAATCATCGAAAAACTCAAACTCAGCAAAGCGCCTGCGTCTTGGGTATCGTTGGTTGAGGAAGTGAAAGAACTGGATGAGAAGGACGAAAAGCAAATTTTTGGCGAAGCCTTGCCGCCTGGGTTGAAGCTCATTAGCCAGTAGCAAAACGTTTTATTTTCAAGCCAATAAAAAAGGCGCGTTGCTTTTGGCAACACGCCTTTTTCGTTTCAGCTAGATTTAGTTAAAAACGCTTACAGTTTGTCAGCGTTTTTGTCCAAATATTCAGCAACACCAGCTGGGCTGGCGTTCATGCCTGCATCGCCTTTGTTCCAACCCGCTGGGCAAACTTCGCCGTGTTCTTCGTGGAATTGCAATGCGTCGATCATACGCAACATTTCATCAATGTTACGGCCTAATGGCAGGTCGTTAACGACTTGATGACGTACCATGCCACTTTTGTCAATCAGGAAAGAACCACGGTAAGCCACGCCTGCACCCGCTTCAACGTCATAAGCTTGGCAAATTTCGTGTTTCAGGTCAGCCGCTAATGTGTAACGGACTGGGCCGATGCCGCCTTGGTTGATTGGGGTGTTGCGCCAGGCGTTGTGGGTGAAGTGTGAGTCGATAGAAACACCGATCACTTCTACGCCACGGCTTTTGAATTCGTCAATGCGGTGATCAAATGCGATCAGCTCGCTTGGGCAAACGAACGTGAAATCTAATGGGTAGAAAAATAACACGGCATATTTGCCGCTAGTGCTTTCAGAAAAGCTGAATGAATCGACTATTTGACCGTCACCTAAAACGGCAGGAACAGTAAAATCAGGGGCTTGCTTACCAACTAATACGCTCATTGATTGTCTCCAAGGGATTGAAAAATAAAGTTATATTTATGTTCATCAGCCACTGTCGCAGTGGGTCGGGGCTTATTCTACACTAGATCGCTCAGGAATTGTCTAGTGCGGAAAATTTTTGCTTGCATTTGGGGAGCCTTTAGCGATAATTTGTTACAGTAACGTTACAGATTGGTTAACAATTTTTTAAAAGCATAAGAAAAAGGCGGCATAACCTTGCCGCTAATAAACTATAATTATTGGGGAAGGGTATTTCCATGGACAAAAACAAACACATCACTGAGCCCGATGTTTTCGGGTATCAAGTCCGCATTGTCAGGCGAGGCAAAGAAAGTAGCCGTTATTTTTCGCATAAGCTGTGGGGCAACCGGAACAAATCACTCCAAGCCGCCATCACGTGGCGCGACCAGATGTTGGTTGTGCTGAAGGGCAGCAAAACCCGGTTCTTAAAGCCGCCTAAAAATAAAACAACAACAGGCTTGACCGGTGTTTCCAGAACCATCAAATTCGACCACCGCAAAGACAAAAGCTATTTATGCTACACGGTTTTCTGGGTTTGCAATGGCAAAGCCCGGAATAAAACCTTCCAAGTGGGCAATGTCGAGAAAGTCACAGCCGATGATGAGTTGCACGCCTTCCGCACCGCCCGTCTGTTTAGAAGCTGTTATGAGTATGCGATAGACAATGATTTGGAATTCCACGATGAAAAATTCTTAGGGTGGAAGAAAGCGCGGCTTTATGAAGATGAAAACTTGGATGTGGTGTAAAGGCTAGTCCCAACAACGTTGGTCAAGTGGAAAACAGCTAACACCCTTTAATGGGATGTTAGCTGTGAAAATAGGGATAAACTTTCAAACGCTTACCGTCACCTCAAAGCCCAACTCCCGGATTTCCCCCGCAAACGCTTCCAAAATATCTGCAGGCAGCTTCGCCAACTGTTCCGCTTCCGGTTGTGCCGAGGGCCTGGCAATCGTGTACAACATAATCCTGCGTACATTGCTATGTTCCCAAACCTGCTTTAACACTTCCAGGTAGGCCTGTTTTTCCGTATCAGGTAAGCCGCGTCCGGCAAAATCAAACAAACAGGTCTGTAATTTGGTCGGGCATAACTGGCTGGCGATCAGCAGGTTCTCCACCGCCGCTTGGCAGCTCTGGGTGGAGTTATTGACCAGCCTGCGGCCTTCCTCGGTGGCGCTATCAAATTTAAACCAAATTTGTCCATGATATTCATTTAGCACCCGCAGGCCTTCCTGCACTCTAGGCAAATGGATTAGGCTGCCATTGGAAATCAACACATAATCGCTGCTAGGGAAAACCCCCGCTTCCGTGGCGATTTGCCCGATCAAACCGACCGCCCGTGCAAATTCTTTGAGGGTGGTCGGCTCACCATTGCCGGCGATGGCAATATCTTTGATAACCCGTTTGTCTGCGTCCACTTCAAAACGGTCATAAAAATCGCCGTGCAGCACGTCGTCAAGAAAGAGCCTTAGTTCTTTCGCCAGCAACTCAAAATCAATGTCAGGGGCGGCGCCGATGCTCAGGTTGGGGACTTGGCAATAGACGCAACGCCAGTTGCAGGTATTGTTGGTATTGAAGTTGATGCCGATGGACAAGCCGCCCGCCCGTCTGGACAGCACCGGATAGATGTAAGTTAGGCCGATAATGTCGGCACGGTGGTTATTGACTGATAATTTCGAACCCATGAACTCTGCTTAGTAATGACTTTTTAACCATGTTATTCTACGGGTTTATGACCGATTGATTTGATTTTTTTGGACACCTTAAATTAACTACCATGCCCAATTCCGTAAGCACAGCTGATATTCAACATTTTCTTAACGAAGATGTCGGTTCCGGCGACCTCACCGCCGCCATCATCCCAGAAAATCTCCGCGCCCAAGCCCAGGTCATCACCCGCGAAACTATGGTGGTGTGTGGCCAGGAATGGTTCAACGCCGTGTTTGCCGCGCTTGACCCTGCTGTCAACATCGTTTGGCAGGTTACCGAAGGCGATACGGCTATCGCCGGTACGCGGTTATGTTCTTTGGATGGCAACGCCAGGGCTTTATTGACAGGCGAGCGCACCGCCTTAAACTTGCTGCAAACGTTGTCCGCCACCGCCACGGTTTCCAGGCGCTATGCCGATGCGGTGGCGGGCACAGGTTGCAAGGTGCTGGACACCCGTAAGACCTTACCAGGGCTGAGAAAGGCGCAAAAATACGCCGTGGCCTGTGGCGGTTGCCATAACCATCGGATCGGTTTGTATGATGGCGTGCTAATCAAAGAAAACCATATCGTCGCCGCCGGATCCATCGCCAATGCCGTAAAGGCCGCACGTCAGCATCCGGGCATTCCCGTTGAAGTCGAAGTGGAATCTTTAGCGGAATTGACTGAAGCCCTAGCGGCGAAACCGGAGCGCATCATGCTCGATAATTTCACGTTGGAGGATTTGCGCAGCGCTGTCGCCCTAACGGCCGGTGCAGTCGGGCTGGAAGCTTCCGGTAACATCAGCCTGGCGAACATCCGGGCCATTGCCGAAACTGGCGTGGATTACATTTCCATCGGCGCGTTGACCAAAAACCTGCAAGCGGTTGATTTGTCGATGCGCATCCAATTGGTACAAGCCTATGAATGAAACCCTACCCGAGCTGTTAAAGTATATCAACACAGGCGTCTACGTCATTGGCGTCAGCGACGGCGAACAGCGCCATGCCTTTACCGCCGCTTGGGTGATGCAAGTCTCTTTCAACCCCCCACTGTTGGCGATCAGCATCAATCCGTACAACTATTCTTACCAATTGCTGCAAAGTGGCGGCGTGTGCAGCGTCAATGTCTTAAGCCAGCAACAGATGGCTATCGCCGAACATTTTGGGCGCAATGATTTGGCTGACAAAATGGCAGGCTTTGTCTGGCAACAAGACCGGACTGGCGCACCGGTCTTATCCGCTGGCTTGGCCTATTTCGATTGCCGCGTCAGCCATTACGCCGATGCCGGCGACCATAAAATCGCCATTTGCCAAGTGCTGGCGGCAAAAAAACTGCGTGACGGCAAACCTATGTTGTACGTGCAAACAGGTGAAATGGATGGTGGCAGCCAACTTTATAAGGAAGGTTTGAACGGGCATAAACCTTAGCAGGGCGTATTTACAAGCAAGCACATTGACAAAAACCAACGGTATCAGTATAGTTCGCCCTCACTTAGCTTTACTGCATCCTCTGCCGAGGTGGTGAAATTGGTAGACACGCCAGCTTCAGGTGCTGGTGGGCGCAAGCCCGTGAAGGTTCAAGTCCTTTCCTCGGTACCAAGCGTTGCTTAAGGGCTTTAATAAGATTCAAGAACCCGCAAGCTTTAAGGCTTAGCGGGTTTTTTATTGCCTTAAAAATTGTGGCGTTATTTTACTAAAATTGAGATATATATGATTGAAATCATTGCGTTGTGCTTGTTGACACTGGCTGTTACAGCTTGTTTCTTTTCGTTTTTCCCGGAAGCCAATGTCGCCAAGTTACAGGTGCCAAAAGATTCGATGTTAAGGCGGCATTTTTTGACACATTTACGGCACGAAAATCCGGCGCTAGCCGCCAAACTGGAAAAACAGCTGGCAAAAGCTAAGTAAACCGGTCATCTACCTTATGGACGTGTGATCACGCTTTGCTGTCCCGAAAAAAAAACCGCCCGAAGGCGGTTTTTTTTTCGGCGTTAATGTTGTATCGCTAGCTTATTTAGGTATGACGGGGACATAACCATTCGTCAAACGGACGCTGTAAGCTACCGGGGTTGTTACGGTGGTGTCGGCACGGATCAGGTTGATTTCAACGTAATAGTCGTAATTTTGGAAATCAAAGGTATGGTTGAATTGTTTCACTTCTTCATGCGCCACGACACTGGCTGACAGGTTGCTGTTGAAGGTCGCGACAGTCGATTCGCCCAGTGTTGCCCGGCTGACCCTTCTCAATGAAGCGCCCACTTGGGCTTTGGTGCTGATGCCGTCAGTGTCCTTGTAGCCGACAATCAGGGAATTCCAGCTTGGGCTTATCCAAGAAGCGGTTGAGCCAAATACGTTGGGGTTGGCCGGCACGTAATCATAGATAGGCGTGACATTGCAACGCACGGTGATGGGTTGTGGCAGGAAGAAAGGGCTGCTACCGGCACCGCTGACGTTGCTGCCAAGGTAGCGGAATTGCGATAGCCAGAATTCGTATTTTCCGGCGGATGATTCATCGACGGAGCAGGAGGATGCCGTTGCGGTCCAAGCGGGCAAGGAATCCAGCCAACCTGCTGGCAAAGCTGATGCGCAGGTGGCGGTGGCGATTGCGCTGGTGGCTAACAGGGCTTTTAATGTGTTGCGTAATGTTTTCATGGTCGTTCTCTCTAGTTAATGTGTAAGGTGTGTGGTGTTAAGATGCATCTATTAAAATTTTAAAGGTTTGTCTGGATGCTTCGGACAGTTCATAGCTTACGCTTGTCACACCTTCATTGCTGTGATGCAGTTACCTGAAAAGATTGGATTATTTACCAGCATAGGCTGATAAATTGCCTTTATCCCCAAATCCCGCCAGTATCCCCAAAAGTACAAAAACGCTAGGGCAAGCATTTAAGCCCTTTCCTCAAACACGATGGCAATTTAGTTGCCTGATCGGATTATTGGCAATCAGCAGCCAAGCTGGTTTGGTAAACAGGTAACTTTTTACGGTGCCCTATCGCCAATCGGTTAAAATCGCCGTGAAGGTTTTGCAAAGTGCAACCATCAGCCAAAACTTTTGCGGTTAAACGTAAGCGGGGTGTTATGCGGGTGTCTTTAAATACACAGATGTTGCTCGGCGTGTCCGCCGGCATACTGGTTGGCTTGCTATTTGCCGAACTCGGCCCTGATGCCGCACTGGCGCAATCAGGGCTTTATGTCAGCGGCCTGATTGGCAATTTGTTTATTGATTTGTTGAAAATGGTTCTGGTGCCCCTGGTGTTTACGTCCATTGCCGTGGGGATTGCCAATTTGCGCCTGCACCAGCAAATGCACCAGGTTTGGCTTTCTACCTTAGGTTTTTTTGGGTTGTCGACGACGGCGGCGATTATCTTAGGCCTTACCGCGTGCAACCTGTTTGAGCCTGGCAGAGGCTTAAGCCTGGATGTGTTCCATAGCGCCATGCACAATTTTGATGCCAAGCAAATGACCTTGGCGGATTTTATCGCCAAATTTTTCCACGGGCTGTTTGTCAATCCCTTCGCCGCGCTGGCGGACGGCAATGTCTTGGCGATAGTGGTTTTTGCGTTATTCCTCGGTATCGCGCTGGTCAAGGGCGGTGACCGTTACCGCAATATCCTGGTTTTATTGCAGGAAGGTTTGGAAATTATTTTGCGCATGGTCGGCTGGATTATGCATTTGGCCCCGTTCGGCATTATGGCGTTGCTGACGCGATTGGTCGCCACGCAAGATATGGGGTTGTTGGCGGGCCTTGCCAAGTTTGTCGCGGTGGTGATAGGGACGACACTGGTGCACTCGTTAGTGGTGCTGCCGCTGATGCTGTACGCGGTCACCCGTATCAAGCCGATGGCTTTTTTCCGGGGGGCGCGTGAGGCTTTGGTCACCGCTTTCGCCACCAGCTCCAGCTCCGCCACCTTGCCCGTTACGTTACGTTGTGCCGAACAGCATTTGCATGTCAAGCCGGAAATTGCCGGGTTTGTCGTCCCGTTAGGCGCGACGGTCAACATGGACGGGACGGCGTTGTACGAAGCCGCCGCCGCATTGTTCGTCGCCAATCTGGCGGGGGTGGAGCTCAATTTTGTCCAGCAACTGATCGTGTTTTTTACTGCGATGATCGCTGCCATCGGTGCGCCCGGCATCCCTAGCGCAGGTATGGTGACCATGGTCATGGTGCTGCAATCGGTGGGCTTGCCTGCCGAAGCCATCGCCATTTTGTTGCCGATAGACCGCTTGCTGGACACTTTCCGTACGATGGTCAATGTGCAAGGGGATATGATTGGCAGTTTGATTGTGCAGAGGTTGGTTAGGGTCACAACGCCTGCATAAGATTTGCTGGCCCACTGCCATTAAGAGGGGTAATTTTGATGGGGGTGGGGGGGATATTTCTGTCCATTACCCGATGAAGCCCTTTGCTGTGGTGTTTTTTTACCAAGAAGCGTTAGCAAATTTGGCGGGGTTTATTGTTTGTAGTGGACAGAATTGACGGTTTGGTGAGGGTGCAAATACGGGCTCGAATGGCCAGTTATTTTTGCATGGCGAATATTTGGTAACGATGCAAGCCTAAGCGGGCGACCAAATGCTGGAAACGGTAAAGTTTAATCATCTCTCTGGCATCTTGGCTATTCGGCTCGGTAATTTTTTCTAAAAATTTATAAGTTGGCAATGTCCCGGCGGTAATGTTGCGGATTTCTAATAATGAAAAGCCCTCGGTAGCAGCCAATTGCTTATAGCCAGATTCGCTTATCGGTTCGGCAATCTCGCCAAAATGTTTTTTCAGCAGGCTAATGTAGGGCAGGCACATCAGGGCGAAAAGTATAAACGTAGGGCGGTAGGCAATAAAATCTGAGAAAACTAACCGTCCGCCGGGTTTAAGGACACGGTAGGCTTCTTTGAAATAATCAAGCCGCGACGGGAAGTTAAAAATACATTCCATGGCGATCACCACATCAAAACTGGCATCAGGATAGTCAAGCTTGCAAGCGTCGCCAACTTTGAAATCGACAGTATTGCCCGAGCCAATCCTAGGGATTACATTTTGCCGGGCCCGTTCTATCTGGCGGGGATCTATATTGACACCGTACAACTCAAGGTTTTGGTATTGTTGGTTGAGTAAATCTAATGAACCACCAAAGCCACAACCCGTGTCGAGTATTTTTAGGTTGTCAGTGATGGCGGCGAGGGCGAAGTGTTGTTCTGAAAGTTCGTTGGCGGCGGCTAAAAAACCGGTCAATGAAATATCGGCCGTTTGCGGCTCATGCCAATAACCCCAATGCACATGGTTCCCAAAAGCTTTTCCCATAACCGAATCTTCGTTTTTTAGTTCCTCGAAGATCATGTCAAAATAATGCGGTGTCGTATCGTTTGTTGTTTTCATGGCAATTTCTTAAATGGATAGGGTGGCTTTAAGTATAGACGGCATCTTGTTAAAATCAAAAAATGCAAGGAATTCAGCAGGGTGATGGTATTTGGCCCATTTGCAAGAGCTTAGTGACCATCCTTCCGGGCTGGATTTTTTGAAGCCAATGCGGGTAAGCATACGCAATGATAAAGCTATCCCCGTTTCTAAAGGGCGGCAACACGGAACAGTGTTGCCGCCCATTTGCCATGACTAGGTCAAAAAGACTGGTTCTTAAACCTAAATTTTGTGGGTTTTGACTAAGTTTTTCAGATAAGCCAAAAAGTCATCTTTCAGGTCTTTATGCAATAAACCGTGTTCGACGGTGGCGATCAAAAAGCCCAGTTTAGACCCGCAATCGTAACGATGGCCTTCAAATTCATAAGCCAACACTTGTTCATCGTTCATGAGCGCAGCAATCGCATCGGTCAATTGGATTTCGCCACCGGCACCACGGCCAGTGGTCTTGATTTTATCGAAAATGGCGGGGGTTAAGATGTAGCGGCCTACGACCGCCAAGTTTGATGGGGCATCTTCGGGCTTTGGTTTTTCGACAATGGTTTCAACAATGCCATGGGCGCCGATAAAATCACCCGTTTTGACTATCCCGTAGCTGCCCGTGTCGGCGGGATTAATGCGTTCAACACCCAGAACCGAACAATGGGTTTCTTGGTAGACTTTAACCATTTGCGCCATACAGCCGCGGTCTGCGTCTTCAATCAGATCGTCCGCCAATATGATTGCGAAAGGCTCGTCACCGACGACAGGGCGTGCGCAATAAACGGCATGGCCCAGGCCCAGCGCTTCGGCCTGGCGGATGAAAATGCACGAAACATGGGGTGGTACGGTGTTGCGGAGCAAAGCCAGCAATTCGGTTTTGCCTTTGGCTTCCAGTTCCTTTTCCAATTCGTAGGCCTTATCGAAATGGTCGGTGATGGCGTTTTTGCTACGGCCCGTGATAAAAATCATGGTGTCGATACCTGCCGCGACGGCTTCTTCCACCGCGTATTGGATTAGCGGTTTATCGACTATCGGCAGCATTTCTTTAGGGCTGGCTTTAGTTGCAGGCAGGAAGCGCGTCCCTAAACCGGCGACAGGGAAAACGGCTTTGGTAATTATTTTACTCATTTATTTTTTCCTTAAGATATTACGGGGGGTAAGGGGTTAAATGCGTCCGTAGACGTCATCAAAACGGACAATATCATCTTCGCCTAGATAGCTTCCAGATTGCACTTCAACAATTTCTAGCGGGATGACACCGGGGTTTTCCAAGCAATGGACGATGCCCAAAGGGATGAAGGTGGACTCGTTTTCAGTGAGCAAAAGCTTTTCATCACCGCGTGTGACCAAAGCCGTGCCCCTGACCACCACCCAATGTTCGGCGCGATGGTGGTGTTTTTGCACTGACAGTTTGCCCCCCGGTTTGACTACCATGCGTTTGGTCTGATGGCGGGCGCCTTCGTCAACTGATTGGTAATGCCCCCAGGGACGGTAGACTTTGCGATGGACATCGGCTTCGCTGCGTTGCATGGTTTTCAATTGCGCAACAATATCTTTAACTTCTTGGACGCGGTCTTTCGGGGCGACCATGACCGCATCATCGGTTTCGATGATCACCAGGTTGTCCACGCCAATAGCGGCCACCAGTTTGTTTTCGGCATAGATAAAAGAATTGCGGCTGTCAACGGTCAGCACATCGCCACTGATGGCGTTGCCAAACCCGTCTTTGTCGGTCACATCCCATAAGGCCGACCACGAGCCGACATCATTCCAACCTGCATCCAGCGGGATCACCACCGCTTTGTCGGTTTTTTCCATGATGGCGTAGTCGATGGAATCGGATGGGCAGGTGCTAAAAATGCTTTTGTCTATCCGGGTGAAGTCGAGGTCGGTTTTGGCCGCATTCAGGGCTTTCCAGCATATCTCCAGCATGGCCGGATTATACTTTTCCAGTTCACTGAGGAAGCTGCCCGCAGTAAAGGCAAACATGCCGCTATTCCAGAAATAATCGCCGCTTTGCACATAAGCGGTGGCGGTTTCCAAATCGGGTTTTTCAACAAAGGATTCAACTTCAAAGGCGGCGCCTTGCTGGGCTTTTGCCCGTTTGATATAACCGTAACCTGTTTCCGGTTCGCTGGCGACAATGCCAAAGGTGACCATAAAGCCTTGTTGTGCCAGCTGTTGCGCCTGGATGACGGCTTGGTGGAAGAGGGGGATATTGCTGATCACATGGTCGGCGGGCAATATCAAGAGGACATCATCTGGGGAACTTGCAGACAAAGCCGCCATTGCGACAGCGGGGGCGGTATTTTTACCGACGGGTTCCAGAATGATCGCGGCGGGTTTTATGCCGATTTCCCAAAGTTGCTCCGCCATCATGAAGCGGTGGTTTTCATTGCAAACCGCAATCGGTGCTTTTAACCCAGGCAGTCCGGCCAGTCTGAGCAGGGTTTCCTGCACCATCGTTTGCTTGGATACCAGGGGTAGGAATTGCTTAGGATATTGTCCACGGGATAAGGGCCAAAGCCGCGTACCCGAACCGCCTGACAAAATGACAGGGATCATAATATTTTCCTTAGTTGTTGTAGAAGTCGGTGTACTGGAAACCAGGGATAGCATAACCTGATGGGGGTTATTTGCCGGCATTATACTGACGCGATAGCCAATAATGAAAGTGCATATATCACAGCCAGCCTTTATGGCGGGCCGGCTTAGTTTATGCTGGTTTTTCTATCCGCCGTTAACCATACCAATCCGGTTATGCTATTTGTAAAACGGGTAGTTAAAAATTTGGTTATAATCGAACACAAAAATCCCCGCATAAAGCGCCTACTTATCCAGTATGGCCCCACTTACCTGAGCTTATTATGATCAGAATCGAAAACGCTAAGGCCATGCTGCTTGCCATGGCATTAATACCCATCACCGTGTCGGCCCAGAATGTCCGGCATTTCGGTTTGGGAATGTCCGGGCCTTTGCAATTGCATGATTTGCCGGCGAGCCGTTTACGCAGCAAGCTTGAGCGGCTGCCAGCAAGAAAACGTAAAAAATCCATTGATGCCTTACGGAAGTTCTCATTTACTGATAAAGACCTTGCTTATTTGGATGCCGACAATAATGGCCGTGTGTTGTTTGTGGACAGGTTTCTGTTGCCTGCGGCGCCTTCTACAGCAATCGCCAAGGGAGACATGCAAGTGCCTTTGATCAGCGCTAGGGATGCGTTTTCATTACATAGCCGTCCCGGCGCCAAGAGAATCATTTACCTGGACTTCAATGGCATGGATGTGAGCAATACCGCCTGGAATGAAGGGGCGGCAACAACTTTTCAGGCACAAGCTTATGATACGGATGGCTCGCCGGAAACGTTTAGTGCCAGCGAACTTAACAGTATTGCGGAGATATGGCATCGTATCGCCGAAGACTATATGCCGTTTAATGTTGATGTGACCACTAAAGAACCCAAAACTTTTGGGCCGACTGTCGGGCGCATTTTAATTACCCGGAATGTCGATAAAAACGGTGTGGACATGCCTTATTCCAGTGCCGGTGGTGTCGCGTACGTCGGGTATTGGGGGACGCCAATTTATACTTATGCTTCACCCGCCTTGGTTTATTACAACAACTTAAGTGGCGGGTCCGCCCCTGTCGTTGCCGAAGCGTCATCCCATGAAATGGGCCATAACCTTGGGTTGGCCCATGATGGCACACCGTCCGATAGTTACTATGATGGGCAGGGCACTGGTTTTGTGTCTTGGGCACCCATTATGGGCAACAGCTATTCAAAAAATGTCACCCAATGGAGCAAGGGGGAGTATCTGGATGCCAACAATACACAGGATGATATTTCGATTATAAAAACTAACTTGGGGTACCGCCCTGATGACCATGGCAATACCTTGGACACCGCCACGCCGCTGGTCATTGGTGCAAATGGCTTAATTGCCGCGACGAACCCTGAAACCGACCCGTATAATGCCGATAAATCCAACAAAGGGGTCATCGGCAGATTGAATGATGCGGACTATTTTTCCTTTTATGCCAATGCCGGGACCATTAACATTACGGTAACCCCGGCCTGGGGGGCTTTTTACAATAGCGGCCATCGTGGGGCTAATCTGGATGTTTTGGCAACTTTGCATAGGTGGGATGGTAAGCTGATCCAAAAAAGCGACCCTATTAATGAAACCAAAGCCGTTATTGCTAAGGCCGTCCCCGCCGGGCAATACTTTTTAGCTATCCGGGGAACTGGTAATACGGTAACCCCATATTCCAAATATGATAGCCTGGGCCAATATTTTATTAACGGGACGGTGGCGCCTTAGTTTGTTAGATTTTGGTTGGCCCGTTTTTGGGGCGCGGCTTGCCGTGCCCAAAGCGCTTTTATTGGGAAAATATTAAAATCACGCCTAAGCCATAAAGCCAAGGTTGGCTGTATCGAAGCGGCTAAGGTGGGGGAAAATGGTTTCCAGTTGTGTATCGCTAGCCCCAAACCAGCGGGCTAAGGTAGCCCCATATTGTTCGATCGAGGTGGTGGGGATCAAGCGGCCATAACCGGAATCGTCAGGGCCATCCAAGGTTTGATCGGGGAAGGTGCCATAGACATCCCCCCCCACCACCGAACCGCCTGCGACCCATTGCACATTACCCCACGCATGGTCAGTCCCGTCACCGTTTGACGTCAGGGTGCGCCCGAAATCAGACAAGGTGAAGCTGGTCACATCATTGCCGACGCCCAACTCATCCATCGCCCCATGGAAAGCCGCCATCGCTTGTGACAACTCGGAAATCAAATTGCCGTGGCGTTGGATTTGGTCATCATGGGTATCGTAACCGCCTTGGACAACATAAAAAACCTGGCGTTTTATGCCAAAGGTTTGCCGGACGCTGATGACCCTGGCCACCATTTGCAATTGCTGCGCTATGGAACTGCCTGGCCAAATGCCAGTGCCGCTTGAGCTGTTTGCCAAAGCCGTGATCAAGGTCTGGCTTAAATCTATAGAGCTTTTGACTGATTTGGCGAATTCCCTTTCCAGTAAACGCCCGTTTGTCAGTGTTAAGCCCAGCATTTTATTGAAAGCTTTGGTCCGGGGGTCTTGGAGACCGCCGGAAGTGACATAAAAATTGTTGACACCACCCGGGCTCATATAGTAAGGCACTGTGCTGTTCCCCACTTGAAACAAGTTGTTACCCGCGATGGACACGCCTAAGGGTAAGCGGCTCGTACCGTTAAGGTTAGTGAGAAGGTCCGCCATGCGCCCACCCCAGCCAATTTTTTCTAGCGCATCAAGTTCACAGGACATGCCTTGGTCGGATTGGTCGTTGTGTGAAAAAAGTTGCGGTGGCAAATGGACATTCGCCTGGTAATCCGTTTTGGTGGTAGGTTGCACCAAGGTGCCGACATTGGCCAAAAAAGCCAGCTGGCCATTGTTGTATAGGTTTTGCAAGCCCGGTGCACGGCTAGAAACCGCATAGTTTTGACCGGACGGGGTAGGGTTTAAATTGAGCAAATTATCGCTGGCAAAAGCCAAGTTACCGCGTGAGGCTTTGTAGGTTTGATAGGGGCCGGTATCGGTTGGGACCAGCACATTAAAGCCGTCATTGCCACCAGCAAGAAAAATACAGACTAACGCCCGATAATCAGGGGTTGCGGCTTCAGTGGCTGCGGCTTGCATGCCAGCTAAAAAACCTAACGCGGACTTACGGTTACATGCGCCTGCTGCCGTAGCCGCCGCACATTGCAGAAAATCGCGGCGGGACCAATGTTTAGATGCAGTCATGGTGGCTTCCTAATATTAGCGTTGGATGAGGTAATGTGGGGAGCTCATAACTAAGTAGAGCGCTTCTAGGGCACGGTTCACGCCTTTTTCAGGATACGAAATATAAGCAATGGAACGGACATAATTAATCAATACAGTTTTCACATCAGCAGGCAGCTTATTGCCAGTCAGTATCAGGTTTAGATAAGCGACCAAGTCTGTAGGGGATCTTGCACGGGTTTTCAAGTTATTGATGTTGATCAGTATGTCGAAGGGATTTGTATAGGGGTTACCCTTGTACCGCCAATTGATCAGGCCAAATAGCTCATTATAGAAACGGGTGTTGTTGGCATCATTGACCAGTTGGAATTCAGGGGCAAAAAATCCCCTGTTTTTAATAGTCCCGCTGGGGGCAAAATCAGGCCGGAAAAAATTAAAAACACTGGGTGCCGATAAGGGGGCCTGTCCAATAGACGAATCGGGGTAATAGTAACGGATAGTGCCATCCGCAGAATGGCCATCAAAAGCCCGCCAAAGATGTGTCAGCACCAGTAGCGGTTCACGCAATTTGCCAAAATTAACGTTGGCCCGGGTTCCTTCCAATGCTTCAGGGTCAAGCAAGACCGCTTTAATCACGGCTTTCATATCACCCCGGACCCCTTTGCCGTTATCATCAAATTTGCGGGCGACACGCCGGATGTAGTCGGGTGAGGGGTTGCTGGTCACCAGCCGTTGGATAAGGCGGCGGCCAATAAAAGGGCCTACATTTGGATGGTTAAACAAGGTGTCCAAGAGAATTTTCAAATCAGCCGCCGCCAAACCTTTTTCGGGGATAACGATATTGTCCAAGATCGTTTTCAGGGTTCGGTCATGATAGCCTTCAAACGGTTTCATGCCGATACGCCAATCATCACCATCAAAAAACGACCAGGAATTCCCGAATGACCAGCCTGTTAGGGTTTTGGCTGAATTTTCAACGTCAGTTTGCGAGTAGGTTGGGATTGTGTTTCCACCCTGCAATAACGGGACGCCTGAAGGGCTTAGTTGCACCAGGCCGATGGTAAATAGCTGCATCACTTCCCGTGCATAGTTTTCGTCGGCCCGGATACCTAGCTTACGGTTGGCTTTTTGATTGTGGAGCATGGACAAATAGCGTCCCATCGCCGGTGACAGGGTCACCCGCTCAAGAATATCGCGGAAATTGCCAAAGGCATTACGGACAAGAATGTCGTAGTAAACGGCCATCGCGTTGGTCGGTATGCCTGAACCGACATCGGAGACTACAAAAATTTCTGACAAGGCGAAAGCTACGCGCTGGCGTAATTGGTCCGGTGCGGTCACCGCATGACGGAACCAGATTTCCATACGGTTTTCACGTTGGTTATTGTTCTGGGTTTGGTTCAGTGCGGCAAGATGGCAAGAGGCATCCATCCTGTATTGCTCATTGATCCATTCCGGTAATGTCATTTTGCTGAGATGGTTGACATCCCTTGGCATCGCCCCGAAGGTCGCCATATTCAAAAACCGGACTGCCGTTGGTTGCGGGGTGACCGAAGGGATCTCCGCCGTGCTTGGATAAACAGGTGTTGCCATAGGGTCGTAGCAGTCTGCGGGAAGGTCCGCCAGTGCTATGCCAGGGAGCAAAATACCAAGCAAAGTGCCTAGCCTTAAGGTTTTTGCCGCAACTTGGTGACAGGTTAAGCTTTTCATTGGTATCTTCCTTCGGGTGGCTTGGTATCGCAGTTTATCTATCTGCGTTACAGAAGTAAGGGGCATGTTCCGCTAGTGAGTTTAGATAACTCTTTGATGCTGTCAAGTATGGGGGCCAAAAAGTAGCCCCGTCCCCCTGTTGGGATTGCTTGACAGGATCAGCAAATCGGTGTGCAGGGAATGCTTGTGCTTAAGGTTTACGGCCTGCGACCAGCATTATATTGACACTGGCGAAAAACACCCCTTCAGTGTCCGCCTGTTCTTGGTAGCCGCGCCATCGCCGCACTTCTTCAATGGAAAGTGTACCGGCCGTGATGGCTTCTTGTTCAGTCCTGTCCGCCTGGGTCGCTTGGCGGATCAACAGGCTTCGGTTGGCGGTGATCGGAAACGCTTGCAAAGAAATATCAGTCAAGCCTTGGCGTTTGAAGTGGCGGAATAATGTGCGGCCCGAATAACCGTTATGCAGTGCGGAACTGGCGACAAATCGGGCATAGCGCCGCTCAATGTCAATTTCATCAGTATCTATTGATAAGCTGCCCCAATCCGTGTCTATGGCAACAATCCAGCCGCCGGATTTGGTCACCCTGGCCATTTCCGACAAAGTTTGCGCCGGGTCTGGTAAATGTTGGAAGAGACGGTCGCTACGGCAGGCGTCGAAATAACCGTTGTCAAAAGGCAGTGATGCTGCGTCCGCCTGTTGATGTGATACCCATGCGCTGACTCCTGCTTGACCGGCCCGTCCATTGGCTTCGGCCAACATGGCCAAATCGTAATCTGCGCCGATGACTTGGCCCTGGTTGCCAACCAATAAGCCTAGCGGGATTGTGTCAGTACCCGGCCCACAGCCCAGATCCAATAGCTTATGGCCGGGTTGGATATGCATGGCGTCATAGCTGCGCTGCTTAATGGAATTCAGTAACTTGGAGAATATATCGAGGGAATCGGCATCTAAGTAGCCTTTAGGGAGAGACATTGATTATCCTTAGTTTTTTAGGGAATAGGTGGTTGGTTGGTTAGTGTGCGGCGGGCTATTTTTTCAAAAAATTTGCCAAGCGGTTAAATTGTGCGTTACTCTCAAAGCGTTTGTAATAGATTAAGCAATATTTCCATACTATCCATCCAGTTTATGGCACGTCTGCGGGGAAATTGGTTTTAAAAACTGGAGCCCGCCCTTGTTTTGGCACATCAGCGCAAATTCCCCAAATAGCCTCTTCATAAAATTCTCTGCCTTACCTAAAAACGCCTGCTATAAATAGTAAATAAAATTTCAACATCAAATACATAGGGTCATCTATGCAAAATATTACAGTGCCACATGATGTATATGCTATTCAGGAGCTTGAAACACTTGCTGAAAAAGCGGCTAAAACGTTCAAACCTTTTTTAGAAGCTAACGGTTTCGATTTGGGCCAATACAAGCAATTTTTAAACATTATGTACCATTACACGGCGAGAAGCGGCGAGATGATCAGCCATGCCGGCAATATAGCCCATGATGGATACTTAAAAGATTATTTTAAGCACATGTTCAAGGAAGAAAAAGCGCATTATATTTTAGCTAGGGAAGATTTGCGGGAATTAGGCGGGGATGTGTCAGAAGACATACCGCAATCAGTAAAAAATTTCCATGCCAACTGGTTAAGTTTAGGGGACAGCATTTATCCCTATTTAGGGGCGGTTTATGTATTCGAAAATATAGCCAAATATTTACAGGTTGAAGGCAAGCTTTTTTATGAACGCCTAGATTTAAGCAAAAAACAAAGGCGTTGGGTGGATATTCACATGGAAGCGGATTTAGTGCATGGCCAAGAAATTATCGAAGTATGCTCACGTTATTTTGATGATGACCCGCTTGCCTGCATTGAAGGCGCTAGGATGATGTGTGACTCCTGGATTGGGGTTTTTACCGATGTGAATAGCCATTAGGTAAACTATGATTGATGCTTTTAATCAGTATTTTGAAATGGTTCCCGCACTATCCAATGAGCTTAAGCAAGAAGTATTTAAGTTACGTTATCAAGTTTATTGTCTTGAAATAGCTGGTTATAAGCCCGAAGACTATCCTGACAAAATGGAATATGATGAATATGACCAACATGCCGTCCATTATTTAATCCGCCATCGAAAATCCGGGGATTATGCTGCAACAACCCGGCTCATATTGCCTGATCTTGTTTTCCCGGAAAAACCGTTCCCCATTGAGGTGAATTGTAAGATCGACAATATCGAATTGATGCGGCAAATTAACCGGAGTAATTTGGCGGAAGCCTCCCGGTTTTGCATATCAAAAGCGTTCAAAAGAAGAAAGAATGAACCCAATACCTTGGTGGCAATAAACGAAGATTATTGTGAAAGCCAGGGGTATTTTTCTTTGCTAGAACGGCGGGCGCTTCCCCATATGAGTTTTGCGCTGATAACCTGCTTAATAAGAAGTTGTTATGAAAATAATATTGAATACCTTTTTGGGACTTTGGAACCTGCTTGGTTCCGTTTTTTGTCATCGGCGGGGGTTCATTTTATAAAAATAGGCCCGTTGCTGGATTATCACGGGGAGAGATGGCCGTGCATCATTAAAATCAAGGATTTAGTTGAGAGCATAGCAAATGAAAACAATCAATTATGGGAAATGTTAAGCGAAAAAGGGGAATATAAATTTTTTAAGTAAAAGGAGGGTTAAAAATCAATGGAGGCTTCAAAATAAAAGCTTCTGCCGGCCAGAGGCAAATTTTGTGGCAGTTGCAAGGTTGCGGGTTCAAGAGGGTATTCATTAAAAGCATTTCGTAAGGAAGCGGCAAGATTTAAGTGCTTAAATAATTTTTTACCGCGTAGGGTAAGGTCAACGGTCTCATAATCATCCAGTGGGCGTTGGTCATTTAGGCTACGGGTTCTCCCTGATATCCAGTTAAGTTGCGGCTGTAGCTGCCATTGAGGTGAAAAATGCCAGCCTAAGGCCACATAGATATGATGTTCTGGCACGCCTGTAATGCGTTGCTTGGTATCGGCATTGGTCGCGTGTTGCCACGCATAATTGCCTTTTATCTGCCACTGCTGGTTCCATTGCCATTCCCATTCAAATTCAGAGCCATAACCATTTTGATTGCCGTTGTTTTGATATTGGTTTAAGCCATTGGCCACTGGCACGGCGGATATAAGGTTGTTAATCTCATAATAATACACGTTAAGCGTTGTGTGCAGTGACAACAGGGGACGATAATCAAAAGCCAGTTCAGTGGTGTTGATGGTTTCCGGTTTCAGGTGTTTATTGCCCAGTACGACGGGGTTGTTTTGCGTGCCTTGTTCAGAAAAATTAGGTGCCCTAAAGGCCCTGCCATAAAGCAGTTTTCCGGTTAACTGTTCATTAATGTCCCAAACTAGGGCTAAACGCGGGTTTAAGGTGCCGCCAAAATCAGAATAATTGTCATAACGCACACCTGAGGTCAGTTGCCAGTTTTTGGCGATTTGCCATTCGTCCTGGGCGACCAATGACCAAATTGAGCGGTTGGTATCAGCCAGGTAGACGAAAGGCGTGCCGGTCAGGTTCGTTAGCTGTCCGTTTACTACCGTTTGGGTATTGTCCGTTATCACGCCTGTACCAATGTTTTTACTCTCCGTCGTCGAAATCTCCTCATAGCGAAAGCCCGTGTTCAGGCGGAAGACATGCCGGTCCAGGCCACGGTAAATGGACGTCAATTCCATGGACGGGATGTTTTCTGAGCGCCCAACATTGGCGTTGACCCCATCGGGGAAACTTATCAGTGAAAAATTGGAGAGGTTGATGTTGCCATTAGGGCCTATAGGCAATTTGGCGTTATTGGGGAATGCCTGGAATTGCGCGAGAAAATCGGTGTGCAAGTAACTGGCATGGGCGGTCAGTTCCCAATCCTCGAGCCAGTCCTCTGTGGAAAACCGCACATCGCTTAAATATTGTTCGCCGTTAGCGACGCCCTTGGGGTCTAAGGCGTTAGCAACACCGGCACGTGTCCCGGCATCCATGGAATTAAATCCCCAAAAGCCGATGTCCCAGTGCTTGCGCTGTAAGTTGAGATGCCCGTTCAAGGTTTCATAGCGTGAATTTAAAGCCCCTGGGGCATGTGAAGCATTGGTGCCAAGTGCGTTGTCGAATGCTGTTTGGGCGTCGGCATTCATAATACGCCCGTCATCGCCTTGGGTATGTTGGTATTGTAGGCTAGTGGCCACGTTCCAGCCTGCCAATTCAGCACTATGTTGCCCCCAAGTGCTTTGGGTATCCCAGTTGCCGGCACGCACACCTGCCCGGGTACCATTAATGTCCCCCGCTTTTTTAGTGATAATATTGATGACACCAGCAAAAGCATCGGCACCGTATAATGCGGAGCCGGGGCCGCGGATGACTTCGACGCGCTGGATGGCTTCAATTGGCATTTCTGTGCCGGTCATCAGTGTGCCAATAAAGGGCGTGGTGATGCGCGTACCGTTTAACAGGATCAACACTTGCGAATTGGTGGTGTTTTTTATGCCCCGTATCGTGTAGTTATAGTCATTACCGCCTTCCGTCAGGCTGGCATGGACACCCGGGACTGTTTCCAGCACTTCATGCAGCTCGGTGGCTCCCATGGATTTGATCTGGTCAGCGGTAATCACACTGGTGATGGCGGCGGATTGGAACATGGGCCGGGGGGTGCCCGTGGCGATGGTGACGGGGATATTGGCAAGTTCTGCGGGTGACATCGCAAAATAATCTTCCACTTCAGCATCAGCCAGGACTGCCTTGGTATAGGCGCAGAAGAAGAGCATTAAAAAGGTAGCGGGGTTAAAATGGCCTTGATGTTCATTGAGGGTCACGGGTAAAAGGTATTATCAGCTTGAGATCATGCAAGGGGACGGGTTTGCCGATACCGTAGCCTTGAGCATAATCCACTCCCAACTCTTTAAGCAAGTTAAATATACGTTCATTTTCAACAAACTCGGCAATGGTTTTTTTGCCCATCATTTGCCCGACTTCGTTGATGGCCTTCACCATGGCAAAATCGATCTTATCATCCAGAATATCCTTCACGAACAAGCCATCTATCTTCAAAAAATCGACCGGCAAGTTTTTCAAATAGGCAAAAGATGACAGCCCGCTGCCAAAATCATCTAATGAGAAAGAGCAGCCTTTGTCCCTGAGCTGGTGGATAAAGCGGGTGGCGCTGGTCAAATTGCTGATCGCGGCGGTTTCGGTAATCTCGAAACAGATTTTATGGGTGGGAATGTCCCAGGTTTTAAATTGTTCGATGATAAAGTTAAACAAGCTCTCATCTGAGAGGGATAGGCCAGACAGGTTGACCGCGCAAAGTTCGAGTTGGTCAAGAAAATTGGGGGTATTGGCAATCCAAGCAAAGAGGTTCTTGATGACCCACCTGTCCATGGCCGGGGCTAAATTGTAGCGCTCGGCAGCGGGTAAAAACGCCCCTGGCGGAATGATGCTGCCTTTAGCGTCCTTATAGCGGACTAGGGTTTCAAAATGGAGCTTCGTATCCGGTTTGTTAATGCCCGCTATCGGTTGCCCGTAGAGGCAAAACAGGTCTTGTTCCAGAGCCTGATGGATTTTTTGTACCCATTGCATTTCGCCATGCCGCAGCGCCAATTCTTCATCATCAGGCCGAAATACGTGGACGCGGTTGCGGCCTTTATCTTTGGCCGCATAACAGGCGGCATCGGCCTCTTTAAGCAGGTTGACCGCATTGGCGCTGGTGTCCTTGATTAAGGCGATGCCGATACTGACGCCGACCGAAAACCGCCTGCCTTCCCAGGCAAAATGGAAGTCCGTGACGGCATTACGTATTTTTTCACTGGTGTTAATAGCTTCCTCCAGCGAACAGTAATACATGAGTATGCCAAATTCGTCGCCACCTAAGCGCGCGATGAAGTCATTGCGGCGCAACTGTTTTTTAAGCAAGTCACCCAATTGCCGGAGCAGCTCATCGCCGGCCAGGTGCCCGGAAGTGTCATTGACGATTTTAAATTGGTCCAAATCCAAATAACACAGGGCGTGTTCCGAGTTATTGGAACTGGCTAAGGTAATCGCCTGTTTTATGGCTTTATCGAATTCAATGCGGTTGGCCAGCCCGGTTAAGGAGTCATGGCTAGCTTGATAGGCAATTTGCAGGCTGAGGTTATGGGTCTCGGTGACATCTTCGCAAACCAATAGCAAATTGTTTTGTTGGCCATCGAAAGCGACCATACGGGCGGTGGCCCTGACCCAAATAATACGGCCATTATCACAAACTTGCCGCAGTTCCTGTTTGTGGACTGACAAGGGCATGGTCAGGCACTGTGAGATGAGTTCGCGCATTAAGGAGATGTCGGCCGGATGCACAAAATCCAAAACGGAACTTTCTTCCAAAGCATTGACGCTCAGGCCCAAATGATTGGCCCCCGTCAGATTGACGGACATGATCATGCCGTTTTCAGTCAGGTTGAAAATCATGGTCGGGTTGTCATCGTACAAAGCCAAATAGCGGTCTTTGGCCCGCGTGATGGCTTGGTTTTGGTTTTCTACGCGGATGATCAGGTCATTGAAGGCGTCGACTAAGACCCCCAGCTCATCGTTATAAAGTTTCTCCGCCCTTAACGAATAATCTTTGGAATTGCTGATCGCGATAACCGTGGTCACTAGTTTTTTTACCGGTAAGGCAATGAGTTTTATGAATGGCGCCGTCAAAAAGAAAGCAAGGACCGAACCGATGGCCAGTACGGAAAAAACCACGAGGGTAAACTTAATCTTCCGCGAGTAGGCTTCGGCAAAGTTGGCGTATACGAGGATGCTGCCCTCAACATCCCCTTTGGTGATGATCGGCACCCTCACCCATAATAGGCTGTTGTCGAAATGGCTGGACTCTCCCTCAATTAATGGCGGGCAAACCCAGTTGGCGTTCAGGGCACTTTTTAAAAATTGGGCAAAAATTTGGCCTTGCTTGTTATAGATGCAGGCCGTTTCCACGGCGGGTTGGATATGCAGTGCGGCCAAGTTTTCCTTGGCCAATTCAGGGTCGCTGAAGGCTAGTGCGGCGGCGCTCCGGTTGCCTATCACGGTTGCCAGCGTAGTCAGGTCATTTTCGACGACTTTTTTAAATTCCGCCGTTTCCAACACGATCAACACCACGCCAGCAAACAACAAGGAAATCAGGCTAGGAAACAGGACGGTTAGGAGCAGTTTGCTGTGTATGGAGAGGTCGCGGATTTTGTTAATCATGGTTGCCACCTTCGATGATTTCAGCGACTTCCAATAATTTGGCACTGACTTTTAACTCGCTGAGCTGAAAAGCTTGCCGGTTGATTTGTAATTTTATCCGGCTGTCCTCGGTGACAAAGCCGATCATGCCGCCGTTACTGGCAAAATGTTCGCTTTCGCCTACGGTCAAGACATTTTTTGCATCCTTGACCGTAGGCGGCGTCTCAATGGATGAACTGATGAACAGGATATGGCATAAGGTCGATTTGCTGATCTTGGCCAGGGTGCTGTTATTTTCAAGCCTGAGAAGCTTGATCGGCTTGCCAAAGGCCGTACGCTGTTCGATCGGGTCAATTAAATCGCCAAAAGGGTCATTGCCCAAAATGCATATGTTAAAGGTGGCTGAGGTGTCTTCGGGCCAGGTAACGAACTTGGTGAAGTTATAGAGATAACCGGCTTTTATTTTATATTCAATGTCGCCCGCATAGAGCGTCCCCGAAAACAACAGGCCGCCTAAAGACAGGACAACCCATAGCCATTTTATGATGTTTATTATCGTACCCCAGCGGCGGGACAGGTAATCGAAGGATAGATAATGCAATGGCCAACCTTGATGAGATAATTTGTTAGGAAGGTGTGTTAAAAGTTGCTACGCGGCCCGATTGCCAGGTTGCGGGTTGCCCGGACCCTCATGTGCGACGGGGGTTTCCGGCCCCGCACATCTGGTGTCCTAGCCAACTGCGGCACTTTTAAAGCAGGTTCTTTAAGTATAGCCACATTATGGGTCACAAAAAAACCTTTTGAGCACCGAAATCATGTAATTGTGGTCTAGTACCCCCGCACTTTCACGAATGCTGTGCATGGCCCACATAGGATTGCCGACATCCACGCAACGTATGCCCAACTTGGCTGATACTATCGGGCCTATGGTGCTTCCGCAAGGGAGGTCGCAACGGTGCGAATAATATTGGTAAGGGACGCCGGATTCTTGGCACCAATTGGCAAATAAGGCCTCTGAACCGCTTTCGCTGCTGTAACGGCGGTTGGCGTTCACTTTTATGACCGGGCCGTTATTGACGATGACCTTGTGTTCAGGTTCATAAGCCAACGGGAAATTGGGGTGGTAGGCATGTGCCATGTCGGCACTGACCATGATGCTCCGGGCAAGTGCTTGGAGGTAGGCTTGTTGTCCGGTTTGGGTGGCAAGGGCGATCCGGCTCAGGATATCGGACAGGAAACTGCCGGCCGCGCCTTTATGGCTTTCGCTGCCGATTTCTTCGTGGTCAAAAAACGCACAAACTTGCGTGTTTTCATGATCAAGCACTGCTCCGTCAAGTAAGGCGGCCAATGCCGCATGGCAGGATGCCAGGTTGTCCAATTGGCTGTCCGTGTAAAACTCCTGGTTTATTCCCCAAAAGGCACCTGGCTGGGTGTCATAAACAGCCAAGTCCCAAGCCAGGATTTGTTGGCCAGTAATGCCCGCTTGTTCCTGCAGCAGTTTAAAAAAATAATCCGGCGGCAGCTGCTCCTCTGTCCAACGCGTTAAGAGCAGGGGCAGCTCATTTTGTTTGTGCAGTTTTAGGCCATCATCATTGACACCCCGGTTCAAGTGGATAGCCAGATTGGGCAATCTGAGCAAGGCTTGGTCAAAACGCACCAGGGTATTGGCAATTTGCCCTTGCGGTGTCTTATGGCTGATACGCCCCGCCAAGCTTAAGTCACGGTCGGTAAACGTCGCCAAAATCGGCCCGCCATAGATTTCCACGCCCAGGCGCACAAAACTATCCAACCAATTGACAGGGTTGGGTTTGATGCGCAGTCCCGGCGAATCAGTATGTGCGCCGACGATCTTAAAGCCGGAAGCTGATAACGGTTGTTGGCCTAACACAAAGGCAATGATGGACGAGCCATCGCGTACAACATAATGACGCCCGCCAGCTTGCAATGCCCAGGGCGCGGTTTCATCCAAGGCTTCAAAACCAAAGGCGTGGAGTTGCCCGACAATATTTTCTACGGCATGCCAAGGGCTAGGGCTGGCATCAATAAAATCCAGCAATTTTTGGGTTTGTAGGTCGGTGTTCATGGGGCTTCGTGTAAATCAAGCGATGCTGAATTGATGCAATAGCGTAAGCCTGTAGGAGCCGGGCCGTCGGTGAAGACATGGCCTAAATGGGCCGCACAGCTTTGGCAGGTGACTTCGACCCGGCGCATCCCATAACTGGTGTCAACATGCTCTAAGACGCTGGTGCCGGACAGCACGTCCCAAAAACTCGGCCAGCCCGATCCGGAATCGTATTTGGTCTCTGATGTGAATAATGGGTTGCCGCAGCACACACAATGGTAAATGCCGGCCTTTTTGCAATCGACATATTTGCCGGTAAATGGCGGTTCCGTGCCCTTTAAACGGCAGATACTGTATTGTTCTGGCGTTAGGTTGCCGTTATCTTCGGGGCTATTATGGGGTGGTTTATCGGTCATAGGGCATTCCTGAAGGGTATGGGCAATTGGCTTTATTCTAGGTCTTATGAAAAACAGTTGGTCTGCCGGATGGTTTGGTAAGTAAGAGAGCGAGTTTGAACCCGGCGTGGCTATGCTACCAGAAAAAATCCAATTTATGTCCTGATGGACAGGCTATATCAACGATGCCCTACTCCTGTCAGGAAAATGGGGGCATGGATTCATAAGTTTCTGTTAAAAACTACTTTTATAAAGAAAATGTTTGTGATGGGAGGCGGCTCTGGTCATTTGTCTGGACGCGGAGCCATTTCATCAAGGCCATGCCAGCCTAAGGTGGCGTCCGTACGGTCGTAATAGGCGGCGATAAACCGGGTTCCTGCCGGGATGACAATACCTTGTAAACTCAGCAATATTCGTGTCTCGGGCTGATTGGCGAATGCTGCAATTTGTTGGAAATTAAGCTTTGGGTCTAGGCCATTTGGGTCAGTATGCGCCGGACCGGATCCCACTAAAACCACGAAATCAGCGAATTGCCCGGTTAAGCCAGCTGCCCGTAGAAAATTAGCGACGGCCTTTACGGGGACGTCACTCTCATCCGCAGTGTGCGGGAGGGGATCGTTGGGGGCGATGGTTGCTTTGGGGATCGCTGGGAGTTCTTGTCCTGGCGGTCCGGGGAATAAAATTCTGGTTAAGGTATAGGCTAAGGCCAGCGGCGCATGGATGAACGTCCATAGATAAGCCAGTAAAGGGTGCTGATGGAAAGCATAGGCCGACGGGCGTACCCGCGGGAAGGCATTTGCCTTGTGGGGGGGCTGTGGAGGGTTAATGGCCGTAAAACCGTTGGTGGCCACGGTGTTTTTTAGGCCGGGATCATGGCCCCAAACAACGTGTACCTTCGGCCATCCGGAGGTGCTGGCCGTTGGGGCCTGACCCAGGGCCGCAAGCAATGCCTGCCTAACATGGTTTTCGTAGGCATAAAGCCAAACCGCCTGATGTTCAGCCGTCTTAAAACCGTCCAGCACTGACAGCATGGCGTGTAAGTCGGTTTTGTCCAAGGCCTGGACATGGGTGGCGTTAAGCCCTAGGTGTTGGCATAGGCGGTACAGCCGCCAGATGTTGTTTTCTTGGCATTGGGCTTCCGTTAAGTTACGTTGCCTAGTCAGGATCAGGTCGGCGAGCTGTTGCCAGTCGGTGCGGCATTGGCGTTCAGAGCCGGAGCGGATGATTAGGGCTTCGGCCTGCTGGGTCAGATATTCGGGTAACAAACCTTGGTAAAGTTGTAAGCGTACCCAGAACTCCGAGAGGTTCTTACGGAAATAGCCTTGCAAGGAGCTGGTTTTGGCCTCAATTTTCCAGATGTCATGGCAAACTTGATTGAGCCAAAGCCTGTCTAGGGTCAGCCGTATCGCTAAAAAGTCCGTTAATGCAGGTGTCAAGGCATTGTTGCAGGGAAGGGGCTTTGCCCATTCAGGAAGCTCCGATGTTAGGCGTTGCAGGTAGGCTTCCCATTGCGCGATGGGGATGTCGAACCTTTGCAGTTGCAGGGCAACCGTTGTGGCCGCATCGTCGGGCAGTTCGGCAATAATGTTCTGCCAATCCGGCAGCTGATGTAAAAAAAGGCTTGCATCCTGGCGCGCCAATTTCCGCCATAGCCCATATAATCCTAGCCCTTGATGCGCGTCTATCGACCACTCCCCCTTTTCCATATCGAGCAATGAAGCACAGATATGCTGCAATTGAGGATTGACCTGTTCGAGAATATCAACACCGCCCAAGGCCTGCACCAAGCCCCGCAGGGTGTACAGGCTACCCAAATTGGCTTGCATCCTGTTTAGCCCGTCACTGGCGAGCTGCCGTAGGGTATTGTGGATATTGCCGTTTTCAGCCAGTAAACCTTTCGTCAATTCAGCTTCTGTCGGCAGCAAGGCCGTTGGCAATTCCAGTTTTTGGCTTAGGCTCGCCCATAATGAATGGGCGCCTACAGATCCGCAAACCTCATTCCGTAGCTGATGGTAAAAACTTTCCGGTGGCATTGCTCCGGACGTCGGCCCTCCATCATGGCAGCGGATAACTTGGCTGTCACCGCTGGCGGGTAAAGCATATAAGAGCGCGATGCGGTAGATGTCTTGGTAGGTGACAACCTGCTGCTCGAGGCCACAGACCTGTTGTCCTGCCTGCGCAGCCAAGTGGCGGCGGATGGCGGCGGACACGTCGCCGTCGGTGATGCGCCATTGTTGATAATTTTGGCGGTAACGCGCTTCCGTCCCGTCCCAAGTCCGCCCCGCTTGAAAAGGGTGCTGGTCTAAGGCGTGGGCTTTTGAAAGGCCATAAACAATATCAATGACATGGTGTCTATATTCGGCAGATTTTTCGCTAAGGTCTGGCATGGTTGGGCCTACAATGCCTGAAAGTTAAGCAAACGGTGCATCTGGGCAACGGTGCCGGCAGACAAGTCGAGCAACGTGGCTGGGAATAAGCCCAGCAACACGATAGCGGCGACCAATGCACCTGCCGCCAGGCCTTCTGGCAGGCGTATATCGTTGAGTGGCAGGCGGGGCGCATGCGTTGCGCTAATAAACAACACGCCGAGGGTCCGGATGGAATAAGCGGCGGTGATCAGAAGGCTTAGGGCTAAAAAGACCCATAACCATCCCCATTGTTGGTAAAAAGCCGTCAGGGTTTGAAGCTCGGCAATAAAACCAACGGTTCCAGGCAAGCTCATGGCGGCAAATAAGCTGACAACCATTAGGCCGGACCAGCGCGGCATGGGTTTTATTAGGCCGCCATAATCCTGGATTTGACGGCTGAGGGTGCGTTTGAATAATTGCTCGGACAACAACACCAACGCCCCGGCGGTGAGGCTGTGGGCAAGCATTTGCAATATCGCGCTGTTGATGCCCGCCTGGTTCAGGTTGCTGATACCTAAAAAAACGATGCCCATTTGGCTGATGGAGGCATAAGCGACCATGGCTTTTAGGTTGCTTTGCCGCCAGGCCAGCAAACTGCCATAAAGCATGCCTGCCAGCGCCAGCAACACCAGTATGGGCTGTAAGATATGGGCCGCTTCCGGTAGGATAATCAGCACCCTAAGCAGCCCGTAAGCGGCCATTTTCAACAGCACGCCAGAGAGCAAAATGCTCACCCCCGCTGGCGCCTCGACGAACGCCAGGGGTAGCCATCCGTGCGCGGGGAAAATCGGTAATTTGATGCCAAAGCCAATCAAGAAGCCCAGCAACACCCACACCTGTTGTTGGACGGGCATGGTATTGGCCGAATTCTGGATCGCGGTTATCAACGATCCGCTGTGTTCAAGATGGTATTGGCTGATCGCCAGCAGGCTGATCAACATGAACACGGAGCCAACCAGGGTATAGAAGACGAAATTCAGGCTGGCGGCATGGCGGCGGTTGCCGCCCCAACGGCCAATCAGGAAGAATAAGGGGATTAAGGTGAGCTCCCAGAAAATATAAAACAGCACCCAATCTTGGGCGAGGAATACGCCCAGCATACCGAATTCCAACAACAGCATGCACAGATGGTAGGCCTTGATATGGGTGGACACGTTGAGCGAGGCCAACATGGCGACCCAAGACAACAGGGTGCAAAGCACCAACAAGGGCATGGACAGGCCGTCAACGCCCAACGAATAAGCGCTGCCAAATGCGGGGTTGATGGCGAAATATTCGGCCAGCTGCAGGGTGGGGTCATGGGCATCGTACTGGGTCAGTATCCAGCCGCTGAGCGCTACGCTAACCATCGTCACCAAGTTGGCGATTAAGCGTATCTGATAACTGTTCTGTCCGGGAACCCATATCAGCAATAAGCAGCCAATAGCGGGAGTCCAGAGCAATAGGCTGAGAATCCCCATGTCGCGTACCCTAAAGTCTGATTTGATCAGGTGGTTGGTAAAATAAGCCGGGCGTAAATGCCGGGATGGGGGGGCTCAAGTCCGTCCCGTCCAGGTTACGCTAAGCGCAGGGTGCATTATATTCATACGGTACGGCTTAAAACAAATACGGTTTGTGCGCCGCGGGATAGTGTATGGCCTGTGTCATAAGCAGGGCTGGCGGCGAACTTAAGGATAAGCTTTTAGGTTATTATCCGGAGGGGGTTATGGCTTGGTTTGGAAGGCTGGCTGCTGGGTTAAACAGGCGTTGCGCAGCTTCGGGCGGATAGTAACGCAGTTTGGGCCTTGTTGCTATTCTGGGGCATACTTGCAAGGTGATTGAGGGCACCTTGCAAGTTGAAGGCAAGGTCATTCTACCCGGTAATTCGGTGCTTCTTTAGTGATGGTCACATCATGGACATGGCTTTCGCGCATGCCGGCACTGGTCACGCGGACAAACTGGGCTTTTTCATGCATCATTTGGATGCTTTGGCTGCCAGTATAGCCCATGCTGGCACGGATGCCGCCCAATAACTGATGGATGACCGCCAGTAAGCTCCCTTTATAGGGCACACGGCCTTCAATGCCTTCCGGCACCAGCTTTTCGACCGCATTGGATTCCTGGAAATAACGGTCACTGGAGCCTTGCTGTTGTGACATTGCCCCTAAGGAGCCCATTCCCCGGTAGGATTTGTACGAACGGCCTTGGTACAGTTCCACCTCGCCCGGTGCTTCTTCCGTACCGGCAAACAGGCTGCCCAACATCACCGCATACGCCCCTGCCGCCAAAGCTTTGGCAACGTCTCCCGAATACCGGATGCCACCGTCGGCAATCAAAGGCACGCCCGTGCCTTTCAGCGCATCGGCGACATCGCTGACGGCGGTGATTTGCGGCACACCAACGCCAGCGATAATGCGCGTGGTGCAGATGGAGCCCGGCCCGATACCAACTTTAACGCCATCCGCGCCCGCTTCGACCAATGCCAAAGCGGCGGCGGCGGTGGCGATATTGCCGCCGATCACTTGCACTTCAGGGAAATTTTGTTTGACCCAGCGGACTTTATCCAAAACGCCTTGCGAATGCCCGTGGGCAGTATCGACAATGATGACATCAACGCCAGCGGCAACCAAGGCGGCAACCCTTTCGTCAGTATCCGGGCCCGTGCCGACCGCCGCGCCGACCCGCAAGCGTTCCTGGCTGTCTTTGCAAGCTTGCGGGTAATCTTTGGCCTTTTGGATGTCCTTGACGGTGATCATGCCCCGTAAGTGGAAGGCGTTATCCACGACCAGCACTTTTTCGATACGGTATTGATGGAGCAAAGCCACCGCTTCTTTAGGGTCTGCGTGCTCGTTGACGGTAATCAGCCGGTCTTTTGGGGTCATGACTTTGGAGACCGCCTCATCAAAGCGCGTTTCAAAACGCAGGTCGCGGCTGGTGACAATGCCGACCAATTCATCGCCGACCACAACCGGAACGCCGGAAATGTTTTTTGCGCGGGTCAGTTTTATGACGTCGCGTATGCTTGTGTCAGGGGATACCGTAATCGGGTCTTTGATGACCCCGCTTTCGTATTTTTTTACATGCCGCACTTCACGCGCTTGCTGTTCGACGGTCATATTTTTGTGGATGATGCCGATCCCCCCTTCCTGGGCCATCGCAATGGCCAACCGGGCTTCGGTGACCGTGTCCATGGCCGCAGAAACCAGCGGAATATTGAGCGTGATGGCACGGGTCAGTTGGGTTTTCAGTTCTACGTCACGAGGCAGCACAGTTGAGTGCGCAGGGACCAATAAAACATCATCAAACGTGAGCGCTTCCTGAATAATTTGCATAAACCACACCTAACAAACAATTGAATAACTCTCTATTATACGGTTAGCCAATGTATTTAGTAACCTTAAAAAACGTATCTGTAAATACCGCCCGCAGGGGGGCGCGCAAGAAAGTAGAATGTAGCTGAATAAAATGATAAAGTTTCGGGCTTTCCTGTTTAAGCCACAGGCATAGGCTGTAAGTAAGCAGTGCGTCCTTTAACCTTATTCGATGCGTTAATACCTTATGAAAACTATAAAATTGACCCCAAAAACGATTATTGCGGCGATAGTCTGCGGTGTGTTGGCCATATCGGCTCCGGGTTGTTCCGATGACAAAGAAAAAACTGAGGCGGCGCGGCCTAAAGCGACCCATAACCCCAACCCTTTCGACCATTCGGGTGAGGCAAAAGTCACCAACACCGAAAAACAAAAGTTTGAGGAAGAATTTGCCAAGCAGTGTGTTGCGAGGGAAATGCATAATTCGGGCAACAATGACGCCGACGGTAAGCGTTTTGAGCGGCCATGCACCTGCATAGCGACGTTTTTAATGAAGGATTTGACGGCGCAAGAGGCGGAAAAATTTCTCACCGAGCATGAAAATCCCCAGTCGTTAAGGATCAAATACGAAAACGCCGCTTACCATTGCTTACAAGAAAACGTGCCGCCTAAAGAGCCTAATTTTTCACGCCCAAAACCGCTGGTTGCGCCTTAAACGATAGGTAAGATGGACATTAGGGAAGCCCTGCAAACGGTATTGGACCGGCAAGACCTTAGCCTCGTGCAAATGCGCGGGGTGATGGGCGAGATCATGCGCGGCAATGTCACCGACGCGCAACTGGGCGGTTTTTTGGTCGCCCTGCGTTGCAAAGGTGAAACCGTTGATGAAATCGCCGCCGCCGCCGAAGTGATGCGCGAGTTGGCGGATAAGGTCACCGTCAACGGGGCAAATGTCATCGACACCTGCGGTACGGGTGGTGATGGCGCAAATACATTCAACATTTCAACCACTTGTGCCTTTGTGGCCGCCGCCGCTGGCGCGCAAGTCGCCAAGCACGGCAACCGTTCGGTATCCAGCCGTTGTGGCAGCGCCGATGTGCTGGAAGCGGCGGGGGTCAACCTGCACCTGACCGCCGACCAGGTGGCGCAGTGCGTCAACACCTTAGGCGTAGGGTTTTTGTTCGCGCCCAATTATCACGGCGCGATGAAGCATACCCGTCAAGTGCGCAAAGAAATGGGGGTCAGGACGCTGTTTAATGTCTTGGGGCCGCTAGTCAATCCGGCCGCCGCGCCGAACCAATTGGTCGGGGTGTTTGGCAAGGAATGGCTGGTGCCTTTGGCGCAAGTGCTGCAAAAGCTCGGTAGCCAGCATGTGTTGGTTGTCCATGCCGATGACGGCTTGGATGAGCTGAGCATAGCCTCCGCATCAAGCGTTGCTGAACTGAAAGACGGGCAAGTGTCCACCTATACCGTCACACCGGAACAATTTGGCTTGGAACGCGCTAGCCTGGATGGTTTGGCGGTCACTGATGCGGAAACCAGTTTGGCCATGGTTAAAGGCGTGCTGGACAATCGACCAGGCGCCGCAAGGGACATTGTCTTGTTAAATGCCGGAGCCGCGCTTTATGCCGCCAACCTTGCCACTTCCATTTCCATGGGCATAGATCAAGCCCGGCAAGCCATTGCCAGTGGTGCGGCGCGTGAGAAAATGGCGGCCCTGGTTGAATTTAGCCAGCGGTTTTGACCGAATCCTTACCTCGGCCTAAAATTTGGGCCGTAGTTTTTTATGAATTTGGTGTCCCCGTGATTGATACGGAGCGGACATATTTTTACCTACACTTCTTAACAGATCATGCCTTTTGGCACGATCTTGACCTCCCCAGGATAACTGCAAGATGAGCGCCCCCCCCGATATTTTACAAAAAATCCTTGACCAAAAAGCCATTGAAATCGCCAAACGCAAGCGGTCCATGACCGTTGCCAATCTGGAAGATATGGCGGCGACTGTCGCTGGCCCGCGGGGGTTTGCAGATGCCCTGGGCCGTCAGGTGCTTGCAAAAAAGCCGGCGATAATCGCCGAAATCAAGAAAGCTTCGCCCAGCAAAGGTGTTATCCGTGAGCATTTTGAGCCTGTCAGCATCGCCCAAGATTATGCGATGAATGGCGCGGCCTGTTTGTCGGTGCTGACCGATAAGGAGTTTTTTCAAGGCTCTGAAGTGTATCTGCAAATGGTCAGGGAGCGGTGCCCCTTGCCCGTGTTAAGGAAAGATTTTATGGTCGACCCTTACCAAATCTACGAGGCCCGCGCTTTGGGTGCCGATTGCATCTTGCTGATTGTCGCGGCCCTTGAAGACGGCCTGATGCACGAACTGGAAGATACGGCAACAAAGCTAGGCATGGATGTGCTGGTGGAAGTCCATAATGCAGAGGAGTTGGAGCGGGCGCTGACATTGGATACCCGTTTGCTGGGCATCAATAACCGTAATCTGCGCACTTTTGAAACCTCTTTGCAAACTACCTTGGATTTGCAAGGACGGATTCCAGCTGACCGCATCATCATTACAGAAAGTGGCATACACACTCCGGAGGATGTGCGGCTTATGTTGGACAACAATATTTACGGCTTTTTAGTTGGCGAGGCGTTTATGCGGGCGGATAGTCCCGGCCAAAAAATGCGCGAATTGTTTGCACTATAGTTTCCTGTAAAAAACGGTGTGCGGTATTGGAATATTTAATTGACAACTGACGGTGGGTGATTTTATGGCTGAGAAAAAAAATCTGGTGATTAAAGTCAGATATCCGACTGCTTCGAAAGCAAATGAGGATTCATCGCCAAACGCCCAAGTGATCACGGTATGGAATGTCCCGCGCATTGGTTTAGCCGCTGGTGCCTGTATTGGTTTGATTGTGTTGCTGGTTTATGTGTTCGGTGGTGACGGCCGGCAGCCTGTTGTGGCAGAGGTTGCTGTGGAAAAAGAAGGGGAAAGTGCCGTCCCCCAAGTTTCACCTGGAGCCCCGGCCCAGATTGAAATGCCAGTAGCAAGCGTCAAAAATATGCCGTCTCCTGAAACCAGTGTCGGGCAGCCTGCGCTAAGCGATGCCCTGCCCTCTGGGCCATTGGCAAAAGATGCGCCACGAGTCCGTCGGGCAGTGGTCACTACGGGCATCACGGATAAAGAACCCGTCAATAAAATAGCCGGATCCTTGGTTATTAGGCCTTCAAAGCCAGTCACGGTATATTATTTTACGGAATTGAGATACATGGCCGGCAAAACAATCTATCATGAATGGCTGCATGACGGCGTTTCGGTTGCTAAAGAGCCCTTGCTGATTGCTGCCGAGCGCTGGCGGGTTAGCACGCACAAAACCCTGGATGAAAAGGCCGTCGGCAGTTGGACGGTCAAGTTGACCGATGAAAACGCCAATTTATTGGATGAGAAAAAATTTGTAGCCAATATTGGGCAATAGTAGACAAATTTGAAACTAAATGAACTGTGTCCGATAAAATAACTCCCAAGTTCAGCTTATGATGGCAGGGATAACCTGATAAAATTCAGGTTTTATTCACGATGACTAAAATAAACTGGAACCGCTATTTAATTAACGATAAAGGAAATTATATGAAAAAATTATCAATCAATATTGCTTTTGCTGGAGTCCTGTTACTTTCAGGTTGTGCGAGCCAAACTGGCTGGACACCCACTGTTGACTCCTACAATGACCCCAATGCTTTCCGGATCAATCAAGATATGGCGGAGTGTAAGCAGCTGGCTTCCCAATCATCTGGTGGTACTGCAAAAGAGACGATGATAGGGGCGGGTGTAGGTGGTCTAGTCGGCGGTGCAGGCGGTGCAGTGGTTGGTGCCTTTACCGGAAACCCTGGCATGGGTGCGGCCATAGGCGCAGCGGCGGGTGGTTTGGGCGGCGCCGCCAAACAAGGATTTAGTGCGGAAGAGCGTTATAAAAATGCCTATAATAACTGCATGGGCGGTCGTGGGCATCACGTCATCCGCTAAGTCGCGTGGCGCAAGTTAGCGTAAAAACAAGATACAGGTTGTCCGGTTTTTGATGCTAGCGTGGTAACCATCACGAATTAATTGAGGGGGTTCTTGTGAACCCCTTTTTATTTACAGAACATTTCCAAACAGCCCCCTCCCTAATCCAACCGAAACGAGTGCCACCGTGACGAGACCATCAACCGACATCCATGCCCACAAAATCCTGATCCTGGATTTTGGTTCCCAATACACCCAGCTGATTGCCCGCCGCATCCGTGAAATTGGCGTTTATTGCGAAATTTATTCTTGCGAATGCAGCGCTGCGGAAGTGCAAAATTTCGCCCCCAACGGCATTATCTTATCTGGTGGCCCGGAAACCGTCACTAGCGACGATACCCCCCGTGCCCCGGCTTGCGTTTTTGAACTGGGAGTGCCCGTGCTGGGCATCTGCTATGGTATGCAAACCATGGCGGAACAATTGGGAGGGAAAGTTGAAAGTTCCAGCCACCGGGAATTTGGTTATGCGCAAATCCGTGCCCGTGGGCATTCCAAATTGCTCAATGGCATTGAAGACCATTTATCGCCTGAAGGCTATGGCTTGCTGGATGTCTGGATGAGCCACGGTGACCGCGTCACCGTACTGCCTGACGGGTTTATCATGATCGCCAGTTCCGAAGGGGCGCCCATAGCCGGCATCGCCCATGAAGACAAAGGTTTTTACGCGTTGCAGTTCCATCCGGAAGTCACCCACACCAGACAAGGCGGGCGTATCCTGTCGCGCTTTGTCTTGGACATTTGCGGCTGTGAAGCCTTATGGACAGCTGGCCACATCATTGATGACAGCATCCAGGCCGTCCGTGCCAAAGTTGGCAGCGATGCGGTGATTTTGGGTTTGTCGGGCGGGGTCGATTCCTCGGTCGTCGCGGCCCTGCTGCATAACGCCATCGGTACGCAACTCACATGCGTGTTTGTCGATACGGGCCTGTTGCGCTTGCACGAAGGCGACCAGGTCATGGCCATTTTTGCCGAACATTTGGGCGTGAAAGTTATCCGCGTCAATGCCGAAGCGCGTTATTTGGCGGCGTTGGCGGGCGTGGCCGACCCTGAGCAAAAACGCAAAATCATCGGTAACTTGTTTATTGAAATTTTTGACGAAGAGGCGGCCAAATTGACCGATGCCCGGTGGTTGGCACAAGGCACGATTTACCCCGATGTCATTGAATCGGCCGGGGCGAAAAGCGGCAAGGCGCATTTGATCAAATCCCACCACAATGTCGGCGGTTTGCCGGACAACATGGCCTTAAAACTGGTCGAGCCATTGCGCGAACTTTTTAAGGACGAAGTCAGAAAAATTGGTTTGGAATTGGGCTTGCCCGCTGAAATGGTCTTCCGCCATCCCTTCCCGGGCCCTGGTTTGGGTGTGCGGATTTTAGGCGAAGTCAAAAAAGAATATGCGGATCTGCTGCGTCAGGCCGATGCGATATTTATTGAAGAGCTGTACCGCCATGATCTGTACGACAAAGTCAGCCAGGCATTTGCGGTGTTCCTGCCCGTCAAGTCGGTTGGGGTCATGGGTGATGGTCGGCGTTATGATTATGTGGTCGCCATCCGTGCTGTGGAGACGATTGATTTTATGACGGCGCGTTGGGCGCACTTGCCTTATGACTTTTTGGATTTGATTTCCCGCCGTATCATTAACGAAGTCGCGGGCATCTCCCGCGTGACTTACGATATCTCCGGCAAGCCACCTGCGACCATTGAATGGGAATAAGCCTATCCCGCCCTCCATTTGCAAAGGAGGACGATGAGGCTTGGATGCGCCATGCCATCCGTTTGGCCCAACGTGCGCAAGACCAGGGCGAAGTGCCCGTCGGTGCGGTGGTGGTCAAGGAAGGCCACTGTGTCGCAGAAGGTTGGAATACCCCGATAGCCCGCCATGACCCCACCGCCCATGCGGAAATCATAGCCTTACGCGAAGCGGGCTTAACCTTGCAAAACTACCGCCTGATGGGCGCAACCCTTTACGTTACCTTGGAGCCCTGCGTCATGTGCATGGGTGCGATCAGCCATGCGCGGATCGGGCGGCTGGTGTTCGGCGCGTTTGACCCTAAGCGCGGCGCCGTCTGCCATGCTTTGTCTTTGGCTGACGCCGCATTTTTGAACCACCGCGTCGACTGGCAAGGCGGGGTGCTGGAGGAGGTTTGCGGGGAATTATTGCGGGATTTTTTTCGGGCTAGACGCTGACGCATGGCGTTTCGGCAATGCGCCAGTTTCCGGGTCAATTACGAAGATTTCAAACGTTTATAGGCGTTAATCAAAGCATTGGTGGAGCTATCATGGCTGCTGATGACTTCGTCATTTTGCAGTTCCGGCAAAATGGCTTTGGCCAAAACTTTGCCTAATTCCACGCCCATTTGGTCAAAGGAATTGATGTTCCAGATGATACCCTGGACAAAAATTTTATGTTCGTAAAACGCCAGTAACGAGCCCAATGTTTTGGGGGTCATTTTTTTGCATAAAAATGAATTGGAGGGTTTGTTGCCTGCAAAGACTTTTGATGCAACTAAGACGTGGTCTTCGCATTCGGCAGGCGTCAACTCCCGTTTGACTTCTTCGATAGTCCTTCCTTTCATCAAGGCTTCCGGTTGGGCGAGGAAATTGGACACCAGAATGTCGTGGTGCTCCGGCAAGTTATAATGGCTGTTGGCGGCGACCAAAAAATCACAAGGGATCAATTTGGTGCCTTGGTGGATAAGCTGGAAAAACGCATGTTGGCCGTTTGTGCCTGGCTGTCCCCAGATAATCGGGCCGGTGCTGTAATCCACTTTTTCGCCATCCATGGTGATGCTTTTGCCGTTGCTTTCCATGTCGCCTTGTTGGAAATAATCGGCGAAATAACGCATGGACTGGTCATAGGGCAGTAAGGCGTGGGAATCGGCATCGAAAAAATTGTTATACCAAACTCCCAGCAAGGCCATGATAACCGGAATGTTTTGTTCAAAAGGCGTGGTGCGGAAGTGTTGGTCAACCTCATGCGCGCCTACGAGCAAAGCCTCAAAATTATCCATGCCGATATATAAGGCAATGGATAATCCCACGGCTGACCACAGCGAGAAACGTCCGCCCACCCAGTCCCAAAACTCGAACATATTTTCGGTATCTATGCCAAATGCGGCAACGTTTTCGGCGTGGGTGGAAATGGCCACGAAATGTTTTGCGACGGCGTTAGGGTCTTGTGCTTTTGCCAGAAACCAGTTTTTTGCGGATTTGGCGTTCATCATCGTTTCTTGGGTGTTAAATATCTTTGAAGCGATAATGAACAAAGTGGTTTCAGGGTCGAGCGGCTTCAGTTTTTCGACAATATCGGTCTGGTCTATATTAGAAACATAATGGACTTTTAAGGCGCTTGAGCTGTACGGGGTCAAGGTCATCGAGACCATTTTTGGGCCAAGGCCGGAGCCGCCTATACCAATATTGACCACGTCGGTGATGGTTTTGCCAGTGTAGCCTTTCCAGCCGCCAGAGCGCACGGCATCACAAAATACGCGCATTTTTGCCAACACCCGGTTGACATCTGGCATCACGTCTTTGCCGTCAACATAAACAGGTTTATTGCTACGGTTGCGTAAAGCCGTATGCAAGACGGCGCGGCGTTCAGTGGTGTTGATGGCTTCGCCTGAGAACATTGCGTTGATTTTGGCTTCCAGCCCGACATGTTTTGCCAAATCAATCAGCAGCGGCAGGGTCTCATCATTAATGCGGTTTTTTGAGTAATCAAAAAGGATGTCGTTGAAAGTCAGTGAGAATTTGTTATGGCGTTGGGGATCCTGTTCAAAAGCATCGCGTAGGGCAAAATTGTGAATCCGTTGATAATGGTCTTGCAATGCAGACCAAGCTTTTGAAGTAGTCAATGATGACATGTGCTGGAGGCTCCGTTTAAATGAGAATGGCTTAAGTCTACGAAAAGGCAGAAAGTATAGCAACACAACTGTGGCGGCATAGCGATTTGCTTATAGGATATTTAATGGTAAGCTTGCTGTTATCGAAGCCTTTATTTGCGGGGCTTGATATGCTAGAGTTCATAGTTGATCAGGTAATAATACAACAAATGTAAGGTTATTTCTGGTTGGCTCATGCGTTAAAGAGCAATAAATGTTTATATAATAATTACTATTTATCAAGACGGGAAGGCATTATGAAAACTGCACATATTTTTAAAAAAGGTTGTTTGGTACTGTTAGGGTTGTTTTTTTCAGCTACATTATGGGCGCATGGCGGGGCTGCGGGTACGGATACTGACCAATGTAAATTTGAATTGGAGCCTTCGCATTGGATCCATTACACCGCTTACCAACCTGTGGCCTATTCAGCCGAAGAGTTTTGCGGCAGCCTTCCTGGAACTAACACCCGCACCCAATTAGTGTTCGACTATCAGGACATGCGTTATAGGAACATGACGGTTGAATTTGAAGTGACCAAAGAGCCAGAAGGCACCCGCGTGTTCTTCCTGCCAGCGGCAAAACATAAAGCCGGCACAGTCAATCTTGATTTGCCTAACGGTGTGCCCGAAGCCGGTAAATATTTGATCCATATTACACTGGTTCCTGATCAAGGTGAAAGGCTTGATGCGCACATGAGCTTTAAAGCCGGTGGTGGCGTCGCTGTGAGCAAAAATAACATCCTGTTGTATGTGTTTTTCGCCCTTGCTGGCTTATATGTGTTGTACCTTTCACATGCGGGCTTCAAAAGTAAAATCGACGAAATTATTGTTAAAGTTAAAAAATAGCAGCGGCTTGCCCAAGTTTAAGCGGCGTATGGGCTATCAGTCCGATAAATATCAGCTGAAGCGATTTTTATCGGGCTGGTTTTCAATATAAGAAGGAGACAATGAATGGTGAAATTCTTTTCGGCGGGCCTGCTTATGGCTCTTTTTTCTGCATCCGTGGCGGCTGTAGATTATCAGGAGCATGACGGCATGCTTATGAACCATGGTGATGGCCATTTGATGGATATGGCTGGTGGCATGGTCATGGGACAAAATGCGGATGTGTTGCCTGGTGGTTGCGATAGCATCTCCGAAACTAAGGAAATCACTGTTCATGCCGGTCATAAGTATGCTGAAAAATTTCCTGGACGGATGTTCGCTTTTGACACCCAGGAATTTAACTTTAAGCCTTGTACAAAATTGACCGTGCATTTTGTTAATGAAGATAAGATACGCCATCAATGGATGATGCATGGCCTGCCTAAGTATCTTTATCCTAAAGGTATGTTCCATCTGGAAATTTCTGGCCCCGCCAAGATCTCCGGCACGCTGATTTTGCCCCCTGGCGACAAAACGTATCTGGTGCATTGCGATATTGCCCAGCATATGGAAAAAGGCATGAAAGCCCAGCTTAAAGTGGGTAAAGGGGACGGGGACTTGCCGAGCATCCCAGGCATCACAGCAAATGTAGTCGCCGATGACTACAATGTCGGCTTGCCGGAGTTGCTCGCCACCGCCGCTGCAGAAGAGAAAGCCGAGGCCAAAAAAGCGTTTGAGGCGCCTGTAGTTGCAGAAGCGGTTAAGCCAGCCAGCAAGCCCGCCCCCCAAGAACCAGGAGGCTTTATTACCGGTACGACCGTTATTGGATTGGCCTTAGGTTTGTTGCTTGCGCCCTACTTGGCGCGTAAGTTCAAGGGCATGACAGCATCGGAAATTATCGCCACAATTTTTGAAGGCATAAGCATGGTGGTTGACCGTGTTGTTAAGTTGTTTTCATCTTTATTAAAATTGGCGCTAAACAATAAAAGCAAAATCTTGCCTAAAAGTTAAATAAAATCGTCGAAGAATCCCCGTGCATAAAAAACACGGGGTTTTTTTTGGGTAAATGGCGGCATAGCCTGTGGGGGAATAAATGCTGGGGAGCCTAACGGGATTGTCAGGGCTGTTTGTCAGCGCTTTTGTTTCATCTACCGTTGCCCCTGGTGGTTCGGAAGTGGTTCTGGCCTATTTGGCCAATCAAGGCCAGTATCCGATAGGGCAATTGCTTGTCGTCGCAACAATCGGTAACACCTTGGGGGCGATGACAACTTGGGGTTTGGGCGCGTTGGCGGCCAAAAAATTTCCCGCCGCCACGCTTTTGCCAACAAACAAACAAAAAGCGTTGGCTATCGTCAAAAAAACAGGTGTATGGATGCTATTGTTTTCCTGGCTTCCCGTGATTGGCGACGCGCTGTGCTTTGCTGGCGGCTGGTTAAGGCTGGCGTTTTGGCCCGCGTGCCTGCTGATCATGCTCGGAAAACTGGGCAGATATGCGGCCATTGCATGGGCATTCAATTAACAGAACAGAGGTGATTGTGGTACGGCATTTTCCTGAAGTGAATAAAGTTTATCTACATAAAAAAAGGGATTATTTCATTGCGGCCTTTACTTTTTTTTGCGTCGCCGTTTGCCTGGTCAGTGATGCGAATGCCGATATGGCAAAACAAAATGCCTTGGGTGTTTGTGGTTGGGTATTTTTGATTGGACTCTTGTTGGGCGAAACTAAAGATGTCCGTGTACAAGTCCTTATCGCTGTCATGTTCGCCACCATCGGGGAGCACTTTGCGTCGCCTTTCATGGGGGGGTACACCTACCGTTTTGGCAACGTGCCGGCCTATGTGCCGCCAGGCCACGGCATGGTTTATCTGACCGCCGTCGCTTTGGCGCGTTCCGGTTTGTTCCTTAACTATGCCAGGCAAATCGCCGCTTTTGTGGTCGCCGCCTGTGGGCTTTGGTCATTATGGGGCATCAGCGGCATACCGGCGCAAGGTGACTATGTTGGCGCGTTGCTGTTTGTGGTATTTTTGGCTTACCTTTTCAAAGGCCGTTCGCCGATGGTCTATCTGGCGGCATTTTTTATCACCACTTGGCTGGAATTGATCGGCACGGCGGTCGGGACTTGGAAATGGGCCGCAATTGACCCTGTCTTACATTTGCCACAAGGCAACCCGCCTAGCGGGGTTGCGGCTTGGTACTGTTTAGTTGATGCCGTTGCCATGGGTGGTGCGCCGCAGGCCATGAGGCTAGTAGGCACGGTGCGTGATTATCTGAAATCCCAAAAAATCCGGAAAAATGTTTATCAGGGTGCGGGCAGCGATTGACTTGCATCGAAAAATAACAATCCCATCATCAAAAATAAGGAAAAGGTATGAAACGTCGTGATTTTATCCAATTAAGCGCAGCAAGTGTGGTTACCAGCCTGATTGTGCCTGCAATTGCTCAAGCCGAAAGCGAAAAACACCCCGCCGCCACTGCGGACATCTACTACACTAAGGATTCTTTAGGGCGCTGGAGCGGTAAGGCCGCAACACATTTGCCTCATATCGAAGCCAGTAAGGCCGATGGCAAGATTACCGTCAAGGTCGTCACCCCGCATGAGATGAAAGGCTACGAGCATTACATCGTCAAGCATGTGCTGTTGGACAAAAACCATCAGTTCATCGCCGAAAAAATGTTTAACCCTCTGGAAGATAAAACTCCTGTGTCTACATTTACCTTGGATGCCTATAGCGGCACCTTGTACGCCTTGAGCATGTGCAACAAGCATGATTTGTGGTTGAGTTCGGCCGAGGTGTGAGGTATCAATAAACTGCTAATTACGCGGTTTCCAGCAGCATCCCCAGAAAAACCCTGTGATTGGCAGTGTGCGTTGGTTAGATTGTAAAGTGCGTAGCGCTAGCCATCCCTGTTGTAAGCCGGAAAGGTTCATAAATCCCCGCCTTCGGCGCTTTCGTCGAACCAACTGATAATCTGTGCCTTGACATGTTGGGGGCTGATGGCCAGGATGCAGGGGCATGGAGTAAGGCTTTTGTCCCCACGGCAATCAGTCGAGCTGTATAGCGTGGTTGCAGAACGCCCAATAGGCGCCCATCTTTTATTAACCGTTGGTTTAGATTGGTACAACCCTAGCGTATGCAAGCCCAACGCCGCCGCCAAGTGTAGCGGGCCAGTGCTGCCCGCAACCAAGCCATCGCATGCGGGCATAAAGGTTATCAATTCATCCAGTGTCAACTGTCCAACCGCATCAAGGACATCCCCCGTTGAATCAACAAGATTGAGTAGGGGTTGGAGATAGGCTTTTTCAGCTAAGGTGCCAGTAACGATCCACTGGAACCGGTTGCGGTCAAATGAACTGACGAGTTCGGCATAAGCGGCCAAAGGCCATTGGTGGGCTTGGGACGTTATCAAAGAAGGGTGCAGGATAATGCGGTGCCTTGAAAAATCGAGCCCTATTTTTTCTGCGAGCCCGGTCGGGTCTTTTTGGGAAAAGCGGACGATATTTACTAAAGCCTGTCCGTTGCAAACGCCGATGCCCAGTGGTTTTAAATATTCCAGATCGAGCAGGCGTTTGTTTAAGCCTTTATCCGCCCGCGAAATGGCGACATTGTGGGTGCAAAGCCACCAGTTATAGTGACGGTATATCGACCCGATGCGGATGGGGATTCCTGCTGATTTCGCAGCCAAACCGAGCTGTTTTGAGGTGTTTGCCTGGATGAAAACGTCAATATTTAGGCTTTTTAAAAGCGCGGCTAATTGCCCGGAGTTCTCCGGCATCGAATAAACTTCATCGACATCCAGGCAGCGTTTGGCAGCATCGGCCGCTTTGGGATGGGTTAAAAATAAAACCTTACTATCAGGGTAGCGCTGCTTGATCATACCCGCCATAGGCAGGCTGATTATCAAATCACCAAGATGCGAAGTTTTTGCAATTAAGATTCGTTGAAAAGAAATGGCTGTTTTCACTGAAAATTGCACTGGGTCAGAGAGCTTTGCCGGTAGCTGTTTTTAATGGACGAAAATTTCATCATATAGCGTGTCCAAGTAAGCTTTTATTTCAATAGGCTGGATCGCCTGTGTGCAAGGGCAGGAGGTTTTGTCCACCCGGCAATCGTTACAGGTCTTGTTGAGCACAAAAACTTTTGCGTGTTTCCCAATCGGTTGCCAGCGTCCGGGATGGATGGGCCGCATGGGTTGGTAAATGCCCAAGGCGTGTTTCTGTAGTGCGGCGGCGATATGTAAAGGCCCGGTGCTACAGGCGACCAGCCCGTCACAGGCGGCAACAAAAGGGATGAATTCAGGGAGCGTCATTAAGCCGCTGATGTCGGTGACCCGTTCACCCACGGCCTCCAGCAAAGGTTGTAAACCAGCTTTTTCATTAGCCGTACCCGATATAAAAATTTGAAACTTTTCGGTGTCCAGCAGCTTAATCAAGCTTACATAATGGTTCAGATCCCACTCCCTGGCACTGCCACGCGATTTAGGGTGCAGGATGATTTTGAACTTGTCGGCCTGCAATAAGGTGGCGAATTGTGGCGGCAAAACAGACAGGTTGCTCATATCTGTCAATTCTGCGATTTCCGGCAATGAAAAATCGTGGTCTATTCCAAATGGCTTCAGCAGCTTTAGGTTTAATTGCGCCTCATGCAAATGCGAGCGGTTCCGGCTTAGTTTGACCAGCTTGTTGCAGGTCAGCCAATGGAACCAGCGGTTAGTCGTGCCAATGCGTAAAGGGATCTGTAATTCTTTGGCCCGTTTGGCGATTTCGGCCCTAGGCAGGATGTGTAACAGGCACTGTGGCGGTTCTCCAGCCAAAGTGACTGGCTGGTTCAAGAATTCTTCTTTATCAACAAAAACGTCAATATACGGGCAAGATTCGATAATGGCTTTGGTGTAAGCGGTGCCAATAAAGCCGACCGTCATCTCGGGAAAATGTTGCTTTATGACGGCGGCTACAGGGAGTGTCAGGACGACGTCGCCTAAGCTGTCAGTACGGCTGATGAGGATATTAGTGGGTGCTTTCATAAAGTATCAGATCATTTTAAAAAAAACTTTAACGCAGTGGAGCCGCCGTTTTAATTCAGTATGACGATACTTTTTATGCAGCAAAATTTTATTACGGTGTTGGAAAAATAGGCGCATTCTTAAAAAGTTATTGCTTAATGAGTAATTTTCATGGCTTTTGTATAGTTGGCCAATGACTTGTTTTTCAGGCAAATGGCCGGGGCATTTATCATACAGGGTTTTCAAGCGTTGCCGGGCATTTGCTATGTGTTCTTGTTTCGTCCTTTTCTTTCCGGCCAGTTTTTTTCTAGTTTTCTTATCGAGCGCGTTGGTTAAATTAGCGTCATGAAGGCGATACTGCACCAGCACTTCATCAACAAATTTTACCGAACTATCAAGTGTGGCAACAAACCCTAGCCAATTGTCATGTGAAAAAATGACGGGGAAGGGCGCCGCTGCCAGAGCCAGTTTTTTTGTCATGAGGATGGCATGCCCTAGTGCTGATATGCCCACTTCGATATACATAAGGGGGCTATCAAAGTCTGTCAGGGTTTTAATGTCGCTCATTTTTTTTCCGAGCAATCGCCCCCCGCCATCTATAAGCTCAGAATCACAATACGCGATGGCGTGGTCGCCTATATGCTTGACCAAAACTTCGATTTTAGTCGGCAGCCAGATATCATCTTGGTCACAGGGTGCAATATAGTCACCATTGGCCAATAAAAAACCTTTTTCAAAGTTTTTGACATGGCCTAAGTTTTGCCCATTTATGACTACCGTGAAATTGCTATGTTTGGCGGCATACTGGTTGAGTAAGGCTACCGTATTGTCAGCGGATCCGTCATCAAGGGCAATGATTTCAATATTTTTGTAAGTTTGCCGTAATATGCTGTCCAGTTGGTCTTGTAAAAAACGTCCCCCGTTATAGGTTGTCAAAACGACTGATACTAAAGGGTTATTTGTAGTGGTGTCCATAATTGCCGTTCAATGCGGCTGAAAATATTGGCGGATAGGGTGCTTAAATTATTTTAAAAAAAACTTTTAAGCAGTATAGCCAGCGCCTTAGCTCGTTACGCTTTTTATGCATCAGGATTTCTTTGCGGTATTTAAAAAAAAGGCGGGTGCGGGCCAGGTTATTTGCAAGCGAATAATTGAGATAACTTTTACACAGGTCTTTAAAAAACTGTTTTTCCTCAATCAGATGGTCTGGGCATTTGTCATGGAACAATTGTATCCGTTGCCTTGCCTTTTGTAGCTGTTGTTGGGATGTCGCTTTTAACCTGTTTTTTTTGGCGTCTTTTTTAAGGAACGCCCCATAGACATTGTTTTCATGCCGCCGGTACAGCACCAATACTTCATTGACAAATTTGAGCGAACTATTGAAAGTGGCGACAAAACCCAACCAATTGTCGTGGGACATGAGTGTAGGGAAAGGCATCGCCTCGAGCGCAACTTGTTTTTTTATGAGCATGGCATGGCTCGGTGCTGACGCGCCCACCGTATACATGATCGGCGTGTTGAAATCGGCAAGCGTCTTGGTGTCGCTCATACTTTTGCCGATAATCCCCCCCGAACTGTTTATAAAAGCAGAATTGCAATAAGCTATCGCATGGTCACCGATGCTTGCCATTAAGGTTTCGATTTTGCTAGGCAACCAAATATCGTCCTGGTCGCAAGGGGCAATATAATCACCTGCCGCCAGCAAGAAACCTTTTTCAAAGTTCTTCTGGTAGCCTAGGTTTTGCCCGTTCCTAACAACGGTAAAATTGGCATGCCGGGCGGCATAATCGTTAAGTATTGACAGGGTGTTGTCTGTAGAGCAATCATCAACAGCGATGATTTCAATATTTTTGTAGGTTTGTTGGATGACACTGTCAAGTTGCTCGTTTAAGAAACGTTCGCCATTATAAGTTGCGATAACTATCGACACTAAAGGGGTATTTAAAATCGCGTTCATAGTGCAATGCTATTAGTGGATAGCCAGAATGGCTTTTCAGCTTTTAGTCCCCAAAGGAGATGGCCCAAACGGTGGGGATTAATCATCCGTCCTTCTAAATTACAGGGGGATTTGGCGGTTGATTTTTCTGCGGTGGGCGTGGTTTTAAGGGCAACCGCTCCAACGTGTGGCTTTTCAAATGTTCCTTTAAACCCGTACCTGGCGGCAAAGGGGGCGTCGCCACAAAAATATCCATGTGTCCCTTGGGTGATGGGATTGGCATGTGCCGGGACTTGAAATGCCGACGTAGCAGGATAATTTGTCCTTACCGCATAAAAAGTCCCATTAGGCTTAACACCCCGCCAGATTTCATTATCCGTTAACTCTACAGAAGGTAATCTAGTTTTGCCCGTATCCAGTGGCGGCAATTGCCGGGGCATCTGTCCGATAAAATCGGATGCGCGGGCACTATCAAAATAATTGCCTTCAAACGGAAGGGCGTTTATGAGCGGGTTAGCTTGGACATAAGTGACGCCCCCGGTAACATGATAGCCTTGGTCGGCACCATATGGCCCTTCATGATGATATGGGTTTCGGGGGCCGCCATTGCAACCTAAACCTGGCGGCCTTCTGTTTCTTGTTTCAGCCATGGGCAATATGCGATTTAAATAAGTGGGTTAACTTGCCGTTGAAAAAAGCCAATTGTCATTGAATTGAATTATTATATAGCGCCAACTTGGCCGGGAAGCAGTTTTCCAATAAAGGCTTAGGTTTTATGGAGAGCCTTACGGCTATAAAATTTACCGTTTTTCCACAATCAACCACAATCAACCACAATTGTTGCCATCACTTGGGTATCTGAAGGTTAAAGCTGAATGCAGACAGGTATAGTAATTAAAAGCGAGTATTTTCTGTTTGCCTTGTTTGTTATTTCAATTTATTTTTCCACAAGCCTTTCGACAATTCTATCAGTTTTCATTGGCTTACAGTGGCTATTTTCTGGCCGGTTCATGGCATTGCCCCGTGTGTTGAAGAGTTGCCCCGTGGCTTTATGGGCATTGTTGCTGTTTGGTTCTTTTATTGTGGGCTTGACGTATAACAGCGCGACCCTTCAAGAGGGGCTGGCCATGGTCAATAAATACAGGGAGTTGTTTTTTATCCCGGTGTTAATGGGCTTTGTAAGCACGGAACGTTTCCATTATTGGTTATGGAATGCCTTTATTATTGCATCCATTGCCACTTTGTTGGGTTCGTCCTTGATGGATGCGGGGATTCTTGAACTGAATAAACTTGGCGACCCGTGCTTTAAAAGCCGCATTACCCATAGTATTTTTATCGCTTTTTTTGCTTTTTTCTGCGCCCATAAGGCTTTCCAGGAGCAGCGTTACCGTCCGTTGTATCTAATTGCCATGGCGTTTTGCCTTTATAATTTGTTTTTTGTCGTCCAAGGGCGTACAGGGCAATTGGTTATCATTGGACTGGCGCTATTGTTTGCCTGGCAGAGGTTTAATGGCAAAGGCCGTCTATTGGCAATTGTGGTGATCGCCTCGCTATTGGCGTTGTTCGTTAACTTCTCTGATAAAACCAGTCGTCTGAAAGAAGGCATTGAAAATACCCAAGCCTATTTAAAACCGGTTCCTGAACAGGTCGATTCTTCTATGGGCTTGCGCTATGGTTTTTGGAAAAACTCCCTCATCCTGATGTCCGGAAAACCGTTGTTGGGTTATGGTACCGGCAGCTTTACGAAAGAATACCAGCATCTTGTTGGTGGCAAGGAGTTTGCGACGACCAACCCCCACAATGAATTTTTGATGATAGGCGTCCAATTGGGCGTGTTGGGGGTGCTGGTTTACGTGGGGTTTCTTTGGAGCCAGTTCCAATGTGCCAGACAATTGGCCAAACCTGAGAAATGGCTGGCGCAAGGGTTATTGCTCTGTTTGTTGATCACCAGCGTCTTTAATAGCCCCTTCCTAGACCATGCCGAAGGGCATTGGTTTGCCGTTTTAATCGCGTTGTGTTTTGCGCCCATTTATAAGCCTGGCGTCCCGCCAGGTAAAGATAGCCCGCCAATTTCAAGGCCAGGCCTGTGATCGGCGCTAAAAATATGCATAAGCTACCTAAGCCTTGGGTGGATAATGGCGGCCAATAGGGCTTCCCCTTAAATTTAGTTATTGCCTGATTTGAGAAACAAATGAGCATGGATTCCGAAAAACATTTTATCCCGTTAAACATCGCAATCCTGGTGGTGTCGGACACGCGCACCGAGCAGGATGACGTCTCTGGTAAGGCCTTGGTGGAGCTGGCGATACTGGCTGGTCACAGGGTCATCGAAAAGGCCATCGTCCCGGACAACATCTATCAAATCCGTGCCGCCGTTTCCAATTGGGTGGTTGATGACGGCGTCAATGTCATTATCAGCACAGGCGGTACGGGCGTGACCGGGCGCGATGGCACACCTGAAGCGGTTTTGCCTTTGTTAGATAAGGTCTTGGACGGTTTCGGCGAAACCTTCAGGATGCTTTCATATCAGGACATTAAAACCTCAACTATCCAATCACGGGCGATTGCAGGGGTGGCTAACGGTACCTATATCTTTTGCTTGCCCGGTTCTTCAGGTGCTTGCCGCACGGCTTGGGACGGCTTGATAAAAGACCAGCTCGACCACCGCACCCGTCCCTGCAATCTGGTGCAACTGATGCCACGTTTAAAGGAAAGATAATGCCTTCTGTTTTTTTATTCCTCGGTGCATTTAGCGCGTTCTTGGGCGTCGCTTGTGGCGCCTTCGGGGCGCACGGTTTAAAAGCCGTCATCAGCCCCGAACTCCTTGCCGTCTATCAGACGGGCGTGAATTACCAAATGTGGCACGCACTGGGTTTGGTCGCCATCGGTTTGCTCCGCCAACAATGCCCCGGTTCCAAATTATTAATTTGGTCCGGATGGCTAATGTTTGTTGGCATTTTGATATTTTCGGGTAGCTTATATCTATTGGCGGTGCTGGATGAAAAAGCGCTTGGCATGGTGACGCCCTTTGGTGGGATTTGTTTTCTCGTCGCTTGGCTATTGCTGGCATTATCCTCCCTAAAAAAACCACAACCAGGCACTTCCGCTACTTCAAAGAAACACAGCAGGTATCACTAATGCGCGACGCAAGCCCCCAAACCACTTATTTAAAAGATTACACCGTCCCTGAATATTTTATCCACAGCGTTGCATTGAATTTTGTTTTGGACGAAGAAAACACGTTGGTGACTTCGCGCCTTACCCTGAGCCGTAATCCGGCGAGCAGGTCGATGGAAACGGATTTGGTGCTGACGGGTGAAAATTTGCTTTTGCGACGGATAGTCCTGAATGACGATACGGAACTGACGGATAAGGATTATCAAAAGACCTTGGATTCCTTGACGGTTTACAACGTGCCGCAACAGCAGCCGTTTGTCTTGACGATAGAAAACACCATCAACCCCAAAATCAACACGGCGCTGGAAGGGCTATACCTGTCCAACGGCATGTTATGCACGCAATGCGAAGCCGAAGGGTTCCGCAAAATCACCTATTTCCTTGACCGTCCCGACGTGATGGCAAAATTCACCACCACACTGGTGGCGGATAAAGGCCGCTATCCGGTGCTGCTCTCCAATGGCAATAAAATTGCCCAAGGCGAATTGCCCGGCAACCAACATTGGGTGACCTGGGAAGACCCGTTCAGCAAGCCATGTTATTTGTTTGCGCTGGTTGCCGGCCAATTGGAGTGCCTCGAAGATAAATTCACCACCCAATCGGGTCGTGACATCAGCTTGCAGATTTTTGTCGAGCCGCATGATCTGGATAAATGCGCCCACGCCATGCAGTCGTTGCAAAACGCCATGCGCTGGGACGAAGAAGTTTACGGCTGCGAATACGATTTGGATTTGTACATGATCGTCGCCGTCAGTCATTTCAATATGGGCGCGATGGAAAACAAAGGCCTGAACGTGTTCAACACCAAGTTTGTCCTGGCCCGACCCGACACCGCCACCGATTCCGATTATGAGCATATCGAAGGCGTGATCGCCCACGAATATTTCCACAACTGGACCGGCAACCGCATCACCTGCCGTGACTGGTTCCAGCTTAGCCTGAAAGAAGGCTTCACGGTGTTCCGCGACCAAGAGTTCACCGGTGACCGCACCTCCAAAGCCGTCAAACGCATTGAAGATGTCAACATGCTGCGCACCCGCCAGTTCGCCGAAGACGCCGGCCCCTTGGCGCATCCGATCCGCCCCGACGCCTACATTGAAATCAATAACTTTTACACGCTGACGGTCTACGAAAAAGGTGCGGAAGTGGTGCGCATGATCCACACCTTGCTGGGTGCGGAAGGCTTCCGCAAAGGCAGTGACTTGTATTTTGCCCGCCATGACGGCCAAGCGGTGACTTGCGAGGATTTCGTCAAGGCCATGGAAGCGGCGAACAATGTCGATTTAAGCCAATTCCGCCGTTGGTACAGCCAAGCCGGAACCCCGGTGTTGACGGTCAGCCATACTTATAATGCCACCGGGCAAACCTTGACGTTGACCATCAAGCAACATTGCCCGCCCACGCCGGGGCAAGCCGTGAAAGAACCGCTGCATATTCCGGTTAAGGTGGGGCTGATTTACCCTGCCGGCTCAGTCGCGCCCTGCCAATTAGAAGGTGGTGCGGCTGCGGATGAAGTGATTTTGGAACTCACCCAAGCCGAACAAGACTTTGTCTTTACAGGCTTAACAGCCGCCCCGGCCATTTCCGTGCTGCGGGGTTTTTCCGCGCCCGTCAAATTGGTCATGGAGCGCAGTCTTGAAGAGCTGGCGTTTTTGTTAAGCCATGACAGCGACACCTTCAACCGCTGGGAAGCAGGGCAGCAATTGGTCGGGCAGGTCATCATCGGGCTGGTTGCCGATGTCCAAAACAACCGCGAGTTGCGTTTAGACCCGATCATCATCGACGCTTTTAGGCAAGTGCTTGCCCAGCCATGGGAGGATTTGTCGTATTTCTCGCTGTTGCTAAGCTTGCCGTCCGAGACTTATCTGGCGGAACAAATGGAGGTCATTGATGTGGTCGCCATCCACAAAGCCCGTGAATTCGTCAAACTCAAATTGGCCGAAAACCTGCAAAACGCCTTGCAAACCCTGTATCTGAACAACCACCGCGATGAGTCCGGCCAGTTTGATGCGGGCGCGATAGGCCGCAGACGCATCAAAAATACCTGCCTAAGCTATCTGTGTGCTTTGGATGATCTGGCGATCAAAAACTGGGCGCACCAACAATTTAAGACCGCCAAAAACATGACCGACCAAATGGCGGCCTTAAGCGTGATGGTCAATAATCCGCATTATGCCCGTAAGCAAAGCTTGGATGATTTTTACCAACAATGGCAACACGAAGCCTTGGTCATCGACAAATGGTTCGCCTTGCAAGCGTCCAGCCCGGCTCCTGACACGTTCGCCACCGTACAAGCGCTCATGGCACATCCGGCCTTTGATTTAGGCTCCCCCAACCGTGTGCGGGCCTTGGTCGGTGCGTTCAGCCAAGCCAACCCCTTGCATTTCCATGCCGCCAATGGCCAAGGCTATCAATTCCTTGCTGACCAGATCATTGCCTTGAACACGCTCAACCCGCAAGTCGCCTCACGCATGATCAGCGCGTTGACCTCTTGGCGGCGCTACGATGCAGGCCGCCAAGCCTTGATGACCGCGCAGCTGGAGCGCATCATGTCCACCGAAGCGATTTCTAAAGATGTTTATGAGATTGCCAGTAAGAGTTTGGCTTAGGCTAAGGTAGGCCTGAATACCAAAAGTATGGATAAGGACGCCCGCGCATCGTGCAGGGCGGACGGTTTCCGATAAATGGCGTCATGTGCCGTGACGCCTATCCCCGCTCCCATCCTAACGTTTTTAGTGCCTCTTAGGTGGCCCAAAACGTTACGGATGGGGTTTCAAACCCCATCCCGCCTTCATCTATACAACGTTAAAATTTAAGCCATTGATATTTTATTGATTTTATATGTGCTTGCCCTGGTGCTTTTGCAAACTGACGTCTCCAAGCCCTCCCTAGGCATTTCAATTTGAGGGCCGCCTGCTATCTAATGCAGGCAGCGGGAGCGGATTTTTATCTTGACCACAATGCCCAATACCGGATATAAATCGCTTTAACATAAGATATTGATATAACAAGCACAAATTATATCTTAACCCGATAAAAACAATAAGTAAGGGGAATATTGGTCTCATGAATGATCTGCGAAAGCACGGCTTGGCTTGTCCCGTAACCCTTCCCATGCCTTGGGGCTAGGGGGGCAAATGGCTAACGGACGTCTCCATAAAAACCATACCGGTAGCTTGGGTGGTTTGATCAATCGTATCCAAACGCTGTTTGTCAGCCTCTTGCGGATTTGGTCCATCCCTATCGTATTGATGCTCAGCGTCGCTTCGGGGTTTACGACTTACTATGGCATGTCGCATTTTATTACGCCGTGGATAGCCCTGATCATCACCACCGCCATCCAATCCATCATCGTCATCTGCTCCTTGGAAATTGCCAACATCCATTGGAAAGCGAACCGCACCCGCTATTTAAGCGTCTGGATTTCACTGTTTATCGCTATTGCCGCCTCCATTTCCTTTTCGTATTTTCAGTTTTATGAGATTTCCGAACATGAAACCATACAGATTAGCCGCTTAAACCAGCTTCGTGGGGAGATTAACGGTTATCTCGACAAGCTGCTGGTCGTCAAGACCAAAGTGCTGTCGCAACAACGTGAACAGTTGGAACAAGCGTCCAAAGATGTCAGTGCCGCCTATTTTGGTACGCACCCGCAGATAACCTTCAGTAAAAATCTGGTGGGCGAGGGGCCTTTTTGGAAGCATTACAACGACCTTTATCAGACCAAAAAACAACAGGTGTCCGAGCTGGAAAAAGCTTTTGCCGAGATTGACGGGCAAATCCGGCAGGTGGAAGAAGGCATAAGCCATCTTGGTGGAGAGGGTGATGAAAGCACAACCTATCAAGCCGTCATCAACGGGCTGAATGAAGTGCAACTGCGCTTTAACCATTTGGCGGCGGGGATGGGGCAGACCGGGCCGCAAATGCCTATTTTTATGACTTATGCACAGTTTAAGGAAAACATAAAACCTTCTTTTTTGATGTGGGAAGGCTTTTCTTTATTTGCTTTTGCGTGTGCGGCGATGGTCGATTTTTTCACCGTCCTGTTGTCTTACCGTTTGGAATTTACCGCCCCCGGGCCCTTGACCGAACGCGAAGAAGATCTGGTGTTTGAATGCCTGAAACAATTCACCGAGTTCCGGATCAATGGCAATGATGAACTTGAAATGGTCATCGAAAAGACCGAGCTGGAGCGCGCCCGCCGTTATTCCGATTGGTCGCGGATGTTTGTCGTGGGCTTCTTGCTCAGCCGGGGGTTTTTAAGGAAAGTCGACGCCCGGACTGTTGAATTCGCCCCCAATCTCTACCCTTTGATTGCCGAGCGTATGGGGGACAAAATCCAAGCCCTAAAAGCGGCGAATGACAATCCGTCGGGGTCTGGCTTATGAATGGCGAAAACACAGAGTTAAGCCAATGGCTTGCCGGGTTTGGCCAGGAACAGGTTAGCGATGGCGATGGGGCATGGGATCCGGGTTTTGATGCGGAACGGCGTATCGTGCATTTCCGCTTGGGATTTTTCGACAGGCTATATCTTAGGCCCGAGAATTTTAAGCAACGCTTTTACCACAAGCTTTATCCTTTGGAGATCGCCACTTGGAATATTGTCGCCCACTCGCAGTTATATGATGGTTTTTGCCGCATAGAAACGACTTTGGATATTCGGTTCCAAGCCACAGCACAATACGCGATGGCCAACCGGGATGTCCTTGGCGACATCAACGGGCATATCAAAACCGCCTATGAAGGCTTGGTCAGGGATGCCATTGACAGGGGCTTACAGGCTTTGTCGGACGGGGCTTGGATTGACTCCGGCCTGAATGGCGCCGAAAACCAAATCGCGAAAGCCGTTAACGAGTTGCTCATCCTTAAAAATGTGCAATGCCGGACTTTTTGCTCCTTGAAACCCACTTTTGAAGAGTTTTCCGAAGATAAGCGGCTAGACTCCCGTTTTGCCCAAGAATCTTTATACCTTAACGTCTTAAAAAAGAATTTCGAATTTAGGGAAAAGCAGCAGCAAGAAAGGCTACGCCAAGAACAGGCCTTGGAAAACCAAAAATTATTGTTCAAGCAAACGCAATTGCAACATTTGCGTCAGGAAGATGAAATTGAACGGGCAAAGGCTTCACAAAGCGCCCAAAGTTTCCATCTGATATTAAGAGATAAGGAAAAATTGCAATTGGAGCAATTTGAAATCGAAAAACGCTTGCATGAAGAAAAAATCAAATACGAGCAGTCTTTAAAAGAACAGGAATGGCTGGCTGTGCAGCAATTGGAAAAAAGCTTGCTTGCCAAAAAACGCCTGGCCGAAAAAGACGGCCTACAAGAAAAACTGGCCCATGACAATTATTTAAAGGAGCAGGCGCTGGCGGACGAGCTTAAGGCTTACGAACGGGAACAGGCCAGTTGGGACGGGGTTAAGGAACGTGTCCACATTGAAAACATCAGACGGGAACAACGCCTAAAGGAACTGGCGTGGCAGTTGGAATTGAACCATCAAGAGCAGCAGCAACAAATGAAGCTAAAAATGCAGGAAAAGCTGTTGCTGGATAAGCTCAACACCGAAGCCAACCTGAAAGGGATTGAACTGATGGCGCAGGTTGAAGAACGGCAAAAGCGTTTTGAAGCGACCCATAATGATGAGGAATACCTGCGTAAGGAAATTGAGTTGCTGATTTTGGAAAAGCAACGTGCCGAATTAAGCAACCAAGTGAAACAAGCTGAAAATAAAGGCCAATAAACCGGGGGACAAAGGCGTTTCGGGCATCTTGTATGCTGGGCCGGGGGCGTTCGTGCCGGACAAAACCCTGCTTTAAAAATATTAAAAATCAAATTGTTAAGTGATAATTATTGTTCCTCTAATAGCCATGAATTTAACTTGACATGAAAAAATTATCCTGTAATGCTCTCGGTGCGTTTGTCAAACGGCAGGCGCATTTTATTAAAATTATAAAAATTATGAGGTGGAGTTATGGGTATAGTAACAACAAGCATCGGCATAGAAATGTTATTGAGGTGGGGACATTTTTTGGCGGGCGTGACGTGGATCGGATTGCTTTATTATTTCAACTTCGTGCAAATGGAATACTTTAAGGAAGCTGAAGCGGGGGCAAAATCCGATGCCATACAAAAACTGGTGCCCCGCGCTTTATGGTGGTTCCGTTGGGGCGCCGTGCTGACCTTGCTGACAGGTTTGGGCATTTTTGGCATCCGTGGCGGCGGCATGTCCATGGACATTTACGTGGGGGCGTTGATCGCCATCTTTATGTTTACCAATGTGTGGTTAATTATCTGGCCAAACCAAAAAATCTTGATCGCCTCGACCGAAGAAGTCGCTAAAGGCGGCGAAGCCTTTCCAGAAGCCGCTGGCGCGGCGGCAACGGCGGGTTTGGCATCAAGGACCAACATGTTGTTCTCCATCCCCATGTTGTTTTTCATGGGGGCTTCGGCGCATTATCCGCATAGTTTCAGTGCCTTGGCGTTTATTGCCGCCGTGCTGGTCATTTTGGTGCTGGAATATAACGGCGCGTATCCCATGATCAAACATCTGGGCGCACTGCAAAAATTACCTGCTGGCGGCAAAATGAAGTTCTATGCGAGCGTTAATGGTGTGATCCATTGCGGTTTGGGCTTAACCGTTGTTTTATTCCTGATACTCGATTATTTGTAAACCGGACTACCATTATCTACGGTAAGGAAAATAGCCACCCAATGGGTGGCTATTTTTTTGCCTACGGAAAAGAGGCTGCCATTGCTGCGGTTACCGGCCAAAAACATTGTCCTGTTCATTACAAAACTTAAAAAGTTGGCTGTTATGTTTATAACAATGCCCTTACTTAAAAAATAATAAAAGCAGATAAATCAACAATATAATCAAATAAATTGCCATTGGCACGGGCTGTGCATTGACCTATCTCAAACAGACAACCGAGGCCATCACCATGCAATTACCCGTATTAAATGAAGCCCCTGCGGCAAAAGGCGGCTGCTCTGCCAGCTCTTGCGGTACCACCGACAACCAAATGGACACATTGCCCGATTCGATCCGGGAAAAAGTCCAGAACCATCCGTGTTATTCGGAAGACGCGCATCATTATTTTGCGCGTATGCACGTTGCGGTGGCTCCGGCTTGTAACATCCAATGCCATTACTGCAACCGCAAATACGATTGCGCCAACGAATCACGTCCTGGCGTGGTGTCCGAATTGTTGACCCCTGACCAAGCCGTGAAAAAAACCATGGCGGTCGCGGCGACGATTCCGCAAATGACCGTGTTGGGTATCGCCGGCCCTGGCGACCCGCTCGCCAACCCTGAGCGCACTTTTGAGACCTTCCGCCGTTTAAGCGAAGAGGCTCCGGACATCAAGCTCTGCGTCTCGACCAACGGCTTGGCTTTGCCGGATGCCGTGGAAGAATTGTCCAAACACAATATCGACCATGTCACCATCACCATCAACTGTGTTGACCCTAAAATCGGCGCGAAGATTTATCCGTGGATTTTCTGGAACAACAAGCGCATCAAAGGCGTAAAAGCGGCCAAAATTTTAATCGAGCAACAACAAAAAGGCTTGGAAATGCTGATTGCCAAAGGCATTTTGGTCAAGGTCAATTCGGTGATGATCCCTGGGGTCAACGACCAGCATTTGGCGGAAGTCAGCCGTGTCGTCAAATCCAAAGGCGCATTTTTGCATAATGTCATGCCGCTGATTGCCGAAGCCGAACACGGCACCTTCTACGGCGTGATGGGCCAGCGCGGCCCGACACCGGATGAACTGCAAGACCTGCAAGACAGTTGTTCCGGCGACATGAACATGATGCGCCATTGCCGCCAATGCCGTGCCGATGCGGTGGGCTTGTTGGGCGAAGACCGGGGCGATGAGTTCACGCTGGATAAGATTGAAGAGATGGAGATTGACTATTCGGCGGCGATGGAAAAACGTAAAGTCATCCATCAGGCCATCCAAGAGGAAATGGACAGCAAGCGTTTGGAAAAATCACAGAAAGCCGAGCAGTTCAAGGCCGAACCTAAATTGGCAACCCGCCCTGTGCTCATGGCAGTGGCGACCAGTGGCCAAGGGCTCATTAACGTCCACTTCGGTCATGCCAAAGAGTTCTTGATTTACGAAGCCTCCCCCGACGGCGTGCGTTTCATCAGCCACCGCAAGGCCGACCAATACTGTGGCGGCGACAGCACTTGCGGCGATGGCGAAAGCGTCCTGCAACAAACCGTCCGCGCCTTGGCCGGTTGCGAAGCGGTGTTGTGTTCCAAAGTCGGTTACGAGCCTTGGGATTTGCTGGAAAAGGCCGGCATCATGCCCAATGGGGAACACGCGATGGAACCCATTGAAGACGCGGTGTTGGCGGTGTACAAGGAAATGGCGGCGGCGGGCAAGTTGGACGCCAAGCCCGAAGCATTGCGGGCGAGCGCATAAAACCTAGGATGGGCTGACGCAAGGAAGCCCATTCATCAATCAGGCATTGTGATGGGTTTCCTTAGCTCAGCCCATCCTACATTGGAGTCCGACATGGCAGTAACAATCATCGAATCCTGCGTCAACTGCTTTGCCTGCGAACCCGTTTGCCCTAGCAAGGCGATTTTCGAAAGCAAGCCGCATTTTAAGGTCAATCCCAACAAATGCACGGAATGCGAAGGCGATTATCCGGTGTTCCAGTGCGCGAGCATCTGCCCGATTGAGGGCGCAATTTTGAATTCATTAGGCGAAGCCATCAACCCGCCTGGCTCATTGACAGGCATCCCGCCGGAAAAAATGGCGGAAGCGATGGCCGAGCTGCAATCGCATTAAGGACAAACAATGGCTACCGTGGTGTTTTACGAGAAACCGGGCTGCATCAATAATCGGCGGCAAAAAGAGCTGCTGGTGGCGGCGGGGCACCAGGTGATCGCTAAAAATTTATTATCCGAAGCTTGGCACGCAGACCGTTTGCGTGCTTTTTTTGGTTCGCTGCCCGTGCGCAACTGGTTTAACTACAGCGCACCGGCGATAAAAATTGGCCAAATCAGGCCGGAAAAATTGGATGAGCAACGCGCCTTGGCGTTGATGGTGGATAACCCGTTGTTGATCCGCCGCCCGTTGTTGCAAGTGGGCGAGGATTTGCGCGTGGGTTTCGACCCGCAGTTAGTGGATGAATGGATAGGCTTGACGGAGCGTACCGACGCGGATTTGGAGAGCTGTCCTAAGACGCTTGCCCAAGCAAGCTGCGGTCATGGTTAAGCCGCCGCTACTGGTTCACGATGGCGTCGCGCAAGCCGTGGCCTTGTCTGGACGGGTGCATTGGATAGGCGCGCTGGATCCGCATCTGCGCACTTTCGACATCATTTTAAAAACCGCCAACGGCACCAGTTACAACGCCTATCTGGTGCGTGGCAGCACTGGCGTGGCGATCATCGACACGGTGAAGGAAAGCTTCGCCGCCGATTTTTTCGCGCGTTTGGAAACCGTGGCGCGCTATGACGAGATCAGCGTCATCGTCTTGAACCATCTGGAGCCTGACCACACTGGAGCGCTGCCAGAGCTGATGCGCCGCGCCCCACAAGCGCGTCTATACATCTCGCAAAAAGCGCAGACCATGGTCAAAGCCTTGCTGAAGCAAGACGATTTGGCATTCACGCCCGTATTGACGGGCGACAGCGTATCGCTAGGCGATAGGACGCTGCAATTTTTGCACACGCCCTATCTGCATTGGCCCGATACCCAATGCACCTACTTGCCGGAAGAACACACGCTGTTTTCCGGCGATGTGTTCGGTTGCCATTTTTGCGACAGCCGCTTGTTCAACGACCAGGTCGGCGATTTCCGTTTCTCGTTTGAATATTACTACGCACACATCATGCGCCCGTTCAAGGACTATGTGAACCGTGCCTTGGATCTGATCGAGCCGCTGTTGCCGCTGGAAAAAATTGCCCCCGCGCACGGGCCGTTGTTGCGTGACCGCCCACAGCGTTACGTGAAGCGTTACCGTGAACTGTCACAAGCGGCTTTGCAAAACGAAAACCATGACGGTGAGAAAACCCTGCTGATTTTTTACATCAGCTCCTATGGCAACACCCAGCGCATGGCGGAAGCGATTTACGAAGGCGCGATGGTCATCGAGCAAGTGCGGGTGTCGCTGTATGACTTGGAAGGCAGCGAACTGGAACCGTTTGTGGATTTGATCGAAGGTGCGGATGGCATTGTTTTCGGAACCCCCACCATTAACGGCGATGCCGTCAAGCCGGTTTGGGATTTGCTGTCGTCGCTGGCGGTCATCAACTTAAAGTCCAAGCTCGGCGGCGTGTTCGGATCTTACGGCTGGAGCGGCGAAGCCGTGCGGATGGTGGAAGACCGTTTGCGCGGCCTGAAATTGCGCGTACCCGTGCCAGGCCTGCGGATCAAGCTGATCCCGACCGAGGAAGAGATTGCCTTATGCCATGATTTCGGGCGTGAACTGGCGCAGGAATTGGTGGGGCAACGGCAAAGCAAAGTCATTGATATGGCGGATCTGGCGTAGGCCGGGGTAGCGGGGCGTGACCCGACGCCCGATACCATCTTTTGCCCGTTCCCAAACCCTGGCTTACCCTCTGGGGCATAAATGGGAATTTATAGCACGAAGCGAAAGCTTTATAAATTCTGGAAGCAATGGCTTCCCAAACCGCATTTCCAGGCTGGAGCTTGGGAACGAGAATTTTTAACAACCCTCCAACAGGAGCAAACACCATGGCGAAAGCTACCATCACCTTTGAAGACATCAACGTCACTGTCTCCGCACCCGCCGGCACACGGATCATCGAAATTTCCGAAAAAGTCGGCTCCGGCATCACTTACGGTTGCCGCGAAGGCGATTGTGGAACCTGCATTATGAAAGTCACCGAAGGCTGGAACAACCTGACCGAACCGTCCGTGTTGGAAGATAAAGTCCTGCGCGAAAACATGGCGGGCAAACACAACCGCTTGGCTTGCCAAGCGCAAGTGCTGGGCGGTGTCATTAAAGTCCGGCCCGTCTAAACCAAACTTCACAGGAGCAAAACCCATGGCCTTGATCACTTTTTCAAACCCCCAATATAAAGATAAAACCGTCTATGCGGTCGCTGGCAGCCACACCCAAACGCTGTTAAAACTTGCCCGCGAAAACAAAATCCCCATTAATTTTGAGTGTGAAGATGGCGAATGCGGCACTTGCCTGGTTAAGGTTAGCAGCGTCGATAAAAAACTTGAACGCATGGGCGGGACCTTAACGGAAAAAGAAAAAGCCGTGTTACGGCAATGCGGCAAAATCTCTAAAGAAGAGATGGAGCAAGTGATCGTCGATGACTTGCCACCGCCTTGGCGCTTGGCCTGCCAGATGATTGTCCGTGACGAAGACATTTTGGTCGAATATTAAGCCATGTCCGCCGCGCTCCAACTCCAGGATAGCCGGGAACGCTTCTATGACCGGCTCATGCCAGAATCCATCATTACGCCTAACCATGATTGGCTGGCCTGCATGTTGGCCAGTTGGTGCGATGGGGCGGGGGTATTGCCTGACTATCTGGGGTTGGAGCCCCAACACTTTAAGGTTTTGACTAACCATTATTTCCCTAGCGTAAACTTTCCGGAACAAGCCCCGTCAGGCAGTAAGCTGGACTATAGCCGTATGCTGGAGAAAGACGACCTGGTGAACCTGCTCAAGCTTTATAGCAAGGAAACGCCGGAAACTGATTGGATGATAGCCATCATCGTCGCCGGCTCTTTAGGTAGCGACCATCTTTGGCAGGATTTAGGGTTGTGGTCGCGCCCGCAACTCAGCGCGATGCTGCATTACAACTTCCCCGAACTTGCCGCCAAAAACAATAAAGATATGAAGTGGAAAAAATTCCTCTACAAACAGTTATGCGAGGCGGAAGGCATTTATGTTTGCCGCGCGCCCTCGTGTGAGGTTTGTATTGATTACCCTAAGTGTTTTGGGGCTGAGGATTAGCGTTCAAATTTTTAAACCATTAACCTTAAGGCGCTGGTTCCGTTTTGCCTTTAGAGGTAGCCATGCCTTCGCTAAGATTATCGAGAAAGGGCTAAGCCGTCATCAGCCACGGAACTTCATATTCCCTATCACTAGGAAAGCGGGCAAGCATCCGCCGTGATTATTGCTAGTGATGGTTTCTTGTTAAAAGCCTCATCCGTTTTTGCCTGAAAAGCCTATCCTTAACGCTGTGGCGGGCTGCCGCTATCATCCATGCCCAAGAATTCTGGTGAAATTACGGGGTATTGCCTAAAAATATGCAGATAAAAGCCGGAAATAGCCAGCCTTAGAAATCAGGGAGGCTATTTCCGGAGCCAGTATATAGGGACGGCTTTCAACACCCCGCATCATGCGTAAACCTAACGCTTTCTTCCGCCGAACGCCCCAACGCCTTGGCAAACCATGGCGGCGGCGCATCAAACACTTTCTGGAATTCCTTCAATTGCTCCACCGCCTCTATGACATCCGGCACTTTGATCGGGTAAATGTCGGCGCGGATGACTTTAGCTGCCGCCGGGCCGCCGATGGATTGCACGAACATGACATGGCAGTCTTTGATTAAATTGGCACGGAACAGGTTGCGGTCTTCCGCGCTGTCCGCTTCGATAGTGGAGCGGATGTCTATCAAGCGATAATCCTGTGCGGACAATTGGTAAACCAAAAAACGGATGCAGGAACCAAAATGCCCGTTGATCAACGCGCCGCTGTTGGAGCCGATGGCGACGCGGATGGATTCGGGCAGGTCGCCATCCTTATAAAGCTGGATTTCCGGCAAGTCTTCGTCTTCGGCTTCATCTCCCCAGAGATAGCGTACCGCCAGTTTGATGTTGGCAAGGCCGATGCCGATGTCTTCGCCATCCTCTTCACCATCCAAGCTACCCAGCCCCGTTTTCAGGTTGGTGACGGTGACGGATTTGAGCTTTTCATCATTCAGAGGCGAGCCGACGCGTTCATGTAAGATCCCCAACATTTTGGGCAGGTCTACACCGGGTAGGACGCGGGAGGCGAGGGCGATGCGTAAGGCGAGGTCACGGGGTAATGCGTCCATTTTAAGCTCCTGATTTAACAAGCGGGGATAGTATTTTGAGTATGGTCCGGGTGGAAGCTAAGTCCAATGCGCTGAAGTCATCGTGTGTCGCCAGGCTTGGGTCTGCGCCAGCCGCCAATAGTTGTCTGACCACGTTTTCCCTGCCGCTTGAGGCGGCATAAATTAATGCGGTCGCACCGGATGCAGGGTTTTGGTAATTAAGGCTAATGCCCGCACCTAGCAATGCGGTGATGCAATCACTGTTTTCGGCATAACAAGCCGCCCATAAGGCGTTGTTGCCATATCCGTCAACAACATCCACGGGGGCATTTTGGCCGAGCAAAAAATTGACGACATCGCCACGGCCTTGCTGGCTGGCGAGGATTAACGGCCAAATGCCCGCATTGTTTTTGAGTGTTGGTTGGGTCACCGAAAAATAGTTATTTTGTAACCAATCCCAAATTTCTGGCTTCATCATGCTGCCTGATGCTTTTCTTTCCAGCTGGAATAGCCGCCTTCCAAGCTGTAAACTTGTTTGAAACCAAAATCACTGAAAAATTCGGCAAGGTGTTCGCTGGCGTGGCCGTAATAACAATAAATCAATAGGCTGCGTTGCTTGTCACCGCGTTTGATTAAGGATTCTTTCAGGCCTTCGTGGACATGTAGGGCATCGTCCAAATGTCCGGCTTTGTAATCTTTCAGGTCCCGGCAATCCAAGATCAAGGGCTTGGCTTCTTTAATCAATGTTTCTGAATCGCTAATGGAGAGGGTTTTAAATTTCATAGTCGTGTTAATGACATTGGCGGGTCATTCCTCAGAATGTGATTGTAGTAAACCTAACAATAAAATGGAGTTTGTTGCCATTTTTGTTGTGATAGGCCGTTTAGTGGCCTATTTTCAAGGGCTTAAAATAGGCCGGGTTACCTTTGGATTATTGAGCAATTTATTTGCCAACCTACCGGATCCCATTAGTTTTCATGGGCCAGCAGGGCTATCGGACAAAAAAAAGCATCCTATCCGAGAAAATAGGATGCCAAAGGCACTACTTATGGAAAATGATATAAAAAGATGCCTATAAAAAACCGAGTTGCCCACCCACCATTAAATTCACATTCAACCCGCCAATTCCATCCCCCGGAACACCGAACACCGCTTAAACACCTCCAAAGTCGGCAAGGCGTTTTTATGCTGGCAATATTTGGCGACCAGTTTGGATAAGCCCTTGATGTCACGCCCCGTGGCTTCGGGGAAAATATCGACTAATTGCGCGATTAAATCCACATCAATCGCCAAGCCGAATTGCGCCACCATCACTTGCCAGATTTTGCCCCGCGCTTCACTGTCTGGCGGGTAGTATTTGATTAAGGCGATACAGCGGGACACAATCGCTTCGTCAATGTCATCAACGCGGTTGGTGGTCAAAAACAGCAAGCCGTTGAAATATTCCAACACCCGCAAAAACACGCCGACTACGGCGTTCATGGTGATGTTGTTGTCGCGGCGTTTGATGTAGACATCGGCCTCGTCGATCAGCATCACCGCCCCCCAGCGCTGGGCGCGGGTCAGCACGTCTTTCAGGGCTTTTTCCATTTCGCTGACGTTTAGGCCCAATTGCCCGGAATGCACGCGGTACAAAGGCCGCCGGATGATTTCCGAATACACTTCGGCGGTCAGCGTTTTCCCGACCCCCGCAGGCCCGGCACACAGCACCGTTGTGCCGCCCGATTTTCCGGCCACGATGTCATCCATCAGCACATCCATTTCCGCCGTCAAAATGTCGATCAAATCAATCTGTTCTTCGCGCAAAATCAGCTTTTGTTTGAGTTCCGGCTGGTATTGGTAAGGTTGGATGTCATTCACATGCACCCACAAATGGTGGTGCAGCTCCAGATGGAACATCAGCAAATAGCCATGCACGGGCAGGTCGGTGAACAAGCCTTTGGGGATTTCCGCTTGCGAGGCTTCGGCTTCTAGCTCGATTTTGCTGTCGTAGCGGGTGCTTTTGGCGGCTTTGCGCAGGTATTTGGCGAGGATGTCGCCTTTGGCATCGGCGGTTAACGCCCGCTCGCTCAAGATGCTTTCATCGCAGACCAGACGGGCGTTGCCGCCTTCGGTGGACAAAACCACCACATCTTTTTTCGCCCAATCGGTGTTGCGGTGCGTGGCGGTCGGGTCTTCGGCGAAAAAGCCGGTGCCTTTCCCCAGGAACTGGGCGCCGGATTGTCCGCACCAATCAAAATAGCGGCTGGCGGCTTCGTCGTAAGCGGCGATCAGTTCAGGCGTTTCTTTCAGATAGCCCTTGTCCATGAAGATTTCCGTGACGGTTTTATTCACAATGTCACGGGCGCGGATGGTCACGGTGTTGATGGCGATTTTGCCTTTGGCGTTAGCTTTCAGCTCCAGCGTGACGCGTCCGGTTTCTTCCTCGCCCGAAGGCGTGTAATCCAGGCGTGTGACCAGATAGGCCATGGGTTTGCCTTGGACATTGGCATGGAACAGCCAGCCACGCAACGCGTTATTGACCAGATAACGGGCGATGGCGGGCAAGAGCATTTCCAGATCGTCTTCCTCAAAACGCACGGTGTCATCGTTCATTGCCTGTTGCAATGTCGACAATTGCGCGGCCTGGCCTTGCAAGCTACTGTCTTTTTGGTAAAGCAGTTGCAGATAATTGATTTCGCTAGTGGACAGGTTGCGGAACGGCACTTCGGCCTTGTTGCCAAAACGTAGTTGGTCTTGCAGGTTTACCAAGCGTGGGAATTCACTGACCAAAGCTTCCACATGCTGGCGTTCTATTTGTAGCTTCATGGTAGCCCCTTAATGTCCACGAAAAACACGAAATTCACGAAAATAGCCATATGAGCTGGGTTGCCCGTTCCCAAGCTCCGGCTTAGGAATGCAGGACGTGAAGCTCTAGCTTCCCATGATTATCGAAGCTAGAATTTTTGAGACGTGAGTTCCCAAGCGGGAGCTTTACTGCCATTAAGTTAAGGTTTTAATAAAAATAAAACAATTAGTTACGAACGAATTTGTAGGTCGGGTTTACCCAAAGGGCATAAAAGCGATAGCGTAACCCGACGCATCAGCACCCAAATGTCGGGTTACGCTGACGCTAACCCGACCTACGATTGATATGCACCGCAAAAATACAACCGTAACCGCATGAATATTAATATTTATTCCTTAACTTAATGGCAGTGAAGCGGGAGCTTGGAAACTCGCGTTCATGCTTAAATCGCCCCAACCGCCGCTTCTTTCACTACAACAATCGTATTGGCTGCGGCTTCTTCATAAGACACCAACGCGCCTTTGGCTTTGTAGGATTTGGCGGCGGCATAAGCGATGGCCACTTTGTCTTCGGCGGATTGGTTTTTCAGTTCGTGTTTTTCGATGTACAGCTCTTCCAAGAATTCATTCCATACCAGACCTTCCTTGAAGGGCAGCAATTTGTAGGTCACGCCTGACAATTCGACTTGCATGGCTTTGGCTATGTTTTCGATGTAAAGGATGGCAATGCAATCCGCCGCCAAATCTGCGCCATATTTTTCGACAAACATCGGCAACAATTCCAGTTTAGGCAACAAGCCGTTCAGGAAAACGATTTTATCGTTTTCAACGATGAATGCGGAATGCACCAGCAAGGCTTCTGGCGGTTTGCGGTCATTCGGATTAGATGAGCTTTCGCACTTCTCGCCTTCTTTCAGCACTAAATCGCCGCGATACGCGTACACGCCTTTGGTGCTGGTTTCGCCGTTGACGAGGGTGACAGTGAGTAAGCCTTTGGCTTGGTAATCTGCTAGTAACATGGGATTCTCCATTTAAGTAGGTTGGGGTGAGGAACGATCCCCAACGGGATAGGGGTTAGTTTGTTGGGGTTCGTTCCTTACCCCAACCATTACAATTGTGGTAACAATTTGGCTTCGGCTTTCATGGCATCGGGCTTGCCCCATGCGCTGACACCTTCAACAAACCATTGCTTTTTGCTCGGATGGGGTTTGACCACGTCGTATTCGGCATAAAAACTGCCGTCGCTGTTAAACTGCAAACGGCCTAAGCGTTGGTTGTTGCTGGCGTTAAACCAATAAGCAGCTAGGTTTTCCGCCCCGGTGTAGGGGTCTTTGACTAATTCAAAATGCGCTTGGCCATAGTGCGGATAAGGTATGATGGCATCCGCCGCAAAACCCAATTTGTCGATTTCCGCCCGCAAACGTTGGCAAACGGCTTCGCCTACCTCACGCTTAGCGTCGATTTGTCCGGCTAAACCGTTCATGCCGCCACTCCCGCCGCCAGATCCATAATCACCGATGCACCGGACAAGTCTTTCGGGTCTAGCTGTTTAAGGTTTGCCAAAACCCTTTGTGCATCTAGGTCATAACCTTGACGCAGCCTAATAAACGCCAAGGCTTTCAAGGTATACAGATAAAACAGCGTGGTTTCACTGGCATACAAATCCCAGGTGTCGGGCGATTCTGCCAATTGGCGATAGTCGCACGGAAAGCCGCCTTGTTGTGCCGCTTCCGCCAAACCTGCCAACACCACGCTTTCGGCCTCTGCCAAACGCTTTTGGTAAAAATAGAATTTGTACAAGGCAAAATAAGCTTGCAGACAATGTTTATCCAAAGCTTGTGCTTGTAGAAACAGTTTTTCCGCCCGCACCGGATCGGCATGGCTGGCGGCAACCGCCGCTTGCAGCAGTTGGTTGACGGCATCAGGGACAGTGGGGCTGAACAGCACCCGTTCTTCGAGAAAATTGACTGTCGCCACTACCAAACCTCGGCGGGCATCTGCAAAGCGGCGACTGGCGTGCCGCCGATCAAATGCTGCTCAATGATGGTCTTGACATCGTCTTTTTTCAGGTTGCCGTACATCACGCCTTCGGGATACACCAACACAGTCGGCCCCATATTGCACGGCCCCATGCAACCCGTGTTGGTCAGGCCGATTTTCTCAAACAGATTACGGGCTTGGATCTCGTTCATGAATTCATTCATGACTTCGGCACAACCCGAACTGGCGCAAGAGCCACGGGGGTGGCCTTGCGGACGGTTTTGGGTGCAGACAAAAACGTGTTTATCAGGTCTAGGCATGGCGGGTTCCTCTAATTAATGTAGGTTGGGGTGACGATAGGAACCCCAACATTTAAGGCAATATTGTTGGGGTTCGTTCCTCACCCCAACCTACAATTACGCAGCGACTTTATGCTCGTGGGTGAAGCAATCTTTTGGACACACTTTCGAACAAGCTTCACAACCAATGCAATCCAAAGCGTTTTTGATGGTCATGACCATATTCTCGTCATCGTCCTCAAAATCGCCATAATCGTCATCAAAACCTTCGGCTTCCATAATGGAAGATTTTTCCACCAAATCAAACACATCGCGTGGGCAAACTTTAAAGCAGCGGCCGCAGCCTATGCAGGTTTTGGCGTTGATGTCGGTGACGTAGGACGGAGTCCATACCGAGCCGCCGTAGGTGACGCCCGTGACAAATTCAGCCATGGCAGCTCCCCTTAGGCCAGTTCCGCTTGCGCGGCGAGCAATTTTTTGTTGGCTTCGTCCCAATTTTTGCAAGCCACATAAGTGGCGTTGGCAATGCCAAGCAGCTCGCCATACGCTTCCGGCAGGCGGTCTTCAATCAAATCATGCAATTCCATCGCCTGTTCACTGGCCAAGCGTTTGGTTTTTTTGACTTCCTTTTCCAATTGTCTGATGTCTTCTTCACTCATGTCGGCAGTCCTCAGTCAGTTGCAGCGGCGTTGTATTTTTCGATCAAGCCCATCGCTTTTTCGATGACTTTGTCGGTTTTCTCGACCAAATCCGCTAAGCTGGAAAAACCGAAGCGGTGGGTATCGCGTAGGATTTTATCGACCACGATCAGTTTGCCGACCATGATGAGGGCGCGTCCAAAACCTTCGTGGCTTAAATGCACTATCGGGGCTGCCATGAGTCCGGTTTTTTTCTCCAACAAGGTGGCGACGGAGTTGTAATAGGCTTTCAGGCGGGCGATGGTGATTTCATCCGGATCGCCAACCACGGGGATTTTCTGTTTGCGCTCTTTGGTCAGCACCACAGGGTCGATGATTTTCGCTTCCGACCAGCCTGCATAGGTGTCGTAAGTGTCGATGGCGCGTAATTGTTTGATGTAATCTTTGACGATTTCAGATGCCAAATTGGCATCGTCTTCAGGTACGACTAGGGTGGCTGTGGTCATGGTGGTCTCCGTTTAGATTTTTTCAATGTAGGTTGTACCCAGAGGGCACAACATCTGCTGCATAGGGTTGTTGGGGTTCCTAACCTCACCCCAACCTACAATTATTACGATTATTCATCCCAACCCTCATCCGCCATTTTGTTAAAGCGCTCAGGATCCGGGCCTTTGTGTTGGTTGATCGCTTTCGCCAGCCAACTGGATGGCCCGGCTTTGATCTCGTTTTGCAAATCCGTGATCAAATCCTTGATCTTGCTGCCTTCATGCACTTTCACGGGCTGGATGTTGCGGGCAATGAGCTGGTTGATCGCCGATCCGCCCACGGCCTGGCAATACACCGCCGCGCAACCGTCCAGCAAATCCAGCTTCACTGACAATTTGTCCTCGTTGCCGTCTTGGTTCAACGCACCAAATTCGGCAGCTTCCAGCATGTGTGAGTTATCCATGTCCACGGCATAGACGGCAAAGGATTTCGCCGAACCAAAATGTTGGTTGACAGTTTCCATATCGGTGGTCGCGAAAGCGATTTTTAAGGCGGTTTGCATAAATTTTTCCTCATCGGAGTCTGGCACGATGTTCAGGCGGCGGGTCAGTGACATGACTGGGCCTGCTCGCTGGCGGGTTTTTGCCCGTAAATCGAATGGTAAACGGGGATTTCTTCATGCGAATAATTGATGACCAAGTTCGCCAAATCGAACAGGGTCTGGCGGGTGCCGCGATAGCCTATCCAGGTTTTTTGGTAGCCACCGATGATGTCGTAAAGCGGGAATCCCGCCCGCAAAATCGGGGCACCCAAACGCCCGGCGGTATCCACGGCGTGGGAATTGCCGATCACCAATTGGGCTTTGTTGGCGCGCCCGATGATTTCCATGTCTTCCAAATCGCCGATCTTGATGCTGGTGACCGGGATCTTGGCCAGTGACGGCGTATTGCACGAAGTCACCGCCGCCACCACCTCGGTGCCCATTTCCTGCAACAAGGCGACAAACGCGGCGAGCAAATCGGCATCGGCGGCGATGGCGACGCGCAGTTGCCCCAGCATGAAATGGGTGTCGAGCATGGCATCCTGCAATTGCTGGCGTTGCCGTTCGATGCGCTCTGGCACGGAATGGCCGCTGATTTCCGTTAGGGCGCAGACCAACGCGTCATTGGCTTTCAGGCCATACAGGTGTTCGAGCAGGTAAGTTTTTACGCCCGTTTTTTGCTCCAACAATTCCGCCGGTTTTTGTAAGGATGTGCCGATGACTACGGTGGCCAAAGCATCGCCTAAGGTCGCCATTTCCGAGATGGGCGTACCGCCGATGGTCACGGGGCTAAAATCGTCATCGGTTAGGCAACCATCCAAGGAGTCTGATAAATCCGGCACGAACACGGGGCGCAGTTGGAATTGCTCAAACAGGTCGCGCAAGGCTTCCAAATCGCCGGGCGTGAGCATGTAGCTGACCAATACATTGACTTGCCTTTTTCTTTTGCCGGGAAACGTCCCCGCCTCTTTGGCGTCCGGCACCAAGGCGCGGATGATTTCGGTCAAGGTCACGGCATAACCTGTTTCGACACTGCCGGTAAAATCTGGCGTGTTGACCGCCACCACCGCCACATCGGCGTATTCGGGATTAGCTTCGCGGAATTCACGCACGTTGCGGTGCACGTCCGCGCCTTGCGTTTCAGCCAGACCCGTTGTCAAAATGGTTATCAACGCAGGGCGGGACTTTTCGGCGATGACGCGGATGCCTTCACGGACGTTTTCATCCGCCCCCAACACCGAACTGGCCTGATCCATCGCCGTGCTTTGCAGGGGGATAGGTTCGCGGAAATGGCGCACGAAGAAGACCTTGGCAAACGCCGTACAGCCTTGCGAGCCGTGCAGCATGGGCATGGCCCGGTTGAAGCCTAAAGTCGCCAAGGTGCCGCCAGTCGGTTGGCTGGCTTTGAGCGGATTGACAGACAGGGCTTTATTGCGTTTGAGGATTTCGGTCATGTTGCCACCTAGCGGTGCGGCGTTTAGTCAACAATTCCTGCGTGACAGGGCTTGTTATGGCTAAAGCAAACATGATGCCAAAATTTATATGTTGAATTTACAAGGGCTTGTGCGCTTGGCTTTTGTCGTAAACCCGACAAAAACTTAATGCTTATGTGGAATTGTCGGTAGTGGCGGTGATTTAGCCGTTGCGGGGTGCAAACCTAAGGCCCTGGCCACTATTGGATGGCCTACGTTGTTTTCGTAGGGGCGGGCGGCGGCCCGCCTGATCGTTTCGGGTTTCGGTGCAGGCCAAAGAGGGCAGTTTCCCGCCCAAAACCTTTAAGCTTGTTACGCTTCGCATGAAAGTCCAGAGGGAAAAGGCTGTTTTTCCCTGCTGGCCCTATAAGATAAGAAGGCCGGGTTATCCGGCAAGGCTTGCCAGCATTTTTTCGCGTTTCGATAGCGTCATGGAATGTTGGAATTTGGCGATGTACTGTTTGCGCAAGGCAATCGATTTGAGCACGGCTATTTGGATGCGCTCTTCGGTCAGGGTGTTTTCCGAACCAATGTAAACTTGGGTGTTCTTGGATTTGCCGCCGAATACAGGCAGTGTCACCTGTAAATAATAACTGGGCGTGTTCCGGCCTTTGCGCAGGCGCTGGATAGGCCCGGAGATGCCTGACGGCAAGTCAGACGATTTTCGGTTGGTGGCCTGCTGCCTCAACCGGGTTGGGGCGGACAAGGTGGCAATACGCCGGTTAAGCTCATCAATCGCGTTGGCCAGCGCCTGTTTTGCGCCCGTGCCATTCACCGAATGGTCGGAAAAAAACTTCCACGGCTTGCCATAACGGACTTGCCAGCCATGCGTGGTTTTTGGGCCCATAATGTCTATCCTGACGACGTGCCTGGGCACATCGAATTCCATCCCATTAAAAATTTTTATCTTCCGGCTTTCCATAAAAGCTCCCCCACCCTCAATCATCAATAAAAATGTGAAAAATTACACAAATTAGTGTGAAAAATATCACAAATATTGATGAGTTAATACCCTGTTTTTGGGGAATGGCAAGAAATGGGCGTTGCTGGCGCTAGAGGTTAAGGATATGCAGGAAATCAGCTCATGTTTTAAGCGGCTTTTCTGGCTTTTAACCCCTGAAAAGGTCTGGGGCTAGGCGTCTTTATAAGCGCCTTTAAATGCTGGATGGAAGGGGTTTGCGTGATGCCAGACGCAGTTGACCGCATTTGCGCGGTGGCATGATAAGGATGGAAACGCGTGGTATGGCAAATTGTGCGGGTGTGCGCCCGCTTACGGATGGTGGGGTTTGTTGGCTAGGGGGTGTAGGGGCAAGGCAAGTATAATATTTTGAAAATAGCTAGAAAATTAAGGTGGACATGCACCTGGATTTTCAGGTGCATGTCCCTATAAGCCCATGCGCTGCGGCGCCTTAAAACTTAAGCGGCCTTGACTTTCCAAGGTGCGGGCGCCCGCACGGCTTCCCAAACCGGGCTTTCAATCGTCAAGGCCAATTGCCTGACCAGCTCCAGCATACCCTGGTAGCCTTCATAGCCAAATTCCCGTTCTTGGTTAATGTCCAAAAACGGGATTTTCGCTTTCAAGGCCGTGTACATATTGCGGCCTCCGGCGATCAGGATGTCGGCTTTGTAATCGTGGACGACTTTCAAGAGGGCTTTCGGGCTGCCGTCGTTGATCATCATGGTTTCTTCGCCCATCAGTTCACGGATGCGGGCTTTGTCCTCTTCGGTGGATTTGTTGGTGCCAGTGGCGACCACGACCATGCCCAAATCTTGCAACGCGGAAATCACCGACCAACTTTTTACCCCGCCTGTGAACAACAGCACGCGCTTGCCCTTCAGCCGTGCTTTCCACGGTTCCAACGCGGCGCGGATGCGGGCTTCTTCGCGGGCGATGAGGGCTTCGGTGCGGGCGGTCAGGTCATCATCGTCCAGGGCTTTGGCGAAATCACGTAGCGCCAAGCTGGTGTCGGTGATGCCGTAAAAACTGCCTTCAAACCATGGGGTTTGGTATTTTTGCTGCAATTTACGGGCGACATTCACCATCGCTTTGGAGCACACCATCATATTCACTTCGGCTTTGTGCATGGTCTGCACTTCGCGGAAACGGGCGTCGCCGGACAAGGTGCACAACACGCGCAAGCCCAGTTCATCCAACAACGGTAAGACATGCCAGAATTCGCCCGCGATGTTGTATTCGCCCACCAAATTCACGTCGTGGATTTTGATCGGGCTGTTTTCGGGTAACGGGTCTGGGTCGCGCGTGCCGATGACATGGTTGACCATCGCATCGCCGGCAATCCGGTTGCCCAGGTTTTTCGTGCCATAAAAACCGGCGCAATCAATCGGCACCACCGGAACGCCCCATAGGTCTTGCGCGGATTTGCACACGGCGTTGATGTCGTCGCCAATCAAAGCCGGGACGCAAGTGTTATAAACAAACACGGCGGGTGGTGCGTAAGTGTCCACGGCCTGTTTGATGGCATGGAACAGCCGTTTTTCGGCGCGGCCCATGACGATGTCCTGTTCGGTCAAGTCGGTGGTCATGCCGATGCGGTACAACTCCGCGCCGGATGAGCGGGTTCCCCGGTTGTCCCACGAACTGCCCGCACAGGCGATGGGGCCGTGGACGATGTGGGCAACATCGGCTATCGGCAACAAGGCAATTTGCGCCCCGTCAAACGCGCAACCACCTGCCGCCGAACCGGGCTTAGGCTTGGCACAACCGGATTTTTCCTTTTTGTTATGCTCGCAAGCGGGTTCGTCCAACAACGCCGCAATGTCTTTTGTCGATTTCATGGCTTTGACCCAATGGCTTTAATTATAGAGTTAAAAGCAAACCTTGTGCCAGTGCCTATGTGATTGAACCTATTTGATTTTTTTAGGGTAAGTATGTAAGGAAGCTTACAATTTGGAATAGATTATGGCATGGGGTTGTGGATAAGCCGTTTCTGGCGGGCCGGATGATTGGGTTTTTGTGCAATGTAGCTGGAAGCCATCACCTCATTTTGGTTGCGCCCGCGCGGTAATTAATCACACGCAAATTAGAGTTTAAATAGTATGCTATGGACAGGTTTTTCAATCAGGGCGTGGTGTTTATAGTTCAAAAGGAATGTGCCAATGGCCGGTACGGCCTTTAATTTGGGTAATCAAAATAAGCGCTATAACTACAGGATACTAACTTAAGGTTTTACAGGAAAAATTTAGCTTACCGAGCGGGCTATTGATCACGTTGCTTACAGCATGATAGACTCACAACCGAAACAGATAAGCTATCTCTTCCAACACAATACAAATACCATCTTGTTGTATATTGATTTAAAGCCTTCTGCGGTTATCTCACTTGAATCCATTGAAAAACACATCTTGAGCCAGTCACCTGCAATATCTGGCAACCTATTTTTTCAATATACCCATAAGTAATTCAAATAAAATATCAAGCACTTATAACATCCGTGATGACAAATTCCTCAAATGTGCGCACAAGAACTCCCCTGGCTGTTACGTTGTCCGTATGGAAGGCTTTATTTCTGCGCGAAACGATTACCCGCTTGTCTGCAGCGCGTGGAGCCGCGGTTTGGTTGCTGCTAGAACCCATCCTTCACACCACCGTGATGCTTGTCATTTTCACGGTCATCCGTGTCAAGGTCGTCAGTGGGATAGATGTGTTGGCATGGCTGATCATAGGCTTAACCTTCATTTCCGTATACAAACGGACGGCTTCCCAAGTACAAGGGGCGATTGGCGCCAATAGATCGCTGTTTGCATATCGGCAGGTTAAGCCAGTTGACTCCCTTTTGGTGCGTGCTTTCCTAGAAGGTTTTTTGGCGTTGATCATCATTCTAATTACCTGTGCCGGTGCGGTCTTTTTATTTGATGTTGACCTGATACCCGATGATGCAGGTCTCGTTTTGTCCGGATTTTTGGGGCTCTGGCTAATGGGGCTTGGCTTTGGTCTAGTATGTTCAGTTGCCGTTGAGTTAATTCCTGAAATGGGCAAAATTATCGGTATGCTCTCTATGCCTATTATGATGACTTCAGGATCGATACTGCCAATCAATAGTATTTCCGAGCCTTATCGCACATGGATGCTTTATAACCCTTTGGTCCATGGTTTGGAAGTTGCCCGTTTGGGTGTCTCTTCTTACTACCATGTGATAACGGGAACGAATTTGCTCTATCTCTATCAATGTGCCTTCGTTGCCATATTTTTGGGGTTAGCTTTACAAGTCCGCTTTGCAACAAAAATATTAACTCAATGATTATTGTCGAAAACCTCTACAAACGTTACCAAACCACCCACGGCCCTAGCCGATGGATTTTAGAAGATGTTTCTTTTGTTATCCCGAAAAATGTCAGCGTTGGGATACTTGGTAAGAATGGCGCCGGAAAATCAACTTTGCTTCGCCTTATCGGCGGGATCGACAAGCCAAATCGTGGCCATGTTGAACGCCGCTGTCGGGTATCGTGGCCCATGGGTTATGGTGGTCTCCAGCCGTCACTAACTGGGCGGCAGAATGCTAAATTCCTCTGCCGTGTTCATGGCCATGAGGACGATATTCCTGAAAAACTCGCTTATATCCAAGACTTTGCCGAATTGGGTAACTATTTTGATGAACCCGTAAGGACTTATTCCTCTGGAATGAAAGGGCGCCTACAGTTTGGAATGTCACTAGCATTTAAATTCGATGTCTATATTTCTGACGAAGCGACTTCGGCAGGTGATGCCAGTTTCAGGCAGAAAGCCAGTGACGCCTTTAAAAATCTTATTGGCCAGTCCAGTCTGATTATGACTGCACATGGGGATGGGGCCTTAAAGCAATTTTGTACGGCCGGGATCTGGCTAGACAAAGGACGGGTCCATTGGTTTGACGACCTTGATGACGCTGTGAAAGCTTACAAAAACAGTATAGGCCAATGAACAAGAAACATTCTATGACTCTCTTGGGCGCCATGAAAAGGCATTGGATCCTGTCCTCGGCGGTGGTTGCCGGGGCGCTGTCGGTGGGGTATTGGGGGCTGTACGCGTCCGACCGCTACATCTCCGAGGCGCATGTGATCATCCAGAGCACCGAGATGAACAGCGGGCAGAGCTTCGACCTGGGGACCCTGCTGGGCAACGTCAGCGCCGGCAACCAGCCCGACCAGCTGTTGATGCGCGACTACCTGCTGTCCCTGGACATGCTCAAGAAGCTCGACGCCGAACTGCACCTGCGCGACCATTACAGCGACCCCCGGCACGACCTGCTGTCGCGGCTGTGGTCCAAGAACAACGACATCCTGGAAGTCGAAGAATTCTACGACTACTACCTCGAACGGGTCAGCGTCGAATACGACGACTACGCCGGGGTGCTCGTCATCAAGGCCCAGGGCTACGACCCCCAGACCGCCCAGGCCATCACCGCCGCCCTGGTCAGGGACGGCGAACGGTTCATGAACGCCCTCGCCCATAGCCTGGCCAAAGACCAGGTCGACTTCCTGAGCCAGCAGATCGGCGACATCAACCGTGCCACCATGGCCGCCCGCCAGGCCCTGCTCAACTACCAGAACAAACACGGCCTGGTGTCCCCGCAGGGCACCACCGAAAACCTCGCCGGCATCGTCAACGCCATGGAAGGCCAACTGAGCACCCTGCAGACCAGCCGCGCCGCCATGCTCGGCTACCTCATGCCGGACAGCGCCAACATCGTCGAGCTCAACCTGCAGATCGGCGCCCTGGAAAAACAGATCGCCAGCGAAAAGGCCAAACTGGCCGCCCCCCAAGGCAAGGCCCTCAACAGCACCGTCGAAGAATACCAGCGCCTGGAAATGGAGGCCGGCTTTACCCAAGACCTCTACAAGACCGCCCTGACCGCCCTCGAAAAAGGCCGCTTCGAAGCCTCCCGGACCCTCAAGAAAATGTCCGTCCTGCAAGCGCCGACCCTGCCCGAATACCCGCTGGAGCCGCGCCGCCTTTACAACAGCGCCGTCTCCCTCCTGATGATCCTGCTCGCCGCCGGCATCCTCCACCTGCTCGCCGCCATCATCCGCGACCACAAGGACTAATTATGACTCGCAACACAGCCCAACGCTATGTGACAATAAATACAACGGCCTTTTTTATCGCCATACTGTCATTTGCTTCATCTGGATATGCTCTAGGGATGAGTGCGAGTACGAAGACATTTTTAGGGTTAACCAGCCCCAAAGAAGAACAAGTCAAACTTCCCAGCGTTGCTGCCAGTACTAGCGATACTAACCAACCGACAATTGCCCCGACACCGTCCTCTACCCAAACCGTCGTCATCCAGTCGGCAGGCGTCCCACAGGATGCGCTGTCCACTGGCGTCGGCACTGGCGTACCCAGGGTCACCACCCAACCGCCGCAACAGTACGACTACAGCGCCAACCTCGCCAGCGACGTGTTCGGCGCCAACCTCTTCACCGGCTCGTTCGCGCGTGAGGGCGCCACCCACTTCAACCCCGACTACGCCGTCGCCGTCGGCGACAACATCCAGGTGCGCTTCTGGGGCGCCTTCGAATACGACGCGCCGCTCACCGTCGACCCCCAAGGCAACATCTTCGTCCCCCACGTCGGCCCCCTGCAAGTCCTCGGCGTGCGCAACCAGGACCTCCAGCGCGTCGTCGACTCCGCCGTGCGCCGCGTCTACCGCGCCAACGTCTACAGCTACGCCAGCCTCGCCGCCGCCCAGCCCGTGCGCGTCTTCGTCGGCGGCTTCGTCAACCGCCCCGGGCTCTACAGCGGCACCAGCATGGACAGCCTGCTGCACTACCTCGACCAGGCCGGCGGCATCGACGTCGAACGCGGCTCCTTCCTGGGCGTCCAGGTCAAACGCGCCAACCGCACCCGCGCCACCCTCAACCTCTACGACTTCATCCTTGAAGGCCGGATGCCGCTCATCCAACTGAGCGACGGCGACGTCATCTTCGTCACCCCCAAACAAAAGGGCGTCAAGGTCGCCGGCCTCGCCGCCAACGCCAAACGCTTCGAATTCAACAGCGAAGGCGCCACCGTCGCCGACCTCGCGCGGCTCGCCAAACCCATGGCCACCGCCACCCACGTGCGCGTCACCCGCAACACCGGCACCACCCTCAACGTCGAATACTACCCGCTCGCCGACGCCGCCCGCGTCCCCCTGCGCAGCGGCGACACCATCGAATTCACCGCCGACAAAAAGCAGGGCACCATCACCGTGCGCGTCGAGGGCGAACACCTCAGCGCCCAGGAATACGTCGTCCCCTACGGCACCCGCCTGGGCACGCTCATGGCCAAAGTCCGCTACAACGACCGCGCCGACAAAAACAGCCTGCAACTGTTCCGGCAAAGCATCATCGCCCGGCAAAAGGACATGCTCGACAGCACCCTCAAGCACCTCGAGACCAGCGTCCTCACCGCCCGCTCCGGCACCCAGGAAGAGGCCCAGCTGCGCACCGAAGAGGCCGCCATGATGCTGCAATGGATAGACCGCGCCAAAAGCATCCAGCCCAGCGGGCAAGTGCTGCTCGCCCAGGCCGACCACATCGACCGGCTGCTGCTGGAGAACGGCGACGTCATCCGCATCCCCGCCGTCGACAACCTCGTCCTGGTCAGCGGTGAAGTCATGTTCCCCAACACCGTCGCCCTCGCCGCCGACAAGGACATCGACGACTACATCGCCACCGCCGGCGGCTACTCGCAGCGCGCCGACACCTCGCGCATCGTCATCGCCCACCGCGACGGCAGCTTCGAGGACACCGAGGCCAGCTCCGGCTGGTTCAGCGAACCGGACATCCGCCCCGGCGACGAGATCATGGTGCTGCCCGCCGTCGACCCCAAATACCGCCAGGTCTTCAAGGAGTTCGCCACCATGATCTACCAGATGGGCCTCGGCGCCCGCGTGTTCTTGAAGTAGGGACGGCTTTGGCCTATTGCGAATAGGGTGGGCAAGCGATTTAAGCAATTGCTGTGGCAGGCCAGCCGAGATTAATTTTTACAAAACCTAAATCAAACAATAGCAAGGAAAAATTATGCAAGTCATTAAAACCGATCTTCCTGGTGTAGTGATAATCGAACCCAAAGTGTTTGGCGATGAGCGCGGCTTTTTTATGGAAACGTGGAATCAGGAGCGTTATGCGGGTAGCGTGACGCAAGACAATTTTGTCCAGGATAATGTCTCCTTTTCCAGAAAAGGCGTCTTGCGCGGTTTGCATTTTCAAAAAATCAACCCGCAAGGCAAGCTGGTTTATGTCTTACAAGGTGAGGTGTTTGATGTTGCGTTGGATATCCGCGTCGGCTCTCCGACGTTTGGGCAATGGGCCAGCGTCGTATTGTCGGCGGAAAACAAACGCCAATTTTTTATCCCCGCCGGTTTTGCCCACGGCTTTTGCGTGACTTCCGACACGGCATTATTTGCGTACAAATGTACCGACAAGTACAACCCACAGGCGGAGGGCAGCGTGTTGTGGAATGATCCTGATTTGAATATCCCTTGGCCTACGGATACGCCAGAATTGTCTGCCAAAGATGCAGTTGGCACAAAATTGGCTGACTTTTCCCATGACCTTCTTCCCAATTACTAAAAAATGGATGCAACTATGAATAAAGCGATTATTGTCACAGGCGGTGCCGGGTTCATCGGTGGAAACTTTGTCTTGGATTGGTTGGCTACTTCTGATGTGACGGTGATAAATCTGGATTGCCTGACCTATGCAGGCAATATGGAAAATTTGGCCTCTTTGGAAGGTGATGCCCGGCATATTTTTGTCAAAGCCGGTATTGGCGATAGCGTTGTGGTGCGTGGTTTATTTGAAAAATACCAACCTTGTGCAGTCGTGAACTTTGCCGCCGAATCCCATGTGGACCGTTCTATCCATGCGCCTGAAGATTTTATCCAAACCAACATCGTCGGCACCTTTAGGTTGTTGGAAGCGGCGCGTAATTACTGGAACACCTTGGCGGATGAGGATAAGGCGGCCTTCCGTTTCCTGCATGTGTCCACCGATGAAGTGTACGGTTCCTTGAAAAAAGACGATCCGGCGTTTAGCGAAGAAAACAAATACGAACCTAATAGCCCGTATTCCGCCAGCAAGGCGGCCAGTGACCATTTGGTGCGGGCATATCACCATACTTACGGTTTGCCGGTATTGACCACCAACTGCTCCAACAACTACGGCCCTTACCATTTCCCTGAAAAACTGATCCCGTTGATTATCACCCATGCGTTGGCTGGCAAACCCTTGCCGGTTTATGGTGACGGCCAGCAAATCCGCGATTGGTTGTATGTGGTTGACCATTGCCGTGGTATCCGCCGTGTCTTGGAAGCGGGTAGGGTGGGCGAAACTTATAATATCGGTGGCTGGAACGAAATGGCGAATCTGGATATTGTCCATATCGTCTGTGATTTGCTGGATGAATTCCGTCCCCGCGAAGATGGCAAATCTTACCGTGAACAAATCACCTTTGTGACTGACCGTCCAGGCCATGACCGCCGTTATGCGATTGACGCCACCAAAATTGAAAAGGAATTGGGCTGGAAGCCTCAAGAGACTTTCCAAACGGGCATACGCAAAACTATCCAATGGTATTTGGATAACCCCGAGTGGGTCGCCAACGTCCAATCCGGCTCCTACCGTGATTGGGTGGAGAAGAATTATGCGGAGCGCGGCTAATGAAAATTTTGCTGTTTGGTAAAAATGGTCAGGTTGGCTGGGAATTGCAACGTGCCTTGGCACCATTAGGCGAATTGATTGCTTTGGATAGGCATTCCGGCGATGGTTACTGCGGCGATTTGAGCAATTTATCAGGCATTGCCGAAACCATTTCCCAAATCAGGCCGGATGTGATCGTCAACGCCGCCGCCCATACCGCCGTGGACAAGGCCGAAAGCGAACCGGAATTGGCGAGGACTATCAACGCTTTGGCCAGCGAAGTGATGGCGCAGGAAGCCTTGCGTTGCGGGGCGTGGCTGATCCATTATTCCACCGATTATGTGTTTGATGGTAGCGGGGAAAAGCCTTGGCAGGAAACCGATGCCACCGGGCCATTGGGTGTTTATGGCGCGACCAAGTTGGAAGGCGAACAGCGTATCCAACAGTCCGGTTGCCAGCATATCATTTTGCGCACCAGTTGGGTGTATGCGGCGAAAGGCAATAATTTCGCGAAGACCATGTTGCGCCTGGCACAAGAACGGGACAGCTTGAATGTGATTAATGACCAAATAGGTGCGCCAACGGGGGCGGAACTGATCGCCGATGTCACGGCTCACATCATCCGTACCGTCCGGCAAAAACCTGAAGTGTCAGGGGTTTATCATTTGGTGGCGGCAGGGGAAACATCATGGTTTGGGTTCGCAAAATTAGTTTTGGAAACTGCCGTTAAGGCCGGAAAGGTTTTGAAAGTGCAGCCAGAAGCTGTCCAACCGATCCCGACCAGTGCCTACCCGACTCCAGCCAAGCGTCCGCATAATTCCCGTTTGAATACCAGCAAATTGGAAACCACTTTTAATTTAACGTTGCCAAATTGGCAAACGGGCGTGGCCCGTATGTTAACTGAGTACTTTGGTTGACTGCGAGTAGCGTGCGCCCCTTCAATTACGGAATTTATTTATGACTACACAAACAAGCGGTTCCCAAAACACACTTCCCACCCGTGGCATCATTTTGGCGGGTGGTTCAGGGACTAGGCTGTATCCCGTCACCAAGGTGGTTTCTAAACAATTGTTGCCGATTTACGATAAACCAATGATTTATTACCCCTTGGCGACCCTGATGCTGGCGGGTATCCGTGACATCCTGATCATTTCCACTCCCCAAGATACGCCGCGTTTTGAGCAATTGTTGGGCAACGGCAGCGATTGGGGCTTGAATATCCAATATGCCGTGCAACCTAGCCCTGATGGTTTGGCGCAGGCATTCATCATCGGCAGGGAATTCGTCGGCAACCATCCGACGGCTTTGGTGCTGGGCGATAATATTTTTTACGGCCATGATTTGCAAATCCAGCTCGAGAGGGCCGTTGCCAGAAACAATGGCGCGACGGTATTTGCCTATCACGTCCATGACCCTGAGCGTTATGGCGTGGTGGCGTTTGATGACGATGGCCAAGCCACCTCGTTGGAAGAAAAGCCTACCGAGCCAAAATCCAATTATGCAGTGACGGGTTTGTATTTCTACGATAACAGTGTCTTGGACATCGCCGCGACACTCAAGCCTTCCCCGCGTGGTGAGTTGGAGATCACCGATGTCAACCGCATTTATCTGGAACGCAAGCAGCTTTCTGTAGAAATTATGGGCCGTGGTTATGCGTGGCTGGACACGGGCACGCATGAAAGCCTGATTGAGGCGAGCAACTTTATCGAAACGATTGAGCATCGGCAAGGCCTGAAAGTCGCGTGCCCTGAAGAGATCGCCTTCCGTAAAGGCTATATTGATGCCAGCCAATTGCAAGAGTTAGCTAAGCCGTTGGCTAAAAATGGTTATGGGAAATATCTGAACAATCTTTTGAGTGATAGGGTGCTGCGTTAACAGCGCCAGTTCCCGTTGAATGCCATCGTGATTTTTTGCCGGCTTCCTCATGTGGGGAAGGCGGCTTTTTGCAATGCAATGCAAAGCCAATGTATTGGCCTCATCACGGTATAATGGGCTAGATCTTTTATTCAGCCCTTGCATCTATGGACTCCAACTCAGCTAAAGCCACGGTTTTTTTGATCGAAGAGTACGCGAATCCGTCCACAGATTTTTTTATCCTGCCTATCCTGGTTTTTGGCGGCCATACGGTTGTCCGGTGTAACCACCATGATTTGCCTGCCCGTGACGCCTTAACCCAGGCCATCGTCATTTTTGTCCGCTATGTCCCCGCCAATTGGGCAAAGCTGGTTGCGGCAAGCCGCCAGCAATTGCGGGCCCTGATTTTTTTTATGGACGATGATGTCCTGGATTTTTCGGCCTCAGTGGGCATGCCTCCCGTTTATCGCTATAAACTGGCCAAGTTGGCCTTGCGCCAACGCGCTTGGTTGCGCCGGCAACAGGCCCGGCTGTGGGTCTCCACGCCTTACCTTATCGATAAATATGCGGACTGGCAGCCCCAATTGGTCTTGCCAACCCCCACCGCATTTCCAGACCGTATCAAGCGGATTTTTTACCATGGTTCGATTGCCACACATAAAGCTGAAATCCGCTGGTTGCGCCCCGTGTTGGAAGAGGTGCTACGTAAAGACCCACAGGCTGTTTTTGAGATTATTGGCAAAAAAGAGGTGTTTGAGTTGTACCGTGGCTTGCCGCGTGTCACCGTTGTGCATACGCTGAAATGGCCTGCATACCAGGCTTTTTTGGCGATGCAGGGGCGGCATGTCGGTTTGAACCCTTTGCTGGACATCCCTTTTAACCGTGCCCGCTCATATACCAAGTTTTTCGATATTACCCGCTGTGGCGCGGTCGGGATTTATACTCCGGACAGCACTTGTGCGCAGGTGGTCGGCCACCAGCAACATGGCTTGTTGGTGGAGCTTGACCCATCGGCTTGGGTTGAAGCCATTTTGAGTTTGACCCAAAATGATGGCTATTGGCAAACCTTGTTGGGTAATGCGCAGGCAAAAATGTTGGCGTTGACGGTGCAGGCGCAGCAAGCCAATGCCCATTTGCTTGAATAGGCGAACAGGCAATGCAAAACGATAAGCCATTGGCCATGGCCGAGCAAATCAGCCGGGCGGTGTTGCAACAACCTGGCTTGGCCAAGTTGTTGGCCTTAAGTTGCCAATGGCGCGTGTTGGTTGTTTATCGAAGCGGATGTGTTGGCGCATTGGCAATCTGGCATCGCTTGGCATCAGCTTTTGCCCGTTGGTCGGGGCTCAAGCTATTGGAATTGGCCGAGGGTTATATTGGTCCTGCAAGTCCCGAATGTAAAACCGCACCTTTGTCTATGGTTGTTGAGTGGGGGCAAACGTCTCGTTTGGAAACGTTGCTTAGGGCAAGCCATACGCCAGCCCAATTGGAGCGTGCGCGTAACTTGGTGGCGTTGTGGCGGACGCATCAACTGTCGCGGTATAACCATGCACGGGATTATCAAGGCAAGCTGCCATCGCCTTATGTTTTGTTGGTTGACGGAGGGGATGTTGATGCCGAGGGTTTTCAGCGGATGTTGGAGGCGGCGTTGCAGGAAAATCCCGGCTGCCATGTCGTCCTGATGGCGGATTTCAAGCCGCATAGTGGAAAAAACCCTCATCAAGGCCGCTATGCCCAATATTCAGGCCAGGCACGTGTCGTTGTCCTGGACGAAGCCGTGCATACGGCAACCTTGGTTAAGCAATCACAAGCCCTATATTGCCATGCTTCTTATATCGGTTTTGAAGGCCTTTTATGGGGTAAACGGGTGCGTTGCTTTGGCATGCCCTTTTATGCGGGCAGGGGCTTGACCGAAGATGCGCTGCCAGTGCCGGAAGGGCGAAAGCCGGTGCCTTTGGAAAATATGGTATATGCCGTATTGGTTGCTTATTCCTATTATGTGGATCCTGAAACCCTACAATTGTGTGGGCCTGAACGCCTCATGGCCTGGGTTGGCTGGCAACGCCTGATGCGGGGGCGTTTCCCGGCCGTAGTTTATGCCTATGGTTTTTCCAATTACAAAAAACCGATCGTGCGGCGTTTTTTTCTGGGCAGCCAAGTGCTGTTTGATTATCCGATGGGTTTGCTCCCTGCCCAGTCCACTTTGGTGTTATGGGGACGGAAGGCGCTGGCCAATGTGGCTGGCGAAAAGGTTGCCGAAAACCAATGGCATGTTATTCGCTTGGAAGATGGTTTTATACGCTCGGTTGGTTTGGGTGCTGACTTAATACAGCCATTGTCTTGGGCTTTGGACACGCGGGGCATTTATTATGATGCAACAAACCCGTCTGATTTGGAGCATCTCCTACAAAACCACTTATTCGATATTGCCCTGCTTGACCGGGCCAGACAGCTGCGTACACGTTTGGTGGCTGCCGGATTGACTAAGTACAATGTCGGCACCGATGTTTGGCAACGCCCTGGGCATATTACAGCCGACCAAGTCATTCTCGTGCCTGGGCAAGTTGAAAGCGACGCTTCGCTGGCTTTTGGGGCGCCGGGGATACGTACCAATGCGGATTTGCTGATGGCGGTGCGCAAAGCCAATCCGGCGTCTTATATACTTTATAAACCCCATCCTGATGTGGTGGCCGGTTTACGCAGCAAGGGGCAGGGGGAGGAGGATGCCGGGCAATGGTGTGACGAAATTGTCGTGGATGTGGCGATGGGGGCGTTGCTTGGGCAGGTCGGTTCAGTCCATACCTTGACTTCGCTCACTGGCTTTGAGGCGTTGTTACGAGGAAAAAAAGTGGTCTGTTACGGTTTGCCGTTTTATGCAGGTTGGGGTCTAACCGAGGATATATTGCCAGTGGCTAGGCGCACCCGTAGGTTGGCTTTGGATGAACTGGTGGCGGGGACGTTGATTCTGTATCCGACTTATATTAGCCGTACCACGGGGCAGTTCACGACGCCTGAACGGGCTTTGGACGAGCTGTTGATTTGGCGGGAAAAATCCCCTATTTTGCCGTTTTGGCGTAAATTATTGCGCGGTTACTTAAAAATTGAAATGATGCTTAAATCCAAATTCCACAACACGTTATAGCGCCCAATGCAATCAATCTCCAAATTTGTAGGGCCTTAAGGTTTATTAAGCCTATTTTATTACCGAATCCTTGCTATTTTAATTACCGTCCTCATAATCGTATTTTTACAATGGTGTTTTAAGGACGCATTTATGGAAACACATGACATGACAGAGTTACAACCAAGCGATGTATTGATTCCGGTTTTGCCGCTACGGGATGTGGTGGTTTATCCGCATATGGTGATCCCCTTGTTTGTCGGACGGGAGCGCTCAATTGATGCGTTGGATGCGGCAATGCGTGACAGCAAGCAAGTCTTGTTGGTCGCCCAAAAAGAAGCCGAAATTGATGAGCCCAATTTTACTGACCTCTATGAAGTCGGGACATTGGCGAATATCCTCCAATTATTAAAGCTGCCCGACGGTACCGTCAAAGTGCTGGTTGAAGGCAGCCAACGTATTGCGGTAAGCAATTATCAGGATACGGGGACGTTTTTTTCAGCGGTGGTCCGTCCGCTCGAAGAAATCCAGACCTTATCCGAACAGGAACTGGATGTGTTGCAGCGGACGGCGATCAGTTCGTTTGAGCAATATGTCAAGTTGAACAATAAAATACCCCCTGAAGTGCTTACATCCCTTGCCGGGATTGATGACCCCAGCCGTTTGGCGGATACCATGGCGGCGCACATGAGCCTTAAAGTCCAGGAAAAACAAGGCATCCTTGAGAATGCCAATATCCAGGGCCGGTTGGAAAACCTGATGATGCTGATGGAAGGCGAGGTGGACATTTTGGAAATGGAAAAGAAAATCCGTGTCCGTGTCAAACAGCAAATGGAAAAAAACCAGCGCGAGTATTATCTTAACGAGCAAATTAAGGCGATCCAAAAAGAATTGGGCGATATGGAAGACGCCACCAATGAAATCGAAGAGCTGGAAAAGAAAATCGCCGAAGCGGGCATGTCCAAAGAAGCAAAAACCAAGGCGGAAACCGAACTGAACAAATTGAAGCTGATGCCGCCGATGTCGGCGGAAGCGACGGTGGTGCGCAATTACATTGATTGGATGATCAATGTGCCTTGGAAGAAAAAAACCAAAGTCCGCCATGACCTGAAAATTGCCGAGCAGGTGCTCGAAACCGAGCATTATGGCCTGGATAAAGTGAAAGAGCGGATACTTGAGTATCTGGCTGTGCATCAGCGGGTCAAACAGCTCAAAGGCCCGATTTTATGTTTGGTGGGGCCTCCGGGGGTGGGTAAGACATCGCTTGGCGAGTCAATTGCGCGTGCGACAAACCGCAAATATGTGCGCATGGCCTTGGGTGGCGTGCGTGACGAGGCAGAAATACGCGGGCATCGCCGGACTTATATCGGTTCCATGCCAGGCAAAATATTGCAGAACCTGGCTAAGGTGAAAACCCGCAACCCCATGTTTTTGTTGGATGAGATCGACAAGATGGCGGCGGATTTCCGCGGTGATCCTGCTTCTGCATTGTTGGAAGTCTTAGACCCTGAACAAAACCATACTTTTTCTGACCATTATCTCGAAGTCGATTTCGATTTGTCCGATGTGATGTTTGTCGCCACCGCCAATACCATGAACATCCCGCCCGCGTTGTTGGACCGGATGGAGGTGATACGGTTGGCGGGCTATACCGAGGACGAGAAAATCAATATCGCCTTGCGTTATCTGGCGCCCAAACAGATCAAAAACAATGGCCTGAAGCCGCATGAAATCGAAATTACCGAAGCGGCGGTGCGGGACATGATCCGATATTATACGCGGGAAGCGGGGGTGCGTAGCTTGGAGCGGGACATTTCCAAAATTTGCCGGAAAGTCGTTAAGGCCTTGCTGTTAAAATCGGTCGAAGGCAAGGTGGTGGTGACCGCCGAAAATTTGAACGACTATTTGGGGGTTAAACGCTTCAATTACGGCGTGGCCGAAGAACAAGACCAAATCGGGCAAGTCACTGGCCTGGCGTGGACGGAAGTCGGCGGCGAGTTGTTGACCATTGAAACGGCGGTGATCCCGGGCAAAGGCAAGCATTCGGCAACGGGAAAATTGGGTGATGTCATGAAAGAGTCCATCGAAGCGGCGATGACGGTGGTCAGGAGCCGTTCAGGGGTTCTCGGCATAGATAATGACCTGTTCCAGCAAAATGACATCCATATCCACGTCCCGGAAGGCGCAACGCCCAAAGATGGCCCCAGCGCAGGCATAGGCATGTGTACGGCTATCATTTCGGCCTTGACTAAAATACCTGTCCGGGCAAATGTTGCGATGACAGGCGAAATCACCTTGCGTGGGGAAGTGCTACCGATTGGCGGTTTGAAAGAAAAATTGTTGGCCGCGCATCGTGGCGGTATAACCACAGTGATCATTCCCGCAGAAAATGAAAAAGATTTGGTGGAAATCCCCGACAACATTAAAGCCAATCTGACGATTAAGCCCGTGCATTGGATCGATGAAGTGCTTGAGTTGGCTTTGCAGTATGTGCCTGTTCCGATAGAAAAAAGGGTGGTTGAAGAGCAGGCAAAAACCGATGCCGATACCGTTAAAGGCTTAAAGGCCGGTTTGACTGCGCATTGAAAGTATCGCGGTGCAATCCAGTAAAAAATGAGCCAAGCCCACAAATATCAAGGCTTGGCGGGCGTTAATGCTTGACACTATATGATCGCAGTTGATATAAATACTATCGTTTCTTGTGTTGCTGCAATCAGGGCATAAGAATTACACGTGCGTCTTGCACAACACATATAACAACAACTTCCTGAGGGGGGAAATAATGAATAAATCGGAACTTATCGATGCGATAGCGGATTCGGCTGAACTGACAAAAGCTGATGCCGGTCGTGCTTTGGATGGTTTTATTAAGGCAGTTGAAAGTGCTTTGAAAGCAGGTGATTCAGTCGCTTTAGTGGGTTTTGGTACGTACTCTGTAAAAGAACGTGCTGAGCGTAAAGGCCGTAATCCACAGACGGGCGAAGAGATAACAATCAAGGCTGCAAAAATTCCGTCATTTAAAGCTGGTAAATCTTTAAAAGATGCTGTAAACTAATTGTCATTAGTCGGGTGCTTAGCTCAGCTGGGAGAGCGTCGCCCTTACAAGGCGAGGGTCGGGGGTTCGAACCCCTCAGCACCCACCAGACTTTGGAGTGGTAGTTCAGTTGGTTAGAATACCGGCCTGTCACGCCGGTGGTCGCGGGTTCGAGCCCCGTCCACTTCGCCAAAAAATCAAAAAGCCCCGTACCACTTGGTTCGGGGCTTTTTTTTTGCATCATGAGTTGATTTATTAGGACTAAGCTATGTTGACGACAATTAGAGAAAAATCACAAGGTGCTTTCGCATGGGGTATCTTATTATTAATTGGCGTGCCTTTCGCTTTATGGGGCATCAACAATTATATGGATGGAGGGAAAGAGCCCCCCGTCGCGTCCGTAGGGGATAAGGATTTTTACCAGCGTGATGTCAATAAAGCTTATGAGCAATATAGCCAGAGCTTACGGGGTTTGGGCATTGATGAACAAACCTTAAAAACGCAAGCGTTGCAAAAACTCATCAAAGACGAAGTTTTATTGCAATATGTCCAAGCAAGGGGCTTAACTGCTCCAGATGACAGCGTCCGAGAATACGTCAAATCCCTAGAGTATTTTCAAACGGATGGCCACTTCGATGAGGGCAAATATAAATCGTTGCTGGCAACACAAAGGATGTCATCTAATGAATTTGTCAGTAGGGTCAAAAATGCAATGATAATGGAGCAGTTCCAGCGTAGCATTGTCGACAGCAGTTTTGCTAGCCAATATGATGTAGAAAGTTTTTTTAAGATCCAAAACCAGCAGCGTGATGTGGATTATTTGACAATACCGTTGCAAGCAGTGGCCGAACAACCTAAGGACGAGGAAATTGCCAGTTATTATCAGCAACATCAAAATGCTTACCAAACCCCAGAACAGCTATCCATTGACTATATTGAATTGTCACTTGCTGACATGGCAAAAAAAGTTTTAGTGACGGATGAAAAATTAAAAGCGTTCTATGAGGAACAAAAAGAGCAATACACAACACCTGAGCGAAGGAAAATAAGCCATATTCTGTTTGCCATAGATGATAAGGTAAGTGAGAAAGCGGCTTTTGAAAAAGCCCAAAAAGCCAAGAAAGAACTTGTCAATAAGGAATTTCCTGTGTTGGCGGCCGAGCTTTCGGACGATAAGGCAACCGCTAAACAAGGTGGTGATTTGGGTTTGTTTAGTGCCGGCGTTATGGAAAAAAACTTTGAAGACGCGGCGACTGCCTTAAAGCTGGGAGAGGTATCTGAACCAGTAAAATCGGCTTTCGGTTACCATCTCATCAAAGTCACTGAATTGATCCCTAGCCAGATAAAGCCGTATGATAGTGTCAAAAACGAAGTCGTAAAAGCGTATCAAAAAGCGCAGGCTGAAAATGGCTTTTATGAGGCAGGCGAAAAACTTACGGAAACAAGCTACCAGAATCCCGATAGCTTACAGGCGGCGGCCGATGCGCTTGGGCTAACGATAAAAAAATCTTCCTTGTTTACGAAAGATCACGGGGACGGCATCGCCGCAGATGATAAAATCCGAAGCGCCGCTTTTACAGAAGAAGTATTGCAAGGCAACAACAGCACGCCGATAGAGCTTGGCACCGAGGTTTTGGTGGTATTGCGTATGCAGGAACACAAGCCAGCGGCAACAAAAGATCTGGATGCTGTAAAGAAGGATATTATAGCGATTTTGTCTAATGAAAAATCCCGGCAACTGGCGGTTGAAAAAGCTAAGCAAATCAAGGCCCGTTTGCAAACAGGTGCCGCTATACAGGTAGTCGCTGTAGAAAATAAGCTTGAACTTAAAAATATAAAAGGACTGACACGCCGCAAAGCAGATCTTCCGGAGCCATTAAGCCAAGCAATATTTAAAGCGGCTAAACCCGTTGGCGGTAAACCTAGTGTATTTGTAACGGCGCTTCCTTCCGGTGAACAAATTGTGGCGATTTTGGGTAAAGTGACAGAAGGGAGCATGTCGGACGGTGATAAAAGACAACTGGAACTGGCCAAAAAGAATATAGGCAATGCATTTGGCCAAACTGAATTTAATGCCGTGTTAAACAGTCTGGAAGTGGATGCGGACATATCTGTCCAGGCAAAGCCCCCGCAATTGACCGAATAGCGTCAAATTCAAGGTAAAATGGGCATTGGTTTTATCCGCAAACTTATTATATTTTGCGGGTTCTCCCGGAAACGGCTAATTTAGGTTTCGTGGGGGCTATGAAGCAGTGGTGTGTAATTATGCAGAATGGGCAAAGTGGATAGCTTCTTTGCGAATGGCAGGAACGTGGGGAGGGGGCGATAAGCTTATCGGCCTGAATGTTTTCTTAGGGCGAACTTCGATTCCAAAAAATTTGTGTTGTGGTATTGCTTAGGATTGATTTTTAGATCATCAGGGTTGACGACGTTTTTAATAGTATAGACGTTGCCATTCTTGTCAGTGGCCATTTGTGCCAGATCAATCAATTGTTCAGGCATTGGATTGTTTTCTTCATCACGAAGCAAAATAACCTTAGGCCGAAGCTTCATCCGGTCATTGACTTCAACGACAATTGCGATTGCGCCATTGGTCATCATTACAACACACCCGGGGGGGTAAACGCCTAGGCTTTCAATAAATTTAATGAGCAAACTCCGGTCAAGTTTAGTGCCGACCAATTTTGTCATTAAGTGCGTGGCTTCAAGATGTGTTTTGTAGTTCTGGTTTGCACGGTTGTTGATCAATGAATCATAGGTGTTGACTATTGAAATGATTTTTGTGAAATCAGATATGCTGGCTTGCCTAAGTTGGCGAGGGTAGCCGGTACCATCTAAGCGTTCATGATGGGTCAAGGCCGTTTCCAGTACACAAGATTCAATATTGTCGCTGGATTTAAGCAGCTCATAACCCAGCTTAGTGTGGGATTGCATAATCTTTAATTCTTCACCTTCCAGTTTTCCTTGTCTAGTGATAAGCCTATAAGGGATTTGCATTTTCCCTACATCATGCAATAGCCCGCAGAGACCCAGATTCACCATGGCTGCTTCCGGAAGGTTAAGATGGCGGCCAAGGACGATTGCCAAAACACATACATTTAAGCTGTGTGTCACCGTATGTTCGTCTTTTTCTTTTAGCCGGATCAGCCATAGCATCGCATCGGGTGATTGTAGGACGGTATTGACACAATCTGAAACCGCTTTTTTGGCTAGCCACCCATCAATATTTTTACCTTGCGCCGCTTGCTTCATGACATCGGTAAGCAAAGTATTAGTGTCAGTATAAGCCTGCTCTGCTTTCACAATTTCTTTTTCGAAAGAACCGAGTTTTTTAGGTGGCACACTATTTTCTATATTGATGGCTTTCGATAAGCTAGTATTTTCCGAATTGCTGGTAATACCCCGGGTAAAAACAATTTTTCTGGTTCTTGTGGTATCGATAAAAACATAAGCACAAAGGCTTTTTACGGCTTGAAGTTGGCTTTGTGTCCTTATTTCAAAGCCCTGAAATAAGAAAGGTGTGTCTAGCCAAGGCCTATCGAGTTCAACTACATACATGCCCAACACTAGTTGAGAAACGGGGGTGTACGTTTTCTCAACTACGGAACCATAATTGTGGCTTAGTTTTTTTATTTCTTTTTTCTTTCGAAAAGGCCACAGTGTCGAGATCATGGTAAGTTATTTATTAATGATACGGGCTAATTTTTTTGTCCATAATAGGCAATTTTTATTTTAAGTAAAGTGCAATATTACCCAATAACTTAACATAGATCACAAATAAGCGAAAAAATACGACTGCTTTAATAAACGTCCCGAACGTAACGCTTATCTTTTTTCAACTGGTTGACATAATTAACGGCCTGTTGCCCTGTCAATTTGCCATGTTCGGCAATGATGTCATGCAAGGCTTTATCCACATCTTTCGCCATTCTGTAGGCGTCTCCGCAAACAAAGAAATAGCCGCCATTTTCCAGCCACGTGAACAATTCTAAGCCATTTTCCCGCATTTTATCTTGAACGTAGATCTTAGCTTCTTGATCCCTCGAAAAGGCCAAATCCAGGCGGGTTAGCAAACCGCTGTCCTGCATCGCTTCCAATTCTTCACGATACATAAAATCGGTTGCGGCATTACGGTCACCGAAAAACAGCCAGTTTTTGCCGGATGCCTTGCGGAATTGGCGTTCTTGTAAAAACGCACGGAATGGGGCGAGACCCGTTCCGGGGCCGACCATGACCATTGGCAAATTGTTGTCTTCAGGGATGCGGAAAACTTTGTTAGGCGTAAAGAAACAGTGCACGTCAGTGTTGCTGTCAACCCGGTCTGCCAAAAAGGTGGAGCAAACGCCTTTATGTTGACGGCCATGGCTTTCGTAGCGTACGCTAGCGACCGTCAAATGGACGGTTTCAGGATGTACTTTACCGCTGGAAGAAATGGAATAGGCGCGGTGCTGTAAGGGTTTCAGCAAGCGAATCAATTCAGCGGCGGAGAATTCCACTTGCGGGAATTGCAATAACAAATCCAGCATGTCACGTCCCCATAAATAAGCCGCCAATTCTTCTTTGTCCCCGCCCGCAAGTATGCCGTTCAACTCCTGGTCGCCTGAACGTTTTGCAATTTCTTCAACAAATTCTTTGCTGGGCAGCTTAATTTCGAAGCGTGTGCGTAAGGCTTCCGCTAGCAGCATCAGTTCGCCATTTACGGGCTCCTCTTCATCTCCCCGGCAACCTATTGATTTCAGTATGTCCGCCACTAAATCTGGGCAGTTGGTGGGGATGACGCATAAGGCGTCGCCTGCTTCATAGCTTAAACCGGAACCTGCAATTGAAATTTCGTAATGGCGGGTTTCTTTGGATGATTTAGGGTCAGTAACGATGCGGTTAACCAGTAATTTTCCGGGAAAAGGGTTTTTACGGTTGTATTGTGGTTTTTCGTTTACGGGGGCTGATATATCAATGACGGCTGAAGTGCTGGCTCCGCCAGCTATTTGTGGGATAACCGTGGTAAGCCAATGTTGGGCAGGCTCTTCAAAATCAACGTCGCAATCAGTCCGGTCATAAATCCGCGTTGCGCCCAGTTCGGATAAGCGCATATCCCAATCTTTCCCGGCTTGGCAGAACAAATCATAGCTGGTGTCACCCAAGGCCAAGACTGAATATTTGATATTTGCCAGCTTAGGCGCGGCATCCGAAGCAACCGCGTCCCAAAGCAGTTGGGCGTTATCGGGCATCTCACCTTCACCATAAGTGCTGGTGATAATCAGCAAATATTCCATTGCGTTAAGCGCATCAATTTCGACCTCATCCATGCTTTTGACGATGGGTTTCAAACCGTGTGTTTTGGCGATAGTTGCCGCATCATTGGCGACAGCTTCGGCATTGCCGGTTTGGCTGCCGTAAAGGATATTTATGACGCGGACATCGGTTTGGTTGACAGTGCTGGTGTTTTGCACCATTTGGGTATGCATCCCAGCAAAAAAACCGCTTAGCCAAGCGCGTTGGTTTGCGCTGTAAGGCGCGTCTAATGGAATATGAGGTGTTTTCATCATGTCACTGCAAAATCAAATTTGAATCAGCCCCCCATGTCTGGCATGGGGAGGTGTAGGGTGAGAAGGCGGGCAAAAGAAGGGTTAAGCAGCTTGTTCGCTCAGCATATTTTGAACAATACCCAAACCAACTAAGCTAGCCAAATATTGTTCAATGGAATGGATGTCTGCTAATGCGAGTTTGTTGCTGGTTTGCTGTTCAATAATCCAGGCGGTGGAACCTATGGAATAGATGCTTTGCACTGAGCGGTTGATCAACGCCGTTTTGTAATCGTTAAGGCGTTTTGCCGCCAGCAACCAAGCCAATTGGTCATCGTTGTAGTTGCTATACGCTTCCCGTATGCTTTTTACCAGGGCTTCCTGTAATTTGCGGGGGCGTTCCAGAATGATTTTACGGGCGGCTTGTTCTATCTGGTTTTGTGTGCGCTGGTTTTCTGGCACATGCTTCAAACTATCCCGTGCAACTTGCTGGGCTTTGTCAAGCACCGCAAAACTGTTGATCAATTTAAACGTCAAATCGGTATCAGCTGAGCCGTAGTTAGGGATAAGGCCTCCAAACAACGGTTGGGTGTTGTTGTAAGCCTGTTTGACTTGCTCTATTTGTTGTTGGGCCAACTCCAGGGACAATTCCTCTATCATCTCTTTGCGGTCAACCGTTTGCTTTAAGAATGGAGCGGATTGCGTTTTGTACAACCATAAAGGCAATGCAAACTTAAAGTGCACGCGCTCTTGCTGCCAGTTATTGAGCAAGTTTCTGGCTTTGCTCGAATTGGCATGCTCGGCATGTTGTTCCAGCATGGCGAGGATGAATTGTTCATGCGCTTTGGCCATTTCTGAATCTTCAGTTAGGCTGTGGAGTTCCACCGATGACTTGTCATAGAGGTTTTCCAAGCGGTTTTCAGGGTCATATTGGTAAGCATTACCACCTGACATGCCGTTGCAGAAACCTTTACCGAAACCGCCGATATTCAACACCGCGCCATTCGTCATGTATTCACAGGCAAAATCACCGACACCTTCAACCACTGCCATGGCGCCAGAGTTACGTACGGCGAAACGGTCGCCCGCTTCCCCATTGATAAACGCTTGCCCGCCAGTAGCGCCGAATAGCGCGAAATTGCCAATTAACACGTTGTTGCCAGGCGTTTTGATGCCGCCGCCAGGGGATTCGATGACTATTGTGCCGCCGCAAGCTGATTTGCCTACGCCATCGTTGCAAGTGCCCAAGTGTTCCATGCGCATGCCGTCATTCAGGAAGGCGGCATAACTTTGCCCGGCGGAGCCATGGGTACGGATGATGACACTGTCAGGAGCCAAATAGCGGCGGCCACGTGAGGTCTGGTAAATGATTGGTGAATGGGCAACTTGTTCGCCGGTGATTTCATAAGCCAGGAAACGCTCTATATCAATAGCCGCTTGGCCTCCCACGGATTTATTGCAGTTATTGAGTTTAAAGCCATCGCCTTCAATAATGATTTGCTGTTTATTATCAAGCAGCGCGGATTTGACGCGTTCAATGATCCTATTGTCGACGTTGAAGTTGGCTTCCAGGTAAATGGGTTTGGCGATTTTGATTTCATCAACGTGATGGAGCATTTTGCGCAAATCAATTTGACCGACCATAGACGGATGGTCAATCAAATGCAACAAATCAGTTTTGCCGCGTATTTCTTGCAAGCTGGTATAGCCTAGTGTCGCCAGTATTTCGCGGACTTCGTGTGCCAGATTCATGAAATATTGGGCTAAGACACGCGGGTCGCCTTTAAACTCTTCATGGGATGTGGTCAGGCCGGCCGGGCATTTGACATTGCAGTTTTTGGCCATGACACAGCGCAGCATCATCAGCGCAGTTGTGCCAAACTCAAAGGAGTCCGCCCCTAATAAAGCCGATTTGACAACGTCTGTACCGCTTTGGTGGGCGCCGCTACAACGTAAGACGACCTTGTCGCGCAAGCCGTTGGCTGACAAGGCTTGATGGACTTCGGCGATGCCTATTTCGGGCGAACGTCCGCTGTTTTTTAGGCTGGTGACCGCCGCCGCGCCCGTACCGCCCGTGTTACCGGCGACGTTGATCACATCCGCCCCGGCTTTGGCGACGCCGACCGCAATTGTGCCTATGCCTTCCGATGACACCAGTTTCACGCCAACTTTAACGCGGGCGGCTTTGGCGTCGTGGATCAATTGCCCCAAGTCTTCGATGGAGTAGGTGTCATGGTGCGGCGGGGGGCTGACCAATTCAACTTTCGGTGTGCCGCCACGCAAGGCGGCGATTTCGACCGAAACTTTAGCGGCCGGCAATTGCCCGCCTTCGCCAGGTTTCGCCCCCTGGGCGATTTTGATTTCAATTTCGCGGATAGTGGGGTCGGCAAGATAACCGGCCCAAACCCCAAAACGGCCAGAGGCAAATTGTTTGATTTTGCATGAGCGTAAGGTATTGAATCGGCTGGAGTGTTCGCCGCCTTCGCCGGAGTTGCTTAAACCACCGACAATGTTTGTGCCTAATGCGACCGCTTCATGCGCTTCCGCCAGTAAGGCGCCATGGCTCATCGCACCTGAAGCTAACGTTGCGGTGATCTCATGCGCGGCTTGTACGTCAGACAGCGGGATTGCGTCGCGTGTAGGCCGGATTGCGGCCAAATAAGTTGCCAATACGTTATTGGTGTCAACCAAACTGATAATAAGCGCGTCTTCCTTGACCGTGACGGTGAACTCAATAGCTGCAAAACGGCTTTTATAATGCTCCGCCAGTTGTTTTAAGCGGTTGGCCGAAGTGTTTTCGGTCAAGGAAATGGTAAACGTGCGCCCATCGGTTTGGCCGACCTTTAAGCCACGGATCAGGTAGTTGATGTTGCCGTAAAGGTTTTGTTTGCCGAGGATACGGTCAAAATCCGCACAAGTCTCCGCCTTGCTGACATCCGCAGGGAAATCCATAATATCCCGTAACGCCGCGGGTCTGGCATCGCGTTCAAGATACAGGTTTTTGGTAAAGCTGCGGTAGGCGGGGGTTATGCCAAAAGTGTCTATTTGCCCATCAGTGCGCTTGCCGTAACCAAAATCAATATACGCCGTATCGCTGGCTTCAGGCGATTTTTCTTGGGGAATATAAAGTATCGCCTCATCGGTCATATTGATGTATTCGCGCACAGCCGTGTTGCCGTAGGAATGGCCGGCACCATCTTGGCGTTCTTTGAACAGGCCTAAAAAGGGGATGTCCTTTTCTTCATGGACGTTCAAGGCTTTGTGATGCCACTCGGTCGCGCTGGCGGCAATATCCGCGTAACGGACGCCGCCAACGGAAGCATGGATATTAGGGAAATAGGGGCTAAGCTTAGGCTCGTCGGTGTCGAGATAATTGGATTCAAAAAATTCGCCGCCGATGTAGCTTTCAACCGTACACAAACCAAATTTGCCCATGGTTTTCATCAGCGATTTTTCCGTGCCTTTTACGAATTTATCGAGGACTTTCTGATGTTCGGCAGGCGCATAATGGCTAATGACGCGGTTATGGACGCTGATAGGGCAAATCGCTGACGCGCCGAAACCTAGGATAGTCGCTATGTCGTGTGGGCTGGCGGCTTGCCCAGTTTCGGCAATGAGCGACGAATTAAAGCGCAGGCCTTGTTGGACCAACCGTTGATTGGCGGCGGCGATCATCAGCAATGCCGGGATGGCGGCCCGGTCAGGGCTTATTTGGATGTCACTTAGGATGATTATGCCGATGTTGTTTTTGGCGGCTTGCTCAACTTGGTCACAAGCGGCTAATAAAGCCAGTTCGAGATTAGCTTGGTTCTGTTCCGCGTCAGCAAAGTCCGGCGTGTACAGCATGGCGACTGTTGTTGTGCTGACGGCTGATTGCCTGCGGATTTGTTCCAGCTGTGTGCGTTGCAAAATGGGTGTGTTGATCACCAGTTGCTTGGTGGCGCTATCGGAAAAGTTTGGTTTCGCGCCTAAGGCGACACGCAAGGTCATGCCATCGCTTTCCCTAATGGAGTCCAGGGGAGGGTTGGTGACTTGGGCGAAACGTTGGCTGAAATAACGGGACATGCCCCCTTCGGCGCTGGACAGCGCATTGGGCGTGATCCCGTAGCCCATCGCCGTAACTTTTTCCATGCCGGACGCGAGCATAGGATCAAGCAAGAATCTGAAGCTTTCTTGGTTTAAAGAATAGGCCGTGTGTTGTTGGTCGACGTTGAAAGCATGCTGGTTTTCAAGTTCGGAAAGCTCCACTTTGGGCAGTTCGGACAAGTGTATGCAGCGTTGCAGGAGCAAGGCCTGATAATCTTTTTCAGAAGCCAGACGCTCCATGACTTGATGGCTGTTGTAGGCTTCGCCAGTATCATGGTCAAAATACAGCATGCCGCCCGCTTCGATACGGCCACGTTTCAGCACTTCTTTAGGCGGGAAGTCGATTTGCCCCGCTTCGGACATCACGCAAAGATAGTCGCCCGTTTCAACTGAACGTAGCGGGCGTAAACCTAAACGGTCAAGACGGGCGCCAACGCGGATGCCGTCAAAGAAAATCAACGCGGCAGGGCCGTCATTTTTCTCTTCGTATAAACTGAAATACTCCAGCATGGCACGGACTTGCGGGGACAATGTGGTGTCGTTTTCCCAAGCAGGCGGCATCATCGCCAACACGGCGGTGACAATGTCCATGTTGTCTTCATTGATGCGGCGCGATAAGGTTTGGTCTAGCCGTCCCGAATCGGATTGGCCGCAAGGAAAGATGATGTTTTTATTGTTTTGGCGGGCAATCGCGCTTTCGCTTAAGCGGTTTTTTTTATCGGTGTTCAGTTCACCGTTATGGGCCAAATACCGGAAAGGCTGCGCCATGGTAGTGGCGGGGGCGGTGTTGGTCGAAAAACGGGTGTGGAAAAATAAGGTGCTGATCTCGTGGTCGGTATCGTACAGGTCAATGAAATAGGGGATGACTTCAAACGAATTTAGGCGGCCTTTGTAGACCTGGGTACGCGAACTCATGGATAAAGGATAAAAACCCGTCAGTTCAGGGCGGGTGTAGCCTTCGACCTCAATATCCAATAAGGTCGCTTGGATATGGTCTTCAAAAATAGCATGGGTCGCGTCTTGCAGCGCTTCAGGGCGGCCAAAAATGCATTGTTTAATGGGCAATTGTGCCTTTAAAGAGGCTTCATTTAAGACGTTTTTGTCGACCGGGACTGTGCGCCAAAGCAAAATTGGCAAACCGGCCACTTTAAAGTGGCGTTCGACTAATTCTTGTGCCGCGGAATCGTAGTGGTCATGGTCTTCGGGAAAGAAAAAGTTGGCAACCCCAAACCCCCCTTTTTCCAGTGTGGCCATGCCAGTGACTTTACGGAAAAACTTAAGGGATAAATCAATATTAACGCCTGCACCATCCCCAATCCCTTCGGAGCTCATGCCGCCGCGATGCGGGATCGTGCATAAGGCTTCGTGGGATTTTACCAATAAATCGTGGGTTTGCTTGCTTTGTTTATGGGTAATAAAGCCCACGCCGCAGCTATCCTGCGATAGCTCAGGGTCATAAAGCATAGGTTCTTTTTGGGTTAATCGGGGATTTGAGTTCATGATGCAGCCCGTTGTCTATTCATGCTGTAATGCAGCGTGTAATGTCGTTTTTCTTGCGGTATGTGGTCGTTTTTTCATGCAATGCGTGGTAGAGTCGGCATTTGCCGGGCCCGTTCATGGCAAGGCCACAAATCTTTCAGATAAATTTCATTTGGTGAAACCTGGCAATTGTAATACAGCCAAGCTTATCTGTCACACTGTGCCAGTTTTTAATTGCAGAAAATTAGATTACTTGATAGTTGATTAATATGGAAGAAATTTTTGATGTACTCATAGTGGGTGGAGGCATGGTCGGTGCTGCGGTAGCTTGTGGCTTGGGGGGCGGCCCTTTGAAAGTCGCTGTCATAGAGGCCCTCCCGCCAGTCCCTTTCGCCATCGACCAACCCCATGACCTTAGGGTTTCCGCCTTGAGTATAGCATCAAAAAATATTCTTGAGACCGTTGGGGCTTGGCGCGGTGTGGTGGGGCGCCGTGTTTGCCCGTTTCGGCGTATGCGGGTTTGGGAAACGGCGGGTGACACCGAATTTTGCAGTGACGACATCAGTTATCCTGAGCTTGGCTATATCGTTGAGAACAGGGTCACCCAGTTGGCGTTGCTTGAGCGGTTGCAAGATTTTGCTAATGTTGAGCTGGTTTGTCCCGCTGTTATCGATAAAATCACTTATTATCCGGGGCAGGTCAGCCAAGTGGCCTTGGCTGACGGGCGCGTGTTGTCAGCAAAATTATTGGTTGCCGCTGACGGTGGCCAGTCCAGGGTCAGGCAAGTTGCCGGATTAGGTGTGACCAGTTGGGACTATGGCCAGCATGCCTTGGTCATTTATATTGAAACCGCGTATGGGCAGCAAGATATAACGTGGCAGCGTTTTGTCCCTAGCGGGCCCCAGGCTTTTTTGCCATTGACCGGGCATTACGGGTCTATTGTTTGGTATAACTCCCCCGATGAGGTCAATCGCCTGAAGGCGTTGCCAGGCGAGGCGCTTAAAGATGAATTGGTTGCCGCATTCCCTGATTGTTTGGGGCAGGTCAATCGGGTATTGGCGACTGCCAGTTTTCCGTTAAGGCGCCAACATGCCCAAAGTTATGTAAAGCCCGGGGTTGTTTTGGTGGGCGACGCGGCGCATACCATCAACCCATTGGCGGGGCAGGGCGTCAATATTGGTTTATTGGATGCGGCGGTGTTGGCGGAGGTTTTGGTTGAAGCGGCTAAAAAAGGTCAGGACATCAGTGGCTTAACGGTCTTGAAGCGTTATGAGAAGATTCGCCGCAATGAGAATTTAAAAATGATGACGGTTATGGATGTGTTTTATCAGGTCTTCAGTAATGACATGTTGCCGATAAAAGTATTGCGCAATTTAGGTTTGGGTTTGGCGGAGCGTATTTTGCCGGCGAAAAATAAAGTGATGCGCAGCGCGATGGGGTTGGAAGGGAATTTGCCCAAACTGGCTAAGGGGCAGGCTATCCTTTAAGCGTTGCACTACATTTTGTGTAGTGGATGCGTTTAACAGTTGCGTAAAAAAAATGGGTTGGTATAATAGCTGGCCTTGAAGCTAATAACTTCAGGCGCGTAGCTCAGTTGGTTAGAGCACCACCTTGACATGGTGGGGGTCGTTGGTTCGAGTCCAATCGCGCCTACCAGAATTCCTAAGCACTGCACGGCAGTGCTTTTTTTATTGCAGATACCAATCGAAATTAACTGAACAATGCCAGTCATTACTCTTCCTGATGGTTCTCAGCGTGAATTTGCACAAGCTGTAACAGTTATGGATGTCGCCAAATCTATCGGTTCCGGTTTGGCGAAAGCGACATTGGCAGGAAGGGTTAATGGGCAATTGGTTGATGCCAGCTTCCTTATTGGGGAAGATGCCAGCCTACAAATAATCACTTCCAAAGATGAAGACGGATTGGAGATTATCCGCCATTCCACGGCGCATTTGCTGGCCCATGCGGTTAAGCAATTGTTTCCTGATGCACAAGTCACCATCGGCCCTGTCATAGAAAACGGTTTTTACTATGACTTCGCCTATCAAAGGGCGTTTACCCCTGATGATCTGGCTGCAATTGAAGCTAAGATGCAGCAGTTGGTGTCCGATGATTACCCCATCAAGCGTTTTGTCCTGCCAAGAGATCAGGCAGTCAGTTTTTTCCGTGGACAAGGCGAACAATACAAAGCTGAAATTATCGAGGCTATCCCTGCGGATCAGGATTTGTCTTTGTATGAGCAAGCTGATTTCACTGATTTATGCCGGGGGCCCCATGTCCCTAGCACCGGTAAGTTAGGTGCTTTCAAATTGATGAAGGTGGCGGGTGCTTACTGGCGTGGCGATTCCAATAATGCCATGTTACAGCGCATTTATGGCACAGCCTGGCTTGACAAGAAGGCCTTACAAGCTTATCTGCACCGTTTGGAAGAAGCTGAAAAACGTGATCACCGTAAATTGGCCAAAACTTTGGATCTGTTCCATACCCAAGAAGAAGCGCCTGGTATGGTCTTCTGGCACGAAAAAGGCTGGGCAATTTATCAGCAAGTTGAACAGTATGTCCGTGCTAAGTTGCGTTTGAATGGCTATGCCGAAGTCAAAACTCCACAGGTGGTGGACCGTTCCTTGTGGGAAAAATCTGGCCACTGGGACAAATTTGGTAGCATGATCTTTACTACCCATTCGGAGAGCCGCGATTATGCGATCAAGCCGATGAACTGCCCTTGCCATGTGCAGATTTATAACCAAGGTATAAAAAGTTATCGTGATTTGCCGATACGCTTGGCGGAATTCGGTTCTTGCCACCGTAACGAGCCTTCCGGCACCTTGCATGGTTTAATGCGTGTGCGCAATTTTGTGCAGGATGATGCGCATATTTTCTGTACTGAAGCACAAATCCAAAGCGAAGTTTCGACATTCATTGATTTGTTGTTTGATGTCTATAAAGATTTTGGTTTTAGTGAAGTCATTATCAAACTGTCGACCCGGCCTGAAAATCGTGTCGGTGATGACTCGGTCTGGGATAAGGCGGAAGACGCCCTACAATTGGCTCTTGATAACAAAGGCTTGGCTTGGGAACTGCAGCCTGGTGAAGGGGCGTTTTATGGGCCTAAAATTGAATTTTCGTTAAAAGATTGCATCGGCCGGGTCTGGCAATGCGGCACGATCCAAGTTGATTTCTCGATGCCAAACCGTCTGGATGCGGTATACATTGCCGAAGATGGCTCCAAACAAATCCCGGTGATGTTGCATAGGGCGATACTGGGGTCTTTGGAACGCTTTATCGGTATCCTGATTGAACAGCACGCGGGCACATTCCCGTTATGGTTAGCCCCTGTACAAATCGTAGTTTTGACCATCGCTGACCGGCATCATGAATATGCGGGGAAAGTGTTGCAAGGCCTTGAACAACAAGGTTTCAGGGTCAAAATAGATTTGAGGAATGAAAAAATAGGATTTAAAATCCGCGAACACTCCATGCAACGCATCCCGTATCTTGTCATCATCGGTGATAAAGAATTAGAACAACAAACTATTACGGTGCGGACACAAAAGGGTGATGACCTAGGCAGTCTGGCAATCCATGAGTTTACCGAACAGTTAAAAACCATGATTGCAGACAGAAAATAACATTATTTTGGAGGATTAAGGTATCGCTGCTAAAAAAGATGAAACTCGTCTCAATGACATGATCACCGCTAGACGAGTGCGGGTTACCGGCGCAGATGGGGAAGCGTTGGGTATTATCTCTTTGGATGAAGCCAAACAAATTGCTTATGCGGCAGACTTGGATTTAGTGGAAATATCGCCAAATGCGGATCCTCCGGTTTGCAAGATAATGAATTATGGCAAATACCAGTTTGAACAAAATAAAAAACTGGCCATAGCCAAGAAAAAGCAAAAGCAAATACAAGTCAAAGAAATCAAGTTCAGGCCAGGTACGGATGAAGGCGATTATCAGGTCAAGCTAAAGAGTCTGGTCAAATTCCTGAACGACGGTGACAAAACCAAGGTTACGGTCAGGTATCGTGGACGTGAAATGGCGCACCGTGAAATTGGTATGGATCAGCTTAAGCGTATCGAAAAAGATTTGGAAGAGATAGCCATAGTCGAGCAATTCCCTAAATTGGAAGGGCGGCAAATGATTATGGTGATGGCTCCCAAAAAGAAAAAGTAAAGGCATCCGCCTTTGCTGGGCAGTGCCGGAGGCGCTGTTTAAAGCATCATTTATGATGCGGCTAATCCTTCAGGGCCATGCATTTTGCCTTGCTGGGTTATTTCTCAGGGAATTTGTACTTTTAATTATTGGAGCAAACAAATGCCAAAAATAAAAACAAACCGTGGTGCCGCCAAGCGTCTCAGACGTACTGGCAACGGTGGTTTTAAATGTGGTCAATCACACCGTCGTCATATCCTGACGAAAAAATCTACCAAAAGAAAACGCCAGTTGCGTAAACCCGCGTCTGTCCATCCATCCGATGTGCGTATGGCTATACGCATGATGCCTTACAGTTGAGGAGTGAATCATGCCTAGAGTGAAACGCGGTGTAACAGCCAGAGCCAGACACAAAAAAATCTTAAAGCAAGCGAAAGGTTACTACGGTGCCCGTAGTCGGGTCTTCCGCGTCGCCAAACAAGCGGTTATCAAAGCAGGCCAGTATGCGTACCGTGACCGCAAACAGAAAAAACGCCAATTCCGCGCTTTGTGGATTGTCCGTATCAACGCCGCTGCGCGTATGTATGGCATATCCTATAGCCGTTTGATCAATGGTTTGACGAAAGCCAATGTCGCGATAGACCGTAAAGTCTTGGCCGATATTGCTGTCCGTGACATTGAAGCGTTTGGTGAAATAGCAAAAATTGCTATTGCCAACCAAAGTAAACCTTAATTAATTTTTGGTTAATGAATGACCGTCTGCCTACAGGTAGACGGTCATTTATGTTTCGGGCAATTATAAAAATCCCCTCATCACTCATACAGCGAGCTATTCCGTGTCCGCCAACTTAGACGACATCCTCGCGCAAGGCTTAAAAGAGCTTGCAGTAGTCACCGACCTCAACCAACTCGATCAAGTCCGCGTCCAGTATTTTGGCAAAAAAGGCCTGTTTACTGAACAAATGAAGCAGTTGGGTGCGCTTGACCCTGAACAAAGACGCGCAGTCGGGCAAGTCATCAACCAAGCTAAAGACCAGCTGCAAAGCCAGTTGGAACAGAAAAAAATCGCCTTGGAAAGTGCCGCCTTAGAAGCCCGATTGGCAAGTGAGAGAGTGGATGTTACCTTACCTGGCAGAGGCCAATCTGTAGCCGGTCTGCATCCAGTGACCACCACGCTCAGACGTATCTCCAAGATTTTTACCAGCGTCGGTTTTGCCGTCGTTGAAGGGCCGGAAATCGAAGATGACTACCATAACTTCGAAGCCCTGAATATTCCTGCCCATCATCCGGCGCGTGCCATGCACGACACGTTTTATATCGACCCGCGCACGGTGTTAAGGACGCACACCTCACCTGTCCAAATCAGGGTGATGGAATCCGAAACACCGCCGTTGAAAGTCATCGCCCCAGGCCGTGTTTACCGTTGTGATTCCGATATAACCCATACCCCTATGTTCCATCAGGTGGAAGGCTTTTTGGTCGACACTGACGTGAGCTTTGCCGATTTGAAGGGTGTTGTCTACCAATTTTTACGTGCCTTTTTTGAAAAAGACATCCAAGTGCGTTTTCGCCCGTCTTACTTTCCTTTTACCGAACCATCCGCCGAAGTTGATATTGAATGTGTGATGTGCAACGGTGAGGGTTGCCGAGTGTGTAGCCAAACGGGTTGGCTGGAAGTGATGGGTTGCGGAATGATCCATCCTGAAGTGTTCAAATCCGTCAATATTGATAGCGAACGTTACACGGGGTTTGCTTTCGGTATGGGCGTGGAGCGCTTAGCCATGCTACGTTACGGCATTAATGATTTGCGGTTGTTTTTTGAAAATGATCTCAAATTCTTAGAACAATTCAATTAAGCAAGGGCCGATAAGTCATGCAAATTAGTGAAGCCTGGTTAAGGGAATACGTCAATCCAGCCATCAGTACCGACGAATTAGTCGCGCAACTGACGATGGCAGGATTGGAAGTCGATTCAGTGACACCTGCCGCTGCCGTATTCAGTGGCGTGGTCATTGGTGAAGTATTGGCTATGGAACAGCATCCTGACGCTGACCGTCTACGCGTTTGCCAAGTTGCGGTTGGAGAAGCCGAGCCTTTGCAAATTGTTTGTGGTGCTGCCAATGTCCGAGTTGGATTAAAAATCCCAGCGGCTTTGTGTGGTGCTGTGTTGCCAAGCGATTTCAAAATCAAAAAATCCAAATTGCGCGGCGTTGAATCGTTGGGCATGTTATGTTCTGAAAAGGAATTAGGTCTGGTTGCCGAAGCGCATGGCCTGATGGAATTACCGACTGATGCACCTGTCGGTACTGACATCCGCGACTACTTGTCTTTAAATGACATGTTGATTGAAGTTGACCTGACCCCAAACCGTGCCGATTGCTTAAGCGTTGAAGGCATTGCCCGCGAAGTGGCAGTGTTGAATCGATTGGATTGGTCTGCTTTAGCGGCCACGCCAACTGAGATTAACGAAGCGGATACCTTAGGTGTTGCTGTTGAAGCTACTGATGCCTGTCCACGTTATTTAGGCCGTTTAATCACAGGCGTGAACGTCGAAGCTGAAACGCCATTATGGATGCAGGAGCGTTTACGCCGATCTGGTGTCCGTAGCTTAGGTCCTGTTGTCGACGTGACCAATTATGTCCTGTTGGAATTAGGACAGCCTTTACACGCATTTGATGCCGATAAATTAACAGGCGGCATTACCGTACGTTGGGCTAAAACCGATGAAGAATTGGCCTTATTGAACGGACAAACCATTAAACTCGATGGCGAAGCCTTAGTCATTGCTGATGACCAACAAGCGTTAGCATTAGCCGGTGTTATGGGCGGTAGCAGTTCAGCGGTCAGTGATGCTACGCAAAACGTATTTTTAGAATGCGCATTCTTCGCCCCGCAAAGCATTGCTGGTAAAGCCCGTCGTTTCGGTTTGCATACCGATTCCTCACACCGCTTTGAACGCGGTGTTGATGCGACCTTGCAAGAGCGTGCCATTGCCCGCGCCACCCAGTTGATCATTGACATTGCTGGCGGCAAAGCTGGCAATGTCACCGAAGTCACCACAACGGCGACCTTACCGCAACGTTTGCCCATTTTCATCAGAAAACAACGTGTCGCAAAAATCTTGGGAGTTGCGCTTGACGATGCCATTATCACGGATATTTTCCAACGCCTAGGCATGACCGTAGTTGCGCAAGCCGATGGTTGGCAGGTCACACCCCCTGGTTGCCGTTTCGACATTGCCATAGAAGCCGATCTGATCGAAGAAATCGCCCGCATTTATGGTTACAACCAATTGCCAAGTAACAGCTTGTTGATGCGTGCGGATTTGGGCAAAGCCACAGAAAGTGTGCTGGACATTAGCCGCGCGGCTGATTTGTTAGTGGACAGGGGTTATCAAGAAGCCATCACTTACAGCTTTGTCGACGAAGATATACAAAAAGCCGTAGACCCTGAGGCAGAAGTCATCCGTCTAAAAAATCCCATTTCCTCAGAATTGGCGATTATGCGTACGACCTTATGGTGCGGTTTGCTCAAAGCGGCCTTGTACAACACGAATCGCCAACAAAACCGTGTCCGCTTGTTTGAAACCGGATTGCGATTTATCAAAATTGATGGAATCACCCATCAACAAAGCCGTTTGGCAGGTTTGGCCTTAGGTTCTGCATATTCTGAGCAGTGGGGTGAAAAATCCCGCAAAGTCGACTTTTTTGACATAAAAGCCGATGTGGAAGCCTTGTTTGCACTAACAGGCCGCGAAGTTAGATTTGCCGTTGCCAAAAATTCCGCTTTACATCCAGGCCAATCAGCTGAAATCTTATCTTTGACTGGTGAATCCATTGGCTGGCTAGGTATGTTGCATCCTACCTTAGAAAAACAACTCGGATTTGATAGCCAAGTATTTTTGTTTGATCTTGACCAAAGCTTATTGCTCGATAAACAAGTGCCTAGCTTCAAGCCCTTATCCAAATTTCCATCAGTACGCAGGGATTTGGCATTAATTGTTAAAGAAGACGTTTCCGCTGACGACATTACCCATTGTATTAAAGATTCCAATGAATTGACTTTACAAGATGTTGTTATATTTGATATATATCGCGGTAGAGGCGTAGAAGACGGCTATAAAAGCGTCGCCTTGAGCTTACACTTACAAAACGAATTACAAACACTAACCGATTCTGAGATTGAAGCAATAGTAACCAGAATCTTGGCTAGATTGACCAATGACATCAATGCAAAACTGAGGGATTAACGATATGGCATTAACAAAAGCAGATTTTGCTGAAAAATTGTTTGACGAACTGGGCTTGAACAAACGCGAAGCAAAAGAAATGGTGGAATTGTTTTTTGAAGAAATCAAAAGCTCTTTAGAACAAGGCCAACAAGTCAAAATCTCCGGTTTTGGCAAATTCGAACTGCGTGACAAAAGCAGCCGCCCAGGCAGAAACCCTAAAACAGGCGAAGAAATTCCCATTACCGCCAGACGCGTGGTCACTTTCCGTTCGGGCCAAAAATTGAAAGCCCGCGTAGAAGTTTACGCAGAAGCTGAACAATAACAGATCATTGCAGCCGTTTTGCATAGCTGACTGGCCAAAGAAGGAATTCAAAACTTATTTTTATCCTTCGCTGAATGCAGCAACGCTGAGATGAGAAATCCCTAACCCATTTTTAACTAAATGGGTTTTCTATAGAGAAGCCAAGTGTATTTTTATATTGCCTTGTAGTGAGTCAGAGCGCATTTTTATCTCTGATTTATGCTTATTTGTAGTACAATAATCAAACAATTCGGGGCGTAGCGCAGCTTGGTAGCGTACTTGTCTGGGGGACAAGTGGTCGCAGGTTCAAATCCTGTCGTCCCGACCAAACAATCATCCAATAAATAGGATGGGATTAGTGTAAAAACCCGCAAGCTTTTGCTTGGCGGGTTTTTTATTGCCCGTTAAATTAAAGAAAAAGACTCAATATAGGTTTCAGGGGCTTTTTGAATGATGGTGGCTAAAAAGTTTCAAATGTCTTTTTTGCGTGGATTCAACTCCGAAGTGTAATCGAAAATAATCGGATATGAGAAGGCTAAGCCTGACGATGTTGAAACTGTCAAAGAGATTCTCCAATTCTGCCGACATAGAAAAAAGCCCTGGTTGGTTGATGTTCATGACGGCAATAATATCCCTTTTAAAGATGATGAAATAATTGCGCCGCATTTGATTCACAGGGATTTGATGATACTGGAATTCATCTTAACGATACAGGTGAAAGCTATCAAAATCCTTAGGAAACCCGCTGGTGACAAGCATTTTAATAGGCTATGTCACCGTTATTATGGAATCATACCGCTAAAGCCCTGTCGAACCAGACAACCCCCATTTGATAGGGATAACCCCATGATTGCCGAAGACTTTAAGGAATTGCTGTCAAGCCTGTGCGGGCTTAGCCACCATCAGCGCAACGTGGCCAAGGCCGCCCTTGACCAACAAACCGACCTGCCCGAAGTCCTTGAGGTGGTTGAAACCTGTTTCGAGCTGAAGCCCGCTTGCCCCCATTGTGCGGAGCCCCGGCTGTCGCGTTACGGCTCCGCCAGCGGCCTGCAACGCTACCGTTGCCAAAGCTGCCGGAAAACTTTCAACGCCCTGACGGGCACGCCCTTGGCTCGGCTACGGCATAAGCCCAAATGGCTGGTCTACCTGGCGTCGGTGGCGGAGTCAAAGGCGGTGCGCGAGTCCGCCGCCGAGGCGGGTGTCCACCGTAACACCAGTTTCCGGTGGCGGCACCGGTTCCTGGACGGTATCAGCCTGGACCGCCCCGGTGCGCT